>Ga0302326_10000368_pt1 | contig 128060 bp, 113 predicted proteins | sample Palsa_T0_3_FD_202264 | JGI IMG/M metagenome (GOLD analysis project Ga0302326, IMG submission 202264) | Peat permafrost microbial communities from Stordalen Mire near Abisko, Sweden - Palsa_T0_3 | ecosystem: Environmental > Terrestrial > Soil > Palsa > Peat permafrost | place: Sweden: Abisko... | reverse complement strand
CAGACGATCAGGACAGCGGCGAAGATGAGCGCGCTGGTGTTCTTGCTTGAGATTTTGGAACCCCAGGCGACGGAACGAGCTTCTTTGGTGCCGATAGCATTGTTGCGAGTCGCGTTGATGCGGGTCATGTTGATACGGGTCATTGGGTTGCCTCCTGCCGACTTGCGGCGCTTGGGTTAATGCACGGGGTTGGCCAGGGGTGGAAGCATTGATTTGGTGGGGGTTAGAGCGATGAGAGCTGAAAAGGCGTGTGGGGCGCGGGATACGATGTGGGCGGGGGAACACGGCGGGGAGTTTACTGGACGTCTTCACGAGCGCTGGGAGTCAAAATCCCCACGTCTCGCAAAAGGACGCGAGACATGGGGCACCCACTTTCGGACGGTGAAAGGGAAAGTCAAGATCCCCACCCTCCGGCGAAAAGACGCGAGAAGGGTGGGCCCCCCATTTCCTGTGCTTTCGCCGAGGCGGGATTTCCGCTATCGTTGTCGGCTTAGTTGGAAGCGGGACGTGGAGGGATCGGAGGCGATTGATGCCAGCGGTGCGATACATCTTGATATTTGTGATTTGGGTTTTGCCGGCGGTGACCTGGGCGCAGCGTACGGAGCGGGCGCCGGAGAAGATCATTATCGATACTGATATTGGCGATGACGTGGACGATGCGTTTGCGCTGGCGCTGGCGGTGCGGAGTCCGGAGTTGCAGGTGTTGGGCGTGACGACCACGTTTGGAGATACGGAGGCGCGTGCGAAAATTGTGGACCGGTTTCTTGGCGAGGTTGGACGAGGGGAGATTCCGGTGCTGGCGGGGAAGGCGACGGCGACGAAGAATCCGATGTCGCAGCGGAAGTATGGCGAGGGCGGGCATTTTGCGAAGAGCTCGCACGGGGATGCGGTGGATTTTTTGCTGGAGCAGATTCGGAGGTATCCGGGGGAGATTACGCTGATTGCGATTGGGCCGCTGATGAATGTGGGAGCGGCGATCGATAAGGATGCGGCGACATTTCGGAAGTTGAAGCGGGTGGTGCTGATGGGCGGGTCGGTGCGGCGCGGGTATGGGGATTTGGGGTATAACGCTCCGGTGCCTCCGATGGCGGAGTGGAACATTTTGAATGATGTGGCTTCGGCGCAGAAATTGTTTGCGTCGGGAGTGCCGCTTTTTGTGATGCCGCTGGATTCCACGCAGTTGAAGATGGATGAAGTGAAGCGGGCGTTTTTGTTTGAGCAGGGGACGGCAGTTACGGATCAGCTGACGGTGCTGTATCACTTGTGGGGGCAGGAGACGCCGACGTTGTTTGATCCGATGACGATTGTGTTTGCGTTGCGGCCGGAGTTGTGTCCGGTGACGGGGATGCACATTCGGGTAGATGAGAAGGGATTTACGCGGGAGGAACCGGGGGCGGCGAATGCGCAGGTTTGTTTGGATTCGAATGCGGAGGATTTCTTTCGATTTTATTTGAGGAGAGTTGGGGGAAGTTGAAAGTCAGAAGTCAGAAGTCAGAAGTCAGAACCCCCACCCTCTCGCGAAATGCGCGAGAAGGGTGGGGCACCCGGATGAGAGTGAACATCATGCGATTTGAGGAAAGTGCGCGGCGTCGGTTTTTGAAGAGTGCAGGCGCAGGATTTGCGGGTGGGGCTTTGATTTTTCCCGGCGGATCGTTCGGCCGGGAAATTCCCGCTACTGCCGCCCAGAACGCGGGAGAAATGGGGCACCCGGCGCGAGGACTGGCTTATGACGTGGGCGCGTTCGGCGCTACGGGGGATGGGAAGGCGATTGACAGCCCGGCCATCAATCGGGCGATTGACGAGGCGGCTGCGGCGGGTGGGGGGACGGTTTATTTTCGGGCAGGGAATTATTTGTGTTATTCGATTCGCCTGAAGAGCCGCGTGGCGATTTATCTGGAGGCGGGGGCGACGATTGTGGCGGCGGAACCGGCTTCTGATGCTGCGCATGGTTACGATCTGGCGGAGTCGAACGAGCCGTGGGAGAGCTATCAGGATTACGGGCACAATCACTGGCATAACAGTTTGATTTGGGGCGAAGGGCTGGAGGGGATTTCGATTGGAGGGCCGGGGCTGATCTGGGGCAAGGGGCTGAGTCGGGGATGGGGAGCGGGTCCGAAGGCGGAAAAGCCGGGTGTAGCCAATAAAGCGATTGCGCTGAAGAATTGCCGCAATGTGATCTTGCGGGATTTTTCGATTCTGCATGGCGGGCACTTTGGAATTCTGGCGACTGGCGTCGACAATCTCACCATCGACAATCTGAAGATCGATACCAATCGCGACGGCATGGACATTGATTGCTGCCGGAATGTGCGGATCACGAACTGCAGCGTGAATTCTCCGTGGGATGACGGCATTTGCCTGAAAAGTTCGTTCGCGCTGGGATATGCGCGCGCGACGGAGATGGTGACCATCAGCAATTGCCTGGTGGCGGGCAGTTATGAAGAAGGGGCGCTGCTCGATGGGACGTTCCGGCGCTTTGCTGCGAACGCGAAAGTGCCGCGGACGGGGCGCATCAAGTTTGGGACGGAGTCGAATGGGGGATTCCAGAATATAACGATTGCCAATTGCGTTTTTGAGGGATGCAGTGGGCTGGCGATCGAGACGGTCGACGGAGCGGTGATTGAGGATGTGAGCGTCACGAACCTGACGATGCGGGATATTGCGGGCGCGCCGATTTTTATGCGGCTGGGGGCGCGGATGCGAGGTCCGGGGGGTGCGGCGGTGGGAGTGATGCGGCGGGTGATTTTGAGCAACATCACTTGTTCGTGCGCGGGGTCACGAATCGGGTCGATTGTGGCGGGGATTCCGGGGCATCCGATTGAGGATGTGAAGATGAGCGACATTATGATTGTGCATCCTGGGGGAGGGACGAAGGAGGAAGCGCAGCGGCAGTTGGCGGAGAAGGAAAAAGAATATCCCGAGCCGAACATGTTTGGAACGACGCCCGCGTATGGATTTTTTATTCGGCACGCGCGCGGGGTGGAAATGGCGGGGATCAAGATTGAATATGTGGGAGAAGACCTGCGGCCGGCGTTTGTGATTGAGGATGTGGAGGGGGCGGATTTTGGGCGGATCAAAGTTGCGGTCACTCCTGGCGTTCCCGCATTTGCGTTGAGCAACGTCAAGAACTTTAGTGTTTATCGGAGTAAGCCGGTGCCAGATACGGAAGTGACGGGCGCGGAGAAGAAAGAGATTTAAGAAGTCAAAAGTCAGAAGTCAAAAGTCAGGATTTGCAATTCAAAAGTCGGAATCCCCACCCTGTCCTGCCAGAGATCGGCGAGACAAGGGTGGGGCACCCTCGGGGAGTTGGGACAGCGTAATGAGAACTGTGGCGATCTGGGTTGCGGTGGCGGGGGCGCTTTGTTCGGCGATGTTTGGACAATCGCGCGCGAATGTGGATCTGATCGTCAGCGGGGGGATGGTGGTGACGATGGATGGGTCGCGGGGAATTCTTCCGGACGGGAGCGTCGCGATCAAGGGCGACACGATTGTCGCGGTGGGTCCGCGGGCGGAGGTCGAGGGGCGATATTCCGGCGCGCAGACGATTGACGCGCGCGGCAGGCTGGTGCTGCCGGGGTTTATCAACGGGCATACGCATGTTCCGATGACTTTGTTTCGCGGGCTGCATGATGACGTCACGCTGAACGACTGGCTGTACAAATATATTTTTCCGGCGGAAGCGAAGAATGTGAATGAAGAGTTTGTGCGATGGGGGACGCGGCTGGCGGCGGCGGAACAGATTCGGGCGGGGGTGACCACGTTTGCCGACATGTATTACTTTGAGGATGCGGTTGCCGAAGAGACGAAGGCGGCGGGGATGCGGGGGGTGCTGGGCGAGACGTTTATTGATTTTCCAGCGCCGGATAATAAATCCAACGCGGAGATGATGGCTTACACGGAAAAGTTTTTGAAGCGGTGGCAGGGAGATGCTTTGATTCATGCGGCGGCGGCCCCGCATTCCATTTATACGTGTTCGAAGAAAACGATTCAGGATGCGGATGGGCTGGCAAAGAAATATCATGCGCCGGTGCTGATGCACGTGGCGGAGATGAAGAAGGAGTGGGAGGACAGCGAGAAGGCGAACGGGATGTCGCCCGTGCAATATCTGGAAAAGATTGGGGTACTGGGGCCGGAACTGGTGGCGGCGCACTGCATTTTTGTGGACGAGGCGGATCGGAAACTGCTGGCGGAGCGGCAGGTGGGGTGCGTGCATAATCCTTCGAGCAATATGATGATTGCGAGCGGAGTGGCTCCGGTGCCGGCAATGCGGGCGGCGGGGATTGCCGTGGGGCTGGGGACGGATGGTCCGGCGGGGAGTAATAACGATCTTGATCTGATGGAAGAGATTGACCTAGCGGCAAAGCTGGCGAAGATTACGAAGATGGATCCGCTGGCGCTGAATGCTAAGGCGGTGGTGGAGATGGCGACGATTGACGGGGCGCGGGCACTGCACATGGAAAAAGAAATTGGGTCGCTGGAGGCGGGGAAGAAGGCCGACTTGATTTTGATCAGTCTGGATGAGCCGAATGCGGTGCCGATGTATGACGTTTATGCACAGATCGCTTATTCGCTCAAGGGGAGCGACGTGGAGACGGTGGTGATTGGCGGGCGGGTGGTGATGCGGGATCGGAAATTACTGACCGTCGATGAGTCTGCTGTGCTCGAGAAGGCGCGGGAATATGGGAAGTCGGTGAAGACGTCGCTGGGGATGGAGTAGGGACCGAGTCAGGTCAAAAGTCAAAAGTCAAAAGTCAAAATCCCCATCCTCTCGCAAAAAGCGCGAGAAGGGCGGGGCACCCGCATTCTTCGCCGGTTGCTCAAGGGGCTCGTAGTCCTTCCAGTCCCTTATAATCAAAGACTCTTTATGGCGGGCGTTCTGGAGCGGATTGTTGCGGCTACGCGGCGGCGGGTGTCGGAAGCGCGACGCGGGGCGGACTTGCGCGAGTTGGAGCGGCGGGCGGAACGTCATGTGCCGCGGGGGTTTCGGCGGGCGCTGGCTGCGCGGAGTCGCGATGGGGTGGCGGTGATTGCGGAGTTGAAGAAGGCGTCGCCGTCGAAGGGGCTGATTCGGGCGGAGTTTCGTCCGGCGGAGTTGGCGGCGGAGTTGGAGGCGGCTGGGGCGGCTGCGCTGTCGGTGCTGACGGATGAAGAATTCTTTCAGGGGTCGCTGGGGAATTTGCGGGAGGCTTCGGCGGCAGTTGCGATTCCCTGTTTGCGCAAAGATTTTATAGTGGATGAGTTTCAGTTGCTGGAGGCACGGGCGAATGCGGCTGACGCGGTGTTACTGATCGTGGCGGCGCTGTCGGCTGAAGAGTTGGGGCGGCTGGCGCGGGGCGCTCGCGAGCGGGGGCTGGATGTTTTGTGTGAGGTCCATGATGGAGCGGAGTTGCAGCGGGCTTTGGATGCGGGATGCGATTTGGCTGGAGTGAATACGCGCGATCTGCGGACGTTTGCGGTGGATCTGTCGACGGCGCTCGATATGGCTGCGAAATTTCCGGCGGGAGTTGTGAAGGTGGCGGAGAGCGGGATTCATTCCGCGGAGGATGTGGCGCGGTTGCGGGCGGCGGGGTACGAGGCGTTTCTCGTGGGGGAGTCGCTGATGCGGGCTGAGTCGCCGGGTGAGGCGTTGCGGGAGTTGATGGGGATGCCGAGTCGTGCGGACCGGGTGCCGAGCGGGCGTTGACGCCGGTGTCGGGCGAGTTCCTGTTTGGGCCTCTGGCTGTGCTGGGATGATAGGGGTCCTTCGACTGCGGTTTTGCTTCGCTTTCAGCGAAGAAAAATCCTCGCTCAGGATGACAGAGTTTTTCTTATGACGTGGGTGAAGATTTGCGGGATGACGAATCTGGAGGATGCGCTTGTCGCGGCTGAGGCGGGGGCGGATGCGGTGGGGTTTGTATTTTATGAGAAGAGTCCGCGGTACGTGAGTGTGGAGACGGCGCGGGAGATTGTTGGGAAGTTGCCGGAGAGCTTGGAGAAGGTGGGAGTGTTTGTGAATGAAGAGGAAGCCACGATTTGCGATTTCGCGGATCGCGCTGGACTGACGGGGATTCAGATGCATGGCGATGACGAGGATCCGCACGTCGCAGATTCGGTTGTGAAGCGCATGCCAGGAGTTTCGGTTATGGCGGCAGTTTCGATGCGCCGTCCAGCGCCGCAGGGATGGACAATGATGTGGCATCCGAATTCTGTCCGCGCATTCCTGGTAGATTCCGGGAATTCATTAAAGCATGGCGGAACCGGCGAGATGTTCGACTGGATTGCATCAGTTCCGGTGGTGGACGATATCAAGCGACTGTTCAAGGTAGTCGCTGCGGGAGGGTTAACGCCCGGAAATGTTGATCAGGCGATCGAAGTTCTTCGGCCTTGGGGTGTGGATGTGGTTTCGGGGGTCGAGGCGCGGCCGGGGAAGAAGGATCCTGACAAGGTGCGGGCGTTTGTGCGGGCGGTGCGGGAGATGGAAGGGAAAGTGAGTTAGGGATGGCTACGGTTGCGCGAGCTGCGAAAGTCAAAATCCCCACCCTCTCGCAAAAGGCGCGAGAAGGATGGGGCACCCTCCGCGTTTCGTCTTCGCGCGCAGGTGGCCGTGCGAATGAGGCGGGGAGGTTTGGGGTTTACGGGGGCAGATATGTTCCCGAGACTTTGATGGCGGCGCTGGAGGAATTGGAGCGCGAGTATGCGCGGGCGAAGCGGGACAAGAAATTTCAGGCGCGGCTTACGGAGTTGCTTACGACTTATGCGGGGCGTCCGACGCCGTTGTTTTTTGCGCGGCGGCTTACGGAGAAACTTGGTGGGGCGAAGATTTATTTGAAGCGTGAGGATTTGCTGCATACGGGGGCGCACAAGATTAATAACTGCCTGGGGCAGGGATTGCTCGTCGAGCGGATGGGGAAGCATCGCGTGATCGCGGAGACCGGCGCGGGGCAGCATGGCGTGGCGACTGCTACGGTTTGCGCGCTGATGGGGTTTGAGTGTGTTGTGTACATGGGGACCGAGGACATGCGGCGGCAGGAGTTGAATGTGTTTCGCATGCGGCTGTTGGGGGCGGAAGTGCGCGGGGTTTCGTCGGGATCGTGCACTCTGAAGGATGCGATCAACGAGGCGATGCGCGACTGGGTCACGAATGTGCGGACTACGCATTATTTGTTGGGGAGTGTGCTGGGGGCGCATCCGTATCCGACGATGGTGAGGGATTTTCATCGGGTGATTGGGCGCGAGGCGCGGGCGCAGATTCTTAAGGCTGAGGGGAAATTGCCGGCGGCGATTATTGCTTGCGTGGGTGGGGGGTCGAATTCGATTGGGATTTTTTACGATTTTCTCAACGACAAGAAAGTCCGGCTGATTGGGGTGGAGGCTGGAGGGCGCGGCGAGAAGCTTGGCGATCATGCGGCGCGGTTTCGGGGAGGATCTCCGGGAGTTTTGCAGGGGACTTATTCTTACGTGTTGCAGGATTCGGGGGGGCAGATTGCGCTGACGCATTCGGTTTCGGCGGGGCTGGATTATCCGTCGATCGGGCCAGAACACGCGGCTTTGCGGGATGGAGGGCGGGCGGAGTATGTGCCGGCGTCGGATGCGGAGGCGCTGGCGGCGACTACTCTTTTGGCTAGAACCGAAGGGATTATTCCGGCTTTGGAGTCGGCGCATGCGGTGGCGGAGGTGGTGAAGCGGGCGCCTTGCATGAAGAAATCGGAAGTCGTGATTCTGAATATTTCGGGGCGCGGGGATAAGGATATTGGGATTATGCGGGAGAATTTGAAGCTGGATTCGTGAGTGCGTCCGGGAGCAAACCACCAGCCGCGATGGAAGTCCCTTTTTAGGTCGCTGGTGGTGTATGAGTGCACGGGGTCCTTCGACTGCGGTTTTGCTTCGCTGATCGCGAAGCAAAGTCCTCGCTCAGGATGACAAAGTGTTTTATGCCTTTGACTTTCCACAAGAAGCCGGCGCTGTTGGTGTATGTGACTTGCGGGGATCCGGATCTCGCGACTACGCGGGAGATTGTGCTGGCTGCGATTGAGGCTGGGGCGGATGTGATTGAGTTGGGGGTGCCGTTCAGCGATCCGGTGGCGGATGGGCCGGTGATTCAGCGGGCGAGTGAGCGGGCGTTGAAGCATGGGACTTCGCTGGCGCAGGTACTGACGCTGGCAGCGGAAGTGCGGGTGCAGGCGCAGTCGACCGGGCTGATTGTGTTTTCTTATTTGAATCCGATCTTGCGGATGGGGATGGAGAAGTTTTGCAAAGTGGCGAGGGCTGCTGGGGTGGACGGGGCGCTGGTTATCGATTTACCTGTGGAAGAAGCTGGGGAATATTTGCGGGCGATGCGGGAGTATGATCTGGCTCCGGTGTTTTTGGCGGCGCCGACTAGCCCGGAGGATCGGTTGCGGCGGATTGCGGAGGCTGCGCGGGGATTTGTGTACGCGGTGTCGCGCACGGGAGTGACCGGACAGCGGCAGCAATTGGCGGACGATGCGCGGAAATTGGTGCGGCGGTTGCGGCGCGTGACCAAGTTGCCGGTCGCGTTGGGGTTTGGGATTTCTACGGCGGAGCAGTTTGCGGAAGTGGGGGAGTTTGCCGACGCGGTGGTGGTGGGCAGCGCGATTGTGGAGACCGTGGAGCGGAATCGGGGGCGGGAGGCGGCGGCTGTGGGAGAGTTTGTGAGGATGCTTAGGGTTGTGGGTTCTCGGGTGTCAGATGTGGTGCGGTGATGCCGGGTTCATATTTTGATGAATCCCCACTTCTCGCGCGGCTTACTAATAAACTCCCGCGCGAGAAATGGAGCACCCGACACCCGGCAAATCGTCAGGCGGTCAGAGTCAAAATCCCCAGCCTGTCGCAAAGAACGCGACAAGGGTGAGGCACCCAGATGATCTCGTATGGATATTGAGGATTGGCGGAAGAAAATTGATGAGCTGGATCGGCAGCTGGTGGCGCTGATCAGCGAGCGTGCGCGGGCCGCAGTCGCGATTGGGAAACTCAAGCGCGATACTTCTCTGCCGATTTATGAGCCGGACCGGGAGCGGATTGTCTTTGCGAACGTGCAGGAAGCGAATCGGGGACCGCTGGCGGGGCGGGACTTGGTGCGGATTTATGAACGCATTATCGATGTGATGAGGAATGTGCAGAAGGAAGAGGCTGTGGTGAAGGGCGAGGCGGCGGGCGAGAGTTCTGCAGATGACGAGGAAAAGCAGGTTCCTCGCGTTCGCTCGGAATGACAAACTCTTTGCTGCTGTTGGGATTTTGAGCTAAGAGCTAGAAGCCAGGAGCTGGTTTTTATGATTGTGGCCATGCAGGAAGGCGCGGATGAGGGGCTGATTCAGCAGGTGATTGAACACCTGGTGAAGATGGGGTTTGAAGTGCACCGCTCGACGGGGGCACGGATGACCGTGCTGGGGGCGGTGGGGTCGGGGATTGATTTCGATATCCGCATTCTGGAACTGTTGCCGGGGGTGCAGGAAGTTCATCGCATCAGTTCGCCGTACAAACTGGCGGGGCGGAGCTTTCGGCCGGAGGGTACGATCGTCAAACTGGCGAACGGGATTGATATTGGCGGGAATGAAATTATCGTGATGGCGGGGCCGTGCTCGGTGGAAACGCGGGAGCAGATATTTTCGACGGCCGAGGCGGTGGCGAAGGCGGGTGCGAAAGTGCTGCGGGGCGGAGCATTCAAGCCGAGGAGTTCTCCGTATTCGTTTCAGGGGCATGGGGAAGATGCGCTGAAGCTGCTGCGGGAAGCGGGCGAGAAGTTCAAGCTGCTGGTGATCAGTGAAGTGATGGAGATTTCGCAGATTCCGATGATGCTGCCGTACGTGGACATTCTGCAGGTGGGGGCGCGCAACATGCAGAATTTTAATCTGCTGCGCGAACTGGCGAAGGTGCGCAAGCCGGTGCTGCTGAAACGCGGGATTGCCGCGACGTTCGAAGAGCTGCTGCTGTCGGCGGAATACATTATGGCGGGCGGGAATTACGATGTGATTCTGTGCGAGCGCGGGATACGGACGTTCGAGACTTATACGCGGAACACGATGGATATTTCGGCGATTCCGATTATTCATAAGCTGTCGCATCTGCCGATGACGGCGGATCCGTCGCATGGGACGGGGCGGCGCGATAAAGTTGCGCCGATGGCGCGGGCGTCGGTGGCGGCGGGAGCGGACGCGCTACTGATTGAGGTGCATTGCGACCCGAACCAAGCGTGGTCGGACGGGGCGCAGTCGCTGTTTCCGGAGCAGTTCGCGAAGCTGATGGATGAGTTGAGGATGATTGCGCCGGCGGTGGGACGGCAAATTGGGTAATTGGGAAATTTGGTAATTGAGTAATTGAAGATCCCAGTGCCTTGTTTTCAAATTACCCAATTACCAAATTACCCAATTACCAAATTACCCAATTACTCAATTTCTTCTTATGGCGATTCGGCAAATCACGATCATTGGGACGGGGCTGATTGGCGGGTCGCTGGGGCTGGCGCTGCGGAAGAAGAAATTTGCCGGGCGGATTATTGGGTGTGACCGCGAGGGGACGCTGGAGCGGGCGCGCATGCGCGGGGCGATTGACTCGGGGACGGCGAATCCGGGGGATGCGGTGCATGGAAGCCAGGTAGTGGTGCTGGCTACTCCGGTGCTGGCGATTGTGGATCTGATCGAACGGCTTGGGCCGGTGCTTCCAGCGAAGACTTTGCTTACCGATGTGGGGAGCACGAAGACTGCGATCGTCGAGCGGGCGGTGAAAGTGTTTGGAAAGAGTGCGGGGAAGCGGTTTCTGGCGGGGCATCCGATGGCGGGGAAAGAGATGAGTGGAGTGGATTATGCGGATGCGGATTTGTTTCAGAAGGCGGTGTGGTTTTTGACGCCGTTGCCGGGACAGAATTTGAATGAAGGATCGTTTGCGGAGTTTGCGGGGTGGATTGATGCGATTGGGGCGCGGATTGCGATGCTGTCGGCGGAGGAGCATGACCGGTTGTGCGCGTGGATCAGCCATGTGCCGCAGATGATTTCGACGGCGTTGGCGGCGGCGTTGGTCGAGGAGTTTGGAGATGAGGCTCCGCTGTTGCCGGCGGGTGGGCGCGCGCTGCAGGAGATGACACGAATTTCGGCGAGCCCGTATTCGATGTGGCGGGATATTGCGATCAGCAACAAGACGAATCTGGAAAAGGCGCTGTGGAAGGTGGAGCAGCGGCTGGCGCATATCCGGGAAAATCTGGCGACGCGTCAACTGGCGGAGGAGTTTGAGCTGGCACATCAGTTGAGGAAGGCGCCGGTGAAGAAACGGTCGAGGGATTGAGTAATTGGGAAATTTGGTAATTGAGTAATTAAAGACCAAAATCACGGCAAGGTTTTCAATTACCCAATTACCAAATTACACAATCACTCAATTAGGATTCTCACGCTATGAATAAGGTTGTGGCCAATGCGGATGAGGCGATTCGCGACGTGTTTGATGGCGCGACCATCATGATTGGCGGCTTCGGGTTGTGTGGGATGCCGGAGAATCTGATTCGCGCGCTGGTGCGCAAGGGAACGAAGAATCTGCGGACTATCAGTAACAATGTGGGGATTGATGGCGTGGGGAATGGATTGTTGCTGGCGGCGGGGCAGATCGTGCATCACATCGGGACGTATGTCGGCGAGAACAAGTTACTGGAAGAAATGGTGCTGAAGGGGACGATGAAACTCGATCTGGTGCCGCAGGGGACATTTTCGGAGCGGATTCGCGCGGGGGGCGCGGGGATTCCGGCGTTTTATACGCCGACGGGCGTGGGGACGATTGTGGCCGAGGGCAAGGAGACGCGCGAGTTTGAGGGGCGCACTTATGTGATGGAGCGCGGGCTGACGGCCGATTTTGCTTTCGTGAAGGCTTGGAAAGGGGATCGCGAGGGGAATTTGATTTATCGCAAGACGGCGCGGAATTTTAATCCCATGATGGCGACGGCGGCGAAGATTACGATTGCGGAAGTGGAGCATCTGGTGGGCGTTGGGGAGTTGGATGGGGACTCGGTGCATACGCCTTCGATTTACGTGAAACGAATTTTTCAGGGGGAGTTGTATGAGCGGAGGATTGAGCGGAGGACGGTGCGGAAGGGGTAGCGGACCTCAGGAGAATTCCCTTCGACTTTAGCGATGGGTTTTAAGAGCGCAGGGGTCCTTCGACTGCGGTTTTGCTTCGCTTTCAGCGAAGCAAAATCCTCGCTCAGGATGACAATGTGGGGGGAGTGGCAACGACGATGAGCAAACTTGGCAAAGATGTCGACAAGCGCGAGCGGATTGTGAAGCGGATTGCGCGCGAGCTGCGGGATGGGTTCTATGTGAACCTGGGGATTGGGATGCCTACGCTGATTGCGAATCATGTGCCTGCCGGGATGGAGGTTACGCTGCAGTCGGAGAATGGGATGCTGGGGATTGGGCCGTATCCGGTGGAGGGGACGGAGGATGCGGACCTGATCAATGCGGGGAAGGAAACCGTCAGCGAGATGCCGGGGACTTCTTATTTTTCGAGCGCGGATTCATTTGCCATGATTCGCGGCGGACATATTGATTTGAGCGTGCTGGGCGCGATGGAAGTGGATGAGACGGGGTCGCTGGCGAACTGGATGATCCCGGGGAAAATGGTGAAGGGGATGGGTGGGGCGATGGACCTGGTGGCGGGGGCGCGGCGCGTGGTGGTGGCGATGGAGCATACGACGCGCGAAGGAGCTCCGAAGATTTTGAGGAAGTGCACGCTGCCGCTGACCGGAGTACGGGTTGTCGATACGATTGCGACGGAGATGGCTTATATTCGCGTGACTCGGGATGGGCTGGTGCTGGAGGAGATCGCGCCGGGGTTGACGCCGGAGGATGTGCAGCGGGCTACCGAGGCGCGGCTGATCGTGAGCCCTTCATTGAGGGTGATGGAGGGGTAAGTTCGCCGGAGAGCCCGTCCCAGCGGCTGAAGCCGCAATTGTATCTCCGTTCTTACGGCACGACTTAAGTCGTGCCCTTCCCGTTGTGCTCCCTCCCAATCCGTTTTCCAATTATGCGGCGGCGATGCGGCGGATCAGGTCTTCTTGTTCTTGCTTGCTTTCGGCGCCGATGGTGAAGGCGTCTAGCAGGCCTAACGACAGGGCGAACTTGATAGCTTCATCTTGACGGGTGCGTAGGGCGCCCTGGCCTAGAATTTTCATTCCTACTACTGCTTTCCCTGCCGACTTCATTTCTTTTAGGACGCCCACAACGGTTGCGGGATCGGCGTCCATGATTGCGCCGATGGGGTTGATGCGGGCTAGATCGATTTCGACCCATGGTGATTTCGCGGCGGCGCGCAGGGCTTCGATCGAGTGGCAGGAGCAGCCGTGGGCGCGGATGATTCCTTTTTGTTTGGCTTCGGAGAGCACGTCCATGGCGCCGCGGTAACGGTCGGTCCAGTCGGCTTCGGTGACGCAGTGCATCAGGCAGATGTCGAGGTAGTCGGTGCCGAGTTCGCGGCGGAAGCGGTCGAGATCGGCGCGCATGGTGACGGCGTCGCGCGCCCAAGATTTTGTCAGGACCGTGACTTTGTCGCGTGGCACGTGCTTGAGCGCTTCGGCGACGTGGGGATGGCTTCCGTAGGAGTCGGCGGCATCGAAGAAGCGCAGGCCGTGGTCGTAGCCGTTGAGCAGAAGATCGGAGAGGCCTTTCACGCCGAGCGCGGTTTGATGCGAGTGATGTTCGGAGCCGACGGTGCCGGTGCCCATGGCGAGGCGGCTGGTCTTGATGCCGGTGCTGCCGAGAGTGACTGTGTCGGATGCGGAGAATTTGGTGGGAAGACTGGTGTTGGCTAAAGCGGTGAGAATGGATTTTGATGAGAGCCAGACCGCACCGGCGGCGGTGGCGGAGCGAACGAGGAATTCGCGGCGGCGCATGGGGTCCTCCTGAGAAGTCTTGATCCGAGGCTACATCAGAATGGCTCGCCAGGGAAGAATCTTGAAACCGTTACCGGGGCTAAAGCCCCCGGTCATTTTAGATTGGCTTACGCGGCCCCTTCGACAAACTCAGGGCAGGCTTTGAAGGGCCGCTCTTCCACTCGCTCAGACGCGAAACGGCGCAGCTAGAAGGCGGAAGGGGAGGGTGATGGCGAGGAAGATGACTTCAAGGACGCCGTGGACGGCGATGCCAACGATGCGGAACGGGAGCAAGATCAGCCAAATGAACGGATAGGCGATCAGGGCCAGCAAAGCGAGCGGCCAGCACAGGACGAAGAGAACGCACCAGAGCAGGAATGTGAACATGAGCGGAGACCTCCTTAGCCCTCTATTAATAATTTTACGTTGCGGGTGCGAGAAATGTTCCGTTCTTCTTCAGCCTCACTCGAATTGCTTGCGGAAGGTGGCGAGTTGCTGCTGGACTTCGGTGAGTTCCTGACGGAGGCGGGATACTTCTTCTTCCAGCGTTGCCAGACGATCGGCTGTGGAGTTTGCTCCGGTGGTCGCGGGCGAGGGCGCCCGCGTCGGATTCAGGTCTTCTGACAAGGGCGGTTCGCCGGAGAACAGGTGCGTATAGCGGTATTCTTTGGTGCCGGGCTGGCGCGGGAGAATGGAGGCCAGCGGAGGGTCGCGATGGGCCAGGCGATCGAGTGTGGAAACGATGTCGTCGAGGGCTTCGAAGTGGTACATGCGGTCGGTGCGGCTGCGGAGTTCGCCGGGAGTTTGCGCTCCGCGGAGGAGAAGCACGCAGACGATGGCGATTTCGCGGCGGTCGAAGTTGAACACTTCCTGCAGGCGGTGCTCGAACTTGGTTACGCGGCTGTCGGCGCCGCTGGCGGGGCCGGCTAGGCGCTTTTCCTGCAATGAGGCTAGGGCGTCGCGAACGGTGGACTCGTCCAGCGTCATGACTGGGTCGCGATTGTTTTTTTGGTTGCAGGCGTTGACCAGGGCGTTGAGCGAGAGCGGGTAGTAGTCGGGCGTGGTGACGTCTTTTTCGATCAGGGCGCCGAGGACGCGGGTTTCGAGTTCGGTGAGGAGCATGGGATTCATTGGAACTGTAATTCTAATGCTAGATAATTCAGTGGAACCTTTGGAAGGGAAGAATTAACCACAGAGGACACTGAGGACACTGAGGACACAGAGGGAGTCGGATATCCCCATTCTAGTCTCACCAAAGTGCGGTGAGATCAGAATGGGCCACCCCTGGCGATCTTATCTCTATCGATAACCCTCGCGTTTCTTTCTAGAACAGTGCGGTGGGGCGGCGCTTCCAGGGCTTGCCTTTTTCTTGCGCGATTTTTTCCATGTCTCCGACGTAGGCTCCGGCTTGGGTTAGGATGTGGTGCAGGTCGTTGCCAATGCTGATGAAGGTGAACCCTTTGTCGAGGAATTCGCCGACGCGGGCGGTGCCGAAGAGGAACAGGCCGAGGATTACGTTGTGCTTGTGGGCGTGATCGATCAGTTTCTTGGTAGCGGCGTCGAGTTCGGGCGAGGTGTACATGTGGGGGAATTCGTATTTGTTGTAGAGGCCCATCGACATGCAGAGATCGTTCTGGCCGAGGAAGAGAATATCGACGCCGGGGACGGCGGCGATCTCGGCGATGTTGTCGATACAGGAGGCGGTTTCGACCTGCAGAGCGACAATGCCGTCGTTATTGAAGTTGCCGGCGTAGCCGAGGAGTCCGGCTTTGTTCATGCTGCGCTGGGGAAAATACACGGAGCGCGTGCCGACCGTGGGATACTTCATGCAACTGACGGCGATGCGCGCTTCTTCCGCGGTATTGATGTAGGGGACGAGAACGCCGTCTGCGCCCAGGTCGAGCGACTGTTGGATGCCGGGGCGGTCGTCATAGCCGCCGACACGGACTAGAGACTTGGCGCCGCCGTTGGCGATGCCGCTCAGCATGGCGGAAAGTTTTTCGTAGCCCATGGGGCCGTGCTGGCTGTCGACCAGGAGCCAATCGTATCCGCTGTGCGCGAGCTGTTCGGCGACGGTGGGGCTGTGAGCGTTGAGGAACAGGCCCATCTTGGGCTGTCCGGCGCGGAGTTGCTTTTTGAATTCGGAGCCGCTGAGTGCGGGGTCGGGCATGAGTCCTCCTAGAGTCGAATGGATGAGTTTATCGTATGGGATAGGCAGAACGACAAATGCGGGATGAATTTTTCGGGAGCGTGACATTTCTGGTATGACCGGGGGACAGATCGAACAGCAGGTTCCTCCACTGCGCCGTCGCTGGCGCTCCGGCTACGGTCGGAATGACAAGGAGCGGACGTGAGCCTATAGTGTGACTGACGTTATTGTGACTGACACTGACACTAAAACCGGGAGATCAGAATGCGCTTGCTATTGAATTGGGTGTTGAGTGCGGTGGCGGTGTGGATTGTGGCTCAGGTAGTGCCGGGCATCCATGTGAACGGGGCAGTGGCGGCGCTGATTGCGGCGTTGGCGATTGGGTTCATCAACGCAACGCTGGGCGCGCTGCTGAAGATTATTACCTTTCCTTTGACGATCCTGACCCTGGGGTTGTTCTGGTTTGTGATCAACGCGGCCATGTTGGAGCTGGCGTCGGCGCTGGTGCCGGGATTTCAGGTGCGCGGGTTTATTGCGGCGTTCATCGGGGCCATCGTGTTGAGCCTGGTGAATCTGGTGTTGAAGGCGATTGTGATGCCGTCTGAGGATCGGCGGTAGTCGACTTGGGAGCGTAGTACTTCGAGAGAGAAAGAAAGCAGGTTCCTCCACTCCGCCGTCGCTTGCGCTCCGGCTTCGGTCGGAATGACAACGCGGGAAGGATCTACTTGTTCTTTTGCGGCTTGATTGCCTGCCAGTCTTCTTCTGTTAGAACTCTTCCCAGATTGCTGAATTCGCCTGCACCTTGCAGGAATTCGCCACCGTCCATGCGGATGACTTCGCCGTTGATGTAGGCGGAGCCGTCGCTCACCAGAAATGCGGCGAGGTTGGCGAGTTCCTCGACGGTGCCGAAGCGGTGCTGCGGGTTGCGGTCGAGGGCGATGGTTTCGAGTTCGGGACGCGGCAGGACACGGGAGAATGCTCCTTGCGTGGGAATGGGGCCGGGGGCGATGGCGTTCATGCGGATGCCCCGGTTGCCCCATTCGACGGCGAGGCTGCGGGTGAGGGCTTCAACTCCGGCTTTGGAAACCGCCGACGGAACGACGTAGGCCGAGCCTACGGGTGCGTAGGTGGCGGAGATGCTGAGGACGGTGCCGGGATGTTTGTCGGCGAGCCAGCGGCGTCCGCACGCCAGGGTGCAGTTGAGCGTGCCCATGAGGACGATGCCGATGACGGAGTTCCATGCGCCCGGTGAAAGTTCTTCGGTGCGGGCGATGAAGTTTCCGGCGGCGTTGTTGACGAGAATGTCGAGCGGGGCTTCTTGCCAGATGGAATCGATCATCGCCTCGACGGCGTCGAGGTTGCGAACGTCGCAGGGGATGGCGTGGATTGTGCCGTGCGTTTTTTGGGAGAGTTCGGCGGCGGTTTGCTCGAGAACTTCTTCGCGACGGCCGCAGATGTGGACGGTGGCTCCGAGTTCGAGGAAGCGTTCGGCCATGCCCTTGCCGAGGCCGGTGCCGCCGCCGGTGATGAGGATGCGCTTGTCTTGCAGAAGATCGGTTTTGAACATAGAGAATTGAGTAATTGGGAAATTTGGTAATTGAGTAATTGAAAAACTTGGCTGAGGCTTTGGCGACTTTCAATTGCTCAATTACTAAATTACACAATTACTCAATTGTTTCATCAACTCAATCACGTGCGACGCGGAAGCCGTAGTCGGCGTACTGAAATTCCGGGGGGATGCTGGAGCGGGCGGAGCAGCGGGACACTTTGATCTGGTGGCGCCATGATCCGCCGCGGGAGGATTTGCGCTGCGGAGTCATCGAGCTTTGTTCGGGGCCGCGCGGGTTGCGGTCGGGCGAAGCGGCGTAGTAATTCGGATCGTACCAGTCGCTGCACCATTCGTGGACGTTGTCGCAGATGTCGTAAAGGCCGAAGGCGTTGGGGGCGTAGCGGGCGACTGGTTCGGGGCCGGTTTGCCAGCGCGTGGCGTAGTTGGGGAGAGATTGCGGCGGGGTGTCGCCCCAGGGGTAATTGTTTTGTTCGAGACCGCCGCGGGCGGCGAGTTCCCATTCGGCTTCGGTGGGCAAGCGGTATGGGCGGGCGGTTTGCGAATGCAGCCATTCGCAGTAGCGGACGGCTTCAAACCATGAGACTGCGGTGACCGGCTGTTGAGGATGGTTGAAGTTTGGATCGTTCCAGCACGGAGGGCGCGGGTTTCCGGTCGCGGTGAGAAAGCGCGCGTATTCGGCGTTGGTGACTTGCGTGGCGGCGAGTTGGAAGGCGTCGATCCAGACGCGATGGATAGGGCGCTCGCAATCCTGACCGGCGTGGGAACCCATCAGGACCCAGGCGGCGGGAATCTGGATCAAGGCTGGTTCGAGCGGGGCTGGGTCCAGCGCGCGGGCGGGTAATTCGGGCTCGGTGGGAGTGCGCGTCATAGCGGTGGCCGCTGGTTGCCTACTGCGTTAGAGTCTATCAGCGTTGAATATTTACGACCTTTGAACATGGGAGGCCGCGATGGCGGAGAAGAAGCTGCGGTTTCAGGCGAAGATTCACGGGAAAGAGGCGGGAGTGGTCGCGGCGATTACACCGCCGGTGGATGTGATTGAGTGGTTTGGAACGCGAGCTCGTGTACCTATTCGCGGGACGATTAATGGTTTTGCTTTTCGATCGTCACTGATGCCCATGGGCGGCTGCCACATGATGCCGGTGAACAAGAGTCTGTGCGCGGGCGCAGGCGCGAAGGCGGGAGATTTGGTCGACGTGGTGATGGAGCGCGACGTGGAAGAGCGTACGGTCGAGGCTCCGCCGGAGCTCAAACGGGAGCTGGCAAAAAGCAAGAAAGCGCAGCAGCGGTGGGACGAGTTGGCGTTCACGCACAAGAAGGAGATGGCGAATTCGATCTCTGGGGCGAAGCAGGAAGAGACGAAGTGGCGGCGGCTCGCGAAGGTGATGGCGGTGCTGAAAACCCGGGCGAAGTGGACCGGATAGGTCCCCACTTCTCGCAAAGAACGCGAGAAATGGGGCACCCGCGATACGTTTGGAAACCTCAGGAATTCGAGCGAAGATGCAGCGCTACTTCGGCGATATTATTTTTCTGGAAGAGGCGAATGGCGGCAATGCCGGCGGCTCCGGCGGTCAGGCAGGACTCGGCGTTCGCTAGAGTGATTCCGCCCAGGGCCAGGACGGGGATTCCGATTGCGCTCGCTTGGCGAAGTGCGTTGAGGCCGGCGGGACTGGCGCCTTTTTTCTCGAAGACTGGGGCGAATACCGCGAAGGTTGCAGCTCCGGCGGCGGCTTGGGCTATTTCCTGTGGGGAGTGGCAGGAGATGGAGATGATTGGAGCTCGTGGGGAGTTTGCGCGGGCGGGGGCGCCCGCGCCACATTTTGTCCAGATCGTTTTCGCTTCTGTGGGGGAGATGTCGCTGGCGCGGAGGTGGACGCCGTTGGCTTCGACGGCTAGCGCCACGTCGGTGCGGGAGTTCAGCAGAAGGGCAGTGGCCGGTGGGCAGTGATCAGTGGCCAGTTTTTGCGCTTCGCGGATTACGCTTACCGCTTCTCTTGCCAGCGATTCCAGGTCGCGGGTGGGGAGATCTTTTTCGCGGAGCTGGATGTAGTCGACGCCGGCGCGGGCGGCTTCGTAGATTTTTTCGAGGAGGCGGCGACGGCGGTTGGACTCGTCGTCGGCGAAGGCAGTGCGGTCGGTGATGTAGCAGAGGAGGCAGCGAGGCATCTGCTGGCAGTTTAATTCACGAGTGGGTTACCAGGGGGCAACACCGAGGTTCCTCGGTTGCCGTCGCGTTCGCTCCGGCTGCTCTCGGAATGACAAGCGAAATTTGAAACGTGCTCGCTGTTTACGGCCTGGTCTTCGCAATCTCCGGGAGCGCTTCGCCTTCTTTTTTGGGTGCGCCGCCGAGGTGGTATTGGGTGAGGCCGTCGCGCAGGAACTCGAAGGCGTCTTCCGGGGTGTCGACGATCTTGAACTGGTCGAGGTCTTCGGGAGAAATGGTGCCGGCGTCGACGAAGGCCTGGAAATTGAGGATGCGGTTCCAGTATTCGCTGCCGTAGATGACGACCAGGATCTTCTTGGCCAGCTTGTCGGTTTGCGCGAGGGTAAGGATTTCGAAGAGTTCGTCCATGGTTCCGAAGCCGCCGGGGAAGATGACGAGTCCCTTGGCCAGATAGGCGAACCAGAATTTGCGCATGAAAAAGTAGTGGAACTGGAAATTCAGCGCCGGAGTCACGTACTGGTTGGGACACTGCTCGAAAGGAAGCTGAATGTTCAGACCAATGGTTTTTCCGCCGGCTTCGCGGGCGCCGAGGTTGGCGGCTTCCATGATGCCGGGACCTCCGCCGGTGGTGACCACGAAACGGTGGCGGCGGGCAGGAATCTGGATGGACCAGGTGGTCAGCATGTGCGCGAGGCGGCGGGCGTCTTCGTAGTAGCGGGCCATATTGACGGCAGCCAGGGCGCGCTTCAAATCTTTTTCGACGCTTTCAGCGGGCGTGGCGGCGTGATTCTGCCGAAGCGTGGCGAGAGTCTCGCTGGCGTCCTTGTGTCCTTGAAAGCGGGCGGAGCCGAAGAAGACGACGGTGTCCTGAATCTGCTCGCGGCGGAAGCGCGCCAGGGGTTCCTGATATTCCGCCAGGATGCGGAGGACGCGGCCATCGGGGCTGCTGAGGAAAGGCTCGTTCTGGTAGGCGACGGGCGCGGATTCGAGATGATCAGTCATAGGTGAGGTCTTTCGTTCATCGTTCAGGGCCCTCAAATCCCAGGCCCCAATCGCAGGTTATCAAAACCTGCTTACTGCTGCTCGTGGTAGTGGAGCGCCTCCCAAAAACCGATCCAGATATCGAGCAGTCCCAGGCCGCTGCAGAGGCCGCGGAAAAAGCCGTTGGAGACTACGGAGCGGAGGGCGGGGAATGAGAGTAGCAGGTAGTTGTCGGTCCACTCGGGCGTCCACGGAAGAATGATGAGCAGCACTCCGGCCACGGCACTGATCAGGACGAAAAGAAAGACGGAAGTACGATGGAGCCAGATCTGCACGGGGCTGTCGGCCGGGCGGGTCTCGGCTTCGAGAGGCGGGCCGAGAAGAGCGGCGCTGGAATCGGCCTGCTGCGGTGCCGGCTTGGGGACGGCGCCAGGAGCGCTGGAAACGGGCGAAGGATCGCTCATTCAGCGTACCTCCAGCAGCGTACCTCCAGCGTCACGAACCGGCGTCGCGAACCGACCGCGGGAAAATCAGGGCGGCGCGTAGTGCGAGATAATCCGCGAAATAATCTGCGAAATAATCTGTACCCCGAGTACAGAAAATTGGGGACGAAAGGCATCCGATTATTCTACGACTTCAGGGCCTTAATGCGCTCGGCGACGTCGCGATAGTCGATGTTGTTACCGTAGACCTCCATGAAGTGGCGGAGGGCAGCAGGCTTGTCGCCGGCGGTTTCGTGGGCGGCGGCGAGTTCGTAGTGGAGCGCGACGCGGGTTTCGCCGTCGATAGTGCCAACGTTGAGCGCTTTCTCATACCAGCGCACGGCCGCTTCGGGCACGCCTTTATCGAGGAAGCACTGCGCCAGCCAGGTATAGGTCTGCATGATCTGCGGGAAAGGATGCCCGTGATCGAAGGACTGGCAGGCCTTTTGCAATTCTCCGATGGCCTCATCGAGCAGGCCCATCTCCCGGAAAGCGATGCCCAGGTTGTAATGTGTCTCAGGATCTTCATCGGAGGAGGCCACGTCGGCTTCGAGATCGTGCCGGAGATCGCCAAACATTTCCGCGATATCGACCCCGGCGTCCTCGGCAAAGGGCGAAGCACTCGCAGCTGCGGGAGAAGTAACGCTCGGAGGAGTAAGGCCGGCGGCTGCGGCAGGCGCGTGGGCCGCGGAAATTGCCGCTGGCTTCGGAGCTTCAACTGGCGCAGGCCAGGCCACTGATGCGGTTGCTATGGGCGCGGGCTTTACTTGCACCGGCTTTACTTGGACCTGGGCCGGCGGCGCTGGAGTCGCGATATGGTTTGCCACGGAGGCCGATGCGGCAGCGCTCGCAGCCAGCGGTGGAATTACCGGCCCTGCGACCGGAGCGGCTTTCAAGAAGTCTTCCCCGAGCGAGGCTTCGATATCGGCGACAAATTCACCCAAAACCCGGGCAGTGACTTCGGCGGAGATAGCAGGCTCGGTATGCGCGGCGGGAGCAAGTCCTGGCTTGGTAGGCGCAGTCGCTGCGGGGCGAGCCGCTGGTTCGGCGGCTGGCTTGGTCACGGGGCCGGGCAGGAACGTGTCGCCCAACGAAGTTTCGAGGTCGGAAACGAATTCTTTCAGGACTCCCGGTTGATGAGCCGGCGCGGGTTCGACTTCCTGAACGTGCTGCTCAACCTGTTCAACCACGGGCTCAGGTTCGGGCTCGTGAGCTTGCGCTTGAACCTGCTCGGGAATCAGTTCGTGAGCTTCCTGAGCCTGCTCGTGAACTATTGCCTCTGGCTCGGTTACGACCGAGGCCTCGGCGACGACTGGAGTCTGTTCGACGGCTGGAGGCTCCGGGGCTGCGATCTCCGGGATTACGATTTCCTGGGCAACAATCTTCGGAGCAACAGGCTTGGGAGCGACGGTTTTCGCAGGCGCGGCTTTTGCGGGCGCAGGTTTTACCGGTACGGGCTTCGCAGCAACGACTTTCGGCGCGACTGGCTTCGGTACGATGATTTCGGGTACAACGATTTCGGGTTCGACGACTTCCGGTTCCTGGACGGCAACCTCTTCGACGGAAACTTCTTCGGCTGCCGCTTCTTCGACTGCCGGTGGAGGAGTGTCGTCGACGGTGATTTCGTCGACTGTAATCTCGTCGACCGCGAGTTCGGCGGCCGGGATGTCTTCGGAGGTAATTTCTTCCACGACGGGCTCGACCACGCGCGCGGCTTCCTCTTCTGCGGCTTGTGCCGTGGCGGCTTCGACTTCGGCGCGGATCTCTTCCAGTTGGGCGTGATCGCTGGTCAGAGTCTGGAGCTTGGCCAGCGCGGCCATCGCCTGCTCCGGCATGCTGTGAGCCAGATAGAAGCGAATCTCTTCGATGGTCTCGTCGACTTTGCCCGAGTCGGGGACTTCTTGAGCGCCGACGGCATTCTCGACCTCGACTTCAGCCGCTTCCGCGGCGGGAATGTCCGACGCTTCTACGGTGATCGAGTCATCCCACTCGGAAGAAAGGTCGATTTCAGCAGAAGGTTCGGTTGACGTCGCGGACTCGTCGACGACAGCAAACTCGGCATCAGCCTCGACGGTAATTTCGTCAGAAGACTCGGCAGCTGCGGGATCATCTACTGTAACTTCTTCCTGGTGCGCTGGTTCTTCTGCAGCTTCTACCGAAGACTCATCGACGGAGAACTCTTCGACCGCGCTTTCGGATTCTGCAACTGGCTTGGCATCGAGGAAAATATGTTCGTCTTCGCCGGGGACGTCGAGTGCGGGGGCCGAGGAGCGTTCCTCATAGCGTTCGGCCAGTTCGCCGTATCGTGAAGCTTCCTCGGGATATTCAGCGGCCGAGTAGACGCTCTGCAAGGTGCGGCAGCAGGCGGCGGCCTCGGCGAAACGGCCAGCCCGGGTGTGCAAGGCGGCTAGACGCTGATTGAGGCGAAGATCGTCGGGCGCCAGCGGCAAGGCTCCGGCCAGAGGTCCGAGGGCCTTGACGGGCATGTTGTAAGAGATGAAGAGTTCGGCGTCGGTCAGGGCCGCGCGGACGGCGAGTGCGATCTCGTCAGTATAGTGCTGGTGAACTGAAGGCGCGGTCGCTTCCAGATCGTCGATGAGGACAACGGCTTCTTCCGGTGTAATCAGTTTGCCGCCGGTGGTGCCCCCGAGCTGGCTGACCACCTGCTGGTAGTTCTGCATGTGCAGGGGGTTCTGGGGCTCGATGGCGGCCAGCTGCTGGTAAAGATCGCGGGCGCGGGGCAGATCGCCGGACTGCACGCTGGCGTGGGCCAGCAACTCGCTGACTTCGCTGACGTGCGTGGTCTCTCCGGCCTTGTGGAACAGGTCGAGCAATTTCTGTAGGGAATCGGGATTGTCGCGTACGTGGCCGATGATGGTGTGCAGGCTGTCGAGTACCTTGTCAGAGTTCTCGGCCAGCAGGCGCTCGGCGTGCTCGTCGAACACTTGCAGGGCTGTCTCGTACTGTCCGGCCTGCATTAGAGCGTCGGCGAAGCTGGCGATGGCCGTCAGATCGTTGTGCACGGTCAGCAGCTTGTTGGCGATGCTTCCGGCTTCGGATAGTTGTCCAGTCTGCAGGTAGGCCTTGAGCAGATCGCGCAGGCCATCGGGTTTCGAATCGAGGTCACCGATTTTTTGCAGGGTGGCCACGGCTCCGGCTGCGTCGCCCGACTCGATCATGTTCTTACCCTGCATCAGCAGGGCATAAGTGTTGCCCGGGTCGAGGGTCAGCATGCGCTGGAGAACTTCTTCGGCGCCGCTGAGCGAGCCTTTGGAGCGCAGGCTCTCCGCGGCGGCGGAGAATATCTGCCATGCTTCCGTTTTCTTGCCCAAGCGAATATAAACTTCGGCCAGGCGAACCCGCATGGTGCTATTGTCGGGATCCATCTCCAGAATCTTCTGGAAGATGCGGACTGCGTTCTCGAGTTCTCCGGATTTCAGGAATTCTTCCGCGACCTGCAGATATTGCGCGCGGGCGTCGTTGAAGAGTCCCTGCTGGCTGTATAACTCCGCCAGTTTGAGCAAGCTCTCAAGCGAGGGCTGGAGCTTGCAGATCTTCTTGTACATGGCGATGGCTTTGACCGTGAAGCCCTGGCTGCCATAGGCATCGCCTACAGTCTTGAAACATCCGGTAGCTTTATCGGTCTCGCCGAGGCGGGAGTAGAGATCGCCGACCGTATTGGTGACGGTCAGATCCTTGGCATCGTTCTTGAGGACTTTTTCGTACTCGGAGATGGCATTCTGCAGCTTGCCCTGCTGGACATACTTCTCCGCAGTGGCCAGCACCTTTTGTTTGTTGAAGCCGAACAATGCCATAGAGTGCGAACTCCAGACCTGGTCTTCGATAAAAGTCTTGATAGAACCTGTGACACATCCGGGAGAAAGCTCCCGCGTTCGTTGCTCCGAGGGCCATCTCCCTTATCGGCAGATGGACCGACCGGACAAGGCCAATTGTACGTCCGGACATCAGGAACCGCATGGTTACTAAGGGTTACCAAAAGGGAGTGTACGACTGGGTTACCAAGGGAATCGAGGGAGAAGTACTGGCTTATCCCGGAAGTCCGCCGATCCGGCGCGTCCCGATCTGTCGGTTTGGGCGCCCCGCCGGGGCGCGCTCTTAGACGTCTACCGTCATACCCAGCGTTGAAACGCCGGGCCATTCTCAGATGTCCCCGCGGGACATCAAGGCGCTTCACTGCGATTGAGTGGCAGCGAAGCCCCTTGTGTCGTGCTTCCCGCTAGTAACTGAACCCCTGAATCTCCGTGACCCCCGAGTCGGGGCCATCGACGAAACCGGTTCGCGTGCTGGGATGCAGGCCGATGTGCATTGCGACCACGTTAAACGTGTTGGAGAAATTGAATCCGTTGATCGTTTTCTGGAGATTGCCGTTGATGTCGTACACATAGATCGTGCTGCCGGTGGGCGTCTGGCTGGAAACGGGTTGGGCCACTAAGAACAGCTTGTGGGCGGCGTCGTACTCGACATCCGCGCCGCTGTAGAGTTGATATTCGCCGGTGTTCGGCAGGACGACGGTGAAGCCGGTCTCTGTGTTGAGATCGTAGAATTCCACGCTGGCGTCATCTTCGGTCGTGGTGACGGTGATGTTATCCGCGACATCGACCGCGATGCCATTTACAAAACCGAATCCGATGCCGGTAAATTCCGTGAATGTTCCCGTGACCAGATTGGCCACGCCAATCACCGGGAAGCAGCCGAAGCAGCCATCCCCTCCGCCGAGAATCGCCTCGTTCGTCACCGTGTTGAAAGCCATGGGTGGGGGCACGCTGGCGAAGTTGAGAGAATCCTGAATCTTGATGATTGGGCCAAAGGTGTTGGCGGCAACATTGGTGCTGAATACCCAAGGAATAAAATTGCCGCTGTTGTCATAGGCGAAAATTGCGGCGTTGGGCGTTCCTTGAGTACGGCTCACTCCCCGGATCAAATGCTCGGTACCGATCGGCGGCGTCCACTTCCCTGTGACTTTGTTTGCGGTGAGAGGATGGATGACCTCGAAGGTGCGCTGCACGTTGAACAAGCTGATCTCATGTTCGTGCTCGACCAGTCCGACGGAGTTGCCGACGACTCCCTCGGTAACGAAGTCGTCCTGGTCATCAGTCTGGCTGACGACCTTGAGGATTTTTCCCGTGTTCTGATCGAAAGTTTCGACGGCGGCCAGTTCATTGCCGTTTGACTGGAGCTGCGCTTCGCTGAGGACGCCTTCAGTGCCGCTCTGGTCGATGTCCCACCCGAAGATTTGTCCGCCAAATTTACTGTGTACGATGACCTTGCCCGCTCCGGCAGCAGGATTCGGCTGAAATGCGTCGGACTGAGCGACGCTAAAAGTTGATACGGCGCAGAACACGCCGACAATGGCGGCGGTGGTCAGTGGCCGAGAAAAATTGCGTTTCGTGCTTTGCATTCTGATTCTCCTCGATGGGTAAGCCTTGCAAGACTACCGTTTCTGGGGCGCCCGAAGTGTCATAGATTTGTCAAAATTGGCGGCAGACTGGCCGGCGGGTCGCGGCGCGGGTAGGGCGGTTTCGAAACTGTACTGTTTCCGGTCCCCGGGGGTCAGGGTTCCACTAAACTTGAGTTTGGCGGGCGGCTTTCTCCGAAGCTTTGAATCCTGAGTTTGGATTTCAAGCTTCAGATACGCCGGCCGCACCATGCTATGGCCGAATCGATCGCAGAGTTTTTTCTCGACAATTTTCGGGCACAACGCCACGAGCGCGCCTGCCGACAGCGCCGCGGGTACCGCACGGAATCGTTTACTTACGGTGAAATTCTGGATATGGCTTCCGGCTTCGCTCGCAAACTGGAGGCGCGGGGAATCGCCAAAGGCGATCGGGTGATGGTTTGGGGCGAGAACTGCGCGGAATGGATGGCCGTCTTCTTTGGGTGCGCGCTGCGCGGCGTGATCGTTGTACCCATGGACGACGGTTCCGCGGTCGATTTTGCGATGCGCGTTGCCAATAAAGTTCAGGCGAAACTGCTGGTGGCTTCGCGCCGGCATTTGCATGAGTGTGTGGGTGCGGGAGATTCGATTTCGACTATGAGCTTGGAGGACGTGACACACCTGGATGATGCGAGCCTGCGCCCTCAAGAAAACGCGACGTCGATGGTCGCGCTCGGGCGTGACGACACTCTTCAGATTGTTTTCACTTCGGGTACCACGGCGGAGCCTAGGGGCGTGGTGATTACCCACGGCAATGTGCTGGCGAACATCGCGCCGCTGGAATGCGAGATTCGTGGTTACCTGAAATATGAGCGGTGGGTGCATCCGGTGCGGTTCCTGAACCTGCTGCCGCTCAGCCACGTGTTCGGACAATTTCTCGCGCTGTTTCTGCCGCCTCTGCTGGGCGCAACCGTGATTTTTCAGGACGAGCTAAAGCCTTCGGAAGTGATCAGCACGATTCGGCGCGAGCGAGTTTCGGTGTTGGTGAGTGTGCCGCGAGTGCTGCAATCGTTGAAACAAAAAATTGAGCGCGATATAGACGACAGTGGGGAGCGCGAAGCGTTCCGGCGGCGGTTTCAGTCATCGAAGAATCAGCACTTCCTGCGGCGCTGGTGGACCTTTCGCGCCATTCGTCGCCAGTTTGGCTGGAAGTTCTGGGCGTTTATTTCCGGAGGCGCGGCGCTCGACAGCGAGACCGAAGAGTTCTGGGATCGGCTGGGTTACGCGGCCATCCAGGGCTATGGACTGACCGAGACGACATCGCTGATCAGCGTGAATCATCCGTTCCGGCTCGGCAAGGGATCGATTGGCAAAGTTCTGCCGGGGCGCGAAGTGAAACTGGCGGAGGATGGCGAGATTCTGGTGCGCGGCGGAGGCGTATCTTCCGGCTACTGGGACGGGGATCAGAAGAAGAAGTCTAGAGCGGATAAAGTTTTCGATGAACGCGATCCGGGTGTGCGCGCCTCCGATCCTCGCGCTTTCGATTCCCGCATCTCCGACGACCAAGGCTGGTATCACACCGGGGACATTGGCACGCTCGATGCGGCCGGCAACCTTTATTTCAAAGGGCGCAAGAAGGAAGTGGTCGTGACGCCGGGCGGGACGAATGTGTATCCCGAGGACTTGGAAGCGGCGCTGCGCCAGCAACCTGAAGTGAAGGATTGTGTTGTGGTGGGGATTGAGCGCGGCGGGAATGCAGAGCCGTGCGCGGTTGTGATTTTGTGCGGCGCGGAGAATCTGGAAGATCCGCAGGGGAAGGAAGCTCGGCTCGAAGAAGCAGTTCAGCGGGCGAACAGGTCGTTGGCGGAGTATCAGCGCATGCGCATGTGGGTCGAGTGGCCACAGGAAGATTTTCCGCGGACCAGTACGCAGAAGGCGCGCCGCAACGTGATACGGGAAGTGGCGCAGGCGCAGATTCTCGGGGAGCGCGCGGGAAAAAGCGCGGACTCGAGTGGGAAGGCGAGTGTCGAGAAAAGTTCAAACCGTCCGCTGGCGGATTTGATCGCGCGCGTCACCGGCCGCGCTGTGGGGGCGTTACGCGAGGATGCGAGCCTCGACTCCGATCTTGGCTTGAGTTCGCTGGATCGTGTGGAATTGTTCTCCACGTTGGAGGACCGCTATCAGGTCGACTTGAGCGAGACGCGGTTCAGTGCGGTGCGAACCGTGGGCGATCTGGAACGCATGCTGCGGGGAGATGCGCGACCGGGAGCGGCGTATCACTATCATTATCACTATCCCAGTTGGGTGCTGGGCTGGCCGGTCACCTGGCTGCGGATCGCGGCGCATTATCTGCTGATGCGTCCGGCGATCATCCTGCTGGGCTGGCCGCGCGTTGCCGGGCGCGAACACTTGCGCGGTGTGGAAGGACCGCTGCTGGTGGTCTCGAATCATATCGGCGACGTCGATGCGGGATTCATTTTGACCGCTCTGCCTGCGCGCTTCCGGCATCGTCTTGCCATAGCCACTCGCGGCGAGGATTTGGAAGCGTTGCGATCGCCTGCGCCAGATCGCGGATTCTTTGCGCGGATGTATGACCGGGCGGGGTGGATTTTGGGGGTCTCGTTGCTGAATTTATTTCCGCTGCCGCGCGAAGCCGGGTTCCGCAAGAGTTTCGCCTATGCGGGGCAGGCTGTCGATCGCGGCTGCAGTGTGCTGGTGTTTCCCGAGGGCCGGCATACTTCGGATGGAAAGATAAATCCGTTTCGTGCCGGGATCGGGCTGCTGGCGGGGAACCTCGACATTCCAGTTCTGCCGATTCGAATTGAAGGCCTGTTTGAACTGAAGCACGCGGGAAAGAGGTTTGCGGCGCCGGGGAAGATTCGCGTGCGCATCGGCGAGCCCATTCGATTTCCGCCGGGGACGGATCCGCAGAAGATTGCGGCCGAGCTGCAGGCAGCGGTGGAGCGACTCTGACCGCCTAGCAAGACCCGTGTTCGAGTCGAGAGTGGCTGAGTTCGAGCGTGGCGTCATCCCGAGCGGAGCCGCTTTTCAGGCGGAGAGAGGGATCCCCTGAAATTCGTTCCTTGGGAGATCCCTCCCGCGGCTGAACTATGCCGCGGGAGGGATGACGCAAGGACTAGAGATTTAAGCTGAGCCACTACCGCAAACTCCATCCAGGGAAGGTTCCGCACCGTTCTCGAGTCGCGCCCGGTTCCTATGGGTCGACGCGAATCTTCGCCATCATGCCGGCGTCTTCGTGGTCGAGGATGTGGCAGTGATAGATGAAAGTACCGGCGATATTCGGATCGCGGAAGTCCATGCGAACCGTGATGCTGGGGTAGGGTCCGCTGCCGGTCCAGAAGGGCACGGGAAAGGTATCCTGCATCGTTGGATTTGCGACCGGGACTCCGTTGACTGCCAGCACCAGGAAATGGATCTGGTGCATGTGGAAGGCATGTTCTTCGGAAGTGTGGTTTTCGATGGTCCAGTCTTCCACGGCGCCGACTTTGGTAACGATGGCGGGCGGTTCGTCCTTGGTGAAGAGTCGGGGTTGTTGTCCGTCGACGGTGATGAAGAAGTTGACTGGAGGATTGGTTCCAATCGCGGCTTCCGAGAAGTAGAGTTTTCTCTGCGTCGCGGCGGTGATCGCAGCGAGTCCGGAGAACCGTTGTGTGACCGGAGGTGCGGGCGTGGCGGGCATTACCGCCGCAGGTTGCTGCACTGCGGTCATGGTGGGAACAATGTCGGCCAGCACTTGCAATGGGTTGGCGTTTCCGACCGGTCCGGTATTGAACGCGTCGTTGACGAAGGTGGCCGCCGTTCCCGTGGGAGGCGCGGTGACGATGAATTCGGCTCGTCCCGCCGGGGGAATGTTGATGGTCTTCACCATGGGATCGCCGGTTACGGGGACGCCGTCGAGGGAAATCACTTCCAGGGTTTGCACGGCGCTGCCGAACAGGACTTTCAATGAAAGGAAAGCTTGCGTAGTGGCGTTGCCGACACGCCAGAATTGTTTCTCGCCCGGTTTCATTTGAATGATCGGCGAAGGACTGCCGGGATAGAGTGCGGGCTGGAAATTCAGCGTGAGCTGGTACGGGCCGGGGATCCACGACAGCGGATGAAGATACTGCTGGCGGATCATGAACACGCGCTCGGTGAGTCCCGCGACTTGCGGCTTTATTTTTTCGATGCCGTTGATGATGATGGCCCCGGCTGCGCCTCCATTCACTTGCAGTGCCGTGTAACCGTGAGGATGCGGATGGTACCAGTAGAGTCCGGGCGGTTCGTTGGCGGGAATCTGAATCTGATAGCGGAACGGCGTGAGGCTGGGCTGGATCAGCGTGTTAATCACATCGTCCTGGTGGCAGACCGGCGGGACGTTCAAGCCATGAAAATGTATGTTCGTGGTGTTGTAGTCCATGATCTGACTCTGGCAGGGATCGGTGGAACCCGAGGGGGCGGCTAAGGAAGAGTCGGGGTGCGTCATGGACATGGACATGGGCATCGGACGCTTGGCGTTGATGGTGAGCGGATTGACGTTCAGCTGATCGGTCAAATCGAGCGTGAGGGTATCGCCGGGGTTCAAGCGCAGCGTAGGAGCTTCGGTTGTGCCACCGCTTCCCGCGTAGTCGAAGCAATAGTGCATGTAGCCGAAAGCGTCGGCGGCGTTTTGGATGGTAAGCCCGAGCGAAAGCGAGCCGTTCTGGCTGCTGAGACTTAACTGGTCGAGCACGACCGTGCCCGGATTCGGGCGCAATGGACACTGCGGCAACTGTGCCGAGGCGGAGACGAAAGCCAATCCGACGAGCTGTACGGCGAGTGTCCACTTCAAAAAACTACGCATGCTGCGACTCCCTTGAGTGCGATGGCTAAATTATATTCCGCGCTAAAATTGCCGCGGCGGATAGACCCCAATGGATAACAGTGCGGTGCTATTGGGGTCGATTACGGGGGAAGTCTTGGTCTCGGTGAGCGCGCATTTTCCCGCGCTGGAAGTTACATCGAGCACCGCCACTCCGGACGATGCGCCGAACTCCGCGACGTAAAGCACTGAGCCGGTGCCGGTATTGAGTTCAGTTACCGGACTAGAAAGAAATACCCAATTCGCATCGAAGCCCTTCAATTCGGCGGAAGTGCATCCCGGGGAAACCTTGCCGGTGGCGGCGTTGAAGAAGGCCGCAGTGACTTTGCCGACGCTGGTGTTAGCGATGTAAAGCAGCGTCTCGTCGGGGCTGAGATAAACGCTGGCCGCATTGCCCGCATTGCCCACGTTGTAGAGCTTGGTCTTGGTCAGCTTGCCGGAAGAGATGTCGGAAACTTCAACCGTGGTCGTCGTCGACTGATCGCCGAAGATGGCGAAGTGCGCGTCTTGAGTAATGTCAACGCCGGCAGGATAGCGGCTGCTGGCGTATCCCGTGGCGTCCTGCAAATCGCCGTTCGAAACTGGGATTCCGGCCGACAGGTTGAACGATTCAATGGAGCCGTCCCCGTACGTCACGACCATCATATTTCCGTGGACGGCCATGCCACTGATGTTGCCGGCGTTCAGGCCGATGGGCGCGATGTCGCCGAGAAAACTTAATCCACATCCCGGCAGTATGGAGAAAGTTGCGAGAGTCTCCGAGGTGGAGAAGGTCGCGTAGAGATAGGTTCCATTGTTCGCCAGGCCGATGCCGTTGTCAGTGCCGCTATCGGTTGCCTCTGCGGAGAAGTTGCCAAGGTCCTGTTCGGTCTGGATATCAACCCCGCCGACTTCATTGCTGGCGGCGAGAGAAAGATAAGCGCAGGCTTCAGTGGAGTTGCTGAGTATGCTGACGCGATTGGCGTTGAAGTAGCCGCCGGATTCGCCCGCGCCGCCCAGGTTCACCTTCGTCGGATTCTGCGGCGTGCCATCGGACGCAAAGGTGAAGAACGTTCCCGACGTAGGAGTTTGAGGCGGCAAATCATCATTAGTGATGAGGTAGGAGGGGATGCCGGGTTTGGCGGAAACGCCGGGCCCAGGGACAGATTTCGACACCGGCTTGCCGGTCTCAGCCGCGCCTATGAATGCAGTGCACAGCGCGAAGAATAGAAGAAAGCGTAAGAACTTCATGGCGATATTCCTTTTTAAAACCAACCAAGCGCCGTATTCGTCGATGAACTGACGAATACAGCGCTTGAGGGAAAAACGACTGCTACTTCGTCGAAGCCACTGTGAGGCGGCGGTTACTCGATCGTTACCTGCACAGCTTTGGACGGAATTCCGTTCGCCACCACAACCAGAGTGGCTGCTCCGGTGTGGATCGTGGTCGGAATATCGAACTGCGCCGATGTGGTTGCCGAGCCCGTGGCCACGCCGCCCAACCATCCGTGCGTCTTGCAATAGACCACATCGTTCGCTGAATCGACGATGCGAACGATGGGGAAGTTTGTGGCGCTCTGGTTGTCATCACCGTAATAGGCACCCTGGGTCACGCCGTTGAATTGGGTCCCGGTGATTCGGTTGTTCTTGGAGCCGTGCGTCAAAGTCGCGGACACGCTTTTGATGGTTGGAGCGCAACCTGCGCAAGCCTTCCCCGACGGTGTGTAGATCTCGACGTCGGACGAGAAATCCGTGAAGAGAACCTCGCCATTGGGGAGAACAACCAAGTTGCCAACATAGGACGAGTCGATGCCGGCATTCGGCGGAGCCGCGGTCGCATTCATGGTCGTGCCGTCCCATTCGAAGAACTTGCTGCCGGTGTTGAACACGCCGGGGCTGGTATCGAATAGGGCATTGCCATCCGGCAGGACGGCGGCTGGTCCGTCGGCAATGTCGAGCGAGCCGCCGAACTTCGGAGCCGAGGCCCAGGTGCCGGTCGAGATGGTATAGATCGCGTTGTTGGTGGTCGCTCCCGCCGCAAACACGGTTCCGTTCGGCAGTAGGGGCATCGGTCCAAGCTCGAGCGAGGAAGGATCGACCAGGTTCACAACTGTGTTGTTGGAAGGAGTGGTCCATGCTCCGGTGGTTGGGCTATAGATCTGGTAGCCCAACTCGCAGCAGGTGGGTTGGTCGACATACGCGTCGACGGTAAGGATGTCGCCGCCCGGAAGCATCGTCCAACCTTCTTCGTCGTTCCAGTCGAACTTGCCAGTGCCGGTCGTGGCCCACGACGCGGTGGTTCCGGTAAGGGTCAGGATGGCTTCCTGAGAAGTGCAGCAATTGGCCTGCATGTAGTGTCCGTTCGGAAGAATGATGCTCTGTGCGTCACCAACCGTGGTCCAGCCGCTGGGCGCTGCCAGACTCGTCCAGGTATTGGTTGCCGGGTTGTACAGTGCGCCCAGGGTCGTCCAGACGGGGCTGCCGTTGTTGTACTCGCCGCCCATGATGACGACTTCGCCGCTGGGAAGCAACGACGAACCGAAGTAAAGAGGGTTGTAGCCAGAGGGCAGAGTGCCTGCGGCTGACCAGGTTCCGTCGATGTAGCTGCCCTTGGAGTTCGGCACCAGCCGGTACCAGGGGTCGGAGTGTTTGGAGAAATACATGCTGTTGACCAGCACTGAGCCGTCATTGAGCAGTAGGGCATGCGCGACGGGAGATGCCGGAGCATTTTTTGTCGCCGTCCATGTTCCTGCGGTGAACTCCTGAGAGAACGCAATGCTGGACCATGCCAGCAGCGTGAGCGTAGCAATTCCGATTGTTCGGAAACACTTCATAGGGTATTTGACCTCGTCTTTGGACTATTTGAAATCGTGGCTTTGGATGAGGACTTCCGTTGAGCTACCCGCCACAGAAAACAATCATCCCCCCGGGTAGTCCGACTCGAGTCCCAATGTCGATGGATTATAACCCGCGCGGCTGCGGTTCCTGGCACTTGCGGCAAGCGATTTGCGAAGATTTTCTGCAATAAAGAAAATGTCGCAAAGTTTTGCAAACTCGGCCCACCGGAGAGTTTGCAAGTTCTTGCAACATGTGGCGGGCCCTATTCTTCGTCCACCTGCGTGTCTTCCTGGTGCAGGTCGGCCTCCGGGTGGATTTCGGGAACCTTGGATTCGCGCAACGTATGATTGAGCGCGGGCAGGTCCGAGTTTTTGAATTCACTCCAGCGCTTCAACACATCGGCGCTATCGTGTTCCGTAGTCGCCAGCGCCTCCATTTGTGCGGAAGTTGGTTCGGCATCGGCTTGCCAGATCTGCTGGTACAAGGTGTCGGCCTCCCCGTTGAGTCGGGTGAGCGTGTTCTCGGCGGATGGCGGAGCCAGGAACCCGGGCGCCACGCCCAGCACGGCGGCAAGTTTTTTCCCTGTAGCTTCAATCGCTTCTTTGGTCGTGTTCGAGGCATTGGCCTGCGCGCCCAGCTTTTCGAGTTGTGCGCGAATCGAGCCGCCCTGCTGCAGAGCTGTCGTCGATTCAGTCAGGATGGAAGCCATTTTTATTTCAGCCTGCAACTTTTTCTCCAGGCCTGCCGCGGAGATTCTTACTCTCGGGTCCATTTTGATTGTCAACTTATCTGACAGCGGGGCGCTCGCAGTTTTCCCATCGACCGTCAAGCGGACCGTGTAAGTTCCCGGCAGCGCCGTCGGTCCCAGCGGCACACGAGGTGTGTCGTGCGGAATCGCCGCGATTGGATAATCATGGTGCGCCGCAGCCGGCGTTGGGTAATGCAGGTCCCAAACCCAGCGATGCATCCCGGCGGCGGTCGAAAGTTGCCGCGGCTTGCGCACCCAATACAGAGGAATCAGCTGCTTCTGCAATTCTTCCTCGGTCATGTCGGGTTTGTCGGTGTTGGAAAATCGTCGCACGACGTTACTTTGCGCGTCGAGAATTTCCAGAGTGACCGCGGATGCCGCCGTCGGCAGATAGTAATCAAGAATGGCGCCATCGGGCGGATTGGCTGCCGCCGGTTCATCTGGAGGGAGCGGCGTATCGGTGTAGGTGTCGCGTTGCACCCGGTAAGCCGGCGCCGGAGCGAATAGACGGGCTGAATTCACGATCGCGGCCGACGCTTCGCGCAGCGGCGCGATGTCGTCGAGAATCCAGAAGCCGCGCCCGTGTGTTGCCACGATCAGATCGTCCTCATGAATCCAGAGGTCGCGCATGGAAGTGTGCGGCAGGTTCAGTTGCAGCGACTGCCAGTGGCCGCCGTCATCGAAGGAAACCCACACCGCGTTTTCCGTGCCCGCGAATAACAGGCCCTTGCGTACCGGATCTTCGCGCACCGTATCGACCGGGCCGAAGTCTGGAAGGCCGGCTGTGATCAGCTTCCATGTCTTCCCGCCGTCGTGCGTGCGGTAAATGTAAGGATGCATATCGTTGATGCGGAACCGGCTCACCGACGCATAGGCGGTCTCGTCATCGAAGTGTGAAGCCGAGAGTTGCGTGACTTTGTTCCATGCCGCGAGTTCTTTGGGCGTGATGTCAGTCCAATTCTTCCCGGCGTCCCGCGTAATCCAAATCAGGCCGTCGTCGGTTCCAGCCCAAAGAGTGTTCACAGTCTTAAACGATGGAGCCAGCGCATAGATCACACCCCGCTGTTTCTCAGCGCCCTTGGGGACGAGCGCGCCAACGCTGGCAGGTATCTCCGGATGCTCGCGGGTCAAGTCCGGACTGACCGTCTTCCACGAATTGCCGCCATCGATCGTCTTGAACAGAACGTTGGTGGCGTAATAAAGAATGTGCGGGTCCAGTGGCGAGAACATCAGCGGCTCGGTGCGGTCGGCGCGATATTTGGGACTGCGCACTGGAATCGGCGTGACGTTTTGCACCTGGCCGGTCGACCAATGAAACTTGGAAACTTCGGTTCGTCCACCGCCGTAAACGATGTCAGGATCGAGCGGGTCCGGGGCCGCGTATCCGTACTCGATTACGCCCACGGGATGCCATTCGCGAAAAGTGATGGCGCCGTCGTTGCCACGACTGGAAATGCAGACCGAACCACTTTCCTGCTGTCCCGCGCAAACCCGATAAGGAAACGAATTGTCGGCGATGGCATGGTAAAGCTGCGCCGTGGGCTGGTTGTACCACGAACTCCAACTCTCGCCGCCGTTCACGGTGACGATCGCACCCTGATCACTGACGATCAGAATAATGTTGCCGTTGTTGGGATTGATCCAAAGATTCTGGTAGTCGTCGCCGCCGGGTGCGCCGCGAAAACTCATCCAGGTTTTGCCGCCATCGCTCGAGCGCATGGTCACCGTACTGACCACGTAGACCAGGTCAGGATTTTTAGGATCAACTCTGGGTTTCGAAAGATCGCCGCCGCCGATGCGCCCGGCTGGACGAGGATCATCCGTGATCTGCGCCCAGGAGTCGCCTGCGTCATCCGAGCGGTAGACGCTCAGTTTTCCCGATGCCGCGGCGAGAGTCGCGTAAAGGCGGCGAGGCTCGCTGGGCGCGACCACAACATAGATCTGCGAGAGATCTTTCGGCAAGCCATTGGTCAGCGGATGCCAGGTGCTGCCACCATCGGTCGACTTGAAGAGTCCGCCGCCCGCGCCGTTAAATCCGTTGCCGTCTTCCCACGGGCCCTGCCGAGCTTCCCACATCGAAGCGTAGACGATGTCGGGATTCGAGGGATCAATCTCAACGTCAGAGCCTCCCGTGTTTTCGTTTTTCCCAATCACTCGCTGCCAGGTTTGACCACCGTCAGTCGAGCGATAGATTCCACGTTCCTCGCTCGGTCCATAAGGATGTCCGAGCACCGCGGCGAACACACGGTTCGGATCGCGCGGATCGACGGCCAGCGCGGGAATCTGTTGTCCGTCGACCAGGCCGAGATGGGTCCACGTCTTGCCCGCGTCCGTGGATTTATAAATGCCGTTCCCCACCGAGAGGTCGGGGCGATGGAGCCCCTCGCCGCTGCTCACATAAATAATGTTTGGGTCGGAAGGCGCGACTGCAATGGCGCCAATCGATTGTGTTGGCTCCTGATCGAAGATAGGATTCCAGGTGCGGCCGTAGTCGTCCGTTTTCCAGACCCCGCCATTCACCTGTGCGACGTAAAACACGTTTGGCTGGCTGGGCACGCCCTCAGCCGCGCGCGTGCGCCCGCCGCGAAACGGCCCCACCATTCGCCAGTGCAATTCCTGGTAAGTACTTTCCGGAACCTGCGTCCACCCTGTAGCCGGGGCTAGAAAATAGGACAGCAAAAGAGCGAAGCACGCGACCAGACGAACCACGGCCACTGCATAAAATCGTTTCAAATTCTCCCCCTCCAACCGCGAACGGCAAACCAAATTAGGATAACTCATAAGCAGAATCCAAGTCTTAGCCGCGAAGCGGCGAAAGAATGCAGCCCACGGCGCAAGCCGTGGGTCCGGGAAGGAAAAATCAGCAAGCCCCGGACGGGGGCGAAAGGAAAGATTCCGATCCTTTCCACGGTGCCCCCGCAGGAAAACACAGCCTGTTTCCGCGATCGCGTTGACGCCTCCCGGCATCGCACCTAAGATGATCGACTAAGCACGATCAACCAAACATGATCAACCAAACATGATCAACCAGACATGATCAACCAGACCATCTCGCACTACCGCATCACCGGCCGGCTGGGCAGCGGCGGGATGGGTGTGGTGTACGAGGCGGAAGACCTGAACCTGGGTCGCAAGGTCGCGCTGAAATTCCTGCCGCCGCAACTGTCGAGCGACCAAAATGCGCTCGATCGTTTTCTTCTGGAGGCGCGCGCCGCTTCGGCGCTGAATCATCCCAACATCTGCACGATTTATGCCGTCGAAAAATCCCAGAATGAAGCCGAGGGCGCCCAATCGTTCATTGCGATGGAACTGCTCGAGGGGCAAAATCTCGAACAGAAACTTTATGCGGGCGCGCTGCCGGTCGGCCCGTCGCTCGACGTCGCGATTCAACTTGCGGACGCGCTCGATGCCGCGCATGCCAAGGGCATCATTCATCGCGACATCAAGCCGGGGAATATTTTTCTTAGCCCACGCGGACAAGTGAAGGTGCTGGACTTCGGCCTGGCCAAGCTCATCCGTCCAGAGATGCAGCTAGAAACGATCGGCGCCACGCAGGACTCGCCAGCTCCGGCGAACCTGACCAGTCCGGGCGCGACCGTGGGCACGATCGCATTTATGTCTCCGGAGCAGGCCCGCGGCGAAGAACTCGACACTCGCACCGACCTGTTTTCGCTGGGCGCCGTGATCTATCAGATGGCGACCGGCAAGCAGCCTTTTTCTGGAGCGACTTCGGCGGTGGTGTTTCACGCCATTCTCGAACTGGAGCCAGTGTCTCCCTTGCAACTGAATGCGGCGCTGCCGCCCAAGCTGCAGGAGATTATTGAGAAGCTGTTAGAGAAGGATCGCGACCTGCGTTATCAGTCCGCCGCGGACCTGCGCGGCGACCTGAAGCGTCTGAAGCGCGATACTGAGTCCGGTCGCAAGCATGCGCCAACGGTCTCCAGCGCAGCCGTCCCAGTTGCGGCGGACTCGATAGCAGTTACGACTGACGCTCGCTCCGCTCCTCGCGCCTCCGGCAGTTCAGCCGTAGTCGCCGCTGCGCGGCAGCACAAACTGGGAACAGGCGTGACCGCTGGCATCGTTGTGGTCTTGGTGGCCGCGGCTGCCTACGGAATCTACGCGTTCCTTGGCCGCAGCCGCCCCGCTCCCTTTCAAAACTTTGCCGTCACCAAAATCACTGAAGGCGGCAAGTCGGTGCTGGCCGCCATTTCTCCCGACGGCAAATACGTTTTGAATCTGGTGCGCGAAAACGGACTGGCCAGCCTCTGGCTGCGCAATGTTCCGACCAACAGCAATACGCAGGTTGAGCCGCCTGCCGACGTTTATTACAACGCCCTGCGTTTCTCTCCCGACGGCAACTATTTTTATTTTGGCCGCAGCGATCCGGGGAATCCCGAACTCAAATTCCTCTACCGCGCTCCGCTTCTGGGCGGATCACCGCAAAAGCTCATCAGCGACATGGATTCGAACATTACCTTTTCTCCCGATGGAAAAAAGTTCGCCTTCATCCGCTTCGACAATCCCGATCCCGGCAAGTACCAGCTGATTGTTCACTCGGTGGACAACGGAGAGGAAAAGATTCTCGCCGGCGGCCCCGACAGCGAGGCATTGAACGCGCCCGCCTGGTCGCCCGACGGAAAGGTCATTGTCGGCCAGGTGATCGATGTGGCGAGCGGATTGATTCGCCTGGTGGCAGTGGATGCGGGCAACGGCCAGCGCAAGCCTTTCTATGGCAGCAACGAGCGCGTCGTTGATAAGCCGGCCTGGCTGCCCGATGGCAGCGGGCTGTTGCTGCTCTCGAAGGAGCAAAGCTCCAATTTCGCTCGCGCGCAGATCGGTTTCGTTTCTTATCCGCGAGGCACCTATTCTTCCATAACGCGCGACACCAGCAGTTACTCCGACCTCAGCGTGGCCAGCAGTGGAAACATTCTAGCTACGGTGCAGAATGAGGACCGATGGAATTTGCAGGTGATGCCCACAGGGGCGCCTGCGGCTCAGGCCCGCCAGGTCAGCCCAACAGACGCCTACACTAACTTTACCTGGACCTCGGACAACCAATGGATCTCCGATCAGGCTAACGTGCTCAATCGTATTGATCCGGCGACCGGCTCCAAGGCGGTTGTTCCCGGTCAGATCCTGAGCGGCGCGCCGTGGGCCTGCGGGCAGGGCGGCTCGGTTGTCTTCGTAAAATTTAGCACTGGCGTGCAAAACATCTGGCGCATGGACGCATCCGGCAACGTGCAGCAAGTCAGCAACGGCAAACTCGACCTTAGCCCGGTGTGCTCGCGAGACGGTAAGTGGGTGTTCTTCCTGCAGCAGAGCGGCGGTGAACCGAAACTGGCCAAAGTTTCCATCGATGGCGGCGCAGTGCAAATCGTTTCAGAATCGCCTGTCGACGGCTCCTTCGATGTTTCGCCGGACGGCACTCTCGCCGCCTTTTCCACCCTGCAACACTCCGGCGAGCACAGGGAAATGCTCGAATTGGTCGAGACCGATGCCGGAAAATTGGTGAAGATGGTGCCCTTCGAACGCCCTCGCTTTGGCCTGCTGCACTTCTCCCGCGACGGAAAAGGCGTCGTCTATCCCACGCGCGACAACGGCGTCGACAACCTTTGGCTGCAGCCGCTCGACGGCTCCAGGGGCAACCAGCTTACCGATTTCGTTTCCGAGCACATCTTCGACTTCCACTGGTCGTTCGATGGCAAACAGCTAGCTCTGGTGCGCGGCCACACCGACGCCGACGTCGTGCTAATGCGCGACATGCAGCCGTAGGACCTGCAGCATTCCTCGCCGTAGTTTTTTCTTCCGAATCCTTTAAGCCGCCTGCTGCACAGCCGGCGAGTGAGTCTTCATCGGCGGTCCCCAGAGCCAGGCGACGACCGCGCCGAAAATGAACATCTCGCTGGTAACTTCGCAGAAGTGCGCCCAGCGGACGGTGTTCGGAAACACCGGATTGGGAACCAGCAGTGTGGCCACTCCGGTCAAGAGCGTGAACACGAGTCCCACTGCGAACGCGCCGCTTCGTTGCGGCAAACCTAGCATCCGGGTGATGGCCAGAGCGAGCAGGATGAACAACGGCCCGCGCACGAAGAACTGCAGAGCCGCGATGGCGGCATTCGAAGGCAGACGTTGCGTTGCGTAAAAATCTTTTACGTACGGAAAGATGATTGCCCCTACTGCGAAATACAGAAAGACGTAAAGCAGGTCGCAGAGTACGAACTTCCACACGAGTTGGCCGCGCGACTGCGATCGAATCGGACGGTAGTGGTCGGTTGATGCGTCTTTGCGTCGGCCAAAGAGGAACGCCCACACTGGAACAGAAAGGACCGCTGATACCAGCGTGTAGAGGAATATTCTTCCCCATTCCAACTGAGTGTTGGGAAGAAAGACAATGGCTTCGATCAGATTGAGGGAAAAGACTATCAGTGGAATGGCCGACACCGCTGCGCCGAGATGCCAACCCCGCCACTCCGTGCGCGCCGCGACTGCGGAGAGTGCGGCGACCGTTATGGCGAGGCTCAGGAGCATCCAGAGAGCGAGATGCGGAACCGCTACGGGTTTCATGGGAATCATCATCCCTGCAACCACTTGAATGACGGCGATTGCGACGAACGCCAGAAGGGTGCGGGGAAATGTTTTCGAGAATGTCATGACGTGCCTCCTTTTCCTTCCTTCTCGTACGTGGTGATTGCGAAACGAGTCCAGTCCAAGAGTGATTCGTAACTTCGGATTCCGCATTCCAGGGCTAGTCGCGCGGATGCTGGCGCGGCTTTCATAGCCTGTAACTGTTCGCGCAAGTTCTGCAGGTGGGGCTGGAGTGCGGTTTCGAGAGATTTGAGTATTGCGAGCGAGGCCGCAGGTCCGATGGCGGGTTCGCTGAGTGCGAAGCGGAGCATGACGGTCTTCAGTCCCGAGACGAGGTCTTCCTTCGTGATGGGCAGGGTAATCCATGTCTTCAGTTCGGCGAGTCCCTGCGGAGTAAGACGGAAAATCTGGCGGCGGCGCAGGCCTGAGCCTTCTTCGACCGTTCCGCGAATCAGGCCTTGCTTTTCCAGTCGCTGCAATGCCGGGTAGATTGCGCCCGGGCTGCCGCTGTAAGTCTTCATCGACGTCGAAGAGAAGACTTTGCGCAGGTCGTAGCCGGACGACGGCTTCTGGAGCAGGCCGAGCAGGGCGTAACCGAGCGCGGGAATTTTCCGTGAGCTCATTTGGTTGAGGAGTCCAGGTGGAGTTCGATCTGGCGGCGAATCTGATGGTCGGATGGCGGACCGCAGTCGACGAACGCCGCGTCAGAGCATTCGCGCTGGTGGACTTTCACGAGATTCTCCAGAGTTGCGGACAGGATTCTTCCGTCTTTCATACTTATCTTGATTTCGACGTCGAAAGTTTCCTTGCCGACTTGCGCGACGTATTTCCCGGCGGCGTTCTTCCCCTTCACGTCGATCCAGTTGTTCGGCGTGTCCGACACGGGCGCTTGCATCCACGGCGCGGGCAACTTCACTTTCGGCTGCGGCGGAGGAACGTGCCGCACCAGCAAGGTCGCGACCTCGGTGGAGGCGTTCAGTTCTTTCAGCGTCAGATCGAAATCGATGGAGTCTTCGCCCAGGATCACGTAGGTTCCATCGGCCCAGGAGGATGGGCCGCCGAACTTGACGTAGGCGTGATCTCCGGCGCGCGTGAGGGTGCTCTGCCCGATCGCGAGCCAGAGGTCGCTGTAGAAGGTTAGCAGGTCGGTGATGGGGCCGATCAGGAACGGCTGAACCTGGCTGAGGTCGGGGATGGACGGTTGAATTGCGAGATCGAGCGAGAGCGTCTGGCGGAAGTTCAGGCTCGCGGGCGACAGCGACATGGGAGCGTTCGACTTGAAATTGGACCAGGCATACTCTTCGACGAAGTGTCCGCTTGCATTCTTGTTTGCTACGCCGCTGGCCTGGACTTCATAGATCCATCCGTCGTTGTTGGCTTTCATATGGTAGGTGAGTTTTTCGCCTTCGGTGTAGTGGCGTGTCAGCGGGCTGGGGGCTGGCGTGGATGGATTTGCGCTCTGCGCGGCAAGATGGGGCGCGCAGAGCGCGCATAGGAGGATGAAACTAAGCCGCTGCAAGATTGGCGAGGACCGATGCATATTGCCTGCTCCCTATAGTACTACACGTACTATAACGAAACGTACTATAAAAGTCAATTTGGCCCAGACAGAAAAGCAGGTTCCTCGACTCTGCATGATTTTCCACTTCGCGGAAAATCATGCTCCGCTCGGAATGACAACGTGGGGAAGGGATCGGTAATCAGGAAGAATCGGAACGACGGCATGAGGAGTGGAAACCGAATCCCGGCAAACGTACGGTAAAAAACTAAGGGCGGCCATTGCTGGCCGCCCTCACTCGAATTGTGGCTTGCGAAGCGGGGTTAGACGCCCTTGACGTTTTCGGCCTGCCAGCCCTTGGGGCCTTTGACCACGTCAAACTGCACTTGCTGACCTTCCTGCAGGCTGCGGAAACCACTGGCCTGAATGGCGGAGAAATGCACGAAGACATCCTCACCGTTCTGGCGGCTGATAAAACCGTAGCCCTTGGCGTCGTTAAACCACTTCACTGTTCCTGTTTCCATGATGGTGCGGGTTCCTTTTTGTTGATGTAGCGCTGAAACTTTCAGGGTCTTCTTGCAGGAAGGTCACTCGCTGGGTTGAGCGGAATGCTTGTACTGCGAAGGAGAATCTAAAGTCAAACGCAGCTAAATTATAGGGAAAGTGCCATAGAAAAAGCTACATATTTGCTTTGAGCTATGGGTAAACAATTGAGGGGCAGAGTGTTATGGTTCGTCCGTGAATGGAAGGTTTGGCCGCGGCTTGCGACCTTTTCGCGAACGATTCATCATGTAGGGATGAGTTTAAAGATGCGCCTGCGGATTTTGCTGGTTTCGGTTTTGCTCACGGCTGCGGCTTGGGCTGGGATTGTGGACGATGTGCGCGCTGACTTGGCGCAGAACAATTTTTCTGCCGCGGAGGCGGCGCTGAATTCTTATCGCAACCAGCAGGGGGTTACCGCCGAATATCTGGAAGCTTATTCGTGGCTGGGGCGGGGCGCTCTGGCGCAGCAACAATACGACCGGGCGGCGGCTTACGCGAAGCAGACTCAGACTCAGGCGCTGGAGTTACTGAAGCAGCGTCCGCTGGACGCTGAGCCGCATCTGCCGATCGCATTGGGAGCGGCGCTGGAAGTTCAGGCGCAGGTGCTGGCGGCGCGCGGGCAGCGGACGCAGGCGGTCGCACTGCTACAATCCGCGCTCCAGACCTATGGGAATACTTCGATTCGCGCGCGGCTGCAGAAGAACCTGAACTTGCTGGCATTGCAAGGGAAGGTTGCGCCGGCGCTGAAAGAGGACTCGTTCCTGGGAGCGAAACTGCCTCTGCCGGCCCAGCTCAAGGGATCTCCAGTGCTGCTGTTTTTCTGGGCGCACTGGTGCGCCGATTGCAAGGCGGAAGCCCCGATTATTACGCAGCTGCGTTCGGAGTTTGCCAGCCAGGGACTGCAGGTGATTGGACCGACCCGGCTCTACGGCTACACGGCGCAGATTGAGCATGCGTCGGCGGGTGATGAGACGCAATATATCGACGCGGTGCGGCATCGTTTTTATGGTGGGCTGCTCGACATGCCGGTGCCGGTCAGCAAGTACAACTTCGATACTTACGGGGCGTCGACCACGCCGACGCTGGTGCTGGTGGATCGCGCGGGGAAAGTGGCTTGGTACCATCCGGGGGCGGTGCAGTATGCGGAGCTGCGGGGCGAGATTGAGAAGGTGGTGGCGCGGTGAATCTATTCGCGGGACGGGCCTGATGTGAGATTAGCGAAAACCGCGGGGAGGAGAACTGTACAGGCGGCGCTTGCGAATCTCTCCAAACGGGTCAATCGAGTATTGGATTGCCGCGAAACCGATCAGGAGAATTGGGAACATCGCCTTAAGCGTTTCGTCTAGAAGATACTCTGACCTATTCATATAGGTGTAGTGGCCGTGATTGTTGAGCGGATAAATCCGGCCTTCAGCTGGGTTCGGCGTGGATGGCATGTCCGGCCACCAAAACATTGAAAAGCCAGCCAAGCCTGAGGTGAGGCAAGTCGCGAATATTACGATTGAAAGCGCTTTCCAAAAGGTCTGCATACTGATTAGCCTGCCTTAGCTCGGCATCATAGCGGCGCGAAGGGCCGTTGCGCCAATTACTTCGGTTCAACTTCCGTTAGCTTTCCCGTCTTCACGTCGTAGACAAATCCTCGCACCGGAATGTGTTTCGGAATCCACGGATGCGATTTCACCCGGCGCATTTGCAGGCGCACGTTTTCTTCCAGGTCGTCGAAGGCGTGGAAGTGGGCGGGTTCGGCTGCAGCGGTTCCCATCTTTTCGGTGAGGCGGGCTTTCAGTTCGTCTTCGCGGACTTTCAGCAGGCCGCAGTCGGTGTGGTTGATGATGATGAATTCCTGGGTGTCGAGCAGATGATGGGAGACGATCAGGGAGCGCAGGGCGTCGTCGGTGGCGATGCCGCCGGCGTTGCGGATCATGTGGGCGTCGCCGGGATGCAGGCCGAGGCAATGCTCGAACAAGATGCGGGAATCCATGCAAGCGAGGACCGCGACGTGGCGCTTGGGGCGGACGGCGAGATTGCCCAGGGTGAAATTGCGGGCGAAGATTTCGTTGGCTTTTAAGAGTTCGTCGGCTACGGACAATGTTGTTTGCTCCTGAGGATTCTCAAAACTCCCACTTTTCGCACGGCTTACTAATAAACTCCCGCGCGAGAAATGGGGCACCCGGATCTCGGTTTTGCCAACGACTTAATGACCCGGCGACCAGCAATTAGTTTAACCGTTACAATCGGCGCGTGAATCTGATTCGATGAATCCGCCTCGATGAATCTTGATGACACGATCGTTGCGATCGCCACGCCACCGGGGCGCGGGGGGATTGGCATGGTACGGCTCGCGGGAGCGGATGCGATGAGGATCGCTTCGCCGATGTTGCTCCTGAAGCATGGACTGGAGCCAGGGCGGGCCATTTTTGCGGAGTTGATCGAGCCGGAATTTTTCACAGTGGAAGCTAATGAAGTCAAAGTCCCCACCCTCTTTCGCGAAGAACGCGAAAGAAGGACGGGGTACCCGGTTCACAACTCCCAACGCATCGACGAAGTTGTCGTCACTTATTTCGCTAAGCCGCATTCTTATACCACCGACGACATTATTGAGATTTCGGCGCATGGGTCGCCGGTGGTGTTGCGGCATATTGTGGAGCTTTGTGTGGCGGCGGGGGCGCGGCTGGCGGAGCCGGGAGAGTTCACCATGCGGGCGTTTCTGAATGGCCGCATCGACCTGACGCAGGCTGAGGCGGTGCGCGACCTGATCGACTCGCAGACTTTGTATCAGGCGAAGGTGGCGGCGCAGCAGTTGGAGGGAGCGCTGTCGCGGCGGCTGCAGCCCATCAAGAAAAAATTGGTGGAACTGATTGCTGTACTCGAGGCGGGGATTGATTTTGCGGAAGACGATGTGTCGGTGATGGCGGATGCGGCGATTCTCGAGCACATCGCTGCCGTGCGCGCACCACTTGAGCAACTCAGCGCGTCGTTCGCTTACGGAAAGATTGTGCATGAAGGCTTGACGCTGGCCATTGTGGGGCGTCCGAATGTGGGCAAGTCGAGTTTGTTCAACCGGCTGGTCGAACGCGAGCGTGCCATCGTGACGGCGACTCCGGGGACGACGCGTGATCTGGTGAGCGAGACGGTGGCGATTGGGGGGATTCCGGTCAAACTCGTCGACACCGCGGGGATTCGCGATGCGCTCGATGAAGCGGAATCGATGGGAATTCGAAAATCGATGGAAGCGCTGGCCGATGCGGACCTGGTGCTGGTGGTGCTCGACGCGTCGCAGGGAGAAACGGAGGACGATGCGGATTTGCTGGGGCTGGCGGAGAACCGGCCGGTGATTGTGGTTGCGAATAAATCCGATCTGAGGGCGGAGAAAATCCCCACTCCTCGCCCAGTACGCGAGAAATGGGGCACCCAAGATTTTATTTCCACGTCCGCGGTAACCGGAGATGGGATTGCGGAGCTGCGTGCGGAGATTTTCCGGCACATTGGCGGCGAGGCAGGAACGCAGGCGGAATCGGGCTTTCTGACCAACGTTCGACATCAGGGATTGATCGAGGACTCGCTGCTTGGCCTGGAAGCGGCGAAGAACGCAGTCGCAGGGAAAGTGCCGCACGAGATGCTGCTGCTCGATCTTTACAGCGCGCTGCGACCGCTGGACGCGATCACAGGGGCGACGACGACGGATGATATTTTGAATTTGATCTTCAGCACGTTCTGCATCGGAAAGTAGATGTCACTTCGACAGGGCGGCCAGAGCGCCGCGGAACATTGCATCGAAGGATCCAGTCTTGCCATTTTTCGTAACGCCGGCCAACGCCTTTTCTGCGGCGGCACGCTGATATCCCAGATTCAACAACGCCGAGAGCACGTCTTCTTCCGTGGCGTTCATGGCGGGAGCCGCGGGGGTTGAAGCTGGTCCGGCTTCCGGCAGCTTGTCGCGCAATTCGAGCACCATGCGCTCGGCCGTTTTCTTGCCGATGCCGGGGATGCGGGTGAGGCGGGCGATGTCGTTGCCGCGAATTGCGCCGACCATTTCGTCGGCGGCCATACCGCTCAGGATGGTGATGGCTAGCTTGGGGCCGATGCCGCTCACCGTGATCAACTTCTCGAACAGCAGTTTTTCCGAGGGGCGGAGGAATCCGTAGAGCGCGATCTGGTCTTCGCGGACGTGGGTGTGGATGTGCAGGGCGACGTCGGCGCCGAGCGCGGGGAGGTCGGAGAACGTGGGCACGCTGATAGTCACGTCATAGCCGACGCCGGCCGTTTCGACGATGGCCTGGTTCGGATGCTTGGCGAGCAGCTTTCCGTGCAGATGGGCGATCATATTTGGAAAAACCTACTTCGAGCATTGTAGGTCAGACAGCGTGGCTTGGAGGACTCTAGATTGCGGCGGCCTGGTCGCGGCGGCGGGCCTGGATTTCGATGAAGACGTTGACCAGCGACACGGCCGCCGGCGTGACGCCGGGAATGCGCGAGGCTTGGCCGATGGTGCGGGGGCGCACGTGGGTGAGTTTTTCCTGCATCTCGCGGGAGAGGCCGCTGACCGTGCAATAGTCGAACCAGTCGGGGATGGAGTGTTGCTCGGATTTCTTCAGGCGCTCCATGGCGCGCTGCTGCTGCAGCAGATAGCCTTCGTATTTGATTTCGGTTTCGACGGATTTGAGTTCGTTTCGTACTTCCGAGGAAAGCTTAACCACAGAGGAGACGGAGGACACAGAGGAATCTCTTGCGAAAAAATCTGGGGCGAGATTTCTCAGGACTGGGGCTAGGTGTTCGATGGTGATTTCGGGCCGCTTCAGGAGTTGGGCGAGCGGTTGACCGGCCGCGGATCCCCAACTGCTGCCGGGCAGAACAGCAGGTCCCTCGACTGCGTTCGGCTTCGCCTCACTTCGCTCGGGATGACATGCCGCTTGGAGATCGGCGATTATTTCCAGCATAGCGCCGGTAAGCTTGGCGGTTTCCAGCAATTTCTTCATCTTTCCGAGGCGTTCTTGCTTGGCTTGAAAGTCTGCCCAGGCACTATCTGCGATTAGCCCTACGCGGCGGCCGTGCGGAGTGAGGCGGCGGTCGGCGTTGTCGATGCGCAGGTGCAGGCGGAACTCGGCGCGCGAGGTGAACATGCGGTAGGGCTCGTTCGTCCCCTTGGAAATCAGATCGTCGATCAGGATCGCGGTGTAGGCTTCGGTGCGGTCGAGGATCAGCGGCGGCTCGTCCTTTACCTGTAGAGCCGCGTTGATGCCGGCCATCAGTCCCTGGCAGGCGGCTTCTTCGTAGCCGGAGGTGCCGTTGATCTGTCCGCCGAGGAACAGGCCGGCAATCTTGCGAGTTTCGAGCGTGCGTTCGAGTTCGGTAGGATCGATGGAGTCGTATTCAATGGCGTAACCGGGGCGCAGCATATCGGCGTTTTCGAGGCCGGGGATCGACTTCAAAATCTCGAGCTGCACTTCTACCGGCAGGGAAGTGCTCATGCCGTTGACGTAGATTTCATGCGTGTTCAGGCCTTCGGGTTCGAGGAAGAGCTGGTGCATTTCCTTGTCGGGAAACTTGACGATCTTGTCTTCGATCGAGGGGCAGTAGCGCGGGCCGATCGACTGGATCTGGCCGCTGTACATGGGCGAGCGGTGCACATTTTCGCGGATGATGCGGTGCGTCTCCGGCGTGGTGTAGGCGATGTAGCAGGGAACCTGTGAGTCGTGGTGCGCGACCCGCTTCGTGCGGAAGCTGAACGGAGTGGGATCGGCATCGCCGGGTTGAGCGGCGAAGCGCGACCAGTCGATGGTGCGTCCGTCGAGGCGCGGCGGAGTGCCGGTCTTGAGGCGGCATCCGCGCAGGCCGAGCTTCTTCAAGGCCTCGCCGAGCAGGACTGCGTTGGGCTCGCCGGAACGTCCGGCGGGATATTGCTGTTCGCCGCAGTGGATGAGGCCGTTGAGGAAAGTTCCAGTGGTGATGATGACGGCGGACGCGCCGACGGTGCGTCCGTCGCGGAGGCGAATGCCGAGGACGCGGCGGCGGTCGTTGGCAACGCGGTCGTTGGTCGTTGGTCGTTCGTCGTTCGCCGAAGACCACGACACTACCGATTTCGCCAACGACCAACGACCAGCGACCAACGACGGTTCCAAGATCAGATCCGCGACTTCCGCTTGCTTGATTTTGAGATTGGGTTGCGAGTCCAGAACTTCGCGCATCTTGAGGCGGTAGGCTTGCTTGTCGCATTGGGCGCGTGGCGACCACACGGCGGGGCCTCGCGAAGTATTCAGCAGGCGGAACTGGATGCCAACCGCGTCGGTGATTTCGCCCATGATGCCGCCGAGGGCGTCGACCTCGCGGACCAGGTGGCCTTTGGCGATGCCGCCGATGGCCGGGTTGCATGACATCTGCGCGATCAGGTCGACGTTGAGGGAATAGAGCGCCGTCTTCAGGCCCATGCGTGCGGCGGCCATGGCGGCTTCGCATCCAGCATGGCCGGCGCCGACCACGACTACGTCGAATTGTTCGGTGAAGGGCATCGAGGAACAGTTTCCAGTTTCCTGCCATTCATTCTAACAACTTAGCGGCATGGGTGAATTCCTGAGAGTGTTCTCATCCGGCTCTCCATTGAAGTCTGCTGCGATTTCTGCCGACAAGCTCTACGAGAGGCCATTATGTCGAGCGCTGACTTCGTTAAGAAGATGCAGGTTTCCATGAAGGAGCAACAGGACCGTGAAGAAACGGCCGTAAGAGACACGCTCCACGATGCCAAAGTAGCGGAAACCGGCGGCCCTGAGAAATGGCTTGCGCTGAAAACTCTGGTCGCACAATCCGCGAGCGAGATCAATCGAGGATTGGCGTCCGATGTGGGGCTGGCTTATTCCGAGGGAGGGCTGGATAGCTTCACGCTCCTGAATCGCGCATCGGACCGATCGGTGCAGGCGAGTTTTGACTCCACGAACGGGGTCATTTCGTGCCACGGAGGCACGAACGGCAATTTTCAGCCGCATGTGGAGGGAAACGAACTCGCGTATTCCTGGCAGAATGACGCCCCGTCGAACGCGCTCCCAGCCGGCGTCGGTTTCATCGGAACTGTCATCACGGTCGAGAAGATGAGTGAACTTCTGGTCTCCTCGGTCATCAGCCTGTAAGACAATGGAGATTACATAGCTCCTTGAAACGGCAATGGGAGCGACAGTTTCTCGTTTCTAGTCTCGGCTCTCACCCCTGCCGAGTGCCTCCAAGACGGAAACCAGAAACTAGAAACCAGCGCTCCTGTGATCTGCTAGTGGGAAAGCCGCCGACTACCTGTGATCCCCATCACTTGCCGACCTGGGTGCTCGACCGTATAGTAGTGGGTCATACCCGAACCGTCATACCGGAAACTGGAGGCCATCATGAATACCACACAGTTTTTCGAGCAATTGGAGGCATCGATCGCGAAGTACGATCTGCTGTGCCATCCGTTCTATAAGGCTTGGTCGGCGGGCGAACTGACGCGCGACGATCTGCGCGAGTATGCGCAGGATTACTACCATCACGTGGAAGCGTTCCCCTCTTATCTGGCGGCTCTGGGCATGCGGCTGGACGAAGGCGAACTGCGTCGGGCGGTGCTGGCCAACATGTGCGACGAGAAGGGCGTGGACGGGCGGCCGGGGCGGGATTCGGTTCCACATTCTGATCTGTGGCTGGATTTCGCGGAAGGCATGGGATCGAGCCGCAATCTGGAGGGGCATAATCCGGTGCCCGAGATTCGGGAACTCGTTCGGCACTTTCATCAGGTAGCCAGTGAGGGCACGGCGGAGGATGCGCTGGCGGCTTTCTACGCTTATGAGTCGCAAGTGCCGCGCGTCGCGAAAGAGAAGGAGCGCGGTTTACGGGAGATGTACGGCGCCGACGACAAGACCTGCGGCTACTTCTCGCTGCATGCCACGGCGGACGTCTACCATTCCAACGTGTGGCGCAAACAGTTGGAGAAGCGAATCGAGGCCAACCCCGAGACTGCGGACGCGGCGTTGGACGCAGCGGAGAACTCCGCGCGGATGCTGTGGAAGGCGCTGGACGGGATTGAGGCGCGGCGGCTTGCAGTGGCGGCGTAGGTCGGTGATAAGAATTTCGGAGCTGCTTCAAGCCAACGATTCATAGAATCGTTGGCTTGTTTTCTTGGAGAGAACTGCCATTCTCATCGGCGTTATTTCCGATACCCACGGTTTGCTGCGCCCAGAAGCGCTGCTGGCTTTGCGCGGGTCGAAACACATTATCCATGCAGGGGACGTGGGCGCGCCCGAGATCCTTGACCAACTCGCGGCCATCGCGCCCGTAACCGCCATCCGCGGCAATATCGACAAAGCCGCGTGGGCGCGCAGATTGCCCGAGACCGAAGCCGTCGAGATCGGCGGCGTTTTGATCTATGTGTTGCACGATTTGAAGCAGCTTGATCTGAAGCCGGGAGCGGCCGGATTCCAAGTCGTGATTTCTGGCCACAGCCACGTTCCCAAGCAGGAGACTCGCGACGGCGTGCTCTATTTCAATCCTGGAAGTGCGGGACCGCGAAGGTTCAAGCTGCCGGTAACGATAGGGAGGCTGATCGCGGAAGGCGGGAGAGTCCGCGGAGAGATCATCTCGATTTGCGATTGACTGCTTGACACGAATCCCACTTCTAGCGCGGCTTACTAATAAACTCCCGCGCGAGAAATGGGGCACCCGTCTGTTTGAATATTTGCGTTGCTACAATCCCAAAGCATGTCCATTTCGTTTCAGATTGATTCCCGCAGCGGCAGGGCACGCACGGGGCGGCTGCTCACGCCACACGGCGTCGTCCAAACTCCTATTTTCATGCCGGTGGGAACGGTTGGGACGGTGAAGGGTGTGCCGCAGGACACGCTGGAAGAATTGGGCGCGCAGATTATTCTGGGCAACACGTATCACCTCTATTTGCGGCCTGGGGTCGAAACGGTCAGAAAGCTGGGCGGGCTGCATGGGTTTATGGCGTGGCGGCGGGCGATCCTGACCGACTCGGGCGGGTTTCAGGTTTTCAGCCTGAACGAATTGCGCAAGGTCTCGGAAGAGGGCGTGACGTTTCGTTCGCACCTGGACGGGTCGTCGCATTTTTTCAGTCCGGAGAGCGCGATGGAGGCGCAGATCGGGCTGGGCGCGGACATCATCATGGCGTTTGATGAGTGTACGGAGTATCCGGCGGATCGGGCGCGGATGCGGGCGTCGATGGAATTGACGGCGAGGTGGGCGGCGCGGAGCAAGAAGTATTTTGAGGAGCATAAGAACGAGGTGCCGTGGGCGGACGGCATTCAGCACTCAGCACTTAGCATTCAGCCAATGCAAGATCCTGCCGCAGGCCATTCTGGGGCGGCTGTCCCCACGCAATCTCTGTTTGGCATCGTGCAAGGGGGGATGGATCGGGAGCTGCGGCGCGAGTCTGCGGAGCGGACGATTGAGATTGGGTTTCCTGGCTACGCCATCGGTGGGTTGAGTGTAGGGGAGCCGCGCGAGCTGACACGCGAGATTGTGGAGTCGACGCTGGAGCATTTGCCGGTGGATAAGCCGCGCTATCTCATGGGAGTGGGGACGCCGGAAGAAATTGTTGAGTATGCAAATCTTGGCGTGGACATGATGGATTGCGTGCTGCCGACGCGGGCGGCGCGCCATGGGCTGCTGTTTACCTCGGAGGGCCGAGTTTCGATCAAACAGGCGCGCTATGCGCAGGATGCGGGGCCGCTCGACCCGAATTGCGGCTGCCGGGTGTGCCAGCGCTACTCGCGGGCCTATTTGCGTCATCTTTATGCATCCAATGAATTGCTGGCCCAGGTCTTGAATACCATCCACAATCTGAGTTTCTACCTTGACACTATGAGGCGGGTGCGGCATTCTAGTTCACTTGGGGAAGAGTGCCGTTTTCTTTCCAGTGTATGGTCGCGACCAAAATCGTAGACCTTGCCGGGAAGGCCTCCCTCGATGAAAGCCTGCAGCTGAAGGAACCCGGCCGAAGTCGATCCAAACCCCGTGGTGAAATAACAGCTCCCGCGGCGCGCATGCGCGGGTAGTTTTTCGCGGATGCATGTGCGCTGACGTTTTGAAATATGCAAGCTCTGCTCATATTGCAAGCACCCGGCGGTGGCGGTCTGTCGCTCGTGATCATGTTTGTGCCCATGATCGCTATTTTTTACTTTCTTTTGATCCTGCCCCAGCAGCGCAAGCAGAAAAAATGGCAGGCCATGCTGGATCAGCTCAAGACTGGCGACAAGGTGACAACCACCGGCGGCCTGCGCGGTACGATCATTGCGTTGAAGGATGACGCAATCCATCTGCGGGTGCCGCCGGATAATCTGCGGCTGGAAGTGACCAAGGCCTCGGTGGCGGTTGTAACGACTGCCGAGGATGATACTGCGAAGGCCAAGTAGAACCAGAACTATTAGAAGAAGCACTACTATTCGGATCCTGTTCGCACGGAAATTGTTTTCATCATGAACAAGAATCTTCTCTGGAAGCTCGTATTCATCATCGGCACGATGCTCTTTTTCCTGTTCGGAATCTTTGGGATTCCGAAGAGCTTTTCCGGTCAGGGCCTGCTTGCGGCGCTGACCGATCACATTCACCTCGGGCTCGATTTAAAGGGTGGAACACACCTGATTTTGCAGGTGCAGGTGAATGACGCGGTCAACGTGGTGGCGCAGAATGCTATCGAAGTGCTGAAAGAGCAGCTGCACACCCGCAAGATTGACTACACCGACGTTTCGCAATCGGACCAGCAGAATAATCCCGACCACCTCGTAGTGAAAGGCGTGCAGCCCGGGGCGCGCGGAGACTTGCTCAGCATTGTGCACGACCATCTGCCTGACTACGACGTGACCGGTGGCCCGGACAATTCCTGGAACTTGACGATGCGGACTTCGAGTCTGAATGAGCTCAAGGAAAGAGCGGTCACCCAGGCGATCGATACGATTCGCAATCGTATTGACGCGCTCGGCGTCAGCGAGCCGACCATTGAACCGCACGGGCTGGGGCAATATCAGATTCTGGTGCAATTGCCGGGCGTGGACGATTCCGGGCGCGTGAAGGACATCATGCAGTCCACCGCGATGCTTGAGATCAAGCAGATGACCGGCGGGCCTTACCCCAGCGAGCAGGCTGCGCTGCAGGACAAGGGCGGCATCGTGCCAGCGGATGCGATCCTGCTGCCCGGTCAGTGCGCCAACGGAACCGAGCAGACCTGGTGCTTCGTGTCGCGCATTTCCGCGGTCAGCGGCAAGGATTTGCGGGACGCTGCGGCCAGCAGCGATCAGAACGGCCAGCCCAGCGTGACTTTTTCGCTCACAGGTGACGGGGGACAGAGGTTTTATAACTTCACTTCCGCTCACGTCGGCGACAGTTTGGCGGTCGTGCTCGACAATAAAGTGCAGGAAGTGGCCAACATTAAGGAACCGATTCGCGACCAGGGCTCGATCAGCGGTGGGCACATGAGCGAGCAGGCGGCGAAAGACCTTTCCATGGTTCTGCGTTCCGGTGCGCTTCCCGCCAGCATTAAGTATCTGGATGAGGAGACCGTGGGGCCGTCGCTGGGTGCCGATTCGATCCGCTCCGGCGTGCTGGCGGCCGTCATCGGCATGGTGGCGGTGCTGATCTTCATGCTGATCTACTATCGGGGCGCCGGCATCAATGCGGATCTGGCGCTGATCATGAATCTGATTATTCTGCTCGGGTTCCTCGGGTGGTCGACCATTGCCGGGGTCAACGTCGCCCTGACCTTGCCGGGAATTGCGGGTGTGATTCTCACGGTTGGCATGGGCGTGGATTCCAACGTACTGATCTTCGAGCGCATTCGCGAAGAGTTGCGCAATGGCAAGACGCCGCCGTCGGCGGTGGATCAGGGTTTCAGTCATGCCTGGATCACGATCGTGGATACGCACGTCACGACGATCGTTTCGGCAGCGATTCTGTTTATCTTTGGGACCGGTCCGGTGAAGGGGTTCGCGACTACGCTGACGTTTGGTTTGCTGGCGAACCTATTTACTGCTGTGTTCGTGTCGCGCGTCATTTTCGACTGGGTGCTCAGCCGCAAGGAACGCGGGGAAGCGCTCAGCATTTAGGAAATTGAGTGAAGTGAATTGAGTAATTGGGAAATTTGGTAATTGGGAAATTGAAAACCGACGAGGTCGGCGCTGTCACGGGCTTTTCAATTACTCAATTACTAAATTTCCCAATTACCAAATCTTTGCTAAGTCATAGATAGATAAGAGGCTAAATAAACTCGTGGAGTTCTTTCGCAATACCAACATAGATTTTCTGGGGAAGAAGTGGTATTTTCTCGCCTTTTCGCTGGTCTTTAGCGTGGCTGGCTTATTTTCCATGCTGTTTGTGAACCACATTCCGTGGGGAGTGGATTTTCGCGGCGGGACGCTGGTGTCGGTGAAGTTCTCGCATGCGCCGGACTACGGTGCGATTACCTCGGAAATGGATCATGCGGGCTTAAAGACCCCGAAGATTCAACGCATTGGCGCCGTTCCGGACAACGAGGTGCTGATCGACCTCGACGTGCGCGAAACCAGCGAGCAGGATCTGAGCCAGGGTAAGAACAAGATCATCCAGGCGCTCGAGACCAAGGTTCAGCCGGGCAAGATTGACTTGAATAATGCCAGCTTTTTGACCATCAAGAATTATCTGCTCGACAAAGATCCGTTGCACCTGGGCACCGATGCCGATCAGAAATATGGAGCGCAGGCTCAGGCTGTCGCCGATTATTACAAGACGCAGGGCGGGGTTTTGAGTTCGTTTGACCAGCTGAAAGGCGCTGCTGGCGTGGATCCCGCGGTTGTGGCATCGCTGACGGACGGCTTCTACCTTTCCGATTTCGGTGTGCGCGATGTGCAGATCATCGGGCCGCAGGTGGGCAGCCAACTCCGCACGCAGGCAGGACTTGCCACCCTTTATTCTCTGCTGGGGATGCTGGTTTACCTGGGTTTCCGGTTTGAGTGGATTTACGGCGTTGCGGCTGTGGTGACGGTATTTCACGACACTTTGATTACAGTGGGGGCGTTTTCCATCACTAATACCCCGATTACGCTGACCGTGATTGCGGCCATTCTGACCCTGATTGGTTACTCTAATAACGACACGATCGTGGTATTTGACCGCATCCGGGAAAACATTAAACTCATGCGGCGGGAGAAACTGTCGGAGATCGTTAACCGGAGCATCAATCAGACTTTAAGCAGAACGATCTTGACAGCGGGCCTTACCTTCCTTACCGTACTCGCACTCTTTTTATTCGGCGGCGAGGTGCTTCGTGGATTCAGCCTCGCGCTGGTCATTGGCATCTTAATCGGGACCTATTCGTCGATTGCGATTGCCGCTCCGATTCTGGTGGCTTACCAGGATTGGCGGATTGAAAAAGGCAAGCGTCCGGTCGGTATGGCGGTCAGAACTAAGTAAGTTACCCGATGGCGCAGCAGTCGTGGTTGCGGCAGGCTCGCGTGGGGGGCATTGCGGTAAGCCTTCTACTGTAAGGAGTTAGAGGGGTTTTGCTTCTCAACATCACGGGCGCCGACTGGGCTGAATGGCTTGGGGCGTACCTGGAGAAATTGGGAGCAAAGAGGAAGCAGCCGGTGTCTAAATGTCCGTAGGGGTCTGAAAGCAGTTAGGGGAGAATCACTATGTTTGAAGACAGTCTTATCGAATCCGGCGGCAAGCTGAAAACGAAGCGGGGATGGACGTCCATCGTCTCGTTCGGCATTCAGATTGGGATCATCGGCGTGATGGTTCTGATCCCGTTGATTTTCACGGAAGCCTTGCCTAAGGGACAAATGATGTTCCTTCTGGTGGCCCCCCCGCCACCTCCACCGCCTCCACCGCCCGCAGCTGCGATGGTGCAGCATGTGAGGGTGGTTCAGACCGACATCGTAAATGGTGAGTTGCGCACGCCTACTAAGATTCCGGAAAAGATCAAAATGATTCAGGAAGACGAAGCGCCGCCAGCCATGGCCTCGGCGGGCGTCGTCGGTGGCGTACCGGGTGGAATTCCGGGCGGACAGATGGGCGGCGTGATTGGCGGCATCATCAGCGCAACGCCGGTGGCCGTGCCGAAGGTAGCCACTCCGCAGCGCGTGAGGGTTTCGTCCGGCGTATCATCTGGACTGCTGATCCGCAGAGTCAATCCGACCTATCCGCCGCTGGCGCGTCAGGCCCGCATTCAGGGCGTGGTGATTCTGCAGGCGCAGATCAGCAAAGATGGCAGCATCGAAAACCTGCAGTTGATCAGCGGGCATCCGATGCTGGCGCCGGCCGCGATCGAAGCCGTGAAGCAGTGGAAGTACAAGCCGTACCTGCTGAACGGAGAACCGGTCGAGGTTGATACGCAGGTGCAGGTGAACTTCACGCTCGCCGGGGGCTAAACTCCCATCGCAGCGCGGTTTGAGTGATACGCAGAAGTGTTCATAGCCCTCCCCTTCCCACCTTTAATATTCGGTGGCCGGGAGGGGCTTTCCAGAAGCCTGGGCACGGCCGCCGTACCGGAACATTATTATTTTCTTCGTAAAAGGGATGGCCAGCCGGGTATCGGGATAAGCGGCGAAAGCTGGGCGTCTGCCAGAACGAATTTGGGCTGACGAGGGCACCGCAAGACGCATCACAGTGTCCAAGTAAAGTAGAAAAGTTCCGAGGAGGGAAAAGCAACTCATGTTCGCAACTCACGTAGCAGGAGCAATTCTCAGTCACGTTTCCGTCGCAGCCACCTGGATGGTCCAGGAAGGCGGCGGCGCCATGGCGACCGATCCTTTGGGCTTGTGGAAGGCAATGGGATGGGTTGCACGAACCGTCGTCATTATTCTGTTCATCATGTCGGGCTGGTCGATCGGCGTGATGATCGATCGCTGGATGGCCTATAGCGCGGCTCGCAAACAGTCGCGCGCATTTGCCCCTGCCGTGGCGGGAGCTCTGCGCGATGGCCGTATTGATGAAGCCATCAAGGTTGCCGAGCGCAACAAGAAAAGCCACCTGGCCAAGGTTGTTACCGCCGGCCTGATGGAATTCAAGGCTCACCAGGATTCTCCGGGCGCAATCCCTGGCGAAACCATTGAAGCCTCCAAGCGCGCTCTGGAACGTACTGAAGCCATCGTCCACGCCGAACTGAAGCGCGGACTGGGCGGCCTCGCCACCATCGGTTCGACTGCTCCCTTCGTGGGACTGTTCGGAACGGTGATGGGCATTCTGAACGCGTTCATCGGCATCAACAATTCGAAGGCCACCGGTCTGGCTGCAGTCGCCGGCGGTATCGCGGAAGCGCTGGTAACGACGGCCATCGGGCTGCTCGTCGCCATCCCTGCCGTCATGATGTTCAACTATCTGACCGGTCGCGTGGAAGCGTTCGACGTGGAAATGGACAACTCGTCGAGCGAATTGATTGACTACTTCCTCAAGAAGCGCGGCGACGTCAGACGGTAAGAAAGCTCCCTTTCTCGGGCGTAGACGCGCGAGAAAAGGGCACAGTCTCTGCATGAGTTGCTTGTCCGGCGCTGGAGGATTTCCGGCGCCGGGCTTCCCAACCTCTAGCGGAGCGCCCCGCGGAAGAGCGCGCGGCGGAAGTATGGGAGATACCCAGCTATGGCATTAGCGAAACGAAACGAAGGAGCGAAGGTCAGCTCGGAAATCAATGTCACGCCCATGGTGGACGTGATGCTGGTGCTGCTGATCATCTTCATGGTGGTTACACCCATGCTGCAGAAAGGCGTCAGCGTGGATATGGCCCCCGTCAACAATCCGGAACAGATGCCGGATGCGGATAAAGAAGACGCACTGCTGGTTTCCATTGTCCGGGACGGCACCGTATATTTTGGAACCGAAAAAATCTCGGTCGACAATTTGACGACCAGGGTGAAAGATCGCCTGGCCAACAAGCAGGACAAGCGCGTGTATGTGAAAGCGGACATGCGGACTCACTTCGGCGACGTGGTGAAAGTAGTAGACAGCGTTCGTGCCGCCGGGGTCGATGATCTTGGCTTGCTCACCGAACAGAAACACACAACTCCAAATGCCCCGCCAGCTCCGGCTGCGCCTGGGCAGTAGTCAGGGCAAATAGAGGAGAACGACCATGGGAATGTCACTCGGATCGGGCGGAGGCCAAAGTGCAAACATCAACGTCACGCCGCTGATCGACGTGCTGTTGGTGCTGTTGATCATCTTTATGGTGATCTCGCCCGTAACCCCCAAAGGATTGGATGCGCTGGTGCCGCAGCCGCCTCCGCCGAACGCGCCCAAGAACGTGAATCCCGACCGCACCATCGTCGTGCAATTGATCGACCGTGGTACAGGCTCGGACCCAGGCTTGAAGATCAACAACGAAGACGCGACCTGGGACAACTTGCAGGGGCGCCTGACCGACATTTACAAGCAGCGCGCGGAAAAGGTCATGTTTGTGAAGGGCGACGACGCTATCGCCTTCGCCAAGGTCGCCAATGTGATTGACATCGCTCATGCCGCCGGCGTGGATAAGGTCGGTCTGATCACCGCGAAGATTGAAGCGGGCAACTGAACTGCCCGTCCGGCATGCCGGGCACTCGTTTTTCGTAGTCGGTCCACTGCACGGGAGCGTGCTGCTTCCGTGCTGCCGCGGCCTAACGCTGATCGTGGTTTTGTCGTGCTTTCGTCGTTGCTTCATCAGACCGAGCTGGCGGTGGTTCGTTGTACCGCGCTTGTCAAACTGCGGTCTGTGGGCCTAGGATGCTGTGTCGAGGGAGACTGATACCGCAATGAATAAGAACTCGAAGCTGATCACGCTGGCGGCAGCAGTGCTGGCGCTGCTCTCCTCTGTGGGATGTAACAAGCTGCTGGCCCGTGACCAGCTCAACAAGGGCGTGGAATCTTACAAGAACAACCACTACGAACAGGCCATTGGGCACTTCCAAAAGGCCGTGGAGCTCGATCCAGCCCTGATCAATGCCCGTATGTATCTGGCTACGGCGTATGTGTCGCAATACATTCCCGGCGTGGACTCGCCCGATAATCTGAGCACGGCCCAGCAGGCGATCACCGAATATCAGAAAGTGATTGATGCCAATCCCTCACGTGATCAGAAAGTAAACAGCGCCAAGGGCATCGCCTACCTGTACTTGAATGAAAAGAAGTGGGATGACGCGAAGAAGTACTACCGTATGGCGTCGGACCTGGACCCGAACGATCCCGAACCTTACTACTCGGTCGGCGTAATCGATTGGACGGCTTGCTACCAGCCGCGGATGGAAGAACGCGCCAAGCTGGGCATGAAGCCGGAAGAGAATCTGAATCCAAAAAATAAAGATCAGGCGAAGGTTTGCGCGGAGTTGAAGGCGAAGAACACGCCCTACATCCAGGAAGGCATTGACAGCCTCACCAAAGCCATTCAGATTCGGCCGGACTATGACGATGCCATGGCCTACCTGAACCTGATGTACCGCGAAAAAGGTGACGTCGAGTGCGACGATCTCGCTGCTCGCGCGGAAGACCTGAAGACGGCAGACCACTGGGTCGATGAAACTCTGCGAGTGAAGAAGGCGAAAGCCGAAAAAGCGGCGCAGAGCCAGGGCGGCGGAATTGTCATGGACACGCCGAAATAACTGAGTTGCTGCTCGTGAGTTCAGCCTCCTTCGCCCGCCGGGCGCGGGAGGCTTTTTCTTTCGTTGGACACTTCGGCAGACAATTCTGCCGCGAAAGTTGGAGCGCCATTCATTTGCTATAGAGGCGGACTTCGACTCTGGTGAACTGCCAGCGCAGAATCTTCGGGAACGATTCCGGGAGAATTTGCGTCAACATCACGGTCGTGGGGTCGGGGTTGTCTGCTGGCCCGTTGTTCATCAGCATGATCCACACGCGAGGGTGGCTGGACGCGATGGTGCGCAGAAAATCCGCCGTGGGCTTGCCGGTGAAATCGCGGTAGTCGAGGCTGGCTCCGTGGTAGGGAAACAGAATCTGCGGTCCGAGTTGATCAGTAAAATGTTGATCGCCAAAATCTGGACTTGCGGTATTCTCTCCGGTCCTCAGGGAGCGGACAAACTCATAAGGGATGCGGGTTCCGGCAATGTGGAAGACGACTGCATCTCCCGGCTGGGCGTGGTCAAGAATGAAGTTGGCGGCTGAGACGGAGGCGTCCCGCTCATTGTCGAAGTCATGAGTGTAAACGAAGAAAATTCCCTCCGAGCCAAGCAGCCAGATCCCGGCGAGCACGGCCGAGAGCAGCCATGATGGGCGCAGCCGCGCCAGCCCGGCCGCCGCGAAAATCAGGAGTGGGGGCAGACAGAAGATCATGTAGCGGCTGAGAAAAACCGGGCGGGCAAACGACAGGAGCACAGTGAGCGCGACCGGGAATAACAGCCAGAGAAGCAGAAACTGGCTCCGCCATGGTTCCCAGTTCGTGGTTCCTTTCTGATCTTCCGTCTCGCCGTCGCCGGACAACCGCCGTCTGGCAGAGGCTACCGCCGCGATGCAGGCTACGACATAGAGGGTTAGAAGGCCCCAGTTGCTGCCGCCGGCCAGCTCCGAGTAAAACTCGAGTACATCTCGCAGGCCGGGCCGTTGAATCCAGCGGATCGGACCGGCTCCCGTTTTGGCGACGAAAATCAGCAGAGGGAGTACGGCGAGCCCAATGGTAATCCAGACGCGCCGGATTTGCTTCGCGAGCGGCGGGCATGGTTGTGTCGACTGATCAAAACTGCGCGCGCCGCTTCGCAGCCTGCGCAACGCCATCCAGTGCGTCACCAGCAGCAGAAACGCGTAAAAGTGCGCGTATACGGCCAGGATACTGACCAGGACGTAGCCGATGCGATTTCGGCGCGTCGGCGCGCGAAGAAACGCAATCAGGAAGCCCGAGGAGAGCGTCGCCAGCAGCAGGAAGAGGGCGTAGCTGCGAGCCTCCTGAGAGTAGCGAACGCTATACGCATTGAAGGTCAACAGACCGGCTGCGATCAACGCGACTCGGCGGTCATACAATTGCCACGCGAGCCAGTAAATTGCCGGGATCGCGGCAACGGCGATGAGCACGGAGAGGCTGCGGATGAAAAACTCGCTCTGGCCCTTGGGCGGTTCAAGCCGCAGCCAGACCCGGAGCAGCAGGTAGTAGAGCGACATGTTGGCTTCGCGCCACCAGAGCAGATGCAGGAAGTTGCCCAAGTTCATCCGGGCGACTTCCACACTGAAACACTCATCAAACCAGAAGGGCTTGCGCGCTAGGAAGAGAAACCGAACCACGGCGCCAGCAACGAGCAGCACAAAAAGAGTCAGCCAGTGAACTCGACGATCTGGGTCTCGATGAGCCGGTTCTCGACGAGCTGGGTCTGGTGGGAGCGGTGCAAGGTTTGAGGTCTGGTGCGCCGCGGATTCAGGTGGCTGCATGCTGGCGTTGGAAGTCCCTGCAATTCCAGATGATACTATGCTGAAGCAGTTTCACATGTCCTCCCTGGAAACCGCCGCGCGATACAACCCGGAGGCGACGCCGAGAGACGCTCGCTGGAAGGGATACGTGTCGGTGATCGTGCCGGTTTACAACGAGGCCGCGCACCTGGACGAATTGTTGCAGGCCATTCAAGCCTCGCCGGTGAAAAAGGAAATCATTATCGTCGACGACGGCTCGACTGACGGCACGCGCGAGAAATTGCAAGCGCTACCGCCTACCGATGATGTGACGATCGTTTTTCATGAGAAAAACTACGGCAAAGGTGCAGCCATTCGTACCGCTCTCGCCTATGCGCGGGGCGAGTATTTACTGATCCAGGATTCCGATCTCGAATACGATCCGCAGGATTACGCCGCGTTGCTGCGACCGCTCGAAACCGATAGGGCGAACGTCGTCTATGGGGTGCGCCCGGACCGACCGGAGCGCGGGTTGCGCTTTTTCCTGGGAGCTAAGCTGCTGACCCACCTTACAAACCTCCTCTACGGCGCGGGCATTCACGACGAAGCGACCTGCTATAAAGTCATTCGGCGTACTTTGGTGGATCGGATGCAACTGGAGTGTCGCCGCTTTGAGTTCTGCCCGGAGGTGACGGCGAAACTGTGCCGGATGGGCGAGAAGATCGAAGAGGTTCCGATTTCGTACCACCCTCGCTCGGCGGTGGAAGGTAAAAAGATCCGCCATTCCGATGGATGGATGGCGATCTGGACCTTGATCCGTTACCGCTTCGGACTGCGTGCGAGATGGATGCGGCCGGAGCCCGCTGGCGGTGAGAACCTCCCGTTTGCGGTAAGCTTCCAACGCCTGCCGCCGTCCTAGAGGAATACAAGTTAGGAATACAAGTCGCGATGGCTGAAAGTCAGGCGAAGACCGACACCGCGATCACCGACAGTCCGAACGCGGCGCGAAGGTTTGCCTTGCCGGCTCCGATGCGCAGGTCGCTGATCCGGCTCATGCTGCTATCGTTCGTCCTGCAGATTGCGGCCATTGGAATTCTTCGCGAGTACAAGACGCGGACCGGAGACGACCACTTCGCGTTCGGTTGGGAAATGGGCCGCATCGGCCGCTCCATCGCGCTGGGTCAGGGTTTCAGTAATCCGTATGGAGGCAGTACCGGTCCGACCGCGTGGGAACCTCCGTTGTATCCGTACCTCATCGGCGGAGTCTTCAGGTTGTTTGGCGTTTACACCTACGCGGCGGCCTGGGTACTACTGACCATCAACAGCTTGCTGGCGGCACTGACGTGTATTCCGGTTTACCTGATCTCCGAGCGAACGTTCGCGAATCGAGTCTTTGACGAACGCGTTGCGCTCTGGTCGGCGCGGACGTGGGCGCTGCTGCCCTACGTCTGGTACTGGTCGATTCACTGGCTGTGGGATACGACTTTTACTCCGCTCGTGCTTAGCCTGATTTTTCTGGTTGCCCTCGAGATGGAAGAGTGGGCGGGCATTCGCGGCTGGGTGCTCTTTGGCGCGCTATGGGGCGTCGGCGCGCTCGCGAACCCCTCGATGCTCACTTTTCTGCCCTTCTGTGGTTTGTGGATCTGGCGGCAGAGATTCAAGCGAAGCTTGCCTTCGCTGGCTGGAGTTGCCGTGTCGTCGGCGGTTTTTTTTCTGGTGCTCACGCCGTGGTTAGTTCGTAATTACGAGGTCTTCGGGCGCTTCGTTTTTCTACGCGACGATTTCGGGCTGCAGCTTCGGCTGGGAAACTGGAAAGGCGCCGACGGCATGCTGATGGCCTACCTCCAGCCCAGCCAGAACAAGCTGGAGTTCGAGAAATTTCAGAGCATGGGCGAGTTGTCTTATTCAGCCGACTGCAAACGCCTTGCCTTCGAATGGATTCGTCAAAATCCCGCGCGGTTTATGGAGATCAGCCTGAAGCGCTTCTTCTACTATTGGAACGGTGTTCCCCGGGACACCAGCAGCCTGGCGCCGGTGGATTTTCGCAGTTCTCTGTTTCTGGCGAGTTCCGTGCTCGGGATGTGGGGGCTGGGACGCGCGATCCGCCAAAAGCGGCGCGGAGCATGGCTTTTCGCGGGACTGCTTCTGACATATCCTACGACCTACTACTTTGTATTTCCCAGTGCGCGGTACCGGCATGTCATCGAGCCGGAGCTGTTCATACTGGCGGTTTTCCTGATCTCGCAGGCCGTGCTGCGCGCTGAGCCAATTGCGGATCAGCACTAACCGATCGTTTCGCGGCTCCAGTAAAATATGCAGTCTTGCCGAAGGGCAAAGAGGCAGCACAGCCGGCAGATATTTTGCACGTTCATTTCTATGTTCAAGAAGATTCTCATCGCGAACCGGGGCGAGATTGCGGTGCGCGTCATCCGCGCCTGCCATGAAATGGGAATTTCCGCGGTTGCCGTCTACTCTGACGTGGATCGCGCGTCGTTGCACGTCCGCAACGCCGAGGAGGCTTATCCGATCGGGGCGCCGGCAGCGTCCGAGTCTTACCTGAATATTCAGAAGATTCTTGATGTGGCCGCGCGATCGGGAGCAGATGCGATTCACCCTGGTTATGGATTTCTATCTGAAAATGCGCAGTTTGCCCGAGCCTGCACCGACGCGGGGATAAAGTTCATTGGCCCTACAGCCGCAGCCATGGACGCGATGGGTTCGAAAACGAAGGCGCGGCAGGCCATGGAGCGCGCGGGTGTGCCGATTGTGCCGGGCACTTCAAGCGGTCTGGAATCGTGCGATCAGGCGGAAGAAGTCGCTGCCCGCATCGGGTATCCGGTGATGCTGAAGGCTGCGGCGGGCGGCGGGGGCAAGGGTATGCGGTTGGTGCAGGCGCGGGAAGATCTGAAGTCAGCGCTGGAAGGCGCGCGCAGTGAGGCCCAGCGCTCGTTTGGAGACGGCGAAGTCTACATCGAGAAGGCGATCATCAATCCGCGGCACATCGAAATGCAGGTGCTGGCCGACGAGCACGGAAACACGGTGTATCTCGGCGAGCGCGAGTGTTCACTGCAGCGCCGCCATCAGAAAGTGGTCGAGGAGGCGCCTTCACCGATCGTTGATGCTGACATGCGGCGCAGGATGGGCGAGGTTGCAGTTCGCGTGGCTCAGGCTGCGGGATACACGAATGCCGGCACGGTGGAATTTCTGGTTGGGCAATCTAAGACTGACCAATCTGAGATTGGCCAGTCTGGGAAAGAACAACAACGCAACTTTTATTTTCTCGAGATGAACACTCGGCTGCAGGTGGAGCATCCGGTGACCGAGCTGGTCACGGGGCTTGATCTGGTGCATCTGCAGATTCGCATAGCGGCCGGTGAGTGCCTGCCCTTCACGCAGGACGAGGTGCAGATCCGCGGGCATGCCATTGAGTGCCGCATCTACGCTGAAGATCCCGACAATAATTATTTCCCCAGCCCAGGGAAGATTACGCTGCTGCTACAGCCTTCGGGTCCGGGAATCCGCCGGGACAGCGGCGTGTACGAAGGCTGGACCGTGCCCATGGACTACGATCCACTGCTGGCCAAGCTGATCGGCTACGGTGCGGACCGCGAGCAGGCAATGAGCCGGCTGACTCGTGCGTTGAACGAATACTTTGTGGGCGGGATCAAAACCAACATTTCTCTGTTCCGGCGGATTCTGAACGATCCGGATTTTCGCGGCGCGAAGATCGATACCGGCTTTCTAGATCGGCTGCTCAAACGAAAAGAAGACACGTCAGCCGATGAGGAGGCCGCGGAGGTTGCTGCTATAGCGGCCGGTTTATTTGCTGCGCTCGATGCGAGAATTGCCAACGGATCCAAGGGTGCCACGGATACGAGCTCGAACTGGAAGGCCGCAGCGCGTCGTGAGGCGATGCGGTGAGGCGTTTTAGTCACGTGCGGGCTTCATGACGTACGACATCACCATCGACGGCAAGCACTACCGGCTCGATCTCAATCGGGCAGACGGTGTCTGGTCCTGCCTTGTCGACGGCCGCGAAGTCGAGGTCGACGCCGTGCTGGTGCGGCCCGACGTGCTCTCTCTCCGCATCGGCAACTTGGCTTACGAAGTGAAGTGCGAACGCGTCGCCGGCGAAATGCATCTCTGGGTGGGCAGCCAGCGATTTGCGGCGGAGGTACGGGATCCGCGTTCGTTCCGCGGGCGCGTCCGCGCACTGGATGAGCAGGGCCCCAGGAAACTGACTGCTCCGATGCCGGGCAAGATCGTTCGCGTGCTGGTCAGCCAGGGCGCTGAGGTTGAGGCGGGTGCGGGCGTGCTTGTGGTCGAGGCGATGAAGATGCAAAACGAAATCAAATCGCCGAAGAAGGGAACGATCCAGAAGATTCTGGTCAGTGAAGGCGCTGCGGTGAACGCTGGAGACATCCTGGCAATCGTTGAATAATCAAATCCCCGGTATTCAGATCGATGAATATTCGGATCGATTCAGAAAATCCTGCAAGACTTGATCACTTATTTTTCCACGCCGTTGCTGTCGAGAACTCTCTTCGCGTAGTAATCCTCAACTTTGGCGGAATCGCGCAAAACCTCGTAATACGCGGCCTTGAGCAACTGCTCGCGGCGATCGTGAAGCTGTGAACGGATGGCTTGCTGGACTCGCGGATCGGAGAATTCGCGCTGGCCCGCGGGTTCCTTCGATACCAATTTCACGATGCGGAAGCCGACGAACTGGTTTCCCGGACCCGACACCGTGATGACTGGACTGATCTGGCCAGGCTTGAGTTTCATCACCGCATCGCGGGTCGCGGGATCGGCGCGGTTCAGACCAGACTCGGGAGTGGTGCCGAGATCCCCGCCGTTGCCCGAAGTCTCCGGGTCCTCGGAGTATTTCATGGCCAAACTGGCAAAGTCGTCGCCACTTTCGAGGCGGTTGGCGATCATGTCGATTTTCTTGCGGGCCTCGGCTGCGTTTTGCGCTTTTTCATTCTGGTTCTGGGCCTGCGGGTTGGGCGCCGGAGTCACCATGATCTGGGCCAGGTGGTACTGGGTCTCGATCAGGTTGAACTCGCCTTTGTGCGCATTGTAGTAGTCGGAGATATCCTGCTCGCTGACATTGATCTTGGAAGAGACTTCTTTGTTCATCACCTTTTCCAGAGTGATGGAGCGCCGGATGTCGCGCTTGAAATCGGGCAGCGTGATCTTCTTCTCCTTCAGCCGCTTTTCAAACTCCTCTTCCGAAGAGGGAGATTTGATCTCGTTATATTTGCGGTCGACTTCCTCGTCGGTAGCCAATAGGCCGAGCTTCTCGGCGCGGCGCATGACGATTTCGTCCTCGATGAGCTGGTGCAGAATGTTCAGACGCAAAGCCGTGGCCTGCTCGCCGGTGGGTTGCTGCTGGGCGGAGGCAACCTGGTTGTCGTAGTAGCTGTCGACATCCGACTTTAGGATCTTGCGGCCGTCGACCGTAGCCATCACGTCGCCGCCGGTCTTCGAATTGCAAGCGCCCAAAATGATCAGCAGAGCGGCGGTCGAAATCGCCGCGGCGAGCTGGACCAAGAAAGAGATTTTTCTCAAGAGCATTTCTCCGTTCCACACTGCAACTAAAAGCGAAACCCAGACAGCGGCTGCCTGCTTCCGGCTCACTGAATGAATTACCTGGTTTTACTTCGACGCCGGCGCCGCGGCTGCTGGAGCGTGCTGGGGCACGGATTCTCCGGCGTCTTTCAGAGCCGCGTCCAGTATGGCGCGGATCTTGCTCGCCGGAACTACGCCGTCGACCTTCTGGCCATTAATGAACAGGGCCGGCGTTCCGTTCACTCCCAAGTCATCGGCTTCCTTCATCGAGGCTCTCACTGCATCTTCGTTCTGTGCCTTCACGCAGGCTTGCAGCTTTTCCGCGTCCAGGTTGTGTTTCTGACCTTGCAGCGTCGCCATCTTGTCGATGGCGTCGAAGCGCGCCGCAGGAGTTTTTTCCGTGTCCACCTCGCGCTTGTTGGCATGGATGTAGTCGGCGAAGTCCCAGTAGGCGTCGTTATTTTGAGCGGCCAGGCAATTTGCATCTACCGCGGCATGCAGCGCCCAGGGATGAATTTCCGTCAGCGGATCGTCTTTGTAAATGAATGTGACGCGGTCGCCATACTCCTGCAAGATTTCGGGAAACAGCAGCCGGTGCATCTGGGCGCAGAAGGGGCATTCGAAGTCGTCGAAATTAACCACCACAACCTTCGCGGCCTTGGTTCCGCGCGAAGGCCGGCCGCTGACGTCGATCTTGCTCATCACTTCGGCAAACGGATCCTTGGTCAAGTCGAACCGCGTCACGCGCAACATGGTGGCGCGATCCTTGGACAGCAGGAATTTGTAGTCCTTCTGCTTGCCCTCGCCGCCGTCAATGCTCACCGCTACCGTGTCATATCCCGGCATGTCGGTACTAGGGGCGATCGCGCCGACTACGATCTTTACTTCCGCCGGAATGTTGTAGAAAGCGCGTACCTGGCGCTCGATCTTACGAGCCAAATCAGGGGGTGCCGACTGGGCAACGCAGCCCAGGCAAACCAGAAGCAGAACGAACAGAGAACGTCGAATTAGGGTCACCAGGAACCGCCTCAGCATCACTTGTCGTCGCTTCGATTATCTCACAGGGTTTGGGAGGCGGCCCGGAGGTGGCCAGATCCTGCGGCTTCTAGCCGGTGCGGCGAAGTTGTTCGGCGGGCAGCAAAGTGTTCATCGATCCGGAGCGGAAGCCTTCCAGGTCGAGGGTGACGAACTTGAATCCCAGCGCCTTGAAGATGGCCGTGAACTGGGCTGCCATTGCAGGGTTCAGAGCGCGTTCCAGTTCTTCGCGGTCAATCTCGATGCGGATAATGTCGCCGTGATGGCGCACGCGGAATTGCCGGAACCCGAGGGCACGAATCGCATCTTCGCCGCGCTCGACTACGGAGAGCGCCTCGCGCGTGACAGGGCGACCGTACTCGATGCGCGAGGAAAGGCAGGCAGACGCGGGCTTGTCCCAGACGCGAAGTCCGGCCTGGCGCGCCAGTTCGCGAATCTCCTGCTTCGTAAGTCCGGCCTGCAGTAACGGCGCGGCGACGTGGTGCTGCCGGGCGGCTTGCTGACCGGGACGGAAATCGCCTTGATCGTCTAGATTCACGCCGTAAGCGATTGCGTCGAACCCACGCTCGGCGCGGAGTTTTTCCATCACCGCGAAAAGTTCATCTTTGCATTGAAAGCAGCGTTGGCCATCGTTGCGGGCGTATTCGGGACGGTCGAGTTCGGATGTGGAGATGACTTCGAGGGGAATCTGCTGCTCGCTGGCGAAGGCGACGGCGTCGTTCAGTTGAGTGCGCGCCAGGCTGGCTGAGTCGGCGATCACGGCCAGCATGTTATTGCCGAGAGCGCAGTGAGCGGCCCAAGCGAGGTAGGCGGAATCGACGCCGCCCGAATAGGCGACCAGCAGCCGGCCCAGTTGGCGCAGGTTCGCTTGCAGTTGAGAATCCTTTGCGGCGACGCTGGTTTGGGATAACTGCATAGGCACTATGGTACCAGCCTCGGGTGCGGCGGCAGCCGATGATTTTGAGCTAGTACAGGCGTTCCTGGCGCCGCAGGTTTCCGAAAGAACCGATGTTGGCCAGGGTGAAAGTGAAGCGGAACAAATTCTCGTTGCGGACATTGGCGATGGCGTAGCGGCGGTATTCCACCGTCATGCCGCAGCAATCCCAGTTGTAGGTGGTCTGCGCGGTGGCGAACTGCAACTGGCCGGTCTCCGCGTCGATGCCGAAGCTGCTGGCCGCGCTGAACCCACGGCGGGTCAGGCCGCCGTAGCCCAGGGCTACCCGAAACTGGTTAAACTCGCAGGTGGGTTGCGTCGTAATCGTGGAACTGCAGGTTCCCTCGCTCTGGCCGGGGGCAGTCATGGCAGGTTGCGGAATCTGCAGAAATGCATCTCCGCCGCCAACGGTGAAAGGTCCGAGATTGTAGTTCACCAGCAATGTGCTGGCGTTGATGCGTCCCAGCTGAAAGTCGTAATCGAGGTCCCATTCGGTATCGGTATGGCTGCTGGTCGCAACCCGCAGGCGCGATACGATGGGCGAAAGATGCCGCGGCTCGGTGGCGAAGGCAATGCCCGTCAGGTCTTCGGTGGTGGTAAAAACGTTGCGCTGCCCGGTTACGAGCGCTCCGCCGAAAGTCGGATCGAGGAAATACTTTTGCTCAACTTCCCAGGTGGCGATCTCTCGCACATCAGGAGCCTTCAGGCAAGGCCGGTTTTCCAGGTTGGTTTGACGTCCCCAGGGGACGATCTGTTCCGGCGCGGCGGAGCCAACCGCGAGGCCCGTCATGGGCTTCTCGCACTCCTGGTCTTTCTCGCCCTCCCGCGACGGCGGTTTTTTCGCATACAGGCGCGTTACGAAGCCATATTCGACTTCGTGGGTGTTGCTCAGAATGTCGCGCTCGTCGAAGCGGAGGACATTCGCGAAATCATTTACGCCGGTCACCAGGCGGTAGACGGCTCGCGGTTCGATGACGTGCTTCCACTTCCGGCCTAGAAATTCCTTGTCGAATATTTTCTCCAATACGGGCGGCCGCACTTCGACGGAGGCGTCCAGGGCCTGGCGGTTCGTGGGATCGTTGACGGCAAGCCCGTTAACCATGCGCTCGGTGTAGTAAGTCTCGTGCAGAGCGAGTGCCGGGCGCAACGACCATCCGCCGAACTGCAGGGGAAGGGAAATCTCGGGGTTGAAATCGAAGCGCCCCACCACGTTGCCAGTGCTAAAGCCGGGCTCGCTGCGCGAAAGACCCGCCGCCGAAGCGTCGAAAGACCAAAAAAATGGCGAGTGTCCGACGGCGTGGTCCACACTGGACGCGTCGAAGCTGGGAGCATGCCAGATTTGTATGTCGTCAAAGACTGGTGGGTTTGACAACGCGCCGTCGGATTCCGTGGTCTGGAAGAAGTTCTGATAGCGGTCCATCATTCCGCCGTAAGAAAATCCGTTGATGTCTTTCGAAAGAAAAACCTGCGATTTCACTTCTGAGTTGATCGCCTGGGTGAAAACGTCATTGAACGCCAGCCGGAACAAGAACGAGCTCAGGTAGTCGATATTGGAGACCGCGCGGAAGCCGGAAAAAGTGTCGGCGGCTGTAAGTCGCGCCTCCTGGCCGCCTTCCTTGAGCGGCGGCAGGCCGGCGCCCTGGCTGATGCCGCGGTCGATCACGCCGAAAAAATTCAGGTCAATGTAGGACTGGTCGCCGGGGCGCATGCGAAATTCTCCCCGCTGCGACCACCCTCGCTTGGATAAATACTCTGCCCCGATGATGGCGTCCATGCTGCGGTTGATGGCCCAGTAGAAGGAGTCGCCGATCTCGTTGCCGTTGGTGGACGAATGGCCGCCTGAGGGCACCAGAAATCCCGACTCGCGCGCTTCCCGGTCCACGGGATGAGTTGCATAAGGAAAATAAAGCACGGGCAATCCGTGCAGCCAGAACGTGCTGTGATAGATCTGGGCATTTCCGCCGACGTCTACCACCACGGTGCGGGCGTGGAACTGCCAATTGGGACGAGGAAGTGCGCAGGTCGTGATGGTGCCGTCGTAGACCAGGTAATGGTCGGGGCTGGTTTTATCGACGATTTTGCCCGTGAAGGCGAACGGGGCGGTCGAGGTCAGCACGAAGAGGTTTTCGCGCATGCGGAATCCGGTGGTTGCGGTCACATCGTAGAAGCGTCCGGTTTCGGCGGTCAGATTATAAGTTCCGTGGCTAGCCTTGATGTGGTCGTCGTTGCGGCCGCCATCGAGGCGGAAGTGCCCGGAGGCGGTGGCCTCGCCGCTGTCGGCGTTGTAGGTCATCTCGTCGGCGCGGATCACGTAGGTGCGGTAGTGAATTTCCGCTTCGCCGTGCAGTTTGTATACGTCCCCGATCTTTTCCTGTTCCAGGGCGCAGATGGTGGTTGAGTCGGCGTCCTGGCCCTCGGCTTTACTGGCGCAAGGCGCGTTTGCAGCGGGCGCAGGCGTTGCGGTCTTCTGTGCAGATTTTCTTGTGGAGGGAGCCGCTGTGGATGGAGCCTGCGCGGGCGAAGCTGGGAATTGACCGAAACCTCCAGCGAGCAACTGGCTGGTTACTAGCGCAGTGCCGGGAAGCTGATGACAAAGAAACAGCGCCGTGATAAGGAATCTAATGCGCAGAGTCATCGGAAGAAAATCAATGGGAACGGAAGAAGACCGTCCATTCGACGTACGTGCCCTTCAGTCTGTTTTGCCACGGCATCGTGAACTTAGCACGGCGCTGGCCGCGCGGCAAAGTGGCGAAAAAGGCTAGGATTCCCATCGGTCGGCTTGCGGTTGTATGTGGGACGCGAAACTGGCCCGATTTCACTGGAACGGTTTCGATGAGATTTTAATTCGATATGCGATTTCGAAGAGACTGGTTTTCATGAATTGTCTGTTGTGTGGAGAAGCTTGCAGTTGTTCGCCGGAGCCTGATCTCGCTGCCCAGCGGCCGGAAGCTGCGGAATCCCCGTTGGAATCCGCCGTGGATTCGAATTCGCCAGCCGTCGCCCTAGAGGCCGCAAATGCCCCCGCCTGGCGCGACGAGGTCTCTGCCCGGCTGATCCGTTATCGCGCGCGGCGCAAGGTGCGTCCGCCGCGTTACCCGTCTTTGAGCCTACAGTTTGAGGCACCGCAGTTACCGACGAGCCCGAATGCAGCAAGCGGATTTTCTTCGATCGAGGCGTTCGAGCCGGTCTCGAACCATGCTCTCGCGCTCGATGAAATGAGGCAGGAATCATCTCCCGCCGCGGAGGCTGATCTTCGGCGGGCATCTGCCGCAGAAGCCGAGGTTCCTCCGGCACGCGCGCCAATCGGAAATCCCGCCCCACATTCCACCGCAAAAATTATCGAGTTCCCGCGTTCTGCCTGGGGACCGCCTCCGCCTCCGCCGGATCAGCTCGCCGAACCAGTCAGCGAGCGGCCACGAATCCTGGAAGTTCCCGAGGTCGCCCCTTCGCCACCGGCGCTGGGCGGAATCACCATCGAGGCCGCCGAGCACCCTGATGCCGAAAGGCGGCCCGGCATCGACTTTCCCCTGGAGAGTGCAGCGCTGGGTGTGCGCCTCGTGGCTGCCCTGGTTGACGCGCTGATCGTGGTTGCGGCCTCGGGTATGTTCGCTTTCATTTTTTGGAAGGTATCCGCCGTGCGCCTGCCGCTGGCACAAATTTTGGGACTCGCCGCTGGAATTCCCTGCTTGTTCTGGGTGGCCTTCCAATATCTGCTGATCGTCTATGCCGCCAGCACTCCAGGATTGCGCGTCGCTAGCCTCGAACTGACCCGCTTCGATGGCACTTCTACCAGTCGATCCCTGCGCCGCTGGCGCGTGCTGGGTGCCTGCCTCTCCGGCCTTTCGCTAGGCATGGGCTATGCCTGGGTCTTTCTCGACGAAGATGCCCTCTGCTGGCACGACCGGATCACCCATACCTACCTCTCGCCGAGAAAACGCACGGTCACCCCGCAGTCGAGGTAAGCAGACTATGGCGGAAGCCCTATTGCACTCTCCCTGTGCTATCTTCAATGGTTTACCGTGAGTTGCCTTTTCCGCACTCCACCTGAAGAATGGCCACAGCCCCTGAAGGTACAAAACCGGTAGTAAAAGTCTTCGTCGCCACGACGGTGATGCTGACTTTTATCTCGTTCTGGCGCGCCTCCGCGATCGTGCTGTCGGACCTGGCCTCGTCCGCGTATTATGCGGGCGGCGACGCGGAGAAAGTCATCGGCAAGAGCGCGCCCTGGTTCATCCTCGCGGTCATGCTGTTCAGCTATGCGGTGCGGGCGCTGTATATCGAATCCAGCAGCATGTTCGTGCGCGGCGGCGTTTACCGCGTGGTCAAAGAGGCGATGGGCGGAACTCTCGCCAAGTTCTCGGTCTCGGCGCTGCTGTTTGACTACGTTCTGACAGGTCCCATCAGCGCGGTTTCTGCCGGGCAATATCTGTCGGGCTTCATCAAAGACCTGGGCCGGCAATATCTTCATCGTGACCTGAACTTCTCCGACAACTACTTTGCCGCCGGACTGGCAGTGATCGTGGTCATTTACTTCTGGTGGAAGAATACGCAGGGCATCCACGAGTCCAGCCAGAAGGCGTTGCAGATTATGGCCATCACCACGGTGATGGTCGTGATTCTGATTATCTGGTGCACGATCACGGTTCTGCGCGCGCCGATCCAGTTGCCGCCGAACCCGCTGCATGCGGGCGTGGTTCCTCTGAATAAAGATTCGCTGGGCTGGCTCAATGGAACCTTCTTCAGTCGCTGGATCTGGATCATCGCTTTTGTTGGTTTCGGACATTCCGTGCTGGCCATGAGCGGCGAAGAAACTCTGGCGCAGGTCAACCGCGAGATCGAACATCCCAAGCTGAAGAACCTGGAAAAAACCGGGCTGGTGATTTTCATCTACAGCCTGCTGTTCACCTCGCTGGTCTCGTTCTTCGCGGTGATGATTATTCCGGACAACGCCCGCCCGGATTATTTTGCCAATCTCATCGGCGGCATCGCCATGTACCTGGTGGGGCCGACCAGCCTGAAGCTTCTGTTCCATGGCTTCGTAGTGCTGGTGGGTGTGCTGATCCTGGCAGGCGCGCAGAACACTTCCATCGTAGGTGCGAATGGAGTTTTGAACCGCGTGGCCGAAGATGGAGTGCTGACCAGCTGGTTTCAGAAGCCGCATCATCGCTACGGTACCAGCTACCGCATCATCAACCTGATCGTCTGCATGCAGCTGCTGACGATTGTGCTGAGCCGGGGCGACGTCTATCAGTTGGCCGCGCTCTACGCCTTCGGAGTGATCTGGAGCTTCACCATGAAGTCGCTGGCCGTGCTGGTGTTGCGTTTCACCGAGCCGGGCAACCGCGCGTGGAAGGTTCCGGGGAACCTGCACATCGGGAAAACCGAAGTTCCTCTTGGGCTCATGATTATCTCCGCAGTCCTGTTGGTGACTGCCCTAGTGAATCTCTTTACCAAATATCAGGCGACGATCGCGGGCGTGATCTTCAGTGTCGTTTTCTTCGCCATCTTTACCATCTCGGAGCATCACGTTGCCAAAGAACGCCATGGCAAGCCCGAACAACTGGACCAGTTCCGGGTTTACGGGAACCAGGAACTGGGCAGCGGCGCCATGGGAGTGCGTCCGGGCAACATTCTGGTCGCGGTGCGCGATCCCCGCAATCTCTATTACCTACGGCACGTGCTCAGCCATACCCACACCGGCAAACAGGACGTCGTCGTCATGAGCGCGCGCCTATATCATCGCGAACACAGTTTCGGCGGCAGCGCGGTGTTTGAAGCGAGCCAGGTTTTCGACCACTATGAGCAGGAGCTGTTTACAGCGGCAGTGGCCGTGGCCGAAAAAGAAGGCAAACCCATTTCGCTGCTGGTGGTGCCCGCGACTGATGTGTTTGAAGCCATCATGGTGACCGCACAGCGGCTCGATTCCAGCCGCGTAATTTGCGGGCTCTCCAATAAGCTCACCGCCGACGAGCAGGCCAAGCTTACCGGAGATGCCTGGGAGCGCCTGCCTGAGCCGCGTCCGCGGATGACTCTAGAGGTGTGTGCGCCTGACGGTACGATTCGCGAATTTTCCCTTGGACCGCACGCGCCCCGCATGCGCCCGCAGGACGTGGAACTCATGCACCAGCTCTGGCTCAACATTACCGCCGACCCTAAGTTTGCCGGGGCACACCACTACCACATCGTCGCGCTCGCGCTGGAGGAATTGAAGCGCGAGTTGAGCACCGAGCAACGTGCCGAACTCCTGCAGAAGTTGCAGCAGGAGATGAACGTCCCTGCTCGCGATGAAGAAGAGGGCGGCGAATTAGATTCGTAAGCAGGAGGTTCCCATGGCGCGAATTCCGGGCGCAGAGCCCAGTCAAGGCGGCCTGATCCGCCGCTGGTTTGTTGGTCTCGTCTATTTTCTAACCCGGCGCCGGCTTGGCCGCGTCATCATGCCCATCCAGGTGACGGCGCATCACGGGAAAGTTTTCTGGGGATACATCCAGATGGAGCAGTCGCAGATGGGCAGTCATCAGGTGGATCATAAACTCAAGGGCTTGGCTGAACTTCGCGTGGCGACTCTTGTCGGCTGCCCGTTCTGAATTGACATCGGCTCTGCCGTAGGCAGAAAAACCGGAATCTCAGCCGAGCAAATCGCGAATCTGAACAATTACTGCGCCGGCTTCTACTTTTCTGAGACGGAGAAGCTCGTCCTCGAATATGCCGACGAAATGACGCGGACTCCCGTGGAGGTTTCGGACGCTTTGTTTGCGCGGCTGCGGGAGAAGTTCAGCAATGCGGAACTGGTCGAACTGACTTCCGCAATCGCGTGGGAGAACTACCGCGCCCGCTTCTCGCACGCTTTCGGGATTGAAGCTGAAAATTTCGCCGAAGGGGCGGTCTGCGCCCTGCCGGTTCGGACGGATTCAAAACCATGAACCCGAACTGGCCGCATTAATTCTTCAGAAGATTCTCGAGCGAGGCTCGCAGATCGCGGAAGTGGAACTGATAGCCGCTCCCGATTAGCTGAGCCGGTTCGACGCGCTGGCTGCCCAACAGAACCGTCTCGCCCATTTCGCCAAAAGCCAGCTTCACCACGAAAGCCGGCATAGGAAAAATCGCAGGCCGCGAGAGGACGCTGGCCAGCGTTTTAGTAAACTCGGCATTGGTCACCGGCTTGGGGGCGACCATGTTCACCGGGCCTTGCAGATCGCTGTGCAGGATGTGGTGAATCGCCCCTACCATATCCCGCACGTCGATCCAACTCATCCATTGTCGCCCATTGCCGATTCTGCCGCCCACGCCCATCTTGAACGGCGTCAGCATTTGCCCCAGTGCGCCGCCTTTTGGGCTCAGCACGACCCCGGTGCGCAACTGCACGGTGCGAATGCGAGCGTCGGCTGCGGCTTTCGTCGCCGCTTCCCACTCGCGGCAAACCTCAGGCAGGAAGCCGCTGCCGGATGCACTCTGTTCGTTCAGCACTTCGTCGCCCCGGTTGCCGTAGTAACCAATCGCCGAGCTGCAGATAAACACCTGCGGCTTGTTTTTGGTTTGCGCCAGGGCCTGTGCCAGATTGCGCGTGCCTTCGACCCGGCTGTTGCGAATCTTTGATTTCTTTTCGCTCGTCCAGCGTCCGACAATGCTCTCCCCCGCGAGATGAATGACCGCGTCGAAACCAGAAACTGTTTCGGGAGAAATCGGCTGCGCAGGATTCCACGCGATCTGATCTTCGCTCGTACTTGCCCCACGCACCAGGCGCGCGATTTCACAGCCTCGGGTCCTGAGCGAGGAAAGTAGCGCAACCCCGATGGGCCCGGAAACACCGCTGACCAGAATTCGCGAAATCATGGGTGACCGATTTTCAATGTAGCAGCTCAGGCAGCGTTCGAACAGATGTGGTCGGATTTTGAAGGTGTTGAAAGCCCTGAAACTCTGGAAGGTCCAGATTCAACATCCCCACGTCTCGCAAAAAGCGCGAGACATGGGGCACCCAGAGTTTGCCGGCGCCGCAGCACGGGAGTGCCCGCTCGCCACAGGCGTCGCAGGCTATAATCGTACATGGCGAGCTTGCGCCAGCAGATCGCGACCACTGCCCTTACGCTTACCAAGTTTCGCGACTTGATGAAGCGGATGCAGGAGAACCGTCCGCAGGACGATCTCACCATCGTCAAAAAAGCCTACGATTACTCCCTGAAACATCACGAAGGCCAGAGCCGGGCCTCCGGCGAGCCTTATCTGGTTCATCCCCTCGAAGTGGCACTCGTTCTGGCCGAAATGAAAATGGACCCGGTGGCGGTTGCCGCAGGCCTGCTTCACGATTCGGTCGAAGACACGTCAGTCACGATCATCGACATTCGCAAGGAATTCGGCGAGCAGGTCGCGCACATCGTCGAAGGCGTTACCAAGATCAGCAAAATCGACTTCGCCACGCGCGAGGAACAGCAGGCCGAAAACCTGCGCAAGATGATGCTCGCCATGGTCGACGACATCCGCGTGATCCTCATCAAGTTGGCTGACCGCCTGCACAACATGCGCACGCTCGAGCATCTGCAACCCGAGCGCCAGCACAAGATCGCAGAAGAGACGCTGGAGATTTACGCGCCCATCGCCCACCGCCTGGGCATGGGCAAGATTCGCGGCGAACTCGAAGACCTGGGATTCCGTTTTCTCGATCCTCTGGGCTATGAGCAAGTGGAAAAGTCGGTCAATGCGCGCCGCAAGCAAGGTGAGGCTTTCCTCGCCAAAATGCAGCTGACCATCAGCGAGAAGTTGAAGGAAGCCGGCATCCAGGCCCGCGTGGAAAGCCGCATCAAGCGCCTCTACAGCATCCACAAGAAACTGCAGCGCCAGCACATCGCCGTCGACCAGGTTTACGACTTGTGCGCCATGCGCGTGATCACGCGTTCACTGCAGGATTGCTACGCCGTCCTCGGCATTATTCACAACCTGTGGCGGCCGGTGCCCGGGCGTATCAAGGATTTCATCGCCATGCCGCGGCCAAATTTCTACCAGTCGCTGCACACTTCGGTGATTACGGAAGATGGAACGCCGTTTGAAATCCAGATTCGCACCGAGGAAATGCACAAGATGGCGGAAGAAGGCATCGCTGCCCACTGGAAATACAAAGACGGCCCAGTCTCGGCCCAGGACGAACAGCGCCTGGCGTGGCTGCGGCAAGTAGTCGAGTGGCAGCGCGACGTCAGCGATCCCAACGAATTTCTTTCCACGCTGAAGGTCGATCTCTATCCCGAAGAGGTCTACACCTTTACCCCCAAAGGCAAAGTTGTGGTGCTGCCGCGGGACGCGACCCCGGTAGATTTCGCCTACAGCGTGCACACCGAAGTCGGCCACACCTGCGTCGGCGCCAAGGTGAACGGGCGAATGGTGCCACTGCGCCACAAGCTGCATTCGGGAGACATCGTCGAAATTCTTACGCAACCCGGCCACAAGCCCAGCCGCGACTGGCTCGGGCTGGTCAAGTCCTCGCGTTCGCGAAACAAGATCAAGCACTGGCTCAATGTTCATCAGCGTGAGCGGGCCATCGAAATCGGACGGAAGCTGATCGAAAAAGAAGCGCGCAAATACCGCATCGCGCTCAAAGAAATCAAAGATGAAGAGCTGCAGAAAGTCGCTTCCGGCTATGGCCTGGGGAAGGCCGACGATCTCATGTCGGGAATCGGCTACGGAAAATATTCTGCGCGCCAGGTTCTGGCCCGCCTGCTGCCTGCCGGGGCGACGCACTCCATTGCCGGGGACATTGAATCCGAGGGGCTGACGTCGCAGCCTGGCGGCATCGCCAGCGTCGTGCGCCGCGTCTTTGGCGACCACAACGCCATCACGGTCCGCGGGCAGGGCGACATGCTGGTCTACCGCGCCCAATGTTGCAATCCCATCCGCGGGGAAAGCATCGTCGGCTACATCACGCGTGGTAAGGGAGTGGCCGTACACTCCATCCATTGTCCCAACGTGACGAACCTGATGTATGAACCCGAACGCCGCATCGAAGTCGAATGGGCCCGCGACGAAACCACTCCGACCGCTTATCCCGTGAAACTGACGGTCTTCTGCGACGACCGATTCGGCATGTTGAAGAGCATTACAGGAGTGATTGGCGACGCCCAGAGCAACATCAAGAACATTACGGCTCATACCGCCAACAGTCAGGCCAGCGTGGAAGTCGTTCTCGACATCTCCGACCTGAAACACCTCGAGCAAATCATCGCCGGCCTCAGGAAGATTCCCGGCGTGCACGAAGTGCAACGGCTTCAGAAAATCTAACCAGTTTCGACCCACTGACAAACTGACTACGGTCTCACTCCGATTTCCAGGTCGCCTTGAAGCTCGCACCGTCCGATGCCAGCGCCGACGGAACCGCCGTATCCTTGCTCTTGTTTGTTCCGTTCTTCGTAGAAATCGACTCCTGCACCGCGCTGCCGAAATCGGTGATCGTTCCCGAGATCGACGAGTCCGTCGCTTCATCCACGCCCGTGCTTATGCCCGTAAAGAGCGTGCCAAACGAATCCACGCCGAAGTCCGACAGCTCGTTTCCGTCCATCTCTTCAATCCATTCCGCTGAATTTCTCAAGGGCACGCCGCTTCCAAACGCCCCTTTGAACTCCACTTCTTTGCTGAAGCCCTGTCCCGCCGTTTCGTTTCTGAGCGCCACCAGATATTCGTTGTTGCCTTCATACGTCACCGATGCCGAAAATTTATCGCCGGGTGCGATCGACACGTCGTTAATCACCACACTGCCGAGCGGATAAAATTCATACCACACCCAATAAAACGGAGTCTTGCCGTTGCAATCGGCATCCGTTCCGATTTGCTCCACCGTGTTTGACGACCAGCCGTCGATGCCCACCCACTCCGACGAATCGGTGTTCGGTGTCTTTGCACAATCTACTGCCGTCACGATCCACGATCCCTGCACATAGCTGAAGTCTGTGCCAGTCACAGCGTACCCGGCCCAAATCGTGTTGTAGGAAACAGTGACGTCCCGGATCGGATCGTACACAGGCGGACGCGTTCCGGGAGCCACAATCCTCGGCCCGTGTGTCCGCGGGACAAACGCCGCGATCCCCGCCGAACCAGGACCGACGGCCATCTGCGCCAACGCAGGCGCAGTGCTTAGGGCTAACAAGATTCCACAAATCTCCTGAAATTTCGACATCAGAGGCGTCCCCGTTTCCTGCCACCGGACTCTCATCTTCCGTCCCCGAGGCCGCAACATCTTATGCCGCGTCACGCCTGCCTATCAAGCCATAAGTTTCCCGCCTGCTCTCCCCATTCTCACCGCCTACTCGCCGAAACCCTTCAGAACAGCCTCGCCCTGCAGCGATTCTTCCAGCCGCGCACTGAGCCAGTTCGTCAATTGTTCCTTCACGTGCACGGGAACTTCCACGAACTCCAGTCCTGCTTTGCCGGCACCGTCATGCCAGCAGACTTCCGCTGTGATCTTCGCGCTGACCGGAGGGTCCGGCAAAGTCAGCCGCAAGGCGACTCGATCGCCAACCTGCAGCCCAGGCGAGCTGCTGAGAGCGATGCCGTGTTCGCTGATATTCACGGAGGTCGCCATAAAGTCAGGCCCGGAAGCGACGGAGACATGAACCGGGATCTGCACAGGGCAGCGATAATAGCGCCTCTTTTCGTTCACCATGAGCGGATGGGACACTTTGAGCGTACGCACTAGAACTGCAGCAGATATGGGTTTGACGAGCACAAAACTAGCGCCGGCGCGGAATGCGCTGGGCATCTCGTCATTGGCATTCAGGACGGCGATGACTACGGCCGCTTTGTGCGATGTCATTTCGCGAGACTTCCTCAGGAGTTCCAGCGCGGCGGCCGAATCCTTGAAGTCCACGACGATCGCTTCGTATTTGGAGTGGCACAGCTTGCCGGTGGCGGAGGCGAAGTCGGAGCAGACGTCGACATGCATGGCCAATTTGCCCATGTAGTAGCAAAGAGTATCGATGGTTTGAATATCGGCGCTCACCAGCAGCGCCCGGACGCCTATGCTCTTGGCGGGCACGAGGTCTCTTTTCTCCGGCTCGATACGGTTGCGCAGGCGCAAACGGGGAAGGCGCTCATACTCATATGGCAAGGACTTCGGGTATTTCCATCTCGCCGTGTTCGAAGGCATGCACAAAGGCATCCACGACTGCAGGATCGAAATTGGATCCCGCGCTGGAGACAATCACCTGCTTGGCTTCGAATGGAGTGACTGCCCGGCGATAGGGGCGGTCGCTGGTCAGCGTGTCAAACGCATCGGCGACTGCCAGCACCCGGGCTTCCAGCGGGATCTCGTCCCCTTTGGCAGGACCATATCCTGACCCGTCGAACTTGTCGTGATGGGAAAGAATAATGGGAAGTACGCGGCGTAACGATCCGCCGACCGGTTCGAGCAGGGCGACGCCCTTCTGCACATGCTTGCGCATTTCCAGCATCTCTTCCGGAGTCAGGCTGGCGGCTTTGTGGAGGAGTTGGCGGCTGGTTTCGAGTTTGCCGACATCATGCAGCATGGCCGCCGCCCGCACGTCGTCGACCCGCTCCTGATCGAACCCCATCTGCGTCGCGATGGATGCGGCGTAGAACGCTACCCGGTAGGAGTGGTTGTGCGTGTATTTATCGTTCGAGATAAACTGCTGCAGAATTGTCAGCAGACCAAAATAAGTCTGCCGCAGTTCGAGCATATGAGTTTCTTTCTTGTCATAAAGAGTTCCCATGGCGTACGCCGTAATCTCCAGCAGGCAGGCCCAAGTGACGAGCTCAGACCATTCGGCGTGGCTCAACGCAAAGGGAGCAGAGCCAGCAAACAGCCCGGTATTTTTCCATAGCAGGATAATGACCAGGAAAATGCTGGCGCTGGCGGTGAGCACTGCGTGTCTGCGGCCATAAACATAGGCCGAGAAAATCGTGGGCAGCGTATAGAGGCCCAGGATCATGCGGTGAGAAGCTACCAGCCAGTTGAACAGCCCGGCGATCACGAATAGCGACAGCACCAGCCACAGTTCCTGGTTAATCTTGGCCAGACCGGTCGTAAACTTTGACTTGGAAGCCGCGGCTTCTCCTGCCGATATTCCCGGGCTGCCCAGCAGGCGTGCGTTGGTCAGGGTAGATGTTGATTTCATTTCCATGTCCTCTTCCGCTGGCAGCGATGCTTCCCATGAATGAGAGCCACACTTTGCTATCGGCAGGCTTTTGCACAACTTTAGGACGAAGCAGGTGGTCAGCCTCAGGCCAGTTCTGGGCGCTCAGTTCTCGGTTAGAATCTTCTATGTCGTCTCCTTGCGAGCAAGGTCGCTGGCCGGAGAACTGACAACCGAGAAAGACAACCGAGAAAGACAACCGAGAACGACAACCGAGAACGACAACCGAGAACGAATTCTTATGCGCGAAGTAATTTCGACCAAAGACGCTCCCCAAGCCATCGGGCCCTACTCGCAGGCCATCAAAGCCAACGGATTCGTGTTCGTCTCCGGCCAGGTTGCGATCGATCCTGCGACCCAGCAAGTTATCACCGGAGACGTGGCCGCGCAGACTGACCGCGTCCTACGCAATGTGTCGGAGATTCTGGAAGCTGCCGGCAGCGGCCTGGGGAAAGTTGTCCGCTCGACGGTTTTCTTGAAGAACATGAGTGACTTCGGTGCGATGAACGCCGTCTATGGCAAATACTTCAGCACCGCGCCGCCCGCGCGCTCCACCGTCGAGGTAGCGCGCTTGCCGAAAGACGTGCTGGTGGAGATTGACGTGATCGCGCTGGCATAAGCAGAAATTCAACGATAGAGGGCACAAAGGACACAGAGGAAAAACGAAGGCCTCCGTGTCCTCCGTGTCCTCTGTGGTTAGGATTTACGAGAGGAGCGTCCATGATGAAGATTGCAATTATTGGAATCATCGTAATCGTCCTGACTGCCCTGGTTCTCTACGCACAAACGGCAACCCACAAACCCGCTCAGGCGGCTCGCCCCAACACCAACGCTCCCACGAAGGTTACGGGCGACGGGGTCAAGACCGAATCCGGCCTGCAGTATTGGGACATCAAAGTCGGCGTCGGCGCCATCGCGAAAACCGGGGACAAGGTGAAAGTTCACTACACCGGATGGCTCACTACAGGCAAGAAGTTCGACAGTTCAGTCGACGCGAATCAGCCCTTCGATTTCACAATCGGCGCTGGCGACGTCATCAAAGGCTGGGACGAAGGCGTGGCTGGAATGAAAGTTGGCGGCAAGCGGCAGTTGCGCATCCCGCCGGAATTGGGCTACGGTGCCACCGGAACTCCCGGCGGCCCCATCCCGCCCAACGCCACGCTGATCTTCGACGTGCAGCTGCTGGCGGTGAAGTAAGAACTCTCAACCACAGAGGACACTGGGGACACAGAGGATTTCGTTCCTCTTGTGTCCCCGGTGTCCTCTGTGGTTGATTGACTTAGGCCTTGGCGACTTTGCCGCTGCGGATGCAGGAGGTGCAGACGCGCATGCGCTTACCCTGGCCCGCGACCTTGGCGTGCACCGGACGCAGATTGATGTTCCACCGCCGCTTGGTGACGTTGTGGGCGTGGCTGATGCGGTTTCCCGCTTGCGGCTTCTTGCCGCAGATATCACATTGTTGTGCCATGACGACTCCCGAAGTATTCAGATCTTGTGGGGCAAACCTAGATTTTACCGTAACTTGGGCGGATTCGGCAAACGGGGCTTGAGTCGGCTAGCCCTGTGGATTTCCGGGTTCGTCCGCCGCGACCCGGCACTGCCATGCCGGGCTTTCACATTTCGCTGCCACGCGGCTTGGAAGCCTTCGCACTCCGCTGCTGTGCGATACTTACTCCATGCAGTCCCCACTCCAGGCCGCCTCTGCGGCCACCGATCCTAAGTCGGTGAAGGTGAACCTCACTACCGGCACGGGGGTCGACATCGAATGGAACGACGGCCACGTCTCGCACTATAACTTCGTTTATCTCCGCGACGCCTGCCCTTGTGCCATGTGCAACGAAGAGCGCGAGAAAGCAGACCGCCGTCCGGGCGACCCCGTTGCCGCTGCGCCGGGCACGCTGCCGATGTTTAAGGCCGCCGCAAAGCCCGTGTCCGCGGAAGGTGTGGGTAAGTACGCCATCAAGTTCATGTGGAACGATAACCACGACCTCGGGCTGTACTCGTGGAAATTCCTGCGCGAAATCTGCCCGTGCGCCGACTGCAAAGCAGGCGGTCAGCGGGTTAGCGAAAGCGTGCGTTTGTTCGACTAAGTATGTTCGACTAAGTATCTGTTCGATCAGACATGAGTTCGACCAAACCAATCTCCGCCGTGCAATCGGTCGTAGACGAACTCCTGGCGGACCTCCATGCCAGGAGTGGCTGCGAAAAAATCGGCCTTACCCGCGAATCCTTCGCCGTGATCCTGTGCGAGGTCGGCTCGAAACACGCCACGGCAGCTACTTCGCTAACTGAACTTCGCGCATTCTTTCTGAGCCTGCGCGTCGACGAACTCGCCCTCGCCCGCGCCTGCGCCGCCGGCATCAATTCTGCGTGGGAAATCTTTCTCACGCGCTTCCGCGAAAAGCTCTATCTCTCGGCTCTGCGCATCGCGCGCGAGGACTCCGCCGCCCGCGAACTGGCCGACACTCTCTACGCCGATCTCTACGGCACCAGCACGCGCGAAGGCCAACGAGTCTCGAAACTGGCTTCCTATAGCGGCCGCGGATCGCTCGAGGGCTGGCTGCGCACCGTGCTCTCCCAGGAGTACGTCAATCGCTATCGCCGGACCAAGCGGCTCGTGAGCCTCGATGAGGAATCCGAAGAAGGCGTCCAGTTCCGTGCTCCCGAGCCCGAACCGGTCCCCGCCGCCGATCCCCGACTGGCGCAGGCCACCGACGAAGCCCTCGCCTTTCTCTCGGGCGAAGACCGCACGGTTTTGAGCGCATATTACCTCGATGGCCGCACTCTGGCCGAGATTGCCCGCATGCTGGGCGTGCACGAATCAACCATCAGCCGCAAGCTCGATAAGCTGGCTAAGTCCTTGCGCAAGCAGATCGTGGCGGCCCTGGGGCGCCGTGGAATGTCGCGCCGCCAGGCCGAAGAAGCCTTGGAAGTAGATGTCCGCGACCTGCATCTGGATATTCGCCGCAGCCTGACGCAAGAATCGTCCCCGCCAGCGTTCTCTGAGAAGAGAGTGGAAGCTAGAGTACCCGAGGGCGAAGGCTAAGGGAGACGCTTCTCCAAGAATCGGGAAGCAAGAAGCAGACCCGAACGAGCTAGAAGCCAGGAGCTAGAAGCTAGAAGCTGTCATGCAAAATGTCCCCAAAATCGTACGCGAACGGTTGAAGATCGCAACGCCCGCCGTCAATCATCCCGGCGCCGACGCGCTTACGGCTTTCGCCGAGCATTCGCTACCCGGAATCGAACGGGACCTCGTTCTCGAACACCTCGCCCGCTGCGCCGATTGCCGGGAGGTCGTGGCGCTGGCTTTGCCTGCGACTGAACCGGTCCAGACGGTTGTCAGCCCATCCAGCCACCCTTCCAGTGGATGGCTGACCTGGCCCGCCCTGCGTTGGGCATTCGTGACCGCCGGCATCATCGCTATCGCCTCGTTTGGGATCCTGCAATACCAGAAGAGCACGCACCAGACCATGACGGCTGACCGGGCGTCCGCGCCGCAGACTGCGACCGCAGAGGCTAAGAATCAGCTGCTCGCCGCGCCGGTCGCCCCGGCACCTGCGGAGAAGCGCGACAAGATTCAGGCGCTCCCCGCTTTGGGCGATTCTGTTAGCGGCGCGAATTTGATGGTCATGCAGAGCGCCGGCCCCAACAACGACTCAAACACGAGCCCGAAGAAGACCGGGGCGCACGCCGAGGTGGCTGGTCGCACTCGTGTCATAGGGAGCATCCTTGGCGATCAGAAAACGTTTGGTCCCCGTGCAGCGAATCAATTCCAGCAGCAGAACATCGCGCAGAATCAAGCTCCCTCCCCCGCACCCCCAGTGGCGTTCGGGAAAGAGCAGGCCAGCGCTAGATCCTCCGCAGACGTGACGGCCCCCTCAACCACCCCGACGGTCGAAGCATCCGGAGCAGCCCCCCAAGTCGCCTCAGCTCAGAGTCTGAATCAGACCCTGGACTCCACGCTCGCGCAGAACCAGCCCACGGTACAGCCTCCCTCCGGTGAAGCCTACGCTTTTGAAAAGATGAGCCGGGCCAAGCTGCCGGTACCACCTGGCCAGATCGGCGGCTATGTGGTTGATCCCTCTGGAGCTGTGGTGGCCAACGCACGAATTACACTCATTCCGTCCAAGGCGGGACAGAATGCCACCGCAGTGACCAATTCCCAAGGCTTATGGCTCATTGCGGGCGTTCCTACAGGGACCTATAAGGCGCAGGCGGAAGCGCCAGGTTTCAGAACGGCCATGGTTAGCGTGAACTACGATGCCAACCAGCCCGCGATGTACAGTTTCACCTTGAACGTCGGCAGCGTCGCAGAAACGGTTGAGGTCGCTGCGCAAAACGGACAGATTCAAAACGGGCAGGTTCCCACCGATACCGCGGCTATCGTCGCTGACCGCGAGATTCGCCAGATTCCAATCAATAGCCGTAGCTCCAGCGAGTTGGCAACACTGTCGCCCGGGCCGCTCTGGACTATAAGCTCCACCGGCACGCTGCGGCGTTCGGCCGACCAAGGCAAGACCTGGGAGGATGTGAATGTAAACGCGAATCCCGCTGCCCTCACCACCGCGGGCGTGGAGGTCGCTGCCAATGCCCCCCGGGCGAAGGCGAAATCAAGAGACAAGGATAGTAACGAGCAACCTGTATTCCGGACTGTCGCCGCTGCAGGCGCGCATGTATGGGCGGGCGGTTCCGGCGGCGCCCTCTATCATTCAGCGGACGCCGGCAGTCACTGGACCCGCGTCGATCCGACCGCAGCCGGAACTTCGCTAACTGGCGACATCACCAGCCTGGAATTTCCCGACCCACAGCACGGAAAGCTCTCGACTACTACCGCTGAAGTCTGGGCCACCAGCGACGGCGGCCAAACCTGGTCGAAGCAATAAGTGTTCAACATGGAGCCCCGGACGCCCTCGTCCGCGGGGGGAGCTTCTCTACTGCCGGCGGACGAAAGCATCCGCCACTCCACCATTCATTTGAGTTACTTCGGTCAGCTCCAAAATTAGCTCTGCTCTCACTGAGTTACCAAAGTGACGTTTACACAACATGAGGGGGATCTTAATATCCATCTCGTGGTTTGGCAGTTCTGGGGGAGGGCTGCCGAGGCGTCCTGGACTTGAAAAAGTCGAGGGCGCTTTTCTTATTTCCGCTCGCTGATTGCACATCGCGACCGCGCCGACGATTGCCCACTACGAAGGATTACACACTACGAAGCGCTGGATTAGGATGACTCGATCCGCGGCAGGCTGAGCAGTACCCGCCCATTTCCAGCCGCGAAACCAGCACCCGGAATCTGCAATCTTTTTCCACCTGTTCTTTCAGCTTCTCAAAACTGTCGCTCACAAACTCAGCGATCTTGCCGCAGCGCAGGCAGGCCATGTGGATGTGGTCGCGCTCCAGTTTGCGCTCGTAGTAGTGGCCTTCGCCGTTGACGTGCATCAGGTCGAGTTCGTCGATCAGCCCCTGCCGCTTGAGCAGCCGCAGGGTGCGGTAGACCGTGCTGCGGTCGACGCTGGCATCGATCTTCTGCGCCTTGCGCAGGATTTGACTGGCGTCCAGATGCTTCTTGGCGGTTTCCATCACGCTCAGGATGGCGCGTCGCTGCTGCGTCATGCGCAGCCCGCGTTCGGCGAAGTTGGCCTGGAGCCGGCCCGGCATTTCGGTCTGAGGTAGCGGCACGGTTGCGTCTCCTATCGTGGCAAGTTGTCGCAACGGCTCTGCGACGAAATCTCGCGCCCGCGCTTGACGGAATCGTCAGGCATCGGCGAACATGAATGTATCGCAGATGCGAATGAGTTGCAACTGGCAGATGCGAATTGTTTGCAACTAGATCGATAGTTTGATGGTCCGATCCTGATTACCCCCTTATGATCCTGCCCACCTACAAACGAGAACGGCTCCTCTCTGTAGATGCGACTGGTTTGCAACTGAGAACTTCCCGTCCGCTGTGGAACCCGTTCGCAGGGACGCTACGGGCATTTCAAATGTCCCGACTGCTGTTCTTGTATTCCTGTTTGCTGGGGACAGCTTTCGCGGGCGTGGGCGGCAGCATTTCAGGCACGGTAAAGGACCCGTCAGGGGCTGCCATCCCTCAGGCGTGCGTGGTTTTGGTGAATAGCAGTACCGGCGTTCGGCAGTCTACCAACGCTGATGCTCACGGCGCCTACACTTTCCCCGTAGTCCCCGTCGGCGGCTACGTATTTGAGGTCGACCAACCCGGCTTTCGCCCCTACCGCCGCACCGGAATCGTGGTCGACGTCAACAGCGCCTTATTGCTCGATATCGTACTGGAAGTCGGCAAGCGTACCGACGCCGTCACGGTCAGCGACAGCGCAGTCCACCTGGAAACCTACAGCAGTCAAGTGGGCGAGGTCATTAACGGGGAACAGATGGGTGCCATGCCCCTGAACGGCCGCAGCTATACCGACCTGCTCTCGATGCAGCCTGGAGTTGTTCCCTCGACATCGATTAGTTCCGAATCCGTGCAGGATGTTGGCGCGAGCGCACTCTCGCCTTCCGGTGATCTGAATCCCGGCACGATTTCCATCCACGGCCAGCGCGAATTCGCCAATGCCTTTATCGTGAATGGCAGCGACTCCGAAGAAGACGTCAATATGGGGACGGCGATCATCCCTAACCTCGACTCCATTGCCGAGTTCCGCATTCTCACCAGCAATTTTGACGCGGAGTACGGAGAATTCAGCGGCGGCCAGATCAACGTGATTACCAAATCCGGCAGCAACGCCTTTCACGGCGATCTTTTCGAATTCCTGCGCAACACTGACCTCGACGCCCGCAATTATTTCTCGCCGACGCGCGGCACGTTCCAGCAAAACCAGTTCGGTGGAACTGTCGGGGGCCCGATCCGGCGCAACAAGATATTCTTCTTCGGCGACTATCAGGGCACCCGCCAGCGTCAGGGCGTAGACACCGGGCTGGTCCCAGTGCCTTCCGCGCAGGACAGGGCGGGAAACCTCACTGACTTAGCGTCCGCCTTCTACACGACTCAAATCGTCAACGGGCAATCGGTTGTGGTTCCCACGACCGTCAGCGGTCCAGCCTGGGCGGATACGCTTACCCAGAGTTTGGGTTATCAGAGTCTGGGCTATAAGGTTTACGCGGGCGAACCGTATTATTTTCCGGGCTGCGCGAGCGCAAATTATTCCCCCGGGAACACGACGGCTTGCGTTCTGCCCACGCTGCAAATCCCCACCAGCGCCTGGTCCGGACCCGCGCAGCATTTATTGCAGTACATTCCGGCCCCGAATGCTTCGGCCGATCAGTTTGCGACCTCGGCCTACAATCAGGCTCTGCGGGACGACAAAGGCGCCCTGCGCCTCGATGCCAATACCGGTTGGGGCCTGATCTCCGCCTACTATTTTCTTGACGACTATTCGCTCGACAATCCGTATCCCGTTGCCCAGGGCGGAGCCAGCGTGCCCGGCTTCAATGCGTTGAACCACGGCCGAGCCCAGCTGTTCAGCCTGGGAGAAACGAAAACGTTGAACTCGACCGCGGTCAACGAACTCCATTTCAGCTATATGCGCGCCTACAACGACCTCGGCCAGCCGCAAGGTGGACTGGGTGTCAGCCTCGTGTCGCAAGGTTTCGTCACGGCCTCGGGCGCGCCATCAATCGTGCCGCTCGACCCGAAAGGCGAGGGCGTCGAGAGCCTCGTCTTTAATAATTTTTCCACCGGCACGAATACCAACGAGCTGAAGCAGGCCAACAATACTTTTCAGTGGATCGACAATTTCTCCAAGGTCCTGGGACGCCACACCTTCAAAGCCGGCGCCGGCTTTCATTACGATCAGGTCAACGTGAATCCCATCGCTCAGTTCAACGGTAGCTTCCTGTTTACCGGAAGCGAGACCGGCGTGGATTTTGCTGACTTTCTGCTCGGAGTTCCCAGCCAGTACAACCAGAGCCAGCTGAATCCCTTCTACGGTCGCAACAAATATGTCGGCCTTTTCGCGCAGGACAGCTGGCATGTGCGATCAAATCTCACCGTGAACTACGGGGCGCGCTGGGATCGCATCGAACCGTGGTACGAAAAGTACAACCAGATATCGACTACCGAGCCCGGCAAGCAGTCGGTCGTCTTCCCTGGCGCGCCGCCAGGAATCTTGTATCCCACGGATCCGGGAGTGCGGCGTACGCTCGCGCCTCCCGGAGACGAATTCTCGCCGCGCATCGGTCTGGCCTACTCGCCCGATGTATCGACCGACACTTTCTTCGGGAAAATATTAGGGGGTCCGTCGAAAACCAGCCTGCGTGCCGGTTTTGGCCTGTATTACACCTCCATCGAAGCCCTCACGCTGGGAGTGCTCGCGGCCAACGCGCCTTACGGCACTACCTATAGCAGTCCAGCTCCGCCGCAGTTTGCGAATCCGTTCGTTACCGCGTCCAATGGACAAGATCTGGGCCAGTATTTCCCGGTAACCTTTGCGCCGTTGAACTCCTCGGCCAGCCACCCCGATTCAAGCCTAAATTGGTCGCAGTACGTGCCCATCAGCGGCATCCCCGCATATCCCGTCAACAACCGAATTCCCTATACCGAGCAATACATGCTCTCGATCGAGCGCCAGTTCGGCGACAACACTGTATTCAGCGCCAGCTATGTAGGCAATCAGTCGCACCGCCTCCTGGTCCTTGTGGAATCGAATCCGGGCGATCCCGCCCTGTGTCTAAGTCTCAGTCAACCCAGCGACGTTGCGCCCGGATCGGCCACCTGCGGACCCTTTGGAGAAAGCAATGTTTTCACCACCGCTTCCGGCCAGACCGTGAACGGAACTCGCGGACCACTGGGTCCGAACTTTGGCAGCAATACGAATCAAAGCACGATCGGCAATGCCAACTACAATGCCCTCGAACTCAGCCTGCGCCATACCAGCAAACGCTTGCAGTTATTTGCCGGCTATACGTTCAGTAAATCGATCGATCAGTCGTCCAACGTCGGCGAGGAAGTGAACCCGATCAATCCCGCGCTCAGCCGGGCTTTGTCAGCCTTCGACGTGACTCACAACTTCGTGGTGAGTTATGCCTACGAGATGCCTTTCGATCGCCTGTTCGGCGTTTCCAATCGCTGGACCCAAGGTTGGACGCTTTCCGGCATCACCCATTTCAGCAGCGGTTTCCCGGTCACACTGCTCAACTACGGCGACAATTCCTTGCTCGGCGCCGAGCCCAACGGCATTAACAACTACGGCGTGGACGAGCCGGAATTTACACCCGGACCGCTCGATCTGAATTCCAATCCGCGCAATGGAAAATCCTATTTCAATACTTCGCTTTTCAGCCTGCAGCCGTTGGGCACGCCGGGAAATTCCCGACGCCGTTTCTTTTACGGTCCGGGGCTCGACAATTACGACATGGCACTGATAAAAACCTTGCCCTTGACCGAATCCAAGTCGCTGCAATTCCGCGTGGAGGGGTTCAACGTGTTCAATCACGCGCAGTTTTTCGGGTCAACCGCGGTGAACGGCAATATGAATAGTTCTACCTTTGGCCAGGTGGTCAGCGCCGGCTCCCCCCGGTTGCTGCAGGCGGCCGTTAAGCTGATTTTCTAGGCATTAGTCTAGGATTAGTGCGGTGCCGCACCTAAGCGGCTTTCTTGCGACTTTCCCGTCCCCCCCGGCATCCAATAGCGGTGTTACGATAGCAAGATCGGGTAAATGGTTCGGTTTCCTACGGGAAGCATTCATACGATCGCCCGGTAGCGCGGCGCCCATTGCAGCCCCGCCGATAGTGCGACGTTCACAAACAGGAGAAAGAACATGGCAGGCAACGGAATCGTCGAAGTGACCGATGCGAACTTCGACCAGGATGTTTTGAAATCGGACAAGCCCGTGTTGGTGGACTTCTGGGCAACCTGGTGCGGCCCCTGCCGCGCCATCGCCCCCATCGTCGAAGAACTGGCCGCCGAATATCAGGGCAAGATCAAGATCGGCAAGATGGATGTCGACTCCAACAGCGCCACCCCGATGCGCTACAAAGTCACCGGCATCCCCACATTGCTGGTGTTCAAGGGCGGCCAAGTCGTCGAGCAAATCGTCGGCTATAAGCCCAAGGACACCATCGCGCAGGCGCTGAACCGGCACCTGGGGTAAAGAGCTTCTTAGCTCCTAGCCAAATCTCTCAACGCACGCTGCCGCTCGGCATCGTGCGTTTTCAGTTTTTGCGCTGCGGACTTAGAGCTAAAATGCTTCGTCATGCGTCGACTCCGCATACTCCATTTGATCGCAGCCCCGATCCTGGCTCTCCTCGCGATCTCGCTGCACGCCCAAGGCAGCGACCTGGAGCAAAATCTCCGCGACCAGTACAAGGGCAAGACGGTAATACTCCGCGGATTTTATGCCGGAGAGAAGTTGCGCTACGACCCCGCGGGCGTGCTGGTCACCGGGGCTATGTCCGGCGACTGGACGACGGAAGGCTTCATCCTGCTGAATGACATTCAGGTTTCGGAAGCGCGCCTCAAGATCAAGGGGAAACGCCTATGGGTCGTGATGGGCAAGAACGGAACATTCGAATTTCTTAGCGACACCGCAAAGGCGCAGAAAAAGGCGCCGACTTTCAAAATCGAGGCCGACTTGCCGCAGGTAAACTCATCCTTTGAGCAGGTCGATGCCATCCTGTCGAAAATCTTTCTGAGTCAGCAAGACAGCTTCGCAGAGGCCGTTCCCGACTACTGGAAACCTTGCGTTCCGGACGGTTTGAGCGGCAAAGCCAGTAGATGCTTTTTTTCGCGAGAGTTCGGCGCAATCCCGGGATTCACATCCGCCGGCCAAGGCAACCATTCACCATCCGTCGCGGCCTCGCCTGAGCTCGCGCACGGCCCCTTGTTCAAGATCGGACATGGCGTCAGTCCTCCAGGAGCGATCTTCCAGCACGAGCCAGTATTCAGCGAGCCCGCGCGCGAGGTGAAATACCAGGGAGTTGTAACTCTCGCGCTTGTCGTTAGCGAAAAGGGCCTGCCGATCAACATTAACGTTACGAATCCACTCGGGTTGGGCCTCGATGCAAAAGCCGTCCAAGCAGTGGAAACCTGGAGATTCAAACCCGCCGAGAAAGATGGCCAGCCCGTAGCAACGAGCCTCGCGGTGGACGTCAGCTTTCATCTGTACTGAAGAATGCCGCGAGACGGGAAGCGAACCTGCAAGAACTCCTAATACTTCCGCAGCACCCCAATCACCCGCCCCTGCACATCCACGGACGCGGCCGGAACGATGATCGGTTTCATGGCTACATTCGAAGGCTGCAGCCGGATATTGTCTCCCTCACGGTAGAAGCGCTTCAGTGTGGCATCGCTCTGATCGACGAGTGCGACCACAATGTCTCCGTTGTGCGCGGTGCGGGCTTTCTCCACCAGCACGTAATCGCCGCTGAGAATAGCCTCATCCTGCATGGAGTCGCCGCGCACTTCGAGCACAAATACTTCTTTCGAGCGCACAAAATCCGCCAGCGAAATGGTCTCGTTAGTTTGCACGGCCTCGATCGGCTGACCGGCCGCGATGCGCCCCAGCAGCGGCAGCACCAGGCCCGTGTTCACGCTCATGGCCTGCTTCAGCCGCCCCTTAGGAGGCAGCAGATCGATGGATCGGCTGCGGTTGTAGTCGCGCGTCAACAGCCCCTTTTTCTCCAGGTTGGTGACGTGCTTGTGCACCGTCGCCAGTGAAGTCAGGTCCAGACCCTTGCCAATCTCCTCAAACGACGGAGAATATCCGTGCTCCGCCACGAATCGCGAAATGAAGTCATACACTTCCCGCTGCCTGCGTGTGATGGCCATGCCGCCATTATTGGCGAACATAAGGCGAAAAAGCAAGTAAGAAGTTTGGATCGTCACGACGCGTGTGGGCAGTGCCCAGGTGGACAGCCCAGCCCGAGGCTGAAACTTTTTCCCCGCCAGGAACTCCAATCCAACAGCCCTGCTATTTCGTACTGAAGAAGGAAGAAGAAGGGGAAACGAAAATGCCATCTTCTAGTCGCTTTGCTCTAATCCTGTTCGCTTCGCTGCTGGGCGCGACGGCCTGCAACGCCAAAGCCAGTCCAGCCGCTGCCTTTCCTGCGCCCGCACAGGACGCTGCCCGCGCCACCACTCCGGGCAAGGAAACTGCCGTCATCTCCGGCGGATGTTTCTGGGGCATTCAGGCGGTCTTCCAGCACGTGAAAGGCGTGATCAGCGCGACCTCCGGCTATTCCGGAGGCTCGGCCAAGACTGCTCAATACGAAACCGTCAGCACCGGCGAAACCGGACACGCCGAGTCGGTGCAGATCGTCTACGACCCTTCGCAGATCACATACGGTGAACTGCTGCGCGTATTCTTCTCGGTAGCGCACGACCCCACACAACTCAATGCCCAGGGCCCGGATGAGGGGACGCAATATCGATCGTCAATTTTCTACAGCAACGATGAGCAGAAGCGCATCGCCCAGGCCTACATCGCGCAGCTCGACAAGGCTGGGATATTCCGGCATCCAATCGTGACCCAGGTCGTGCCGCTGCAGGCTTTCTATCCGGCTGAGGCCTATCACCAGAACTACGCGACGCTGCATCCCAATCAGCCCTACATCGTGTTCAACGACGCTCCCAAGGTGGAGCACCTGCGCCAGGAGTTCCCCGACCTTTACACCGGAAAGTAGATAACAGGAGACGATGATGTTCGATTCCGATCACGATCAAGACCATGAAGGCTCCACCAACCTGCGACGCCGTGCGTTCTTAGCGAGCGCGGCGGCAGCCATCGGAGGCATGGCGCTCTGGCAATGGAACAAGCCGGCCGTGCTCGAAGCCGCCCCAGTCGTGGCCGGCGAGCCCAAAGAAGTAACGGTCGTCCTTTTCTCCGACGGCGGCCAGCGCCTGAAGCAGGTTCGCATGGCGAAAGTTGTAAAAACAGACGACGAGTGGCGCAAGCAGCTCTCCGGCAATGCGTTCGACATCACGCGTCGTGCCGATACCGAAATTGCTTTCTCCGGCAAGTACTGGAACTTGCACGACAAGGGCCTCTACCGCTGCATCTGCTGCGACAACGCGCTGTTCGATTCCGCCACCAAATTTGAATCGGGTACAGGATGGCCCAGCTTCTGGACGCCGATCGCCGCCGAGAACGTGACCGAGATTCGCGACACAACTTTCGGCATGACCCGCACGGCCGTCGCCTGCACGGAATGCGACGCGCATCTGGGCCATGTCTTCGACGACGGCCCCGAACCTACGCATCTTCGCTACTGCATGAATTCCGCGTCGCTGCGCTTCGTGAAGCGAGCGTAGTTACCCAAATATTGGTTAACCAGGTTTACAAAGCAAACCCTGCTGCAGCGTAGAATTGCGTTTAATGACGCCCGATCAGCCCGCTTTCCGCGAACCAACCACCGTCGAAAAAATCTTCAACCGCTGTTTCGGATTTCTCGTCGGCCTCGGTCTGGGTTTCTCGCACAACTACCTGCTGGAAGTTCGCGGACGGAAAAGCGGCAAGCTGTACTCCACTCCCGTCGATCTGCTGGAACTGAACGGCAAGAATTATCTAGTGGCTCCGCGCGGACGAACTCAGTGGGTGCGCAACGCCGAAGCGGCCGGCGAAATCACGCTGAAGAAGGGAAGCACGCGCCGTAAATTTCGCATGCACCCGATTCCTGACGCCGACAAGCCGCCCATCCTGAAGGCCTACCTCGACAACTTCAAACGCGAAGTGCAAACCTATTTTCCCGTACCTGCTGGATCGCCGCTCGAGGCGTTCACTCAACTGTCTTCAATCTATCCCGCATTCGAACTTCTGGAAGAGTAACGGTCCACATTATTTGCTGTCTCCGCCGGGTTGGCCGGCACTATCAGCGTGACCGGGTCTTTCGAAATTGAACCGTGCCGTCTTTGAGTGCCTTGCCGTTTGGATTAGAAGGTGCTTCGAAGCCGATCCGGCTGCGGGTGGGCTCGGAAGGACTCATGAGCTCACGGATTGCGTCCATCAAGCCCTGGATGTCGGCGTCATGTGATTCCAGACGGCTTTCCAATTCTGCCAGCTTGGTCAGGATATGGCGGTTCCCGGCGATAGCGCGACGCATACGCACAAAAGCAAGAACAACAAACACGCTCATTTCAACGGCGCGTTCGGAGTTCAGCACCGTGGCCGCCATAATGGCGCCGTGTTCGGTAAAGACATGCGGACGATAACGCGCGCCGCCGTGGCCTTCACTTGAGATCACATTTTGTGATCTCAAGATTCTCAGTTCGTGCGCGGAGAGTCGAAAGCGAAAGGCGAGAGGGAATCGTTTCGCATTACGCTTGACCTGCTGGTTCAGATGTCGGACTTGCACGCCGTATAGTTCGGCGAGGTCGGCGTCGAGGATGACTCTCTGTCCACGGAGAACGAAGATTTTCGAATCAACTTTTCTTGCGACAACCATCGCTGTCTTTGCCATAGGGAAAGCTCGTTTTCAAACTTGAGATCACAATTTGTGATCTCAAGTTTTCGGGGAGATCAGCAGCAGAATAGCAGCTGGCGGTCAGTTCGAGCATTGCTGAGAATTCTTTTCGCACACACGAGTGCCGATTAAGGAAGAACTGGCGACCGATCACGCGCCGGTGACGAAATAGCTTTCATCGGGTTTGAATTTTGTCTTTTCGGGGGTTACGCCGGCGGTTACGTCTTGTGCGAACTCGCGGCGGCGTTCGGGCCCTTTGCGCTCGACCGCGCGCACGCGGCGGGTGGGCATGTTGCTGGGTTCGAGGCTGACGATGCGGCCGTCGCGCACCTGGATCTGCGAGCGGAACCAGTCGGTGCGGTACATGCGGCCCGCGGCGTAGAACGTCATCGATGCAGCGATGGGGCCTTCGAATTCCTGTCCGGTGCAGGCCAGGATGCGCCGGCCCATTTCCTGCGTCCAAGTCATGCCCCCGACCAGCGGATCGTTCAGGCGGCAGCGCTCGAAAGGCGTGGCATGCGAGATCTTGCGCAACTGCAGAAGTTGCAGCAGGACGGAAGTCTTCGCCAGGTTGGTCACGATGATTCTGGCTTCGGTCGCGGAAATTCGCTCCATTTTTATGTGCAGGTCGGGTGACCACTCGCGCTCGAACTCTTCGCGGGCCAGAGCCAGGCCTTTGTCGGTGGCTTCAACATAACGTAGCGTAGCGCGAGCCAGAATAATACTGAAGAAAGTGGTGACGATGGTCGCGATGACCGGGATGTAGCTCAGCAGCGTCGTGAACGGAATGCGGAACGAACTGGCCAACTGCATATGCATAGAGACGAATGGCTCCTGCGGATGCGGTTCCTGAAATGGGCAGTGATCCGAATCAGTCTAGCCAGGACGAGGAGGGAGCTAAAGATGCGTATAGTGTGGGGGAATAACCGGTGCGGGGCAAGGACTTTGGTAACCGGGTCGAACGAGGGATAGGCGATTTATCGGGCGGCGGATAGAGCCCGCCCTGAGTGCGCACGGCCTTTGGTCCATCGATGAAAACCGGGTGCCGCATTTCTCGCGCGGGAGTTTATTAGTAAGCCACGCGAGAGGTGGGGATTTTCGACCGAGCGCAGCCGAAGGAAGTGTCCATCCCTGAACTTCTACTCTAATACGCTGTCGTCCAGTTTTTTCTTGCCCCAGTCGGCGGCGGCTTGCACGAAAGCCAGAACGATGGGATGCGGCTTCTTCTCCGTCGACGACAGTTGCGGCTGGAAAAGCGTTGCCAGGAAAAACCGGTGAGTCGGCGATTCGATGGCACGAATTTCACCTTGCGGGCCGCGCGCAACGACGGGGAATCCAGCTTCCATGGCGGCCCATTCGAAGTCAGGATTAATCTCGAAGTTGCAGAAGAATTCTTCGGTGACGGTATCTTGATTCTTGCCGTAAAAAGTCTGCAGGTAAGAGCCCGGACGCAAGCGAATTTCCGGCACCGCGCCAGACAATTTCGGCGCATCGCCTTTTCGCTCGGGCACGGCGCAGGCTACCGGATAGATGATGATGTTCTTGGAGCCGGAATTATTTTCCGCGCTGTTGGCGTCTCTAATGTTGAGCACGTTGCGCGCGAATTCGATGAAAGCATACTGGAATCCGCCACAGGTGCCGAGGAAGGGCCAATCGCGCCTCCGGGCGAACTCGATGCCTTTGAGCATGCCGTCGAAACTAGTGTAGGGACTGCCGGGCGAAGCCCAAAGGCCGTCGAAATCCTCGAGCTTGGTCTCAGCTCCGGCGGCGAGAAGCGACGGAGTAGGCAGCCACTCGGATTCGACCTTTATTTTTAGCAGGTGGGCGGCGTGCTGCAAGGCGTCGTTGGTGGCGTGGTGCGAGCGGAAATCGGCATTGAAGTCGCCCAGGATTCCGATGCGGACGGCGTCGCTCACGGCTTGATTGTACTAGAGGGCCAGCGGCGAGCTGGCCGCACTCTCGGGCGAGACGGTTAGAAGGATGGTGCGCCGCAGGTCGCTGAAGATCCTTATGTGCACTGGGATCGCTTCCGACAGTTGTCGCAACGCGTAACTCTCGCGGACCAACATGCTCAGGTTCTATTGCATGCAGTCGCACGATGGTAAGAAGCGGGCCCCCGCGATTCGGTTCGCCGGAACGGTGTAAAATGCTTCCCTAATTTCTTGCCGCCTTCGATTTTGCCGGCGTTCGCGGCTTTCGTAAGTATTTCTCATAATTCCTGTCCGGTACTAACACGGACGTCCGTCCGTTAAAGCGCGAGCACGAATAGACCAGGTTGCGATGAAGAAGATAGGGTTTGCAGCAGCATTGATACTGTTCACGGTAGCAATCTTGTCCACTCGCTACTATATGGTGGATTTGCCGGTCTACCACTTTCTTGGTGGCGGCGACGTTACCGATCCTGCGACCTTACACCTGCAGGGGGAATTCGTCGAAAGCAATCTTGGCGCAGCCGAAGGCCCGTCCGGATCGCTTACTGTGCGCATGATTGCGCAGCAATTTGTTTTCGTGCCGCAGTGCGTCGAAGTGCCTGCGGGTGTTCCCATCACGTTTCGAATGACCAGTGCCGACGTCGTGCACATGCTGAGCTTCCTGGGTACGGATTATGGCCTAAAGGTTGTGCCCGGGGCAGTCACCGAAGCGACCTTCACTTTCGCCAAGCCGGGCATATTCAAGATTCCCTGCCATGAGTTCTGCGGCGCAGGTCATTATGCGATGAGGGGCCAGCTGAATGTCGTCCCGCGCGATCAGTTTGCTTCCTTGCTTCCCAGCGAAAGGCGGACTTGTGAGCTACGCTAGTCGGGCTCGGCGCTTGCGAATCGCGACGCGGTGGCTTGGAACCCTGATGGTTTTATGTGCGATCACCGCTCTGTTGGCACGAAGGGATTCTTCGGCGCAATCGATGAATTCTGAGCCACCGCTTCGCGTGCCTTCGAACGTGGCCTGGACAAAAGAAACCATGAAGATTGCTTCCAGTGGTGACGCCTTTCGCGGATTGCTCCTCGCCCGGCGCTGCAATCATTGTCATGGCGAAGAAGGATTCAGCTCCGTTCCTGCCTTTCCCAACCTGGCGGGCCTGGACCGGTTGTCGTTCTGGAAACAGATGCAGGATTTTCGATCCGGCAAGCGGGCTTCGTCGGTCATGCAGCCCCTCGCCGAGGCACTTTCGGCGCGCGACGCGGCCGATTTGGCCGCTTATTTCGCGATGCTGCCAACCGCCAGTGATGCGCAAGACAACCGGGCATTTCCGCAGGCCATGCACGATCCTTCTGGCGCTTCGATGGCCATCCGCCTCATTGTCTTCGGAGATGGCCAGCGGGGTATTCCACCCTGCCAATCGTGCCACGGTCCTGTGAGTTATGTGAAAGGAGCTCCACCACTGGCTGCCCAGAACGCCGCTTATCTGGAACAGCAGCTCGAGCATCTTTCGGATGGGACTCGGACCAACGACATTAACGTTCGGATGCGCAGCATCGCGAGACAGCTAACCGCTGCGGAAAAGACAGCCGTCTCGGAATACTACGGTGGCGGACTGGGTCCGGGAGTGAACTCACGCTAGCCCGGGCTTCGAACCTCGCGGAAGACAACGATCCTCTTGGCCCAGAAGCGATCTCGTGCTGAGGACTGACTCGGTGTGTCACCTTGCGCTGTCGCGCGTACGCGCCCCGCGATCTAGAACAGATTCTTGATGCCGAGAGCGAGATAGAGGCTGAGCAGCGCCAGTGCGGCGCCACCCCAGATCATCAGTGTGCATTTCCAGCCGAGGGAGCGAGCCACTTGCTGCTGACTACGCCAGGAGATAAGGAAAGGCTTATTGTGGTTCCCTTTCATAAGCGCCACCGGCGGATGGGGATCGAAACCATTTGCCGACATCGGAAAATTGGCGTCGCCGTCGGTGCCGCGACCACCGGCAGCGGCCGTTTGCGCATCGGCGAGGACTTGAACTCCGCCGGGCATAACAATGTGTGCGGCCATGCCAGAGGCAGAAACTCCGGCCGCCGCCCAGGCCGCGGGACTCGCGATGCCTGCCTTTAACAGCGCAGCAGTGATCTTCTCTTGCTGAGCCGCGTCTGTAGTCTTCGCGGCAACCGACTGGGAATAAATGTGCATCCCTTCATGCCGAACCGGATCAGGTGGAGTTTCGGGTTGAGTTGAAAACCGCTGAGCGATCGAGCCCAGGGAAAAATTTCCGTCACCGCTTCCCATGGAAAACGAAAGCGAATTGACTGAGAGCGAGAATCCACCGGCCGCAATCGAACCGATCGTATCGCTGGACTGAATCGGCTGCGGGCCGACTTCGATGCCCGGATTTTCGCCCAGCGTGCCCAGGATAAACAACGAATTCTTGGGCTTGATGCAGTACTCTTCCACTTTAATTTTGTTGTACGTAACAATGCCGTGGCGCGAAAGAAAACTGCGCACATTGCCCGGCATAGGTTCTTTCGTGGTGAAGAAGGAATCGCAGAATTCCTGTTGGAAATCACGGTGCAGGTCGAGATCAGCGCCGCTCGGGTCGACCAGCACGCGCCCCGTGTTGTCGTCGACAAAAAATGGCAGGTGCATGCACTCGCCGGCGACCTTCACCCAGTTTTTATTCTTCCCGTTCTGTTTATATTCCCAGATCGCAGTGCTGTAGTAGTAGCAGGGATGCGCGGTGATGGGCGCGACCATGGTGTAAGGGCCCACGGCGAGGCCGCTCACTTCCACCATTCCCATGGCGGCGCTGCGAATCTTCGAGAACGGAGTGTCGAGAATCAAGCGGCGGCGCTGCAGCAGGCGGAATCCGTAGATAAAAAGACCAATGCCCGCGCAGAAACCGACCAGACACCAGAGCACGAATCCTCTCGGATCCGAGGAGCGCGACGAACGAAAGATCAGCGCAACAAGCGTCAACGTAGAAAGAGTCACTGATGGAATCCGCGGGCAGGCTAACGCACACCTCCCTAAGCTGAGGCTAGCGAATCGAGGAGGCGCGGAGCAGCAGGAAATCGCTGGATGTACTTACGTCGGTAATGACGTGTTGGTTATGACGGACGGTACCAAGGTTCGCCTTACCCACTTCTCGCAAAGGACGCGAGAAATGGGGTACCCACGTCTCGGGAGCTGAGAGCTGAGAGCTGAGAGCTGAGAGCTGTTCCTCTATCCGCCGGCCTTCAACTCCGTCAGCACCTGCTTCGCTATTTCTTTCAGCGTTTCGAAGACGCCGACGCCCTGGAAGGCGACCGCTTCAACGATGGCTTCATTTTTCTTGCGCAGTTCGGTCGCCAGCAGATCGACGGGCAGAATATTGGGCAGGTCACGCTTGTTCAACTGCAGCACGTAGGGAATTTTGTTGAAGTCGTAGCCGTGTTCTTTCAGGTTCGACATCAGGTTCTCGAGCGCTTCGACGTTGGCATCCATGCGCTGTTCCTGAGAGTCGGCCACGAAGACGATGCCGTCCACGCCGCGCAGAATCAGCTTCCGGCTGGCATCGTAAAAGACCTGGCCGGGCACGGTGTAAAGATGGATGCGGGTCTTGAAGCCGCGCACCGAGCCGAGGTCAAGCGGCAGAAAATCGAAGAACAAAGTTCGCTCGGTTTCAGTGGCCAGCGAGATCATCTTGCCCTTCTGCTGGTCCGCGGTTTTCTGGTAGATCACCTGCAGATTGGTAGTCTTGCCGCCAAGTCCGGCGCCATAGTACACGATCTTACAATTGATCTCGCGGGCTGCGAAGTTGATGAAACTCAAGGCTTTCCTCAAATGCGGGCATGCCCCCGAGGGCGGCCGCGCACAATTCATGTACTTATGGAGGCTCGGGGTCTTTATATCATACGAGGGGTTCTGTACGCAGGTTACTCAGGTGACCCCCACCTGGCCGAAGGGTGCCATCCGAGAAACGAATGGACGACGGTGAAATGCATCAGCGGGCCGTCGGAACCGCAAAATAGCCGTCCTTGGCGGCAACTTTCAGCCCTTTCCTGTCCACGCGTACTTCGATGCTGCGATAGGCCGAACTGCCGGTTGTGGCCTGCGCGTTATATCCCAAAGTGTATTGATTTCGTGCCTCAGAGGTGATTTCCGCATAGGCGTCTTCAATGGAATTGCGGGAAAGTTCCGCCAGCGGGTCGGCGCCGCAGGTGGCGCGAACGAATTTTGCAAGATTGTTGGTGCGGCCCTGATCGGGCAGATGGAATTTATCGAGCTGCCGAAAGCCAGGCAAGGCGCCGCTGTCGACCACCACAGCTCTGACCTGGATGTCTCGAGCCTGCAACAGGTGCAGCACGCCGGCGTAACTGGCGCGGCTGCCCATTTCGCGTCCATCACTGATCACAAAAATTACTTTTCGGCGCTCGCGGTCGCGTTTGCTCAGGTCCTGTGCCGCCCGCAGGATTGCGTCATTCAGAACGTGCGCCTCGCGCGGCGGCGTATAAACTGGCGGCACCGGCGGTCCGCCTGCAGGAAGCCCGTTGATCGTGGGTCCTTCCGGCCCCAGCGGGCCACCTAGAACGGGAGGTCCGTTGGCGTGACCGCGGTACTGTTTCATGTCGTTCAGCGCTGCTGTAAGCCGCTCCGGCCTTCCCGTGAAATCGGTGACCTGGCTGACTGTGCTGCTATAGGTGTAGAGCGCGACTTCATCGTAGGGGCTGAAGGCGCCGGCCAGGGCCGAGTAGGTCTCATTAATCTTCTGCAGCGCGACGTCCGCCATGCCCGTGTCGATGACGACCGCGACCGACAGCGCAAACGGATCGCTGGTGAAGTAAACGAGCGTCTGTTTCTTGCCATTTTCCAGCACGGTGAAGTCGCCGGGAAGCAGGCCATCCACGCGCCGCCCACTGGAATCCTTCACCATCACGGGAATCTGCACTCGGTTCACTGAAATCGGAATCGTGTAGAGACCTTCCGCGGGATTAATCTGATTTCTCTGTTTGCCGGTAGGAGCCGCCCCGGCCGGGGCCGTGGACGGCTGAGCAGCCTTATCCTGATTCTGCGTGTCTTGACCGGGCTTGCCATTTCCGGGCGCTGGGTTGTCGCCGGGGAACGGATTGGCTTCTGCGCCCGTGCCTGAGCCCGGCGGCGGAGCGGGAGGAAGAACCGGCTTGGGTGCCGGCGGCTGGACGGTCGACGGAGCGTCCGGGATATCCTGCGCCGGCTGGGAATTCGCTGGTGGTTGGGATTGCGTTTGGCTGCCGGACTGGGCCTGCAATGCGGGGATGGCCAGAGCCACCACAGTGGCGAGAGCCAGCAACACGTTTCCCCTCGTCATCTGCCGTCTCGTATTTCTTTTCACCGGTGCCATAGCTTCCTCGTCAGCCTTGCGAACCCGCCAAAAACCTTTCTGCCTGTAAGATGCCCAAACCACTCCGTTTGGTACATCGAACGCCGCAGGATTAGACTAACACTAACCGAGAATCGCGAGAGAATCCCGAATGCCGAAGCTTCCTGTTTCTCACCACCGAACCACGCTCGTAGTCGCCCTGGCTGCCGTTTGCCTGGCCGCCTCCTTCATTTCGGCCCAGCAGTCGCCGGCCAAGCCGCCCGCAGATCAGCAATCCGGAAATCAACAGACCGACGACCAGAATCAGCAGCCCACCGAAACTTTGAAGGTCAACGTCAACGTCGTGCAGGTTTTCTTTAACGTCAAAGACAAGCACGGCGCGCTCATGCCGAACCTCACCAAAGCTGATTTTGAAATCTCCGAAGACAGCAAGCCGCAGACCGTGAAATATTTTACCGCCGAGACGAACCTGCCGCTCACGCTCGGAATCCTCATCGACTCCAGCGGCAGTCAGCTGCGAGTGCTGGACATGGAGAAGGAAGTTGGTGGCGCGTTCCTGAAACAAATCCTGACCGACAAAGATGAAGCCTTCGTTATCGACTTCAACGTCGATGCCAGTCTGCTGCAGGACTTCACCCGTGACGTGCACCGTCTGCAGAAAGCGCTGAATTCGGTGAAGATCAACGCCGGCTTCACCACCGGTCCTATACCCGGCGCGGGCGGTGGACCGGTACCCACCGCGGCGCAGGCAGGCACCGTGCTCTACGACGCTGTTTACTTATCCGCCCACGATATGTTGGCGAAAGAAGTAGGGCGCAAGGCGATGATCCTGCTGACCGACGGCGAAGACGAAGGCAGCAAGCTGAAAATCAGGGATGCGATTGAGGCGGCGCAGAAAGCGGACGCCATCGTCTACGTGCTGCTGTGCGCGGATCGCGGGTTCTATGGCGGGTTCGGCGGGGGCTACTCCGGCGAATCCGAAATGCGCAAACTGACTGAGGCAACCGGCGGCCGGGTCATCAACGTGGGCAACAAGATGGACAAGCTGCAAGAGGCTTTCAACCAGATCGCCGCCGAACTCCGCAGCCAGTACAACATCGGCTTCACCTCCACCAATACTAAGCTCGACGGTTCCTACCGGAAGCTTGAGATCAAGAACAAACAGGGCTACAAGATTCAGGCGCGCGCCGGATATTACGCCGGACGCAGCGAGAACCAGAACTGAAAATTGGGACGCGATGCCGTGGTGGCGCAGTTTGGATTCCAGCGGGCCCTCTCATCGTCGGCGTCATCCCGAGCGGAGCCGTTCTTCAGGCGAAGAGAGGGATCTCCCTGAAAATCGCGCCTTGGGGGGAAGATGACGCAACGACCTAAAGATTCAAACTGAGCACTACGATCAAAAACAGCGGGCAAGAATGCCCGCTCCCATCTCCCGCTACTGACTCGCAGCCTGACCCGCCGAACCGGACAACTCCGGCGGATCAAAATAACATTGATGCCACAAGGCGGAGTCCGACAACGTGCCTGCCTTCCACTGCTGAAGAGTAGCCATCGTAGCGGCAATCATGCCGCCGTCGGCAGAATCGAAAATCAGCACAATCCCCGCCACGCTGTCAGTCTTATTAGCCCCGTCTTTCTTAGCCAGGTCCGCATAGCTCTTGCCGAGCATGGATTTCGCGAATTCCAGCTTCAGCTTCGAGCCCCCATCCTGCGCCGACTCGTCCGTCTTCTGCACCGAAATGATTTTCACATTCTTGTTGCGCAGCGGCTCCCAGTCACCGGGGAACTGAGCGGTATCCTCGCGACTCACGCGAAAGAGTTCGTCGGCCGTCGGTCCCGGAGCGGCGCCGGCGTGGGTATCGAGGTCGGGAACTCCGTCGGGCATTTCCAGACTGTTGCGCCAGATCCAGCCTCGAGACAAACCGGAAATCCGCACGTGCACCCAGTCGGGGTTGAAATCGAGCATTTCGAATTCGTCGTGAGCGTCGGCCAGGAATAACGTCTTGGCCGTCAAGCTTGCAGTTGCTACCACCGGCGTGCCTGACTTCTTTACGGCCACCAGGTTCTTGGGATGCGACTGGTTCTTGAGAATCTCCTCCAGACTGTCGGCCTCGGCCTTCAGCCCCGCGCGGTCAGCGTCCACCGGGGGGGGAGCAGCCGGAGTTGCGGCCGCTTCGGCAGCAGCCAGTCCGTGCGTCAGAGACGACTGAAACGTCCCACCAGTCTGCGGCAATGGCGTGGTCGGCGCAGGCGGAACATTGTCCGCCACCTGGGTCTGCGGCTGAACTTGACGGGCGGTCTGGGACTGCGAGGTCTGGGCCTGAGCGGGCTGACGCTGTGTGGTCCGAGGTTGGGTGGTCTGCGGCTGAGTAGCCTGAGCTTGAGTAGCCTGGTTTTGAGCGGTATGGTTTTGAGTGGTCTGGGTTTCAGTGATCTGGGGCTGAACGACACGGGAGGGTTGAGTGATCGGTGAAGTGGAAGGCGCTGTAGTGGGAACCTCCGTCGCTGGAGCGCGCTGTGGAATCGTGGTCTCTCCTGCCCCGCTGCTCTTCAGTTCCGCCCCCAACTCATCCAGCAGGTCCACTTCGAGACGCCCGTTGGACGTCAGCAACTGATATCCCGAACGAGAGGGAATCGGATCGGGATACCAAGCCGTCACCTTGGTCGTCACGTGTACAACCGACCCTCCCGAAGCCGTGGCGCTCACCTGCACTGAGGACTGAAAAAAACCGCGCTGGTAGCGGTCAAGCGGGTGATCGCCCGCCAGCGCGAAACCATCCAGGACAGGAAGCCGTCCCGCCAGCGAAGGCTGCATTTGTTTCAGAACCTTCTCCACTGTCGTCTTGGATTCGGCGAAAGTGCGCTCGTAACCGCTGCCCTGAGCGCTTCCCCGGCCAGTCAGCAAGGTCAGAGTCAGCAAGGTGAGCATCAGCAAGGTCAGGAACGGAAGCCGCAAAAGCGCCAACAATCCGGCCGAGCGCGCTCTCATGCCTCGGGGCCGGTTCATGGCATGGGCTCCACTTCGTCGCGGGAAATCCAGCCATGCTGACCCTCGCGGGTTTCCACGCCATACCAATAGGGAGTCGAAATCAGAATCAGAACTTCCGTGCCCGGCTGCAGCGGGTTCAAGGTGCTGGCAGTGTGAAAAGGCGCCGACTTAAGCGGAGCGCCGGGGGATTTCACCAGCCGCTCCACCTGCTGGCGCAGCTCCTTAACATGCTGCTCCAGTGTCTGACCGGGTTCCTGTTCAACGGTAGTGGGCTGGGAGGCGACTGTCGTAGGGCCCGGATCTGCAGCAGCGGGTGTTGAAGGAACAGGCGCTGAGACAGCAGGCACGGAGGCAATAGACGACGAGGATGAGTAAGAAGGCGCCGCTGGAAGGGTGGTGGCGCCGCCGCCATTAGCCGCTTGAAGCTGCTTCTTCTGCAGCATTTCCTGCCGCTCATTCTCCGCTTCGACGTTCTGTCGCTGCATGAGATCGATGGCATCGAGCCGGTCGCGGATATCTTTGTACTCGCTGCCTTCGACCGAGCCGTCCGAAAGATGCACGATCTTACGGAAGTCTTCGACGAAGATTGCGTCAATGCGCAGCACGGTATTCTTGTCGCCCTGGGGTTGAAGCACGTAGCGCACAGCCACCGTACCCACATCGCCGCTGTCTTTGAAATTGCGCGGATCGATGGCCTGCTGCCGCACCTTATAGAAGACTTTTCCGGGACCCGTCCAATCCGGGAACGCGTGCGTGGAATCGGCGGGATGGGCGCCGCTGATGTACTGATCCTTGTTGTATTCCTTGGTTCCCCGGATGAGCCCGTTTTGCGTCACGTCCTGCACTACTTGTTCGACCTGGGCCTCGGGGAAGGGAACGTTGACGATCAGTGCCTCGCCGTAGGAAATCTTGCCTTTGTCCTTACCGTGGGCCTGAAGCAAAGGCACGGCAGAGAACTGCACGATCAACGCCGCGGCAAGAATCAGCCCCGGCCAGCGGGACTTGACTGCGAACTTCTCGACTCTCTCAGGGATCAGCCGGACATTGCCCAGCTTAATTGCGTCCAGCTTCACTGCGACCAGCTCAACGAGGAGCCGCTTTCCCATACGCTGAGCCCAGTTCCGCTGAGTCAGACGCTGCCGAGGTAGGTTCTTCTGAGCCATTTTTATTGAGGGTACTTTACGCTGACTCAGGATCATCACTCAGGATCATCACTCAGGGTTATCACTCTATGATCATCACTGCTTAATTATGGTTGCCACTCTACGATTACTGTTCGGGCTCGGGACGCCGCTTCCGTACAACCGTCATATCACGATTCGATGCTCAATACTTAATTGAGCATCGCAAGGCTGTCAACTTGGCGGCAGCGGGCCACCCCAAATCTCGTAACCCGGGGTCACTTTACAAATGACATTGTCAAAACTATGTAAAAAAAATCGATATACCCCCTTGCACTTCGTCGCCGAGGCATTGTAGGATTCATCCCCGGTACGGTGGTATGACCAAAAAAAAGTTCAGGGCCAAAAGCCGGAAGGCGCTCCAAATTCTCCTTTCCCTTCCGTCCAATTTCGTTTGCGTCCTTTCGTCGTTGACATCACGTTTCTTGGTTGAGAAAAATATCAATCCGTGTGAGGAGTCCGGCATGTCCACGTCGACGCGGTCTGGTTTGAGCCGTATTTCGCTTTCAACATCGCTTCCAGTGGTTGCACTGGTTGTGGTCTTTCTGGTTTTGACCGCCAGTCAGACCGCGAACGCCCTCCCCGCCTTCGCCAGAAAGTATGGCCTGCGCTGCTCGGCCTGCCACGAATCCTGGCCGATGCTGAATTATTTCGGCCAGAAATTCAAAGACAACGGCTATCAGCTGATGAACGACCGGGACGCCCCGATCTGGCAGAACCCCGGCTATTGGCCGGTCACGTTCCGCATCACGCCGATCTGGCACCGGGTGAGCACGGGCAAGGTTCAGGTCGATACTTACACCAACGGTGCGCCCGACGGCGGGCAGTCCATTCAGCGCGTCACCAGTTCTGGATTTGACCTGAGCGGGCTCGACTTCCACACCGCCGGAACTCTGGAGAAGAACATCTCCTTCTACCTGCTTCCGTCCTCCGATTCCACCGGCGCTTTCCACTTTGAGCAGGTTTTTGTGCGCCTCGATAACATTGGCGGCAGCCCCTGGCTCAACCTCAAGCTGGGCCGATTCGAATTGGACAACCTGCTTTCAGAAAAGCGAATTCTGACGTTGACCGGCAACGGCGGCATCTATCAGACGTATCACTTCATCCCGGTCGGTGACGGAAACATTTTCGGTCAGATCGGCGACAACCAGCTCGGCTTCGAGTACATGGGCCACTCGGTGAATGATCGGTCGCGTATTTCCGCAGCCCTGATCAGCTCGAGTGACGGAAACGTAAATCTGAGTACTGGCGCTAACTCCTACACCGGATTCTTTACCGGGAGCCAGGCCTTTGACACCGGCAAGCTGGGAGTGCAGCGCATCGGCTTCTACGCCATGTACGGAGAAGCCGCAACCTACTACCTGACGCAGGGCAGCGTGCCCCTCGGCGGATCGGGAATCTCCAACAAGGGCTTCAGCCGCGAGGGCTTCGTCGGGCAATTCTATTTCGGCCCGCATGTCGACCTCACAGTCGTCACGCAGCATGGTTCTGATAACCCGTGGTTCGGGCAAGGTTACGGCAATGCCATCGCCACAGACGGCAACGGCGGCACAACTTGCACGGGGGTGGGATGCCCTCCGAACAACGTGCCGGGCTCGGTTCTTCCTGTAGGATCGCAGTCGCCCACTTGGAATGGCTACACCTTCGAGGGTCACTACGTATACAGTCCGCAGTTGATCTTCATCGGTCGGTACGAGGCGGAGCGGATGTCGCAACAGGCGAACGGACCCACCTCAGCCAATCCTTCTGCCTCCAACCTCGGCAATATTTCGACCTACACCGTCGGCTTCCGCTACAACCCCTTCATGACCAGCCGTGCTGGCCTGGCCTGGCACAACGAATACAACTGGCTGCACCAGGATGGTACGGGACCGACTCTTGGTTTAGGTACCGTCAACCTGAACACAAGCGAACTGCTGATGGGACTCGACTTCGATTTCTAGAAAGGGACAGACATGCGAACAAGATTGCAGACATGGTCGCTTCTAGTGGGCGCGACTGCGGTTTTGGCGCTCCCGATGACTTCATGGGCGCAACTCACGCAGGCCGACTTTGAGCCCCGCCTGAGCATGGAAAGCCACATCGGAAACATCACCGGCCACGCCAAGGACGCCAAGGGCGACTACCGGCGGTATTGCGTCGTGTGCCACGGCGAGAATGGCGACGGAAACGGCGAGAGCTTCCCTTGGGTCGACCCCAAGCCCCGCGACTTCCAGCTCGGCATCTTCAAGTGCCGCTCCACGCCCACCGGAACCTTGCCCACGGACCAGGATCTTTTTGACACCATCGCCCGTGGCATGGACCGTTCGAATATGCCACAGTGGAGCACCTTCACCAAGCAGGAGCGCGCCGACCTGGTGGCCTGGGTGAAGCACTTCTCGCCGCGCTGGGTAGGCGAAAAACCCGGAACCCCCATTACGATTCCGCCTGAACCGGAAGTCACGGCGGAGCGCATCAAGGCGGGACGAGATGTCTTTGCCCGGGTGCAGTGCTGGAAGTGCCATGGCGTGCTCGGCCAGGCCAACGGACCGTCCGCCTCAACTCTCCAGGATGATCTCGGCCGTCCGATCGCAGCCTTCAACTTCACCGAGGGAGCCCGGCCAAAATGCGGCGATACCGATCGCGACATCTATCGGATTTTCATGACCGGTCTCGACGGTACGCCCATGCCATCCTTTGCCGACAACATCAAACCCGACGAGGCTTGGGACTTGGTGTTCTATCTGCGGACGCTCATGAAGCAGAAAAGCAAAGAAAAACAGATGGCAAAGCAACTAGGCTTAAAGCCGGTTGATCCGAATGCCCCGGCGGGACAACAGTAGGAGCCCAAACGGGGTCGAGCAAATGAGGTCTACTTCAGTTTCCAAGGAGATTCTTTCAATGAGGAATCGATATCGCTATTCGGCTCTACTATCGGTCGTAGTATTAACCTGCTGTGCAGCGTTGTTCCTGGGTCGGCATGTCAGCGCCGCGGGAGAAGGCAAGATTACCGGCACCGTCAAACTCGACGGCCCTGCTCCGCACATGAAGGGCATCGACATGTCGAAGGATCCCTATTGCTCCAAGGCCCACGCCAACGACACCCCCACACTGCAAACCGTAGTGGCCGGGGCCAGCGGAGGATTGGAGAATGTGGTTCTATACATTTCCGACTGGAGCGGGCCCGCCACGGTATCGACGACCGTACCGGTATTCGACCAGAAGAACTGTATGTATACGCCGCACGTGCTGGCGATGGACGTCGGCCAGACCTTCAAGGTAACCACCAGCGATCAGACCACCCACAACATCCATCCCTTGCCCAATCCGATGACCGGTAATATCCCGTGGAACCAGTCCCAACCGCCGGGAGCGGCGCCTGTCGAAAAGAGTTGGAAGGCACCGGAAATGATCCCGGTGAAGTGCAACATCCATCCCTGGATGAACGGCTGGTATGTCGTCGTGAAAGGTCCCTACGCGACGACTGATGCGAACGGTAATTTCACCATCAACGGCGTGCCTCCTGGAAATTACACCGTGACGGCATGGCAGGAGAGCCTCGGCACACAGACGGCAAAGGTGACGGTCGCCGCGGGCGGCGCGGGAACTGCCGACTTTACCTTCAAGGCGAAGTAAGAAGAAGTCTTAGCAAGCCTCGATCGGTCGAAGAAACTAGCAAAAATGCTGCGGCTCTGAACAAGAGCTGACAAGGCCAGAGGGCAAACTCTGGCCGGAGGGCGAGGGATCATGGCAAAATTCTTTGCGGTCACCATCATCGCGATCGCGATCCTTTCCGCGATTCCTATCCTGCGGCACACCTGGTGGATGGCGGAGGATATCTCAACTCACGGCGCGCCGATTGACGAGCAGATGTCTGAAACCATGGCGGAGGCAGGAATTTCTTTCCTGATCTCCCAGTTCGTCCTGGCGTTCTTTATCTGGAAGTTCTCCAACCCCAAGCCCGGCGACAAGATCAAGAATTTCCCCGGCGGTGCCAAAGTCATGGTTTGGGCTGCGGTTCTGCTGGTCGGGACGGAAGTCATGGCCCTGGGAGTTTTTGGCGCAAAAGCCTGGGCCAACGTTTATTTCACGCCGCCGGCAGCGAACGCCCTGCCGATTCAGGTGCAAGCCGGGCAGTTCGCGTTTTACTTCCGCTACCCCGGGCCGGACGGAGTCTTTGGTCCCATTCATCCCGACCACATCAGTGAAGCCAACCAGAACTTCTACGGTTTGGACGTGGACCACGATCCTGCCTCGAAGGATGACATCGTGACCGCGGAGATGGCCGTCCCGGTGAACCGCGAAGTCCATCTGCTGATGCACACAAAAGACGTCGGGCATTCCTTCTTCGTTCCTGAACTGCGGGTGCAGCAGGATTTTGTCCCTGGATTGGATCTGTCTCTGCATTTCACCGCGACCAAGATCGGCAAGTACGAGATTGTATGTACACAGCTCTGCGGCCTGGGCCATTACAACATGAAAGCCTATCTCTCCGTGTTGTCCCAGCAGGATTACGATGACTGGCTGAAAAAAGAAGCGGCATTGCAATAAGGGAATACTGCGCGCAACGCGCTCATTGACTACGTGCGGCAACAAGAACTCCTGAGGTGATCGATGCACGACATTGCCAAACACGACGCCGTCGTACACCACGCGCCTACCAGTTTCATCGGGAAGCACGTTTTCAGTCTGGACCACAAGGTCATCGGGAAACAGTATTACGCTCTGGCTCTGGTGGCCGCCCTGGTCGGCATGGTGCTTTCCTGGTTGATGCGCATCCACCTGGGCTGGACGAACGCTGCCATCCCGGGACTGCATCTGCTCACCAAGAACGGCGCTCCCGGGGATCAGATGACGCCGGAGTTCTACCTGCAATTGATGACCATGCATGCCACCATCATGGTCTTTTTTGTGCTCACGACCGCGCCCTTCGCGGCTTTCGGTAACTATTTCCTGCCCATCCAGGTCGGCGCCGAAGACATGCCGTTCCCGCACTTCAACATGATGTCGTTTTGGGTCACGTTCGTCGGCTTTCTGGTTCTGGTTTCTTCGTTCTTCGTGGGTACGGGACCAACCCTTGGCGGCTGGACGCAGTACGCGCCGCTCAGTGCGTTGGGCGAAGTTGGCGGTCCCGGCGAAGGAACAGGCGTGGTTCTCTGGGCGCTTTCAATCGCAATCTTCTGTGTCGGCCAGCTGCTGGGCTCGCTGAACTTCATCACTACCACTTTGGATATGCGAACCCGCGGCATGAGCCTGTGGCGTTTGCCGCTCAGCGCCTGGGCCTGGTTCATAACTTCCTGCATGGGCCTCACCGCTTTCGCCGTGTTGATGCCAGCCTGCATCCTGCTCATCCTGGATCACGTGGCAGGCACCAGCTTTTTCGCTTCCAGCAATATCGTCATCAACGACCAGATGCAGCCGCACTCCGGCGGATCGACCTTGCTCTGGCAGCACCTGTTCTGGTTCTTCGGACATCCCGAAGTCTACATCGCGATCGTGCCCGGCATGGGAATCGTCTCGCATGTTCTGATCACCAACATGCGCAAGCCCATGCTCAGCCACCGGGTCTTGATCTACTCGATGGGCGCACTGGCAGTGCTCAGTTACATGGTTTATGGGCATCACATGTTTGTCAGCGGGATGAATCCGGTTTCGTCGCTGGCGTTTTCGTTCCCCACGCTGGTCATCACCATTCCATCGACGATTGTGGTGCTGATCTGGCTAGGCAGCCTCTACGGAGCGAAGTTGCGAATTAACTCAGCGTCGCTTTTCGCCCTGGGATTCATTTCCATGTTCATCGCCGGCGGGGTCAGCGGCTTCTTCCTCGCACAGCCCTCGCTCGACATCATGCTGCACGCAACGTACTTCGTAGTCGGTCACTTCCATCTGGTGATGGGCGTGGCTGCGATGTTCGGGATTTTCGCCGGAACCTACTTCTGGTTCCCGAAGATGTACGGCCGTATGATGAACGAAACCCTGGGCAAGGTTCACTTCTGGATGAGCTTTGTCGGGGCCTACGCCATTTTCATGCCCTTCCATTACTTGGGCCTGGCCGGCAACGTCCGCCGCTACCAGGCGTTCTCTCCCGATTACATGCAGCCGCTCATCCCGGTGCACAAATTTATTACGGTGGCCGCGATTTTCACCGGCGTGGCCCAGCTCGTATTCGTCTACAACCTGATCCACAGCCGCTTCTGGGGCGCGCCCGCTTCGGGCAATCCGTGGCAGGCAACCTCACTGGAATGGAGCACGCCGACCACGCCGCCGCCCCACAATAATTTCGGCGACAAACTGCCGGTCGTCTACCACGATCCCTACCAGTACGGGGTGGAAGGTTCGGCGGGCGATTACGTGATGCAGGCTTCGCCGGAAAAAGTAAGCACGGCGCACGACGAGGCATAAACGTAACCGCGCGATTTTGAAGTTGGAGTCCTGCAGTTTTATGGCGACCACTACACACGAACCGCCAAAAATCGACGAGCAACCGGAGCGGCCGCGGCCGACCCGCAATTCCGGTAACGGCGGCTGGCGCAACATGGCCCCCGCGGATGGCAGACTGCCCGCCGTAAAGGACTACTCGCCGCCTCCGGCTTCGACCGGAATCTGGGTGGTGATCGCCTCGATCACCATGACGTTCGCAGCCTTCACGAGTGCGCTGATCGTGCGGCAAGGCTCGTCCTTGGATTGGGGACACCTAACCCTGCCTCCGATTCTTTACTGGAACACGCTGGTGCTCATAGCCAGCAGCATCGCACTCGAAGTAGCGCGGAAGCGGGTGGGCGCATTCATGACCGGGCCGCAGCCTCAGGCGGCCAAGCCGACTCGCTGGCTCTACATCTCTCTATTTCTCGGCCTGCTTTTTGTGGCGGGCCAATATGTCGCATGGACGCAGTTGCGTTCTCAGGGACTCTTTCTTGCCACCAATCCCAACAGTTCTTTTTTCTATGTGCTGACCGCAATCCACGCCGTGCATGTGCTGGGCGGGCTGGGCGGATTGGTTCGCGTAATTCGCAGGCTGAACCTTTCGATTCTGCGTAAGAGCACTCTGGACGCGACCTCCTACTACTGGCACTTTATGGACGCGCTGTGGGTATATCTGCTGTTGTTGCTGTGGATGAAGATCTAGCACGCTCGATCGATTGTCGACAGGCGATCGTTGATAGTCGATCATCGATAGTCGATCATCGACAGTCGATCGTCGACAGTCGATCGTTGATACGAAATTAGGAGGCGCCGTGAGCCAAGCCGAAGTGACGATGGGAGCACACGCAGGCCTGATGGAAGAACCGACATTCTCGGTTCCTGCGAAAAAAATGGCGATGTGGCTGTTCATCATCGCAGATACGGCGACCTTCGCCGGCTGCCTGGTGGCCTATGGATTTATCCGCAACGCCACTCCAAACTGGCCCAGGCCGTTCCACAGCATCACCAACGTGGCGCTGATGACGTTCATCCTGCTCACCAGCAGCTTGACCATGCTGTTTGGAGTAAGAGCGGCCGATAAGGGCGACAAGGCCGGAGCCTTTCGCTGGACCATGATTACCGCCGTCGCCGGAATTTTGTTCGCAACCCTGCACATTCGCGAATGGCTGGGAATGATTGGGGAAGGCGCGACTCTGTTCCACAATCCCTGGGGCACGCCGCTGTTCAGTTCGCTGTTTTTCAGCATTACCGGCCTGCACTTGCTGCACGTAACCGGCGGCGTGATTGCCTTGATCGTAGTCGGATTGCGCTACCAGGGCGGGCGGTACAAAGCCGACGACATCGAGATCACAGGCCTCTACTGGCATTTTGTAGATCTGGTTTGGATGTTCGTGGTACCGCTGGTCTATCTTCTGAATCTGGCTCACTGAATCTAGCCCACGAACCAACGAAACGAGGCGGGAGCAAACTATCATGACTACCGGCACGGAGCACAAAGCTAGCGGAGCGGGGAAGGATCTGGCCATCTACGTCTGTATGCTGGTTCTGGCGGGGATACAATTTCTCATTGCCTATCAGGACATCAGCGCATCCCAGATGTTTGTGCGGATGCTGATCGTGGCCATCATCGAGGCCGCGCTGGCGCTTCTGTTTTTCATGCATTTGTGGGAGAATCGCGGCCTGAAGTGGTTCGTCCTGGTATTCACGGTATCCGTGATCCTGGGCATGCAATATGGATGGACCGACAGCTTCCGCATATTGGACGGAGCGCCCTGGGCGAAGTAGCATAGAAGCTCGACGGTTTCTCGAAGAGCAAATAGAAGAGCAAGATGTAGAAGGGCAAGATGCAGAAGCGCAAGATGCAGAAGCGATTCAGATTCATCGGTCTCGGGCTTGGAGTGCTGCTGCTGATGGCAGCGCCGGCCTTTTCGCAAAGCTGCGCCCTGTGCTACACGCAGGCGGCCTCTTCGGGACAGCGCATGATTCAGGCGCTGAAAAGCGGCATTCTGGTCCTGATCGTTCCCCCCACCCTGGGATCGATTGGCATGATTTTCATCGTCTACAAGAAGCGCAATCAGGTTCGGCAGACGGACGCGGAAAAGCAAGACGAATCCGGCGGAGACTGGTAGTATGCAAGCCACGACCGTGATGACAAATACCGGCTCTCTCCAAAGTCTCAAGTCCAAACTCCGGGACTACTACACCCTGACCAAGCCCGAAGTAAACCTGCTGATCCTCATGACGACCTCCGCGGGATATTATCTGGCCTCGCGTGGCCCGTTCCACGTTCTCGGCCTGATCAACACGCTGGTGGGCACGCTGCTCGTAGCCAGCGGAACCGCAACGCTGAATCAGTGGATGGAACGCGTGTGGGACGGCCAGATGCGCCGCACCGCCTCTCGCCCGCTGCCTTCGGGCAGGGTATCGAGCCGCGAGGCGCTGCTGTTTGGCCTGCTGCTCAGCATCGCCGGCGGCGTTTATCTGCTCGTGGCAGTCAATGCCTTGGCCGCACTGCTGGCAGTTTCGACATTGCTCTCCTATTTGCTCGTCTACACCCCGCTCAAGCGCAAGACGCCACTATGCACGCTGCTCGGAGCATTTCCCGGCGCCATGCCGACGCTGATTGGCTGGGCCGGAGCTTCCGCCGCCATCAACCGGCAAGCCTGGCTTCTTTTCGCCATTCTCTTCCTGTGGCAGTTTCCGCATTTCCTCGCCATCGCGCTGATGTATCGCGAGGACTACAGCCGCGCCGGCTATCACATGCTCCCTGACTTCGATCAGGATGCCCGCTTCACACACGCCGAGATTCTCGGTTTTTCCGTGCTCCTGATTCTGGCTACGATGTGGCCGCTCATGGATCGCGCGGGCTGGATGTATGGCGCGGGTATGGGCGTTGCGGGAGCTTTCCTGCTGTACTACGTCGGCAAGCTGTTGGCTTCGAACTCGAAGGTGATGGCCAGCCGCCTGCTGCACGCCTCGGTGCTCTATCTTCCCGTGGTCCTCGTGATCATGGTCGTTGCCAAGAAATAGAAGTAAGAAATAATGTGCGGTTTCACTCCGGCGCTTCCGTCCACAGTACTCTTCGCCCTTCCCGGCTGCTTTTCTGTGCCAGCACAAGTGCACGCATGGTGCGCAGCGCCTGTTCGGGTGTAACGTCCAGAGGAGCTTTCTTCTCGATCGCATCTCTCACATTGGCGTAGTACCCGCGATAATCTCCTCGTTCAGTCTTCACTTTGCGTGGCTCCTCGCCCACCCGGCTCAACGTTCCCCAGCGATCCTCGGATTCCACTCCCCAGTCTGGACCCCAGTCCGGGCCGTCGGGACAATTGGCACTGCGCAGGATTTCTTCCTGCGGATCCATTCCATATTTGATGAACGATCCTCCCGTTCCATGAATCAGCAAATGCGGCCCGGGAGCGTAGGCAATAATCCGCGCCCGCAAAGTCGCCCGAAGATGCGGATATTCCATGTGCACATCGAAGGAGTCGTCGATCTGCGAAGTCTTGCGCTGGCAGAATGCCGACGCCCAAATCGTTTCCGGCGTGCCAAACAAAACCAGCGCCTGATCGATCAAATGCGGACCCAGATCCCAAAGAACGCCAGCGGCAGGATGGTCGGGTTTCTCGCGCCAGGCGTTGGGCTTGGACTCAAGCCGGAAGCGGTCAAAGCGTGCTTCGTACTCGGCGACCGCACCCAGAGCGCCTGATTTCACGAGCTGCTTCACGGTGTGAAACTCACCGTCCCAGCGGCGGTCCTGATACACAGTGACGAGCCGGCCGCGCTCGGCGGCGAGACGCACCAACAGTTCCGCTTCCGCCATCGTCGGCGTGAACGGCTTGTCCACGACCACGTCGCGGCCGGCTTCGAGACAGGCTTTGGTATAGGAGAAATGCGAATCGTTGGGCGTGGCTACTACGCACAGGCCAATCGTTTTGTCCGAGAGCATTTCGTCGAGCGTGCGCGCCACCCGAACTTCGGGATATTTCTGCTGCGCGTTCGATCCGTGCCGCTCCAGAATGCACGCCAGTTCCATGCCCGGAACGCCACGAATCACGGGCGCATGAAACGCCTGTCCCGCCAGACCGAAACCGATTAGGCCAACTCGCACCATGATCTTCCTCCACTATTCTGGAACTGCTCGCGATCGTATCTTACGACCGGTCCTTTACGCGTCGCACGAATTTCAATCCTGACCAGACTTCGGTCACTGCGCATACTTTCACGTCAACCAATCCAGCATCCAGCCCAATTTCTCGGACGACGTGCTCGTCGAGATCGGTGACCACGCCCGAACTTTTCTTGGGCCAGCTCACCCACAGCATTCCTGCGGGTGTAAGCCGACGGCTGATGCGGGCGAATTCCCGCGCCAACTGCGCCGACGATTTCGTGAAGAGCATCGCGAAATCGAGAGGCACTTTTGCTTCGCGCACGATTTCGCATTGGTCCAGTTGAGCTTTCAGTTCGGCACGCACATCCGCTGGAATCTCGGCGAGCCACACGCGAAATCCGGGCTTGATGCCAAGCTTTTTCGGGAGCGGCGTTCCTGAATATCCGGACATTTGTCTTTGAGACCTACAGCCGTTGTTCGCCTCGCCCGCCGAACGCGATCCACCGGAGCTTTACTTCGTGAACTGCCCTTCGTGGTTGCAGCTCTTCGGTCTATTGTGTCGGCGAGTACCATCCCCGGCGCGAACGCACGCGCAAATTCTTCTTATCGTTGCTGACGATTTCGATGGTGCGATAGTGGCCGTCGGCTTTAAGGTCTGCAGGCTTGTAGGAAATGGCGTACTGGCTGCGGAGTTCTTCCTGAATCTCGGCAAACGCGTTGGCCACGTCGCGAATCTGGAAGGGGTGGAATGGGCGTCCGCCGGTCGCATCGGCGATGCGGTCGAGCACCTTGTCGCCCGGGCCGGACGTTCCGCTCACATTGGTGCTGATGGTGTAGACGATGGCTTCGGCGCGCTGCGCCATCTCAATGGCTTCTTCGCGGGTGACGTGGCTCTGATTGTCCTCGCCGTCGCTGAGAAGAATAATGGCGCGCCGCACCGTGGTCGACTTCGGGGCTTTCATCAGCCTCTCGCGGCAGGCATAATAAAGCGCGTCGTAGAGCGCCGTGCCGCCGCCGGGACGCAGTTCATGCACGCCATGCGCCAGCAACTCGGTGTTATCGGTGAAATCCTGTGTGATCTCGGGCGTCACGTCAAACCCAACTACAAACGCCTGATCGAAGCGCGGACGAATCGTCTGGTTGAGAAACTCGATGGCGGATTCCTGTTCGAACTTGAAACGGTCGCGCACGGAATTGCTGGCGTCGATCAGCAAGCCGACCTGTAGCGGGAGGTTGGTTTCGGAGTGGAAGCTGCGGATCAAGTCCGGCGGCTTGTTGTCGTCGAGCACGCGGAAGTCGCCTTCCTTCAAATCAGTAATGCGCTTTCCGTGTTTGTCGGTGACGGTGAACACCACGTTCACTTCGTTGGTTCGGGTGACGATCGTGGGAATGTTCTCGTCGCCCGGAGCGTTGGGAGCATTTGGATCGGCAGGCTTTTGTTCTTGTCCGGCGGGTGTGGCCGAACTAGCGGCTCCCGAAGCAGGGGCTGCCGAAGCAGGAGCCGGCGAAGGTGGAACCGGTGAAGTTGAAGGCGTCGACTGCGCGGTCGCACCGACTGCCAACAGAAGCAGAACCCGCCCGCAACTTGCAAGTAATTTCGTTCCCGAAGTTTCCATCTGATTCGACATTATATCCGCCAACCCCGCGTTGGGCCTCAACTCTGACAAATGTCGGCTTAACCGGCTTGAATCCTTGTGCTTGATCTCCCCAGGCTTAATTTTCAGGGAGATCCCTCCCTCCGCCTGAAAAACGGCTTCGCTCGGGATGACGCAACTGAGCTACCATCCCCTATCCGCCTTTCGTAGAGACGCTGCTGGGAATGTCTTTCTCCACGGACTCCAGGAACGCCTGCAATTCCGGCGGAATCGGACTCTTCAAAGCAATCCGTTCCCCGGTGCGCGGATGCGTCAGTTCCAACTGTGCGGCATGCAGGAAATTTCGCGGCAGCGAAATCGCGGCGCCCTCGTCTGTGGCGCGGCCGCGCCTGGCCCGCATCTCCTTCGGCGCGCCGTAGAGTGCATCGCCTACGACAGGATGGCCCACTGACGCCATGTGGACGCGGATCTGGTGGGTACGGCCGGTGTCGATCCTCACTTCGATCAGCGTGAACTTGCCAAACACCGTGTCGAGCCTGCGGACGACATTGTAGTGCGAGATGGCTTCGCGGCCGCCGGTGCCGCGCGTGGTCATCCGGATGCGGCGTACGGGGTCACGGCTGATGCTGGCCGATATCGTTCCGCGATCTTTTTTGAGCCAGCCATGCACCAGCGCGATATAAGTCTTCTTCACTTCGCGCTTGGCGAACTGCTCTGCCAGCTTGCGATGCGCTTCGTCGTTTTTCGCGACGATAATCAGTCCGCTGGTTTCTTTGTCGAGCCGGTGCACGATGCCTGGCCGCATTTCCCCGCCCACGGCCGACAGCGTCGCGAAATGATGCAGCAGCGCGTTCACCAGGGTGCCGCGATTGCGCTCGTCTTCTCCGTTTGGACCGACGGCCCCGGCGCCGGCATGCACCATCATTCCAGCGGCCTTGTTGATGATGGCCAGATCATCGTCTTCGTAGACGATGTCGAGCGGAATGTCTTCGGCGATGGCGCGCAGAGGGGGACGCGGCGCGGGAGTGAGCACTGTTATGCATTCGCCTCCGCGCAGCTTCAAGGAAGCTTTGGCGGGGATGTCGTTTACCAGGACCTTTTGGTCGGCGATGATTTCTTGCACGCGGGCGCGGCTGACGTCGAGGCCAGAGGCGAGGAACTGGTCGAGGCGCTGTCCGGCGGCGTCGGGGGTGACGACGAAGCTTGTTGGGTTGACGGTCACAGCGCCCATGATCCGGGGTACCTGGCTGCGTTTTTTTTTGGATGCCCTTGAGATAAGGTGCTTGTTTTGTTCGAATTGCGCAGGTTTGATCCGACTCCGTCCCGGCAAAATCTTGAGCGCCAAGGAGTTATGGGTAAAATCTTACGAAATAAGGAGTTAGGGGATCGCGTCTGGATTGATTCGTCTCCCGTCGCTTCGAGGCTGACGACGGGGCTGGTCGTGCTTGTAAACACGGATATATCTATTTTAACAAGTTTGAGGGGAGTAGCTGGCAGATGGGCGAGGGAGAATTCGCTTTGGGGAGAATGGGTTAGGCGGGTGCGGGAAATTTTTGCTTGACAGGTTCGGGATATGGGAAGAGTGATGGGGCGCGGCAGCCGAACGCTGCTCGCCTTGTCCGGGTCAGAGACCCGAACCCACACAATCGACGACCCACACAAACGACACGCTGCGATCTATCTTGTCGCGCTGGCCGTCTGAGCCGGGGCTGGTTTGGAGCCGGGGCGGAGCCACCAGATCAATCCGCCGGCGAGTACTAAGCCAATCGCGATCAGCTGGGTGCCGGTCATCATGCCGCCGAAGACGGAGCCGCGGCCGGGGTCGTCGCGGAGATATTCGAGGAAGAATCGGGCGACTCCATAAATGAATAAGAACGCGCCGAAGACCTGGCCGTCGAATTTTCTGCGCTTGAGCAGCCACATCAGGAAGAAGAAATTTGCCAGCTCTACGGCCGATTCGAATAACTGCGTGGGTTCGAGCGGTATGCCCAGCGGCGTGCCGGTGATCGAGTTTGCCAGTGGATTGCGGAAGACCACGCCCCACCAGTGATGCGTGGGCTTGCCGTAGCAGCAGCCGGCGGCAAAGCAGCCGATGCGGCCCAGCGAGTGGCCCAGGGCGAGGCCGGGCGCGAAGGCGTCGCAGGTTCCTAGCGGCGGCATGTGATGTTTCCGGACATACCAGGCGGCTGCTGCGAAGGCGGCCAGCAGGCCTCCGGAAAAAACTCCGCCGGCCTGCAGCGTGTCGATGCTGAAGATCTCGCGGGGATGAGCCGAGTAGTAGCTCCACTCGTTGATGACGTAAAGCACCTTGGCGCCGATAATGCCGCAGAGCACGACCAGAATGCCCAGGTTCCAGGCCTTGTCGCCGTCAATTCCAAGGCGCTCGGAATTGCGCACGCTGATCCACAGGCCGATCAGGACGCCCATGGACACCAGGAATCCGTACGTCGGCAGGAAAAACTTTCCTAGATGAAAGAGTTGCGGATACACAGTTTAATTAGATGCGGGAATTCAAGGATTCGCTACTGGAACCAGTTTAGCAGGAAGGCAGCTATTGGCTCTTAGCTTTTAGGTAGTGGTGCAGCATGAAAAGGAAGCGAGCCAAACGTGCGATTATTGCGTCGCGAAGGGCGCGACGCACCGCGCGGCTCGCCCAGATCCCTCGCGGCGCAAAAAACGCTTGCTCGGGATGACAGTCCAAAAATCAAGCCGACCCACTGTGCCGTGTGACGGGCCGAGAATGAACCCGTCGGTAGACGTTGGGTGCCCGCCGAGACCCTTTAGGCATCTCCGCATGGCGGAGCGTCGCACACCGGATCTTAGTTCGAGTCGAGCTCCCGTTCATTCAGCATTGGTTCAAAAATCGGTTACCGCCATCACCAACCCGGCAGGTCGGCTTTCAATGTGGATGCTAGGCAATTCTGGTCCGCTTGGCAAGTGGAAGACTATAAAAAGTTGGCAGGCGGCTTGCAACGAAAGTAATGCTTGATTCACAAATGGGCTTGCCGGCGGTCGAAAAGAATCCTTCGAAGAATCAATCTCACCCGGCAACTCGCGCGGCGCGGTCGCAGACCCGATGAGCTCAGCCGGACCACGGGAGTAATTGATTCTGCGGGCGGCTTGTGAGTTTATACTCAGTACTCATTTGTGCCCCAAAGCGTGCTCGCTGGCGGGACGGCTACACGCTGGAGAAGTCTGAGTAATGTCCAAACTGCGCGCGTCGGTCATGGCGGCGGCGACTATTCCGGTTGTGGCGCATCTGGCGATCGTCGTCAGCAGCTACGGCACTCAATTTGCTTCTGTCTGGGGTCACTGGACCGATGCGCTGTCGGCCCTGGTCGCCGCCGTAGTCTCCTGGTATGCGGCGCGTCAGTCGGGCGCTTTTGGCAGGCGGGTCTGGCGTCTGGTTTCCCTCTCGCTCGTACTCGCTTTTCTCAGCCAGTTCGCCTACACCTTGTACTTTGATTATCTGCACGCTCCCTTCGCAGAGCTCTGGCCGAGTGACGTCCTGGTATTTTTCTGGGTTGTACCCGCGACGATGACGCTGTTTCTCAGCCCCAGAGATCAAAGCAGGGGGTTCCGATGGCTGCGTCTTTGCGACTTTCTGCAGGTTTGCGCTCTGGTGCTGTCTCTTGAGCTATCGCTGCTGTTCGTTCCCTCCCGATGGCAGGCCTCGGAAAATGCCATGTTGGTTCGGACGTTTCATGTGGCCATTTTCTTCTTCGGCGTCCTGGCTCTGAGTTTTCTGGTGCGAGGGCTGCTCACTCCATTTCGGACCGCGCGCTCGTTCTTCTTTCGGCTGGCAGTTTTCTTCTTCTTCTTCGGAGTCACAACCAACACCACCCGCTACGCCATGTCGGCGGGAAGTTATCGCCAGGGAACATGGCTCGATCTCCCGTGGACGCTCAGCTTTTCGCTTCTGGCCGGACTGGCTGCTACTTGGACTGACCGTGAGCAGCGTTTGCCCGAGGCCGAGCCCCGCCTTACGAGCATGCAGCTGTTGGCCCAGTTCTCGCCTCTGCTGATTCCGGCCATCGTCTTTCCACTCGTCCTGAGAATCGCGCAGGAGCAGTTCCTATGGTCCGTCATCCTGGTGATGGTGTCGTTCGCAGCCGCCGGTGGACGCATGTTCTTCGTTCAAAATGAATTACTCATCAGCACTCGCGAGTTGCAAAGGAATCTCGCGCTTTTGCAGGGTATTACCGAGGGCACAACGGATGCGGTCTTCGTCAAAGATCTCCAGGGCCGTTATCTGATGATGAATCCCGCCGGCGCGGCCTTCCTGGGCCGGACGGTGGATGAGGTCATCGGCAAGGACGACACGGAACTCTTCAATCCCGAAGCCGGGCGCGAGATCATGGAGCTGGACCGCATGGTTCTGCAAGCGGGCGAAATGCAGACCTTCGAAGAGGCAGGCACGGCAGCCGGGGTATCTCGAATTTACCTTAGCAACAAAGGTCCGTTTCGCGACGCCAACGGGAAGGTGGTTGGGCTGCTGGGCATCTGCCGCGATATCAGCGACCGTAAAATGGTGGAAGAGGAAATGCGCCGGTCGCAGCAGAAGCTGCGCATTCATTTCGAGCATACTCCGCTGGCGGTGGTGGAATGGGATCTCGACTTTCGCGTGGCCGACTGGAACCCCTCGGCCGAGCGCATCTTCGGATACTCGCGGGAGGAAGCTCTCGGACAGCACGGCAGCTTTATTGTTCATCCGCAGTTTCGGGAGCGCGTCGACCGGGTCTGGCAGACTCTTCTGCAGGAAAAAGGCGCCACCCGCAACGTGGGCGAGAACGACAACATCACCAAGGACGGCCGCATCATCTCGTGCGAGTGGTACAACACCCCATTGGTCGATGAGTCGGGACGAGTGCTCGGCGTGGCGTCGCTGGTGCAGGATGTTACCGAGCGCGTGGCTCTCGAAGAAAGGCTGCGCCAGTCGCAGAAGATGGAAGCCGTTGGACGGCTCGCGGGCGGGGTGGCTCACGACTTCAACAATCTGCTCACCGTCATCCTGGGATATTCACAGATTTTGGCTGAGGGGGTGCCCGCGGGCAGCCGGTTGGCCGACAGTACGGCTCAGATCAAGTCGGCCGCTGACCGCGCCTCCGGTATCACTCGCCAGTTGCTCGCCTTCAGTCGCAAGCAAGTGCTTTCGCCGCGAGTCATCAATTTAAACGACATCGTGTTGAATCTCGACTCGCTCCTGCGTCGGCTGATCGGAGAAGACATCGAGGTCCTGACCGCGCCCTCGAACGACCTGGGCTCGGTGAAGGCCGATCCGGGGCAGATCGAGCAAGTCATCATGAACCTCGCCCTCAATGCTCGCGACGCCATGCCCAGCGGCGGAAAACTCACGCTGGAAACCGCGAACGCTCAGCTCGACGAGTCCTACACCGAGCGCCACCAGCCCGCCGAACCCGGACTCTACGTCATGCTGGCCGTGACCGACACGGGGCACGGCATGACTCCCGAAACCCAGGCGCGCATTTTCGAGCCCTTTTACACCACCAAAGAAGTCGGCAAAGGCACAGGCCTTGGCCTCTCCATGGTGTACGGAATCGTCAAGCAGAGCGGAGGTTACATCTGGGTTTACAGCGAGCCTGACCGCGGCACGACTTTCAAGATTTATCTTCCCCGCGTCGACCAGCCTGCTGAAGGCGTGGATGCCCAAAACCGTCCCAGGAACGTGCAACGCGGCACCGAGACGATCCTGCTGGTCGAAGATGATCCGCAGCTCCGCCAGCTCAGTTCCTCCGTTCTGGCGCATTGTGGCTATAAGGTGCTGGTCGCAAGCAGCCCGGAGGAAGGCATAGAAATCTGTAGGGCGAACCATCGCGATATCAGCTTGTTGGTCACTGACGTGGTCATGCCTCGCATGAATGGCCGGCAACTGGCGGAACAGATCCAGCGGGCTTCTCCCAAGGTAAAGGTGCTCTACATTTCCGGCTACACCAGCAATGCCATTGTTCACTACGGAGTGCTAGATGCGGGCCTCGCGTTCCTGCCCAAGCCCTTCAGCTTGTCGGCCCTGGTGGCAAAAGTCCGGGAGGTGCTTGACTCCGAGTCTGCGCAAGGCGAGCCAGCCGAGTAGCTTTTGCGCGGCGGCTCAATTTTAAATTATTTCTCGATGTCATCCTGAACGCGGCGACAGCCGGGCGAGGGACCTTACGTCAGCCAACGTTGTTGATTCCGTGGATGGGAGTGCCTCCGCTTTATGCGGAACAGGCGCTCCTCGCAGCTGTACAACCGAATGTCTGGGCTTCGTAAGGTCCCTCCGGAGCGCTTGGCGCTCTTCTCGGGATGACAATCGGTCGGTGAATCCGTGAGTTTTTCTGTTTATTTTTGTCCCTCGGCCCAATAACTGGTGCGCGCCAGGACTGTCGCATCTCCCCCAGTTCTCAACCGCACTCGAATCTGATGCATCCCGGGATGTGGACTCTTGGGCGCGAAGCTCAACAAATAGCGGCTGTGCAGATGATTGGTGAAATCATTCATCCGCACATCGAATTTCTTTTTGGTGGCGAA
>Ga0302326_10000364_pt1 | contig 128380 bp, 89 predicted proteins | sample Palsa_T0_3_FD_202264 | JGI IMG/M metagenome (GOLD analysis project Ga0302326, IMG submission 202264) | Peat permafrost microbial communities from Stordalen Mire near Abisko, Sweden - Palsa_T0_3 | ecosystem: Environmental > Terrestrial > Soil > Palsa > Peat permafrost | place: Sweden: Abisko... | reverse complement strand
CGGCTCTCTTTACGGAGAGCCGCACACGTGGTCGTTGTCAGCAGCGCGAAGTAGGAAATCCGGGTACGCTCCGGTCGGGATGACATCCATGATAGGTAAAAGTCAACGGGAAACGGAGATTCCCGTTGACTCGGCGGGAGGGGTTCTCCGAGCCTGCAGATAGTTAGCGTTGCGAACTGTCCTCGATCCTTTGGTAAGACCAACGCAATGGCAGCGTGGCCAGACATCCATTTGCGGGAACAACGCTGTTCAGGCGCCGTCCACGAAGATTGAGTTATGGTAAACCGGCCGACCTTGAAACAAGGGGAGGGGTGTATTGGGAACCGAAATTCCCGAGAACAGTCATCCCAAACGCAAGGACCGGCCGGTGGATCGCTGACAGATCGAACATAAAAACTCTGGTAGGCTGAGTGGATCGAGGAAGCGGAAGCAGGCTCTGCTGGAGAGCAACCTGCCAGGAATACTCGGTCCGACTCATCCCAGCGATGTGTCCTCAGGGGAATCTGCGAAGCTAGATTCCCCTTTGAGCTGCGCCAAACAGAGCGACCATCGGGGGAAAGATCGGCATGCCTCAGAAAACTCGCACTGACATGTTCGGTCTTCACTGACTCGACGTGATGATCGTAAGCCGGCGGTGTGTTTTTCTTTAAGCTGCTGGCGTCAAAGCGACTGCCTTTTTGCTCTTCCTCGCGGTCTTCGTTTTCTTCTTTGTGCTTGCGGGCGGAGCCGGAGTGTGGACCTGAAAGGGCTGGCCACTCTTGTCCACAGCCAGTAAGTAAGCCACAAGCTTTCGCGCCACTTGCAAGGTCGCGCGATTGGCGTGGCCGCGCTCCAATTCGTGAGCATGCAGTGCTGCCAGTTGCGGGTTCCAGCGGGGCGCCAATTTGGCGGCTTCGATCAACACCGTCTGCAGCCAGGCATTGCGCTGCTTGGAAATCGGACCACGTTGTTGTTTGCCGGCCGAGGAACGGAAGGCGGCAGTTAAGCCGCAGTAGCTGACAGCATCGGCGATGGAGGCAAAGCGATGCGGGTCGGCGATCTCCAGAGCCCAGGTCAGAGCCGTGATTGGACCGACCGCACCGATGCTCATCAGTCGTTCGACGCGTTGCTCCAAAGTCGGCTCCGACAGCATCCTGTTGATAATTTGCTTCTGGGTTGACTCGAACATCTCCATCGAGCCGCGACTCATCCTGAGCAGATCCTGACCGACTCCGGTACCTCTTGCAGGCTCTTGATCAGCTCGGAGAAGTATTTCTTCCCATGCAGCTTGTCTTTGTGAAAGGCAGTGCCGGTTTCCATCAGCAGACCGGCCATCTTGTTCTGCATGCGCACGGACTGCTGCACCACCAGATTGCGATAGCGCAACAGTCGTCTTAGATCGCGCATCTCCGGCGCCATCACATAGCAGGTGGGCAGCAAGTCGCAACGCAGCAAGTCGGCGATGGTCCTGGCATCGATGGAATCGCTCTTCTTCTTGCCTGCTGTGATGGCCTTCATTCTGGCAGGATGCCCCATCACCAGCCGCTCGGCATAGGGCTTCAGTGTGTCGTAGATCCAGGCGCTGAATAGCGTGGCTTCCATGGCGCCATGCCAGGGAACACGCTGAGCCTTCACCCATTCGTGCAACGCGGGCCGCGTAGCGGCCAGCTTGCCTTCCTGGACAATTCGGCCATCCGCCGCCTTGACGCAATAGCTGATTGTTTTCTTGTGTACGTCCAATCCGATATAGTGGATAACAGTCATGGGGTTCTCCTGATTGTGATTTCTGAGCCAGTTGCTCGAAACAGCTGGTCTCAGCATGGTAATCTCCGGGAGAACCCTTCTTCATTTCCCCAGCCCCCGACGCACCTATACATTCAAACAAGGGGGAGAGAGGGCGCTTCCAGGGAGAGAAGTTGCACAGACCGTTTTTCGTCACCTTGGGTGGGCCCGCCGGCCCATGACCTCTCCGGTCGAGATGACAAAGGGTAGGGCCGTTATGGTCAGGATCAGATGTCTGGGAAAAAGAAGCCACGGGTAGCTCTGCTACGCTTCGCTCTGCGAGAAAACCACGCTCCAACCTCCAGACTTCGACTGGGTGGCCCAGGTCTCGCTTTTGAGACCTGGGTTTTCCGGTAGAATCAATTTGCCAGCAGAATCCCAGGTCTCCTAAGGACAAAGTCCGCTTTGTTGGGGGAGGTGCGAGGTGAGATCTGGCTATCCCACCCTTCGCAAAAACGCGAAGGATGGGGCACCCGTCGATTGGTGGAGGGGATAGAGAGGCTGCGGAAAAGTCGCTGTTGCGAATAGAAAGCGACCCTCAGGGGCTAAAGAGGGTTCTGGTATGCGGCCAGGCGCACTTAATGAAAAACAAAATCCGACACCACGGTTCGATTGCGTCCGATTTCCTTAGCCCGGTACAAGGCGGCATCGGCCGCCGCCAGGATCTCCTCATCGGAGATCGCACCGTGGGTGGTCACGGCCGCGCCGATGCTCACCGTCACCGCGATCTGCGATTCGTTCACCCGGACCGGCCCAGCATCTACCGCCGCCCGGACCCTCTCCGCACCAAGGTCGACTTGTTCCCGGCTGCAACCGGGCAAAACAATCACAAACTCTTCTCCGCCATAGCGTCCAATCGAGTCATAACTGCGCACTGCCTTACTAATGCGTTGCGTTACTTCCCGCAGCACCGCGTCTCCGGTCAAGTGCCCGTAGGTGTCATTAATCGCCTTAAAGTGATCTATGTCCAGCATCAGGATCCCAGTCGTCGTCAGGGAACGAGCGCTGCGCTCCAGTTCCCGACGCAACATCTGCAGAATTTCACCCCGGTTCCACAACCCCGTGAGCGCGTCATGGGTGGCCTGAAAACGAAGTTGTTCATGGGCTTGTATCTGATCGTCTTGTAACGTGAGGATACGGTTACAGGCTCGCAACCGGGCTTTTAGTTCGCTGCGATCGAACGGCTTAGTCAGATAATCATCCGCCCCTGCCTCCAAACCCCTGACCAGGTCCTGTTTCGCGTCCTTGGCCGTCGCCAACAGTATGTATTGGTAAGGAGTTTGGTTACGTTCTCGAACCTTGCTGCATAACTCCAGACCATTGAGCGCCGGCATCATCCAATCAAGGATCAGTACTTGGGGGCGAATCTCCTGCTGCAGGATAGCCCAGGCTTGGGCGCCATCCTCGGCCATCGTCACCTCGTATCCCCAAGTCGTCAGCCAACTTTGCAGGATCCTGCGGAACATGGCATCGTCTTCCGCTACCAGGACCCGGTTGCAGGAACTACCCGGGCGTTCAAAGTCGATCGACGCTGCGTTCTTCTCTCCCATGCCAATCATTGGCTGACACCTGGCCGTGCAGCAGCGATCTCCAGCTCTGCCCGGGTGCGAATCAATCGCCGCACGGAGACAAGGATTTCGGCGACCTCCGGCTCAAAAACTCCGTAAAGCTCTGCGGCCAGCCGGAAATGGGACTGCTGACCGAACTCCTCCATCTCCCGTGCTTTTTGCAAAACCCCTGTGATTCCCAGGTATCCCAACTCTCCTTTGAGCGTGTGGGCCAGTCCTTCGATCGCTCCGGCATCGTTCTCTGCGATCGCCCGCCGCAGGCTTGCCATGTGCCTGGGAACTTCTTCCAGGAAAATGCCCAGGACTTCATGCAGAAGCTCCTCGTCGCCGCCCAATCTTTCCAGAATAGTGCCCACATCCCAGCTGATCGCGCCGGCGAGTGCAGCTTCAGGAGCTCTTCGATTCGTCACAGTATGAGTGCCACTCCCCACCGGCACCACCCCGGCAATGGCTGCTTCCAACTCGCGGCGGCTGATCGGTTTGGAGACATATCCATCCATTCCCGCTGCCAGGCAGTGCTCCCGGTCACCCTTCATCGCGTGAGCCGTCATGGCAATGATCGGCAGGTGGGTTCGGGTGGCCCGCTCGCCCTCGCGAATCTTCATGGCCGCCGTCAGGCCGTCCATCTCCGGCATCTGAATGTCCATCAAAACCAGGTCAAAGTGGCCGGTGGTCAACCGCACAAGGGCTTCCTTGCCATTGTTGACGATTACCAGCGAATGCCCCATCTTCACCAGCAGCCGGGTGGCGACGGTTTGGTTGGTTCGGTTATCTTCAGCCAGCAGAATATGCAGTCCCTTAAGCTGCACGGAGGGGGCTGCCGGCGCTACTGTGGGTGAGCTGGTCTGGCTTTGGCCGAGTGCCCGCAAAATAGCGGTCAGTAGTTCCTGCCTGCGGACGGGTTTGTAAAGATAAGAATGAATTCCTAATTTGCGACAATGCTCCCCATCGCCGGGATGACCCGCTGAGGTAAGCATCACCACCGTGACCGGCACCAACTCTGGGCTGTGCCGGATTTGTTCGACCAAACCGAATCCGTCCGTAACCGGCATGTGCATATCCGTCAAAACCAGCTGATAAGGCCGTCCGCTCCTGCAGCCGGCGTTTAATTCAGAAAGAGCATGCGCCGCATCTTCGCTGCACGTGGTCTGCGCTCCCCACCGAGTCAACATCCCCTGCAGAATCCGCCGGTTGGTCTTGTTGTCGTCTACCACCAGGATCTTGAGATGATGCAGTGTCTCAGGCGGCAACAGGACTTCTGCCGCAGCACTTTTCTCGCGAACCTTCAGTTGCACGGTGAAATGAAATTGTGTGCCCTTCCCCACCTCGCTCTCCAGCCAAAGTTTTCCTCCCATCATCGCTACCATGCGCGCAGAAATCGTTAAGCCAAGCCCGGTGCCGCCATATTGCCGAGTGGTTGATGTATCGGCTTGAGTGAAGGGAGAGAAGATAGACGCCTGTTTTTCCGCTGGGATGCCTATCCCAGTGTCGGCTACTGTAAACCTGATGATCTTGAGGTGCTGGGTTTCACCATCGACTTCCAGCTTGAGCGCTACCTCACCCCGGGATGTGAATTTGATTGCATTGCTCACCAGGTTCAAGATGATCTGGCGTAACCGCCCGGGATCTCCAGTCACCAATTCCGGCACCTCGGGTGCAATATCGCAGAGCAGTTCCAGACCTTTTTCATCGGCAGCTGTAGCAAACATCTTTAAGGCTTCTTCGGCGCAATCGCGCAGGTCGAAGTCAATCATTTCCAGTTGAATCTTTCCCGCCTCAATCTTTGAGAAATCGAGAATGTCATTGATCACCGCCAGCAGGGAATCGGCCGACTGCTTGATGGTTTCCAGGCAGTCTCGCTGCTCCGGGTTGAGCTCCGTATCCAGCGCCAGATCAGTCATACCGATCACGCCATTCAGCGGAGTGCGAATCTCGTGGCTCATGTTGGCCAGAAATTCACTCTTGGCATGGTTCGCCACTTCGGCAGCGTCTTTCGCCAGGCGCATCTGCTCCTCCGCCCGAATACGCTCGGCCACTTCGATGCGCAGGTCGCCGGTGCGTTGTTCCACGCGTTGCTCCAGCTCGTCCCGCGCCTGGTTCAACTCCAGATCCCGTTGTTCGATCTGCTCCAGCATCTGGTTGAAGGAGCGGACCAGCATTCCGCATTCATCGTTGCTATAGCTAGTTGCCCGCAGCGAGTAGTTCTCCTCCGCCTTCACCTTTCCGGCAATCCTGGCCAGGTGCACAATGGGATCACTCACGATACGCAACAGGCGCGCCGAGATCAGGTACGTTGCCAGGGTGGAAATGAAAAGTACCAGCAGAGCGATCTTGCTGTACTCCAGGAACCGGGCCCGAATCCCTGTCAGGTCGGAGACGATGGCGATCGAACCGGTCTTATCCCGCTCCAGGTAAACACTGCGGTACAGGGTGACCGTCCGCGGGGTGAAGTAGGCTCCATCTGCTCTGGGGGGCGGCATGCGGAACGCCGTCGTCAGGTCGGCCCGGTGATAGGCGGTAAAGATTTGTCCCCGGTTGTCGTACAAGCACGCGCCTAGCACATGGTGTTCGGTGCGCAGTGCTTCCATCATCTCCCGCGCCGTCTTCTGATCATTAAAGGCCAGCGACGCAGCCGTATTGGCCCCCAGCGTATCGGCCAAGGTTGCCAGTTCGTCGGCGATGTCGGCATGAATTCTCTGCCGCTCGTAGATGGCGAATCCCACACAAGCCAAAATCACTGCGAAAAAGCTGGACGCCAGGATCAGGCCGCCCAGTTTCTGCCGAATGGGAAGGTCTCGTATGTTCATGAGCTTACTTTCCGGGGTCTTCTCGCACCACCGTCTGGGCCAGCATCAAGAGCCGTGATCCGATCTTGAGCCTGGCCGATTCGGCGGCTGCTAAATTGATTTCGAAGCGGACTCTGTTCTGCTCCAGCAGAAAGCCGATCATTCCCCCCATCCCGACAAAGCCGGCTGTCTCTCCCACCGTCAGAACCGGCGCATGGTGCAAATCCGCCACCAGGGCTGGAATGCGTCTGCTTTGCCCCTTGCCGATAAAAAGGATTTGGCAGGACTGCAGATACTGCGCCTCGGCAAGATGACGAATGCGCATCACCCGGTTGCCAATGATTTTTCCCGCAATGCTGCTTTCCAGCGCCCCCTGAAATGGGTCGTCTCCTAACGTGCATACAAAAAGTGAATTTTCTGTATCCATCGGTGTGTCCGCAGGCCAATCCACCAACTGGGCAAAATGGAAAATAAAAGCTGCCTTGACCCGGTATTCCTCCTCCGTGGACTGGGCTCCCCCGCGATGCCCACCTCCTGCCAGCAAAACAAAAAGTCCGGCGAGCATGGCTCCGTAGCGCACGGCCCAACGATGGAATCGCGGACTCACGCCCGCTGCGCCACGGCTGCCGTGACGCCATGACCCCTTGCCCATTCAGAACCACCACGTAAGCCTGGCATACGCGCTCCGCCGCACCAGGCTAGGAAGCACGGTTAAATCCGCCCCGGAGTACTCCTGGTGAAGATCCTGCAATAAGTTCTGACCCACCAGGTCGAGTGAAATCTTCTCCGAGAGTTGCCATGAAAGGTTTGTATCCAGGCGGGTATAAGAGGGAATCTTGGGATCGAAGAGCGGGCCAACAAAAAAGGCGGAGGTGGTCCACTGCCAATGCCGGGGTAAGTTCACCTGCGAGCGCAACTGGGCTTGCTGCTTGGGGCTGTCGCCTTGAGACTTAGGCACCACGGTCATATCCATGCTGCCTGCATCCGGGTGCAGGTGCATGGCGAAGTAGGTGTATCCAGGGCTGAGCGTCCATCGGCTGGCTAACTTCACCCCGGCAAATAGTTCGGCCCCGTAAGTATCTCCGTGCACCAGATTGCCAAAATGGAAGGGGATGAGCAGATGTTCCGGCGGAGGGCTCGCCTCTAACCCGGGGATTCCGGGTTCCACCGTGGTCAGATTGCTGTGCCAGTCAAAAAAAGCCGCCGCGTCAAACCAGACTCCCTTGGTCAACTGCTTGCGAAAGCCTGCGTCCGTGGCACTCAAGTGCTCATTCCGGATATTACGGTTGCCGAATACACTGATTAAAGCGGGAAGGTTGCCCGGTCCGGGGACCGCGGAAACATTGAAACGAATGAATGCTCCGGCCTGCGACGGCGTCGACTGCGCACCGGACACTGCCGCCCAAAACATGTTGCGGTCAGTGGGAGTCCAGGTGACGCGCGCCGTGGGTTGCCAATTGAATCCGTTGTAGTACTCGTGCTCTAACTTTGTTCCCAGGGTCAGATACAGTCGATTGGGACGGATGGCTATCTCATCCTGAACAAAAGCGCTGAAAATCTGCGCGGTCAGGGTTGCTGGATGGAACGAGATACGCAATGTAGTTGCTGCCCGGTCTGAGTTGATGCGATAGCCCAGTCCCCAAACCAGATCCTGTCGCTGGCCCCAATCGACATGCTGCTGAAAGTCGAGGTCGAAGGTGTTCAGCCCCAGGCCATAGGTTCCATCGCCGTGGTAACTACGATCGAAATAGGCCTGCAAGGAGGTCTGGGAGCGGGAAGACGTGGTACGTTTCCAGCGAGCGAGAACGTCCCACCCGGAAAAAGTGGCGCGCAGATTGAGAACAGCAGTGACGGGAGGGGACACAGAGACGATCGCATTGTCCCTCTCTCCCGCGTTTCCGCTGACGGCCTCGCCCTCCACGGTCAGCGAATCCTGCTTGGAAAAATCCTCCTCTGCTCGAAAACCGCCATGGTAGCGGTACCAATCATCCTTGCCGCTCTGGTGATCCGGGGTAAGAAAGTGACCCGTTTCGAAACCATCGGCGAACATCCGGTACGCTCCCTGCCTGCCGATCAAGCCTCCATACCGCGCCATTCCAGAACCGTGATCCAACGTTCCTCCGGAGCCCACCGCCAAACCTCCTTGCGTATCCCGCGCGCTTTTGGTGATGATGTTGATGACCCCGTTCACTGCGTTTGCCCCCCAGATCGCCGCCCCCGGGCCGCGAATGATCTCGATCCGTTCCATCAAATCGAGCGGCACATCCTGCGCGTCCCAGAAAACTCCGGAAAAGCCAGGTGTGTACACCGAGCGGCCGTCGATCAGAACCAGCAGTGATTTCGAATACTGACCATTGAAGCCGCGGGCGCTGATAGCCCAGATGCTCGGATTGATTTGGGCTACATCCATTCCAGGCACCATCCGCAGTAAATCGGGGAGGTTGGTCGCTCCCGAGCGATTGATGTCCTCTTTCGTAATCACGAAGATTGCTGCCGGTACCTTCGCCAGCTTCTGCACCTTCTTTGACGCTGAAGTCACATCCAGGTTCATCAGGTCTTCGATCTGCAGATCGACCAGGTCAGGTGGCGCGCTCTGAGCCTGTGCGGCGAGCAGCGCCAGTGCCAAAAGCACACACTCGCAGGCCACCGCTCGCATCAGGACTTGCTTCATCGCGCTCCGGGTCCGGGATGGCAAGGTCGCTTTGGCCAGACCGACATGGACTCTTATTGGTCCTATCGGCATGCTTGGGGTGTCGCATTATGAGTGAGGGATGGAGCGGGAAGGACGGTATGAGACTACGCAACCAGGCAAAACAAAAACAAACTTCCGTACGTTGACTGTCGTGAAGTGCTTCGGCACTCGCGCCTATTTGGCAGGTAAGGCCGGCTCTTCTTTGGGCGCCGGCGGGGCCGCCAGCGGAATCTCTTCCACGATATCGATGCCGGCGCTGCGAAGCAGTTCCGCGACCACGGCACGATTCAGCCGGGTGAAGTCAAATTCCACGCGCATGGTTTTCTTTTGTTCATCGAGCACGATCTTACGGATCCCGTAGACTCCCCGAGCTTTCCCCAACGCCATCATGGCTGCTTCGGTCGGGTGCAGTTCGTAGCGATACAGAACATCAAGGTTGGTGGTCATGAGGTCATCATAACAAGGGAGAACAGACGGCGGGAGGCCTTCAAGGCCGTCCACTTGGAGTTCAAGATAGCTTGGACTTGCTTAGCTTATTGCCGCTGGAGCATCCTCTAAATTCTCTTGTGCGCTGATAAAAAGATGCCCTCAGGGGCTAAACAGGCTGCGGAAAAAGTCGGTTTCGAGCGAAAGCGTAGCCCTCAGCGGCTAAAGCCGGACTGATTCTAGATTGGTTACGTACGGCCTAAAGAGCGTAGTGGAGGGACCTGCGGTTCTTTCCCCGAGTTCTCACACACGCTCTAAAGGCCGTACCCTTCAAAGAACTTGGGTTTTTCCGCAGCCTGTAAAGCCCGACGTTTTCTCAATCGTTTACGGCCCGACTAAAGTCGTGTCCTGATACAAAACAGAGCTTTCGCGCAGCCCGTAAAGATTTCCCCTGAGGGGAAGTCGAGTTCTCACGCAGACTCTTAAGCCGCTGAGGTACGTTTTTCATCCTCTAAAATTCTCGTCTTCGCCTGTAGGTCAAAGATGGGAAAGATAATTCACAATTTCCGGCGAGGTCCAGTCCTGGGCACTGATGAACTTACGCCGAATCTGCCCATTGCGGTCGATCACGTAGCTCTCAGGAAAGCGAAACGTTCCATAAAGCGCATTGCTATGCCGCTCGGGATCGCGAATGGTCGTGAAGTCAATGCGATGATCGGCAAGAAACTGTCGATACGCATCCCCATCCGTGTCCACGGAGACGCCCAGCACCGTCAGCTGCGGCAATTGGTGCTGCAGTTCGTTGAGCGAAGGGATCTCCTCGATACATGGAGCGCACCAGGTAGCCCAGAAATTGAGCACCACCACCTGGCCCCGGTAGGTGCTCAATTGCAGCCTGCGACCGCCGTCATCTAACGTGAAATCGGGAGCCGGCCGGCCAAGCTGCGTGGGATGATCACCGCGATCGCAACCTGCCGCCACCAGCAACCACAGAACAACACCACAACTGATCCACCTGGTCACGCTTTCTATGATAACGACCAGCCTGAATCCGGTTTTTTATAATGTTCTCCAAGTGAACCGCGCTCGATGCCCGGGAAGGAAGATTGGGATGCGTCTCTCGGTCGTGGTGCCGGCCCGCAATGAGGCTGATGTTCTTGGACCCTGTCTCGAATCTTTGCTGGCCCAATCGGTCGAGGGCTTTGCCCTCAACAGGGATTGGGAACTACTGCTGGTGGATGACGGCTCGACCGACGGCACGCGCTCCATCGCGCTCGGATTTCCGGCAGTGACCATCCTCCATCCTGGACCGCTCCAACCACAGTGGACCGGGAAGGCAAATGCCGTCTGGACGGGAGCCCAGGCAGCGCAGGGAGATTGGCTCCTGTTCACCGATGCAGACACCATCCACACCCCCGGCAACCTGGAGCGAGCCGTGCACGAAGCCGAGCACGCAAAGGTCGTCATGCTCTCCTATTCGCCGCGTCAATTGGTAACCGGCTTCTGGCAGCGTGCGCTCATGCCGCTGATCTTTTGCGAACTCGCCCTCGCCTATCCCCCGCAAAAAGTTTCCGACCCCTCCTCCCGAGTGGCTGCTGCCAACGGCCAGTTTCTGCTCATCGAGCGAGCGGCTTACTTTCAGGTCGACGGCCACCGAGCGGTGGCCGGCTCCCTGCTCGAAGACGTCGATCTGGCCTTCCTCTTGAAACGAAGAAAATTTCCTATTCGCTTCCGCTACGCACCCGATGCGCTGAGCACAAGGATGTATCGCAGCCTCGGCGCCATGATCGAGGGTTGGACGAAAAACCTGGCCAGGCTATTCAGCTCGCCTCTGCTGATGGCCGGGTGGCGGGCGGTGGATCTGCTCCTCCTCATCGGGCTGCCGGTCCTTATATGGCACTTTTTGGCCGTACCTCTTACTCGCTACGCACTGGCGGCGGTTTGGCTGAGAGTGCTGTGGAGGTTCTACTCGAGAGTCGCGAAGTCCAACTTTGCCGCGCTCGATTGTGCCCTCTCGGTCTTCGCGTTGCCCCTCTTTTGCCTGCTGCTGGCGGGCAGTTGGTGGCAACACACGGTGCGCCACCAGGTGGCCTGGAAGGGCCGCTCCTACAGCCCTGAGAGAAAGCAGCTTTGACTGCCTCAAACTCAAAATAATGAAGAACATAGGCTTGGCGCAGCATCCTATGTGTCAGCTGCGTAGCCGATATAATGCTGGCCAGGTCAACTATGATTCTGCTCACCCGAAAGGCTGAATTCTCCGCCTCCCACTACTACTGGTCAGAGCAGTTGTCGGCGGCCGAAAATGTGCGTCTTTTTGGCAAGTGTGCGAACCGAAACGGCCATGGCCACAACTACACCCTGGAAGTGACCGTGGAGGGGGAAATCGATCCTGTTTCCGGGTTTGTGGTTGACCTTAAAGAACTAAAAGACGTGATCCATCGCCAGGTCATCGACGTTTACGACCATCGTCACTTGAATCTCGAGGTCCCCGAATTCAAGCACACGGTCCCGACCACGGAGAATCTCGCCATCGCTATCTGGAGGCGGCTGGAGAATCAAATCGAGGGAGCGAAGCTACACCGCATCCGGGTATACGAGATGCCCGACTTATTTTCTGACTACTACGGTGAAGCATGAGGGCTTACCTGTCGCGGCGCTATGTCCTCAGTGCCTCCCATCGCCTCTATTCCGAAGCTTACAGCGAGGCCCAGAACCGGGCCGTCTACGGCAAGTGCGCCAACCCCCACGGCCACGGCCACAACTATGTGGTCGAGGTCACAGTGGGCGGCCAGGTAGATCCGGTCACGGGAATGGTCTGCGATCTGGCGGCTCTCGATGATTGCGTACAAACTAAAGTAATCAACCGCTTGGACCACACCAATCTAAATTTAGATGAACTCTTCACGGCACAGGTGCCCACCACAGAAAATCTCTGTATAGCCATTCACCACCTGCTCGCGGAGCACTTGGTTCATGCTGATCTGGAACGAGTGCGGGTGGAAGAGACGCAGAACAATTTTTTCGAGTATTGCGGAAAGGGAAAGCATGGCACAGCCGGCAGTCGTTCGTAAGCCCCCAGTCTCCAAAGGGTTGAGTGGATACTCAACCGAAGACCTGTACACCGAGCTCATTACGCGTTTGGGGGAAGACCCGGGGCGCGACGGCCTGATCAAGACTCCCGAGCGCACGGCGCAGGCGATGAGCTACCTGACCAAGGGCTACCAGGAGGATGCGGAAAAGATCCTGCGTGGCGCCCTGTTCGATGTGGATTATGACGAGATGGTGATCGTACGCGACATTGAGGTCTTTTCTCTTTGCGAGCACCACATTCTGCCCTTCTTCGGCAAAGTCCACGTGGCCTACATACCGAAGGGAAAGGTGATTGGCCTGAGCAAGATACCCCGCCTGGTCGAAGTGTTTGCCCGCCGCTTACAGGTACAGGAGCGGCTGACCCGGCAAATTGCCGATTCCATTCAGGAGGCGATCGAGCCCCAGGGGGTTGGCGTGGTGATCGAAGCCCGGCACCTGTGCATGATGATGCGCGGGGTAGAGAAACAGCACTCTTCGACCGTGACCTCTGCCATGCTGGGAGTCTTCCACCAGCAGAACACGCGTACTGAGTTTCTGTCTCTGGTTCAATCCCGTAACCAGAGCAACTTATAGGAGAGAGTGTGAATGGGCTCCTGGTGATTGATAAGCCGAGCGCGATGACATCGCACGATGTGGTCTCGCGGCTGCGGCGGGCCACCGGCGAGTCAATGGTCGGACACCTGGGAACTCTGGATCCGATGGCCACCGGAGTTTTGCCGCTGTTGCTGGGGAAGTATACCCGCCTGGCGCAATTCTTTGGTCCCATGCCCAAGGCCTACACCGGGGCGATCCGCTTCGGGTTTTCGACCGACACCTACGATGCTGACGGAATTCCTGTCGCCCCGGTAGCGACCCGATTGCCCACCAACGAAGAGATCCAGGCCGCCGCCGCCCTCTTTCGCGGACAGGTGGAGCAGACCCCGCCCCCGTTCTCTGCCAAGAAAGTAGACGGCAAGCCCGCCTACAAGGCGGCACGCCGGGGAGAGACGGTGATGCTCAAGCCCGTGTCGCTGATGATTGAAGAGTTTGTCATCGGCGAACGGGAAGGCGAGTACGCCGAGTTTACCGTGCGCATCTCTTCGGGTGGCTACGTGCGCTCGGTGGCCCACGACCTGGGAAGAGCGTTGGGCTGCGGTGCGCATCTGGCCCGTTTGCGCCGCATCGCGGCAGGACCGTTCACGCTCGCGCAAGCTCTCACATTGGACGAAATGTGCGCCCTGGCGGCCGCCGGCACCCTGGAACAAAGTCTGCCTCATCCGCGTACTTTATTGCCGGAGCTACCCGCAACCACGGCCGACACCTGGGTTGCCGGGCGGCTGAGAAATGGCAATGCCGTGAACCTGCCCGAGTTTTCCAACGCTCCACTGGCCAAGGTTTTTGCTGGCCAGCGCGATCTGGTGGCCATTGTGCGCCGGGTAGCGGGCACCCTCTTTCAACCCATTGTGGTTCTGGGTTGATGTCTTCATTTCACCAGCAACGGTTCGATCAGCGGGAGCAGATTTTTTGCCACCTGCGCATTGCCTTGATCGGTCGCGTGTATCCCGTCGGCCTGCATCCCACCGGCGACGCCGTACACATTCTTGAGCAGGAACGGCAGCATGGGCACGTGATACTTGGCCGCCAGCAGCGCGTAAGTCTGGTTGAACTGGCGGATGTAATCGGCGCCATAATTCGGCGGCAAGGTGATGCCGCCCAGCACCACCTTGGCCCCCGACTGCTGCAAAGTCGAAACCATGTGGTCGAGATTTTCCCGCGTATTCGCGATGGGCAATCCGCGCAGACCATCGTTGCCTCCAAACGCCACGATGACCAGCACTGGTTTCAGGCTCAGTGCGTCCTGCAGCCGGTCGACCCCGTCTTTGGTAGTGTTCCCGCTGATCCCCTGATTGACGACCTGGTAGTGATACCCCTGGGCGTTCAAGTCCTTTTCCAGGTAATCGGGATAGCTCTCTCCAGCGTCAGCGCCATAGCCGGCGGTAAGGCTGTCTCCGAAAGCGACAATCACCGGCCGCCCATCGGGGGCCGCCGCATCGCTCGCCGTATCCGCCGCCGGGGTGGGCTCTGGCGGCGTTGTCTCGGAAGTCGTCTCAGGAGTCTTGGACCGGCAACCAGCAAGCAGCAGGGAAGCAGCAAACACCAGGCTAAGAATTCGTCGGCAAGTCACAACCTCACTCTAGAGCATTTTGAAGCAAAGGAGTCATGGGCCTTCGGCCCACCTAAGAAGATGAAAATGGCACGGAAGAATTGTCGAGTGGGTGGCCCAGGTCTCGCTTTTGCCTGGGTGTTCCGGCCAGGATCCATTCGCGAGGAGAAATCCAGGTTTCCTAAGGAACCAAGCGTAGCGTCTGGAACGAAAGGCTGTGGTGGGCTTCCCCCGGATTTCCTGTGGAGACCCGTGGCTTTGGTGATCTGCATGCGGCTCTCTTTGCGGAGAGCCGCACACGTGGTCGTCGCCAGCAGACGCGAAGTAGGAAATCCGGGTCGCCCATCGTTTTCGGCCCACGTACGCTGGGGCGAACGTGGGGCACCCGTCTGGATCCGTGGGACTCGCCACAGCTTTGAGGGGGAGACAGCCCACCCTTGGCAAAAAACGCCAAGGATGGGGCACCCGGCGTTGGTGGCGGGGATGGAGCCAAAAAGCGGGGCAATCCATGATTGAAGTGCGCGGCCTGAAAAAATCAATACGCAACGGCAACCGGACGATCGAAATCCTCAAGCAAATCGATCTGCTCATCCCGTCCGGACAATTTGTTGCCATCATGGGTGCATCCGGAAGCGGCAAAAGCACCCTTCTCGGCCTTCTCGCTGGATTGGACTCGCCCACCGAAGGGGAAGTCTTCATCGACGGCACCGAAATCAGCCATCTTTCTGAGGACCAGCTAGCCGAAGTGCGCGGGCAAAAGCTAGGCTTCGTCTTCCAGTCGTTCCAACTCATCCCCACCCTTACCGCGTTAGAAAACGTCCTGTTGCCCCACGAGCTGAATGGATCCGGCAACGGCCGCGCAACCGCTGCCGATTTGCTGCGCAGCGTAGGCCTTGCAGATCGCATGCATCACTACCCAATTCAGCTATCCGGAGGTGAGCAGCAGCGGGTCGCACTGGCCAGAGCCTTCGTCTTGCAGCCTCCCATCATCTTTGCCGACGAACCCACCGGTAATCTCGACTCTGAGAATGGCGCCCATATTCTCGATCTGCTGCTCGAACGGAACCGCACCAGCGGTGCAACCCTGGTCCTGGTGACTCACGATCCTCAGGTCTCCTCCCACGCCGACCGTCGTGTCATGCTGCGCGACGGCAGGATCGTGGAAGACACCATGCAAAGGCCGGCCTGACATGCCAACCACGCAAAAACAGTCGCTCACCTGGGGTTCCGCGGCGAAAATTGCCTGGCGCGAGTTGCAGGCCTCGCGCGCCAAATTCCTATTCGTGATTGTGTCGGTTGCCATTGGGGTTGCCGCCTTGACCGGGGTGCGCGGCTTTAGCGACTCCTTTCAAAAAACGCTGCTGGGTGAGGCGCGCACCATCATGGCGGCGGATCTTTCTGCCCGCATGTTCCGCCAGCCCACCGAGCAGGAAGAGCAGCAGCTGAACCTAATGGCATCTAAAGGCATTCAGCGAACGCAAATTACCGATACTGTTTCCATGGTCTCCTCGCCTGGCGACCCGGTACCGTTGCTGGTCTCACTCAAGGCGGTCGATCCCCAACGCTATCCTTTCTATGGCACGGCCGAACTGCAGCCGGCCGGTGATCTGCGCCAGGTGTTGACCGACGCAACCGTCGTAGTAGCTGAAGATTTGCTCATCCGCCTCCACACCCGGGTGGGGGCGAGCCTGAAGATCGGTGATTCCACGTTTCGCATTGCCGCCATCCTGGTCCATGAGCCGGATCGCATGAGTTCAGGCATGGGACTGGGGCCACGGGTGATGATGACCCAGAATGCGCTCGAGAAGAGCGGCCTGCTGCAGCAGGGAAGCCGTTCCGGCGAGCGCTTCCTGTTCAAGCTTCCAGCCAACGGCAACATCGCCAAGGTGCGTGCCCGCCTGGAACAGGTTCTGCCGGACGCGCAGGTCACCGACTTCAGAGAAAGCAACCCAGCGCTGACCGACGGCCTGAAGCGCTCGACGGGTCTGCTCAGCCTCATCTGCCTGGTGGCCATGGTGCTGGGCGCGATCGGAGTAGGGATGGCGATGCGCGCGCACCTGCAGCAACGGGTCGAGGTGCTGGCCATCATGAAGTCGATCGGCGCGCGTTCCTCCGATATTTTGCGCATCTACCTTTTTCAAACCGTGTTGCTGGGATTAGTCGGCGGCTTGATTGGCGTTCTCTTCGGATTAGCAGTGGAGTGGATATTTCCCACCTTGTTAGGGCAGTTCTTGCCTTTGCGCCTCGATCTCCGTCTCCCCTGGCACTCCGGACTGGCGGGACTCGCCACGGGCATTCTGACTACCGTGCTCTTCTGCCTGCCGCCGCTACTCGAGATCCGCACGGTCCGGCCCAACCTGGTGTTGCGCAGGATGGTCGAGGAGCCCAGCGCACGCCGCAGTTGGCGAGCGAGCCTGAGAGAGGGAAGGGCACAATGGATGGTCGCCGTCATAATCCTCTTGGGATTGGGAGCCATCGCTGCAGCTCTCTCTGACTCGGTCGAAGTAGGGCGTTGGTTCGCGGGAGCATTGTGCGCATTACTCATCGTCATCCTGGGCGTGGCGGCGCTGACTTTACGTGTCTTGCGTGCGTTTCTGGCGCGGACCCGCATCCATCTGCAATCCGCCGTTCGCCATGGTCTGGCCAACTTATATCGTCCCGGCAATCAATCCGCAGCCGTGCTGGCGGCTTTGGGCATGGGCGTGATGCTGATCCTCACCGTCTTCCTGATGCAGCATGGGGTGATTGGGGAAATGAAAATGACGTCCGGCCCCGACCTGCCAAACATCTTTCTGATCGACATCAGCAGCAAGGAATTGGCAGGCGTGAAGCACCTCTTAGCCCAGCAAACAGCGGTCACGGGCGAGGTGGAGACGCTTCCCTCGGTCGCGGGAAGAATCATATCCGTGGACGGCGCTGTTGCGGACAACCTCAAGCTAAAAAATTATCCCAAGCGGTTGCTGCAGACGGTCTCCCTGACCTGGTCGCAGGCTTTGCCGGCGGGATCCACCCTGGCGCAGGGAACCTGGTGGGACAAAGATGACGGGCAATCGCTGGTCATCACCGAGCACATTGCGCAACGGCTCCATTTGCGGCTTGGCTCTCATATCGTGTTCACGTCGAATGGGCGGACGATTCAAGCCACGGTGACTGCGATTATCCGTCACAATGGCCAGCACGTATACGCGCGCAGCGAATTCATCCTCACCCCGAAAGCCCTGGCCGGCCTGCCGGTGGTCTGGTACGGAGCGGTGCATGTGGACCCGCGCCAGGTGGGCGTGGTGCAGAGGGCGCTCTTTAATGCCTATCCCACCGTCACGGTCATCAACATTGCCGATGTGATTGAGACCATCCAGGGGGTGGTGCAGCAGATCACCATCGTGGTTCGTTTTCTGGCTGCGTTTTCGATCCTTGCCGGCGCGGTTATTCTCGCTTCGAGCATTGCCAGCACCCAGTTCCGAAGAGTGCGCGAGGTGGTGGTACTTAAGACGCTGGGGGCTAAGCGAAATCACATCGCCGCTGTCTTCAGCGTGGAGTTTATCGTGCTGGGATTGCTCGCCGGGTTTGTGGGCGTGATCTTCGCCAACCTGCTCTCGCGGGTACTGCTGCATCGCCTGGATGTAGCCTTTCACATCGAGTGGCTGGCCACAGCAATCGCACTGGTCGGGACGGCAGTGTTGGCCACAGCAACCGGCTGGGCAGCCAGTTTTCGCATTCTGGGCCAAAAGCCCTTGCAGGTGCTGCGAGAGGAATAGGCGTCCGCGACGGCGCCCAGCCACGAACATGGGTGCCCTCAGGGGCTAAAGCCCGACGTTTTCTCAATCGTTTGCGGCCCGACTAAAGTCGTGCCCTGATACAAAACAGAGCTCTTGCGCAGCCGGTAAAGTTGTCCCCTGAGGGAAGTCAAGTTCTCACCCAGGCTCTTCAGGCCGTACGTAACTAATTGAAAATCATTACAGCTTTAGCCGCTGAGGGCCCGTCCCCGAAAAGGGCCTGGAGCATCAGGGAGCCCAAAACCGATATGCCAGGAATCAATAGTTATCGAAAAGGTGCTCAAGCTCTTTGATCACCTTGCCTTCCTGATCTATGGTGCCGGAGTTCCCACACTTATTCACGACCCAGCGCTGGTAATTGGTGGTCAGAAAGAGGAGGTACTCTTTGCCGACCTGCAGATCGTAGCTATCTGCGGTATGTTCACTGAAAATCGTGATCTCTCCGGATCGCTTGCCTTTGACTGTCTGGCTAATTTGCACCACATATTCGGTGCCGTCGAAGGTATACCAGGATTGTGGCGCCGGACGCGAGGACATCACCGTCCCGATGATGACGGCCTCTGAGTCCTTGAATTCTTTTTTGACCGGCAATGGATTTGTGCACTCCCCAAAAGAAACTGCCGCGAAGAGAAAACAGGCCAATCGCGTCGCAACCCGCCTCGTTCGCCTCGATTTCGTTGCCCTGGTTTTCCCCACCATGCTTTTCCTTACGTGCGGTGAAATCGAATGAGAGCTAAGACAGTCTAACCCGGGGAGTTGTAAAGACGACAAGGCCGACCCCGGTTAGATACGGGGAAAGGACCGCTCCTCGTCAAGCGGAAATCCCGTCACTCTAAATTACAATTCTGGGCGGCAGGGGTTGGTGCCGAAAGGAGCTTAATATGGCTGACACATTCACGATTGATCCGGCCCACACGGCCGTCTTGAGCATGGATTGTCAAGCCGGCCTCGTTTCCATTTACACCCGGGAGGCCAAAGACGCTTTTCTGGTTCGAGTCGCAAGTGTTCTCAATCACGCTCGTGCTACTGGCATGACCATAATCCACATCCAGGTAGGTTTTCGACCGGGACTCCCCGAGATTAGTTCCCGAAATGCACTTCTTGGCGCCATTAAAACCTCAGAGCAACATCAGCGGCTATTCCGGGAACCGCTGGGAGCGATCCCGGATACCATCGCACCGCAAGACGATGAAATCGTTATAACCAAGCACCGAATCAGTGCCTTCGCCGGCACGGATCTGGCTATGATCCTTCGCGCCAATGACATCGATACGTTGGTTCTTTACGGCATTGCGACCAGTGGTGTCGTCCTTTCCACTCTTACCGAGGCTGCTGACGCCGATTACCGTATTGCGGTCATCGGCGATTGTTGCGCTGACCTGGACTCAACGCTTCACGATTGCCTCATCCAGCGATTCTTCCCTACACGCGGGTCGGTCTTCTCCTCTGAGGGTTTTATCGCCGCCTCATCGAGGACGGATAAACAATTGTGAAAAGTTCCTTCTGGTCAGGTCGGAGGCGGTTCCATTGCATTGACCGGAACGAGCCATCCTCTTACTATAGGAGAGTCACATCTGCCGCATTGCCCCCTCGTTCAATGGTAGGACAGCTGCCTCTGGAGCAGCATATCGGGGTTCGAATCCCTGGGGGGCAACCAGAGTAACGCGTGTATTTTCAATAATATAAAAGATGTTTTCCTCGGATTGTGACCCGTTCCGAACGAAGTGGCCGTAGGAAAGTCCATAGGCGTTCGAAGCGGTGCGCATAATGCGTGTTTTTGTGAGGATATCGACGGGTTGGAAGTAGCTCTATACCCTGCATTTTCAGCGAATGTGTCTGCCTAAAAGGCAGTCACTAGCCGCCTGCAGGAAACCGTTCTGATCTTCGTGATTCCCGTTCTCCACGGTCGACTCGCGTTTCATCACCCGGTGCAAAGAGTTTCGAGACAACGTGGGTACTGTCTGGGAATGCGTAACCCACGGCGCCAGTCTCCCCCGCTTGATCGCTCGAAGGGGTCTATGTGCGTTCCTCAAATAGTTTCTACGGCACAATTGAAGCTAAGACGATCACGATCTTCATGGAACGGAGGGTTCGCAGAGTGACACAAAAAATGATAGGCAACACTGGACAAAGCAGAAGTATCTTGGTCAGGGATTCCCGTGCACACATTGGATGGATGCTTACGTCATTAGTGTTTTTGTCATCGGCATACAGTATTGCATTGGCACAATCCTCATCTGCTGGTTATCCCGAGGCTGCTTCTGGCGGTCACGCCTTCTTCCATGGTGGGATCCTTCTGCCACTGGTTAGAACCATGGCAAGCCGCATAAGGGGCTATGCATCTCCCGCCAAGCCTTTTTCGACTCAGTCAGCAAACCGATCTACAATGATCCCAAAATCCAAAGTTGCCTAGCGAGCAACAGAATCGTACGCATGCAACCGGCATGCACATTTACCGGGGTGACGCGGGTGTCCAATCCATGTTGTGCCTGCACGGGGCCGATCTGCAAACTTGACGATTTGCGGACATGGCTGTTTGCCATCCTCGTGTCCTGCCTTGTTCTCGCAGGGCTGACAGGCTGCGGATTCCGCGCAAACGGATCAGTTGCGGGCGTGCTTCTTGTCCAGCCGAGCACAGTGGCTTTTGGAACAGTGCCTGTCGGGCAAACCGCTACCAGTAAGGTTTCCCTTCTCAATGAGACTTCAGGGCCGATTGCTATTGCTCAGCTAAGTATTGCGGGGCAAAGTTTTTCCCTGATCAACCAAAGTAGTTCTCCGATTAACATTGGTGCGGGCGATACTTACAGCTTCGACATCGGGTTCATGCCCCAGCAGGCTTCCCGCTACTCTGGCCAGTTCACTGCCACGAACGCCGCCGGCAACCCGATTGCGCAAGCCCCAATCACCGGTGTGGGGATTGGGGGGAGTGTCTCGACACCCACATTGACCATCAGCCCGGCGAACTTGGCCTTTGGCAACGTGACCATGAACACGGCGTTGACACTTCCAGTGACGTTGACCTCGACGGGGACGGGGCCTGTGACCATCAGCTCGGCGGCGTTGAGTGGTACCGGGTTCACAGTGTCGGGAGCCACCTTTCCGGTGACCCTGAATCCGACTCAGTCGGTGACTTTGAGTGTGCAGTTCGATCCCACGGCTGCGGGAGCGGTAACGGGTCAGCTGACCATCCAGAGCACCTCCTCGACCAACGGTACGGCGGTGGTCAGCCTGACGGGGACGGGGACGGCGGTGGCGGCAACATTGAGTGCTCTGTCTTGCAGCAACGCGTCGATGACCGGTGCGGGGAGCGATGCTTGTACGGTGACGCTGAGTGGGCCGGCTGGAAGCGGTGGTTTGAGTGTGTCTGTGGCGAGCAGCAATGGAGCGGTGACGGTGCCGGCCACGGTGGTGGTTCCAGCCAATGCGAGCAGCGCCGGTTTCACGGCGACCGTATCGGCGGTCTCTACCGGGCAAGCGGTGACGCTGACAGCGAGCGCGGGCAGCGTTACCAGGAGCTTTGCTCTGCAATTGAATGCTGCGGTACCCGCGCTGACCATTAGTCCGGCGAGCTTGGCGTTTGGCAACGTGACGGTGAACACGGCATCGACGCTGCCGGTGACGTTGACCTCCACTGGGACGGCGCCTGTGACTATCAACTCAGCAGGGTTGAGCGGTACAGGCTTCACGGTGTCGGGAGCCACATTTCCGGTCACCCTGAATCCGAGCCTGGCGATTACGCTGGATGTGCAGTTCGATCCGGCCACTGTGGGAGCGGTAACGGGTCAGTTGACCATCCAGAGCAACTCCTCGACCAACGGTACCATGGTAATCAGCCTTACTGGAACCGGGGAAAGTGTTTCACATTATGTGGACCTGAGCTGGCAGGCGCCTGGCAGTTCTGCTGATCCGGTTGCGGGTTATCACATCTATCGCTCGACCGGCAGCTCTCCCTATCAATTGGTGAACTCGTCGCTCGACACCCAGACTACTTATGTGGATAACAATGTTCAGTCTGGGCAGAGCTATGACTATATCGTGAAAAGTGTCGACTCCTCCGGGGTGGAAAGCACCCCGTCTAACCAGGCTGCCGCAACTATCCCCTAAATACCAAACGATTGGTTTTCTGGGGTCGCGGCCAGGAGACTTTAATAGCTACCCCCAGGCATTCACGCCTCACGCCCGGCGAAAAAATGAAGCAAACTCAATTAACAAATCTCCCTGTGGGCGCCGTGTTCGCGTATTGGCTAACCGTATAGACGAAACACATTCCCTCTGATTAGAACTCGTAAACAGGACCTCGCAAAAGGTGCAAAGAAAGGCTCGTTACTAACGTAACCAAACGCCCTAAACTGTAACCATGCTCACTTACTATAACTAGTTAGTGTCATTGAGGGGACAATATCGTGGAGTGAGAATGCAGGCACGCTGGGTGATTTCGAGCCTTCCCAGTTGGTTATAGTCGAACCGGCGACTTCAGCCTGGATGCCTGGGAGGATTTAGAATCGCTGGTTAGGATTTCCTGGTTTCCGTCCCAAAAAATCATTAGTGTCCTGATTTTTCGTCGAGCGCTGCACAGGTTCCAAGTTGCACGAGTCGCGAATCGTAGAATTCTTCTTTTATCTGCCTCTGGAGAGCTTGCACGTTTTACAGAGGGGTGACACGTTGTCCAGTTCAGATTGTGTACGCAGACCCAGAGCGATCGGTAAATTCGACGGTCTGTACACGCGGTTGTTGGTCATATTTACATCTTTTGCCGTCGTTGCGCTGGCAGGTTGCGGATATAAGCCGAACTCATCTGCGACTGGTCCGCTTAGCGTTTCACCAGGCGCAATCAGTTTTGGTGCGGTGCCTGTCGGGCAAACCGCCACCAGTAAAGTCCTGCTTATCAATGTGAGTTCTGCGCCCATAAGTGTTTCCCAGGTGAACGTTTCCGGGTCGAGTTTCTTTATCAACAGTCAGATTAGCTCTCCCGTTACGGTGAATGCCGGTGGTGTCTACAACTTTGTGATCTCATTCAGGCCCGCCAGCGCCTCCACTTACTCTGGCCAATTCACCGTGATGAACGCAACAGGCACCCAGATCGGTCAGGGTTCGGTCAGTGGCCTGGGTGTCAGTGCAAGCAGCGGTAACCCTGGTTCAACGCCAATGCTCAGCGTCAGTGCGGCCAGCTTGACGTTTGGTAACTTGACGGTGGGCTCGGCATCAACGCTGTCCTTAACGTTGACTTCTACGGGGGCAGCGCCGGTTACTATCGATTCTGCAACGCTAACCGGTTTGGGTTTCACGGTGTCGGGGGTCACGTTCCCGGCAACCGTGAATCCAGGTCAGTCAGCAACGCTGAATGTACAGTTTGATCCGACTGCCGTGGGACCCTCCTCAGGTCAGTTGACCATCCAGAGCAACTCGGTGCCCAACGGCACAGCGGTTGTGAATCTGAGCGGGACCGGCACCGCAGCGGCAAGCCCCTCGCTGACTCCGCAATTGACAATCAGCGCCGCCAGTCTGATGTTCGGCAACGTGACATTGAACACCGCCTCGACCCAGCCCGTCACCCTGACTTCTACCGGGACCGCTCCGGTAACGATCGACTCGGCAGCACTGACAGGTGCCGGCTTTACAACCTCGGGGGTCACATTTCCGGCCACCCTGAATCCTGGCCAATCGGCGACGCTCAACGTTCGGTTTGATCCGACTGCCGCGGGCGCGGTGTCGGGTCAGCTGACTCTCCACAGTAATTCGGTGCCCAACAGCACCGCGGTTGTCAGTCTGAGCGGCGCCGGCACCGCGGCAGCAAGCCCGGAGCTGACGATCAGCACGGCCAGTCTGACGTTCGGCAATGTGACGGTGAATACAGGGTCGACGCAACCTGTAACGTTAACGTCCACAGGCACGGCGCCGGTGACGATCAACTCGGCAGCCCTGACTGGTAGCGGTTTCACGATGTCGGGAGCTACGTTCCCGGTCACCTTGAATCCGAGTCAGTCGGTGACGCTCAATGTGCGCTTCGATCCTGCCACCACGGGATTGGCATCGGGTCAGCTGACCATCCAGAGCAACTCGTCGACCAACGGCACCGCGGTTGTCACGCTGAGCGGGACGGGCACTGCAGCGCCAAGTCCACAGTTGACGACCAGCGCGGCCAGTCTAACGTTCGGCGACGTGACGGTGAACACCGTATCGACGCAGCCATTGACGTTGACCTCGACCGGGACGGCGCCGGTCACTATTAATTCCGCAACCGTCAGCGGGGCGGGCTTCGCGCTATCGGCGGCTACATATCCGGTCACCTTGAATCCAGGTCAGTCAGCAACGGTGAACGTGCAATTCGACCCGGCTGCCACGGGAGCGGCGTCGGGTCAGTTGACCATCCAAAGCGACTCATCGACCAACAGCACAGCGGTTGTCACGCTGGGGGGAACGGGCACGGCGGTGGCAAATCCGCAATTGACCGTCAGCGCGGCGAGTCTTACGTTCGGAAATGTGACCGTGAATACCACATCCACACAGCCCATAACTTTGACCTCTACGGGGACGGCGCCGGTTACTGTGAATTCGGAAACGTTGAGTGGAACAGGGTTTGCGATTTCAGGAGCTACGTTTCCGGTCACCTTGAATCCAGGTCAGACGCTAACACTCAACGTGCAGTTCGATCCGGCTATCACTGGAGCGGCATCAGGACAGTTGATCCTGCAGAGCGACTCATCGACCAACAGTACAGCGGTTGTCAATCTGAGTGGCACGGGGACATCGGCGGCAAGTCCACAGTTGACCATCAGCACGGCCAGTCTGACGTTCGGCAATGTGACTGTAGACACGGCATCGACGCAGCCCGTAACGTTGACCTCCACGGGAACGGCGCCGGTTACTGTGAATTCGGGAACATTGAGTGGGACAAGCTTCGCCATGCCGGGCGCTACGTTTCCGGTGACCCTGAATCCAGGTCAGTCAGTCACGCTGACTGTGCAGTTTGATCCGACGACCATCGGAGTAGCGTCGGGCCAGTTGGCTCTCCAAAGCGACTCGTCGACCAATAGCACAGCGGATATTACTCTGAGCGGTACGGGTACCGCAGCGGCAAGCCCGCAGTTGACGATTAGTTCGGCCAGTCTGACGTTCGGCAATGTGACGGTGAACACTGCCTCGACGCAGCCCATAACGTTAGCCTCCACCGGAACAGCATCAGTGACCATCCAATCGGCAACCTCGACGGGGGCTGGTTTCACCGTGTCGGGGGCTACGTTCCCGATGACCTTAAATCCAGGCCAGACGGTGACTCTCAGCGTGCAATTCGAGCCGACCGTCACGGGAATTGCCTCGGGTCAGTTGTCCATTCAGAGCGACTCGTCGAGCAACAGCACAGCGATCGTTACTCTGAGCGGCACGGGCACGGCGGTGGCAAGTCCGCAGTTGACGATCAGCGCGGTTAGTATGACGTTCGGCAATGTAACGGTGAACACGCCATCGACGCAGCCATTGACGTTGACCTCCACAGGGACGGCGCCTGTGACCATCAACTCGGCAGCATTGAGTGGTACGAGCTTTACGATTTCGGGAGCTACATTCCCGGTCACCTTGAATCCGAATCAGTCATTAACGCTGAACGTGCAATTCGATCCTACCCAGGCGGGCGCCGCGTCGGGCCAGCTAACTATTCAAAGCGACTCATCGACCAACAGCATACTGGTGGTCAATCTGAGCGGTACGGGAACGGTAGTGGCAAGTCCACAATTGAGCGTGAGTGCAGCAAGTCTTTCGTTTGGCAACGTGACGGTGAACACGGCGTCGACGCTTCCGTTGACGTTGACCTCGACGGGGACGGCGCCTGTGACCATCAACTCAGCAGGGTTGAGTGGTACAGGCTTCACCATGTCGGGGGCTACCTTCCCGGTCACCTTAAATCCGACCCAGTCGGTGACTTTGAGTGTGCAGTTCGATCCCACGGCTGCGGGAGCGGTAACCGGTCAGCTGACCATCCAGAGCACCTCCTCGACCAACGGTACGGCGGTGATCGGCCTGACGGGGACGGGGACGGCGGTGGCGGCAACATTGAGTGCTCTGTCTTGCAGCAACGCGTCGATGACGGGGTCGGGGAGCGATGCTTGCACGGTAACGCTGAGCGGGCCGGCTGGCAGCGGTGGTTTGAGTGTGTCCTTGGCGAGCAGCAATGCGGCGGTCGTGGTGCCGGCCACGGTGGTGGTTCCAGCTAATGCGAGTAGCGCCGGGTTCACGGCGACGGTGTCGTCGGTCTCGACCGGGCAAGCGGTGACGCTGACAGCGAGCGCAGGCGGCGTTTCCAAGAGCTTTGCTCTGCAATTGAATGCTGCTGTACCCACGTTGACCGTCAGTCCGGCGAGCCTGGCGTTTGGCAACGTGACGGTGAACACGGCGTCGACGCTGCCGGTGACGTTGACCTCGACGGGGACGGCGCCTGTGACCATCAACTCGGCAGGGTTGAGTGGTACAGGGTTTACTGTGTCGGGAGCCACCTTCCCGGTCACCTTAAATCCGACCCAGTCGGTGACTTTGAGTGTGCAGTTCGATCCCACGGCTGCGGGAGCGGTAACGGGCCAGCTGACCATCCAGAGCACCTCCTCGACCAACGGTACGGCGGTGATCGGCCTGACGGGGACGGGTACGGCGGTGGCGGCAACATTGAGTGCTCTGTCTTGCAGCAACGCGTCGATGACCGGTGCGGGGAGCGATGCTTGCACGGTGACGCTGAGCGGGCCGGCTGGCAGCGGTGGTTTGAGTGTGTCCTTGGCGAGCAGCAATGCGGCGGTCGTGGTGCCTGCCACGGTGGTGGTTCCAGCTAATGCGAGTAGCGCCGGGTTCACGGCGACGGTGTCGTCGGTCTCGACCGGGCAAGCAGTGACCCTGACAGCGAGCGCAGGCGGCGTTTCCAAGAGCTTTGCTCTGCAATTGAATGCTGCGGTACCCACGTTGACCATCAGTCCGGCGAGCCTGGCGTTTGGCAACGTGACAGTGAACACGGCATCGACGCTTCCGGTGACGTTGACCTCGACGGGGACGGCGCCTGTGACTATCAACTCAGCAACGTTGAGTGGTACAGGGTTCACGATGTCGGGAGCCACGTTCCCGGTCACCTTGAATCCGAGCCTGGCGATTACGCTGGATGTGCAGTTCGATCCGGCCACTGCGGGAGCGGTAACCGGTCAGCTGACCATCCAGAGCAACTCCTCGACCAACGGCACGGTGGTAATCGGTCTTACCGGCACCGGGGAATCACATTATGTGGACCTGAGCTGGCAGGCGCCTGGCAGTTCTGCCGATCCGGTTGCGGGCTATCACATCTATCGCTCGACCGGCGGCTCTGCTTATCAATTGCTGAACTCGTCGCTCGATACCCAAACGACCTATGTGGATAGCAATGTTCAGTCCGGGCAGAGCTATGACTATATCGTGAAAAGTGTCGACTCCTCCGGAGTGGAAAGCACATCGTCTAACCAGGCCGCCGCAACTATCCCCTAAGACCCGGAGAAATGGCCGGTCGCGGCTACCCCGAGCGATGCCTTGCTCTGCCGTACACACGCGACCGGTGTCCAGATCCGACGTCCGTTTACCTCCTAATTTGTCGTGGGACGCTGGCAGACAAGCTGGTCGCCGCCTGGACGGGCTTTCGCCTTACAGTGACGATCATTTGGTCTTTGAGGGTAGCCGGCAGAAGTCTATCCGTTTTCTTGAGCCAAGCGGTGGCCATCGCTTCCGCTTCGATCTTTTGCTCGAGGGTCATTGCACTTCCAACCCGTTTGCTCGCTTCCGATACCTGGTGGCTAACGATTAAATACCATTTGTAAGCCTGCGTGAGGTCTTTGTAATCAGCTTTTCGCTCCCCATGGAATCGAGCCAACTCAAGTTGTGCGATCTGCACGCCTTGCTCCGCAGCTCGTTGGTACGGGATGAGCGCGGAATTACTGAGCATTCCATTATCGGCAAAGTTCTCATCCAGGCAATTGACCTCCGATTGCGATGGGACTTTGCGCTTTAGGGCGAGGGAGAGAAGCTCAACCCGGCTCGAAACATTGAGCTTCTCAAAGACCTTAAAAAGGTAATTCTTGACGGTGTGTTGGCTTAAGCCTAACCGTTCTGCAATTTCCCGATTTGACAAGCCGTCCGCCACGCATTCCACTATTTCCATTTCTCGCTTTGACAGCTGCTCTATTCCCTGGGCGTTGGGCGCTGGAGTGCCTCGCGGGGAAGCCAAAGCTTGGACCAGCAAGCCCATTTGTTCGGCGTTGGCCCAGATCTGCCCCTGATGCACCCCCCTTACGCACTTGCTCAAAGCCTCAACCGATTCTTGCTTGCTCAGCACCCCCCGGGCACCGGAACGAAACGCCTCCAAAACCGATTCATGTCTCGAGGTGTCAAGGAGCATGATCGCGCGGACGTTCGGATGCAAGCCACGCACCTCTCGCAAAACCTCGAACCCGCGACCAGGCTGCCCATCCAGCTCGGAACTGAGGAGGAGAACATCCAGGGCGCGTACGTGGGCGCGCGCGATTAATTCCTGAGAGTCTGCCCCTATCACCTCGAATGCACCGTCACGTCTCAGTGCGTCCGCAAGCAAACTTGTGTGCAGCCGGGTATCGTCGGCCACCATGACGCGAATGGCTGACTCCAGAACTCCGTCGAGCATTCCCCTACTCCCCCAAACTCTTTTAATTCGTAAAGGAAAAGTGCGCTACAAGGCCCGGTTCATTACTAGCGTCTCGCCCGTCTTCAAAGACCAACAGTCGAGAGGCTGTGAACATAGCGCTAACTTTTGGTACAGGCAACAGGAACGGCTTGCTGGAGCATTTTAGTAGGGGGATTTGACAGCTGGAGTGGCCTTCAATCCGGGGCTAAAGCAGCTCGACATCTGCCGCAAACTTAACAACGCTTAATGAAGTCCCTGTGTTTGCGTTCATATTTGCAATGATTTCAGACTTGCCATGATTTACCGTCGTTACCGCTTTGCCTTCCCTAGATAGCCGGTTTCCGGGTAGGGCTAGAGAAGATCTGGGTAACGGTAGAGGCATTATTCCCCGTTGTCAATGGCATATTTGGTAACCGCGGGCCTGCCTACTTTTCGTTACCAGGTAATCAAAGCGCTTAGTTCTGGTGGCCGGTTCTCGCAACACAATTTCGTCTAACGGGCATTTCCACCAACGGACGGGACGAGTGCTACGTATGGCAGCAAATGGAGGGAACCCGACGGTAAGTGGTTATCACGTCGCGTCATTCACACCGCAGCGCTACAATTTGCGTTCCGCACTCCGGCGAGAGTCTGCCTCAAAAAGGGACGTTGGCTGAAGGACTCTGCCGGCAGCATTCGTTCATCAGCCAGCCCTTGCCTGCAAGCGAAAGCTTTCCCGCAGGAGCTTGAAACAATCCAACGCAGAGAATTGCTCCTCTGAGTAGATATCCTCATCTGCAGAGCCATGGAAGGAGAAGTGTTTCGCAGAGATTTTGTACCTCTTGCAGCAATCTGCATCCCGCCTGTACGCTAATCCCACTTTTGCAATTAAGTCGGCTTGGCCTCCCCCACGGACCATTGTGTCTATAGCTCGATCAGCCTGCGATTGATCAGCTTTAGGTTCTTCCAGCGGCTCAAATAGAGTCCCTGGACGGGAACGCTGTTGTGTATAGGGCCTCTCTGCTTTGCGGGTGGGGATCTCATTTGTAACCAACTGTAACCAACGTTATGGGGGTCACTCCAATGTGACTCATAGGGCGAAGCTAGGTGCGAACGATGGCGAGTTAATGAACCTTCTAATTCTTAGTTACTTCGAAGATAGATTGCTGTCGCCAGATTAGTAATTGATGTTTGTTTCAGCCTGACTGTTTTAAGTTTCCAAATAAGAAATCTTCTACCGAACGTTCGACATATCCAAACCTCACCAGAGAGCTTGTAGGGGGATGAAGCTTTTGGACATTAGCCATCAGACGTGGAAATCTCCTTATCCTTTTCCAAACCCCGAGAACGACGTGGAAAGCTGGTATGCAGTGCACACCCGTGCGCGGCACGAAAGTGCCGTAGCTCACCGTCTGCGCGAGAGGGGCGTAACGACGTTCCTGCCGACTGTTAAAGAGGTGCATCGCTGGAACGACCGAAGAAAAACTATAACGCTGCCGTTATTTAACTGTTATGTGTTCGTCAGACTGATACCTAACAACCAGGAGCGTCAGCGGGTGCTTCGGACTGATAGTGTGTTGGGCCTTGTCGGCGCCCAGGGAGTAGGCACCCCGATTCCGAACGAGCAGATCGAAGCAGTTCGGATGCTGGTTGAACACGAACTTCCTTCTTGCTCACACCCGTTTCTCAAGGCAGGACAGCGCGTCCGGATTCGTGGCGGCGCTTTGGAGGGCTTAGAGGGGATCTTCCTGTCTCACCTTGGAGAACGGAAGTTGATCATATCGATTGAGGCGATGCAGAGATCTTTGGCGATTCAGGTAGAGGGATACGAAGTGGAACCGATCTGATCACTTCTCCTCTGGCGTGCTGTGTTGGACACCAATTCTTGATAGACGACGAAATCAATACCCGCAGGGTACTTCTAGTCAGCCGCGATGCTTCTATGCTTCGCCTGGTCGAGTTGATGGCGACGTCCGGCTGCTGGCAGCTCGAGAGCACGGCAAATGCGTGGCAAGCGCTGGAGCGCGTGCAATCTGGTCCAGGTCCGGATCTGCTTTTATTGGGTTTGTCGTCCGGGGATCGGGATGGCCCGCACATTCTGCGCTGGTTACTTGGGGTCCGCCCGGCATTGCCGATTATCGTGCTCGATCATCTCGAGGATGGTGACCGAAAACAAGAAGCGGTTCGTCTGGGGGCGCTGGCCTATATGGTTATGCCAGATGATGCCCGTCGACTGGGCGCCCTTATACAGCAGCATCTCTTTGTGATGTCCAAACTCCACCAGACGACCCTGGTAAGCGATGATGTCGAACTGATCGCCGCGGGCAATTTTTTTATTGGGATCAGTCCCATGATGCGCAAGCTCCGAGCCCAGGCAGCCATGCTGGCAAAAGCGAACATGCCGGTCTTGATTCTGGGAGAGGCAGGAAGCGGAAAGGAGACGGCCGCGCGCCTGATTCATGCCTTGTCTGTCCGCTCGGGGTTCAGGTTTGCCAAGGTGAATTGTGCCGCACTGCCCGGCGATCTTCTGGAAAAAGAATTATTCGGGTGTGGGAGCGATAGCACCAACAAGACTACGCCCATCAAGTCTGGCAAGCTGGAGTCATGTGCGAACGGAACCATCCTGCTGGACGAAATCACTGAGATGCCCTTGGGGTTGCAGACCGTCCTGATGCAAGTGATGGAGAACAGAACGCTGATCCGGCGAGGAGCCTCTACTCCAAGAAGTGTCGATGTCCGCATCCTGGCTGCAAGCACCACAAATCTGGAGCACGCCATTTCCCGTAACAAGCTTCGCGAAGATCTGTATGAGCGACTGAGTGCCTACCCGATTTGCGTGCCGCCTCTTAGAGAACGCAATCAGGAAATTCTGCTCCTGGCGCGGCACTTCATGCACCAACTTGCGAGGCATTATGGTATGGCTCCCCGCGAGTTCTCCGCGGCTGCCGTCAAGGCAATGGAAGCATACTCATGGCCGGGCAATCTGCGCGAGTTGGAGAGTGTTGTAAAGCGCTACCTCATGTTGGGTGACACCGAATCCGTGCTAAAAATGCATTCGGATTCTGATGAGGGGAACTATCTTCCAATTCAAGACGCCACGCAGAATCTTGACCGGTCGATCCCGCCCCTGGTTCGGTCTCATGTAGGGAAAACTGGTACCGACTCACTGCGATCTCTGGTTAAGAGTGCCAAGTTAGAAACGGAGAGGAGCGCAATCGGCGCTGCTTTGGAAAAGACGAGCTGGAATCGTAAAGCCGCCGCCCAGTTGCTCAAGATAAGCTATCGGACGCTCCTTTATAAGATCGAACAGTATCAATTGCGCGCCCCGGATCCTTTGATGTTTCCAGGTGGCAACGGACTCAAGGGTAAGGGAATCGGGCTTTGAGGCAATCGCCGCCCCGATCGGGCACAGTGGGTGGTCAACCTTCGAAATCGCCGGCGGGAGTTGTTTGATGAAAAAGAGAGCCGCTTATCCCCTAGCTCTGGAACTCGTACTGGCGGGTTGTGCCCAGTGTCTTCTGGCACAAACACCAGCCTCCAGCAAAGCTTATCGCGAAATGCCGGCGCCTGCCGTGGTCGCTTCGGCCGGGGACGTCGTCGATCAATCAGCTTCGAGACCACATGACGCAAGCTTTGTGATTGGGAATGACGATCTCCTGGCGATCAATGTTTGGAAGGAACCAGATCTTTCCCGGTCGATTCCGGTGCGTCTGGACGGCAGAATCTCGCTACCGTTGGTGGGGGAACTACAGGCCGCGGGAAGAACTCCGTTGCAACTCGAGCAGGATATTTCGAGCAAGCTGCGTTCCTACATCGAGCAGCCTGAAGTTACGGTGATCGTTCAGGAGATCAAGAGCAAAAACTTCAACATTCTAGGACAAGTAGTAAAACCTGGATCGTACTCGCTTACCGCGGCATCGACAGTTCTGGACGCAATCTCCGATGCCGGCGGACTAAAGGAATTCGCCAAGCAAAAGAACATTTACATCCTTCGCCACTCAGCCACTGCCAGTGAATCCCGCATTGCCTTCAACTATAAAGAAGTTATCAAGGGTAAGAACCCGCAGCAGAACATCAAGCTTGAGCCGGGCGACACAATTGTGGTTCCTTGAGAGACGTGGCGCGATGTCAACCCGAATTTGTTTAGCCCTGATGCTGTTTGTTGCCGTACGAGCGTGGCCGCAGGTGGACACGACTTTGCTCCCGATCGATCAACCCCGCATGCTGACGCCGCCTCCCGTAAGTGGTAAAAGTTATCCCACCGAAATCGGTTCGGAAGGGCGCTCTAATTATCTGCGAGCGGGAGTGACATTTGCCACCGCACACAATGACAACGTGGTCGCGGAAGTAGCCAGCGGTCCTGTGAGCGACATCCTTTATTCAGTGTGGCCCACCATCGAGATCGACCAGAGCACCGCACGGCTCCATTGGACGTTAAATTACAGTCCGGGCTTCACCCTCTATCAGAAGACGAGCGCTCTCAATCAATCAAACCAGGATCTGGCCCTGGATTTTCGGTATCGGCTGAGTCCGCATACAACGGTCAGCATGCGGGATTCGCTGCACAAGACCTCGAATGTTTTTAACCAGGCGGATCCGCTTGCGGAAGGGGCCGTTTCCGGAACCGCTCAGGCGCCGGTCATTGGCCTGATCGCTCCTACCGCAGACCAGCTTAGCAACCTGGCGAATATAGGATTGACGTACCAATTCAGTAGAAGCAGCATGGTCGGCGGAGATGGATCATTCACTGACGTGTACTACCTTAATCCGTCGCAGTCCCCTGGGCTTTACGATTCGTGTTCGCGTGGGGGGTCAGCCTTCTACAGTCACCGGTCGTCAATAAAGCAATACGTTGGGACGACCTACACGTATTCGCAAATCATTGCCTATCCGGCCGATGCACAGAGTGAGACGCGCACTGACACCCTCTTCCTCTTCTACACGCTTTACGTGAGGCCTACCTTATCTATATCTGTGTCGGGGGGTCCGCAGTACTTCAACGTTGCCCAGCGGCCCCTGAAGACTTCAAGCGGATGGTCGCCTGCTGGCATGGTAAGTATGGGCTGGCAAGGGAGCCGCGCGAGTCTGGCCGGCAGCTATCTGCGGAGTGTTTCCGGCGGCGGAGGGCTGGTAGGAGCTTTTTATTCGAATAACGCGATGACATCCGCGCGTTGGCAACTGACGCGCACCTGGAATGCAGGGGCAGCGGGAGCTTACGCGATGAACAAAAATGTGACGCCCTACCTTCCTCTGGCAAGCCCAGGCGGCCATAGCATCTCGGGGACGGTCTCCCTCCAGCATTCCTTCAGCGATCGCATCAGGGCCGATTGTGGGTATACACACGTGCACCAGAGCTACGCCGGAATACCCCTCATATCCGGTGCTCCTGACACCAACCGCGAGTTCATCTCCATCACCTATCAGTTTGCGAAACCGCTGTAGAGGATCCTCATGCCTGAAGAACTAAAGGATCAAGAATCCCAGCCGCTTGACCTGCAGCGCTACCTGGATGTGGCTCGTCGCCGCTATCCATATTTCCTGGTATCCCTGCTCGTTGGGTGGCTTTTGGTCTGGGGAGCCAGCTGGATACTACCGCCAAAATATAAGTCAGGCACGCTGATCCTGGTGGAGCAGCCGACTATGCCTAAAGACTATGTCACTCCAAACGTGAATGAAGATCTGCAAGGCCGGCTACAGAACATTACCCAGCAGATCCTTAGCCGTACCCGGCTTGTTCATATTATCGAAGAGCTAAACCTTTATCCGGCCGCCAGGCACAACCACATCACGCCGGACGAAAAGGTAGAGAAGATGCGCAAAGACATCAAGATCGAGCTTGTCCGTGACACTCACGAGCAGATCACTGCATTCAATATTTTCTATTCTGCGCATAACGCTTTCATCGCTCAAAAGGTTACCGGCGAACTCACGAAGCTTTTTATTGACGAAAATCTTGAGGTGCGCCAACAGCAATCCGAAGATACGACCAACTTTCTTCGCAGCCGGCTGGAGACGGCTCGGCAAAGCCTGGCTGAGCAGGAAGCAAAGGTTCGACAATTCAAGAGCCAACACATAGGCGACTTGCCCAGTCAGCAGGCAAGCAACCTGCAAATTTTGAGCGGCTTGCAATCCCAACTGCAAAATGAGGAAGACGCCCTCAACACCGCCCAGCAGCAACGCGTCTACTTGCAGTCACTGATCAGCCAGTATCGGAGTTTACAAGTGGTTTCCAAGAACCCAGACGGTTCTGATACCGGCCTGCCGGCAATCGATAAACAGCTGGAAAAGCTCAGGTCACAACTGGCGGACCTCGGCTCTCACTACACCGATGAATATCCTGACATTAGAAATCTGAAGGTTCAGATAGCTAAGACTGAAAAGGCTAGAGAACAGCTCGTTGCCGAGTTGCAGAGCGCGAAAGATAATCCGGTCAAGGCTGCTGATACGGTTGGGTCAGGCGATCCCCTGCAACACTCGGCCATCTTGCAACTGCAAGGTCAGCTGGACGCCAGCCAGGCAGAGATCGGTAACCGCGAGCGTGCGATCGTTGCCTTAAAAGCTAAGGTTGGCGAGTATCAGGGGCGCCTCAATGATGAGCCGGCGAGCGAGCAGCAACTCGCTGATCTTACCCGTGGCTACGATCAATCAAAGGCCAATTATGACGACTTGCTGAAAAAAGAAAATGAATCGCAGATGGCCACCAGTATGGAGCACATGCAACAAGGAGAACGCTTTCGCATGCTCGATCCTCCCAGTCTGCCGCTGAAACCAGATTTCCCCAACCGTTTGCAGTTCAGCGGGATTGCTGTGGGTTTCGGCCTGATGTTGGGACTTATGGTGGCCGGAGGATTAGAGTTCCTGGACGAACGTCTGCACGATGAAAAGGTTCTCAGAGAGCTGCTATCGATCAAGGTGATTGCCGAGATACCTGAGATCGTGACTCCGGCAGACGAACGTAGAGGTACTCAGAAGATGTGGCTTAGCTGGGCTATGGCATGCATAGTCGTGGCTGTGATCCTTGTGGGCTCCGCATTCAGCTACTTACGGGGTTAGGTACCGGTCGACCATGTATAAAACATTCTTCAATCTAAAGCTTAACCCTTTCGAACTCACGCCCGATCCGGCATTTCTTTTCACCACCAGGCGCCACAACGAGGCGTTGGCCGCGCTCTATTACGGGGTTCGGCGTCATAAAGGGTTTGTTGTGGTCACCGGGGAGATAGGGACAGGGAAGACTCTGCTACTTCGGTGCTTGCTTAAGGAACTGTCACAAAGCCAGGACGTAGCCTATGCATACCTTTTCAACGGTCTGCTTTCTCCGTTAGAGTTTCTGCAGTACATCGTTTCTGACTTCGGCCTGAATGCCTCCAGCAAGAACAAAAGCGAGTTGTTGTTGGAGTTGAGCCAGTTTGTGATCGCGCGCGGCTCCAAACAGCTGACTACCGTCGTGATCCTAGACGAAGCGCACTTGTTATCGACAGCGATCCTTGAGGAGGTCCGACTCTTAACGAACCTGGAGACGGCGCAGGCAAAGTTACTCCAGGTAGTGCTGGTCGGCCAGCCCGAACTTGATCAGAAGCTGGATTCTACCGGGCTGCGGCAGCTGAAGCAGAGAATTGCTCTTCGCGCCCGTTTGGAACCTCTGGATTTGGCCGAGACCAAGGGCTATATTGAACGGCGGCTGGAGATTGCGGGAATCGATGTGGGGGCGAGCCAACTATTTCCTGATTTGGCAATCGCCGCTATTTTTCTTCATTCGAGAGGTTTCCCTCGACTTATCAATACAATTTGCGAGAACTCGCTGATTGCTGCCTATGCGCAGCAGATCCTCAGTGTTACGCCGGCAATCATCGAAGACGTTGCGAAAGACTTCCGCATAGGCGCACGTGAGACTGAAACTGCCGGTAATTGTGGCACCTTTCAACGCGAGATAGACGCTGCGGCGGACGCCGATCCGTACTCCTTTCTACCTGCAGCCGGCCTTTCCGGGGAGGGTGTCAGTGCCCGGGCGCGTGCTTTCCCTCAGATTGAATCCCGCGGTGAGGTTCCGGAGAAAGCCTCTTTTAGCTCCGGTTGCACCCTTCCGGAAAGAGAATTTGTTGAGGTATTTAGCCGCCCGAGGCAGCAATCATGAGCCTGATTTTTGACGCACTGCAACGGGCGGAGGTGGAGCGCAGCGGCATCGGTTTGTCGGCTCTATCGGCAGCTACCGAGGTGCTAAAGCTGGCGGAGCAGCATGCTGCGGTAGAACTGAAAGCTGCGACAAAGTCGGAACTGCCCAAGCCATCAAGCGTGGGGCGCGAGACAGCACCGCGAGTGCCGGGTGCAACCGGAGCGGCGATCACGGTTGAGCCGTCTGCTTCGGTGAGCACCAAGCAGCCGAGCGCGTTTGCTCAGTTCAAGTCGCTCCAGGTCCAAACCTCTTCCGATAGTCACATGGTCTGCCTCGAAGATGGCCACCCGGCAGCAGAACAATTCCAGTTCCTAGGAGTTCGCCTGCAACATCTCAGGCGCGAGCGCCCACTCAAAAAGCTGTTGATTACCAGCACCATCCCAAAAGAGGGCAAGAGCATGGTGGCTGCCAACTTGGCCTGCGCTCTCGCCCGGAGAACTCAGCAGAGGATCCTGCTGGTGGAGGGAGACGTTCGGCGTCCGACGTTGGCGACCATCTTCGGCATCTCGAAGATCCCCGGCTTGTGTGAGTTGCTGCAGTCTGAAGGCAGTCTCACTTCCAATATCTATTATCTGGATCGCCCAGCTCTCTGGCTGTTACCCGCCGGTACCGCAAAGATAAATCCGCTCCAGCTGCTCCAATCGACGAAACTCCCGACACTGTTTGACCAGCTGGCAGAACTCTTCGATTGGATAATCATTGACTCGCCACCCGTACTGCCTGTGGCGGATACCAGTATCTGGATGCGACTCACGGATGGCATTGTTCTCGTTACCCGCCAGGGGACAACCGAGAAGCGCCAGTTGCAGCGGGGCCTCGAAGCCATTGATCAGAAAAAAGTGGTCGGTGCAGTCTTGAACTGCCGTCGAAGACCAGCTCATAGCGACTACTATTACGATTACCTTCAGCCTACTGAACCCAAGTAACACTGCCCAGGTGGGCGGATCCGGACACGTTTCTTTCAAGGAAAGCGAGACATACATACATGCAGATAGAGATACAAGCGAGGCATCTGGGCGACGTAGTAGTGGTCGTTCCGGGGGTCTTCGAGGACAGCAGGGGCCTCTTCTCAGAAACCTTTCGCGCCGACCAGTTCAAGTCCCTGGATCTGCCGACTGAGTTTGTCCAGGACAATCTTTCGCGATCGGCAAAGGGTGTTGTGCGGGGGCTCCACTTTCAGTGGGACCCACCTATGGGGAAGCTCATGCGTGTTTCCGCCGGGAGTGCCTTTCTGGTTGCGGTGGATATACGCAAAGGCTCGCCAACGCTCGGAGGATGGGTCGGAATTGAGGCGTCGGCCGAGAACAGGCGGGCCGTCTGGGCGCCCGCCGGCTTCGCGCGCGGGTTTTGCGCTCTCTCTGACATGGCCGAGATTCAGTACAAGTGCACAGGTATCTACAATGGCAAAGCCGAGTCAGGCATTCGCTGGGACGATCCGGAAATTGGGATTGAATGGCCAACTACGGACGCGCTCGTCTCGGATAAAGACCGAAATGCGCGCACACTCGCAGAGTGGCTGCAGACACCGGAATCAAACAATTTCCAATATTTAGTTTCCCCTCAAGTCGAATTTAGCCTCGGGAGATAAGTCATGAGACTACTAATTGCCGGCGGCGCCGGATATCTAGGGTCGGCGCTCATTCCAAAACTTCTGGCACGTGGTTACAAAGTCGACGTAGTTGACTTGTTCTGGTTTGGGAATCACCTGCCGCGCCAGGCCGGCATCCTGAACAAGGACATTTTTCAGCTTACGGTTGACGACCTGGAACTCTACGACCAGGTGGTGTTCCTCGCCGGCTTGTCCAACGATCCAATGGCCGAATACTCGCCCAGCAAGAACTTTATATTCAATGCTGCTGCGCCGGCTTACCTGGCCTACATAGCCAAAATGGCCAAGGTAAAGAGATATATATACGCGTCCTCCTGCTCAGTCTATGGCTACACTGAAAACGAGCTCTATGATGAAACTCGTGCAGTGAGCTCCAGTTATCCATACGGGATTTCCAAACTACAGGGAGAGCAGGCGGTCATGCAGCTCGCCGGGGAAAACTTCTCTGTAATCTCCCTTCGAAAGGGAACAATCTCAGGATATAGTCCCCGGATGCGGCTGGATCTGATCGTCAACACCATGTTCAAAACCGCCATCAGGGACCATACAATCACCGTAAACAATCCCTCCATCTGGAGGCCGATCCTCAGCATAGAAGATGCTGCAACCGCGTATATTCGCGCCATCGAGGCCAGTCACAAAATCTCCGGCATCTTCAACCTTGCATCGGGGAACTATACGGTCGGCGAAGTAGGAGATCTGATCAAGAGCGCGATTGAAGAACGCCTCAATCTTCGCGTCAATCTCTGCATCAAGCATGTCGAAGATTTTCGCAACTACAAGGTCAGCACTGAAAAAGCCGCCAATGTCCTCAGCTTTCACCCGTCCGGGAGCGTGAAGTCCATAGTAGACAACCTGATCGACCATATGGCCAAGTTTCAGGACTGGGACAACCCGGCCTACGCCAATATCCAATGTTTTAAACAGATCGAGCAATCAATCGAAGTTCCAAGTATGGCGGGTGTCGCGTGAAGGTCGTGGTGGTCGGCGGCAACGGGCAACTCGGCTCCGACATCGCCTCCGCGTTTTCTGATCGGGGTGACGCAGTTGTGTCCCTGACCCATGCGGATATCGAATTGTCAAACCTGGAGTCGGTGAGATGCGGGCTGAGCGCCACCTCTGCTGATCTGGTGGTCAATACCGCCGCTATGCACCACGTAGAAAAGTGTGAAGAGCAGCCTGACAAAGCATTTGCGGTGAATGCGATTGGGGCGCGAAATCTTGCACTTGTAACCTGCAAACTAGGCATTGTGCTGGTTCACATCAGCACCGATTACGTGTTTGATGGAGCCAAAGGCGAACCCTACCATGAGGGCGACGTTCCACTTCCTCTCAATATCTACGGCAACTCGAAGCTGGCCGGCGAGTATGTTGTCAGAACATTGAACCCCAGACATTTTGTGCTGCGTACCTCCGCGCTTTACGGCAAGCATCCTTGCAGGGCAAAGGGTGGGCAAAATTTCGTGGAATTGATGCTCAGACTTGGTCGCGAGCGAGGGGGGGTGCGGGTGGTAGACAGCGAATTTGTCAGCCCCACCTCAACCATTGAGGTGGCCCGGCAAGTTGTAGCTCTGAGCGGCTGTGACGAATTCGGCTTGTATCACGGTACCAGCGAGGGGAGTTGCTCCTGGTATGAATATGCAAAAGAGATTTACTCGCTGGCGAACGTGAACGCAAAGGTTGAAGTGGCAAGTTCTTCAGAGTTCCCAGCAAAGGTCGCCCGGCCCCACTATTCAGTGCTTGAGAATCGGGCTCTAAAACAGCTGGGACTCAACCAATTTCAACCTTGGCAAGAAGCTCTGGCGACCTATCTCTCTCCGTCGCCGGTTCTGTGCGAAACGAATGCATAAAGTAAGCGATGATGTTTACTACTCTTCCCTAAATAATCTCCGGCAACATGCTATAGATATTCGCCGGCCGCTGGGCCTTTGATGCTACTCCTGGTTATTTCAGGTCGCGTTCAGTGTCGAAGCTAAGAAGGAGAAATCAAGTGACCGTTGTTGACGTGAAGGACGAAGCGAAAGCCGGCGGGTTGTTCTCAGGCTCTGCTGGTGAACGGATGGCGCTCAGTGAAGAAGCTTTCCGGCAGATGGTTGTCATCGAGAGGAAAAGAACGGAGCGCTCGGGGAAGCCTTTCCTCCTGATGCTATTGACAGCCGGAAACCAGGAAGACCTGAGTAAGGCACGAGCAGCCCTCGGCATTACGCTTTCTGCCTTGCTTAAATCGACCAGGCAAACGGATGTAATCGGATGGTACAAGAACCATGCGACGATTGGAGTTGTGTTTACTGGCTTCTCGGTTGAGGAGAGGAGCAACATTCTTAGCGCGATCCTAACCAAGGTGAGCAATACTCTCCGGGACCACCTTCCGCCCGCACAGTTTAATCAGCTTAGTGTGTCCTTTCATTTTTTCCCCGATGACTGGGATCATGACGCTCATGGGAGCCCGAGTAACCCCGTCCTGTACCCGGATCTGTTGAACCATGCCGACGGCCGGCGATCACGACTGACGATCAAGCGGCTGATGGATATTGGCGGGAGCTCTGTGGCATTAATCGGATGCCTCCCGTTGTTTGTGGTGATCGCTATGCTCGTCAAGGCTTCATCCAGAGGGCCGGTGTTCTTCCGCCAGCAGCGTGTTGGTCATTACGGGCGCTGTTTTACATTCCTCAAATTTCGTTCCATGCATATGGGTAACGACCCAAGTGTTCACAAAGAGTATGTAACCAGGCTTATCAACGGTGTGGCAGAGCAAAAGCCATCGAATGGGAATGGGCAGGGTGTGTACAAGCTGGTGAATGACCTGAGGATCACGCGGGTTGGAAAATTCCTGCGAAAGAGCAGCCTGGATGAGCTCCCACAACTCTTGAATGTGCTCAGGGGAGAGATGTCTCTTGTCGGTCCGCGGCCTTCGATCCCATATGAGGTTGCCGCTTATCAGACATGGCATCGTCGCCGGGTATTGGAGGTCAAACCTGGCATGACTGGCCTATGGCAGGTCAACGGTCGAAACCGCATAAAGTTCGATGATATGGTGCGGCTCGATCTGCAATACGCGAAGCAGTGGTCGCCTTGGCTTGATCTCAAGATCCTCATGCACACTCCTGGAGCGGTGCTCAAGGGCGCATGTTAGAGCGGACAACTTATTTGGCAACGACAAGTCTACCGATCGGTAAGAATGCATGTGCTTATTCTGATGGGGGTTGGCTCATGGCGGTTGTAGCGGACGGTGAAATATTTTAAGTTTTGGCGTAATCGGTTTTGGCTACTGGGGTCCAAACGTTGTCAGGAATCTTGCGACTATGGAAGAGTGCCGGGTCGTTGCGATCGCTGAATTGAGCCCAAATGCTCGGAAGCGGGCGTCGAAAGCGTATCCGGACCTTGACGTAACGGCGGACGCCTGTGATGTGATCCGATCGCCGAAAATCGACGCGATCGCCATCATCACCCCGGTCTGGACGCACTACGAGCTGGCAAAAGCGGCTTTGGAGAATGGTAAGCACGTCTTTGTGGAGAAGCCTTTTACCAGCAATTCTGCGCAAGGCGAGGAACTGATTGAACTAGCCCGTCGAAAAGGGCTCACGATCATGGTCGACCACACCTTCCTCTTCACCGGTGCGGTGAAGAAGATCTGCCAACTTCTTGATGAAGGAACGTTGGGTAAGCTCTACTACTATGACTCAACGCGGGTGAATCTAGGTCTGTTCCAGCACGACATCAACGTTTTATGGGATCTCGCGCCCCACGATTTGTCCATCATGGATTACCTCATCAAAGCCACGCCGGAGGCGGTTGTTGCGACTGGGCAGAAACATCTGAATTGCCATGAAGATGTCGCGTTCATGACCCTGTACTTTCCGGAGAAAGTCATCGCGCACATCAATGTCAATTGGCTCTCGCCGGTAAAGGTGAGGACGACCCTGATCGGCGGGGAGAAGCGGATGCTGGTTTGGAACGATCTTGAAGCCGACGAAAAGTTGAAGGTCTACGATAAGGGAGTAAAGATTACCAGCCGCGAAGGAGTGTATGAGCTATTAGTGAGCTATCGCTCCGGAGATATGTGGGCTCCGCAGCTAGAGCAAATTGAGGCGCTGCGGAAGGAACTGTCCTATTTTGTCGAATGCGTTTCAAGCGGGCAGGAGCCCCTTAACGACGGATGCGCTGGATTGCGGGTCGTCCAGATGCTGGAAGCGGCCAGCGAGTCACTGGACAGGAGAGGCGCTCTTATTTACCTATGAACTCCTTCAACTGCATCGCGGATGATGTGAAATTGGGATCCGACGTTCGGCTATCGAAGTTTATCAACCTGTATGGCTGCGAGATTGGCGACCAGACCAAGATCGGCGCGTTCGTTGAGATCCAGAAAAATGCAGTTGTCGGAAAACGCTGCAAAATATCCAGCCATACGTTTATTTGTGAAGGTGTGGTGATTGAAGACAACGTGTTTATTGGTCATGGAGTGACGTTCACCAATGACAGCTATCCCCGTGCGACCGCTAACGACGGACGGTTGCAGACGGAAGCCGACTGGAGGGTCGAATCGACGGTCATCAAGAAGGGTGCATCCATCGGCTCAGGCGCCACGATCCTCTGCAACACCAAAATCGGCGAGAACGCGATCGTTGGCGCCGGAAGTGTAGTTACCAAAGACGTCCCCCCCAATTCAATCGTAGCCGGTAATCCGGCTAAAATTCTGCGCTATCTAGAGCAGACTGTGGAAGGTGAGAATGTCCGTCGTTAGCAGCATCCCTTTTGTCGACCTGGTGACTCCGCATCTGGAACTCGAGCAGGAGCTTACGGCAGTATTCCGGCAGGCTCTAAGAACCGCTGGATTCATCGGGGGCCCGATGGTTGAGGAGTTCGAGGATGCGTTTGCCGACTTCTGCGGCGCTAACCATGCAATCGCAATCAGTAGTGGCACTGATGCATTACGCTTCGCCATCATGGCTTCTGGTGTGCAGGCGGGCGACGTTGTGGTAACGGTACCCAACACCTTTATTGCCACCACGGAAGCTATTTCGCAGGCCGGGGCCTTCCCGGAATTCGTGGACATCGACGAATACAGCTACAACCTGTCGGTTGAAATGTTGCAACGCTACCTGGAAAGACGGTGCTTTCGCGACACCGCTGGAAAATTCATCAGTAAGCGAAGTGGGAGGCCGGTGACGACGATCGTGCCGGTTCATCTGTACGGACAGATGGCCGACATGGACCCGATCCTGAGCCTGGCCGAGGAGTATGGCCTGAATGTGATTGAGGATGCATGTCAGGCGCATGGAGCCCAGTACTACTCAAAGAAGCTTGGTCAGTGGAAGACGGCTGGGTCGATGGGACGCGCAGCCGCCTTCAGCTTTTACCCTGGGAAGAACCTTGGCGCCTGCGGCGAAGCTGGGGCCGTCACCACGAACGATCCCGTCATTGTCGAGAAAATCAAGATGCTGCGCGATCATGGGCAGACGAAAAAGTACCATCATGAGTTGGAGGGATACAATGGCCGGCTGGACGCCATTCAGGCCGGGCTTCTGAACACAAAACTCGGTTATCTGGCAAGGTGGAACGAGCAGCGCCGGGCGTGCGCAGCGGAATACAGTCGCCTTCTTGGAGACAACGAGGCCGTAGCGCTCCCGTATGAGCCTTCCTGGTCCCGAGCTGTGTATCACCTGTATGTGGTCCGTAGCAGAGATCGAGATGGCATGATGGAGCACTTGAAGGATGCCGGCATCGCCACCGGAATCCACTATCCGATACCTCTCCATTTGCAGAGAGCATACGTCTCGCTGAAATACTCTGTCGAAGATCTTCCCGTCGCCACGCGGATGGCAGGAGAAATTGTCTCCCTACCCATGTTTCCTCAGCTCGCTGGCGACCAGCAGGAAAGAGTGGCTCAGGAGATAAGAGCCTTTACTTCCAAAGCCATTAGCAAACAGGTTGCGGGGGACGATTTGTTGGCCCCGGCAGAATTGACCGCATAGAGTCCCCGGCCGCGGTCACCGTTAAATGAGCATGAAAAAAAGAAGCGTTCCTGCAGTCTGTATCGTCGTCGAGAATCTGCCCGTACCTCTTGACAGGCGGGTGTGGAAAGAAGCATGCGTGCTACGCGACGAGGGATACCGCGTATCGATCATCTGTCCAAAGGGCAAAGGCTTTCGAGCGCATTACGAGCTGCTTGATGGAATTGAGATCTATCGCCACCTCACCTGCGAGGCATCAGGCGTACTGGGGTACTTTCTTGAGTATAGTGTGGCTCTGATTGCAGAATTTCTGCTGACCCTAAAAGTGTTCATACGTACCCGCTTCCTGATTCTGCAGGCGTGTAATCCGCCGGATACTATCTTCCTCATCGCGCTTGCTCTGAAGCCTTTCGGGGTACAGTTCATCTTCGATCAACACGACCTTGGACCGGAATTGTTTGAAGCGAAGTTTGGCAAGAAAAAAGCCATTCTTTACAGGATGGCCCGGCTGTTCGAGTTGTGCACATTCCGGGTTGCGAATACCTGTATCGCCACCAACGAATCGTTTCGGGAAATCGCGATCGAGCGAGGGGGCAAGCATCCGGACAATGTATTCGTAGTTCGCAACTGTCCCGATCTTGCTGCCTTCTGCCGCCCGGAAATCGCCACCAACGACAAGCGTGGTAAGGCTCTGCTCGTAACCTACGTAGGCTTCATGGGGACACAAGACGGCGTGGATTTGCTACTTGAATCCATCGAACACATCGTAAAACGCCAGAACAGGCAAGACACTCATTTCATTCTTGTCGGGGGCGGGACAGTTCTTCAAGACTTGCAAGCGATCATTGACCGGAAGGGCCTGGGTGAATACGTTACCCTCACAGGACAGGTTTCTCACGGTGAAGTCGCCGTCTACCTCTCCAACTCCGATTTGGGCGTTGCTCCTGATCCCAAGAATGAACTCAATGACAAGTTGACGATGGTAAAGATTTTCGAGTATATGGCGTTTAGCCTGCCCGTGGTGCTCTTCGACCTGAAGGAGGGGCGACGCGTGGCAGGTGCGGCAGCACTCTATGCCGCCCCCAACGATCCCATCGATTTTGCAAATCAGATGGTTAAACTACTCGACTCGAAAGAGCTCCGCCAACAGCTGGGGGAATCCGGCCGGCGGCGGATTGAGGAGAGCTTGAACTGGGAAACTGAAAAACGATCCCTCATTCAGGCTTATCAATCGACACTTAAGCTGAACCAAGTCGTATGCGTATCCGGGAATTGACGGCGAGAGTGGGGGTTTTAGCGGCCATGTCCATCCGAATCCACCGGGTGTTCATCAGGTTCGGACGCCCTGTGTGGCCGCTCCTGTTCTTGTTGGCTCCATCGGTATGGGCCTACTCTAGCGACATCGTCTTAATTCGTTCAGCTGAGATTCCATCCGCGGAACAAGATGCCATGGAGCTGGCGGCCCGGTTTTACGGCCTGGACCTCAAGACCATAGTAGTGAGAGGGAAGAGCGATACCGCGCGCCTCGGCATCGTCGAACAGAGGTCAACGGTGGCCGTGGGAGTTGAGGCCAATGCCCTCGCCGTAATCAACCGGAATGCCCTGTTAAAGGCTCTCCATCGAAGCAGTGGTGATGTTGTACCGTTATTGATCCTAGGAGTGATGCCAGAAACCGATGCGGCCCTCTTGAGCAGCTGGTCGGGCTCTGCCGCAGTTGCCGTCAGACGTCTGGAAAGCCCAACCCGCCTGCACTATAAAGTCGGACGGGTTGCGGGTTTGACCCAGCAGCTCAGTGGCATCTCCATCCCCTTTCCAGGGCAGGATACCTTCTACTTTGCGCTGAACACGCATAGTGACGCGCAAGAAATAATGGCTGTCCAGAATGATGATCAAGTCTTTCCAGTGTTCATCGAAACATCCCTGCATCAGCAGCCTGTTTTTCTTCTGTGCAAGACTCGTCCTGCGGGCACAAGTGCGCCCGGTCGGGATCCGTATAGCGTAGTGGATTCGTTCGCGGAGATCGCTCCGGTGATGATGTTTGTGAAGTACAGTGCCGGCGACCGAGGTTGGCACGCGGCCCATCACTACGCAAACTTTACCATCGACGACCCGTGGCTACGGGAGCCTTATGGTCACCTTAGCTATGAAGGCCTTTTAAAGGAGATGGAGAAACACAACTTCCACACCACTATTGCCTTTATCCCGTGGAATTACGATCGGAGCCAAGCCAGTGTCATTGCGCTCTTTCGAGACCATCCCGAAAGATTCTCCATTTCTATCCATGGGGATAATCACGATCATCAAGAATTCGAGAATCGCGAAAGCGGCGGCCGCCACGCGGCCGCTCTCAAGCAAGGTTTGGCAAGAATGGACAAATTCCGTCTGCTGACAAGGATCCCCTACGACCCGGTATTCGTATTCCCTCACGATATTGGCCCGGAAGAGGTACTAGAGAAATTGAAAGCCTACAATTATCTCGCTACCGTCAACTCAACTAACGTACCTTCGGATCGATTCACGCCATTGACGCCGCTGTTTGCTCTGCGGCCGGTAACGACATCCTTCGCTGCGTTTCCGAGCATCCTGCGCTATTCGGCAGCGATTCAGGATCCGATAAGCACCATCGCTATCAACGAGTTCCTCGATGACCCCCTGTTCTTCTACTCGCATCATGATTTCTTCGCAAAGGGTATCGATGCGTTTAATGGAATAGCGGACGAAGTGAACAGCATCGAACCCGCGACCTCGTGGCGGGGCCTGGGCGAAATAGTGACTCACCTTTATCTGATCAAGGTGAGGGACGACTCAACCTACGACCTGCTTGCGCTCTCACCCAAACTCGAGATAAGCAACTCATCTGATCGTGCTGCTGTCTACCACGTGATGAAGTTGGAACACAACCTCGAAAACATAAAATCTGTCACGATAGATGGTCGCCCTGTTCCGTTTCAACTGCAAGATGGAGATCTGAACACAACCGTTGAGGTTCCCCCGGGTGGGCTTCGAACCCTTCGTGTCGAGTACAGCAATGACCTCCATCTATCGTCAATAGCCACGTCATCGGGTTCGTCCCGAGTCTATTTCCTCCGCAAGTCGTCAGATTTCCGTGACATCTGGTTATCCAACTCTCACCTGGGACGGATAATGACAGCTCTGTACTACAGGTATTACTTTGGCAACAAATATGGTGTAACCCCGTTGCTCGCAGTTTTGTTAGCGCTTGCTATCGCCTGCATTGTGGCCGGATGGGCGGTCTCAGGGAGAGTAAAACGAATGGTCCGTGGTGCCATTGGAGCGGGCGACATCTCCTGCGTACAGATCTCCACTCCTCGTGTAGGTAGCGGGCGCCGGTGAGACACAAGTTAATGGGACGGTGGCGGAAACGGCATATCAAGAGGGGGCAAATATCAAAGTTATGACAGCCAGGTCATCGAAGTATGTAGTGATTACTCCGGTCCGCGATGAGGAGGAACACATCCGGTCCACCATGGAGAGTATGGTGTGTCAAACGGTGTTACCAGAAGAATGGCTTGTCGTCGACGATGGCTCCAAGGATGGCACCGGAAAGATAATCGACGAGTTTGCCCGGCAGTACCCTTGGATAAAAGCTATACACCGTAACGACCGGGGCTTTCGTAAATCCGGCGCCGGCGTTGTGGACGCGTTCTACGACGGGTACCGCGCGTTGACCAGCAACGAGTGGGAGTTTCTCATCAAATTCGATGGTGACCTTACCTTTGAGGCCAACTACTTTGAGAAGTGCCTGGAAGAATTTGCGGGTGACGGCAATCTGGGTATCGGTGGCGGGGTGATCTGTTACGTCACCGAAGGCAAGAAAAGTTTCGAAGAGGCCCCGAGGTTCCATGTCAGAGGTGCCACGAAAATTTACCGGAGGGCTTGTTGGGAGGGGATCGGCGGTCTCTTACCTGCTCCCGGCTGGGACACGCTGGACGAAATGAAAGCCAACAGCCTTGGCTGGAGCACAAGGAGCTTCCCGAACCTGCACCTCGTCCATCAGCGGATCACCGGCGCCGCCGACGGACTCTGGCCGACCCTGGTGAAATATGGTCGCGCGAACTACATTTGTGGATACCATCCACTCTTCATGATCAGCAAATGCTTCGTTCGTCTCGGGCGCACACCCTACGTGATCGGCTCCGTCGGCTTACTCTACGGATTTGTCTCAGGATACTGGTTGAAAGTAAAACGGGTTGAAGACCGGGCAGCAGTCGAATACCTTCGCCATCAGCAAATTAACAAGTTGTTAGGACGTGAAACCATATGGAGGTAATCGCCGCAGCCCCGACACCTTCCGTATGCGATACATGTCTCCGTTTAACCAGTAAACGCCGCAGAACCTCATGACATCAAAAACCGAAGATGTAAAAGCGCTGTTTGAAGTTCCAGAGAAGTACCTGGGGCCGAGACGATTCGACATCAGGGTCCGTGTTGAGACTGTCCAGCAGTTCACGAAGACGCTGCACTTCGACCGGGTGTTGGACATCGGTTGCGGCGACGGCGCCATATCGCTGCCACTGCTGTCTCGCTGCAGCCGGTTGACGCTGTTGGACCTTTCGAAGAGCATGCTCGATCTTGCGTGCAGCCGGATTCCATCCCAGCGAGCTGGCGACGTTGAGATCATCGCTGGAGACTTTATGAGTGCCGCTCTTGAACCGCTTTCATACGATCTCATTTGTTGCCTCGGTGTTCTCGCGCACGTCGACTCTCCGGCTGCCGTGATTGCCAAAATGGCCGAACTGGCGAAGCCTGGCGCCTGGATGATTCTAGAGTTTACTGACAGCTTCCATTTCTGGGGCGTGCCGGTCGTTGTGTACCAGAAATTGTTGAATTTGGCGAGACCGCAACCCTACAAACTGAATCGCCTCAAGAAGAGGGAGATTCTTGGCATGCTTCAAGTTAACCATCTTAAAATCTCAGGGCTCTATCGATACGGGTTGCCCCCGGTTGGCTCCCACAAGTTTCTTGGCCAGGACGACATGTATAGTTTTGTCCGCCAACTGTTCGGTCCGTCTGACCGAAATCGAAAACGCTGGATGGGCAACCAGTTCATCTATCTTTTACAGAAGATCTAGCTATTAGCTCAGCCGCTCAGGGCGTGAGCCGTACTGTCCCCGGAGTTGATCAGTGTACGAGACAGAAGCAAACTACAAAATTGATTCGAGTCACGATGTTCCTCGGGATGTGCTGGAGGAGTTCGGGGAATTAAAAGGAAAGATAGTAGCACGGACTGTTCTGTCGTGGAGTGAGCATTGTACGGAATGTGTTTGGCCAACCTGCTATTCGACGTGCGATCTTTACAGTCCGCGTGAGGACGGCAGATGTCGCCGATTCATTGACGGAATGGTTAGAGTAGAGTGCCCGGGCGCGCCGAATTCATATTTATTGAAAATTCGCTTTAAGCGTTGGGGAAAGTTGTGGTCACCGGGCAGTGTGCGGCTCCATACAACGGTTCAAGCGGAGCGGTTGGAACGATGGGATTACCGCCTCGGAACGATGTTGTACCGCTTACCGGTGTCCTCCGGCATAAGGGGTGCGGTAGCAGGCAAGAGGTATGGATTCAAGAAAAAGATCGCCAGTCGCCCCACAGATAGCGAAACGCTTCCAACTTCGTTGCTGCTCGAGGTCTACAACCCTCAGGCCGGCGACACACAGTTATCGCTGACTTTGCGGCCGGTGGGCGACGAGGGGATGATCGCATTTCAAATGCTCGTCAAGCTCACCCCTGGGTTCCACCGTGTGCGTGTACCGCTCAGCGAAATCAGCCAGGTTATTAACGTTCGAGCACCCTTCAACATTGAACTCATTCCGAACGATGTTGACGATGGAACAACACTTTACTTTGGATTGCTGGAGTTCGTTAGGGAAGTCCACACGCCAGAGCAGAAAACGAAGAAGATCAAGTGCGTTGTGTGGGATTTGGACAATACGCTCTGGGATGGCGTTTTGGTCGAAGATGGCGCACAGAACGTTAAATTGAAGTCTGAGATCAAACAAATCATCCGGACGTTGGATGCAAGAGGAATTCTACACTCGATCGTAAGCAAGAATAATCATGATGACGCATTGCCAGTGCTCAAACAATTCGAGATTGCCGAGTACTTCCTCTGCCCACAGATCTCGTGGCAGCCGAAAAGCGAAGGTATTGCGGCGATCGCACAACAGCTGAACATTGGCAGGGAGTCTCTTCTGTTCATCGATGATTCGCCATTTGAGCTGGAAGAGGTAAAGACTGTTTATCCGGAGGTCCGCGGTCTCGATGCCCTGAAGTACCAGGATTTATTGGAGATGGCTGAATGCCAGGGTGCTGTTACCGCGGAGAGCCAGGAACGGCGAAAGATGTATCAGGTGGAAGGTAAACGACAGGTCATGGCTCAGGGTTTCGGCACCGACTACCTGGCGTTCTTGAGGCACTGTCAGATCCGGCTCATGATTCAACCGATGACAGAGGAAAACCTGGAGCGCGTGCACGAATTGACCCAGCGTACGAACCAGATGAATTTTTCGGGCAATCGCTACAATCGGGACACGTTGAAACGCATTCTTGCCAGCCCCCACTTCGAGACCTATGTGCTTAGCTGTGAAGATCGATTTGGTTCGTACGGCATTGCGGGCTTCGGCATCGTCGACAGCCGCGAACCCCGATTGACCGATCTCATGTTTAGTTGTCGAATCCAGTCAAAGCGAGTTGAGCATGCTTTTCTGGGGCACATCATTCAGAAATACATCTCGGGAAGAGACTTCCTGGCTAACTACCGCAAAACTCCGAGGAATGCTCCCGCGGGAAAAGTGTTTGCCGAATTAGGAATGGATGAGGTGGGTGTGGCGGACGGTATTACCTCACTGGTCTTTCCTGCAGGCCGAATGATACCGGATGATGGGGTCATCACGATCGCTGTGCAAGCTACCGCAGCGCAGGTGAACTGACATATGTTAGGGAAACGGCAATTGGGCGCCGTCCGGCGCAAGTTCGTCTCTTCCATGTGCAAGCGGCAAGCTCTGTTAGGAACCTGCGGTCCAATTGTGTCTTTTACATTTGATGACTTTCCCCGGACAGCGCTCACAGCCGGCGGAGAGATACTTCGCGCGCATGGGGTCCGGGGTACCTACTACACGGCGGCAGGGATGATGGATACGTCGAACCACCTGGGAGATCAGTTTCGGGCTGACGATCTAGAAAAGCTTTTGCGGGACGGCCACGAATTGGCGAGCCATACTTTCAGCCACCTCTCGTGCCGCTCGATCTCTGCGGATAAGTTCCGGGGCGATGTGGAGAAAGGCAGAAGGGCACTAGAAAAAATAACCGGGCAAAGTGATTCCGGGAACTTCGCGTTTCCGTTCGGACAGATTACGTTGAATGCCAAGAGGGTCGTGGGTCAGGACGTCGCCAGTTCGAGAGGAATCATGAGCGGCTTTAACGGCCCCGTGATCGATCTGAATATGCTGCGGGGAAACAGTTTGTACGGTGATCAGAGTAACAGTGCCAAAGTAAAGGACTTGATCGTCGAGAACGAGCGGCGACAAAGTTGGTTGATCTTTTACACCCATGACGTGAGCCCGAGGCCATCCCCATACGGTTGTACGCCGGACCTATTGCAGTTCGCAGTGTCTTTCGCTTTGCAAAGGTGTGCCCGGGTTTCGACGATCGCCCAGGCTTTAGCAGAAGCCGGTCCGCGGGTCCTGGTTCAGAGTCATGGGCAAAGCGCTTCGGTGTGAATGAATGACGTTTCCAATGGGAAGCGGCATTTCAAGGGTATTGTGGTTGTGCTTCACGGCACGCGGGTGCATGAGAAAGGGACGAAGGCGAGATCGTGAGACTGTCGATCGTGATTCTTTGCTGGAATGATTTCAAACATATCAGCAACTGTCTGAACTCCATTTTCGCAGGAGTGCATTCTACCGAGTTCGAGGTAATCGTATCCGACAATGGGTCAACCGACGGATCTCCTGAGCGTATTCGGGAAGCATTTCCCCGGGTCCGTGTCATTGAAAACGGTGAGAACCTCAGGTTCTCCAGAGGTAATAATGTTGGCATTCGGGCAACCAGGGGCGAGTATGTCTTGATTCTGAATCCGGACACCATTATTCACGAGGGCTCGCTCGATCGGTGGACTGACTTTGCCGACCGACATCCTGAGGCCGGCGCATTTGGCTGCCGGGTCCTGAACCCGGACGGATCTTATCAACGTTCGGGCCGCCCTTTCCCGACCATCTGGCGGGGATGGTTGTCAGCTCTCTGTTTGGGAGTACTCGGTTATATCTCTGATGTGTTCATCGCAAACGAGTACATCAGGTGGAAGGGCGATACAGAGCGAGTGATCGATTGGCAGTCGGGCTGTTGCCTGATGGTACGGGCTGATTTGCTTAAGAGACTAGGCGGCTTTGACGACCAGCTGCAGTACTACTACGAGGATGTTGATTTGTGCCACCGGGTCTGGGATGCAGGCTACCAGATTGTCTTCACGCCTGAAGTGACGATCACGCACCTCGGAGGCCAATCGACGACGCAACGTTTTCCCATCGCGTTTGAGCTAGACAAATATCGGAATTGTTACCGGTACTTCTATAAATATTTCGGCAGGAAGGGAGTTCAGCGTTGCCGCCGGTGTTCCCTGGTACGCATTTGGATCCGTCAAGCCGGATACCGGTTTGTATGGCTTATACGACCGTCGGATCGTTTGAAAAACCGGATAGAGATGTATCGGGTAGCGGCTCGGTGGAACAGGCGTATTGACCCGGTTCAATTGGTAGAGACAGGTAAAGAGCCGGCTCTAGGTTCGCAAATGCCCCTGCCGGTGTCTCGATAGCAATAGCTCCGCAATATCCAGGAGGTTACTAAAGGGTTATTTCGCTAAAGTAATCCTGTACGAGGAAGCAGTTTCCGGGTTCCCAGGAATTTTGCGCGCGCAGGGGCGGTCAGCCGGCATGGATGCAACACGGCCGTCATTATCGAAGCGGGTACGTCCAGAACTCCAAAGTAACCTTCATGTGCTTACATTCGTCAGCAGGCGCGTGTCCGGTATAGGAAAATGGTACAGAACCAACCGGAGGCTTGAGTGCACAAACGAGGGATGTGGCGAACTGTTATCGCTAGCCCACTCGGGAATGGCTGCACTCCCTCGATTCCGATGATGTTTCTCAGGGTTCAAGGGAATATCGATTCAAGGGCTTTCCAACTTACGTCTGGTGCCGGCGCACACACGTCGCAGGAATTCATCAGATGAAACAAATGATTCGTCTCTCATTGCTGCTCGCGTTTCTCTGTCCATTGCCTGTGCTTGCGACCAATCACGCCATCGTGACCTCAGCGACCTGTGCCAACAATGGTGACGGAACCGAATGGTCGTGCGCGACCTCGAACGGTGGGCCCGGGGCCTTCGTGGGTGTTCCTTCAACCCTTACCCGCGGCGATATCTATTATCTCTGCGATGGCAACTACGGCAACCATCTGAGTCTGAGCACGGCGGCCTCCGGCACAACTACGATCGAGTTACGCAAAGCTCAAAGCTATGACTTCGGCGGGTTGAGTGGATGGTCTACGGCGACCTGTGGATCAGCGCAAGCGATCTGGCAATGGAACACGACCAGGCAAGGCATCGTTAGTTTTGGTGGCGGCGGTTACTTCGTCCTGAATGGTAACGCCTCCAGCGCAGATCCGATTGGCTGCGGCGGAGTGCTGGTCAACCCAGGAGGGAGCCAGACCTCTCCTGCCCCCAGCCCTACTCAATGCGGGATTAAGATTGATAACTCAACATGTACTAATACGGGTTTAGATTACTGCGCCAATGGGAACGGCATGATGGGCGGGGGAACGAATGTCGTTTGGAAGTATGTCGAGTGGGAAGGGTCGGATATTAACGCAAACGAACCTTATTTCTGGCTCGGCTCGCTCAGCGCGACCGGTAACAGCGTAACCCACAGCTACCTCCATGCTTTCGGAACAACCTGCTGGACCTATGGGTTCAATAACGCCACCTTCAGCTATAACTATGTGTGGGGGACAAACGACTCCAGCGCAAACCACGGCGAATGCCTTCAAGACACCGGCACCGACGCCAATATGGTTATTGAATACAATGTCTTCCGCGACACGATCACGAACGGGGACCTGGTGTTTGTGGATCCTACCCCGGGCACCCATTCAAACTTCACCTTCCTGGGCAACACGATCTGGTGTACTTCATCGGGTGGCTGCAGACACAATGACGGCATCATCGCTTGCATTAACTCTAGCCAGACCTGCACAGGGTTCCTCGTGACGCAGAACACCGTCATCAACTGTTCGGTCGCCTGCGGCCTCAACTCGACCAACGCGGGCAGCTACACCTGGGTCAATAATCTTTGGTACAACTCGTCGGTCTCTTATACGCTGCACGGTTCGGCCTTCACATGCAGCAATAATTCGTATCTCAATTCCGGGACGCCGGGGAGTTGCGCCAACGATGTGAATGCAAACTCTTCGCCACCACTGCCGTTCGCGAACTGGAATAGTGGAAGCGCGACATTGACGACCACCGCGGCTCTGGCGTCGGACAACGCAGACTGGAACAGCCGTACCACGACTTCGCTTGATCCCCTGCGTGATGCGGCTGGGAATGCCTTTACCACCGACAGAGGGGCATACCAGTTTGGGGGAGCGACGACGGCGCCAGGTGCTCCAACCAATTTAACGGCGACGCCCCATTAACAGTTAACGCCTTTTCCGCAAGAATCCCCCGTACTGCCTGGAGCAAGAGGTAGGCTTGGCCTACTAACACTTCCGTCGCTTCGAGTGACTCATTCTTAACTTTTGGATAACCAAAGACCGTGACTTTGACGCAGGGTATCGCGACGACGGGTAAACGTCTTATCCGCCCTTCCGTGGCGGGGGGCAAGACCTATGGAACCCACAAACTACCGATTCGGTGGTGGCTCGGCCGGCACTTTGATTCATCCCCTGGTAGCTCTGGCGACGGTGCTGGCGATCATCCTTATCCTGCGCTTGCCACGCAGGCTGGTTCTGGTGCCCTTTCTGCTTGGTATTTTTATGATCCCCAGGGGCCAGGTGCTGGTGGTGGCGGGTATTCACCTTAATGTATATCGAATCATCCTACTGGCTGCATTGGCCAGATGGATGATGTTGAAACGTTTGGGGAAACCGACGGGCGGCTACAATTCAATCGACCGTTTATTCGCGCTGTTCGCCTTCTCTAACTTCATTATTTTCACGCTCCAGTACTTACAGACGCAGGCCCTGGTGAAGTCTCTGGGAGATCTGGTGGATGCTCTCGCAGGCTATTTTGTCTTGCGGTTTCTGATCCAGGACCGAGACGACATGCGCACCGCGGTGCGAACGTTTGCCCTGATCGCAATTGTCATGGGAGTGACGATGGTAAACGAGCAGCGTACCCGGACCAATGTGTTCGCGCAGCTGGGTGGCATGATGCCCGCGCCCGAAGTACGAAACGGAAAGATTCGGTCGCAGGGGGCATTTTTGCATTCGATTCCGGCGGGAGCTTTCGGCGCGACACTTGTGCCCTTAATCGTTTGGTTATGGTCAGATAAAAAGTACCGTAAAGTTGCCGTTCTGGGGTTTGCCGGGGCAACCGTCATGTCGTTCACCTGCCATTCTTCGACCGTGGTCGGCTGCTATGCGGCCGGAATCTTTGGGCTTTTGTTGTGGCCCCTCCGCAAGCAGATGCGGCTCATACGCTGGGGGCTAGGCCTGACGGTAATCGCCTTGCACCTGATCATGAAAGGCCCTGTGTGGTCTCTACTGGAGCATATTGATCTGACGGGTTCATCAGAAAGCTTTCATCGTTACCAGTTAGTGGACACCTTCATCAAGCACTTCTTCGACTGGTGGCTGTTAGGCACCAGGGATAACGGTTCCTGGGGCTGGGAAATGGCCGACACATCGAACCAGTACGTTACCTACGGCATAAGTGGCGGCTTGTTAACGTTTGTCTTGTTTATAGCGATCATTTCCCGGTGTTTCGGAAGACTCGGAACCACCAGGCGACGCTTCGAAGGCTGCTTCAAAGACGAATGGGTTCGCTGGTGTCTTGGGGCATCCATGTTTGCCCACCTCGTAGTCTTTGTAGGAATTGATTACTTCGATCAAAGCATGTTTGCATGGTTTGCTTTATTGGCGATGATCTCCATGACCGTTTCCGAGGTCAGGCAAAGAGAACCTGAGCGGGCTATGGAGCTATCTGCGCCGCAATTTACGGAGCTCGCAATCACGTGATTTCACGCAGCGGTTTACTGAAAGAAGAGCGTGCGCTGTCCAGCATTGAGGAAGATGTGCTCCCCAACCTCTGTTGTCCTTGCTGCAACCAGCAAAGCTCAACAAAGTGGATGGAGGTTCCTGACCGCACTCAGAACGGAGCCGGCTGCTATGAACTGTTGTGTTGTGCCTCATGCCATCATGTGTGGCTGGACAAACCCCCGACACCGGACGAGATGAGCTATTACTATGGACCACAGTACCACCGGGATATCGGAAGTGCCGGCGAAACGTCGCCCGCACGCTGGAAACGTCAACTGCAAGTGATCCAGCAGTATAAGAGCAGCGGCCACATTCTTGATGTGGGCTGCAGCTCTGGTGGTTTTCTTGCATACATAAAGGGCGCCTCCTGGGAACTCCACGGCATAGAAGCAAGCCTGCCGACGGCGGAAAAAGCCCGGGCAATAACCGGTGGAAATATCGTGGCGGGCGATGTGATGGACGCTGTTTTTCCACCTGGCAGCATGGATGTCATTACGTGTTCTGACGTACTGGAACACCTTTATGAACCACAAGAGGTATTTCGCAGGATCTCCACCTGGCTCAAGCCTGGAGGTATTTTCTACGTATTTGTCCCCAACATAGTGTCGTGGGAAGCGAGAGCATTTCGCTCCTATTGGTATGGGCTCGATCTACCGCGGCATCTTCATCATTTCTCAATCGAGTCCCTGTCTGCTCTTGCTAAATCTGCAAACCTCCGTCAAGCGCGTATGGTCACGCCGGCCGGATCTTATTTGGAGCACAGCGCTTCCATCTGGTTGGACAGCGTGCTCCGCCGGATCGGCCTGAGACGAACACCGGTTCGGTTAAATTTGGCCGGCAATGGCGGGATAGCCTGGCGGGCCGTAAGAAAAGGGGTACGCCTCAGCATGGAGGCGTTGTATAGCAGGGTCGCTTCGACTTGCGGGTCTGCTCCCAGCATCCAGGCGGTCTTTCGAAAAGACGATGGCCCCGAGCTAATTGGCCACGCTTAGCGCGCGCCAAGTATCGTGAGGGACGGATCGGCAGGTGCAGGCGACCTGACATCCACAGACAATTTACCCGCACTATTGTTTAGGACCACGAAGAGCCTTTGTAGCCCATTCCTTGGAGTCAAAGAAATTCTGTGAAAAGTTACGAGCGAGCTAAGGGGAAAATCGACCAGTTGTTAAATGGGGAGGGCCTGAGGGCAAAGGCGACGCGTGGCGGGGCGTGGCTGGGAAGCGCCAGCCTCGCTGAGCAGGTCAGCCGGTTTGCACGGAACATGTTCCTTGCGCGGCTGTTGGCGCCCAGCGCCTTTGGAGCGATGGCGATTGTTTTGTCGTCGTCTTCGCTGATTGCATCGTTTACCGATGTTGGTGTACTACCGGCAATCGTTCAAAACCCCCGCGGCGGGGATCGCGCCTACCTCAACGCTGCCTGGTGGCTGGGGATGACACGCGCAGTCTTTATATATGTCTTGATCTTCGCAGCGTCCCCCTGGATCTCCCGTTTCTACGGAAATCCGCAGCTGGCCGGACTGCTCCGGGTGGCGTTGCTGAGCACCCTGCTCGACGGGCTGATCAGTCCCCGGGCGAAGCTTGCCCACAAGGAGATGAAATTTGGTCGCTGGGCGCTCATCAGCAATGGCGGGGCAATCTGTGGCGTTGTTCTGACAATCGTACTTAGCTTGATTCTCCGTGATGTGTGGGCGCTGGCAATTGGTTATTGCAGTGAAAATGCGTTCCGCTGCATTTTTTCTTACATTGTGTATCCCGGACTGCCGTCGTTTGCGTGGGACAAGCGAGCCTCACGCGACCTTTTGATGTTTTCCAGGGGAATGGTCGGGTTGTCGTTCTTAAACCTCATCTTTGCGCGCGCTGATATCTTCGTCTTAGGTAAATTGTACTCACCCGCTGTGCTGGGTATCTATGCGCTGGCGGTGAACCTGATACAAACTCCCGCGAATTTCGTGATTAACACGCTTAGTCAAACGCTTTTGCCCGCTCTTTCACATGTTCAAGCCGACGCAGCGCGCGCCAACCGCATTCTCATGGAGGTGACGTCCTGGGTAATGCTACTTGGATTGCCCATCGTCGTTATGATGTGGCTCTGCGGACCTTCTCTACTGACGGTTACGTATGGACCTCGATACGCTACCGCTGCGGTGGCGCTGGGCTTTGCGGCCGCTGTCACCTTCCTTAATACACTTAATTCCATGGTGACGAACCTATTTTTCGCGGCTGGCCGCCCAGCATTACACCGGCGGGCGGTGTTCGTTTCTGCCGTTACGATGCTGCTGGTCGTCTATCCAGCATGTAAGCACCTGGGCATAGCAGGAGGTCAGCTCGCAGCGCTCATTGCAATCACGGGCAGCTATCTGCTTCAAGTTCTGCGTGCCCGTGACATCACTGGGCTGCCCATCCTGAGGTACTGTAAGCCCTTAGTGCCGGCATCGCTGGTGTCGGCAGGAATTCTTGCTATCGGTATGAGTGCTCATCTTCTTGGGCTGGGCATGAAACCTTTTGCCAGCATATCGGTTGCTGTCGCGGCCTGCATCATTGGCTGCAGCCTGGGTTTTCCGTTCTTAACCCGGCGCAAACACATGAAGATAGGTATCACGCCGACGACGCTGTTGTGACTCATTTGTGGTTGTTATCAGTGTTAAGAGGTGATCATGAGGACCCATGCAGGCGGTAACAAAAGCTACCATGAAGACCCTTTGTCATTTGTGGCGCGGGCTCGAACGAAGTTGTTTTCAGAGTGGGTAAGAAACACATATCCATTTGCCTCAAAGTGCCGAAACCTTTCTATCCACCACTCCTCTGTAGTAAGGCGATCCCTGGCATTGCTGATGGTGCTTGGCGACGGCGTGATTATTCGAAAAGACGTATGGTTGAATATCCCTTCTGAGAATGAGGGACGACCAAAACTCTTCATTGGTGATAATTGTGTCATCGGGGCGCGCACCGCAATTTCAGCCAAGAACTCCATTTGTCTCGAGCAAGACGTGATAACCGGGGCGTCGGTGCTGATACAAGACCATAATCACGCATACGAGGACATCAGCCAGCCCATCCGGGCGCAGGGAGTTACGGCGGGTGGGCGGATAACGATCGAGCAGGGGTGCTGGATTGGTCAAGGTGCGGTGATCGTGTGCAATGAAGGCGAACTGGTCATCGGCCGCAACAGCGTCGTGGGTGCGAATTCAGTAGTCAAAAAAAGCTTCCCTCCCTACTCTGTGATTGTGGGTAATCCTGCCAGACTGGCGAGACAATATGACATGGTAAAGAAGGCTTGGGTCGGTGGTGGTGACGGCCGCAGCACAGGTATTGAACCCGTGGAATCGGACCATGGAGTTGGCCGTCCAACCGCATGGGAGCTGAAGCTGATCGAGCGAATGTAGTCGTCCGGACGTAGAAGCTGAGGGCTCGCACTCGAGTCAATCGATCGTGCGCACTCTGATAGACGCGATCGTGTTCCGCGGGTTGCCTGTTTCGCACCCGGAGCGTTATGGAGGTGAACCCCAGTGATATCGCAAGCTATCAAAAAGGCTGAATCAGCCGAGGATCCCAATTACTTTCCAGTGCCTGGTGGCCACCTCTACACGGTGCTGCATGAGGCGAAGGATCCGGTTGCTCGTGTTCTGTTGGTCGGACCATTGGCCTCCGAGCGCCATTTTTCGTATCAGCCATGGGTTCGTTGGGCGCGTTATCTGGCCCTAAGGCAGATTGAAGTCCTTAGGTATGATTATCGCGGTGTCGGTGAAAGCACCGGCGTATTCGAAGAAATGACTTTTGATCATTGGACGGAGGACGTGCAGCTTCTGGCCGATTGGCTGTCGAGTCGAACCCCGCGTTTGCCCTTCGTGCTCCACGGACTTGAGCTCGGAGCCATTCTCGCCGGCAAGTGTTTTGATCAGGGAATGGGCGACGCCTTACTGATGTGGTCGCCGCCAGGCAGCGCAAACCATGCGCTGCGAGCGAGCCTGGTGCAATGGGCAACCGTAAAACAACTTCTGGAGTCTCCGGAGAACCGCACATCTGCTGCGAAATATATTCAGCAAATGCAGCAAGGTGGCGTTATCGATGTACAGGGGTATCAGTGGACCGGCAGCCTCTGGCAAGACTCTATTGACTTCAAGCTGCCATATTCGTTGGACGACGAAAGTAGTGCCTCAATGGCCTACAAAAGACCCGTGAGCATTGTCAAATTGGGAAAAAATGCTTCGCCGCTAGTCCAACCTTTCCGTGGATATCTTGAAAATAAGGATTTTAGCTGGCTATACGTCGACAACTTTCAGTGGATTGCCGCGATCGTGGAGAAATTAACGAAAGACGCCAATGATTAAAGTAACTGAGACGCGTGAGCTAATTGTTCTGAGTACCAACGACGGGACCGTCCGCGGTACCTATCACAAAGCCTACGAACGGAATCGTGCATCACAAACGAACCTGATCGAGCGAAATCGTGTAGGGGTTCTATTTTTGAATTCCTTGAGTCCGACGCGAGCTGCGACGGGTGACTCGGCCGTGTTTTGGGCGGATTCGTTCGCAAAGCAAGGGTATCCTTCGTTTCGGGTTGATCCGCCAGGCTTTGGTGACTCGAACGGGGACCCTCCGGCAGAATTGCTCGGGTTTGTTAATAGCGGTGGGTATGCAAGTTCTTCCTCTTCGGTCGTGAACGAGCTCACCCGGCGATTCAACTTATCAGGGGTAGTGATCGTCGGGCTTTGTGCCGGAGCGGTGTCCGCGGTCTATACGGCGGCCGCCAGCAGAGAGTCTAAGGGGCTGGTCCTTCTGGATCCGTATTTCCACTTGCCAATGGGTATTAGATCAGCTGGACGTCCGGTCATAACGCGGAGACTCACCAACCGTATTTCCAACGGTGTCCTTGGTCACCTGATCGGCAGCATCGGGGAACGGATGAAAGCGTTTCGCATGTTGTCCGGACCAACCCTACCCGCCAACACCAACTTCCCCCTCGTTGCCTCTTTTAGAGATTTGGCGTCCCGTGGACTTCCGATCCTCGTCTTAAACGCGCCGCACACCCAGAGACGGACGGGGCAATTTGATTACCTCACCTACCTTCAGGGAGCCGTGGGATCAAAAAGCCAGGTTGTGATCCAGACCGTCGATGGTACGGGTCATAGTTTCTCGAATCCCAAAGGGCGAGCTACCGTTCGTCAGAATACCCAAGCTTGGCTGAACGCTTGTTTCCCACTCAAAGATTCGAACACTGATACAGAGATGTCGCAATGCCAGGTCCGCGACGCAACAAGCACATACGCGCTGCCGCCCCAACTGCCGCTGCATTTTAAAGGATGAGGTGATAGAGATGAATGTTCGTACAGAAATCATAGATGAATTTAGGCAGGTGGCGCAGGAACACGGAAGTGACTTGGCCCCTATATCCGACAATCTGGCGCTTCTGGACTCGGGCCTCGATTCGTTAGGTTTCGCTGTCGTGGTAGCGCGCCTCGAAGGCCGGCTCGGAGTGGATCCATTCGGCGCCTCCGAGGGTGCATTATTTCCGGTGACGTTTGGTGAGTTCATCCAATGTTACGAGAGCGCTGCGACTGACGTTCCGTGAAATAAGCCCAGCAGTGGGTTGTCTGCTGCCTCCCTCTGAAGCGAAGGGCCCGTGCCTCGAGCAGCAACGGCCCTTTGCCTCTGGCGCTTGTTCAAGCTCTTAGGATTATTGCCGATTATCATGCGGGTTTCCCTCCGAGCGATCGCTTAGATGGCAGCCTGCTCATAGGAGAACTAAGCTTTATGATCAGTCCCAATACCATTACTCCGCTTGCTCAACAACTTAAATCGAGGCTTCTTGCCCGTGAGGCAAAGGTAGGAATTATCGGCCTCGGCTATGTTGGGCTTCCTCTCGCGCTTTTGTGCTCTGGGGTAGGCTTTCGAGTAACCGGCTTCGACATTGATGACAGCAAAGTCGATGCCTTGAAGGAAGGGAAGTCGTACATCTATCGGATTCCGACGGAAGAAATTCAGGAGGCCCGGGCCAACGGACTGGTGGCAACCACTGATTTCTCGTATCTGGCAGACATGGACGCGATCATCATCTGCGTTCCAACGCCGCTCAATGATTTTCAGGAGCCCGACACTAGCTTCATCGTCAACACCGCCCACGCAATCGCCCCTCACTTGCGTCCCGGCCAGCTTGTCGTACTCGAGAGTACAACCTATCCGGGGACTACCGAGGAACTTCTTGTGCCCGTTCTTGAGAAGGGAAACAACCAGGGGATCAAAGCGGCAAGAGACAACGCTGATTCCCAGGCGAGCGCGGAGTTTTATGTCGCCTTTTCTCCGGAACGCGAGGATCCTGGTAACACTTCCATTGCACGGCGTGATATTCCCAAGATTGTCGGGGGATTGGATTCCCAGGCGGCGGAGTTGGCAGCGGACCTTTACGGGGCCATATTCAACCGCACCGTTCTGGTTTCATCTCCCGCGGCGGCGGAGATGACGAAGCTCCTCGAAAATATTTATCGCTGCGTCAATATCGCTCTGGTCAACGAACTGAAGCTTCTGTGCTTGCGCATGGGATTGGACATATGGGAAGTGATCGATGCAGCGGCCACCAAGCCTTTCGGGTTTCAACCGTTTTATCCCGGACCTGGACTGGGCGGCCACTGTATCCCCGTCGATCCCTTCTATCTTTCCTGGAAGGCGCGAGAGTGGGATTTCAGGACCCGGTTCATCGAGCTGGCCGGTGAGGTCAACATCAGTATGCCCTACCACGTTGTTGGATCTGTCGCGGCAGCACTCAATCGGCATCGAAAAGCCGTAAACGGCGCCAGGATCATGCTGCTGGGGGTGGCGTATAAGAGGGACATCGACGACCTCCGCGAATCGCCCGCGCTTACGATCATTGAGCTACTGCAGAATCAGGGTGCTATGGTCACCTACAACGATCCGTACATACCGTTGATCGGCAAAGGCCGAAAATATGATTTTCAAATGAAGAGCCTGCCATTAGATCCGCTGGGAGATTACGACTGTGTACTAATCGTTACCGACCACTCCAACTATGATTACCAGGCGATTGTGAGGGATTCGCAGCTGGTGGTTGATTCGCGAAATGCCACCAAGGGAATCAGCAGTACGAAGGTCGTGCACTGCTGATCCGAGGTTTACTGCTCACACCAAATCGATGTGGCTGTACGCAAGCAGCCAGGCCCACCCGGTTAATCTGATAACTCCATAAGCCCAGCGGCCGACTAGGTCTAAAGACTAAGCCCTCTCCCCGGATTCATCCACGGACGAGGGCTTTTCTTTTTGACGCCTACCAGGGACGAGAGCGCGTTGTGACAGAATTTTCGTGAGCGCTATTTGAACTGCATCTTTTCATCCGTCATTTGAGGTGTCAGTCTGAAGGGATGCAGCAACCCGCAGAAAAATGCCCATATTCTGTTACACTTGGCGGCGGCGGAGGGAAAGGCTGTGGCAGCTGAAGGTATTAACCTGCAGCAAGAGGTGCGGGCGGTTTAAGGTGCAGTGCCAGGCGCAAGCATCGACGGATGGAAGAGTCGAGGGCGAACGTCCGGGCGTTAAGATATGTGCTGTCGGTGACGATGCGCTGTTGGCAAAGGCATTTCCTCAAAGCGATAGGCCTAAGCCAGCGGCGTTTCCTTTGAAGCCTCGGGCCTGGTCGAATCCCTGAGTCGGAATCGGGCTCTGGACCTTCCCGAAATCGATGGCGGACGCCTTATTTACCTCATGACTGAGACTTTGGCCAAGCGTCGCAGCGTTGTTCGTATAGATTTGGGCGTCGTGGGACGCACGCGAGACGGAGAGGTAGGCAAAGCGGCCGCTGATGAGTTCGGGGTGAACATCTGTGTCCATATTCACGAGGACGCGCTCCTCTGTGAGACCCTGCGAGGGACCTTTCGCACCAGAGGTCATGGCCCGCTGATCAGGATGACAGGAGGCGACTTCCGGTTGCTCACTCGGCTCCTTACTCAGATCGAACGGGTCCTCAATGCGAACAATCTCCAGCTTATTTCGCCAGAAGTGGTTGAGGCCGCGCGAGACAACCTGCTGATTGGGCAGAGTTGACACTCCATCGCCTCATACGACAGATAATTACAAAATATCTACGGCAAATAGTTCCACAAGCTACAGTTAGGGCCACACCGGATAAATTGCGTTAATCGTCAGTACGAGGGCCACATCCTGAATGGATCCGTTCGCGAATAAGGCTTGTACTGGATCGGTGTTTTCGAATTGAAGTGTCCAGTCTCCTAGAGGATCCTCTCCTATCATCACCTGCCACGGCGCTCCAGCAGGCCGACGAGTTCCCACAATGCCGCCAATGGTCTGAACGGCAGCGGTGCTACTTGTCGATTGTCCGCCGACCGGCGTATGCGCGAGCGATAAGATATTAATTTCTTGATTAACGCCGTCCTGACGCAAGCAGAAAAGCGTTATTTGCTGAATGGCCAGCGCATCGATGTTCGGCTGGAAATCTTCACGAAGAGCGGTGAGAGTGACTTTCATCTGGCTGGCGACATCGGCTACTGTTTGTGGGTTGTTGAGCAGGTACCAAGCATCCGGGAAATCATTTCGTATGCTGAACGTGCAATCGCCGCTGAACGTGGCGTCCAGACTTCGAATTACCTCTTCGCGGTAATCGTAGCTGTTTAGAGCGGTGTACTGAATTGTGAGTTGCACGTCCGATATGGTTCGAAAATCGAAAGGATTAGCAACTTTCGGAAGTTCCAGTTGCCAGACAGTATCGACACCCATACCCTGGAAAGGCAACAAAAGTCCGCTCGTGTCCGTTTCCTGACTAAACAAGCCGTTCGCGCTTGTGGCTGAAGTGAAAGAAAAAGCCTCTGGCGCTCTGCCGAGTGTCACAGATTGAAACTGAACGCCACTCGGCACGATTACTCGAGAAAGCCCGGAGGTGGATAGCGTCCCCCGCACTCCGCGAACGGGCGGCACCAAGGCGATGATTGACACCTGTACACTCTGAATCAAACGTAGATAGTGTCCCGGGAAATCCTGATCGAACAGAGACATCGGCGTGGCAACCACAAGTACTCCCGTTTCCCGAAGTTGCTGTAGCTCCAGAGCGGCAATCTGCGCGACGCTTAGAGTCTGCGTCAGGTGCAAGGTCCGGACGTCCGATTCGAAGGCGTATTCATCGAGTTGGTTTATATCTTCAAGCAGTTGTTCCGCACCAGTCAGGCCCTGCCGATTCGTGCCGTCGGAGCTATCGGAAGTGTCTTGCCAGTAGTCGGAGCGGATGTATCCAGATGGAGGAGTTTGGCGTTCGAAAGCCAATTGTGCTTCGGCGACCTGCGCCAGGGCTGTCGTTTGCTGTAGGAAGTATGCGTATACCTGGCCCAGCACGCCGCTCATCCAGTCGAACAATTCTGCGTTGGTGAACTTATTGGAAAGGAAGTTCAGAACCTCCGCGGCGTTGCTTAGTTGCACTCCGGCTACGTTTTGTTCCTGTAACGCGATCCCCTGTTGGTCTTGTGCGAGCACGATTTGCTGCCCGGCGATCTGTATATCCTGATCGGCGAGGCTCTTCTGAAATTGCCATTCGTCATTGCGCCGTTCATAAGTTGCTTCGGCATTGGCAAGTTCCCCAGCCGCAGAGGCTGTTTCTGCGATACTCTTGAATGGATCCAGGATGTCGTCCACGCCAAAGTTACTCAGCGATGAGGCGAACAATGACGTTTCCATGGCCACCAACCTGGCCTGTTCATAGGTGTTCAAACCTTGGCTAACCAACTGGTCGTAGTAGTTATATTGGACGTTGGCCTTATTCTGCTGAAGCTGTGCTGCAGTTACTCCATCAACCGCATCGTTCACCTTTAATTGCGCCAGTGTTAGTGATGCGGCCGCAACCTGAATATCGTTATTGGCCTGCAACGCGCTGTACGTGGCTGCATCACGCTGCTCCAGTGCGCTCAGAAAAGAAGACTCCACCTGCTGCGCGATGCCCACCCAGTTTTTTGCCCTGTTGACTAGAACCGAATACGGATATTGACTTGGCAGAAAAACCGTTGCCGAGCCGTTAGGACGAAGTGCTCCGGCGATATTCCTGCCATTGCGGATTTTGACCAAATTACTTTGGGCGTGCGAGAGCAGGGGAGGCCAGATAGGATTCGGCGGGTATGGATCGTTCGGGTCTGGCGGCGATGAAACATCCGGAGAGTTTTGCAGTAAATCGACTGCCGTCTCGTAGAGTGATCGAGCTTCGGAGATCGACTCCGGTGAGCCGTTGGAGAACTCAAGGTCGGCGTAGTCCAACAGGCACTGGACGATGGTGAGAACCGTGTAGCTGGTGTATACATTTTTCCGGCCGACAGCGAGCCCAGACTGGCCGATTGACGGCTGGACGAAGATATGCGGGTTCAATTTGGTGGTCAGCCACAGCGGATCTCGTACGTACTCCGTTGTAGTATTGGCTTCGAACGTAAGTGCGTAGTAAATGTTCCGATTTGCCTGGGGCAGGTTGTACGCGTACACCGTACGGAACCATTCGAGAGCGGCAAGGTACTGACGGCCGCTCTGGAGGCGTTGCCCAATCGCAATGGGTACAAGCCAGAGCGCCTCGAACAGCTCATAATCCGTCCCCGTAAGAGAGAAACTTCCGGGAGGGTTGGACACGCCGGAGGGGTTGGACAGGGTCTTGAAGCTGGTCTCGCGCTTGAGAAGATCCTGATCGGATGACCTGTCTGTAAGCTGCGGCGCTAGAAAAGTCACCCAGTCAGAATCCAAGTTGGCCGCTGTAAAATAGTTGCTCGCCGCGGTCCTTGCATCGTCTAGCGTAAACATCGACTGACTTCGAAGGTTTGAGATCAGAGTGATGAAGCAAGGCTTAGGAGTCAGGAATGGAGCATCGGTCACATAGAGGTTGGGGGACAATTGATTCTGCGGGTAAGCAAAGATGTTAATCGCAGCCAGCCAGCCACTGAAAGTACCCATCCACACCCACGCGTCATCGAAGGCAGGCGATGCCGCACTGTTTAGCGTCCAAACGGTTCCCGAAGTCGTTATATTACCGGCGCGCACGGAAAACAGGATTCCCTGCAGAGTGTCAATGGCCTGGTTCACTCGCGTGGTTGCCGGACCGGCATTTGTCAGAAAATCGATCTCCAGTTGCCGCGACAATCGTTCGCCCGTGGCATTCAGAGTTTCGGGCGGCGTCTGCTGTTGACCGGCCAGTTGCAGCAGCGCGTCGCGCAGCGCGGGCAGAGTTTGGCTTTCTGCCGAAGCCACGGCGGCGGCAAGATTACTCTGGAGCGTTTGGCTTTGTGCCATGCGCCCTTCGAGGGTTTGCAGCCAATCTGAGTACGTATCGGACGACCCACGCCACGCAGGTATATCCGGGGGTGGATTGCTCGCGTCAGGCTGGAACTGTGCAGGCTCCAGAACCAGACCGGCCTGGGTCTCCTGTGCACGCCATTGGCGAAACTGCTGCCGCTTTTGAGTCTCGAGCAGTATGGCAAATATGTCCTGCCATTCCGAGTCGAGAAGTGTTCCTGCCGAAAGAAGTTGCAAGCTGAGAGCGAGGAATCGGAAGGCGTCCAGATCGAGAAGAAGCGGTGCCAGCGCGGCGCTGATATCGCCGCCATTCGCGTCGATCGCCATCAGGCCAGCAATGTCTATGGTGCCGACATACTTGAGGACCAACTGGTTGAAGAGGGTGAGTGGAGCTGTTTGCGCTGCACCATCCTGAGTAATCTGCGCCAGTGTTGTGGCACCCCAGTTTGTGCGAGCTGTCCACAATGCGAATGCCGGGTTACTCGCGGCCTGATTGGTAAAGTTTGCGGCGCCGATTACGTCGGGATCAATCAGGGGCAGTGCGCCAGATGGGGCATCGCGCTGTTGCGAATCCTGGCTCTGCCAAAGACTTCGCAGTGCCGCCAGCTGCCAGAGCAGGAGGGTCGGCTGAGCGATGGCAGGAGCCAGCGGGTCCGCTGGAGACGTGGATAGGTATCCGAACAGCGCCTCCAGCGCGTCATCGGTTATGACCGTAGACAAAAGAGTAACTTGATCCAGGTTGTCGGGGCGTGTCGTGCCGATTTGAATGCCGAGTCTTGCCGCCAATGCGGTCCGGGCCGCCGGTGCGGCCACTCGCGCCAGCCGCAGCTCGTCGTAGGATGCGCCGATCTGGCGCAGAATCGCCTGATACGCGAGCAGGCGATAACGCTGGTCGGTATCGGAAGGCACAGTAACTGGCGGGGAGCCCGCATTCAGCTGTTGCCGAAGAACTTCAATGGCGATGCGGGCTTGATGGATAGGTGCGTTTGCCTGCTGGTAAACCGGATCATCGGATCGCCGGATGACAGCCAGCACATCGAAAGGCTGAAAGAACTGCTGGGCGAGGGATTGAGCTGTCGGAACAGAAGGTGGAACGGTAGGAACAACGATTTGGGCCGATGCGAAGTCGAGAAGCTCCCGTAGATAGCCAATCGGCTCAAACGCCTGATCGGCGGGAGTGATAGCGATGGGTGTTTCAACGACGACGGTGTTGGGCCCTGAAACATACGTGCCGCCGTGACTGTCTGTTGCAATAAAGACCAGCGTGTTCGATCCTGCCGGAAGCGGAATTTGCGCGCTCCAGGTGCGCCAATCGCCAGCCGCATTGTTCAAAGCAGTTACAAGGGCCGCTGAGTTAAGCCGATATTGAACGGACGCCATGTAAGCGCCGGTCCATGGCATAGTTGTTCCACTCACCGCCAACTGAAACGGAGGAGCTGCGGTCGTCACGCTGTTCGGGATGCCAGAGGCGAGCAAGTACGGAGGCGGACAAGTGAGATTCGCAACCACCGAAACAGAAGCAGGGGAGATTGGTCCCCCGTCCCCGGGCTCATTGCTGGTAATTGGTGGATCTGCCCACGTTCCCTCCGCTTCAGCGGTTATTGTGAGTGGACCGTTCGGTGCGGCCGCGGAGACAGTTCCAGAGCAACTCCATTGTTGCCCGACCTGTTTCGCGGGGACCACCTGCCCGCCCGGACTGAACGTCACCGTCACGGCAGTGACTTTCGTGTTCCGCTTAGGTACGTCTGACTGAGCCATAGCGATCACCGTTACATTGATGACTTCGCCCACCGACTCGTTCAAGGTTGGGCTTTGAAAGCTCGCGTTTATCGTTTCCATTGGGTTCGCCTTTCTTTCAGTGACCTTTTTTGGGGGAGGCGACTGCGGGCTGTGCCTGGCTTTGACTTTCACGAGCAGTTTTCTGATCCCTGTCACTTACAACTGTAAAAAGGAACGCACAGCTCATAATTGCTAGATAGGTAACCTACCCCGCCAATGACTCCGCCTATTACTGCGCCTGGAATCGCACCTATCCCATCCGCTGGTAGTCCAGCCAATGCACCCCACCCGGCACCTGCAAAAACAGAAGCACCAAATCCCACTGCTTCGGTTACCTGATCGCTAGCTCCCAGTGCCCGGGCGGCGTTTTGTGCCAAAGTGGGAGCTAGCGAGAGGGCTATGACCGCGATTCCGTTCCCAATCGTTGGCTCCTCGGCGGGATTAAAACCCTGGCGTGAAACGTAAGGTGGAGTCTCAGGCTCGGGGGGTAGCTGATCGAGCATAGTTCTGAGCGGACCTTCGGGGGACAAGCGTTGACCCTGCTGAAGGTTCCGGGGAACGCTTCTGGGTGCATCGGGCACTCGCTTTGGGGTAGCACCTGCCGAGTTTAGTTCCTCACCGGATCGATTGACCCAATCCCATGCCTCATCCGGCGGCGTGCCCGCCGCCCGTACCTTACCGAATGACTTTTGATTGTCCGCCCACGGCGATGGAGTTGCTGCTCTCGAAACTCCGACGTCACTATTGCCTGCCGAGTCGATTTTGCAGGTCTGGTCAGAAGGAGCGGTCTCCGACTCGTTGAAATCTTTCCCCCACATTGCGCGGTTAAAGTTTCTCTCGGCGCGCTGCCCCGCTTTGTCATCATAAGTCGGATCTTTGGTGGACTTTGAAAGCGCGCCCCTATACATCGGCGCCGACGTGCGCTTAGCCCCGGGAGCGTTGGTTCGTGACGCGACCTGATGAATGTGGTCACCCGCAACATGCCGATATGCTCCAACGTCGGAACTAGCAGCGCCATTAGCCGCCGGCGAAGAATTCGTGCCAGATTGCGTTGGTTCTCTGCCTTTTGTGTCGACCTGCGTTGCCGGGTTGCCAGCGCAGTAGAAATATCGATTGGTCGATTGGAGCGGGTCACAACTTGCCCATCTTCCAATCCAATGCAAGTAATATCGTGCGACGTGGTAACTAAGCCCGCTTTCCTCATCTCTTTCCATCCCCGTAAACCGGTACCGTTTCTTGGCAAAGCTCCCAAAGCTTGTTTCTCCGTAGGGAGTGAACTCTTCTCGATTGAAGAACGCACCTGTAGCGTCGACGACCACATTGCTGCTGCCGAGATGGTCGGCGAGCTGGTATTGCACGGCGGGACTCGTGTCGCCCGATTGTGCTGTACCGATTCGGATGAGAGCGATTCGCTGCTTATCATCCATGACATGCTGGTAGTTGTTTTCAAGGGTTTGTGTTCCGTCGGTCCAGCGGTGGTGTTCAAACGCTCCATCAATGTAGTGCGTAACTTCTGTCTGGCCGCCTTGGTTGCGCACCAGCTTCTTCACGCGTCGCCCCGCTAAGTCATACAGATACTGCGCATAAACCGAAGGTTCCGCTCCGTCCGTCTGGGTGCGGAAGACCTTCATCTGGTCCGCGTAGTTCCAGTCAAAGTGGCGCGCGGTAGTCTCCGACAGCATGTTGCCATTCACGTCGAACGTATAAGCGAATGCGGTCTGGCCAATCTGCATCGATGTCATCCGGTTGTTTACGGTTTCTAAGTTATAAACCCGGTTAAAGGCTGTGCCGGTGACATTCTGGTGCTGCAGTTGAAGCAAGCTGCCCGCCGCATCGTAGGTATAGTTTTCTGTGTAGCTGCGAGCCTTGGTGAGATCAGTGCGGCGCGGATCATCGAGCCATGGGGTAGTGGCAGACGCTTGATCACACTCTCGCCCGCTCGCCGAGAGCAAGCGATAGATCGGGTCGTAAGCAAAGACGCGATTGAGCGCATCGCCCTTGATCAGCAACTGGGCAAGCACGGGATCTGAGGTTGACGCGGCAGCGGGATTGTTCAAAAAACCGCTGCCTGGGGTGCGGTCGCGGATGCCCAAAATGTTCCCAACCAGATCGTAGTCGTAGTCAAAATCTTGTAAGGGATCGCCGGTGGGGGAGTATGTCCCGGCTACGGCTTCGGTGTAATGCTCGCTGCGCAATCTCGCCAGACGGAAGGTTTGCGGATCATAGGCATAGCGCGTCATCACTCCATTCGCATAAGCGATCAGCGCTCGCTGGCCTTTCGCATCGTAGGCGATACGCTCTACGTAGAGTGTCCCGTCAAGACTCACCTGTTCGAGCCCGCCAGCGCGGTTGTACTGCGGCACGAGTTCACGGCGTTCGCCTTCCACGTCCAGCGGGAACTGCATGCTCTTGATGCGATTCAGCGCGTCATAAGAGGCGGTGGTCTGGTATGCCGTTGTCTCCAGAAGCTCGCCTTCGAGGTCGGATAGAGTTTGCGTCGAAGCGGGCGTCCAGTCGACCTGAAACGGCACGATGTTCCATTCCTGTGCTGCCGCCTGATCGAATATCTTCAGCATGGGAGCGTCGGCGATCACCGTACGAGATTTGTCGAGTATGTTCCTTTTGAAATCCACCGCTGTTAGAACGCTTAGTCCTGCTTCGTCGTGGTGCCGGGTAAGCTGTCCAAGCAGATTTTGTGCGCGCGCCGCGGCTCGGTCTGCTACGGGTTGATCTACTGCCCCGCCATCGCCGTAATCCATGCGCTGCCGCAACGTCACTGGGCCCGATGTGTTATCTCGCGTCCAGAGTCGGATCGGGCGATGCAGCACGTCGTAGCCTTGCAACGAGAGTGCGCCCTTACTGTCTCGCCCTTCGGACGGGTTTCCCAGTACATCGAGCACGGTGTCGCGCCGCCCGGCATCGATGCTGTCCATCCGCCAACGACGCTTCGCAATATCGAAGGCATACTGGAATGCCACGCGCCCTAATGCGTCGGTAACACTGATGAGATTGCCCTGTATGTCATACGAGGATTGGGTGGTGTACCAATCTTTGGTTGGGTCTTGCCCATTTCTCGCGGTAGCAGAAACCGTGCGCCCCAAGGGGTCAAGCACGATACTCGAAGGTGTATTCCAGTGGCTGCTATAAGCATTTGCACCGCTGCCAGCGGTACGGCCAGCGTTGTCGTTCGGGTCGTAAACGTAGCTCTCCCATGGCGTCGGCGTGTAGGTGTCAGGATTCGCGATATCGATCGGGACACCGAAAAGGATCCGCTGCTCTGAACTGTCCGGGTTTACGGTGCGGATTGCCTGCCCACGCGGATCGTAGAAAATCGTGATCTTCTGACCTAGTTGGTTCGCGGCAGGGGCGGAGAAGTCATAGCCTTTGTCGAAGAAGGGCTCAAACTTTTCCACTACATGGCCCTTGTTGTCGTACACTTGCCAGCCACTGACCACCACATTGTCCGGGTCGGTCGCTGCCCGCGTTTGGCCTGCAGTTGCGCTGACAGCAACCGACTGGTCGACAGATATGACGCCTCCGCCCAACGCCGGGTCGCCGAACAAGGTATCTTCCGCCTGAATACGAGTTTGTATCAAGCGTCCAAAGCCGTCAGAGTATTGGACCGAAACCAAGACGTCGTCGCGGTTTGCAGCCGGCACATCGGTTTCCGAGTCGTGGTGAACACGCTTAGTCGTTCGCACGGATATGGGCTGGCCGCTCTCCGTGAACGCCAGAAGATCGTATTCCATGGTCACGCTGGGATGAGTGCTGTCGCCCTCGCCATTTTTCCCTTGGACGGTTTGAGCCGTCAACAAGCCGGAGGGTGAAAAGGCAAAGCCGGCGACGTTTCCGTTGATGTCGGTAACCTGCTGCGCTTGCAGTACCCGATAGTCGTAGGTTGCCAGAGAGGTGAGCCCTACCGGGTCGATGACGCTTACCGGCAACAGATCGAACGAGTCGTATGCAACTGTAGTGTCGGCACCGAGCGGATCGCGAGATATGAGGGCGAGTCCGCGAGGCGTTTGGGCAGGATCGTGGAAATCGTAGCTACGCCGCGAATCTGTGACGTAGTAGCCGCCCGGAGATCCGGTGACGTCGGTGGTCCCATAGTGAACGTAGCCGGCAAGGCTGGGCAGCAGGCTTGTAAATTCAGCCGGATACTCTAACGGCCACGCGGATACTCCCTCCGGATTAAGATAAACAGGAAGTCCACTTACGGCCAGTGGATCGGTCGGATCAAACGTCTTTGTCAGGAAGTCGTCTTCAAACACCAGCGACTCGCTACGGACCGGCGCTCCGAACTGGCCGAGCACGCCTAAGGGCAATCCGATGAAAGCGTCGCCATCATAAAAAGTGCGGGCGTGCCCGATGACACGAAGGGAAGCTCCGCCGCTCGCGACCATGTCTCGCAGCCCGAAGACGCTTAGCGTTCCGTCGTTCAGCACCTCGGTCAGGTTTGCACGACAGGTACGGTCGATGATGTACAGACTTGCGTTGTCGAGGCGAGCATACTCTGTGGTCGAATATGTCGATAGATAAGGCGTCCCGGGAGACGCAAGTTGCACCAGGGGATTGCGTCCGCGGGGCACAGCGATTTCGTGTTTGCTGCCCGGCATTCCATAGGCGTCATAGTTGCCAGTGAATTCGCAGCGAATCATGGGCTCCGCGCCGCGCTCCCACTGGCTCGTACGGTTTGCAATCTGGAACGGAAAAAAGATTCTTAATCGGCTTGAACCTTGCGTGGGAGGATCGATCTCACGCACGTCGAACTGAGACTCAGTCACGGTATAGGGATGATCCTGATTGGGTGAGCCGTCTACAGCGTAGAGTTCGCTACGCAGAACGGAGCCACGCAGCGCGCGCAAGGCGTGTCGCAACTGAGTCGGATCGGCATGTTGCGCCGACTCTATTGCTATCGCGCCAAGTTCGACACGTTGTTCAGGCCCGAACATCGACGGATCCCCTGTCCATGCCGACGTTGCGTAATCCGGTTCGCTCCAAACGCCGATGCTGTTCTGAACCTGGCCTTGATGAAACCATGTGCGAGTCAGTGTGGGCGGAGAAAAATGGATCGGATCGACACCGGCAAACTGGTTCGATGCTTGCGCCTGGTAATCTTCGAAAGCCTCCGAGTCGAACTGTTCGACAATTCCGAAGCCGCGGAATTCCCGTTCATCACCGTCCCAGTATCCTTGGTGGTAGCTGTATTCGGTGGAGAGCTTGCCTCCTGAGATCGCATCGATCACTTCCACCCGCGACACCACTTGAACCGGAAAAGGAAGACGCGCCTTCCAACGCGTCTTGGGTAGAACGTCGTCTAGTAAAAAGAATTGCGTAGACGGTACATACTCGATGAGCGTCGTAGCTCCGGTATTGTTGTTTTTCTGATTCAGCAGATAAGGCTTTACGCCGCCAGTCAGGTCCAGAAACTTATAGCTGCTGTCACCAAAAGTGAGCGGGTCATAAGTCCAGAGAATTCCTTGCGTCCCGTTGCCTAGCATGTCGACCAGCCGGATTGCGTCAGAATTCGTGACGGGCGGTGTGCCCTGAATTACGATCGGCTCGCTCCACCTATTACCGTTTTGGTTGATCCAAAGGGTGAGGCGTCCGGACTCGACGTACACCATATCCGACACGCCATCGCCGTCCATATCGCCTAGTAGCAGACGAGCCGGATCGTATCCAACGCCTGGGATGCTCTGCCCATCGGGAAAGCGAATGGTCCCGCCCATGGTGACGCGCTGACCCCAGCGGCCGTTGCCCATGTAAGGCCAATAAACGACACTGCCCGGAGACACAAAGACGATATCCTGCAGGCCGTCCCCGGTCATGTCGGCGAGTTTTACGCGCCCATCGCTGAACTGAACATTTGGGAAATCCGTCAGGTCGCCTCGGGTGCGCGTTTCGGAGCGGTTCCATCCCTGCGCGCGGTCGTTGAAATAAAGCTCGAAGCGGGGGCCTGTCCTTAAAACATCAGTTATTCCGTCGCCGTCAAGATCGATCAATCGTGCCTGCGGATCGTTCAGCGCAAAAGGAGGCGCGTAAGCATACTGGACAAAGCTGCCAGTGGCTTCTTTGCCTGATACCGTAAGGGGCACATAGCCATTTACACGTCCAGCGGACAAGAGTAAGTCGATATGGCCGTCTCCATCAGCATCGGCAAGCTGGACTCCTGGATCGCCGAGCCGAATACCGGAAGGCAACCTTTCGATGGGTCTTGGGATATCGAAAGCCCCGTTGCCTAGATTGCGCCAGTAACGGGTCGTGTCTCCTATCTGCACGACATCAGGAAGCCCACGACCGAACAGATCGGCGAGCTCGTAATCCGGATTTGCCAGAGAACGTTCCGGCAACGAATTAGCAATGCCGCTCATCGACCGGTAATGTCGGCGTGTTGGATCGAACGCGGTGTAACCGAAGTCGAGCGTCGGAAGGATTTCTACGGCGGCGCCATCCACGCCTTGAACCTGGATACTCGACAACAACGACATAGCGTTGGCAGGCGCCAGCGCTGGATTGGACTCCTCCTGATAGGTGAGTTGATAAGTTTTCGCCAACTGAATGACGCCCGAGTTCGTGCTGATTTGAATTTGCTTGCATCGTTGCGTGGTGCGAATCTCGAATCCGGCTTTATACGTGGAAAAAGGATCGGGACGGTCTTCATAGGTAAAATCGATCGAAACCATGAATTGAATATTGCCGGGTGCGCCATAGTCGCCGTAGCGGACAGTCTTCAGATACACCTGGTCCCAATGGTGTGGCCCGTCGATACGGTTCGGCTCTCGTTGGTAGACATATTCGACCAAGTTGCCAAAAGGATCGCGTGTCTGGCTCAGATACCAAGAGAAGATCCGGTGGGTGCCATCTGGAGAACTGACGATCGGTGAACTGGTGCTAACTGGATTGGTGTCGCCATAAACACTGACCAGTCCGTTGCGACTTCTGGCTTGCCAATAATCGGTTTGTCCCGATTCGAAATGAGTGAGGCGCGAGAATATACCCTCTGTTCTAGGGCGATAAACTGTCGTTCCTGTCGAAGCCGACGACACCGGAACGAGCTGTTCGGCGCCGGAAATAAGAAATATATCCTGGGAGTCATCATAGGTTGGAAGTCGTTTTGACGTGTCGCGTGAGACGCCCGGGACATTGAGCGACCAACCCAGCCCAAACGCTCCATTTCCGTTGCCTGTGCTGTACGCCAGCACAAGCTCGGGTTGAAGGCCCCCCCGTCCGCCGGGCACAGCTATAGGCACAGATAAGTTGCCTGTTCCCGTATGCAGGTCTGGAGAGAATGATTCGCCCAAACCTTTGATTGCACCGCCGCCAGTCGGAAGCGATATGACTTGATCGGCAACGCCAGATTTATTCATTCGATTCGCCTCGTGGCTACCAAGCGCAATTGCGCAGTATAAGAGTCGTAACTCATCTCTTCTCGGTCGAGGTACCGAACATGTCACCATTCGCTATCAACAGCCGGATCAGGTTGGCCATGGCCATAGGTGGGTTGGTCGCCCGCGAGTACGAGACTATCGGCCCCATGGCCGACAACGTTACAGACCTCGCTCCATACTTCGGCACCGTTACCGATACCATCGGGTGGTAGCTCCTCTGTTGCCCCTTGGACGGCGACGGAAAGATGACGGGCAAGCGTTCTCCATCGAGCAGATTCGCCGAGCTGGTTTCTGCATCTCGAGTCAACTGGGCATGCTGGTCATCGATCAGAATGTCGAAATGCTGCAGGAAGTCTTCGCCAAGAATCGCGCGGAACCCGTGGTCCTCTTGACTTAGTGGAAGGTACACGGCAGTCACCCGGGACCCAGGAGCGCCTTGGCCTGCGCCAACCAGTTCCATTTCACCCGAACTGACCTGAGGGTTGCGCGACGTGGTATACCTATAATCGTTCGAATCGGCAATGAATACCGCGAACGGGCTTATGGCTGCCGGAGGTGCGTGGGCTATCATTGATGAGCCGCCTAAGGTGCTACCGTCTGCGTCGTCGGTCCAGGGTGCCCAAACAAAGCTAACGTCCTGCTTCGGGCCGATTTGGGACGACCGAGTGTCCACCTGAAATTTACCGGGATCAGTAGTGTTGCTGCCCTCGGTGGTATCGAGACTGAGGCCTGCGACAGACAAATGTCCTTCGCTCATTCGGATAAAATTCTGATAAAAACCTGATCGGCGTATGAAACCAGAATCGCTGGAAGTCTTAGAATTCGGACCGTACAGGATCGATCGGGAGCAACGGCTTCTGACCAAAGGCTCCACCATTATTTCAATGGCACCCAAGGTGTTCGACCTGCTCCTCGTGCTGGCGGAGAGTGGCGGCCGAATTCTGGAAAAGGAGACCCTGCTGAAGAGCCTGTGGCCTGGCTCTTTCGTCGAAGAAGGCAGTCTCACCCGGAACATCTCGACGCTGCGGAAGGTTTTGGGCGAGAGTCCCGATGATCAAAAGTACATTACGACTATTCCTAAGCGCGGGTACCGCTTCGTCGCTCAGGTTCGCCCCGCGACCTCCACCAACGGGCCGGCTATGGGTGCAGTCATCTTCGCTTCTTCGGCATCCCGCGGGAGCCAAGAAACGATCCAGACCTCTACCGATAGTCCGTTTCCTTTAGTTCGACCGCAGCAACCGGCTTTGGTCTGGTGGAAACACCGTCAAACCGACTCCTCATCCCCGATCCAGTCCATCGCTGTAGCGCCACTCGAAAATGCTTCGGGTAACGATTCACAGGATCATTTTGCCGAGATGCTAACCGAAGCATTGATCAGCGAGCTTGCGCGGATCCATAAACTGAAAGTGTTTCACTCCTCCGTCATGTCGAACCATTGGAGCGCGGGCAAAGATCTTTGCGAGCTGACGGGTGAATTGCCCATAGATATGCTCATCGAGGGATCGGTGATGCGGCTGAGCAACCAAGTGCGGATCACCGTGACGGCGATTCATCTGCCAACTCAATCGGAGGTGTGGTCGCAAAGCTATGATCGCGATCTTAGCGAGATATTGGCCGTGCAAAAGGAAGTGGCGTCTAATATCGCGGCTCAGGTTCGGGCTGACCTGACACCCCACGAGCGGATGCAATTTAGCTCTGCCCGTGTGGTGAAGCCAGAGGCCTACGATTGCTATCTGCGTGGGCGATTCTATGCCCAACGCCAAAATAGAGATGACAATGAAACCGCAATGTTGGCTTTAGAGCACGCAATCGCCATCGATCCAACCTTCGCCTTGGCTTATGCAGAGCTGGCCCAAGCTTATGTATGGAAGCTGTTCTTGTTTGCCCCGCACGAGAGGCAGTGGGAAGAGAAGGCCTTTGTGGCTGTAGAGAAAGCCCTTTCCTTGGACCCGTACTTGGCCGTGGCTCACCTCGCCCGCGGTCGGCTGCTGTGGACGCCCGTCAACAAATTTCCCCACGTAAAGGCTATTCGGGAATATCGCCGGGCCCTTGCTTTAAATCCGAGCTTGGACGAGGCGCGAAATCAGCTTGCACTCATCTACTGCCACATCGGATATTTTGAGGAGGCATTGCGTGAATCGCAGGAAGCCGCCTTCACCAACCCCAACAATCATCTCGCAGTCTACCGGACAGCGCAGACGCTTGTATTTCAGGGGAAGCATGAGGAGGCCTTGACGGTCCTACAGACGATTCCTCGGGACATAAACCCGTCACTGATCGGCTACCAAACCGCCTGGGTTCTCTTCAATCTCGGGAGAAGCGAAGAGGCTTCAACGATGATCGACCAGTTACTGGCGGATTACCCGGATGACGACGGCGCCCTGTTTATCAGCGTGCAGGCCGTATTGGCAGCTTCAGCGGGCGAACAAAGAAAGGCCCAAGCGAGTCTTGAATTGGCTATACAAACAGGGAAGGGATTTGGTCACTTCCATCACGCCGCTTATCACATCGCTATAGCATTCTCGCTTATGAACAACTCAGAGCAGGCCATGGAGTGGTTGGAATTCTCCGCCAGAGACGGCTTTCCCTGCTACCCGTTATTCGAGCACGATCCCAATTTGGATAATATTCGGCAACATGCCCGCTACGTCAACTTCATGGCTAAGTTGAACCGTCAATGGACCAGTTATCAAGCAATGTTCTGAAGCACCGTCACGCTGGGGTCGCTGGCATCAGCCGTCTACCCGAGGTCGAGGGCGACAAGGGATCACTTCAAGAGAGGGACTGCTACGTACGCGAAGGCGTAGGGTTTTGCCTTTTGCGACAAAGCTTATCGCAGCTATATCGCAAACTGTTCGTTATCAATAGCAGCTTGCGACTCGGCCCAAGTCATAGTCCCAAATTGTCGTTCACGGCAATCGCGATTTCCTGCTCTGAACCAAGATACCGTTCAGTCGTTTGGATTGAGGAGTGGCCGATCAGGAATTTGATCTGCTCCAGATCTCCGCCATTCTTCCGGCAGAGTTTTGCGCAGGTGCGGCGGAGGTCGTGGGCACCGAAGTGTTCGATGGAGTTTTGCTTCGATGACTGTTCAACTACCGACCAGACGGCCCAGTCACCCAATTCGTCTCCGACCATCTTGTCCGATTTCGAAAGCGGACGAAGCAGCCTGCCCTTGTCGATCTTCGCCGCCGCAGTCCATGCGTCTATGCCGAGTTTCACCCAGATTGGCACTGCGACCGTGCGGATACGGCCGCCCTTGCCGCGGAGATCGATGATTACCCATCTCCCGTCCCGCTGCTGAATGTCTTCGATCTTCAGTGACGCGAGTTCCTGCCGGCGCAGGGCGCAACGGACGAGAAGAGCGATGATCACATAATCCCGCTTGCCCTTTAACTTTGAGCGATCGGGTACCGCCAGAAGCTCCTTGGCCTGTTCGCGAGTCAGCCAGTTTCCCAGTCTCTTTCCCGTCTGCCTGACGTGAGGAACGTCGGTGAGATTGGCAGCTTCTTCAAGGCCGATCAGTCCGTTCTGTCTCGCTTTGCCGACCAATTTTCGTATCGCCGACATCCTGACATTGATGGTCGAAGGCGAGAGATGCTCCATCCCAGGAACCGTCGCCGGCCTTGCGCGCTGCACCAGGTTGTCATAGAGATACGGGTGCACGTGCCGGTCGAACAAAACACAAGAACGTACCCTGAGCTGATCAGCTGTGATCTCGGTTGACCGAGAGAGGTCGTCCTTTGAACAGCAGCTGCGTGAAATAGAGTTGCGGGTCGATCTGATGACGGCGGCAGGTGCTGGTCAGGCTGGCTAGAATGGCCGCCGTTCTTCCTCCGCGTGGGTTGCCGACGAACAGCGAGTTTTTGCGATTCAGCACGACGCGCTTCATCTCCCGTTCGCTTGCGTTGTTGTCGATGGCCACTGCGCCGTCGGAGCAGAAAACGTTCAGTTCTTGTCACTGGCTGAGCGCATAGCCGATCGCCTAAGAATATCCAGCCTGTCATAAGGTTCGGTAGTTCAGAACGCGGCTGGCCGTCAAGCAAACTGGAATCTTGCGACTTCGGTGTCACTTGGAGACGGCCGGAAAGATCAACCCAATGGTTTCTGTATTAACTGCCCTTGCGCAGGGCGGATCACTTCTTCCTCATCCTCGCCAAGTCCGAGCGGTATAAAGCCACAGCCTCTGACCCATGTTGACAGATATCGTCCGCGCTGATAGAACTTCGCCTATTGAACCGAGAGCTCGTAAAACCTGCCGTGGTCTCTCTTTTTCTCGGCCCATTGCAATAGGCCACCGTCAAGGCCTGGAGCAAGTTCCCCTTGAGCGGCGACTGCAGCTTGTTTATCGAACCGCAAACAGCATGGTACGTGAAGCCTAAATAAAACACAGGAAACGACATAGCCGATGGAAGTTCGGCCGGATCTGTAAAAGGGCTTAGATCCTTTGGAGAGGATTTTTCGGTTTTCCACCGCAGACTGTAACGAATTGAGCCGTGGATTGACTACCCTTAAGGTTTCACTGACGGAATGAACCAGACCAAGAGTGAAAATGCCGCGAAAGGTGGTTGATAGATGGCCCCTCGTAGAGTGCTGATCATAGGCGCGGACGCGACTCGATCGGAGATTGATCTTCCTGCGCTACTGGCCAAGGTTGGGGGTTTGCTGGTCGACCAGGTTTCCTGGAACGACTTGAAACTTGAGCGGTTGCATGATCGGCAGGCGCATGCCGTGCTGGCCGTGATTGACGGTGCCCACGAGCTAACGGCACGTTTTTTGTCGTTCCTGCGCAGCCAGCCAATGCCCATCCCGATATTAGCGTTTTTTCTGCTGCAGGCAGACAAGAAGGAGGTGCGCGCGATCGCGGAAGTTGTGGACGATTTTGTGGTCGCGCCGGCAGGTCCCACCGAGATTGGGTGCCGCTTGGGGCGATTGCTGGGGCCGGCTCCGACAGAAGTGGAAGCGCTGCGGGCCAAGCTGACCCAAGAGCACGGCCTGTCGCAGTTTGCGGTCCAGAGCCCGGCCTTCCTCAAAGTCATCGAAACCATTCCAAAGATAGCCAGGAGTGAGGCGCCCGTGCTGATTACGGGAGAGACCGGCGTGGGCAAGGAACTGTGCGCCAGGGCGATCCATCATTTAAGTACCCGGCAGTCCCATCCCTTCATTCCCATGGATTGCGCCGCGCTGCCGGAAAGCCTGATGGAAAATGAGATGTTCGGTCACTCTCGCGGGGCCTACACCGGCGCACAAATGGAGCAAAAAGGGCTGGTCGCGCTGGCAGAAAAAGGTACGTTGTTTCTGGACGAGATCGACTCGTTGACCTTGTCGGCCCAGGCCAAGTTGCTGCGTCTGCTGCAGGAGCATTCGTATCGGCCGCTGGGTGCGGATCGGTTTTGCCGCTCAGATGCGCGGGTCATCGCCGCGACCAACAGCAATCTCGAACAGTTGCTGAAAGAAGGAAAATTCCGGCGAGACCTCTATTACCGGCTCGACATTCTCCAGATTCACATTCCTCCGTTGCGCGAGCGCTGCGACGATATACCGCTGCTGGCAAAGCGTGTGCTGGACTCAGTGGAGGCCGAGGGGGGCGGAGGAAGAAAGAAATTATCCAACACCGCGCTGAGAAAGCTGCAGGCGCACGATTGGCCCGGAAACGTGCGCGAGCTATTTAATGTGCTGCAGAGGGCGGCGGTACTGAGCAGCATGCAGGAGATCGGTCCGCAGGACATCATATTGAATTCGAAGCGGGAGTTCAGCGAAGACGCCTTGGCCGCGGGCCCGGGGACGCAGAGCAACAAATTTCGACTGGCGCGAACGGAAGCCATCGAGAAATTTGAAAAATCCTATGTTTCGGAATTAATGGAAAAGCACCATGGAAACATCACCCGCGCGGCGATGGAAGCAGGAAAAGAACGGCGAGCCTTCGGCCGGCTTGTGGGAAAGTACCAGGTGGACCGGCGCAGCCCGGAAAATTGCAACCTAAACCACCCACCACCGGGTCGAATCTGACCCACTCCCGAATCCAGGTGCAAGTAACGCAACGCCTGGGGTTTTGGCGCCCGCCATCATCGATTCAGCGGTTGCTGGTGCGCTGAATCGAGCCCCATCCACGAACTAGCCCCCGCTCCATCGCTGCCAAAAACTGGAATTCAGTGTCGTGACGAGTGGCCCGTTGCGTGCTCTGGTAGCGCGCGTGAGGCAGCTTAGGCTTGGCTTCGGAAAAACAAATGCCGAATGTCGGTGCTGTGGTGCAGGTATTGAATTATCTGGGTCTCAATCCGGACGTGGCAGACAGCCTGGAGGGCATCGTGCGTTGGAGATTGATGCAGGGCCATATCGACCGAACCGTGCGCGAGACGAAAATGGCGTTGGAGTGGCTGGTACAGAAGGAGCTTGTGTCGCAAGACAACCGCGTAAGCGCAGGAGCGCTGTACCGCTCGAACAGCAACAAGAAAGAAGAGATCGAGGCCTTTCTCGCACGCGCGAGACGGGACGAGTCCATTCGGGACGAGGAGATGGGCTGAGCCGTGGCAACCTATGAAGCCATCGCAGGAGCTTGTGAAGCAGTGGTGCGATTGCTTCGCTCCCGCTTCGATCCCGCGGATTTCGATGGGGCCACACTCGACTTTCAGGTTTACGTGGCAGGCGATTTTCAAACGCCCATGGACGAAGGTGTGTCGTTGTTTCTTTATCGCGTTTATCCCAATGGAACGCAGAGGACGCCGGCCGGCCGAGTGCTGCCGGATGGAAGCCAACAGCGAACCAAGCTTCCTCTGGATTTGCATTTCCTGCTGACGGCATGGGCCAAAAAGGCGTCGCTGCAGCATGAGATCGCAGGATGGATGATGCGTGTTCTTGAAGATACACCCACGCTGACGCCGAATTTGCTCAACGCCTACCGTCCCGATGTCTTCCGGCCCGACGAAGGCGTTGACATTGCGGTCGGGCAACTCAGCGTCGAAGACATGTTCCACATTTGGGAAGTAATGATCAACCATGTTTACCAGCTCTCCGTGCCGTATCAGGCACGCATGCTGGAGGTTGAATCCGGATTGACGACCACTGCGGGCCCACGGGTGCAGGAGCGGGTCAACGATTACCGCCAATTGCTCGTTTCTCAAGGCGCTGGGGGGGCCCCCTAACGCGCCATGACCACAACTGCCAGTCCCGTTATCACCGTCGGACCTGCGTTTGAGAAGCAACGCCTGTTTACGCCGTTGGGCATTCAATTCTGGGATGCAGCTCAGGATCGGCCGGTAAGCGACGGTCTCCAGGTGTGGGCCATTGCCGCCACGCTCGGCTTTGCGCCGATACCGGCGGTCCGCACACTCTCGGGGATCTATGCGTTCCAGGGGCTACCCGGACTTTGGCGCGTAGAGCACCCGGTAACAGACGCGGTCTTAAGCAGCAGCCCGCCCATAGCCGTGCCATTCGTAATCCTCGTGATCGACTCCTTGCGCAGGTATTTGACGCAAGCCTTTTCCGTGACCCTGCCTCTGCCGTACTTGGGCTTGTTTCTGTCGGATGAAGTAAGCAGTCCGCCGGAGGCGGCGGCCCGCGCCTATCTGTTTTCTGCCGTGTCCCGGCCAGCTCCCGATGGATGCGCAACGGTGCGCCTGCAAGTGTGGGATAAAGCAACCAATACTGCGGCTTCGTTTGCCGCCGTTCAGATTGCGGTCGTGGGCAATACCTGGAACGGAATAGCGGATGAAACCGGAGCCTGTGTTCTCTACTTTCCTTTTCCTTCCTTGGAAAGATTGATCCTCGGTTCTCCTCCCGGCACTGGGCAGGGCAACATCTTCGATACCACCTGGCCGGTACAACTGGCAGTGCGTTACCAGCCGTCGCAGGTCAAGACTCCGCTGGCCGGACTGCAGGCTATCCCCACTGCGTGGCTGCAGGTGCCGAGCCTGAAGAGTGTTCTTGAGGATCAAGGGGTAGCAACCATCTGGCCAACCGAAGCGGGTCCGGCGGTGGCGTCATGGAACGCGACGTTGCAATACGGAACAGAACTGGTGCTGCGAACCGGTGCAATCCAGACAGCGGGTTTTGCTGGGAGTCTGCTGGTTACGGCCGCACCCTAGATTTGACATGAAGGAGCGAAGCAATGGCTGAATATTTATCTCCGGGCGTATATGTCGAGGAAACCAGTTTTCGATCGAAGACCATCGAAGGCGTCAGCACGAGTACCGCTGGATTTGTGGGGCCGACCTTGTTCGGCCCTACGAGCGGGGTCCCGGAATTGCTGACTGGCGTCGGCGATTATGAGCGTATCTATGGTGGCCTGGACCAGACTACGTTCGAGGATGAAGGAGAAACAGACAACTATCTCGCGCATGCCGTGCGCGCCTTCTTCACCAACGGAGGCCAGCTGCTTTATGTCTCCCGAACCTTCCGCAACGCGAGCGCAGGAGACAGCACCGCTCGGTGGACCTTGAGTGCGACCAACAGTCCGCCGGATCAGTTGGATCTGCAGGCACGATATCCGGGAAGCGGCGGAAACATCGGGCTGACGTTCACGGCGCGCCTTACGCAAAACACCCTGGCTGGAGTTCCACGGGACCCAACCAATCCACTCGGGCCTCGCGATCCGGTGTTGCGCGGGGTCAATGACTATGACGTGGTTTGGATTGGGCAAGGGACGGGAAGTCCGGTAGCCAAGCCAACCAGCGGCACACTGTACTGGGCAGACGCGATTACCGACCCGGTAACGCAACTGCCAACGTGGCAATTCCATCCCGAAGATGGAACAACCATTTTCCTCAAGGACCTCGACCCTGCGGCGGACCTGGTGCGGGTTCTGTCCATCGGACTGGTGGTGAACTATCCCGGAGAGGAAACCCGGTCCGACGTGTACTCGAATCTGGGTCTGCATCCCCTGTCCACAACCTCTTTGAGCGCCACGTTCGCCCCCACCTTACTCAATCGTAGCAAGGAGCTTACCTACGCTTTGATCTTCGATCCGCTTGCCCAATTGCAGAACGGGCCGCAGGTGGCGCGGGTTCTTTTGTCGCAACCGCGTTCTCCCGCTGACCTGGCCAGGGTCAGCCGATTGCTTGGTAATCCGCCGCCAGGGACCAGTCTCACCGTCTTCGATACGCTCGGCCGGGATGAACTCTCCGACTCGGACCGGCAAGTCACGGTGGTGTTGACCGGCGGAGACGACGGCGCGAGACCCACTCCCCAGGAGTACGAAGGGGACGACGTCGATCCCCAAAACAAAACAGGATTGACGGCCTTTGAGGATTTGACGGACATCTCCATCGTGGCCGCTCCTGGATACTCTTACCTGGGCGATCTCGATTCCCCGATTCGCGAAGCAAACATATTGACAACCATGGGTCTGCTGATCGCGCACTGCGAACTGATGAAGTACCGCATCGCCGTGCTGGACTCAAGCGATCAGATGGATTTGACCGACGTACGGGCATACCGGGCACAAGTTGATTCCACCTATGCCGCCCTGTATTACCCATGGGTGGTGATCGTAGATCCGATCACCGATCAGGAAATCATTTTGCCGCCCAGCGGCTTCGTTGCCGGACTCTACGCCGATAACGACGCCACGTATGGAGTACACAAGGCGCCGGCCAATCAGGTGGTGCAGTTAGCCACCCGATTCGAGGTAATGCTGAACAAGGGACAACAGGACGTGCTGAACCCAGAGGGAATCAACTGTTTCCGCTTCTTTGAAGGCCGCGGATACCGGCTGTGGGGCGCACGCACGATTAGTTCCGATCCGGAATGGAAGTATGTCAACCTGCGCCGTTACTTCGCTTATCTCGAGCACTCCCTCGACAACGGGACCCAGTGGACGGTGTTTGAGAACAACAGCGAGAACCTCTGGAGCAACGTAGTACGCACCATTGAAGACTTCCTGTTCAGCGAGTGGAAGTCGGGACGGCTCTTGGGCGACACTCCAGACCAGTCCTATTTCGTGCGCTGCGATCGCACGACGATGACCCAAAACGATATCGACAACGGCCGGTTGGTGTGTCTCATTGGCGTCTCACCGGTGCGTCCAGCGGAGTTCGTGATCTTCCGCATCGGCCAGTGGGTCGGTTCCCAATCCTGAAGCTAAGTTGAAGCGTGCAAGAAATGGAGGAAAGCAATGGCAGTGCAACGAGATCGTCCGTACAGTCAGTTCAACTTTCGGGTGAAGATCGACAAAGACAATGGAGAAGGCGTCAACGCCGGGTTCCAGGAAGTCAACGGACTGGGCACGGAGATTCACATGGCAGAGTACCGCGCCGGCAATTACCCGGACAATTCACCCATCAAGGTCAATGGATCGTACAAGGTTCCCGACGTGACTCTGAAACGCGGAGTCATTGGAGAATTGGCGACGCTGCACGATTGGGTGAAGGCGCTGCGTACTGGTACGGCCGACGTCATGCGTTCTGTCACCGTCGAATTGCTCAGCGAAGATCGCACTACCGTAGTGCAGTCCTGGACTCTTACCAATGCGCGCCCCATGAAATATACGGGTCCGGCATTGACGGGAAAGGGAACGGATGTAGCCATCGAAGAACTGGTGCTGGCCTGCGAACACATTGAAGTCGCGTGATAGGAACAAGGACCGCAAGTAATGACCACGACTTACCTAACCCCCGGCGTTTATTTTCAAACGATCGTGCCCGCCGTCCCCGAGGTACTGCCGCGGATGGATATTGCCGCGTTCGTCGGGTTTGCCTCCGCCGGTCCGATACACGTACCGGTCGCCATCGAAGACATATCGAGGTTCCGCGACATCTTCGGTGCCGATCAGGTATTGGGATGGGACGCAGACAACGGGATGTTGTCAACGGCGCAGTTGGGTCCGGCGGTGAGTGCTTTCTTTCGCAACGGCGGCCGGCGATGCTGGGTGATCCGGGTGGCAAGCAAGCATCTTTCGCCGCCGGATTTGGATCTTCCCTTTCAGGCGCAGTCAGGTCAATTTAACCTGCCCGGCATGCTTTACCCGGGAGCCGCCGCGAACTACGAGGCGGCGTGGATGATAGCGCGTTCAGAAGGTAGCTGGAGCGATAACTACGCCGTGAACGCGACCCTCGGCTATGCCCCTCTGGAGATCACTGCGCTCGCTCCCTTGGGCAACGGATATCAATTGCAATTAGACCCGGCTTCGCCGCAATCGGCGCAGACAGGCGATCTTTTGCAGGTGGTGTTTCAGCGTCCCGTCAATACCAGCCTTTGGCCGGGGCAAACCGTCGCCTATCTGCCGGTCCTTTCTGTGCAGACGCAGAGCCTGGGTTCTCCACCTCAGCCCGCGACGGTTCTGGCGACCGGCCAGGGGGACTGGTTCGACGTCGCTTCTCCCCAAGATTTCTCTGTATTTCTCAGTAGCCCACCGGCCGCGGCATCCGGCACGGCGTTGGCTTTCCCTGCGGCTCGAACCGTTACCTTGCTCACCCGGCTGCAGAACCGCGACCTTGCTCCCTTGGCTTGGGGAGAAAAGGACTCCAGCTTTTTTGTTTTGCTGTCCCGCGATCAGGCAGATGGAATTCAAGGGGGATCCTGGCTAAGAATGACGTTCGATCCCGGGACCACTCTCGCGGCGGGAACGGTGCTGTACGCCCTGGTGGGTGATACCGAGGGAACAGCCGTGGATGCGACTGTGCTTCCTATCGGCTCGCCCCCGGGAGCACAGGAATATGTGGAGATCCTGGCGAGCGGAGCCTGGTGGCAACTGGATCCTGTCGACGTTCTCGCGAGAAGTGCGTTGCCGGTGATCAGCGTCGATGGTGTCAGCCTCGAGTTGTGGGTGCGGGATGACCAGGCGCAGCTCACTAAGCTGGCTGACCTCGGGTTGACGCCCGCACACCCACGCTATGCCGGCCTTCTACTGAACGACTACGACGCCTTCACCCTGGATGCGAACAGCACGCAGAAGAGCCAGGGGCAACTGTTTGCCGAGGCCATGGCGCCGCGTTTCGCCCTGGCCGCGCCGGACAAGGATCCTCCGACCGTCTTTCTACCGCTCGGGGTGCCCGGCCTGCTGCTCGACGAGTTTTTTCAGCCGGCGAACATCGCCGACGGCGAGCCCATGGTGCGCGACGGCTTGATGGAGTTCGATCCCGATTTATTTCTCGATCCAGACCTCAAATATTCCTCCAGCGATACGCTGTTGACCGATGCTTTTCACAAGCAATATCAACTGCAGCGCGACCCGACTGCGCCGGCCGCAGGCGAACCGCTGGAGGGCATCCATGCCATTCTTCCCATCGGCGAGGTCAGCCTGATATGCGTACCGGACGCATCCAGCCGGCCATGGCAGGCAAACAACATTGGTATGGAATTGCTGGCTGCACCCGATCCATTGACAATATCGAGCACCATCGCAGGTACAGCAATTGCCACGTGGCAAGCATTGCCACCTGCGCTGAGCTACGTCCTGGAGCAATCGGCGGACCCGCGATTCGCCAATTCGCAAATAGCCTGGCAGGGGGCAGCGACCTCGTCGGATCCGCTGACCGCGCCACCGGGATGCTCGATGCAACTGTATTTCCGCGTGCGCGCCAATGGTCCGCACGGAGTCGGCCCATGGTCTGGAACCGCGCTCTATTCCTTCGACCCCAGTCCCTTTGCGGCTTGTCCGCCGCTGACTCTGGACGCTCCCGGTCTGACGCTCTTCGCGGATGACCCGGTACAGACTCTGTTGCAGTGGACCGGGGCAGCGGAGGCCGATTCCTTCCTGCTCGAAACGTCGCTCGATCCCACGTTTAGTCTTGCCTCGCCGCTCTACCAGGGGCCTCTGGGTAGCTTTACGGTGCTTCGCGCCGAAGGTGCGGTGGCCTATTACCGGGTAGCTGCCCAGTTGGGCACGTTGCAAAGTCCGTGGTCCATGACGCAGTTCACCTTGCCCGGTGAAGACACGACCACCTGGAGTCTGGTCCCGTTGCCGGCATCGGCCATGGACGATGCCGCCGGAATCTTGGGAGCCAATCTGCTGGCCATTCACGGAGCTATGCTGCAGTTGTGCGCCGCCCGGGCAGACATGAGTGCGCTGCTCAGCGTCCCGGCGGAATTCGCTGTCGATGCGTGTGTGCTCTATTGCAGCCTCCTGGAAGCGCAAATAGCCAGCGCGGGAGGCGATCGGGTTTTGAGCTACGGATCCGTCTTCCATCCGTGGTTGCTGGTCAGCGACACGCCGGCTGCACTGCAGCCCACGGCTCCCGATGGAACCATAGCCGGCGTTCTGGCCGCGCGAACCATCTCCGGCGGCGCATGGTACTCGCCCGCCAACCAGGTTCTCAGCGGAGTGCTTGGACTGGAACCCGAACTTCCTATCACCAGCGCCGCCGTCTTCTTTGCCCAACAGATCAACCAGATTTACCAGGCGCCGCGGGGCTTCTTGGCCGGAGGCTCGGCCACCCTGAGCGGAGACAATCAACTGAACGATATGGGGGTGCGGCGGTTATTGATTCTGCTTCGCCGGCTGGCCCTGCGCGACGGTGTGAACTACGCATTCGAAGCCAACGACCGGCATTTGCGGAGAAAAGTAAGGCGCGAGTTCAACACCCTGTTGCAGACCATGTACCTGCGCGGGGCCTTTGCCGGAGCCTCTCCCGACCAAGCCTACATGGTGGTGACGGACATGTCGGTAAACACCCAGGACGATCAGGATGCCGGTCGCTTCATCGTTGAACTGCGGGTCGCGCCTTCGCGGCCTTTACAGTTTTTGACGGTTCGCCTAGTCCAGAGTGGCGGCCAACTAAGCGTAAGCGAGGCAGGAACATGAGTGCAGTGTTGAGTGCGATCACCAGTCTTCTTGATCCCAGCAGCAGGCCGTTCACCGCGTTCAATTTTATCGTCGAGATTCGCGTGGACGGAGTATCGCCCAACGTTTGCGGCGGAGCCTTCGCGGAATGCGATGGCCTGGAAATGACCCTTGAACCGCGCACCATCCGGGAAGGCGGCCGAAATTATGGGCCGGTGCATCTGGTCGGCGGCGTCAGTTATGGACAACTGACTCTCAAGCGTGGCATGACCCCCAACCTGGATTTGTGGAATTGGTTCGACCAGATGGTAGGACCGGGCGGATCGGGTGGAGTCCTGGGAGGACTCGGCGTGGCCGCGTCGGTGTCGATTGGGCCTTCGGGGATTGGCACTTCGGCGGGCACAAATACTCCCACCGGAGCCCTGCGCGCTACCGCCGAAATCGTCATGCTTGCCGCCGACGGGATCACCGAACAGGTTCACTTTACTCTGACCGGATGCCTGCCGGTGAAACTGAAAGCGCCCGCCCTCAACGCCAAGGACGGCATGATCGCCATTGAAGAGATGGCTCTGGTGTACGAATCGATGAAAGTGGAGTCGGGGCAATCTTTGCTTGGGGCCGCCGTTTCCGCGGTCGCTACCGCCTTGGGATAGAGCGAAAAACAGATGCCGCAACCCGTCACTATTGCGCGTGCCACCCTTACCCCGAAGCTGAAGGATATCAACGGGAATGATATTTCGTTTCCGAGCGGCTATCCGACCGATCCTTTCGAGGTGCAGTTCAATCCACAAACGTTGAAGTTCACCTACTCCGTGCAAACCCAGAGCGAGCAAAAAGGGAACGATCCGGCAACCACCCAGTTCATCGCCAAAGGAACGACCAAACTGGCGCTGGAGTTATGGTTCGATTCGGCCCTGGCCACGGCAGCCAACCGTCTGACAGCGCAAAGCCCGGACGGGGTTGGAGATGTGCGGACCCTCACCCAGCAGGTGGCGAAGTTCATGCATCCCTACGACCCCACCAAGGTAAACCTGGCGCCGCCCCTGGTTTTATTCAAGTGGGGAAATCTGCAATTCCTGGGCGTGATGGATTCCATGGATGAGAGCATCGACTTGTTCTCGCCCAACGGCATCGCTCTTCGCGCAAGCGTCAATATCACCATCTCCAAGCAGGAAATTGACTATCAACCCAACGGTACGTTGCCCCAGAACGGCGCCCCCGGAACGCAACCGCTGCAAGCGGCAACGGCGGGGGCCAACCTGGCCCAGATGGCGGCCCAGGCAGGCATCAGCGATTGGAAATCGATCGCCACCGCAAACAACATTGACAACCCGCGCCAACTCGCGACCGGAACTCTTTTGAATTTGAACGTATCCGCGTGAACAGCAAAGCAGGGAAGGGAGGCTGACTGTGGCGGTAATCATCAACGAGATGGAAGTGGTGCTGGAGACGCCGAAAACTCCAGGCGTCGATCCCGAACGTCTGCCGGCTCCAGCCATACCAATGCTGCAGCCGTTTGACCTGATGGTGATCGAAGAAAATCGCATGAAGAAAGAAGCCAGGCTGATCGCCCACTAGGAAAACAATGGCTACTACCACGACCAGACCGGCGGTGTACTCGGCGGTTCCCAAGCTGACTGTAAGCGGCCAGGCGCAGACTGGCCTGGCGGACGGGTTGAGGGAAATGACGGTTGAGGAGACCACTGCCGGGATGATGCATTGCGAGGCCACACTGGTCAATTGGGGTCCTACAGCCAATGGGCCCAACTATCTATACTTTAACCGCCAAACGCTGGATTTCGGGAAACCGTTGAAGATCGAGGCCGGCGCCGGCGACGCGGCCGGTTCCATCTTCGAAGGCCGCATCATGGCCATGGAGGGAAGGTATTTCCGCGTGCGTCCCCCGGAGTTGTTGCTGCTCGCGGAAGATCGTTTGCAGGACCTCAGGATGACCCGCCGCACGCGGACCTTCGAAACCATCTCCGATAACGATGTCTTCCAAAAAGTTGCTTCGGAGCACGGACTGCAGACCAGTCTGGATGTGACCGGCCCGCAATACGCCACGCTTTCCCAGGTAAATCAAAGTGACTTGGCATTCTTGCGCGAACGCGCTCGCGCCATCGATGCGGAATTGTGGATCGACGGTTCGACTTTGCACGTGCAGGCGAGAAGCCGGCGTAAGACCTCGGACCTTACGTTGAAATTCGGAGAGAGCCTGTACGAATTTTCAGTGCTCGCGGATCTGGCGCTGCAGATGAGCAGCATGACGGTGAGCGGATGGGACGTTTCTGGAAAACAAACCTTGACCTCCCGCGCCGACGACTCGTCGTTGACGGCGGAGTTGAACGGAGATCTCAGCGGAACCAGTCTGCTGCAGCAGGCAGTGGGCCAGCGCGATCAGAGCATCGTGCATCACCTGCCGGCAACATCCGCAGAGACGAAGTCATTGGCCGAAAGCGAGTACCGGCGCACGGCTCGGCGCTTCCTGACTGGCATAGGCGTCTCGGAAGGAGACTCGCGGATTCGTGTGGGAGTGAAGCTGCAGCTACAAAACCTGGGAACGCTTTTTGTCGGCGCCTATTACGTGACGCGCACACGTCACACCTACGATCTGGTAAATGGGTACCGCACCTGGTTTGAAGTGGAGCGCCCGGGACTTGGACAGTAGCGATGATTAAGGACATGCTTGAAGACATTTCCGAACCGCGTTCGCAGCTTGGGTACGGAGGTCGTTTTTACGGCTCGTATCCGGCCTTGGTGCGCGACATCAAGGATCCTGACGGACAGGGACGAGTACGAGTGGCGTTGTCGTGGTCGCCTGACGGCAGCGGTTCCGGATACGAAGCCTGGGCAAGGCTGGCAACCATGATGGGTGGGAACAATCGCGGCAGTTGGTTCATTCCCGACGTCAACGACGAGGTGCTGGTGGCTTTTTTGGGTGGAGACACCCGCTTCCCCTGCGTTACGGGCGCCTTTTGGAACGGCCAGGATAAGCCGCCCCATACCATGGATGGCGCAGGCAACAATTATCAAAAAATATTGCGTTCGCGAAACGGCGTGATGCTGACGCTGGACGACACCACGGGCCAGGAACAAATGATCATAGAAACTCCGGGAGGGCAGAAGATCACGCTCCAGGATGGAGCGGCTTCGATCACCGTGGTCGACAGCAACAACAACTCGATCACGCTCAATAGCAGCGGTGTGACGGTTCAAAGTTCAGCGACGGTGACAATCCAGGCGAGCACCGTTCAGGTTACCGCCGGGTCGGTAAGTGTGAACGCGGGAATTTCCACCTTCAGCGGAGTGGTCCAGGCGGATACCGTGATCACCAACAGCGTAGTCAGCACAAGTTATACCCCAGGCGCGGGAAATATCTGGTGAGGCACTCATGAATCCACGAGCCCAATGGCTAACCGCCTCCCCTCTGTGGGACGACTTCGCCTCGCGTCCGGACGCGCCCCAATTCCGCCAGCCTGTGACCTTGCGATTTAATACCGACAAATTCATGGATGACCTGCAGGCCGCGCTTGCGTCTCCGCCGGTGCAGATCCGCCAGTACATCGCGCAACCTGAGAATTGGCGCAATCCATCGGTGGGGGAGCCCGCCGACTGGATCTCCTCGTCTGTCAGCTTCGCCGCCACGACGTCCATCGTCACCAGTACTGCTGGGGATGACGACTTGCCGGTGAACCTGAAGTTGTATCAACCGGTCCACGGCATGTTTTATGTGGTCACCGCTTCGCTTACCTGCCGTTTGCCGGGGCTGCCGGATCATCGCGTGAGAGCAGATCTGGGAGAAAAAACCAGCATAGTCTTGCGCAAGCTGCTACCCACTGCGAACACCCCGGACGCAGACCCGAGTGTCTTCGATCAGACCACGCTGGATGAATACGCATGGATTGGCAAGGGCGCGACGGGAAAGTGGGCAAAAGCGGACCCAGGCACCCTAGCCACCGGCGAGGAGGAACTGCCCACCTTCCTGCTTCCCTTTACCAACAAGAACAGAGCGCGCACCCTGGTTGCCGGGCTGGTGCCGGTGGGGCGACAGCCCTCTTACGTCGCCGCCCGTCTGGCGAATGCGAATGGTGCCGGCTCCGCCACCCCACCGCCCCCGGATGACGGCCGGAAAATCGACTTTCAGAGACAGGTGGTGGATCCCTGGGGCGATCTGGCGCATTGGTTTTGGCTGAACTTTGAAAAGACGCCGGCACAGACGCCAACCCCACCAGACCTCGATAGCGTGCTGCAAAGCTCGGCATTGATTTGTCTCGACTTCGCCAATTTTTTGCTGGCCAATCTCAGCAACGTGTGGAATGCAGTGAACACGCCCGCTCTGGAAAGTGGATTGCTGCCCAAGGCGAGGGCTCTCTATGAGTTGCTCAAGACGCCCACCAACGCAGGCCCGAGCCTGATGCAGTCGCTCGAAACCGCAAAGGGGAAAGAAACCGGCCTCAACGATGGATCGTACACGCCGGTCACTTCCGATATTGCTTTGCTGACGGATGCGGGGATACGGTCGCTGATCTGGAAAACGGGTGGCATCCGGCCCATCGATCAGACTTGCGACGATGCGTTGGATGAAGCCGGGCCTGCTGTAGCTTCATCGGTGCGCGTGCCCGCGATGTCTCCGCAAAGTCCCTCTGGAACTGACTGGTACATCGTCCGATTTGTCTATGAACGGCCGCAGTGCGGAAATTCGCAGCCGCCACTGATCGGGGACCCTTGCCGGCCATTCCAGTTGGCTTCCTACTTCGATCCCGACGCGCCCGCGCGCTCGTTGCAGGTTGCCTTGCCCATCGATACTTCGGCGGCCGCTCTGCGCAAGTATGACAAGGGTGTCGCTTTCATGATTTCCGATCAACTGGCCAAGCAGATGAGCCGGGTGAAAGGCCTGAAGCAGTTGATGGACGGTGACATGGGGCCGGAGGTCGGCATTGGAATGATCTGTTCGTTCTCCATTCCAATCATTACCATCTGCGCCATGATCGTGCTGATGATCTTTGTCATTCTGCTGAACATCATCTTCTTCTGGCTGCCATTCCTGAAGATTTGCTTCCCGGTTCCTGAATTGAAAGCGAAAGGGTAACGGATGGACGACGGAACTATTTACGGCAGAGGCATCAGTTTCCCGCCCCGGTTAGGGATCGACGGCAGATGGGCCTGGTCTGCGGGGCCGCAGAACATCCGCGAGGCGATCCAGGTCATTCTGCTTACCATTCCCGGGGAGCGGTTGTTGTTGACGGCTTTTGGCGGCCAGTTGAAGCAGTACCTCTTTGAACCAAACACCGTGGCCACGCGGCGGCAAATGCAGGAGGAGATTGTGCAATCGCTCACCCAGTGGGAACCACGGATCAGCCTCGATACCGTCTCCGTCGATGGGGATCCTGTCGATGGTAGCGCGGCGGTCATCACCATCAACTATCGCCTGGTCGCGAGCCAGGCGACCGAAAAGGTCAGCATGAAATTCCAATTCGGGGTGTAGGGAAAGCATGTCGGTAAACGTTCCACAAATCGACGATCGCGGTTATCTGGACTTTCTCGCCGAGGCCCAGGCGCGCATTTCCGTCCATAACCCCGAGTGGACGAACTACAACGACTCCGATCCTGGAATTACGATTCTGCAGTTGTTTGCCTTCATGGCGGACAGCCTTCTCTATCGCAGCAACCGCTATCCCGATTTGAACCGCTTGAAATTTCTGCAACTGCTCGGCATCGGGCTGCGGCCGGCTACTTCGGCTCAGGGCGTAGTTTGCATTACGAACGATCGCGGTCCCCTGCAAACCGTGACGTTGGCGGCGAACCTTCCGGTCTTGGCCGGGCAAACGGGATTTGTCACCCAGAACGGCCTCGATGTGCTGCCTTTGGAGATGAGGATTTATACCCGGCAGGCATTGACGGCCGATCAGTTGCAATCGGCGCAGACCATCTATTCGCAGCTCTATCAAAGCCAGGTAACCGACACCAGCTTGCTCGACTTTTACCAGACGACCTTGTTTGATCCGACGTCGAACGCAACCCTGGGACTGAACGACGCCTCGACGGTCGACGACAGTATCTGGTTGCTGTTTCTCACCCGGCCCGGTGAGGATACGCAAGCCGCGGCGATTCTCCGCGACATCGCCGGCAAGACCATCACTCTTGGTATCATGCCCTTCCTCGACGTGACTTCCAGCACGTTGGCGCCGGGTGGGGTGGCTGCCGATCAATCGCCCACGGCGCTTCTGTATGAAATCTCTACCGGAAACGCAATACCAGATCCGAACACAGCGCCGTTGTACAAGACGCTTACCTCGCAGGCCGACGACGATCCGCTGAAGAATCTGACCTTGGTTCAATTGACGTTGCCCTCCAGCGATCAGATTGGCGTCTGGGATTCGCTGCAGCCTTTGGAAGACGGTGTCGGCGATTTTCCTCCTTCTCTTGACGATGCCGACGCACAAACCCGCGCGCTTTTCTGGATTCGGGTTCGCCTTCCGCAAGCAGCCGATGGAAGCTCGGCAGCGCTGAAGGCGAGCTTCACGTGGATGGGAACAAACGCGACCCGGGTGCAGCAAATGACGCCCGTCCCGATCGAGACGGTAGGCACCGGCAGCGGAGAACCAGATCAGTCCTACACCCTGATCAACACGCCCGTATTGCCCGACAGCGTGCAACTCACGGTGAACGGAAATTCTTGGACGATCACCGACGACTTGTATGCGGCGCCGCCGGAAGTGCCTGTGCGGCCTCTCACGCTCAGCCCCATGACGCAGTATGCGCCGGTTGATCCCGCCCAGGCCCTGGTCTTTACCCTCGATCCGGCTTCCGGTGACATCGCGTTTGGCGATGGCTTGCACGGAGCCCGACCCCCGGCGGGTTCCTTGATTTTTGCAAGTTATGCGTACGGCGGCGGCCAGGTGGGCAACCTCGGAGCCGGTTCGATCAAGAACAGCCCCACCCTTCCGGCTGGATTCAAAGTGGCGAATCCGATTCCCACTTGGGGTGGCGCCGATGGCGAAACCCAACAGGAGGCCGAGGAATCAATACCCGCGTATCTGCGACACCGCGATCGCGCTGTCACCGTGCAGGATTTCAAAGACATCGTCAGCCAGACACCGGGGATTGATCTTGGCCGAGTGGAAGTCCTACCGCTGTTTGTACCCGGCCAGCAATTGACGGCGCCGGGTGTGGTGACGGTAATGGTCATTCCGAATGATCCCAGGAACCCGCAGGCTCCCATTCCCAACACGTTTTTTCTGCAATCGGTTTGCGCTTACCTCGACCCGCGTCGCCTGGTGACCACCGAAGTGTATGTGCAAGGTCCGGTCTACGTGGGGGTTTCCATCTCGGTGGGCATCAACATTACGCCCGGCAGTGACGTGGCCACAGTGCGCGAAGCCGTGGCCGCCGCGCTGAAGAACTTTCTCTCGCCGCTGACGGGAGGCACCGATGGATCCGGCTGGCCGGTGCAGAAGGCGGTCGCCAGTCTCGATCTGCTGGCGCAATCGGTGCGCGTGACCGGTGTGGTCAGTGTCAACGGGCTAAACCTCTTCGACCAGACCGGTGCCCAGCAGGATTCGATCGACATGACTGGCCTGGACATGCCCAGGTTGGACGCGGTCAACGTCAGTCAAGGTCAACCGCAGCCATTAACACCACCCGCGCCGGTGTCGACGAAGAAGCGACTTCCGGTGCCGGTGCTGCCCTTGGATTGTTAGGAGTAGACGTGGACGTAAATCAAACTCGCTTTCAGCTGCTCTTCGGAAAGGACGACTGGTTCCCGGCCTCCATGGCCGGCCAACCCGGGTCGCTTGCCGGGATGGTGGACTGGAACGATAGCGAGGCAACGATTCAATTGAATCGCAAGCTGTTTCTTTTTCCGCCTGCGTCGAATCAGGCTCCGCTCAATATTGCGCAGCGCCGCGGCGCAGCCAGGGACCGGTACAGCAATACCTATTGGATCGACGAGAGCGGAACCGAATTGCGATTTCTGGGCAACGGCCGAACCACCGCTGAGCATTTCTGGTCCAGTGCGGACGAACTCCTATGCCACGCTGAACCCAACCCCGAAGGGGGCGAGTTCAGCCCCGTTATCCCAAAGGTTGCGACTGAACTGGCGATGAGTGGTCTTGCGGTGACAGCGGATCACTTTCTGGTGGTGGGCCTGACGCAGCCCAAGGGCCTGCTGATTTTCGACTTGCACGCCGGAGGTTCGCCGCTCGAGTATCGCTGGCCGGCGAGCATCCCGTTTGCGCCGTTCGATCTGGCCTCTGCGGCAGACGGCGGGGTGTGGATTCTCGACCGCGCCAACAAGCTCTATTGGAAACTTGATCGTAGGTTGCGGGTGCGGCCGGCAGCGCAAAATGAAGTGGTTGCGCCCGGTGTAGCGCCGCTGTTTCAGGCAGTCGACGGAATGAGCATGGCCTCGGGCTCTTTGGGCGACGAGGTTCCGCTTACCAGCGATCTGGCGGCTGCGATTGCCGCGGCCGATCCCGTCGCCATCGAGGATCTGGCAGACGGCAGCGTGGCGATTCTTGATAGTCCACCCGGGGCAACCTATTCCACCATCCTGCGATATGCCAAGGGAGCCTTAAGCGGAACGCCAACTTCGCTTTCCGGAGTCTTGCAGCCCTTTGTGGCGGCCCTTGATTCCGCCACCGCCAATGCGCTCTCAGACAGCGTCCGCGGACATGACATCGCCTATGTGCCAGCCAGCCCTTCTACCGGTTCAACGCTGGGACAACTCTATATCGCCTCCGCTGACGGCGATCAGACTTTTGCCTTTGTCCTTACCGCAACCGGTTCGACGGTTTCCTTCACCTTGGCCGAGCGCTTCCTTCCTATGCGATTTTTCACGGGTAAGGCGTTGCTCACCGGGTCGGGAAACGTCTTTTACGATTCCGGGGATCTATGGATTCAATTGGCGGAACAACCGCGGCCCCGATTCGCCACCACAACCACATTGCCGTTGCCCCCGCCGCGCACCCCGGCGGATGCCTCCGCCGGGACCGCTGCCTTCGACGGAAAGTTGCCCGGCTGCATCTGGCATCGCTTGTTGTTGGATGCGGCTCTCCCCGCGGGAACGCAGGTCGCGGTCGCAAGCCGCGCTGCGGACCAGAAGCAGTCGTTACAAGACCTTCCCTGGCAGTCGGAACCAACACCCTACTTGCGCGACGACGGTTCCGAAGTACCCTTCTACACAGCGCCTTTGCGGGGGCCGGCCAACCGGACGGGGACCTATGAATTGCTGTTCCAGGCCGCGGTCGGCCGTTATTTGCAACTGCAGCTGACTCTTTCCGGCCCTGGTTCAAATTCCCCCCGCATTCAGTCGGTACGCGCCTACTATCCGCGCTTTTCCTATATGAGGAAATACCTCCCGGCTACGTATCAGGACAACGCGGCTTCGGCTTCCTTCCTCGACCGGTTTCTTGCCAATGTGGAAGGATTCTTCACCGTGGACGAGGGCCGCATCGAGCATACTCCCGCCCTCTTCGATACCCGCACCGTTCCGTTCGAATACATGGATTGGCTGGCAAGTTGGCTGGGATTGACACTTGATTTGACCTGGGATGAGCGCAAGCGCCGCTTGTTCCTCGCCCACGCAGCGCAGATTTTCCGTGAGCGGGGAACAAAAGCCGGCCTCGAACGCAGCATTCGCCTGACACTCGAGCCCTGCCCGGATGATTCGCTCTTCGACGTTTCCGGTTGCTCCTGCTCTTCCTCGACGGCCCAGTGCGACCGCAGCACTTTCTTCACCGTGCGGATCGTGGAAAAGTTCCTCACCCGGCAAGCCCCGAACATCACCTTGACCACCAGCTCAGAAAATGTGGGACCGGGAACCGCCGACCCAAGCCAGGGTTGGAATGCTGCACTGGGCCGGGAAACCCTGAATGGAGACTTCAGAAACTATCTCGCCGGCGTATATGCCACCATCGCTGCGTTAAACAGTCAATGGGGAACAGAGTTCGCCGGCTTTGACGACCCTGGGTTACAGTTTTTCGCCATAGCCCCGCCGGTTCCGGCGCAGGCCAAAGACTGGCAAACCTTCATCAGCCGGCAACTGATTTTTACCTACACCGCTCCAGGCGCAGGGGATTTGCCGCTCTACCGCAACTTTCTCCGCGGACGATATGTTACCGTGGCTGCTCTGAACCTTAGTTATCAGCTCACCGGTAACGACGCGATCTCATCGTTCGACGCCATCGCGTTTCCGGCGTACCTCCCCCAGGCCCCACAGGCGCTGGAAGACTGGCTCGAATTTGTTTCCTCCATTCTGCCGAGGCAGCGCTTTGCCCACCAGTTTTCCGTGCTGGTGCCGATACAGCTTGGCGATGACCAACCAACCCAGACGCTCAAAATGGACATCGCCAGAAGGATTGCGGAGATCGAGAAGCCCGCGCACACGTCGCTGGATGTGCAACCCTACTGGGCATTTTTTCGCGTCGGTACCGCCCGCTTGGAAATTGATACTCTGCTCGGCCGCGGCAGTCGCTTTGCCGCTCTCCTCTTGGGCCGCGATTCGCTGGCCGGCGGCTATCTGGGCTACGTGGCCCCCAAGAACCTTTCCGATCGTACCGTTCTCGATGGCACGAGAACCAATTCCTGCGCAGCAACGCTGCTCAAGAGGTGTGTATGAGTTCATTCCAGGCCGCAAGTGCTGTCCTGCAACCGCTGGATCCTCTCAAGCGCATGAATTACACGTTTGGTCTGGTTCTGGGGGTGGAGGAATTCCAACAGGAGCAAACCTACTTTCTTTCCAAGGACCGCTCCCACAACCGCATTCTTCACGGCTATGGGACCGCCTTTGGCCTTGGTGTTTCCATTGACAACAGTGGAACGCCAAACGTCGAAGTGAAAGTGGCCTGCGGGATGGCGCTCAATCCCAAGGGTCAGGAGATCCACGTTCCGCGCACCATGTGCGCGCGGCTGAATGACTGGCTCACCAAGTATCAGAGCATGCTTCAGGAGATATACGGTGCTCCGCCGCTGACACTCTCCGTCTGCGTCGTTTTGTGTTACCGCGAATGCCAGACGGACCAGGTGCCGGTACCCGGCGAGCCGTGCAGAACGCAGGAAGACGCCATGGCGCCTTCTCACATCGCAGATTCGTTTGAGCTCAAGCTTTGCCTGGATTCCGAAGTGTTGCCGCTCTCTCCCCCGGTCTCCCTCTCGTCGCTTCCCGCCGGCTTGTGCCTGCGTCCAAAGCAGGAGGAAGAGGACGCCGTCCGTGCTTTCCGGCAACTCCTGGGCCGTATCCAGCCGTCCAGCACGATACCGTCCTCGGCCTATCTAACCCTGGACGAACTCGACTCCCTGGTGCTCGATCTCTCGTCGCCTGCCGCCTTCGCCTCGCCGCCCTCCGCGGGTCCGCCATTATGGGTACACCCAGCCGATGTCTCCCACTTTGTGCGCCGCGCGTTTTTGCTGTGGGTGACTCAAGTACGTCCGGCGTTGAACGCGCAGCTTCCCACGGGAGCATGCTGTGATCCACGGGAAAACTGCGTTTTGGTCGCAAGGTTGACCTTCGGCGTAGGGGCAAATTGGCTGGTGCTGGGAGACGTCTTCATCGACGAGAGGGACCGCCCCTTCCTAGTGCAAACCCGTCTCCTTCAGGAAGCCGCTCTTCTCGATTTCAGCGGCGATTCCGGTGAGATCAATGGGCAAAGCCAGGTAGTAGCCGCAGGAACGCTTCAGTACGACTCCGGCACGGTCACTGCTCTCGGACCAACGCTGAATAGCTTGATAGCAACCCGCGTCGATCTGAGCCCGGCGACCTTCCTGCTGAATTGGAGCGGGTCGCAACCGTACATAAATCCGCTGTCCAGTCCCCCCGGCGCACAAATGTACGTGGTGAAAGGCACTTCGTTCCAGAGCCCTGGAGGCAGGCAACAGGTTTTCGACGTTCTCGCGTTCCAGGACGATGGAATTCTGGTGCGTGTCGCGCCCCCGGTTCCGCCGGGACTCAGCGAAGGAGGATTCATGGTGGAAATTTCCGTAATTGGTTCCGGCCCGTAGTGGCCAAACTGTGCCCCGAGGCTACACGCAGAGCAGGAGAGATCGCATGAGTGCCACCGGTTTGTACACCGCGATTACAGCGGGCGGAATACTGAACATCAATTTCGTCAATGGCCGATTGCTGACCGCTGAAGACTTGAGCGGGTTGCAAACCGCCAACGCGCAACAGCACCAGCAGTTGGCGCGTGCGACTGGCGAAGGCGTGGCTTACGGTTTTGAGGTAAGTCTGGCCCCATCCTCCTCGCCGCGCAGCCCCATCGTGCGGGTGACCCGTGGATTGGCTTTCAACCGCAAGGGCAATGCTGCGGCTCTGGCGACCGATTACGTAGATGTAGCACTGGTCAAGTCGGCGGACGTGCAGACAACTTCCAGCGGATTTTTTGCCGAGTGCCCGCCCCCACAGCCGCTGCTGCAGAATACCAACCTGGGGTTATACGTTCTGACCGTAATGCCGGCATCCACGCTGCAGGGCAGCGTATCCGTGGTCGATTTTAATTCGTCCGGCATGGCATCGAGTTGCAGCAGCCGGTTTGCCGCCGAGGGGGTGCAGTTTCAGCTCGATCCGTTGCAGATTGGCAGCGGCGATGCGACCTCGGTCCGGGGACAACTCTCAGCCCTGGCTCAAACGCTGGAACCTGAACTCGCTACGCTCGCGAATCTTTCCGGGGCTGCTCAGAGTCAATTCGCGATTCAGATCGCTCCGCAACTCTCATTGTTCCGTAATCTCGCCGCCCACCTTTGTTTTGGTACAGAGACCCTCGCGACCTTTCCAGCAGAAATCTTCCCCGGCGCCAGCGGCGCTCCTTTTCCCGTTGGTTATTCCGCCTTGGACGATATGCGTACCGCCGGTCTCATCACCGATTGTGAGATTCCTCTGGCGCTGGTTTACTGGACCAGCAGTGGATTGGTTTTCCTCGACCCCTGGGCGGTTCGCCGCACTGTGACGCAACCCCACGCTTCCATAAAATGGGCGCCCTTCGTCAATGCCCGGCGAGCACGAGAGGCGCTGGCGATTTTCCTGCAGTTTCAGGATCACATCTCGGGACTGTTGAGCGCCCTGCCGACGGCGTCAATGATTGGCGCGGTCGCGACCGATTACTTCCGCTTCCTGCCTGCGCTCGGATTTCTCCCGCTCAGCAGCGCCGCGGGAAGCGGCTTCAGTCTCCCCGTGTTCTTCGCCGGGCGCACGGTGCGTGACCCCGTCTACGTCGAAGGGTCCAGAGAAGAGTTTCTCGTGTTGCGATCGTTGGCCTATTCGCCCATCGACTTCGCCAGCCAGGAAATGATCTGGCTCTACTGGGTGCGGGAGAACAAGGAAGAGATTGCCAGCCTGGGGAATCAGGGGCCGCTGCCGTACCTGGTATTTACCAACGGACAGTTGCGCTTTCAGGGCGAGGCCAATTTCGATTTGAACTATTGGGACTACGCCAATTACGTCTAGAGCCAGACAAGGACACGCGGAAGGGGGAAGGAATTATGACAAAGGTTGCTGATCACGTAAGCCCCGGTCAACTTATCATTTCCGGCTTGATGAACGTGATTCTGGATAAGTTGAGTTCGCTCGATGACAGGGTCACGGCTCTCGAAGGAGGCAGCGCGGCAACCGGTGCGGCGGTGATCCTCGGAATTTCACCTACCGGGTCGGTGCAAGTTGGTCAGGCACTCACCGTAACCGGGAAGAACTTCGCATTCTCGATAGGCGCACAACAGGTATTCATCGACAGCGTAATGGTCAATGCATTTCAGTCCGGTTCGAACGACCAAACGCTGATATTCGTGATACCGGTGACGATAACGGACGTGCCCGCGGCCGGTAGGTCTGCGGTGCTCTCGATCAGCAATGGGATTCTGCCTCCCGCCAAGCAAACTATTTTCCTGTTGCCGGCATTTGTCCTCACCGGCGGAGTCGACATCAATTTTGCCGGGGCAACGACGGGTGCGATTACACCCACGCAAGCGGCTACATTTCAGTATGCCGCTAAGTCGCAGGCCAGCTTGGATGCAACGTTCACCATTCAGGCGGTTGTATCCGGAGTCGCAAACGCGGCAGATTTCAATACCAATCTTCAGGTCCTCGACGATAGCAAAGCGGTGAACCCCTCCAAGACCATTCAACTTTTTGCCGGACAGCAAAAGACGTTTTACGTCAGCATCAATCCCGTCCCGGCAGGATCAGCGGGCTCCTTCAACCTCAACGTCTCCGCCTCGGCCGGAGCTATCTCCGGAGGATCCGGTTCGCAAACGTTCACCGTAGGTCAAGCGCCGCCGGCGCCCGATACTACCATTACCTTGAACTATTCCAGTGCCGTGTTTCTCCCTGCCGGTAACGGCTCAGTGACGTCCAGCCAGATCCAGATCAAGGCCGGAACCCAGGCAAAAATAAGCTTCCAGGCGGTTTTCACTGTGATCGGTACCTACGACATTAGTGCGGTGCTTACTTCGGGGACTAACTGGTCGGTTGGACTGTTTGCCCAAACGACGATCAGTCCCATTTCCATCGCGGCCGCCGACTTAAACAACGCTGGCCAGTCCGCCAACAGGTTACTGGATTTCCTGATCGCGCCTGCCGCGGGTGCGAGCGCGGCAGGCGAGGTTGAGTTCCGGGTCAAGAATGAAGCAGTCCCCCAGTTACGCACCACACCCATGAGCCTTGCGTTGAGTTCTTAGAGGAAAAGGCAAGAGTTTGGCCGAAAGAAAAGACAGTAGAGGTCTTTTCGAATCGAAGGGAGAATGAGATGAAATCGATGGCGGCAATTCGCAAAGTTGTATCTTTAGCGGCGCTTCAACTATCGTCCCCCGCGCGTCGCATGCTACCGGCGATGGTAGCGATGGCCTTGCTGATGGGCTTTCCGCTCTTTACCGTGGCCCAGGTGGCGTGTATTCCTCCACCCACCAACCGGGTGCCGGGGCTGCCCGGGCCACCCGACTGGCTGGGCACGGTAAACCCGCCGCAAAAGACAGGCATTGACGATCCCCGTTGGGACGGGGCGGGGAGCCTTACCTGGGCCGATGGCACCTCGGGAGACACGGCACAGTTCCGAGCCATCAGTTTTGGAGGAACACTGTTTCTCTCCTGGTTTATCCAGCTGCCGCCCCAGAGTCCCGCGGCCGCCAACGTGGTCTATGTCGGGTTTACCCAGGCCAGCGGCGCCCCGGCTAACTTCGCCATGGCTGTCAACCTCCACAGCACGACTCCGAATGCCGACACCACCGATTACGATTTGTCTGCGTTTTCCGTCGACGCGACCGGTGTTCCAACAACTCTCGGCTCCATTCCGTCGTGGATGAACAACACGCGAGCTTGGATCACGAACGGCAACTTTGCGGTGGAAATGATGGTGCCCATCAGCACCGCCGGAATCAGTTCGGGGGTGAACCTGGGAACCGACTTCAAGATGTGGTTTGAGATGCAGGAGTCTCTTCCGCCGGCGACACCCGCCACCGTGTGGGACGCTGTATTCCCCGATGGTCGCGGGGGAACACCGACAGCTACCGATGTAACCGCGCCTTTCGGGGTGCAGTATCCTGCTCCGTCTAGCTGGGCATCATTTCATCAATCCACAGGGCCCGGGGATCCCAAGTGCACGTTGGGAGGAATTTCCATTACCGAGGATCAGATTGGAACCCATAATCCTGTCCCGCGCCAGATATTGTTTAAGCAAACCGGAACTAACACCGACGTCAATACGTTTTTTGCCAACCCCATGAACGGTATGACCACAGCCATTCCACCGGGTGGCATTACCGCGACCTTTCGCATCGCCGACTGGGGCAGCACCTACGATCCCAATGCCCCCTTTACCACCATACCCGGCGGCCAGGACGTTCCGAGCACGGCGGTCATTAATCCCGGAAGTCCCGCCGGCACCAACAACATCACGTTCAACTGGTCGGTGCAGGATATTTCGATGGGAGAACAGTGGCTCACGGAGTTCCGTGGGGGGAAAGAACCGGATCAGTGCATGCTGGTGGAACTTGCAGGCGGGGCTCTCTCAACCTGGCAAGCCTCCCACAGTTTCGCTCTCAATTCAGCTATTGTTGACCCCGCAGGCAATCTGCAGAAGGTTACGACAGCCGGGACTTCGGGCGCAACGCAGCCAACGTTTAATGGGTCTTCCGGGGGAACTACCAGTGATGGCGGAGTCACATGGACCAATGCCGGCCCCGCGATCGGACCCGGCCTGACCTTCCTCAATAACAGTGTCCTTACCAACATGGACTTTGTCGGCGCCTCGAGGTTTGAGCGTACGGCCAGCATTAACATCGTCAACCTGCCCCCCCTCAGCCCAGTTCCCCGCGACGTCTTTCTTTATGTGGTGACGCAAAACATGCCGTCCATCGTGGATACAGCCTGGAAAAGCGTCTACAACAAGTATTTCGGAACGCCCGACGAACGGAACCCGCAAAGAACGCAAGAGATTCTTAGCCGAATGCCGGTCTCGCAAATCCAGGAAGTTGTACCCAGCTATCGCGTCTTTGTTTTCCACGACTCCGGCAAGCGCCTCAAGGTCGGCGGCAGCGATTTCCGGATCGTTCATGCACAAAGCGGGTTCGGATATTTTGTATTGCCGCATGCCGATGTCAACGGGTGGGTCACTGCGATTGATGGTGCGAAACAGATTGCTGCCAACTACTACTTGATCGCCGTCCCGAACAATGGCGTAGCCAAGGTAAGCACGAAAATAAATGCTGTCGAAGTGCTTTCGAAGGATTGCTGCGGACATATAAAGTGGCCGACCGCGATCATTCTTTTCGGCGGCATCTTCCTCGTCGGCCTGGTGAATATCCGGCCCAAAGGTAAAGACGTATGACTCTGATTCCGGAGGTCACCTATGCATGTTCTCGATAGCTTAATTCATTCCCCTTGGCTGGCGGAGATGGTTTGGGTCTCCGCGCTGATCGCCGCGCTTGCCTATGCGGTACGATCGGCGCGCAGAGACGGCCTTGACCCACGTGTGGCTTATTGGGGCGGCGTGTTCGCGCTGGGGTTGGGCGCGTGGGGAAGTTCATTGCTGGGTCTCTACTACTACGGAACCGGCGGCCTCTCCTGGGCCTGGCTGAGACTGTGGTCGGGGGGCCGAGCGGAGTACGGCGGGCTGCTCGCCGGACTTTTGGCTATCGCCGTGTATCTGCGGATTCGGCGGCAGCCTTTCCTGCGGTATGTCGATTCCATCACTCCTGCAGTTGCGCTGGGCATTGCGATTGGACGCATCGGCTGCTTCATCAACGGAGACGATTTCGGGACGCGCACGCAACTTCCGTGGGGGGTGAGTTTTCCGCTGGGCACCGAGGCCTATGCGGATCATTTTGCGCGTGGATGGCTATTGGCAGGGACGGCACATTCGCTTCCCGTACACCCCGTGCAACTCTACTCATCGTTGCTGGCCGGGTTGCTCTTTGCCGGGTTGGTGTACCTGAGAACTTCCGCGCCAGGAACCCGCTTTGCGGTTTTTGCCTGCGTTCATGGCGCCAGCCGCTTCTTCCTCCAATACTGGCGTGGCGACTTTGAGCGTGTGGCCGGCCCCTTTTCGCTCACCCAACTGATCAGCGCGGGCCTTGTTCTCCTGGGTGGGGGTGTACTCCTGCGGCAGTGGATGTCGAAGCCGGTAGCCATTTCTGCTGCGATGTTGCAACTCCATTCGGAGGGCAGCTGACCCGCATGTGGGCACGAGCCAATGCTCCTCCTTTCTCGTTGCCCGCACCCTCAGGGGGGGACCGGATCGCGGCCGGTTTGAGGGTTGCGCAACTTCTCAACACGGCTTCGCTCGATGCCGGATGGATGGCGCCTGGGGCAACTCTTATTCTTCGCAAGTTTACCGATCCTCTGCCTGGGCGGCTGTGCAGAGAGAAAGGCGCGCGCGTCGTCTCGCCGGAGTGGGATAACGCTGCTCAATCCGCGCTGCGTAGTGAGTTCCAGCGGGCGGTGCGGCCGGTCAGGGAAATCGTGACCGCCGGAACGAATGCTGTGCTCTTTGACACCGATGCGGATTTGCTGGCCTGCCTGGTGCGCGATCTGTGCAACGGGGAGGCCTTCGTTCGTTGGTGGTGGAAGAGTTTCGTGCGCGGCAGCGGGGCAAGTCTCGGCGCCGCCTTGACTGCGGCCTTTCGCCGCCAGCCCCGTCATGTGCCGGCGGCCATGGCGAAACTGGCCGAGTGGTCACAGACCGAACGCGTTGTTGCCCAACTCAGCACGCAACAAGCCGAATTGATTCTTGCCGAAGTGCTGCATGTTTACGGTTTGCCCGGTGTGGCGGCTGAGCTTCGCCCGCAGGCCGGAGCTGCATTTGAGGTCACGCGTCAGGAAGATGCAAGTACCTGCAACGAAACCTCCTGCTTCACTGTGGATGCAGCAGTCGTGGCGTTGCCCTGGGAGCCATTCGTCGAGGCCAAACTTACGCCGGCTTATCTGGAAATGCCGCGTCGAGCGCTCATTGGCATCACCTTGCTGCTGGCTCGCGCACCTCATCGCGGCCGGACCGCAGCCTTGGAACAGGGAGTGAGACGATGGGCGATGCTTGGGTTGCGCGCTTCCGCCGGTGCTGCCATGGATACACCACTTGCCGGGGAAAACGCGCAGCGTGTCGAAGACGGCCCCGCTTTCCGCAAGGAAGCGATTGCCGGGGAAAAGGACCAGTCCAATATCCCGCGGCCCGCCCCGCCATGGTCTGCAGCGAAAATTACTGTTTTGCAGACTGCCGCGGAGGCTCATATCGCTCAGCAGAGCAGGTCAGCCCCCATCGCCGAACCCGAATTCCCTGCGACCGACTCTGACGAGTCTCCCTCGATTGAGTTCGATCTTCATGCTGGAGTCGCCACGCAACTCGGCGGCGCGCTGTTTCTTATTCCATGCTTCCGCGCGCTCGATTTCTTCGCCAGTCTGGAATCGGAATTCGGCCTTGAGATCGCCTCGAGTCCGTGGGCGATGGTGGAAGTGTTCACACGATGTCTGCTGGGAAAACTGTCCCCAGGTCAGGGCAGCGATCCGATGTGGGCCGCGCTTCGCAGCCTGGATGACCGGCCGCTAACGGAAGCTCCGGCTAGAGGGTTTACCGGCGTGGCGGAGTACCGCTTGCCCTCTGCCTGGCTACGTGCACGGGGCGCCGGCCGCGAGGGACTTCTATCAGTCTCCTCCCGAGGCGGCCGCTTGCTCGTTCGCCATCCCCAAGGGTTCCCGCTGCTGGACCGCACGATTGCCCCATCCGCACCGCCCGTGTCGCAATTGTCACTGCGGCAGATCGCGGAAGAGTTTCCTGGAAGCTGGCGCTTTGGCAAACCCGACCGCGACACGCAGCGTACCATCTCCAGACTGTCCCGCGGAGCGCCACTGGAATGGCGAAGCAACCGCCAACTCTGTCGATTCCTCAATTTTCTGTCGCCGTTTTTTCGCTGGTCCTTGGCTAACGCGCTGACCATCCCACGCGCGCCCGGGATGCGCACAAAAGAAGACCCAGTCGCCGCGTTGATCCGTCGTCCAGGGCGGCTCTACATCACGTCCACGCACGTGGACCTGGTCATGGATATGAGGTCGGTCACGCTCGGCGCACGGTTAGCGGGGTTGGATGCAAACCCCGGCTGGGTGCCAGAATTGGGGCGCGTGGTTACATTTCACTATCGCTGAAGAGCCTGAACATGGAATTGTCATCCAAACCGTTTTCCGATATTCCTCAAACACCGCGAGGACATCTGGGCCTGCTGTTGTATGAAGGCGTCTTCCGCATTATCTGCTGCCTGCGGGTGCGTGCCGTTGCCAGCGACAAAACCCTGGAGATGGTCTTCGAGGAATTTCCCTTTCTCGGACCGTATTTCGCCGAGATCCGCCACCGCCTCCCAGCGGACATCGGTTGGATAGATTCGCTGCAATGGCTCAGCCAGGAGATCGAGCGATGGGAAGGCGAGTGTCCCGTGGCCCTGCCGCTTCGCGCGCTGCAGCAGGAACTCAAACTGCGCCGCGAAGCTTTGCTGGTGTTCGCGCTGTTGGGCCTGGCCGAGGAGGATGCGCAGTTTGCCGCGCTGTTCTCAAAGTTGCAAAGCTCCGGAGCGCGGCAGCGGCCGACGCTCGGACTGCTGCGAACGTTGATGGAGGCAGAAGGCGCGGCGAATCCAGTGGAAGTCTGGGATCTATCCCACACCCTTTCCGAATGCGCGCTGACTGAGGTGCTGAACCCCGGCGTTCCGCGAGCGGATTGGGAACTACGCGTTTCCCCCGCCGTGTGGAGTGCGGCCCGCGGTGATCAGCCGACCGAACCGATGCCCGGACTCCGCTACTCGCCGGGAGCAGTGTTTCTCCCGCTGGCGGAGGCTGTCTGGGACCCGGTTCTCGTTGCCCGCCTGCAAGCGCTCCTTTCCCTTCTGGCCGAACGCCGCACCCAGCTTCTGGTTCTGCGCGGCATGCCTGGCTGCGAACGTTTGGGCGTCGCCGGTGCAGTCGCCAAATGTATTGGCTGCGGCGTGTTGGAGGTTTCCCCCGGACTCGCGTCCGGCAACGAGCGATGGGCAACACTCGGTCCGCTGGCTACCATGCTGCACGCGATTCCGGTGTTTTCACCGGAGCTCAGTGCGGGAGAGACTTTTGACTTGCCACTTCTTTCCGGCTATTCCGGCCCCTTGATCGTGATTCTTGGCGCCGAAGGTGGAATCGCCGGCCGCGGAAGCGAGCGCTCCGTCACCATTCCGCTTCTGCCCGAGTCAGCTGCCGCCCGATTGCGTTTGTGGCAGCGGCATTTGAACGGCTATCCAGTCGAAGACCTCGCGGGAATCGCGGACCGGTTTGTTCTGCCCGGCCGCTATTTAAAGCAGGCTTGTGATTTGGCCAAAGCCGCAGCGACAGTCGAAAACCGCAGCGCCATTACCCATGACGATGTACGCACAGCTACCCGCGCCATCAACCGGCAGCAACTCGATTCACTGGCTGCCTGCCTTCCCGGCGGGGTCCGCTGGCCGCAGTTGGTGGTGAACGGCACAACCTTCTCCGCTTTGGCAGCGCTTCAACGGCGCTGCCGGTTGCGCGAAACCCTGGCTGCGACCAGTGACTCTTTCCCGGGCGGCCTCAACACCGGCGTGCGGGCACTCTTCGAGGGCCCAAGTGGCACCGGCAAAACCCTGGCCGCACGCGCCCTGGCATCCGAACTTGGTTTGGATCTGTATCGCGTCGACTTGTCCTCGATCGTGAACAAATATGTTGGCGAAACAGAGAAGAATCTGGGCCGGGTTCTGGCTCGCGCTGAAGATCTCAACGTCGTCCTACTCCTGGATGAAGGCGATTCTCTTTTGGCCCGTCGCACGGATGTGCGCACCTCCAACGACCGATACGCCAATCTCGAAACCAACTACCTTCTGCAACGGCTGGAAACCTATACCGGAATAGCCTTGATCACCACAAATCTTGGCAACGCCATCGACTCAGCCTTTCGTCGTCGCATGGATGCAGTGGTGAAGTTCCACCTGCCGGATGGAAACCAGCGTTGGGAACTCTGGGCTGTCCACCTGCCGCAGGGCCACCAGGTTTCCCAAGCCACGTTGATGCGTGTCTCCATGCGCTACGCACTCACCGGTGGTCAGATTCGCAACGCTTCTGTGCATGCCACGCTTTTGGCGCTCGATCGAGGCTCGTCTTGCGTCGACGATGGAGACCTTGTTACCGCCATTCAATTGGAATACCGTAAAGCGGGTGCCTCGTTTCCCGGCGAGCAGGAGGGCGCGAGCGACGCCAGCCACCATTCGCTGGGCGCATTTCTGCGTGCGATTTCATGAGACTGAGCGAGGGAGTAGGGGTGCGAGCTTTCGATGCCTAAAGTCTTCTCAGCGCGAATAGGAAGTGCCCGGCGCGCCTCGCCGGTCAAGCGTCCGGTGGTGTCGAAACAAAAGACTGTCGACGCCGGCGCCGGCGCGGAAGCAGTCACGCCCGCAGCATTGTTTTCCTTCGACTCGCCCTCTTCTTCTTCCACCTTTTGCACGGCGTCAGGCTCTTGCGCTTCCGCCGCAGCAACCGGATACGCCAAGTCCGGAACCAAAGCCAGCCTGGCCGCAGTGGGCAGCGCGGCTCTGCCGGCAAACGCCGTCCTCAACCAGGCTGTTCCGCCCGCCAACCCCGAGTTTGATGACCGCTACGAGAAGGTAGGCCTTCGTCTGGCGAAACTGGCCAGGGTCGAACGTTGGCACGAGCCAGTCGGGCACAAGATCGAGCAAGCGTCCAGGGCCACCCAGCAACCTGCAACCGAACCCCCCGCATTCGGCATGCAATCCCACGTGGAGAAGATGTCTGAAGCTAAGGATCACCCCGCGGGTGACCCGGCGCAGGAAGAAAGCTTCCTCACGTTATTGGATACCGCGCTCGAAAAGATATCCCCCAAGAGCGCCTCCGATATGGAAGACCTGGCGGAGAACCCGGCGCGCCGCAACGACATTCAGGGGGATGTCCACGCCGGCGTCCGGCAGCAGCGTGAAGTTTCGGAAAAGGAATTGGCGGACGCGGCCAAACGGCCGCCGCCCCTCGGCTTGGTAGAGGCGCCGGCGCAGGACGTACCTGGACTGCCGCATCGCGGCGACCCGGTGAGCGTGAACGCTAAGGATACTCTGCCCCTTCCCAAGTCCGAGGACGAGGCCTCCTTTGCAGATGATAAGCAAGAGGCCGAGGACGCCGTCACCGAGAGCGGGCTGAGCGAAGAGGAGTTGGCGGCAAGTAACGAACCTATGTTCGAAAAGATTCTGACCGAGAGAGACCAGGTGCTCAACGCCTGCGCCAACGATGCCGCCGCGTATCGTCAGGACGAAACCGGCTTTCTCAAGCATGCGGGAGACGAAGCGACCGCCGAAGAAAACAAAACGCGGTCAGCGATGCGTCATGGCAGTAGCGCCGTCCACTCCCTGGTGCGCAGCCAGCAGGAGCAAATGGCGAGAAACAATGAAGCCGAGCGGTTCCGCATTGCGTCTGGCATGCAATTGGTTTACGTCGGCGCCAAGATGATTGTCGACGTAAACCTCGCCAGTCTTGAGCCCTTCGTCGAGCGCACGTTTACCACCAGTTTCAACGTTCTCTTCGACGTGTTGCAACAGACCGTACATGAAGACATGGACAAATGGGAAGAAAAGCGCCACAAGGGCCTGTGGGGAAAAGCTCTCTGGTGGAAAGACCTGGCCCGTGGCACCGCCCACCTAAAGCAGGCGAAACGGATCTATAACAACGCCCGCAATGGCTTTGAAAAGTCCATGCGCATCGTCTTCCATAGAATTGCAAAATATGTAGATGACACCCTGGCGGCTTGCAAGGAGGCCATCACCAAGGGAAATGCAAGGCTTGACGAGCTGGTGGCAAATGAGCGCGACGCAAAACTGAAGGAATTTGCCGCAGCAACGGCGAGCCGGATCAAAGGCGACTTTAGTGGCCTGCAACAGTCCGTCGATGAGAAGAAGAATGATCTGGCCAACAGCCTGGCCAACCGTTATAAGAATTCGCGCGCCACCGTGGATAAGTGGATCGCCGCGGATAAGGAAAAGCATCGCGGTTGGGCAAAAAGACTGTGGGACTGGGCGCACGAAATCTACGAAATCGTAGTCAACTTCAAGAACAAGCTGCTCAACGTGCTGCGCCGGGGGGTGGAGATCATCATGTCGATCATCCGCCACCCCATCCGCTTTCTCGAAAATCTGGTGGCCGCAGTCAAACAGGGCCTGCAGCAGTTTATCGCTCACATCGGTGACCACCTGCGGGAAGCGGCCTTCAGCTGGCTTTTCGGCGAGATACCGTCGTCTCAGATTCACATGCCCAAAGACTTTTCCCCGGCCAGCATCTTCGGCTTGGCGATGGAGGTACTGAATTTCACTCCTGAGGCGATTCGCGCTCGAGCGGCCCACATCCTCGGCGAACACAGTGTCGAGGTATTGGAAGGGATGATGACGCTGGTGGAAAAACTCTTTCGTGAAGGCCCCGCCGCTCTTTGGGACGAGCTGCAGTCTATGCTGGGCGGCGTGGTTGAAACCATCGTGGATGGTGTGCGCGACTGGGTGCTCGCCCAGGTGATCAAGCGCGGCATCGAACAACTGGCGTTGATGCTCACTCCCGTCGGAGCATTCATCGAGGCCTGCATTGCCATCTACAACCTGATCGTGTTTTTTGTCGATCATGCCGAGCAAATCGCAGACATGCTGAATGGCATTCTCGATTCCGTAGAAGACATGGTTGAAGGAAGAATCGATGCCGCGGCAAATCGTGTCGAAGGCGCCATGACACGAGCTCTGGCGTTCATCCTGGGCTTTCTGACGTCGCTCATTGGGGTCCCCAGTCCGGCCGCGGCGATTCAGCGCATCATCAATAATTTGCGCGACACCGTTGGCCGCGCCATCGATTGGTTGCTGGAAAAATTCAAGAAGCTGGCGATGAAGGCCGGCTTCGCCGTCAAATCCGTCGCCGGCAAGGTGGCTCGCCTGATCTTTCCCAAGGAGACCTTCGAAGTGGAGGGTGCAACCCACACCATCGAAGCTGTGCCGTCCGGGGAAACCTACCCTATCGTTGTCCACAGCGATGGCGTTGACATGGCCACCCTCATCCAGGAAGCCAAGGACAATCGCATCAAAGGCGCGACCGCCCTGGAGAGAGCCTATACCGCGTACCAGAAGATTCACATCAAAGAAGTTTCTCTCAAGGACAAGAAAGAACGAGAGGCGAAAAGCGCAGAAATCGAGAAAGAAGGCCAGAAAAAGATCGCCGCTTTCGAAGACGTTGCCGAGCTGATAAAACAGATCTTCCCCAAGATCCCCTCTCTGGCAAAAAGGCAGGCCAAAACGCTCGTCACCTATGGCCAGGAAAAAACAATCCAGGTCGGATCCGCCGCCAAAAAGAAGAATGTCATCGTTGGCGGAACCATGATGGTGGCTCATCCCCTGGCCTACGACTCATTGGGCAAGGGCTCGGACACCGAGACCGATATTCCGCCAATTATGACGGATACTTCCTGGCCTGCGGGGAGAAGGGGGCTCTACAAAAGAGGGCACCTCCTCAACCAATTGTTGGGTGGACCGGGGAAAGAAACGCGCAATATAACTCCCCTCACTTCATCCGCCAACGGCTTGCACAATACGCGGGTGGAGTCAGACATCAAGAAGTTGATGAATGCCAGCCGCGGCGAAATGATGCATTACGAAGTACACGTGAATTACCCTGCTTCGCCGCGCCAACCCACCGGCAAAGCGGACAGCGTTGAGGGGCAGTTCTCCATAAGTCTTTCCACCCGCTGGTGGGAATTGGAGGCGGACGGGAAGGGTTACGAAAAGAAGGCCGGCGGCAAAGCCGGCGGGGAAACCATTCCGAACGTTTCGCCTTATCCGTAGCTTGTTTGCGCGAAAGTTTGCCGGCGAAGACTTTTTGTTTGCACCAGGAAGAGAATCAATCTAACCCAAGTCGGTAATAGGCCTGCGTGGAAAGTCATGCCACAGTCCGCAAGAAGCAAGCGACCAGTCCGGCGCCACCGGCCGCGGCGGCGCACGTCACTGGCCCTGCTATCACTGCAAAACAAGGTCGTCCCGCCGCAGCGCGCGCCTGGCTTGGGTCCGGCTCCCCCTTCGGCTTCGGCGTGGTGCAGTGTTCGTTGACGATTGGGCCGGCCGACGACAAATTCGAACACGAAGCAGACCATGTGGCGCGAGCGGTTGGCGGCGGCCAAAGCATACCCGCTGCCACCATATCGCGTGTACCGGAAGCTGGCGGCAGCTCCATTCCGCGCACCACCGACCACGATGCCAAACCAGACAACGCGCCGCTCCAACGCACGCCCCAGGGAGAGGTCGAGCAACTGCGCACGCCGGTCTTTGGGCCCGAACCGGGAGAAGTTCGCGACGCCAAGCCTCTGGTCCAGAAAATGTGCGCCGAATGTGACGCGACCGCCGGCCATGCGCCGGATGCAAAGGTGCAACGAGCTCCGCAGGGTGCCGCCCCGGAGCAGGATCCGTCGTTGGCCAGGCACCCGGCAACACGTGGCTCTGCTGCGCAGCTCCCCGTGCAGCGAGCCCCTCAGGGAGAAGTGGAAGAGTTGGACTTTTCGATCCGCGATCTTTCGCGGACACAAAGGATGACAGAAAAGCCCGAGGTCCAGCGCGCTTGCGCCGGCTGCGATCTGGCGACGCCGTCCCCAAAAAAGGAAGCCACCGCGCAACGCAAAAATGAAGCCGCGGACAGGGAACCGGCGGTTCAAAAAACAGCCGGGGCGGGTCGCGGCCCGCAGGGTGTGCAAGCAGCCGCGCATGCCATCTCTGCGCGCAGCGTTGGCTCTCCCCTCCCGACTCCGATCCGCAGCACGATGGAGTCTCGAACCGGTGCCGACTTCAGCGGCGTTCGTGTTCACTCCGATGCCAAAGCGAATTCGGCCGCATCTGCTTTGCATGCCAAGGCCTTCACTCACCGCAGCGACATCTGGCTGGCTCGCGGTCAGTCGGCCACCGACCTCCCCTTGATGGCCCACGAACTCACCCACGTCGTCCAGCAAGGCGCTGCGCCGCGCCGGTCCAGCAACACCGTGCACCGAATGGTCGAGAAACCAGTCGAGACCCCCGTCCAACGCGCAATGGCGCCGGAAAAGGAACCAACCGTCCAGCGCTCGAGCACGGGAGTTGTGCAGCGAGATTCGTGGCTGAAGAAGGCGTGGCAGGCGACCGGCGGCAAGATCGTCGACGAGGCCGGCAACGTTCTGGAGATGGGCGAGAACCTGGCCATGCAGATCTTCGACGAATTCGCACCGGATTTTGCCGCAACCGTGCGTGATGTCAAGAGCAAGGGTGGCGTTTTCGAGTACATGAAGGACAAGGTCTTTGGCGTGGCCCGCGACATTTTCAAAGGAGCCAAGGAAGACAAAGGCACGCTGGGCCAAATTTTCTCCGTGGTTGAAAAGCTCCAGGAGAGTGGTAAGAAGATCGTCGCTGGACTGAAGAGCAACGATTGCAAGCCTCTCTTTGACGCCATGAGCCTGTTGGGAGACATGGCGATGGAGTTGGCCGGCGAGGCATGGGATGCCATCAAGGATTACTTCCGGCCACTCGGCGACTTCTTCACCTCCATCTGGGACAACTATCTATCCAAAGCCATGGATAAGGTGTCAGACCTCGCCGGAAAGGCATGGCAAGGCCTCAAGGACTTTGGGAAAAAGATGTGGGATTCGACCGAGCCCGTCCGCAACAAACTTTCGGCGGCGTGGGATTGGGTCAAGAAGAAACTAGGAGTCGGGGACGGGCCGGATAATCAGGACGGTCTGTTGCAGTGGGCCAGCCGCAAAATTGGCGAAGCCTGGCAGTGGGTGCTCAAGGAACTTGATCCCGTCATTCAGCCCATGAAAAAGCTCTGGGACAGGGTCAAGGCCATCATTCCCCTGGACAAGATCCTCCACCTTCGCGACACCGTGCATGCCTGGCTGAGCAAAATGAAAAAGATGCTCTCCAGCGTGCAGAAGAAAGAGGATGTTGTCGAGAATCAGGATTCCCTGCGTAAGGAAATTCTGCCTGCAGTGAAGATGCGCATCTTGCAGTTAAAGGATAGCGTGATGGAGGCAGGAGCCTGGGTTGCCTCGGAAATTGGCGGCGCGGCCGCATCCGTGAAGTCCTTTGTTGGCTCCCTGCAAACCAGTTCGATTCTCTCCCCCGTGGCGTCATTGTTTAACTGGTTGCAGCAAAAGACGGATGACCTGGCGGATTGGGCCACGGCCAAGGTCCAGGGGGTGTTTGCTTTCTTCGGCCAGGGTTTGGATCGCCTCGCCGCGTTCGTTGAGCCACTCTACGACACCCTGGAGAAAATGATCTCGGTGGTCGGCAATGTCCTCAAAAAGCTTCCCGACCTGGTCATGGGCCCGTTTTGGAAGGCTATTCCGAAGTGCATTACGGATCCCATTCGCGATTGGATTATCGAGAACGTTCTTAGCCAACTCCCGGTAATCGGCACCCTGCTGACTGACAAAACCATCTGGCCCAAAATTCAATCCTTCGCCATCGACTTGCTGAAAACACTGTTTGTCAAAGGCGACTTGGCCGGAGCTGCCGGCAAGGTGTTTCGCTTCTTCCTGGAAGTCATCGGGGTCGACGTCGATCTGATGCTGCGCGTCTTCGCGAAAACGATTGATCGCCTCGACGAGGTCCTCATGGATCCGTTTACGTTCCTGAAAAATCTCGGCGCGGCGGTTTGGATGGGACTGCAGAAGTTCCTCGACAACATCGCCAAGCATCTGTTGAACGGGTTGCTCGGGTGGCTGCTGGGCCCATTGGACAAGCTGGGTATCACCGGCATCAAGGATCTCAGCCTGGGCAGCGTTCTCGATCTCGTCCTCCAGGTGCTGGGCATCTCAGAAGGGAAAATTAAAACCAAGCTGGAGAAGGCGGTGGGGCCCACTGCGGTGCAGGTAATGGAGCGCGCCTGGAAATTGCTGAAAGCCCTGTGGGATGGTGGTCCCGCTGCTCTTTGGGAAGAGATCAAGAGCCAGCTTTCCGATCTCAAAAACCTCATCGTCGGAGGTATTACCAAATGGATCACCAAGGAAGTGATCGAGGCCGGCATCGCGTACCTGGTCAAGCTCTCCAACCCGGTCGGCGCGGTCATTCAGGCGATTCAGTCGATTTATGAAGTGGTGAAGACAGTCGTACAAAAAGCCAACCAGATCCTCCAGGTTGTGGACGCCGTTCTGGACGGCATCGGCGACATCATGAATGGCGTGATTGAAGGTGCGGCCGGAATGGTAGAAGGCGCGTTGGGGAAAGCTGTACCCGTCGCTATTTCCTTCATCGCCAACCTGGTTGGCATCGACGATCCCTCACCCGCCATGCAGAAAATCGTAAAAGACATTCAGGGCGATGTAGACAAGGCCCTGGACTGGCTGGTCGAAAAATTCAAGACTCTGGCCAAGAAGCTGGGCGGAGCCATCAAGTCCGCCGCGGGGGCCGTTGCCGGCTTGCTCTTCCCCAGCGAAACATTTGACGCTGAGGGCGAAACCCACACCATCCAGGCGGTCGAATCCGGCCAGGACTATCCCATCGTGGTGCATAGTGACGGCTTCGACATGGAGACCATCCTTCGCGAGGCCAAGGGAGTCGAAGGCGCTGCCGCCCTGGAAGAAGCGTATCGGGAATACCAAAAGGTAAACATCAAGGAAGTCTTGCTGAAGGACAAAAAGGAACGAGACGCGCGACAGGACGAGATTGAAGCCGAGGGCCAGAAGAAGATCAAGGCATTTGAGAAGGTAGCCAAGCTGATCAAGCAGGTCTTCCCGAAAATTCCCTCGTTAACCAAGAGAAAGTCAAAAACGCTGATCACCTATGGACCGCCAAAAACAATCGACGTGGGGACGGCTGCAAAGAAGAAGGAAGTGGTCGTTGGCGGAACCATGATGGTTGCCGATCCTCTTGCCAAGGATAGCCTAGACACAGGAACCGACACTAAATCCGATGTTCCGCCAATCATGGTCGATTCGTCCTGGCGTGCCGGACGACAGGGTTTGTACAAGCGAGGTCACATGCTGAATCGTCTGCTTGGAGGACCTGGGGAAGAGGTCAGAAATATAACCCCCCTCACCAGCAGCGCCAACGGCCTGCACAATACCCGCGTGGAGTCGCATATTAAGAAACTGATGAATGAGAATGCCGGCGCGATTCTTCACTACGAGGTGCACGTGAACTATCCCAGCGCTCCTCGCAAGCCGGACGGCAGCGCCGATGACGTGGAAGGCATGATGGCTATCAGTCTTTCCACCAAGTGGTGGGAACTGGAGCCTGCTGCCACCGGATACGCGACCAAGCGCGACGGCAAATCCGGCGGGGAAACGATTCCCAACATCCCACCCTATCCATAAAACTGCGAGGCTCGGGGGACTGCCGGCGTTTTGAGGTGCGACCTATGCAAGAGACTCCTTTCCAACTTACCCGTTGCTCCTGGCCCCGGCCGGTCTTACACCATGGCCGCCAGTGGCTATCTGAGCCTCAATGGGATGCGCCGGCGATGAGTGTACTGCCGCGCCCCCGTTGGCAAGTGATCAACGGTGAGCAGTGCTGGATGCTCGACTGGTGCGACTTCTTCACCGCCGATTTGAAATTTCACAGCCCGCGCTCGTGTGGCGAAATGCGCGGCTTTCACCTCACTTTTGAAATCCGTGTGTATCAGTCTGGGTTGTTGGTCTTCTGGGATGACGATGGGTCCATCGTCCGCCGCGCTGGACAAGTGATTCATTGTGATCGATCGGCGCACGCCTGGAAGCGAAGTCAAATTGAGGTGACGGCGGGGGACCTGCTGCAAATCGCCCACTGGCAGCTCGACGGAGAGTGGGCGTGGGGTGGGCGCCTGCAGCCGAACGAATCCGATCACGGCGAGGCCCGACTTCAATTGATGCTTGCCTACCTGCCGTCAGTACAACAGCGTCTGTCGCGCGGCACCACTCCTCCGCTCAAACTCTTTGTTGAGGGATCGCAGCCGTTTCGCACCGTGCTGTCGATTTACAGTTTGATTCTGAACGGCTATTCACCATCGCAGGTCGTTCTATACGGCGAGCATCAATGGGACGATTCGGTTCGCGCGCTGTTTTTCCGGCTGCTGCCGTTTGCAGAAATCGTGGCCACCGCGGAGGTCTTCCGCCATTTGCAATCGCTGGCAGGAATGCCACTGGTGGTGTTGGCGAAGAGTCATCCTCTGGCGCTGAAGGCCTGTTTGACTGCGCTGTGTCCGCCCCAGGAATTCTGCTTTATGGACGACGATCTTTTTGTCCTGGATAGCGTCGACTCCGCCTTGCAAGCTTTTCGTGAAAGCGATTTGGTCTTCGCGTCCGATGCTGACTACGAGGCAGACTATCTTGCTCTTTGGGGATCCGCTCTCGGTCGCACCGCGCCCCTACCGACAAAGTGCATCAATACTGGCTTTTTCTGTTTGCGCAACTCTGTCGACGCTCGCATTGCGGCGCAAAATCTTCTGCGAGTCCCGCTCGAACGCTCCGCTCCATGGCTGTGGGAACAAGGATTCATGGCCTCGCAATTCGCTGCCGGCAAAACCACACAGCTGCCCAGCCAGGAATATTTCTATCCATATTGTGACGGTATGCCCGTCGGAATGCTCGGCTACGACTATGCCAACAACCCATGTGGCTTTGTTACCGTGCACTTTGGCGGTCTGGCTCAGAAGCCAGGAGATCAGGCCGCGTTGGCGCTTGCTCCCAGCATTCTCGGCAGGGCCGCTTTTTTGCCCTCGGCAAACCAGCTTGAAGGATCCTTCTAGGGGGGACGATGTCTGCGATTCTCAACACACCGGATGCGACGGTGCCGACGGCAACTTTGCTTCAGGATCTTCTCCAAGCCCAGTGGCGCGCTGCGACCCAGGGAGATCCTTCCGCCGCTGCCCAATGGAACTCCAAAGAGGGCCGCGGCTGGGCTTGGGGTGCAGACGGAATGCGCTTCGATCACAGCGGCGAGGAATGGTCCGCCGTTGCCTGGGCAGCCTTAGGTTCCTCTCAACTGTCTGCTCTGAAAAACTGCACCATCGAGCTGAGTGTTTACGGAAACGCAGATGCAGCCGGGTTCAGTTTTGGACCCTACAAGGATTTCCTGGTTCCGGTCAATCCAGAAAGCGGCGCCAGAAAACTGCAATTGGAAGTTGATTGTGAAGCCCGGCGATGGGCTTTTCGCTGCAATGGCGAGTTGATGCATCGGCAATGGTGGGACTCGGGGATTAAGACGTTCGACGATCTACTCGCGGGCAGTTTTACTCTCAAGGCGCGGCGTCCCCGCAAGGTGCTCTTTCATGACTTTGCCATTCGCTTGTTCGAAACCTCCTGCCAGCTTTCCATCATCATCACCTGCCATCGATTTGGCCACCGCCTGCGCGTGAGCTTGCGGAATTGGTGCAACCAGACAATGGCTTCTGGAGCTTTTGAGGTTTTGGTGGTGAACCCGGGAAGTCCGGACGGGGTTCATGAGCTGATGGCAGCGGTCGCCAACAGCCACCCGCATGTCCGCGTCCGAGAGATTTCCGTTCCTGGATCGATTGCCAACAACAAGGGTGCGATGATCAACCGCGCGGTGGAAAAATCATCCAGTCCTTGGATCTGGCTGACCGACGCGGATTGTCTTTTCCCCCTCGACGCCGCGCAGGAAGTGCTGGGCCGCATCAAGGGCAGTACAAATCGTGTGTTCTTTGGCCAGCGGCGGTATCTTTCCTCCTCGGGAACCGATGCATTGATCTCTGGTCGCATCGATGGAGTCTCTCAATTCTCCGCCCTCCTGCCGGATGCGGCAGCCCGCGCTCCGGAAAATTTGCCCTGGGGTTACACCCAGATCGCTCATCGATCGGTCTTCGAGCGAGTGAAGTACAGTGAGTCCCAGAATCACTTCGCCCACAGCGATGGCTCTTTCATCGAGGACTGCCGCCGCCGCGGTATCTCCACTCAACAATTGCAGGGCCTGTATTGCCTGCATCTGGACCATCCATTCGCCTGGTTTGGGACGAATATCTTTCTATGAACCACGAAGTTCACGGTGGAGTGCCGATGAAGGTCACAAACCAGATTTGCATAGGCGTTCACTTCCATGCCCAGCCTGCCCAGCTGCATGCCACACTGGAAAGCCTGCGGGTGAACACCGGCCTGCCGTACGAGTTGCTTCTTCTACCCGACGGAGCAGACAGCGAGGCCACCGCCTACCTCGCACGGCTTAGCCGTACTGCGCAATGCGGAACGGCGGAGCCGCGCGGGGGCGCTGCCTGTTTTAACCGCCTTGCTGTGGAAAGCAAAGCCGGCGTTCTGGTTTTGCTGGAAAGCGGTAGCGTCGTCGCACCCGGCTGGCTGGAGATCCTGATGGACGCTTTCGCCCAGGATGCGCGCAACGGTTTAGCCGGGCCTTCCACGAATCAATCCTGGAACGAGCAATGCATTTTCAAGCATGTCGCTGCGGCGCGATTGGCGAACCCGGGCGGTCATTCCCTTGCGGAAGTTGGCAGCGTGGCTCAGCTGGTGCGCACCCGTTTCAGAAACGAAGTGCGCAAGCTGGGGCCATTACACAGCTTGTCGGACTTTTGTTACGCCGTACGCCGTGAGGTGGTGGAAACCATTGGCGCCGCCGACGAATCTTACGGACTGGGCCCCTGCTGGGAGATGGACTACAACATTCGTGCGGCGCGAGCAGGTTTTTACGGCGTGTGGGCCTGCGCCTCGTATGTGCACCGCATCGGCTTCACTCCGCGGCGAGCCGAAGCGGAGAGGCAGCTATTCGATCGAAGCAGACGCATCTACCAGGACAAATTCTGCGCACGGCATTTGCGCCGGCAGAGCGCGGAGTATGACCCACACTGCAGCGGCGAAGCTTGCAAAGACTTCGCCCCCGCCGCGCTGATTCAACTGCAGATTCCTTTGCAGGTTTCCGTTCGCCCTACCGCGAGGCCACCCCGGATTGAACTCGAAACCAATGCGCCGCTGGTGACGTGCATTATGCCGACGCGAAACCGGCCGGAGTTTGTACGTCAGGCCATCGACTATTTTCTCAGACAGGACTATCCCGCGTGCGAACTTGTCATTCTCCATGACAGCGATTCCCCTCGGCCCCCCGCCGGAGTCGACGATTCGCGAATCCGGCACGTCCTGATGCCGGGAGGGCAGACCATTGGCGCCAAGCGGAACAAAGGTTGCGAAATGGCGCGCGGCCGGTACATCGCTCACTGGGACGATGACGATTGGTATGCACCCGATCGTCTCACCGTACAGATGCAGCCCTTACTTGCGGGTAGGGCCGACATCACCGGATTTTCGCAGGAAACAATTCTCGATCTCGACCGCTGGGAATTCTGGAAATGCTCCGCGGAGTTGCACAAGCGGATGTTTGTCGAAGATATTCACGGCGGAACGCTGGTGTTTGATCGCAGTATTTTCACCGCCGGTGCTCGCTATCCACACGTCTCCCTGGCGGAGGATGCTGCATTCCTCAGGCAAGCTGTTCGCCGCGGCGCGCGCATTGAAAAGGTGCCGGCGGGGGAATCGTTTGTATACCTTCGCCATTCCTTCGGCAGTTGGAGATTTGTTTGCGGCCAGTTTCTCGATCCCGACGGATGGGCGCGTACCGATGAGCCGACGTTTTTCCAGCGTGACCGGGAGTTTTATATCTCCCGCGGCCGCACGCAGTCATTCGTCGCAGGCAATCACGTCGCTTCGCTTCCGTTGGTAACCTGCACCATGCCTACGGCGCGAAGAATCTCTCTCGCCGAACAGGCTGTGCGCTATTTTCAACGCCAGGACTATCCCAACCGCGAGTTGTTGATTCTCGATGACGGTGCGGTTCCATATCATCCGCCGGATCCGCCGGATCCGCGGGTCCGCTATGTCCGTTTGGACGGTAAAAGGAGTTTGGGCGCCAAGCGGAACATCGCTTGTGAACTTGCACAGGGGGAACTGATCGCTCATTGGGATGACGATGACTGGAGCGCGCCATGGAGACTTTCGCTACAGGTTTCCGCCTTGTGCGAGAGCAAGACCTCTCAGGTTTGCGGATTGGCGCGGCTCCATTTTCTTGATCCGCAGCGCTCGCGCGCCTGGATTTACGATCATCCGCCTGGTAATCGACCCTGGGTTGCCGGCGGCACGATGTGTTACTGGAAAAAGTTCTGGGAACGTAATCCTTTCCCCGATGTTTCTGAGGGAGAGGATACCCGGTTCATTTGGGCTGACCACAGAGCTGGTGTTTGCTTATTGCCCGACAGCTCCTTTTATGTGGCGACTGTTCATCCACGAAATACCAGTCCAAAACACACCGGGGATTCGCGCTGGCGTACGTTACCGGTGGCCAGCATCCGCGAGCTCCTAAAGGAGGATTGGCCGTTTTACGAACGGTGGGGAAAACTTGGCCTTCCTGAATCATGATCCATCGCTGGTGGGATGTGAGGCAGCCGCGATATCTGCCCGCGTCCGAAACTTCAGGTGAACACCAGCATATGCCCCTTTCCACTAACAGGAATATGTAATTGCCGCGACTCGGGCCAATCGCTACGATCCCTTAGTCAGCCGGACCGCCCTGACAAGGGAGGTTGTGGCAGTACGCCTCGTTCAACGCCAACAGTCTGTTGACGACGGGACCATCTGGCTCGGGTGACATCGGCGGTGTCACCGTGCATCCAGCACAAGGTGTCAAGACCTTGACAGTGGTTCTTATGAGAGATCCGAAGTCCTCGTAAAGTGCCGGGGGGGTGTTCCCAACAGGCCGGCGGAGGCGAGAGTGTTCAAGGAGAGCAAGGAAATGCGTGGTCAGACAGACAAACAGTACGCTTTTGGATCGCACGATGGGAATTGTGGGTGTGGTTACGCTGAAGTCTCTGATGGTGATTTGATCACCGCCGCACAACGCGGAGATCAGAAGGCATTTGCGGAACTGTGTGGGCGGCACTCTGCTGTAACCAAGACGAAGATATTCAGCATCGTTCGGAATCATGAGGATGCAGAAGACGCGCTCCAGGACACGCTGTTGCGAGCCTATACGCACTTGAGTTCCTTTCGTCGCTCCTGTAAAATCTCGACCTGGCTCACAGCGATCGGAGTGAATTCAGCATTGATGATTTTGCGGAAACGAAGGCTTCGCAGAGAAACCTCCGCGAGTACTGGCAGTCTGGATACGGGAACAGTGGAACTACACGAGCCCGTGGAAACCATCACCAGGACCCGAAGGGATCTATCTGAAACAACCGGCCATTCTGCTTGTGAGGCGAGAAGTTGAGAAGTTGCACCCGACCGTGCGCTCCGTCGTCAACTACTATTACGAATCCGACTGTTCGTTGAAAGAGGCGGCGAAGGCGCACAAGATCTCTTTGGGCGCAGCAAAATCTCGTCTTCTGCGAGGGCGAGCCAGGCTGCGTTCATCGCTTGCGGGATCTGGAATCTCCAAGTCTTAATCGCTGGGCGGCTGATCGTCAGTTGCTTATTCCGAAGAGGTATTCTTCATGGAACTCGCGAATGAACTTCGCGCCCGGAGAATGCTTGCGGCACTTTGCTGGTGCATGATAGCGAAACTTGCGTTATAACCATGAACGTCCTTTCCGGCTCGGTGCGGAACTCGTGCGCATCGTCTGGTGCACTTTCGTGATTGCCAAGGAGCGCTGCTTTGAAACTGTTGGTAAAGTTCAACATCCTGCTGATCGTTGTCTTTGGTCTGGGCCTTTTCTTCATTGCTTACCAGGCGAGAAGTTTCTTACAGGAGCAAGCGCAGGCTGAGGTGCTTCGCCAAGCTGGCCTGATGGCGGCCAGCGCCTTGGCCACTCGAAATTACACCGATCACTACATCACTCCAATCATCGAGAAAACGACGGAGCACACAACAACCTTCCTGCCGCAGGCAATTCCTTTTTTTGCGTCTACTACCACCTTTGACCAGATCCGGCAAATCTATCCGGACTACACCTACAAGGAAGCGGCTCTGAACCCGACCAATCTGCGTGATCGCGCGACAGATTGGGAGGCAGATATGATTAATTTCTTCCGCAATTCCCCCCAGCAGACCGAATTGGTGCGGATGCGCGAGGGAGCTACCGGACCGACGCTTACGCTGGCTCACCCGATCAAAGTGGAGAGTGGGTGCCTTCCGTGTCATAGCAGTCCAGGAGCAGCTCCCAAGGCGCTCATCAGGCATTACGGCTCGCAGAATGGATTTGGCTGGAACCTGGACGAGGTGGTGGGCGCCCAGATCATATCGATCCCCACTTCCGTTCCGATCAAGATGGCTCAGCAAGGACTGACGCGGCTACTGATCAACCTGTCGGTGATTTTCCTGGCGGCGATTCTGTTGATCGATATTGGGCTGTATTTCATCGTGATCCGGCGGCTAGGCAGGATCTCCCATTATGCAGATCGCATTAGCCAGGGCGAGATGGACCTCGAGCAGCTGCCGGTTCGGGGTAATGACGAGGTCGCAGAAGTAACCCGCTCCTTTCACCGTATGCACACCAGCCTTAAAAAAGCACTCGATCTGCTCAATGGATAAGCCAAGTCTGGCTGACCAGGCTGCGGAACAACTCTGTTTTGTATCAGGGCACGAGACTTTGGTCGGGCCGTAAACGAACGGAAAGAGATGGGGCTAAAGAGTGTGGGTGAGAGCTTGGTTCTGGAAGGGCACGGCCTGAGCCGTGTCCCCATGAGCCTGCGGCTCCCCAAAGGTGATGAATGGCAGGCGACTATTTCTTGCCCCGACAAAGGATCGGGTGCCCCATCCTTCGCGCTTTCTGCGAAGGGTGGGATAAGCAGAAGTTTCGGGGAAGGGCCTCGGGGGAAGAGCAGTGGCATCCCACCCTTCGCAAAGAGCGCGAAGGATGGGGCACGGCGGATTCAAAACCCGAGTGCAACAAAGTTTGTTTGATGATTTATAGCACTTCAGCAGCCG
>Ga0302326_10000363_pt1 | contig 128450 bp, 113 predicted proteins | sample Palsa_T0_3_FD_202264 | JGI IMG/M metagenome (GOLD analysis project Ga0302326, IMG submission 202264) | Peat permafrost microbial communities from Stordalen Mire near Abisko, Sweden - Palsa_T0_3 | ecosystem: Environmental > Terrestrial > Soil > Palsa > Peat permafrost | place: Sweden: Abisko... | reverse complement strand
TACATCCAAAAGAAGTTCGGCGACGATGTTGCCGCTGAGATGCGCCAGTAGTAAAAACTCTCCGCGCTTTGTCGATTTCGCGAGGCCTCGTGGGGATGGAGAACTCGTGAATCAGTATCTAGTCGGTGGCCCGTCTTTCGCGTTCTTCGCGGAGGACGGGTACCACGACCGCAACGCAGCGGGGTTTGTGCAGAACGGACAACAGTTGCCCCGGCGGCATCGTCGCCCACCCTTGCAAAGAACGAAAGATTGGCACCCTCCCCGTCGGAATGGTTTACGCAAGGATCGTCGTCATTGAAAGACGGCCCACGAAAGACGGCCCACCCGCCGGTTGGCCGACAAACTCCAAAGGGAATCAAGAATGAGAAATGTAATCTTCGCGATCAACCTTACCCTGGATGGCTGCTGCGACCATACCAAATTCAATCCCGATGAAGACCTGCATGAACATTACACGCGCCTCTTGCGAGATGATGCGGGAGTGCTTGTCTATGGGCGCAAAACCTATCAATTGATGGTTCCGTATTGGCCTGATATCGCAAAAAGCCAGTCCGAGACAAAAGCGGATATCGAATTTGCTCAAGCCTTTGTCTGCAAGAAGAAGGTTGTTTTTTCTCGATCGTTGGCCAGCAATGACGATGGAAACACGAGAATTGTTCGTACCAACCTTCGCGACGAAATACTTAGATTGAAGCAGGAACCAGGCGGAAATATTCTGGCCGGTGGTGTTGATATTCCTTCACAACTGATGGAGCTTGGCCTGATTGACGAATATCGCTTTGTCATTGCGCCAATCATTGCTGGCGAAGGGCGACGGTTGTTCGAAGGTATCGGCCTCCCGGAGAAATTACGACTGAAACTCGTCGAATCAAAGACTTTTAAATCAGGAAGTGTTGCGCTTCGCTACTTGAAACAGTGACAGAAAAATCTGCTCAACCCAAAGGAGATTTCGCAATGCGATTCATGGTCATCGTCAAAGCAACCCCAGAGTCAGAAAAAGAGGGCGCCCTCCCCGATCCACAGCTCTTGATCGAGATGGGCAAGTACAACGAAGAGCTCAGCAAGGCTGGCGTCCTGCTCGCCCTCGATGGCCTCCACCCCAGCTCCAAAGGCGCACGCGTCAAATTCTCCGGCAAGTCTCGTGACGTCATCGACGGGCCCTTCACCGAGGCCAAGGAGCTCATCGCCGGCTTCTCGATCTTGCAGGTCAAGTCCCTCACAGAGGCCATCGAGTGGGTCAAGCGTGGCCCCAACTGCAGCGCCGGAGACTACGAGGTCGAAATCCGCCAGGTCTTTGAGATGGAAGACTTGTCGCCCATCCTGTCCGAAGAGCAGATCCGGCACAAGGTAGCGAAACGGGCTGAGCTGCCGAATCAGACCGCCAACAAATAGCCGGCGCATGCATCCATCGATTTGATTCCGGCTGGAGTGTTCCTTCAGGAACATAACGTCATGACCGTAGAGGGCGTACGATATTGTCATGACAACTAAAGGCAAGAAGGCAAAGGCGCGAAAGGGGCGGGCACAATCTCAGGCCAAACCCGCGACCATTGCGTGGCTGCATGCGTCGGTTGAAGACGACCTTTTGTTTCTGGCGGAGGATGAGCCGGGGGCGGAGTCGCGCTGGAACCGTCCGCGCAAACGCAGGATCTCTTTGCGCGTGGATGTGGAAGTGGTGGACTGGCTGAAGTCCAACGGGCCGGGCTACCAGACGCGGATCAATCGGATCTTGAGGAGAGTGATGATGGAGAGCAAGAAGCGTGCGGGAGTGAAATAGAGGTATTGGACTTCCGCCTCAAGACAACGTCGGGTTTCAGTGGTCCACCCGTCCATACGCGGCGGGGTTTGTGCAGAACGGACAAAAGCTGCGTCGGCAGCATCGCTGCCCACCCCTTCGGCTCCGCTCAGGGCAGGCTCTTGCAAAGAGCACAAGGATGGGGCACCCTCAGTGGGAATGGTGCACGCAAAGATCGTTAAAGGCCGGCCGCCCATTCCTGGTTCTCTCTTTGATCTATAACGATTGAATCCACAATCTCGGCAGGCTATTCTACCAACCACTCTCGGGGGAACCTCACCATGCGTTGCGGCTTCGTTCTGCGCACTTTTTGCTTTTTCTTTCTTGGCCTGCTGCTGCTTCCATCCTGCCCGGCGCAGACTCCGCCGGAGAGCAACTTTTTCTCCACCGTCGCGGAGGAACGTTTCTCCACCTACCAGATGACGGGGAATGGCGATCTCTGGCCCTCATGCTGGGCAAATGACGACAACCTGTATGCAGCCAATGGCGATGGTACGGGCTTTGGGAAGTTTTACACCGACATGGCGGTAAGCCGCATCAGCGGCACGCCGGAAGAGTTGACCGGCACCACGATCGCGGACAATGTCGGCACGAACTGGAGTGGCAGTATCTATACCCGCAAACCGACGGGTATGCTCTGCCGAGGGGGCGCCATCTATCTCGCGTTTCAGAATCTGAATGAATCGACCTTCGACGACGCGCCGGCTGCCTCGATCGCCAAATCCGTCGATAACGGGGTGACCTGGACCTGGAATACAAAGGCGCCTATGTTCGGCAAGCCCATGAACGCCGCGAGCCCCAAGGCCTACAAGTTCACGACTATCTTCTTCCTCGATTATGGCAAAGACTCTGCGAACGCGATCGATGGTTACGTCTATGCCTACGGTCTCGACAACAACTGGCGTTCTCAGGAGACGATGTTCCTCGGCCGCGTGCCTGCCGACCAGGTGCAGGCGCGCAACGCCTGGGAGTTTTATGCGGGCACCAATGTAGATGGAGCGCCCGTCTGGACCACAGACATCACCCAGAAACTGCCCGTGCTCACCGACACGCGCCTGCTCTATCCCATCATGTTTGGACCGGATTGCCCGCCCTACCAGCAGGTGATTGCGCAGGGCGGCGTCACCTATGACGCACCTTTGCGGAAGTACATTTTTGCGTCATGGTCCTGCAGCACGCATGAGTTCTATGAAGCAAGTCAGCCCTGGGGTCCGTGGAAGCATTTTCAGTCGACGGACTTCGGCCCGCTTCGTCTGACGCAGAACCGAGGACAATACGGCACCAGCATCCCCTCGAAGTTCATCAGCGCTGACGGGAGAGCGCTGTGGTTGCAGAGCAATGTCTGTTGCGGTGGCGACTCATATCGGTTCTCTTTGCGCAGACTCTACCTTCGGCCCGCCCAGCCCTCCTCGGCCAGTAATGGCCCATCCACCGATAATCTGGCTCTCTCTCCCGGTACGCGCGCCATCAGCAAGAGCACGCATTTCGGAACCCTCTGCGGACGTGACTGCTCCGACCAGCTGAATAGCGGAGATGCGACCGTGAGCGAAGACGATTACGACGAGCAAGTAAAAACCACGGATTGGTGGGGCTACACCTGGCCCAAGGTCTACAACATCAACCAGGTGGTATATACCACCGGGACCATGTTCCCGAACGGCGGCTGGTATGAGGCGAACCTGCGCGTTCAAGTGCGGCAGAATTTCAAATGGGTGGACGTTTCGGGTGTGACCGTAACGCCCCCGTATCCCTACACCGCCGACGCGGGCAACTTCACGTCGTACACTTTCAGCCTGCCAAATACCTGGGGAGATGGCGTGCGCATCATCGGCCAGCCGGGAAGCACCGGCTACTTCACCTCCATCAATCAACTCGGCGTCTACTTCCAGGCGGAGGATTCAGTTCATTAACCATTTACGCCCGGTGGACGGATCAGTCTGCCGGAGGGGGGTTGGCCAGGTTCTGATCTAGCCGGCATCACCAACACGGTGGGCGCCCCGTCCCTTCGACTGCGCTCAGGGCAGGGTCTTCGCGTACTGGGCGAGCGGCCTGCAATGCCCTTCAGATTGCGAAATGGAACAATCCGTACCAAATCACGAACGTGAGAAGGCATAATCCCAACGTCAGGGCACCAAGAAAAGCCCTGACGCTCAAAGCCTTACTTTGAAGAGTAGCCGTTCCGACGACGAGTGAAATTGGCAGATAGAGCACGGAGGAGGTAATCAAACCGGGGGAGTAGCGGTCAAATTTTGCTGTCGTCAGAACGTGGAACAACGCATCCCAGAAAATGTTTCCGCTCGTCCAAGCGATGAGAAAGAAAACGGCCAGGCGTGAACCAGATTTGCCGACCCAAACGGTTAAACCCACCATGATGGCAAAAAAAACGGCATTATTGACTGCGAAAGCAAGATAGTTGAACGAACCACCAAGCACGTGCGTAACCCAAACCGGAAAATTGCCTTGGTATTCCTCCACGATATGAAGCGCGAAGGCGGCGGGCATAAGCCAGATGAGGCGTGGAAAGGTCTGTCCCTTGAAGGTGTCCGTGGTCATATCGTGTTAACGCCCCATCTTACGATTTAGATCGCGTAAACAGAAGTCTAGAAAAAAATGGAGTGGCTGTCGATTTTCGGTCTCCCGAGCGACTATCTGATAACAGAACGATGAGATGCGGCGCTGAGTCACAGTAAACAACGGCAGCGGTGCAGTTTGGCTTACGTGCTGGGCCGGTTAAGCGGGAGATCCCTTCGGCGCGCTGCGCTTGCTCAGGGCAGGCTCTTCGCTACGACTGAAAGGCGGCTACGCTCAGGATGACAGAGTCGTGTAAGGGCCAAACTGCACCGCTTCCGGAAACAGGGAGGGATGAATGAGATATATCTGTCTGGGCTATTTCGAGCCGGGAAAATTCGAAGGGATGACCGAGGACGGGCGACGCGCGGTGCTCGATGAATGCTTCGAGTACAACGACCATCTGCGCGCCAACGGACATCTGGTTGCCGAAGTGCCGCTTCAGCCTCCGGAGGCTGCGTTGACTCTGCACTGGAAAAACGGCAAAGTCGCGACCACCGACGGCCCCTATGCGGAAACCAAGGAGCAGGTCGGGGGCATTCAGATTCTTGAGGCGCGAGACCTCAATCATGCGGTTCAGTTGGTCTCCCAGCTTCCGGGCTTGAAGTATGGACTGGGGCCGGTTGAGATACGGCCGGTCGCGGATTTGACTGAAATCATAAAGGAGAGCGATCGGCGGCGGCGAAAGGATACCTCGCGATGAGGGCGGCCACGACGAAAACTCTGATTGTTCTGGTTCAAATTTGCGGCGTGTCGGTGCCACGGTTGCGCTTTAGTGTCCGGATCCGTACAGCGGTGTCCTGAACCGGACGGTGGGAACTAACCGATTGCCCACTAAGTCGTTTAAAATGCGACCCTTGGTATTGGCACGCACGATGCATCACAAGGCAGGGAGGGTAAGAACATGTCATTCGTTCGCGATCTGAGAGTTGCAGCCGCCTCGTTAATTCGGACTCCAGGGCTGGCGATTGCCGTGGTCCTCACATTGGCGCTCGGCATCGGGGCGAATGCGGCCATTTTCACGCTGGTGCGCGGAGTGCTGCTCAAGCCTCTGGTCAATCGCGGTGAGGATCGGCTGATCTATATCCGGCAAAGCGCTCCCGGCATTGGCGAAGATAACGCTGCGTTTTCTGTACCCGAGTTACAGGACTTCCGGGCGAGCGTGAAAAGCGTGAGTGCGTTTGGCGACTTCTCCGCCATGAATTTCACCATGGTCGGGCTCGGCGAGCCTCGTTCCATTCAAGGTGGGGTTGTCGGCGGCACGTATTTCGAGGTGATGGGGCTTCATCCCGTGCTCGGGCGCCTGATCTGGCCTCAAGACGACGGTCCTACCGCTGCCGGGGTCGTCGTTCTCACCTACCGTTTCTGGGCGACCGCACTTCACAAGGACCCTTCGGTCATCGGGAAAACCGTTCGCCTGGGTAGCATTGGGGATCGGTCTGCGACGGTCATTGGCGTGCTCGAGCCTTGCGTCCCGTATCCGCAAGATACCGAAATTATTTCGAACGTGGTCACCAGCCCGCATCATCTTTCCGCAACCATGGTGACTGGCCGCATCCATCGCATGACTGAGGTTTTCGGCCGGCTGGCTCCCGGAGCGACCGTCGATCAGGCTCGCGCCGAGTTGCTCTCGGTTTACTCCACGATGAAGCACGACCATCCTGAAGCTTACGCGCAGGAATCGAACTTCCAGATCGGAGTGAAGTTGCTGCGTGACCAGATCACGTCGGGCGCCCGGACTGTGCTACTGGTGCTGCTGGCGGCGTCAGGGCTGGTGTTCATCATCGCGTGTTCCAATGTTGCCAATCTGGTTCTGGCCCGGACGGTTCGCCGCGAAGGCGAGCTGGCGGTGCGTGTGGCGCTGGGCGCAAGCAAAGGCGCGTTGCGGCGTATGCTGTTGGCCGAAAGCCTTCTGCTGTGCGGAGCCGGCGCCGCGCTTGGGGTGCTGAGCGCGCAGCCGATGGTGGCCGTTCTCGCCCGCTACGCCTCGCGCTTCTCCGTCCGTGCTCTCGATTTCAGAGTCGATTCGAGCTTGCTTTGGGTGGGAGCGGTGCTGGCGGTCGTTGCCGCAGTGATTCTGGCCTACGTTCCGCGCCTGCCCTCTTCCGGCACGTCGGGGACATCTTCGGGGACACCTTCGGGGACGTATTCCGGCACCCAGAGTGGATTGAGCCTGTCAGGCGGAGGGGTGCGGATCACCAGCAGCTCACGGCGCCGCCAGCGGATTTTCGCGGTGACCCAAATCGCCGCATCCTTCGTGTTGCTGGCCGGCGCAAGTTCGTTGATCACGACGCTGATCGCACTGCAACGGGCGCAGACTGGGCTGGACACCCAACACGTACTCGCGATCGACGTTCCCCCTATGTCCTTCGGGAAGACGCCTCAACAGGTTGTCGATTTCTACAAGGAAGCGATCCGTCGCATTGATGCGCTGCCGGGCGTGACTGGGACCGCGTTCGGCGACGTGGTGCCGTGGCGCGATGGCGACGGTACCGGCGGTCCCGGTCTGCAATTCTCCGCTGACGGACATGTCCATGCCGCTGGCGTAGAAGATCCCCGGGCGAAGTGGCGTGCAATTTCTCCCGGATACTTTGCGGCGCTTGGAGTTCCTATCATTGCGGGCCGCGATTTCAATGCGCTGGATTATAGTGACCAGAATAATCATAAAGAGCCCGTGGTTATCGTCAGCGAAACTCTGGCACGGCGGATGTTCCCCAACCAGGATGCGATCAATCGGCATGTCTATTGGACGGATCCGATGCTGCAATTCTTTCCCGGGAGCGATCTCGAAAAGGCGCGCCTGGCCGCGCCGCGCCGCATCATCGGCGTCACCGCCGATATTGACGACGAACACGTCGTTCCTGAACCTACGGTCAGCGTTTACAGTTCTTTTGATGAGGGCGCAATTTTTGGCGGCCGGCTCTTCATTCACACTGCGGCAAGTCCCTATGCGCTGGTCGCGCCGATCACGCGCGTCATTCGCGAGATGTCTGCCGATCAGCCGGTTGAGCGCGCCGCCACTCTGGCCGACGTCCGCGCCGAGGTGCTCACGCCGGATCGTTTAAATTCGCTGGTGTTTGGCGTATTCGCGGCGGTCGCGCTGTTGATTGCAGTGGTGGGCGTCGCGGGGGTGCTGGCGTTTTCGGTGAGTGCGCGGACGCGGGAGTTCGGCATCCGGCTGGCCCTGGGATCGGAGCCGGAACGACTGCTGAAGGGTGTGATCCAAGAGGGCGCGGTGATGGCTGCGGCGGGCGTGCTTGCGGGCGCAGCATTCGGGTTCGTGCTGGCGCGTTTGGCGGGAAAATATTTCGTGGACGTCAAGATGCCGGGGACACTGCCGGTGTTGGTCTCTGCGTTCGTGCTGATGACGGTTGCGGTAATCGCTTCGGTGCTGCCTGCGGCACGCGCGGCGCGCGTGAATGTGATGCAAGCGTTGCGGTCGGAGTGAACGTCGGAACAAACGACTGGTACAAGCAGCATCGTCCCCACCCTTGCAAAGAACGCAGGGATGGGGCACCTACGGCGCCGGGAAGCGTTGTTGAATCCAGGCTTCCCAGAGCGGTGTTTCGCGGGCGACGGTGGCGGCTGCCTGATCGCCGTAGAGGTAGAAGCTTAGCGTGACCATGCTCTGGCCGCCGAAGTTGACGGCGCCAAGCGCGGCGGCGCCCGGCCCCGGCTGGTCGAGCCGCAGCAGCGCACTGTATGGACTCTGGCTGACGTGCTCCACCACTCCGCTTAGCGCCGGAACGCCCGCCGAGACGCTCTCTGGAACCGCCCAACGTTGTCCGGCGTTTGCGCTTTTCAGACCCAAGGCCGCGGTCAGCGATTCCCAGGCCTCCGCTTCAGTTCCGGCGGCGGGGGCCATCCACTGCATCATTGCGGAGCGTTGGCCGCGGAAGTGCGTGAGATAGATCTTCAGGATGCGGAAATAGCCCGGCCAGCCGGATTCGGTGCCTTCCAGCTGGTTATCCCAGTCGTCCGTTTCGGCGAAGAGGCTGTGCACGATGCGGACGACGCAGATGCCTCCGCCGCGCGCTTCGACGGTCCACTCGTCGGCGATGACCGGCGAGCCCGGCATCCAGCCAGGGGACTCGGCGGAAAATCTCCGCGGCGGATCCCACGCCGTCACGGCGGAGCTGGACTCCATGCCCGGGCCGAAGTTCAATTTCACCGCAACGGGCTTGCTGTCGCGCTCCTCGAACTCAGTCGGCACGAACCAGGAGGAAATGCCCGGCCCAGTGGCGATGGCCTGCCAGACTTCTTCCGGCGTGCCGGGGACCTCGACTTCGACCTGGACGGAACGGCGTCCGGATGGTTCTTTCTTTACGCTCATGATGGCTCCTTCAGATTCGACTTGGAATTGGATTTCTGCGGCAGCGGGTGCGCCACGACTACCAGGCGATGCGCGCGGCCGCCGGGGGCGGATTGATCGTGGTACTTCGCAACCAGTTTCGTGATGGCCTCGGCGAGTTCGTTGCTGAAAGCTGCCCGGTCCGCCGGCGACCGGAAGCGAACCTCGGTGTCCACCGCGAGGGTCGCCAGGCGTTTGCCCGTCTCTTTCGCACGGCGAACCAGATCGCCCACCTCGTGGACAATCCTTGCGCCGAGGGCGATGAGATAGCTCGCGGACAGCCTATCGATTTCCCGATTCGGATCGGCAGCGACTGGACCCAGGGCGCTCGGCGAAACCACGTAGGAAGCCGCCGTTGCCACGAGCAGACGCTCCGTCAGGCCGCCCCATTTGCGTTCCTCGGCCAGCCGCACCAGCCCGTGCGCCTCCAGCCCGTGCAGGTAGTAGTTGACTTTCTGCCGGGTCAGACCGACCCGCGTGGCCAACGTCGCCGCCGAGGCGGGCACGACTAGCTCGGAGAGGAGTCGACCCCGCGTGGGATCCAAAGCCGCGGTCGCGGCTACCGGATCATCGATGACTTGGAGGTCGAGCACGAGGAAACGGTACCATTGACAACTTTTGTTGTCAAGGAGGGGTCGGTCTTGACGTGTTCCCATATTTCTGCAATTATCGAATTATGCCCAGCGTCCAAGCTCTCCAAGCGCCGGATAAAGTGGCCAAGCTGGCCGACATGCTTTCCGCTATGGGGTCGGAACCGCGGCTGCGGATCCTTCAATTGCTACTGTCGGCTCATCCGGACGGACTGGTCGTCACCGAAATTCAGGACGAGCTAGAGATTCCCAATTCCACCCTGTCCCACCACCTGGAAAAACTCAAAGGCGAGGACTTAGTCCGCGTTCAGCGCGAAAGCACATTCCTGCGATACACCGCCAACACGGACGCACTTCAGGAGTTGCTTCAGTTCTTGTACGCGGAGTGCTGCACTCGAAACAAGGCGGTCAAGCCCGAACAGATCGTTCGGCTTTGCAAATAAGGAGAGTTCATGAGCACCACAGACATTAAGGAAGTGGTTAAAGAGAAGTATGGACAGGCCGCACTGCGCGTGAAAGCTGGCGGCAGTTCTTGCTGCGGAGCGACTGCCAGTAGCGGGTGCTGTGATCCGATCACGTCGAATCTATACGACGCCTCGCAAGCAGGTCAGATTCCCGAAGAGGCCATACTTGCCTCGCTCGGTTGCGGGAATCCGACTGCTCTGGCGAAGTTGAATGAGGGCGAGATTGTTTTAGACCTCGGCTCCGGCGGAGGGATCGACGTGTTGTTGTCTGCGAAGCGAGTGGGCCCAAGCGGGAAAGCCTACGGGCTGGACATGACGGATGAGATGCTTGCACTCGCCGAAGAGAACAAGCGCAAGTCGGGCATCGCGAACGTGGAGTTCTTGAAGGGCGAGATTGAGAACATCCCGCTGCCCGACAACTCGGTGGACGTGATCATTTCAAACTGCGTGATCAATCTGTCCTCGGATAAAGATGCGGTGCTGCGGGAGGCCTTCCGCGTGCTCAAGCCGGGTGGACGATTTGCGGTGTCGGATGTAGTCACCCGCGGCGAGATGCTGCCGGAGATTCGGAAGAGCCTTCTGCTGTGGGTTGGCTGCGTAGCGGGATCGTTAGAAGAGAACGACTACCGCACCAAGCTCGCTGCTGCGGGATTTGAGCAGATCGACCTTGAACCAACCCGCGTTTACAACGTGGATGACGCCCGCGAGTTTCTTGCGGGCCAGAACATTGACGTGGACGCAATCGCGCCGCAAGTGGATGGCAGGATCATGAGTGCTTTCGTGCGCGCCGTGAAGCCTGGCGGCAACTGACATGAAGGACCACTACAACGTGCTGTTCCTGTGCACGGGCAACTCCGCCCGCTCGATCATGGCGGAGGGATTGATGAACGCCAAAGGTAAACCGCGATTCACAGCTTATAGCGCCGGCAGTCATCCATCGGCTGTGGTTCGTCCCGAGGCGCTGAAACAACTGGAGGCGGTGCACATCGCGACGACCGGCTTCAAAAGTAAGAGTTGGGACGAGTTCGGGAAGCCGGCTGCGCCCAAGATGGACTTCGTGTTCACCGTCTGCGACAACGCAGCAAATGAAGTCTGCCCGATCTGGCCCGGCCAGCCGATGACGGCTCACTGGGGCGTTCCAGATCCAGCTGCGGTGCGAGGTACAGAGAAGGAAATTGAGCGGGCATTCCGCGATGCCTTTCTGACTCTGGAACGCCGAATCAGCCTCTTCCTGTGTCTCCCTCTCGCAACCATCGACAAGCTGGCAATCAAGAAAGAGATCGACAAGATCGGGCATCGGTGACGGTCAAATATGAAATTCAACCTGCGTGCTCGATTGACTGCGGAGTTTCTCGGCACAGCGTTCCTGGTTGCTGCTGTAATTGGCTCCGGCATCATGGGCGAACGGCTGGCAGGTGGCAATGTCGCCATCGCATTGCTCGCGAACACGATTGCGACGGGCGCTGCATTAGTGGCTCTCATTCTGACCTTCGGCCCGATTTCCGGCGCACACCTAAACCCGGCTGTCACGGTTGCCGACGCAATTGAGCACGGTATCACTTGGCCGCACGCACTCGCCTACATCGTTGTGCAATGTGCTGGGGGAGTTGGCGGAGCGATCATCGCGCATCTCATGTTCGGACTGCGCTGGTATTCTTTCTCAACTCATCCCCGTCACGGATGGTCGTTGGTCCTCAGCGAGTTTGTGGCTACGTTCGGACTGCTGTCGGTCGTCTGGGGATGTTCGCGGCTGCGCTCAGGAGCTGTGCCGTTCGCGGTTGCCAGCTACATCACCGCCGCTTACTGGTTCACCGCGTCGACCTCGTTTGCGAACCCGGCAGTGACGATCGCCCGGTGTTTGTCGGATACTTTCGCCGGGATTCAACCTGCTGACGTGCCGCTATTCATCGGGGCGCAACTGGCAGGAGCCTTAGCCGCGACTTTTCTGTTTCGGTGGCTCGTTCCAAACCTGCCAACTCGTGCCGAGGAAGTTTTGGTGTCGCACTAGTGGGGTTGGGTATCGACAAGGTGGTGCGGGCGGAGGGACTTGAACCCTCATGGGCCGTTTAAGCCCTGCGGATTTTCGTACCGTCTACGGCTTTCGCCGCCCGGACGTGACGCTTTTAGAAAGCGCGCGCCAGGTTTGCGGTCTGGACTATCCCTTCACCCTCCTCCGGAAAAATCCGGAGCTTAGGTGCTGCCCGTCTAGTCTCTACACCTTCCCGGCTGGTGTCTCTCCGGGCTTGGCTCGGGATTGCCAGTTAAGGTTTCCCCGAATTTGAGCAGTTCTGCATCGCCGGTTTCCCAGGCGAGCACTCAAGTTTTCCTTAAGTCCGCTGCGTATGCCATTCCGCCACGCCCGCGCGCGGCTGCCTGACTCATGATAGGGCAGGTTGTCCGATTTTACACATTCGTTTCCTCGCCATCCGTTTGCGCTTACAGGTGGTCTGCGCGAGAGAAATTCTGCTGGCGCTGAGCCTGGGTGGGGGGTGTGAGTGCGATGTTTGACTTCTTCTGGGGATGCGCGGTTTCCACCCTGCCCGGGTTTGAACGATACTATCGTCCAATTGCTCGCCGCCCGGACTTCTGGTCCGATGGACCCACGCCGTCGATTGGCTGTCGGAAGCTCCGGAGGCTTTCGCCCAAGGTGTCATCGATCTGGACGGTTTGATCAACGTCAATATGGGTGATCGCGGAGGAGAATAAGACAATGAAATGGATCGCGTCCTTTCTGGTTGCAGTTGCAGCGCTGGCTGGCCTTGTCGCCAAGTCGGCCCCTACGGCTGGACAAGCCGATGGACAGGCTGCCCCGATCTTCGGAATCACAATTCCACCCGGATACCGCGACTGGAAGTTGATCTCGGTGGCGCACGAAGAAGGCAACCTCAACGATCTTCGCGCCCTTCTGGGCAACGACGTGGCCGTTGAGGCCTACCGGGAGGGGAAGCTGCCGTTCCCGGATGGAGCCATCATCGCCCGGCTGGCGTGGAGCTACGTTCCGTCTGAGGAAAACAACAAAGTGTTTGGCCGCGCCCAATCGTTCGTCGCCGGGGCGGCCACGAACGTTCAGTTTATGGTCAAGGACTCAAAGAAATACGCCGCGACCGGAGGCTGGGGGTTTGCTCAATTCAAAGACGGCAAACCCGTCGACGAGGCGCTGCTTAAAACGTGTTTCCCGTGCCACGAGCCAGTCAAGGCTCGCGACTTTGTTTTCACCCGTTACGCACCCTGATGGGAAGGCCAATACCATCGTCCAATTGTTTTGCCTCGACGAGTCTGGTGTGATGCGGTGGTCGGGATACGTGAGTCGCAGCCGATGCGGTCGGATTACAGGACAGGCTCAGAAAAGAGGAAAATCCCATGAACTCGGATGAATCGTTTGATTGTTTGACTCATGAAGACCAGACTCACCTGGCGGAACGTGAGTTGGCGTCATTCCTCGGCGCGGTGACGGAGTTATTCGGTCCAGAACAGGCGGGGATTTCCGCCGATGACTGGCTTGACGAGTCGGAGTTGATGGATAGCGCGCCGCGGTCGACGGTTCGAGATTGGCGAGCGGTCACGGTCGCGGCCTCGGCACGATTGGCACATCGGCTGACGGTCGCGCGAGATCGTCGAATCTTGCCGGAAACTTTGCTCGCCGCGTCGACTGATGCCAACGTAGCGCCAATACCATCGTCCAATTGTTTCGCTTCCATGTTTCTGCTGTGATCTGTGACCTGTGGTGGCTGATCGCTGACTTCGTTTACCGAAGCATATCGAGTGGAGGAACCGTTATGAAACGCTTCACATTCTTCCTGGTTGCAGTTGCAACAATCGCCGGCCTTGTCACTCTTGTCGCGCCTGCGCCCGGCCACGCGGATGGGCAGCCCGCTCCGGCTTTCGTTACTGAAATTCCTCGTGGGTACCGGGACTGGCAGTGGATTTCCTCGGCTCATGAGGCCGGCAACCTCAACAGTCTGGGTGCAGTGTTGGGCAACGATGTGGCAATCAACGCCTTCCGGGCAGGAAAGCTTCCCTTCCCGGACGGCGCGATCCTTGCTGCTCTGCATTACCGAAACGTCCCGTCGGACGAAAACAACAAAGTCTTTGGACAGGCTCAGTCTTTCGTTCCAGGCGCTCCCACAAATATTCAGTTTATGGTCAAGGATTCGAAGAAGTACGCCGCGACCGGCGGTTGGGGGTTCGGCCACTTCGCGAACGGCAAGGCTGGCGATGCGGCGTTTATGAAGAGCTGCTTCCCCTGTCACGAGAAGACCCAAGCGACCGACCTTGTCTTTACTCGTTATGCGCCTTGATGCTGAAGACTGTGTATCCAGAGAATCAAGGAAGGAAGAGACGCTATGTCACGCCGCGGTTCTGCGCAAGTAGCGGCTGCCTGAGGCCACGGAAAGGTACATCTTATGAATTACGCAACTTCTTATCGCACGATACAGATCGATGGGCTGTCTATCTTTTACAGGGAGGCCGGGCCGAAGGATGCCCCGACAATTCTTCTGTTGCACGGACTTCCCTCTTCGTCGCGAATGTTCGAGCCGCTCTTCGTGCGGCTTTCCGATCGTTACCACCTGGTCGCGCCTGACTATCCTGGCTTCGGGCACAGCGACTGGCCCGATCCGAAACAATTCGCGTACACGTTCGACCACTACGCCGAGATCATGAATCATTTCACCGAAGCGCTCGGACTCTCGCGGTACACGCTGTACATGCAGGATTACGGAGGCCCTGTCGGTTTTAGGATGGCGTTGGCGCATCCGGAGCGGATGGAGGCTCTTATCGTTCAGGATGCGGTGGCGCACAACGAAGGACTGGGAGCGAATTGGAAGACGCGACGCGCTTTTTGGGCCGATCGCGCTCCGAACGAAAATGCGCTGCGCTCGAATCTCTTGTCGCTAGACGCCGCACGCGCGCGCCATGCGGGGAACGATCCCGACGTCGAGCGCCATGACCCGGATCTCTGGACCGACGAATTCTATTTTCTCAGCCAACCCGTCCAGGCAGAGATTCAAAGTGATCTGTTCTACGACTATCGAACCAATGTGGATGCCTATCCGAAGTGGCAAGCATGGATGCGCGAGACGCAGCCGCGCCTCCTGGTGATCTGGGGCAAATATGAGCTCTCGTTCGACCCGGGCGAACCGGAGCGCTACCGCAAGGACGTGCCGGACGCTGAAGTCCACGTTGTTGATGGCGGCCATTTCGCGTTGGATACGGCCGCCGATGCGATCGCAAACTTTGTAAAAAACTTTGTCGGTTCCTCTCGTGGCGAGGCACGGGCACGGCGGGCTGGTTGATTGGTTGCGGTCACGCCGGTCGCTGAAGATGCAGACCTTCCCACTAGTCTGGCATCGCGTTGTCCCGGCAGTAGCGACCGAGGATGAATGTAGAGTCGTCGTCCCGGGTGATGCGATGGTGTCGATCGATACGTTGGTCCAATTGTTTCGCGTGCAAGCTTTCTGTGTAATCGCCTGTGTTCATCACCCTTAGATCAGGAGAGTTCTATATGTCGAACGAGAGCGCAACAGTTATGACGCGACCTCAACAAGGTACGGTTGAAGCGCACCAGCCCGGCCAGGACGTTTTCAAGTCGGTCTTGCCCGAAGACATCAACTGGAAGCCCTTCGCGGCGTTCCCACCTTCGGTTCGCCTTGCTGTCGTCGTCGGTGAACCCTCGGAGGCCGCGCCTTACACGATCAGGGTCAGAGTGCCTCGCGGCGTGAAGCTCATGCCGCATAGGCATCCGGAGGACCGGGTCTACACAGTGATCTCCGGCGTTTTCTACATTGGCTTGGGCGATCAGTTCGATCCGGAAAAGCTAGAGGCGTATGCGCCCGGAAGCGTGGTCGTTCTGCCCGGCAATACGTCCCATTTTCACTGGGCGAAATCGAGCGAGTACATCACGCAGGTGACGGCCATTGGTCCGCTTGGGCTTGAATACGTCAGTGCGAAAGACGATCCGAGAAACCGCAACTCTTAGGAGACATCTGCGCCATGCCAGTACGCAGTTGCAGGTTTGGCAACCGATGGTAAGCTTGCAGGGCGAACTTTTCGCGTGCGATGCGGGCTTGGCGTTTCGGGGAGAGAGATTGCCTGCACATCGCAAGGACGATAACCCATGGGGACCGATCCGATAGGCGCGGCGGAGGTGGCGCGTAAATCGCCTGCCCTCGCACAGGCGGTGGCCGCGCCGCTCACCCGTGCCGCGATCTTTCTGGTTGCGAAGCTCAACCCGGGCTCTGAGAATCGGGCGACTCTGCGCTCGTTCTGCGGAGACCTCGCGGCGCTGGTGCGCGCCGTGGAATTCCGCGATCTGGAGGGAGGACTTTCCTGCGTCGTCGGGTTTGGGTCCGACGCGTGGGAGCGCCTTTTTGGGCGGCCGCGGCCGGCAGAGCTGCATCCCTTCCGCGAGATTCGCGCTGGAACGCGCCATGCGGTCTCCACTCCGGGTGACTTGCTGTTCCACATCCGCGCCAAGCGCATGGATCTGTCTTTTGAACTGGCCACGCAGATTGTGGCGCGTCTTGGAAACGCAGTTTCCCCGGTGGATGAAGTGCAGGGCTTTCGTTATTTCGACGAACGCGATCTGCTGGGCTTCGTCGATGGGACGGAGAATCCGAGGGGCGCCGCAGCCACCGAAGCCGTGCTGATTGGAGATGAGGACGCGGCGTTTGAGGGCGGCAGCTACGTTATCGTGCAGAAATATCTCCACGATCTTGATGCCTGGAACACGCTTTCCACTGAAACTCAGGAACGCATCATCGGGCGCACCAAACTTTCCGATATCGAATTGGACGACTCGGTCAAGCCAACCTCGGCGCACAGCGCGCTCACCACCATCGTCGAGAACGGTAGAGAGATCAAGATCCTGCGCGACAACATGCCTTTTGGCCGGCCGGGGTATGGCGAATTTGGCACTTATTTCATCGGCTACAGCCGTTCGCCCCGCACCATTGAGCAGATGCTCGAGAATATGTTCATTGGCAGGCCGCCGGGCAACTACGACCGGCTGCTCGACTTCAGCCGTGCCGTTACTGGAAACCTGTTCTTCGTGCCGTCGGCGACCTTTCTGGAGAACGTCGCCGACGAGCAAAGTAATGAAGATCAAGCTAACGAAGATCAAAATAACGAAGTTCAGGCCGTGGAAGATCCGACCGCGCCTGTGGAATCCCCCGGAGCGCCTGCAGCGGCCGAAAGTGCTCCATCCAGCTCATCTTCATGCATCCCGTCATCATCCATCCCATCGGTGCGCGAGGGTTCGCTCGGCATCGGTTCTCTCAAAGGAGACAAACGACATGAATAATCTCCATCGCGAGCTTGCTCCCATTTCCGATTCGGCATGGGCTCAGATCGAAGAAGAAACATCGCGGACGCTCAAGCGCTACCTCGCCGGACGGCGCGTCGTCGACCTAAAAGGGCCAGGCGGCACCAGCCTCTCAGCCGTCGGCACCGGCCACTTGCGGACAATCGCTGCTCCGGCAAAAGGCATCGTCGCGCGCCAACGCGAGGTAAAGGCGCTGGTCGAACTGCGCGTTCCGTTCGAACTGGATCGCCAGGCAATTGACGATGTGGATCGTGGAGCGAACGACTCCGACTGGCAACCGGCGAAAGACGCTGCGCGACAGATTGCCTTTGCCGAGGACGCCGCCATATTCGAAGGCTATGCCGCCGCCGGGATTGGAGGCATCCGCCAGGGCACCAGCAATCCCATCAAGACGCTTCCCGCAGACGTTCGCGAGTATCCCGATGCCATTGCGCAAAGCTTGAGCCAATTGCGTCTCGTCGGTGTCAACGGTCCCTATGCAGTGTTGCTCGGTGCCGACGCGTACACCGCACTCGCCGAAACCAGTGACCACGGATACCCGGTGCTCGAGCACGTCAAGCGGTTGGTCAAAGACGAAATCATCTGGGCGCCCGCCATTGCCGGCGCTTTTGTGTTGACTACTCGAGGCGGTGATTTCGACCTGCACATCGGGCAGGACGTCTCGATCGGTTACCTCAACCACAACGATGCCACGGTCCGTCTGTACCTGCAGGAGACATTTACTTTCCTCCTGCTCACCACCGAGGCCGCCGTCGCGCTGGTTCCTCCGGCGAAAACGAAGAAGAGTTGACGCGCGATGGGGACCTTTCGATTCGGCGAATCTGTATTCCGGCGACATTTTCCTGATCAAGACTGTCGGGCGGCGGACCAGACAGTCAGCTAGAAAGCGGCTGATCGTCCAGCCACGCGATTCGCAACTGCTTCCCTTCCCAGGCTGAAACCCGCGGCCGGAGCCAGTTTCGGGGCATTCCCTCGAAACGATTTTCTTGACAATCCTTTGTAGGTATGGAAAAATCCCGCAACTGGTTTTTCGCTGTTGGCATTGCGCCGCTGAGCCCCAGATACAAAATCTTTAAAAGGAAAAGGTGTACCCGTATGAAAACTCCCCCTATTACAGGCGTCGGCAAGTCCGCGTTCGCTTTCGTTATGCTCCTCAGCCTCGGGGTGCTCGCAGCTCCTCTGGCGCAGGCCCAGACTTTCAGTGTGATTCACAATTTCACGGGGGGAAGCGATGGGGCGAATCCGCTTTCCGGCTTTCTGATGGTTGACGGGTCTTTCATCGGTGCCTCCAGTGCCGGCGGGAGCGCTGGACTGGGCGTAGTTTTCAAGATGAGTGCCACGGGTGAGGAGACGGTGTTGCACGAGTTTACCGGCGGGACCGACGGAGCAAATCCCGAAGGACATTTGGTTAAGGATAAGCAGGGCAACTTCTACGGCACGACCTGGGCTGGAGGCTCTTCCAACGCAGGAACGGTGTTCAAGATTACTGGCAAGGGCGTAGAGACAGTGTTGTTCAGCTTTCCCAGCTACGGCGACGGCGCATCTCCGGTGGCTGGTTTAGCGATCGATACGGCGGGAAATCTTTATGGCACGACGTCGGTGGGCGGCGCGAACTCAGTTGGAACTGTCTTCGAGCTGTCTCCTCCGAAGCGTTCTGGCAGCGCGTGGACGGAAAAAGTTTTGTACAGCTTCGGTGGGGGGACTGACGGCGCGAATCCCGTGGCGGGCGTCACGTTTGATTCCGCCGGGAATCTCTACGGCACGACTTCTGCTGGAGGCACCTACAGTTACGGCACGGTCTTCGAGCTGAGCCCGTCTGGGTCGAGCTGGAAGGAGACCATTCTCCATGAGTTCGCGCTGGGAAGCGACGGAGGCGTTCCTTACTCTGGTCTGGTTGCCGACAGTAAGGGCAACTTTTATGGCGCGGCCACCGATGGCGGAGGTGGTGGTGAGAGTGGAGGCGGTACAGTTTTCGAGCTGACAAAGGTAGGCGGCAGCTGGACGTTCAGCACACTTTACGCATTGTCCGGGTGGGGCATCTCGGGGAGTTTCCGCAACCTTCTTCCCATCGGTGACAAGATCTACGCCACGACGCATTGCGACGGCGACTATAACGCCGGTACGGTTTACGAGCTGACCCGGTCGGGGAATACTTGGACCTACAGTTCCCTCTACACGTTTACTGGCGGCACCGACGGCCTGTACTCGATCAGTAATCTGGTTGCCGACAGCAAGGGGAATCTCTACGGTGTGACGTACCTGGGCGGGGCGAACGGCGACGGAGTCGCTTTTAAGGTGACCCCGTAACGGTATCCTGCAGAGTTCTTCCGCCAGAAGTTTCGTCCGCCGGTGACAGGATGCACGCCAGCCTTTCTGGAAGCCCGCCCAGGAAGTACAACCAGAAAGGCTGGCGGCTGCACAGCAGTTCTCTCGCGTTTGCCTAATCATCGCCCACCGTGAAATCAGGATGACCTTGGATTGAATTCGGCCGGGCAATCCGGCGACCTCCAATGGTAGACTCCGCAGGTTGATCTACGCGGTATGACTTTGTGATGGTTCCCCACCAAAAACGTATTCTAACGATGAACCGAGGGTCTTCGACTCTGAAGTCCGCCCTCTATGGCGCGGGAAGCCACGTAGAACTTCTGCTTTCGATTTCGGTGGACCATACCGGCGAGACGGGTGGTCGCTTGAAGATTGCGGATCCGAATGACACCACATTGTTCGAGTCCGCTGGCGATTGTGGAGACGCAGATGCTGCGTTGGAGGCAATGCTTGCGTGGCTGGCCGAGAACGGCTTTCTGTCGGGACTGGGGGCTGTGGGTCACCGGCTTGTCCAGGGGGGACCTCGACACAAAGATCCAGTGCGGATCACTCCGGAATTTCTAGATGAGCTCCAACAATTGATTCCGCTCGACCCGGATCACCTGCCAGCCGCGATCCAGGGAATTAAGTTCATCGCCGGGAAGTTTCCGGAGCTTCCGCAAGTGGCCTGTTTCGACACGGCGTTTCACGGCTCCATTCCAAAAGTTGCGAACATGTATGCGCTGCCTCGTCGCCTCTACGATCAAGGCATACGGCGCTACGGCTTTCACGGCCTTTCTTATGAATATGTCATGGGCGAACTGCGCACGCTCGAAGGCAAGCTCGCCAACGGGCGCGTGATCATTGCGCATCTCGGTAGCGGCGCGAGCATGGTGGCGGTTCGAGACGGAAAAAGCGCTGACACTTCAATGGGCTTCACTCCTCTCGAAGGACTGGTGATGGCGACGCGCTCTGGGGATGTCGATCCGGGTGCGCTGCTCTATCTGTTCGAGCGCGAGAAAATGTCCGCAAAAGTGATGAGCAAACTCTTGAATAAGCAATCGGGATTGCTGGGAGTTTCGGAGACATCGTCGGACATGAAGGTCTTAATCGACAACGTTCCCCGGGATGCTCGGGCCCGGGAAGCAGTGGATTTGTTCTGCTACCGAGCCAAGAAATACGTGGGCGCATACTCTGCGGTTCTTGGCGGGCTGGACGTGCTTGTGTTTACCGGAGGAATTGGAGAGCACGCACCGGCCGTTCGCGGGCAGATTTGTGATGGTCTTGATTTTCTGGGCATGCGCCTGGACGCGAAACGCAATGAAGCGAATGCCGATTTGATATCTACTCCCGAAAGTCGCGTAAGAGTGCGAGTGGTAAAGACAAATGAAGATTTAATGATCGCGCGGCATGTCGTCTCCGTTCTCGGCTGGAGAACTGCGTAAAACCTATCGCGATCCCTTCTTCTTAAACTCTTTTTCCTAGCTATCGCTGAAAACAGCTTTGGGAGGATGACCCTTGGCCAGCGGCGCAGGAGTGGTTGGCTCGCTGAAATCCGCCGTCCATTGCCAGTTCCTGATCTCGGGCATATCTTCCAAATGCTGTCGAATGTAGTCGTGGTGTTCGTACAGCTTTCGATTGAACATGTCGATCACGTCCGAAGCATAGGAACGAAGCCTGGAGACATACTTCAGGGCGTCGATGGCGATGTGATAGCGGCTCATTTTGTTCAACACGACCATGTCGAATGGGGTGGTGGTTGTGCCCTCATCCATAAAGCCGCGCACATGGAAGCGAGCCTCGTTGGAGCGGCCATGAACCATGCTGTGAATGAGCCAGCGATTGTTGTGGAAGGCGAAAATAACGTCCACAGCTTTGGTGAAGAGCGAATCGAAGGACATGTTGTCCATGCCATGCGGGTGATCGTCCGGGCTCATCAGAGAACTCAAGTCCACAACGTTGACCACGCGCACTTTGATGCCGGGAACATACTTCTGCAGCAGCCAGGAAGCCGCGCAGGTCTCAATGGTCGGCACATCGCCGGCACAAGCTAACACGACGTCGGGATCATCGCCGCCGTCGTTGGTGGCGAACTTCCAGATCGATGCTCCGCGCGAGCAATGTTCAAGAGCTTCGCCCATGGTCAACCACTGCAGCTGCGGCTGTTTTCCGCAGGTCACGAGGTTGACGTAGTTGCGGCTGCGCAGACAATGGTCGAAGACGCTTAACAGGCAATTGCTGTCGGGTGGATAGTAGACGCGGATGATTTCGCTCCGGCGCGCCAATGCGTTGGCGACGAATCCGGTCGACTGGTGGCTGAAACCGTTGTGATCGTTTCGCCAAGCATGGCTGGTGAGAAAAACATTCAAGGATGCGAGCGGCCTGCGCCAGGTAAACTCGCGGCATTGCTCCATCCATTTTGCATGTTGCGTAACCATGGAATCCACGACCTGCGCGAAGGCTTCATACGATGACCACATGCCATGCCGGCCGGTCAGCAGGTAACCTTCCAGCCATCCCTGGCAGCAATGTTCGCTGAGGACCTCCATGACGCGGCCATCGGGGCCGAGATCTTCGTCGATTGAAACGGTTTCTGCCATGAAGCAACGTTTTGTATTTTCGAGAACGGAGTTGAGGCGATTGGAGTCCGTCTCATCGGGGCAGAAGACGCGGAAGTTTTTCGGATTCTGTTTGAGGATGTCTCGGAAAAAATCTCCGAGCTTTCGTGGAGCTTCAGCGACTACCTGGCCCGGCCCCGGAATTTCCAGCGCATAATTTGTGAAGTCCGGTATGTCGAGCACGGTGAGCAGTCGTCCGCCGTTGACATGAGGATTGCCTCCCATCCGGCGATTGCCTTCGGGTGCAAGTTCCGCCAGTTCATCAATGAATTTGCCGTTGTTGTCGAAGAGTTCCTCGGGCCGGTAGCTTCGCATCCAGGATTCAAAGATCTTGAGATGCTCAGGGTTTTCGCGGACCGTGGTGAGCGGCACCTGATGAGAGCGGAAGGTGCCTTCGATCGGAATTCCGTCCACTTCTTTCGGACAAGTCCATCCCTTGGGGGTGCGCAGGATGATCATCGGCCAGATCGGTTGTTTCTTGAAGCCGTTGCGGCGCGCCTCTTGCTGTATGGATTGAATATCGGCATAGCAACTGTCGAGCGTCGCGGCGAGCAGTTGATGGACGCGTTCGGGATCGTCGCCTTCGACAAAGTAGGGCTTGTAGCCGCGTCCTGTGTACAGAGCTTTCAGGTCCGCGTCGGAGGTTCGCGCCTGAACCGTCGGTCCCGAGATTTTGTAGCCGTTGAGATGCAGAATCGGCAGAACTGCGCCGTCCCGCACCGGATTGAGAAAGTTAATCGATTTCCAGCTTCCTTCGAGGGGACAAGTTTCGGATTCGCCATCGCCGATGATGCAGGCTACGATCAGGTCGGGATTGTCGAACGCGGCACCGAAGGCATGTACCATCGAATAGCCGAGCTCTCCGCCTTCGTGCATGGAATTCGGTACATGAGGTCCGCAATGGCTGGGCACGCCGCCCGGGGTTGAGAACTTTCTAAAAAAAAGGCGCAAGCCATTTTCGTCTGGCGTGATCTCGGGATGGACTTCGGTATAACTCCCTTCCAGATAAGAACCTGCATTCAGCGAAGGACCACCATGTCCGGGGCCAGCGATGTAAATAATGTTTGCATCATGCTCTTTGATCAGGCGATTGAGATGAATGTAGATGAAGTTTTGTCCCGGTGAAGTTCCCCAGTGCCCGAGGAGCCGGGGCTTGATGTGTTCCGCTTTGAGCGGTTCGCGCAACAGGGGATTCTTAAAGAGGTAAATCTGCCCAATGCACAGATAATTCATGGCTCGCCAGTAGCGGTTCATCTTGTCGAGCATGTCGGGCGTCAGCGGACCTTCGGTTTTCGGCGCTTTGGCGGCAGGTCGACCGTTGGCGGCGACGGCAGTCGATAGCGTCGCATCAAACACAAACTTGGCGGACTTGGCTTTTTGGTTCTCGGTTCCCGTGGTCGTGTCGTCGTCATCAACGCTAATTGGTTCCGGCATACTTAATTTCCTCTCGCGTAATCTCTAGGATATGCCATCTTCATAAGCCTTGAGAACAATGAGGACGATTCGGCAGAAAATTAACCGGGTGTTCATTCTTGGATTGTCGGGGGCTCGTGATTGGCTTCAGCGGGTGCGTCGTCAGTTTGCGTGGAATTTTGTTTTCGAGACTGGAAGTGATTTGATTCAACGGCCTTCAGGGCGCTTTCGTTTTGCCGAAAGCGCCCTGGCCGGGAACGGTCCCCTGGCTACTGCTGGGGCGAGTCCGGCGCGTTCGCGCCTTGTCCGCCCTGGGGACGTCCTTGTCCTTGCCACTGCTCGCGCTTGGCTTGCATCGCGTCAAATTTCTTCTGCTGGTTGGCATCGAGAAGTGCGCGAATCTGATCGTCAGACGCCTTGTGAATCTCCATCATTTTGGATCGGCGATCCTCTTGCGGGACCGAGGAATCGGCTCGCAGATCCTGCATTTTCGACTGCGCTGTCTTCAAAATGTCCAGCACCTTCGCTTGCTGATCGGAGGTAAGATTCAACTGCTTGGTCAGCCGTTCGGTCCGCATCGCTGGATCCATATGGCCGCCGCGCCCGTGTTCCGGCGGTGCGCCCCCGGGAGCGGACTGTTGCGGGGCAGTGCCGCTGTCTTGTGCCACAACGAAGGGAGCGGCAGCGCATACAGCCCCTGCCAGCATGAGCGCGAGCAAACTGTGTTTCAGCATTGGTGTCTCCTTGGAATTGGGTCGGTCTTCGGTCTGTTAGGTATAAACCACATTATGAGCTTGGAGTTCTGCGAGATGCGCAACTTTTACGAATCTTTACTCGATATTTGACCAGAAAGGACAGACAAAACTTTACCCTCGAATTCGAGAGTATCCAATTATCATCGCATCAAACGTGACAGGGCGCCGACGGGGAGGGGATGGCTCATGATCGCATCGCGCAGGCTGGTTTGCCGGCCTCTGCTACTGGGTTTGACGCTGTCGCTCCCGTTCGATTGCGCGCGCGCTCAAGATCCCCCTGCACAAACTCCATCTGCACCGGCTCCGTCTGCACAAACTCTTTCTGTACCGGCTCCATCTGCGCAAACTCCGTCTTCCCCAGTTCCGTCTAGCCCAGCAACGGTTGGAACGATTCACGGCATTGTTAAGTCGGGCAACATGCCGATTCCGGGAGCGGCTGTCTCCGTCTCTTTAGAATCCTCAGACCAAAAGATTCCTGCCCAGAAAATCAGTGTCTGGACTGATGTGGACGGCAGCTATTCGGCGGCGGTTCCGGCATATGGTTCTTACACGGTGGGGGTGCAGATGATTGCATTTGCCAATGCCACGCGCAAGGTTGAGATCGACGCTTCGCATCAGAACGCGCAGGAGAACTTTGTGCTGACGCTGCAATCGCGAACTCAGGAGGCCAGCGCTCAGCCTCGAAAGCCGGGTGCACCGGCTGCGAACCAGCGTGGATTTCAGAGTCTTTCCGCCTTGCAGGGGGCGGCCGGGCAGGACTCTGGCGGCAGCGTTAGCGATGTCGTGCCCTCGGGCATGCCGGTTCCGGGGATTGATCCGAACGGCGCAACGGAATCTATCGCGGTTAGTGGCAACAGTTCAAATTCGCTTAACTCGATGAGCGGGGACGAACTCCAGCAGCGCATCAACGACGCTCGCCAGCAGGGAGGTGGGTTCGGCGGTGGCGGTGGTGGATTCGGAGGTGGGGGAGGGTTTGGCGGTGGTGGTGGCGGACGCCCGATGACCATCACCGGACGGCGCGGTTTTGACATCAATCATCCGCACGGATCGGTCTACTACGGCGTCGGCGATTCGGCCCTTAACGCCGCGCCTTATGCGCTCACCGGCGAACCGGCGACGCAGCCGGAATACTTGCAGAACAGCTTCGGCGGTTCCATTGGCGGACCGCTCAATATTCCCAAGATCTATCACGGTGGCACCAAGACGTTTTTCTTTGTCAATTACAACGGCAAGCGTGGGGAGAATCCTTTCAATCAATTTTCGACCGTGCCTACACTGCTGGAGCGGCAGGGAAACTTCTCGCAGACGACTTACACGTCGGGATCGGAAACGGGGCTGCCGGTCGAGATTTATAATCCTGCGACCAACACGCCGTTCCCCTGTAATCCAACCTGCAATACGATTCCGCAGATTAGCCCGGTTGCGGCGGGACTGCTGGCGTACATCCCGATGCCGAATCTGCCGGGGAGCTATCAGAATTTTCACTACGTGACTACCGCGACCAGCGACAGCGACGACTTGAACGTGCGCATCAATCACACCTTCGGAGCTGCACCTGCGGGCGGGCGGCGCGGGGGCGGACGAGGCGCTCCGCGCAACAATTTCACGTTTGGATTTCACTATCACGGATCCGACTCCAACATTACCAATCCTTTTCCGAGCGTCGGCGGCAGCACCAACGTTCGCAGTTTTGACGTGCCCATCGGCTGGGTGAAGAGCGTCGGCAAGTTGACCAACAGTCTTCGCGTCGATTTCAATCGCAGCCGGACCCGAACCCAAAATCTTTATGCGTTCAACGAGGACATCGATAGTGCGCTGGGGATCAATGGAGTCTCGACGAATCCGTTTGACTGGGGATTGCCCACTCTTTCGTTCACTAATTTCGGCAGCCTCCAGGACGTGAATCCCCAACTGCTGCGCAACCAGACTTACACCTTCTCGGACTATGTGGTGTGGACTCATGGCAAGCATAGTTGGCGGTGGGGCGGCGACTTCAGGCGCGTTCAGCTCAATACGGAAGCCAGCAGCAACGCGCGCGGCTCGTTCATTTTCAGCGGTCTGAATACTTCGGAAATTGTCGGGGGAGCGCAGGTCACTGGCACGGGATATGACTTTGCCGATTTTCTGCTGGGATTGCCGCAGTCGACTGCGGTGCAGTTTGGCGAAAACAACTACCATTTTCACGGCAATTATTGGGATCTGTATGCGCAGGATGAATGGAAGGTGCGTGGAAACCTGACCCTGAACCTCGGCATTCGTTATGAATATGTCTCGCCGCTGACGGAAGAAAACAATCTGATCGCGAATCTGGATCTGTCACCCGGCGTGCTGAATCCTGCGCTGGGCGCGCCTGCAGTCGCCGTGGTTTTGCCTGGACAAACTGGCCCTTACAGCGGAGATTTACCCGACAGTCTTGTGCGGCCTGATCGCAAAGCTTTTGCACCTCGCGTCGGGTTTGCCTGGAAACCATTGTCCAAGACGGTGGTGCGCGGCGGTTACGGCATCAACTACAACACTGGCGCATATCAAACCATCGCGCAGCAGCTGGCTTTTCAGCCGCCGTTTTCGACGGCCCAGACCAATATCCAAACTGCTCCTGGAGACCTTACGCTGGCGAATGGCTTTCCGACACCGGCTGAGGGTGTGATCACCAATAGCTACGCGGTTGATCCTAACTATCGATTTGGTTATGTCCAGATTCGCAATCTCGATATCCAGCAGCAGCTTCGTCCGACGTTGTTGCTCAACCTCGACTACACGGGGACGAAGGGCACCAATCTCGACATTCTGGAAGCTCCCAACCGCACTCCGACCGGCATTTTGATTGCGAACGCGCAGGCATTCACTTACGAGAATTCAGTTGGCGATTCCGAGGCCAATGCCGGTTCGGTGCGCCTGCGCAAGCGTCTGTCGAACGGCTTCTCCATCGGAGGGCTCTACACTTTCTCCAAGTCGATCGATGATGCGTCGTCGATTGGAGCGGGAGCCACGAGTGGATCGGGCAGTGCCGGCCTGGGAGCAGGAGGCACGGGCGCAGCCGGAGGGGGCGCATCTGCCTCGGCGGGCAGCGGAGCCAACAGCGTGGCGCAGAATGCTCTCGACATCTCGGCGGAACGAGGGCTCTCCAGCTTCAATCAGACGCAACGGTTTACGGGCGACTATTTATTGGAACTGCCTTTTGGACATGACAAGCGCTGGCTGACTGGAAATACTCCTTTGCGCGCCATCTTTGGCGACTGGCAGTGGAGTGGCGACTGGACCATTGCCTCGGGACTTCCGTTCACGCCGCGGTTTCTTGGAGATTCTGAGGACGTGAACCGTGGCACGAACGGCACGCTTCGTCCGGACGTGGTTGCCGGCCAATCGGTCAGCATTTCGAATCCTTCCATTGCAAAATGGTTCAACACGGCCGCGTTTGCTGTGCCGGCGGGAGCGTACGGCGATGCTCGGCGCAATAGCATCATCGGACCTGGAAGCAAGGTTTTTGACATGGCGTTTACCAAGGTTATTCCAATCAATGAAGCGCGCGTGCTGGAATTTCGAGCACAGGCAACCAATATTTTCAACATACCGAATTACTCGTCGATCGATACGACCTTCAACTCTCCAACATTTGGGCGGGTCACGGCGGTGGGGGGCATGCGGCAAATTACGATGACGGCTCGGTTCCGCTTCTGAAAAGAGAACAAACATGACTTCTATTCGGAACCATCGGGCAAGCAGAGTCTTGGCGACATGGCTGCAGCTCGCCTTCGTGTGTGCTTCCCTGCCCGCGCAGCAAGCGACCGACTACACCTTTCGCGTGCAGAGCAATCTGGTGCTGGTGAATATAGCGGTCAGAGACAAGAACGGAAATTTTGTCCGCGGGCTCAAGCCGCAGGACTTCACCATTCTCGAGGACAACAAGCCGCAGAAAATTGACACATTCGATGTGGAGGACGTCGACGCGCTGGCAACTCAGGATGTCGCTCAGGCGAAACCGTTGGTGAGCCCGTTGACTCAGCCGGGAAACCCGGCTGGAGCAGCGCCTGCCCCTACAGCTGCGCAGAATCAGAATCAGTTTAAAGATCGCCGGGTCATTGTTCTGTTCTTCGATCTGTCGGCCATGGAGCCGGACGAAATCGATCGCGCTGTGACGTCCGCGCAGCATTATGTCGATACCCAGATGGCTCCGGCGGATCTGGTTTCAATTGTCTCTCTGGGGAGCGCGCTGCTGGTGAATCAGGATTTCACCAGCGATCGCGATTTACTCAAGAGGCAGATTCAGGCTTTTGGTTCCGGCAGCGGTCAGGGTTTCGAGGAAGGCACTACAGGTACAACCGAAGGCACGCCCGACACCGGCCAGCCGTTCACCGCGGACGATACGGAATACAACATTTTCAATACTGATCGCCGGTTGGAGGCGTTGCGCTCTGTGGCGGAAAAGCTTTCTCACGTCGACCAGAAGAAATCGCTGATTTATTTTTCCAGCGGCATGGATCGAACCGGCATCGAAAATCAGGCGGAACTGCGAGCGGCCACGAACGCCGCCGTGCGGGCGAACCTGGCCATTTACACGATGGATATGCGCGGACTGCAGGCGCTGGTCGCTGGTGGAGAGGCACAGAACGCCAGCCTGCGCGGCACTTCCGCATATTCCGGTCAGGCCACGATTAACGCCCTGAATTCCAACTTCACCACGCAGGAAACGCTGGTTACGCTGGCCAGCGACACCGGCGGACGCGCCTTCCTCGATTCCAATGACTTCAGCCAGGTGTTTAAGGGAGTGCAGCAGGATACTTCGACTTACTATCTTGTTGGCTATCGCAGCACGAATCCCGCGCGGGACGGGCGCTACCGGCGCATTACTGTGAAGGTGAATGTTCCCGGCGTGAAGATCGACTACCGTCGTGGCTACTACGCGCCGGCGGATTACAAACATTCCACGAAAGAGGATAAGGAGCTTCAGCTTCAGGAGGAACTCGCTTCCGAACTGGCCACGACCGACCTGCCGCTTTATCTGAGTACAGCGTACTTTCGCTTGGAACCCAACAAGTTTTACATTCCGATCTCACTCGTCGTGCCGGGATCGGAAATTCCTTTCACGCGCAGTAGCGACCGCGATAAGGCAACGCTGGATGTGATTGGGCTTGTGACCGACGGCCAACACCACGCAGTGACTCAGATTCGCGATACCGTGAACCTTGCCGTGGATACTTCGTCAGAAGTGCAAAAAAAGAATGTGCAGTACGACACTGGCCTGAGCCTGCCACCCGGCAAGTTTCATCTCAAGTTTGTTGTGAGGGAAAATCAGACTGGCCGCATGGGCTCGTTCGAAACCGACCTGGAAGTTCCGGATCTTAAGTCGCAGCCGCTAAAGATGAGTTCGATTGTCCTCGCCAGCCAACTACAGCCTCCGAAGAAGGGCGCGACTCCCAGCCCGCTCATTCGCGACGGCTCGGAGATCGTTCCCAACGTGACGCACGTCTTTTCTTCGGGACAGCATTTAAGGCTCTACTACGAAGTTTATGACCCCGCGCGAGCGGGCGCATCCGGCGCGCCGGAAGCAACATCAGCCAAGGCTGGCATCCATCTGCTGACAAACGTCTCGTTCTTTCGTGGGAAAACTAAAGTGTTCGAGAGTTCACTCGTGGAACTCAGTGAATTAAATGCTCGCGACCGCAAGGCTGGAGTCTTCCAGCTGGAACTGCCCCTCAGTTCTCTTGCTCCCGGCTTTTATACATGCCAGGTGAACGTCATTGATGATGCCGCAGGCCTTTTCCTATTCCCGAGACTGGCGCTGCTGATTCGACCTGAAAACCCCGTTGCAAAGCCGGCGGCTACGGCTCCCTGATTCGGGGACCAGAATCGGTTCATCGACCTAGCTTCACTTAGGCTGCGGCGAGATAGACGTATCGCAGAATAAACAGCACAGTGAGAATCCAGATCAGCGTATTGATTTCGCGAAACTTTCCGGAAGCTATTTTCACGACGGTGTAGGAGATCAAGCCAAGGCTGAGGCCGGTGGCGATGCTGAACGTGAGCGGCGTGGCCACCATGGTGATAAAGGCCGGAACCGCCTCACTGAAATCCTGCCAGGCAATTTGTGCGATCGATTGCGTCATCAGAACGCCCACAAGAATCAGTGCAGGAGCAGTCGCGTAGGCTGGAATTGCACTCGCCAGCGGCGAGCAAAAAGTGGCCAGCAAAAAAAGCGCAGCCACGGCGACATTGCTCAAGCCGGTGCGAGCGCCGGCGGCCACTCCGGCTGCGCTCTCGATGTAACTTGTCAGGGTCGAAGTTCCGGTCAACGATCCGACGATGGTTCCTACGGCATCCGCAACCAGGACGCGGCCTACGCGGGGAATCTTGCCGTCTTTGATGAAGCCGCCCTGTTCGCAAACTCCGACAAGAGTGCCGACGTTGTCGAAGAGGTCGACGAACAGAAATGCGAACAGGATTTCGAGCAAGCCGAGATGGCTGGCGCCGCGGAAGTCAAGCTTTAAGAAAGTGGAAGAGGGATGCGGCATTGCGAAGATTGCCGAAGGCGGAGGCGTGATTCCGCGAAGCATGCCGACCAGCGCTGTGCCAAAGATGCCGACCAGAATGGCGCCGTGAAATCTTCGTGACATCAGGACCAACGTCAAGGCAAGCCCAAAGCAGGCGGTCTGCACTTCCTTGTCGGCGAAACTGCCGAGGCCGACATACGTGGCCGAATTTGCGACTACCAGTTTCGCATTTCTCAATCCCACGAATGCGATGAACATTCCAATTCCAGCCGCGGTCGAATGCTTGAGGCAGTCGGGCATGCCATCGACGATCTGCTCGCGAACCCGCGTTACGGTAAGAACAAGAAAAAGAACGCCCGAACAAAAAACTACCGCCAGCGCGGTTTGCCATGGAACATGCATCGCGATGCAAACGGAATAAGTAAAGTATGCGTTCAGCGACATTCCCGGAGCCAGTGCGATGGGATAGTTGGCATAGAGGCCCATCACCAGCGTCGCGACCGCTGCGGAGACGCAGGTTGCGAAAACGACGCCCTCGACCGGCATTCCTGCCTGGGCAAGAATCTGGGGATTCACCACGATGATGTAGGCCATCGTGACGAAGGTCGTGACGCCGCCGAGCATCTCCTGCTTCACGGAAGTCTGGTTCTCGGTGAGTTTGAAATAGCGATCGATCAATCGTCCTCCGTGGGATTCGTTTCCATAATCCCTATGAGCAAGGGCTGGCGGATCAAGGTTAGTACTCGATCTTGTTGGGCTTGTTTTCCCAGGCACGGAACGCAGACAACGCTTCTTCGCGCATGATTTGAATCATCGGAATCCTGCGTTGCGAATGGGGCCGCGCGATCTCGCTGTAGATCAGCGAGTCGTCAAACCCAATTCTCGACGCGTCGGCATCAGCATTGCCAAAATAAACGCGGGACAGGCGGGCCCAATAGATTGCTCCCAGACACATGGGGCACGGCTCGCAGGAGGTGTAGATCTCACAGCCTTCCAGATCGAAAGTTCCAAGCTTCGCGCAGGCTCCGCGAATGGCGAGTACTTCTGCGTGTGCGGTAGGGTCGTTGGTTGAGGTGACCTGATTGGCGGCTTCGGCAATAATGGCGCCGTCTTTCACCACGACCGCGCCGAAGGGTCCGCCGCGTCCGGAAAGAACGTTCTCAAGCGAGAGTTGAATGGCGCGTTGCATGAAAGGACTGTCCATGTGTTTCGACTCGACGCAGGTTGACACGATCATGCTAGCGATGCGTAATGCTCAGGCGTTCGCCGGCGTCAGCAACCCGCGAATCCGCAAATCAGTCGACATGGACTCTCTCGCAGCCGGTTCGCTGAGAAGCGAGTATAAGCTGGAGTCGGAATTTCGTAAAATGCTCTTTTCGGAGCTGACATTTTGACTTTGCAGGCCTTTTGCGCGCGCCGTGTGGTCACTCCTGAAGGAATCCGCCCGGCGGCCATCCTGGTGGAGGGAGAGCGGATTCGGGCCGTCGTATCTCCCCATGAGATATCGGAAAGATACCAAGTTCACGACTTCGGCGACGCGGCCATCCTTCCCGGACTGGTCGATTCTCACGTGCACATTAACGATCCAGGGCGCGCAGAGTGGGAAGGTTTCGAAACGGCGACACGGGCTGCGGCCGCGGGCGGGTACACCATGCTGGTGGATATGCCTCTGAACTGTCTGCCTGCGACTACTACAGTTGCGGCGCTGCAGGCCAAGCGGTCGGCGGCGAGCGGCAAATGCCACGTCGATTGGGCCGCTTGGGGCGGAGTGGTTCACGATAATCAGTCAGACATTGAGGCTCTCGCAACCGCGGGCGTGCCGGGGTTCAAGTGCTTCCTGATCAATCCTGGCATCGACGGATTCACCATGGTTACGGAGCAGCAGTTGCGATTGGCTCTACCTCATGTTGCCCGGACTCGATTGCCGCTGCTGGTGCATGCGGAACTTTCCGGCCCAATCGATGGGGCCACCGCTACTCTGGGCAACGCCGATTGGAGTCGCTACTCGACTTACCTTCAATCGCGGCCAGATGAGGCGGAGCTGGCTGCCATCCAGATGATGCTGTCGCTGTGCCGCGAATATGGCTTTCGCCTGCACATCGTCCATCTGTCGACCAGCCAGGCGCTACCCGAGCTGCGTGCGGCGCGCGCCGAGGGACTACCGATCAGCATCGAAACGTGTCCACACTATCTACATCTGTCCGCTGAAACGATTGCCGATGGAGCGACGCTCAACAAGTGTGCCCCGCCCATTCGCAGCCGCGAAAACCGCGAGGGATTGTGGCAGGGCCTCAGGGACAAAACGATCGACATCGTCGTTACCGATCACTCACCGTGTCCTCCAGAAATGAAGCGGCTTAGCGAAGGCGACTTCCGCACCGCCTGGGGCGGGATTGCCAGCCTATCCGTAGCGCTGCCGCTGATGTGGACCGAGGCCTGCGAGCGCGGATTCACGCTGCTCGACTTGGCGAACTGGATGGCGACAAATCCCGCGCGGCTGGCGGGTTGTGACGCGCGCAAAGGTCGTATTGCCGCTGGTTACGACGCCGATTTCGTTGTGTTCGACGCCGACCGCGAATTCGTCGTTACGGAGGATAAGTTGCACTACCGGCATTCAGTCTCTCCGTATCTAGGAGAAACGCTGCGCGGCGTGGTGAAGGACACTTACCTTCGCGGTAAGCCGGTCTTCGCTGAGGGCGCTGAGGGAGCCGAGGGAGCGTTTCCAGGCGAACCGGCCGGGCGGGAATATGTTGCAAATCCAATCCGCCGATCGATCCTATAATCTTTTTCTATCCTGCCTCACCACACTTCCGCGCTATTGTCGCCCAGTCTGTCATACACTATCCCATCTGCAGGTATAGGAAAGCATGAACAGCGATCGCATGGTCGGCCAGTCCGTCCCACGCAAAGAAGGACGCGACAAGGTAACCGGAAAGTCGCAGTACGTCGACGACATGACTTTGCCCAACATGCTCTTTGGAGCGACGGTTCGCAGCCAGATTCCGCGCGGCCGCATCAGGAAGATCACGTTCGGGCCGGGCATTGCGTGGGATGAATTCGTGGTCGTTTCCGCAAAAGATATTTCCGGGAAGAATTGCATAGCCCTGATCGGCGACGATCAGCCTTGCCTGGCGAGCGAGTTCGTGAACCATCCCGAGGAACCAATTCTGTTGTTGGCTCATCCGGATCGTTATCTTCTTCCAAAAGCGGTTCAGGCAGTCTCGATCGAATATGATCCCTTGCCCGCCATCTTCACGATGGAAGAAAGTGAGCGCTGCTCACAAATCATCTGGGGCGAGGATAACGTCTTTAAGACCTACTCGATCGAAAAGGGCGATCTTGCCGGCGTTTGGGAGAAAGCTGACTACATCGTGGAAGGCGAATATTTTACGGGCGCGCAAGAACAGCTTTACATCGAGAATAACGGAATGATCGCGGCCTTTGACGCGGCGCAGGGCGTCACCGTGTGGGGGTCGCTGCAATGTCCGTATTACATTCACAAGGCGCTTATGGCGCTGTGCAATTTGCCGGCCGACAACGTTCGGGTGGTGCAGATGGAGACGGGCGGGGCTTTCGGCGGGAAAGAGGAATATCCGTCGATGATCGCGGCGCACGCTGCGCTGCTGGCAATTAAAGCTGGCAAGCCCGTGAAGATTATTTACGATCGCGCGGAGGACATGGTGGCAACGACGAAGCGACATCCTTCGCGCACTCGCCACCGGACCGCGGTCAGCCGCGACGGGAAGATTCTTGGTGGAGAAATCGACTTCACGATTGATGGTGGAGCGTACGCAACGCTATCGTCGGTAGTACTTTCTCGCGGAGTCATCCACTCGGGCGGACCTTACTACTGGCCAAGCGTTCACATTCGCGCCAAGGCGCTCGCCACGAACATGCCGCCTCATGGAGCTTTCCGCGGTTTTGGAGCGCCGCAGAGCTTGTTCGCCATGGAACGGCACATGGATCGAATCGCGCAGAGCATCGGCCTGTCTCCGGTCGAGATTCGCCGTCGAAATTTTCTGCAGCCGGGTCAGGAGACAACTACGCAGCAGATTATCCGCGAACCGATTGATCTGGGGAAATTATTGGATCGTGGCTTGGAACTTTCAGACTATCACGCTAAGAAAAAACAGTTCGCGGTGCAGAATCTCGAGGGAGCCTCAAGAAAAGGCATAGGCATTGCCGCGTTTCTGCACGGCGCAGGTTTCACCGGATCTGGCGAGCGCTACTTGAGTTCGGTCGTCGGCGTGGAGGGTTGTGCCGACGGGAGTGTTCGCATACTCGTGTCGAGCACGGAATTCGGGCAGGGAACGAAAACTGTGCTGAGTCAGATTGCGGCGGAGGCTCTCGGTCTGCCGTACGAAAATGTCAGCATGGCCCAGCCGGATACTTTAGAAGTGCCCAACAGCGGGCCCACGGTTGCATCCCGCACGGTGATGGTGGTGGGAAAACTTGTGCAGTCCGCGGCCTTGGGAATTGCGCAGACATTAATTTCCTCTGGTCTGCTCCGCGAAGATTATTCCGCGGAGGAGTTTCGCGCGGCCTGCCAGCAGCATGTTGCGGAGCACGGTCAATTCCGGTCCTGGTCGCGTTACGAAGCTCCGCGCGGCATCTTCTGGGATGATCAAGCGTATCGAGGAGAAGCCTATGCGGCATTTGCCTGGGCAGTTTACATTGCTGAGGTCACGATTGATCTGGCGACGTACGGCGTATCGGTGAACGATTTCGTCGCGCTGCAGGAAGTTGGCAAAGTTCTGCATCCGCTTCTGGCACGGGGACAAATCATCGGCGGGGTTGCTCAGGGGATTGGCTTTAGTCTTTACGAAAAAGTCGTATGGCAGAATGGACGTATGCAGAACGGCCAGATGACCAATTACATCATGCCGACTTCGAGCGATTTGCCGCCGATTCGAGTGTTCTTTGAAGAGTTGGGCAATGTTCACGGAGCGTATGGCGCAAAAGGCATTGGCGAGCTTCCGATGGATGGTCCGGCCCCGGCGATCGTGAATGCGGTCGAAGACGCTCTTGGGGTTCGTTTCGATTTCGTTCCTCTGCTTCCCGAAGACATCATGGAAGCATTGGATAAAGTTGGACTGGATCGAGTTGGGCTTGAGAACGCTGCGCTCGCAGCTCCGTCGCAGATGAACGACGCAGGTTCCGCAGGCGGAGGCAGATGACTGGTCCGTACGCGAGCACGGCCAAGACCGAGATTTCGTTCACGGTCAACGGTGAACTGAGGACAATACGCGCTTACCCGATGGGGCGCTTGCTCGACATCTTGCGGCAGGAACTTGGATTGACCGGCGCAAAGGAAGGCTGCGGCGAAGGGGAATGCGGTTCGTGCTCGGTGTTGATGGATGGCGCGCTGGTAAATAGTTGCCTCGTACCTGTACTTCAGGCGGCGGGCGCGAGCATTGTTACGATCGAAGGACTCGCAACGGGACAGACGCTGAATGTTCTACAGGAGACTTTTCTGGAGTGCGGTGGAGCGCAGTGCGGAATTTGCACACCCGGGATGATTCTGGCCGCGACACATTTATTGGACGAAAAACCTAAGCCGAACATCGAGGAAATCCGGGAAGGTCTTTCCGGCAATCTTTGCCGCTGCACAGGCTATAGTCAGATCGTTGAAGCCGTAGCGGAGGCAGCACGACGCGGTTTGGGGGCGTGAAGTCGATTACATGAGGACGACGGCATGAGATCGAATCCGTCAGACTACGAGATGATCGCGCCCGGAAGTCTGCAGGCCATCATCTCGCTGCTGGCCCAGGAACCGGGAGCTTGGCTTCCGATCGCCGGAGGCACCGACGTGATGGTGCAATACGCGGCCGGAAAGCTGCCTGCACGAAAGCTAGTTAGCATTTGGAATCTCCCCGAACTGCGCTGCATCGAAGTCGCGGCTGATGAGATTCGGATCGGGGCGGGATGTACTTACAGCGAACTTCGCAAGCACGACGTTGTGGGGCGTGAGTTTCCTCTTTTGGCTTCAGCCGCTCGATGGACCGGAGGAGTTGCGAACCAGAATCGAGGAACGATCGGCGGGAACATCGTGAACGCGTCACCAGCAGCCGATTCGCTTCCGGCGTTGCTGGCATACGAAGCAGACCTGGTTCTCGTTTCAGTTCGAGGCAAGCGCCGAGTCCCGTACGTTACCTTTCACACCGGATATAAAAAAACTGTTCTGGCGCCGGACGAACTGATTCAGGCGGTCTGCCTGCCTCGACGATTCTCGGGATTTTTCAGCCACGCCCGCAAAGTCGGGGCGCGCAACGCGCAGGCGATTTCCAAAGTTTGCGTCGCCGCTTTGGGTCGCATGGTGGACGGCGCAATTGATGATGTCCGGATCGCTCTCGGAAGTGTGGCACCCGTCCCGTTGCGTCTGAGGGAAACCGAACAGGCTGTGAGAGGACGGGCGATTGATTCGGCTCTGTTGCTCCTGGCCAGAAAGACAGCAACTGCGGAGATACGACCGATTGACGACATTCGGTCGACTGCGCGTTATCGTGGAGTCGTGGCGGGCAATCTCGTAGCCGAGTTCTTGACTCGGCTGAACTCTGAACCGGCGGCAGAGAAAGCCCTGGCAGCGAAGGAAGTTCTGACGCAATGGAATCTCCTTCCATCCGAGGAAGCTTCAATCGCAATTCTTCCCTGCTGCGGATCGCAAGTGTGGGCGCGGGGGATGGTTGCCCGCAGGCCGCTTGTCGATGAAATCGAGCTCGTGACAGCGTCTAACGAGACTTGGCGCGGTCTGGCGCCGTCCGACTGGATGGAAGCGTTCAGGAGCCATCCGCGAATCGGCGAGACAGGCGCGTCCGAGTCTCCTCTGACTCAATCTCCGCGAGCCTACTCTCCGCCGGCTCAGTCTGCAGTCTGGTCAGCGCAGGAGCAAAAAGACGCGACGGACGCTGACTCGGTGGTGAGGAAAGCTCTGGTGGAAGCCAATCGGGAATACGAGCGGCGTTTCAATCGCATCTTTATCGTGTGCGCCACGGGTAAGTCTGCCCCGGAGATTCTGCAGATTCTTCGGCGGCGTCTGAATAACGATGAAGCGACCGAACTACGGGAAGCTGCCGAGCAGCAGCGGCAGATTACCGAAATCCGTCTCAGGAAATGGCTGCGAGGATGAAGCGAATTTCGACTCATATCCTGGATCTGGCTCGGGGCAAGCCTGCCAGCGCCGTGCCGGTGCGGCTGGAAGAACAGGACAGCACCGGAGACTGGCGGTTGTTGACCTCGACACACACGGATCAAGAGGGACGGTGTCTTCAGTTGCTGCCGGAGAGCGAGGATCTCGGCGGCGGAGTCTATCGTCTGATTTTTGACACCGGCAGTTATTTCGCACAGCAGAAAATCGCCGCCCTGTATCCAGTCGTGATGGTAGCGTTTCAAGTGCAAGAGGGCGAATCGCATTTTCACCTTCCGCTGCTCCTGAGCCCGAACGGATATACGACATACCGCGGAAGTTGAGCAGCAACTTTTCGCTCGATGGAGTAGATATCTTGATTTCGTCAATCCGCGAATGGCTCAACCTGCTGGTGCGCTGGACGCATGTTTTCGCAGCGATCATGTGGGTCGGCCAAACTTATTACTTCACCTGGCTGGATGGGCAATTCAATAAGCTCGCCAAACAGACGGCCGCTGACGGCGTCAGTCCGTCGATATGGATGGTGCACAGCGGCGGTTTCTACACGGTCGATCGGCGCAAATCTCTGCAGGTAGGCCCGGAGCAGGTTCATTGGTTCCGGTGGGAAGCGCTCATGACTTGGCTGAGCGGCATGGTGCTGCTTTTTCTCGTGTACTACTCCAGCAGCGGACTCATTGATCCAGATGTCGCCGACATCTCGCAAGCACGCGGAATTGCCATCGGACTGGCTGTTCTCGCGGGTGGTTGGATCGTCTACGATCTGGCGCTGAGGTCGCCTCTTGGCCGATCCGAAGCCGCATTTGCTGCATTCTCCCTGCTCATGATTGCTGTACTCGCCTGGGGATTAGTGCATGTGTTCAGTGCTCGCGCCGCCTACATCCACGTCGGAGCCGTTCTTGGAACCATTATGTCCGCCAACGTCTGGTTCCGAATTCTTCCGTCGCAGCGAAAAATGATTGCCGCGGCGGCGGCCGGGCAGACTTTCGATGCATCGCTCGGCGCCCAGGCCAAGCTGCGATCCAAACACAATACTTTCATGGCGGTTCCCGTTGTCTTTATCATGATCAGCAATCACTTTCCCGTCGCGACTTATGGGAACAGTTACGCCTGGGAAGTTCTCGTCGCTCTCGTGCTTCTGGGCTGGGCGGCGGCGAAAGTGATACGCGAGTCCTGAACTTCTCGAGAAAGGGCTCTCGTTGCCCAAATTGAAATCCGTTGCAGACTACCGAGATCACAACGCGTGCGGGAAGGGTTATCGGGCGGTGCCTGAATCTCGCATTTTTTTCTGAAGACTCCGGCAGCCTGCGGCGAACTTTTTTATCTTCGACCATACATGAGTGCCACCGGGCAATTGCCCAGTGGATGGAGCCGCTGGGTGCTCAAGTTCGAGTCGATGCCGCCGGCAATTTTCGCGGAGTTTATCCAGCCACAGAGTCCGACGCTCCGCGCCTGCTCATCGGTTCGCATCTCGATACCGTTCCGAATGCTGGTGCTTACGACGGCGTACTCGGTGTTGTACTGGCTGTAGCCTTGTTGGAAGAACTGCAGGGGCGCAGGCTTCCCTTTGCGATCGAGGTGGTCGGCTTTTCGGAAGAGGAAGGAGTACGCTTCGGCGTTCCCTTCATCGGCAGCCGCGCGCTGACAGGCCGACTGGATCAGGAACTTCTAGATGCTCGCGACACGCGCGGCATCTCGGTGCGCCGGGCAATCGCAGACTTTGGGTTGAACCCAAGGGAGATTTCTCAGGCTGCCTTACAAAGCGATGCGTTGGGTTATCTTGAGTTTCATATCGAGCAGGGACCGGTATTGGAACAATTGAATCGGCCTCTGGCTGCAGTCGAAGCGATTGTGGGACAGAGTCGACTGGAGTTCACGTTTTTAGGCCGCGCTAACCATGCCGGCACAACGCCCATGCATCTTCGATGTGACGCCATTGCGGGGGCGGCGCAGTGGATCGGCGTCGTAGAGCGTGTGGCGCGAGAAGTTTCTGGTTTAGTGGCGACGGTCGGCAAAATCGACGCTAAGCCCGGGGCAGTCAATGTGATTGCCGCTGAAGCATGGCTGACACTGGATGTTCGTCACGGTTCTGACGACATTCGCACTCGCGCCGTCGAGGATCTCATTCGCCAGGCGCAAGGCATCGCTGCAAGCCGCGGGTTATCGGTACGGGAGAAGATTTTATTGAGCCAGCCGGCAGTCGCCATGGATCCGTTCCTCGTTCAGGAAATCGAACAGGCGATCGTTGCGGCAGGCTGCGCACCCCATCGAATGTTCAGCGGCGCAGGTCACGATGCGATGATCATGGCCGAGAAGGTTCCAAGCGCGATGATTTTTCTGCGAACTCCCGGCGGGATCAGCCATGATCCGGCAGAATCGGTCGCCGAGGATGATGTCGAGAAGGCGATCGCCTGCGGCATGCACCTTCTCGATCAACTTGCGTCTGCTCCCAACTTTTACAAGAGGACACACCGTGCATAATCTCGGCTGGACCCGCAGCTCGCAACAACCCAATCACTTGCTGTTGACTCCAGATACTTTTGTGCGCACCACTCTGGCCGGCATGAGCAAGTGCACGGCGATTGTGCACGTCAATCCGGCTCTAGGAGCCAGGTTCACTCAATATACGGCTGAATTCGAAGTGGGTGGAGAACTGGGCGACACTCCAGCTCAGCGTTTTATCTTTGTAATTGAAGGCGCCGTGAAGTTAGAGGTCGGAAAGAAGTCGAAGAAATTGAGTGCGAATGGATATGCGTACATTCCCGAGGGAGTGCATCATCGGGTGACCGCTACGAAAGTGAGCCGTCTCGCCGTTATCGAAAAGATCTATCAAGCTTTCGATTCAGCCAAGGCGCCGGATTTGATTATTTCCAGCGAAGATGTGGTTTCCTCGCATCCACTCGGTGACGATCCCGGCTTGCAGGTCAAATGTCTGCTTCCCGATCAGCCACCGGATGCGATGAGTTTCGATTTCGCCGTGAATACCATGGTCTATCAGCCTGGCGCGGCGCTGAGCATGGTGGAAATGCACGTGATGGAGCACGGGCTCATCATGCTCGAAGGCGGCGGAATCTACCGGCTCGGTGATTCCTGGTATTCGGTTACCGCGGGAGATTTCATCTGGATGGGGCCATGGTGCCCGCAATGGTTCGGAGCAATCGGCAAGGTGCCCGCAAAATATCTCATCTACAAAGATTGGAACCGCCACCCGCTCGCAGGCTTGCATCCATGATGCTTACGATCGACCGAAATCGGATGCTTGCCGAAATCGAAGCGTTGGCTTCGATTTCCGAGGCTGAGCCCCCGGTCGTAACTCGAATTGTTTTCACCCCCTCCGATCTGAAAGCTCGCGCCTGGATGAAAGCACGATGCGCGGAGGCCGGACTCACTGTACGCGAGGATCCCGTCGGGAATACCTTCGCGCGCTGGAATGGTTCGGATCCGTCTGCGCCGGTGGTCGGCACGGGCTCGCACATCGATGCCATCCCAAACGCGGGAAAATACGATGGGGTCGTCGGCGTGCTCGGAGGTCTGGAAGCCATCCGGGCTTTGCAGGGCCGCGGATTTCGGCCTAAGCATTCGATCGAACTGCTGATTTTCACTGCCGAAGAGCCGACACGATTTGGAATTGGGTGTCTCGGAAGTAGGCTGCTATCAGGCACGCTTTCTGCGGACGCGGCGCGAAAGCTGACCGACAAAGACGGTGGCATGCTCGATGAAGTGCGCCATGGGGCCGGCTTCGGCGAGGAACTCGAACAAGTGAAGTTACCAGCCGGATACTACAAGGCCTTCGTCGAACTGCATATTGAACAAGGTCCGCTGCTGGAGCGGGTGCAAATTCCTCTCGGCATTGTTACGAAAATCGCCGCACCGGCCAGTCTCCGTATTCTGAGCGAGGGCTCGGGTGGGCACGCCGGCGCGGTTTTGATGCCAGACCGCCGCGACGCTCTCTGCGCGGCAGCTGAGATGATTCTGGCAATTGAGAGCGCAGCGCGCACCAGCGGAGCCACTGACACGGTCGCAACCGCAGGCATCTGCGATGTATTTCCCGGCGCAGTCAACAGTATTCCCAGCCGGGTGCGTCTTAGTGTCGACATCCGCGACACCGACCTTCAGCGCCGCGACCACGTCATGAGCAACATTAAAACCACATGCATTTCGATAGCAACCGAGCGGAACGTATCGGTCAACATCGAATTAGTGAACGCCGACGCGCCCGCCGATTGCGCGCCAACCATCATCGAAATACTCTCCCAATCCTGCCGTAAGCACGAACTGAATTTTCTTCCCATGGTTAGTCGCGCCTACCATGATTCGCTATTCATCGCACGAATTGCTCCGGTCGCCATGTTGTTCATCCCCTGCCGCAATGGATACAGCCACCGGCCCGATGAGTACGCGGCGCCGGAAGACATCGTTCGCGGAACACTTGTGCTCGCCGAAACTCTCGCATCCTTGTCCAAGTGAATTGTTCAGAACTCGTCTTCGATTACGGAACGTGAGGAATGGTCGATTCCCGTTCCGTCCAGTGCTCCACGAGATCCCGCACCACTTTATCTCCGACAATCTGGGCCGCTTCAAGAGCAGGCATATAGGCCGAATAATTGCCGGAAACCATTTCCTGCAGACTCTCCGTCGCCGGCACACCCGGAGCTTCACGGTCGTAGTTGCTGACCGTGCGCAGCACCAGGACCCGTTGCCAATCGACCCGCCCAGCCTGATTCAGAAATGTGAGAGCCTGCAATGTGCCGGAGTCTTCCATGGCAGAAACCATATAGTTTCCTTTTCCGCCGGTGTAGTAGCGAGTCCAGTCGTTGGCCCATTCGTCCATCTTCGAACCATGCCAGAAGGTGCTCGCCGACAAGGTGTCGCCGCGTGCCACGAAGGGTGGTTTCAGTGCGTTTGGAAAGCCAGTGAAGCGTGCCCGCGATTTACGCAACGCATCGGAGTCAGCGAGCGGCACATCGTGGGTCAGGCGAAAGGCCCAGTTCACCAACTCCGGGTTCAAAGCGTAGGTCTCGCCGTAGAGGTCGTCGGCTGGCTGCTCGTAAGGCGTGCTCTTCCGCAAAGGAACATAGCCCGTCGGCCAATTCGCGGGAATTTGACGCGCATCGATTTCGAACGCGAGGTCGCCATCGACCACATGATCGGCCCAAACCGCCGACCCAACCGAAACGTCCGCCGGATCTCCGCCGCCGATGCCGGCGACAATCCAATACGCTTTCGAGAGATCGAAACGCGGGTCAAGGCCCAGAGCCATCACCGACGTCGCAGCCTTGGCGGTTCCGACACCCGTCACCATGCCGAGGACTCCGTCTTTGTTCATCCGCAGGTGATGATAGCCAGCAGGCAGTGAAAGAATCTCATCGAGATGCTCGCGCTCCACCCAAAGCTGAAATTCGCCGGGAGTATCGCCGGTGTCTTCGCCGCGCTCGAACATCGCGACCACGACGACCTTAATTTTAATCGGAGCGCCGGACCGCACCGCGGTTTGAGCCGAGAGACAGCGACCACAGATCGCAAGCATGGCGAGCGTGAGCCACCGACACCTCGCAGCACCGAACATGCACTCTCCATTTCCGCGTAAATCGTCTCAAAGCGAAGCAATCACTCCGGCGATTCCCGAATTGTAGATTCGCGAGTGGTCAATTCGCGGCTCATCAATCTCGAATCACGGTCGACTCATCGATTCGCGAATCTTCGCATAACCGGGCTTGATGGCTTTATAGATGAAATCGCAGCGTTCGTGGTATGGCAAGAAAGCGCTCTTCATCGCGTTGATGGTGATTTTCTCGAAGTCGTTCACCGACAGACCGAATGCCTCGGCCGCCGCCTCAAATTCCTCTGTCATGGTGGTACGGCTCATCAACCGGTTGTCGGTGTTCAGGGTGACGCGAAATTTCTCTTGATAAAGAATCTTGAAAGGATGCTCGGCCAGGCTGGGCGTAGCGCCGGTGTGAACGTTGCTCAACAGGCAAATTTCCAGGGGAATGCGCTTGTCGAGCACGTATTGAGCCAGATCGCCCAGCTTCACCGCTTTTCCGTCCACGACCGCAATGTCGTCGATCAGGCGCGTTCCGTGACCAATTCGATGCGCGCCACAATACTGGATCGCCTGCCAGATCGATTCCTTGCCATACCCTTCGCCCGCGTGAATCGTGATGTTGAAATTTTCACGCTGGATGTAGTGAAACGCATCCACATGCTTTTTGGGGGGATACCCGCCTTCTTCGCCGGCCAAATCGAAGCCGACCACTCCGCGCGTCCGGAAATCCACGGCCAGTTCCGCCATTTCCAGTGAGGTGTTCATGTTGCGCATCGCACAAATGATCAGGCCGGAGGAAATCCCGAAGTCCTTTCGCCCTCGTTCCAATCCCTTCAGCACGGCCGAAACAATCTGCTGGTGGGTCAGTCCTTTGTGTGTATGAAAAACCGGAGCAAACCGGGTTTCAAAATAAATAACTCCATCGTGACTTAGGTCTTCGGCTTGTTCGTAGGCAACTCGTTGCAGTCCCTCCTCGGTTTGCATGACGGCGATGGTGTGCGCGAAACCCTCCAGATATTTTGTCAGACTCCCTTGATTGGCTCCGCGAAAGAACCACTCGGAAAGCTCCTGGGGATCGTCGGTTGGAAGGTCGGTGTACTTTGCATCTCTAGCCAGTTCAATTACGGTTTGCGGCCGCAGCACTCCATCCAAATGCTCGTGCAAAAGGACTTTGGGAAGGCTTTGCAGTAATCGTCTCTCAGGTTTCATGAAATAGGTCAACTCCCCAATACCTTTCGCGTTGGATGGTAGCGCAACGTTGCAAGATAATACACCACCCGCGCATCAGACTGTCTCTGCGCCTTTGTGAGCAAGTGGAGCAACGATAAGACACCGGCGTGAGACAATGCCCGCACGAGAGATAATCACCACACATATTCGCGACATATGCTCATTGACGCTCATCAGCACTTTTGGATTTACAATCCCGCCGAATATGACTGGATCGACGATTCCATGGCCGCGCTGCGCCGTAATTTTCTGCCGAACGATCTGAAGCTCGAACTGGACAACAGCGGTTTTCACGGATCTGTTGCAGTCCAAGCGTGCCAGACGCTCGAAGAGACTCGGTGGCTCCTCGAACTGGCCGAGCGCTCACCCTGGATTCTCGGAGTGGTGGGATGGGTCGATCTGCGGTCGCCGAATATTCGATCGCAATTGAAAGTCCTGTGTGGGAATCCGAAGCTCGTCGGAGTCCGCCACGTGGTACAAAGTGAGCCTGACGATCGCTTCCTGCTGAGGCCGGACTTTCTGCATGGCATTTCCGCGCTTGAAGAGTTCGATCTTGCTTATGACATCCTCATTTACACCAAGCATCTTCCGGTAGCCGCCGAATTTGTAAAGCGCTTTCCGCGCCAGCGATTTGTTCTCGATCATCTTGCCAAACCGCCGATCAGGAGCGGTGCAATCGATTTCTGGGCGCAAGGTATCAAGCGGCTGGCCGAATTCCCGAATGTATTTTGCAAACTCTCGGGATTGGTCACCGAAGCTGAATGGGAACATTGGGAACCCGCGCAGATCATCCCGTTTCTCGACGTTGCGTTTGAATCGTTCGGCGCGGATCGGCTGATGGTTGGCTCCGACTGGCCCGTATGTCTGGTGGCCGCGTCTTATGCCCGCGCGATTGAAGTCGTGAAGGCCTACTTGCTCGCGCAAAAGCGAGATGACCGAGACAACGTGCTCGGAGGAAACGCTCGACGGTTCTGGCGATTCACGGATTGGTGAGAATTCTCGTGACGCTTCGGGCCACGAATACATCTTAAAGAGCGCCTTAGGACGAATGCTTTACAATGACCGAGCATAATGAGCGGCTGCAATCGCAGGTCGCAATACTCTGGAGGGGCTTCCGAAATCCGCAATGCATCGCACCGTTCTCCAACTCGATTCCCGTGATAACGTTTTGATCGCCCTCACCGACCTGAAAGCCGGCGAACGAGTCGAATTCTCAGGACAGTTTTATGTTCTCGCGACGAATGTCCGCGCTAAACACAAGTTCGCCATGCGAGACCTTGCCGTCGGCGACGACGTCATCATGTACGGTGTTCTGGTGGGCCGGGCCGCGACGCCCATCGCGGCCGGTGAATTACTGACGGTCAGCAACATCCGACATCAGGCCGCACCTTTTCGCGAGCAGTCGGGCGAATTTCACTGGAAGCCGCCCGATGTTTCCCGCTGGAAGGACAAAACATTTCTGGGGTACCGCCGCTCCGACGGTCAAGTGGGCACGCGAAACTATTGGCTGGTCGTTCCTTTGGTTTTTTGTGAGAACAAGAATATTCAGGTTCTCAAGCAGGCCCTCGAAGAAGAACTGGGCTTCGCTGCGCCCCAGCTCTACCGCCAACAGGTTGCCGACCTCGCGCAACTGTATCGCGACGGGCAAACGGAAAAGATCGACCTTCACGCCTTTTTTGCGGATGCGGTTCCGGCCCAACGCAGCCGGCTTTTTGAGAATGTCGATGGCATCCGGTTTTTGCTGCATGAAGGCGGCTGTGGCGGAACACGCGAGGATTCCAACAATCTCTGCGGACTCATCGCCGGCTACATTCACCATCCGAATGTTGCCGGCGCAACCGTCTTGAGCCTGGGCTGCCAGCATGCGCAGATCGCAATCCTTCGCGACGAACTTCGCAAGCGAGATCCCAACTTCGATAAGCCGCTGTTCATCCTCGAGCAGCAGCGCAGTGGTTCGGAAGCGGCAATGATGTCAGAGGCCATTCGGCAAACATTTCTCGGGCTGGTCGAAGCCAACAAGGCTCAGCGCAGTCCCGCACCGCTCTCCGGTTTGTGCGTGGGCCTCAAGTGTGGAGGGTCAGACGGCTTTTCCGGCATTTCCGCAAATCCGGCGATTGGACACGCTGCCGACCTGCTCGCCGCCCTTGGAGCCCGAACGATTCTCTCGGAATTTCCTGAGCTGTGTGGAGTGGAGCAGGAGCTCATCGACCGCGGCACGGGCAAATCCGTCGGCAATCGTTTTATCCAACTGATGCGTGACTATGCCGCTCGCGCCGCCGCCGTGCGCTCCGGCTTCGACATGAATCCTTCGCCCGGCAATATGCGCGATGGATTGTTAACCGACGCCATGAAATCCGCCGGAGCCGCGAAAAAGGGCGGCACGTCGCCAGTGAACGCTGTTCTCGACTATCCCGAGTACTCCGCCGATCCCGGTCTGAATCTGCAATGCACGCCGGGCAACGATGTGGAATGCGTCACGGCACAGGTCGGCGCCGGAGCGAGCGTAGTATTGTTCACCACCGGGCTGGGCACGCCGACCGGAAATCCCATCGCCCCGGTCGTGAAACTTTCCACCAACTCAGATTTGGCGCAACGCATGCACGACATCATCGACATCGATACCGGAGCGGTTGTCTCTGGAGAAAGAACAATCGAGCAGATGGGCGAGGCCATTCTTGACCTCGTGATTCGAGTGGCAAGCGGCGACGTCCGAACTAAGGCTGAGCAGAAAGCGCAGGAAGATTTCATCCCCTGGAAGCGAGGCGTTTCGTTGTGACCGTCCCGACCGTCGGCTCACAAACTTTCCGGCTCGATGGCAAAGTCGCCATAGTGACGGGCGGCGGAAGCGGCATTGGACGGGCCATTGCCTTGAAATTCGCGGCCCAGGGCGCGGCGATTCGCATTCTGGATGTCAACGAGTCCGCTGCGGCAGCGACCTGCCAGCGCATTTCCGACTCGGGCGGCAACGCCTCGTCTCAACAGTGCGATGTGACCGACCAGGCGATCGTGGATGCCAAATGTCAGCTGTTGTTCCGTGAAGAGCGCGTTCACATTCTCGTCAACAATGCAGGGATTTCGCATATCGGCACGGTTGAGAGCACGACCCCGGAAGATTTCGACAAAGTTGTCCGAGTCAACGTGAAAGGATTCTATAACTGCATGCGTGCCGTGGTCGGGCACATGAAACACTCCGGCGGGGGAGTGATTTTGAACATGGCATCGATCGCGGGGTCATCGGGTCTGGCTGATCGTTTCGCCTACTCGATGAGCAAGGGCGCGGTCATCGCCATGACTTACTCGGTGGCCAGAGATTATCTCGCGCACAACATTCGCTGTAACTGTATTTCACCGGCGCGGGTTCACACTCCGTTTGTCGACGCCTATCTGCAAAAGAATTATCCCGGACGTGAGCAAGAGATGTTCGAGAAGCTCGCTCAGGCTCAACCGATTGGAAGAATGGCAGAGCCCGTGGAAGTCGCCTCCCTGGCGCTGTTTTTGTGCTCGGACGAGGCAGCGTTCATCACCGGCGTGGATTACCCCATCGACGGCGGCTTCTTCAACCTGCGAGGCTAGAATCTGCGAGGCCGAAATCTGCGAGGCTAGTTCATGGATTTGCAACTAAAAGATAAAGTCATTCTGGTTACGGGCGGCGCCAAAGGAATCGGCGCAGCGATTGTCCGCGCGGCTGCCGCCGAAGGCGCCATTCCAGTGATCGTCGATCGCGATGCCGAGGCCGGCCAGCGACTCCATGAAGAACTGCACACTGCAAATATCACCTGCGGACTCGTCACCGTGGATCTCACCACTTCGGAAAGCTGTTCCGAAGCCGTCGAGCACGCTGCCGGGACTTTCGGCCGCATCGATGCCGTCGTGAACAATGCAGGTCGGAACGACAAAGTCGGACTGGAGCATGGCAGCGTCGACGAGTACGTTGCGTCGCTCAACCGTAATCTGGTGCACTACTACGGCGTAGCTCACTATGCGCTGCCGTACTTGAAGCGCTCGCGCGGAGCGATCGTCAACATCGGTTCCAAGACGGCGGTGACTGGCCAGGGAGGTACGTCGGGCTACGCGTCTTCGAAAGGCGCGATCATGGCGCTGACTCGCGAATGGGCGGCGGAACTTCTGCCCTGCGGCATTCGTGTCAATGCGGTCATTCCGGCTGAGGTCATGACGCCGCTCTATCGCAGTTGGCTTGACACTTTTCCGAATCCCGAAGAAAAGCTGAAACACATTCTTGCCAAGATTCCGCTCGAGCAGCGCATGACCACGCCGCAGGAGATTGCTGCGACGGTTGTATTTCTGATCTCGGCCAAATCCAGCCACACTACTGGCCAACATTTTTTCATCGACGGCGGCTACGTCCACCTGGATCGCGCCCTGACATGAAAAACTCCGAATGAGACATCCCAACTAATGCCGGGTCGACGCTATGTCGTGCCTACGAACAGAGGTCAAATGAACCGACGCTTCTGCCTCACTCTCGACTTGAACGACGATCCCCAGATGATCGCCGAATACAAGCGCTATCACGAAAAGATATGGCCCGAGATTACACGGAGCATCAGAGACTCCGGCATCGAGGACATGGAAATCTATTTGCTCGGCACACGCATGTTCATGGTCATGGAAGTGAACGAGTCGTTTTCGTTCGAGGCGAAAGCCCGAGCGGACCAAGCGAACCCCAAAGTTCAGGAGTGGGAGAGGCTCATGAGTACCTTCCAGAAAACGCTCCCTCAAGGCAAGGCCGGCGAAAAGTGGCTACGGATGGAACGAGTTTTTAAACTCGAAGAGTAAAAACTCACGGCCGCTCCGGCCACGCGTGCTTCGGATAACGCCGCATCAGTGCGCGGCGAACTTCCGGGTAAAGCCTCTCCCAGAATCCCGCCAGATCCGTCGTAGTCTGCACTGGCCGCTGGTTCGGAGCCAGCAAGTGCACGACCAGAGGCGTTCGCTCCGGTCCAATCCGCGGTGTGTCGCGCATGCCGAAGAAGTCCTGCAGGCGGGACGCTATCCATGGCGGCTTGCCGCGCTCATAGTGAATCTTAGTCTCGCGGCCCTTCTGCAGGCGAACGCTCGCCGGAGCGATCTCCCGGAGCCGGCGCGCGCCGAGCTTCTGTTCGAGAACTGAAACAAAACCGGCGCCAACTTTCTTCAACTCAGCAAAGCTCCTCAATCCGACGCACAACTCACGGACTACCCGCGGAATATCCGGCATCTCGAAACCGGCAAATTCAACTCTTCCCATGAATTCATTCAGCTCGTCGCCGTCGACGAAGCGCTCAATGCCGGCTTCCAGGGCCCTCTGAGCAAGCAGCTCCGCCGCGGCTTGTGCGTCCGGCACCGCGCCTCGTGATTCCTGAATGACCAACTCGTCATAGAGCAGTCTGCTCACCGCATCCACGCGTTCTGCGACTCGATTCCATACCACGCCCGATTGATCCTTCACGCGCTCCGGAAACAGGTCAATCAGCCACTCCGGCTCGATGCGGGCCGTCATTCGGATAAGCGGCAGCGTCTTCTCCTTCCGGTCTTCGGCATCCACTGCGACCATGAACTCATACGGCGGAGGATCGCCCGCCAGCTCGGCCGATACGCCGCTCGACAGGAGCACCTCACTTCCGGATCTCAACCGCGCGACGCGATCCGGAAATCCTGCGAGCACTGACATGAGAAGCGCATCGTCATTGTGCTTCGCTCGATTATGATTAGCTTGTCCGGAGGTCCGGGCAATTCGTCGGAGCTGTGTGATGTGCTGTCGCACTCTGTGGTCCTGCTCCAAATCCATGGAGGCGAGAAGATCACTTCTTTCGGCGTGTACGCCAGACCCGAGTAAGGCCACTGCGGCACAGCCATCCTCACCCACACCGCGCCGCAACGCTTCCAGAAGAATTCGTGACAGCCGCGGGGGAAGCGGATACTGCACCAACTGCTGCGTCGTGTCCCCGGTAGCACCGATGCGGTCGAGCAGCGCCTCCGCTGGTTGAACTGCGGCTGCGGCCGGGGCATCCAGCCATGAAATGTCGTTGACATGTGCGACGCGCATCGCGCGCAAAGCAAGGCAGAGTTGAGACAGGTCACTACGCAAAATCTCAGGGGCATCGTGATCCGGACGGCGTGAGTAATCCTCCTCTGTGTAAAGGCGCACAACAATCCCGGGTGCGGTGCGCGCGGCCCGTCCAGCTCTCTGTTTCGCTGAAGCCTTGCTCACGCGGCCCACGTGAAGCGTAGGCAAACCGCTCCAGGGAGAATACGTCGCGGAGCGCGCCAAGCCACTATCGATTACAGCACTTACGCCTTCTACCGTAATCGAGCTCTCGGCGACATTGGTGGCAAGAACCAGTTTGCGCTGCAACGCTGGTAAGAGCGCCTGGTCCTGGTCCTGCGGAGTCAGGCTGCCGTGCAGAGGGAGCACGAGCAACCCGGCCCGACGCGCAACCACTTCGCAAGCCCGCATGGCGCGACGAATTTCCGCCACCCCCGGCAGAAAGGTCAAAATATCGCCGGAGTGGGTCGTATTGATCAGCAACTCCACTGCAGTCCTCACCTGTGCTTCGAGCGGCTCAGGGGAATATGGCAAATGTTTGATCGAAAGCTCAAACAATGTTCCCGAGGAGCGCACTACCGGACAACCGCCCAAATATCTGGCGACCGGATCGGCATCGAGAGTGGCCGACATGACGACGATTCGCAGATCGGGCCGCGTCAGTTGCAGGCGCTTCAACAATGCCAGCGCGAGATCGCCTTCGAGGTGCCGCTCGTGAAATTCATCGAGCACAACGGCGGCCACGCCCTCCAGCTGTGGATCCGAGAGCAGCCGCCGGGTGAGTACGCCCTCAGTGACAAATCGCAGCCGCGTGCGCGGCCCTACAGCCTCTTCAAACCGAACCTGGTATCCGACAGTCTGGCCGACTTCTTCGCCGAGTTCCCACGCAACTCGACGCGCCGCCAGCCGTGCCGCAATCCGGCGTGGTTCGAGTACAACCACTTCCCCGCCGACAATGCTTAGGACTGCCGGCGGCACTCGCGTCGTCTTTCCCGCGCCGGGAGCGGCAACGATCACCAGGTTCGGCTGTAATTTTAGAGAATGAATAATCTCCGGCAGAAGGTCGTCCACCGGAAGAGAGGGTTTGTGGCGTGGCACTTCTCATCGAAGCACGGAGCCTTGACTGGCGTCAAATCGGAAACCGTCGGGATTATGCGGACAAAAGTCCCTGGTAGATCGCCATTCCGACCACGGCATCCACGCCGATGGCGTGAAGTGCATCGATCTCCTTTTGTGAGCGGATTCCACCCGCGGCGATGAGCTGCTTGCTCGTAGCCGCTCGCAGCGGACGGATCACGTCCTGCGGAAAGCCCAGCAATAGGCCTTCCGTGTCCACGTGAGTATAAAGAAACGCTCCACACCACGGGTCGAGTGCTCGAATCATTTCCGGCGGCGTCACGTCAGTCACTTTCTGCCATCCGTGAATCGCCACCCGGCCTCCGACCGCGTCGACGGCGAACACGAGCCGGTTGGAACCCACCGTGCCGGCTAACCGCTCCGCGAAATTCTGATCCAATTTACTCCCCGCGAACAGCGCCGAACCAATGATGACTTTTTGTGCCCCGGTTGTGAGCGCAGCCTGAGCCGCCTCTAGCGAGCGGATGCCCCCGCCGACCTGGCACGGCAGCTGCCGGGCGAAATAGCGCACAAGCTGATTGTTGTCGCCCGCTCCCATAGCGGCATCGAGATCAATGAGCTGCACCAGCGGATATTTTGAGAAGCGCGCGACCCACGCATCGAAGTCGTCGAACTCCAGAGCCTTCCTCTTGCCCTGCACCAGCTGGACAATCTTGCCGCCCATCAAATCGATGGAAGGGATCAGCATGGCAACCTCACTGGAATTCCCTGCGCGCCCAGCTGTTGCTTGAGGTCTGTGATCCGACTGAAGCCGTAGTGAAAAATCGACGCTGCCAGTGCTGCGTCGGCGTGCCCTTCGGTGAAGACTTCCGCGAAATGCTGCGCGCCGCCAGCGCCGCCAGATGCGATTACTGGAATTCGAACCGAGTCCGCCACGCGACGCGTGAGTTCGCAATCGAAGCCCGCACCGGTGCCGTCGCGGTCCATCGAGGTCAGGAGGATCTCTCCTGCGCCCCGCGATTCCGCTTCCTGTGCCCAGCCAATCGCATCACGCCCGTTGGGCTTTCGTCCGCCATGAGTGAACACTTCCCAGTACACGATGCCTTCGGATCGCTTGGCATCGATCGCAACGACCACGGCCTGCGAGCCAAAGCGCTCTGCGATGCGCGTGATTACGGTCGGGTCGACGAGGGCTGCGGAATTGATGCTAATCTTGTCCGCGCCCGCCGAAAACACGGCAGCGGCATCCTCCAGCGTACGAATGCCACCGCCCACAGTAAAAGGAATAAACAACTGGCGCGCAGCGCGGCGCACGGTTTCAAGAAGAGTCGCCCGTCGCTCGTTGGCTGCTGAGATATCCAAGAGCACGATTTCATCCGCTCCTGACTCGCTGTGTACCTTGGCCAGCTCGGCCGGGTCGCCCGCATCTCGAAGATTCTCAAACTGCACGCCTTTGACGACACGACCACCATCCACGTCGAGGCAAGCGATAATCCGTTTCGTCAGCATGTCAGAACTTAGTATCAGGATCCTTATGTCAGCGGCGATGGGACATTGCCAAAATTAAAGTGCACAAAAATTGTTCAGCATCTTCAACCCAATCGTCCCGGATTTTTCAGGATGAAACTGCACACCGAACAGGTGCTCGCTTTCCACCGCTGCGGAAAATCGGCCGCCATACTCGCAGCACGCCACCGTTGTGTCGCTGAGTGGCGCTCGATAGGAATGCGTGAAATACACAAACGAGGAAGACGGAATTCCCCGCAAGAGCCGAGACGACGGGGCGACCTCCAGTTGGTTCCACCCCACATGCGGCGACTTCACGCTCGCGGGAAAGCGCTCGCAATCACCTTGCAACAGGCCCAACCCACAAGTCCCACGCGATTCCTCACTCCCTTCAAACATCCACTGCATGCCGACGCAGATGCCGAGGAACGGAATCCTTCGGCCGATGGCGTCCGCGATAGCACTCTGCAAACCTAAGCGCGCGAGCGCCGCAGTGGAGGCAAAATGACCGACGCCAGGCAGGACGATCTTCGCCGCTTTCGCCACCTCCTCGGGAACAGAAGTTATGGCACATTCCTGCCCCAGCCAATCCAGCGCCTTCTTCACCGAAACCAGATTGCCAGCGCCGTAATCGACGATCGCAATCATCACAGCACTCCCTTGGTGCTGGGCAGCAGTCCCAGCATTTGCCGATCACGCCAGCAAGCCGCTCGCAGTGCCCGCGCAAATGCCTTGAACAGTGCTTCTATCTTGTGATGGCTCGATCGCCCATAAAGCACACGCGCGTGAACATTGGCCCGCGCGCCGCGGGCAAAACCTTCGAAGAAGTCGTAGACAAGTTCCGCCTGCAAATCCCCTACCAGCCGCGTGCGCACTTTGGTGTCCACCACGGCGGCAGTGCGCCCGCAGAAATCGACGGCGGCCATACCCATGGTTTCGTCCATCGGCATCAAGAAATAGCCAGCACGAAGAATACCGCGCTTGCTGCCGAGCGCCTTATCGAACGCCTGCCCCAGAACGATGCCTACATCTTCCACCGTGTGATGCTGGTCTACGTCAAGGTCGCCCCGGGCCTTCAGCTTCAAGTCGAAGCCACCGTGATGCGCGAACAGTTCCAGCATATGATCGAAAAAGCGAATGCCCGTGGACACCCGATAGCGTCCGCGACCCTCAATGGTGAGCGACAATTGAATCTGCGTCTCTTTGCTGACACGCTTGATGTTTCCTTTTCTCATCGACGCGATGCTCCTTGCCCAATGCAAAGTTCTTCGAGCGTTTCCTGCAGCGCGGCGAGCAATCGATCTGCGTGTTCACGGGGGCCGAGCGTGATGCGCACGCATCCTTCGCACCCATGGTCGCTCGAGCGGTCGCGAACCAGAATGCCGCGCCGTCTCATATGCTCGACGAATGAAGACGCCGCACCCACTCGCGCTAGCACAAAGTTTGCCTGGCTGGGCCAGAATTGAATTCCATTGGCCGCGAGAGCATGCTCCAAGCGCGCCCGCGATTCGCGAATGTCTGATACGTAGTGCCGGACATAATCTTGATCGCCGAGTGCTTCCGGCAGACAAGCTAGCGCCACCGCATTCACGTTGTAGGGCGAACTCACCCGCCGCACGGCACGCATTTGCTCTTCATCCCCAGCCAGCATGCCAATGCGCAATCCGGCCAGCCCGTACGCCTTGGAAAACGTGCGCGCCACAAACAAGTTTGGGAATTGGCTTCGCGTGGCCAGAATGCTCTGGCCGTAGAACTCGAAGTAAGCTTCATCCACGAGCAATGCAGCGTCCGGAGCAGTGCGTGCGATGCGTGCCAACTCTTCCGGCGGAGCAACGGATCCGGTGGGATTATTCGGGTTCGCGATCGCGATCAGTCGCGTGCGCGACGTGATTCCGGCGCAAACATCATCGCAGGGAAAGGCGAAATCCTTGCCCGCGGGAATGTTAATGACCCGCGCGCCGGCCGCCATCATATAAATCCGATACATCGAATAGGTGGGCACCACAATCAACGCTTCGTCGCCCGCTTCGAGGTAGGTCTGACAGAGCAAATGGATCGCTTCATCCACGCCATTCGTCAGCAACAGTTCCGGCGCGGCGATCCCAAGCATGTCAGCCACCTTCGCTTCCACCGGCTCGCGCTCGGGATAACTTGCGAGTTGTTCGGGCCCCAACTGCCGCAGCCGTTCAAGCACTCGCGGCGAACAACCTACCGTGTTCTCATTGAAATCGAGACGAAGCCCATCGCGCCCAGCCAGCGGCGGATGATACGACGGCAGCGTGCGCACCCCTTCGCGTGGGCTAAGCATGTTCGCACCTCACTCGAACCGATTGCGCATGTGCGGGCAGTCCCTCCGAATCGGCGAGACATTCAATCGCGGGCGCAATCCGCTTTAATCCAGCGACCGAGAGTTGCTGCATCGTGATGATTTTCACAAAATCCAGTACGCTGAGGCCTCCTCGGAATCGCGCCTGCCCGGAAGTTGGTAGCACATGGTTGGGCCCGGAGGCATAGTCGCCCGCAGCCTGCGCCGAATAGTCACCTACGAAAACGGAGCCCGCATTCTGGATGAATGGCAAGTCTTGCTCAGAGACCGTAATGTGCTCGGGCGCGAGTCGATTGGCCCAATCTCTTGCCTGCTCGCGAGACGCTGCTACCAGCACTGCGCCGCGTGCGCGCAAAGATTTCTGCGCAATCGGATTGTCTTTGGCAAAGCGTTGCACGCACAGCTTCACAGATCTCGCCAACTCGCGAGAGGTCGTGATCAACACAGCCAGTGTCTCCGGATCATGCTCGGCCTGCGCGACCAGGTCGGCCGCAATGAATTCTGGAACTCCCGAGTGGCATAGAACCACCGCTTCCGTAGGCCCGGCGAGAAAATCAATGGCGCAGTCGAACGCGACCAACTTTTTCGCAACCGTGACATAAGAGTTTCCCGGCCCCACAATCTTGTCCACCTGGGGAACGCTGGTGGTTCCGTATGCCAAGGCCGCGATCGCTTGTGCCCCTCCCACGCGGTAAAAATCGCGCACTCCCAACATGCTGGCCGCAGCCAAAACCTCCACCGACGGCCTGGGCGAGACTACGCGAATATTCGTCACGCCCGCGACCTGCGCCGGGATCACGGTCATGAGCACGGTAGAAATCAGCGGATAGCGTCCGCCCGGCACATAGCAGCCCACCGACTCCAGAGGGCGCACCATTTGTCCGAGCGTGATTCCGCTGCGCGTCCGGCTCCATTCTCTCGGCTTCTGCCACTCGCTGAAACGCCGGATGTTCTGAGCAGCGAGACGCAAGGATTTACGCAGCTCCGAAGTAATGGTTCGCCACGCCGCCGCCATCTCCTCCTCAGACACTCGCAGGGACTGCTTCGGCCCCAACCCATCCCATCGCTCCGCGTAGCGTCGCAGGGCGCGCTCGCCACCGCGGCGGGCATCATTTCGAACCGTGTCGATGATGCGACGGACTCGCGCCTCCGACGCCTTGAACTGGCCACCCCGCGCCGTGACACGCTCCACCATCGCGCCGGCTTCGCGGCCTGAGACGATCCGCATCACAGCACCACCTTGTTCAACGGATACTCCACAATGCCCTGCGCCCGCGCTTCTTTCAGCCGCGGAATGACGTCCCATGCCGCGCCCTCGTCGATCACCGTGTTCACGGCCAGCCAATCCTCATCGCTCAGGTGAGAAATCGTCGGTTTTTGCAGCGCAGGCAACACGGCCAGCACGGCCGTCAAGTCTGCCTTCCGCACATTCAGCATCAGTCCCACGCGATATTGCGCTTCCATGGCCCCTTGGAGCATCAGAGCCAGATTGTCGATCTTTCGTCGTTTCTCGCGATCAGCGTACGACGATTTGTTGGCGATCAACTGCGTATTCGATTCCAACACGGTTTCGAGAATCCGAAGCCGGTTCGCTTTCAGTGAACTGCCGGTCTCGGTCACCTCCACAATGGCGTCGGCCAGCATGGGCGGCTTCACTTCGGTTGCGCCCCATGAGAACTCTACGCGCACGTCGACACCTTTCTTGACGAAGTAGTCTCGCGTAACTTTCACCAGTTCCGTGGCGACGATTTGTCCCGACAGTTCCTCAGCCCGTTGAACCGAAGAATCCTCCGGCACCGCCAGCACCCAGCGCACTTTTCCTCGGCTTCGCTTGGCGTAAATCAAGTCACACACCGTAACGACTTCCAGTCCGCTCTCGATCACCCAATCGCGTCCGGTCAGGCCCGCATCCATGGCGCCGTGCTCCACATAGCGGGCCATCTCCTGCGCGCGGATCAGCATGCAATCGACCTCTGGGTCGGGGGTGCTGGCAAAATAGGACCGTCCAGTGGTGTGCGCTGGAAGGCCGGCACGGGCGAAGAGCTGGAAAGTCGCTTCCTCGAGGCTGCCCTTGGGAATTCCAATGCGCAGCTTCATCGTTTTTCCTCCGGCAAAGCCACTCTCGTTTCGACGGCCGGCACGGGAACCGGTTCAGTGAAACACGAGCGGGTCCCGCGGTGGCAAACCAGCCCCGCTCCCTCGACCTGAACTCGCAGCAGCAGCGTATCGCGATCACAGTCCGTATGAGCCGAGACAACCCTCAGCCGGTTCCCTGAACCTTCGCCCTTCGTCCACAGTTCATTGCGGGTTCGGCTGAAGAACGTCACGTATCCGGCCTCCAGCGTTCGCTCCAGAGCTTCACGATTCATAAACCCCACCATCAATACTTCCCCGCCTGCGGAGTCCTGTACCACGGCGGGAAGCAATCCGCTCATCTTCTCGAAATCAAGTTCTGCGTTCATATCCCTACTCGCTTTCTCCGAGAAACAAAAAGCCCGCTGAACGTTTTCGCGTCAGCGGGCCGAAACTCCTGAAAAGTGCTGGTTACGTCAAGTCTGCAATCTCAGGTAGACATCGCCGCCGTCGCGCTATGCGCGTGATGATGATGGCGGTGATGGAGATGCAACGACATATGCTTAACAAGCGTACGAGAGGAGCCTCGTCCCGGTCAATAAATTTAATCCGGACGCCCATCCGTTTTTTGGATGGAAGCGATTCAACTTTTGCATTCTCGCCAGAATGCCCCAACCTACCAAAGCGTGTTTTCGTTCACGAACTCGGCTCGCCCGCCTTGATCTCCGCCGCCTTCCCGTCGTGATAGACGACTACTACCGGCTTGCCCCCGTTGGGATAACGCACTGTCTTTTCGTCTGAACCCCCGCCCGCATCCGGCACGCCCATGCCGATCGCGAAATCCGCCTGCAACTCGTTCATACCCGGCTTGACTTCGTGCTGCTGCACCGCCTGCCACACCTCGGCGGGCCAGTGCTTGTACAAGTCGTGCGGATCTTCCACGAAAAACATCTCGTCGGAATAAAATTTGTATTGCTCCTCGGCCTCATAACCAATCGGCACGGCGTAGGGTTTCCCGTCCTTCTGAAACACCGCCATCACCTGCCGCCGCTCTCCCTTCCCCGCGGGCATCACCGTGACCACGTCCTTGATCTCCAGCTGTTCGATCGGCAGTAGCACTCCCGCACTCTGTGCGAAATCGACCGTCTTGTCGCTCGCGTTGTAACGATAATATGTGTAGCGATATCCTTCCTTCACCCATACCGGCTGCTGCATAAGCTGCCGCGCGCTTTTCAGGTCGTAGGGATAAAGTTTCTTCGGATTCACGTAGTAGTCAGCATTGGCATATCCTGCGTTCAGCGCCTGCTTCTGCTTCTCCGCCGCAACCTTGTCTTGATGGCGCTCATACACGATGTAACCCGCGCGTACGCTGGCAACCACGAAAGCCAGCAGCAGCGCCAGTTGTATCCTCTGCTTCGCCTCTGGACTCATCATGAAAAGACTTTACCAACTTTCCGGCTCGAAGCCGCAGTCTGCGCGCCAGGCCGCAACTATAAGGTAAACTGAAAGAGAAGGTAGAGAGGTAATCGCCGCAATGCCCGTCATCACTGAGCAGGATGTACTGAGCGCCTTGAAGAGTTGCTATGATCCGGAGATTCCGGTCAACATCGTCGATCTCGGTCTGATCTATAAAATCAACTTTGCCGACGCGCCCCCCGAACCTCAAGTCGAACATCAGGCAGAAGCCAAACAGGACGTGACCGTGGAAATGACCCTAACCGCGCAAGGCTGCCCCGAGCACGTCAACATCAGCGCCCAGGTCAAATCCCGAGTCGAGCAACTGCCCGGCGTCAGCACCTGCATTGTGAATGTAGTGTGGACTCCGCCCTGGACCCCCGAGCGCCTTACGCCCGATGCCAAAAAGCAACTGGGCATTGAGTAAAGACGGCCGCTGACTGGCTTACAGCTCGCTGACATCGGCTTGCTGAACTCGATTTTGGATGGCGCAGAGTTTGGGTAGCGCAGATTTGGGTGTAGGTTTTGGGTGGCGCAGCGCTTTCAGCGCTGCGATAAAACGTTTCTTTTCAGTGAGGGCTTTAGCCCCTGTACCGCCCTCATCCCCCGATTTCGTCCCAGGCTTCCAGATCGCCCCGCCCCGCAGCCTCGGAAATCCGTTTCCCGGCTTGTCCCGCCATTTCCATCACCCGCATGCCGTCCTCAAAATAACCCGGCAGCGACTGCCGTAGGTCCTCAAATTTTTCCGGATATTCCGACGCCAGGACTGCCAAACCAACTCCCGTCGCCAGCACTCCCGCCGGATATCTTTTCTTCACAAACAAGATTCCGGCCGCACCGATCGAACAGAAAACCGCAGCTTTTTTCCAAGCGTCCATGATTCTTCCCCCCAAAATCAGGCTCGTTTTGCGATTGTACTCCAGCTCGAGCCGCGCCGGGACGCACCAGACGGCGCAACCCCTTTGGCTTTCCGATCCTTTATACTTCCACCGTTGCTGGAGATCCCATGTCCTGTCCTCTCGCGCTTCTTAGCCGCTTCATTCTGTCCATCGCCCTGGCAACGACCGTGTCGGCACAATTCATATCTGCACAAATCATGTCTGCGCAAGTCACGTCTGCGCAGACTAAGCCGCGCGCCCGCGACCTCGGCGTCCCCTTCGACGGAACTCCCGGCCCCAACAATGCGATCACTGACGTAAAGGGAGTCGAGGTCGGCCACACCACGCTCATCTCCGGTGAAGGCAAACTCGAGGTCGGGAAGGGGCCCATCCGCACCGGCGTCACTGCCATTCATCCCCGCGGCAAGGCCAGTAATGACGCTGTGTTCGCCGCCTGGTTCACGCTCAACGGCAATGGCGAAATGACGGGTACCACGTGGGTCGACGACTCCGGCTTCCTCAACGGCCCCGTCATGATCACCAACACGCACAGCGTCGGCGTCGTCCGCGATGCTGTCATCGCATGGAAGGTCAAGCACGGCACCCCCGACATGGAAGGTTATTGGTGGTCACTCCCTGTGGTCGCCGAAACCTGGGACGGCTATCTCAACGACATCAATGGATTCCACGTTAAGCCCGAAGACGCCTGGCACGCCCTTGATGTCGCCCACTCTGGTCCCGTCGAAGAAGGTAGCGTGGGCGGTGGTACGGGCATGATCTGCAACGAATTCAAGGGAGGCATCGGCACCAGTTCGCGCGTGCTCGACGCGAAAGGCGGCGGCTATACCGTCGGGGTGCTAGTGCAATGCAACTACGGGTCGCGCGAGCAACTCCGCATCGCAGGCGTGAACGTGGGCCGCGAGATCCCCGAGCACACGGTCTGGAACGAGGATGTGGGCTCGATCATCGTAGTGCTGGCGACCGATGCTCCGCTCATTCCAACGCAACTGAAGCGCATCGCCCGGAAGATTTCGCTCGGGCTCGGCCGCGACGGCAGTTATTCGGGCGACGGCTCCGGCGACATCTTCATCGCCTTCTCCACTGCGAATCCCGGCGCCGTCGGCACCAAGGGATTGCACCAGCTCACCATGCTCCCCAATGATTCCTTGGACCCGCTTTTTCTGGCGACGGTGCAAGCCACTGAAGAGGCGGTGGTCAACGCCATGGTGGCCGCTGACACCATGACCGGGATCAACAATCACACCGTGATCGCCCTGCCCCACGACCGACTGCGCGAGGCCCTGAAAAAATATAATCGCCTGGAAAAGTGACACAAGGGTGCTCTACCCTTCTCGCGTTTTCCGCGAGAGGGTGGAGATTTTGATCTTTGATTTTGATCTTAGATTTTGATCTTAGAAGAATTTCTAGTGTTGCACCGAGCCCACCACATCGTTTTTCAGCAGACTGATTTCCACTCGTCCTCCGCTGATCGGCTTCGCCATGGTTCCATCCGCGCCAGCCACCGGCGCACTGCCCATGCTCAACACGTAAATCCGGTAGACCGGAATCTGATGGTTGAACACCAGATAGCGCACCACCGAGTCCGCCATCGTCTGCGAGCTCGCGATCGCAGCCTGACCATGGCCGGGAGAGAACCCGCGAACTTCAATGATGTAGTTGCGCTGGCCCTTCAGTGGAGCCGCCATCTGATCGAGCGCATCCTTCGACGCCTTGCTCAGAACGCTTTGGCCCGGCCGGAAACGAATTTCGGTCTGCCCGCTCCCTTGGTATTGATCAAGGTTGTCCACGATTTGCGCCGCGGTCGAAACCCGGTTCACGGCCTGGGTGGCAGCCGTCTGCGCCAACTGCGCCTTATTGGCCGCGTTGGCCGCATCCGCAGCATGCTGCTCCGCCAGGCTGACCTTCTCTGAGACCAGCTGAATCCCCTGCTGCGCGCGGGCGTCCACGTCCTTGATCATCCTGCTGTTTTCCGCGGTTATTTCATCGAGCTCATTGATCCGATCCCGGATCGGAGCCATCATCCGCTGCACATACTTCTTGCTGGCAAACGGGTGCACGATCAGATTCACCAGGTTGGGATCATCTCCATCCCAAAAGTCGGCGGGCTGGTTAGGGGCCAGCGGTTCTCGGACATCGCTCTGAGAGCCAATCCCGGCCGGCGGCGCGCCGGAACCTGAAGGAGCCTGCTGCGCGAAGCCCGGAACTGCCAATGCAACGCACAGGAACAACGCTAAGAATATCCAGTTTTTTTTCATTTTTCGACCTTCTTCCGAGTGGCAGTTTGGGGCTCCACTCCGGCGGCGTCTTTCGTGACCTTTTGATTGTGCCCCTAGCGGGCGAAACGCGCAAGCAAATCCTTGAGAAAACATTCCGGTGCCAAGCCGCCAAATCCCGCGCCCCGCAACGGTTTTGGCCGAAATACGGGCTTCAGATAATCCCACGGGCAGAATCAGGACTGCCTGCGAAAAAGCTTGGTATTCTTGCGATCTTTCTTGATCATCTTGCGCTGCGCTTTTTTTTGCGCCTTCAAATACTTCTTCATGGCTTTCTGCTGCTTTTTCGCCGCTTTGCGCGAGGCGCGGCTTTGGGAAGGAACTCTGGTCCGTGTTTGCGCGGAAGCCTGAACCGAGCTACCGACAGTCAAAATGCCGAGCAAGATCAGGACATAGATACTCAGTCTTTTCATAACGTCTCTGGAATCACGGCGTTAGCCTTGATTCTAACATCTGGCGGCGAGGCCCCCTCCCATCTCCCGACGTTTGAGCAGACCCAGGGACCAAATGAGAATCTTGACTTGGACTCAAGTACTTGAACTTAGAACGAAGATTTGACCGGGACTTGCACTCTTAGTCCTTGACCGCTTTGTCCGTGATCTCGAGCCCCTTGTCGATGATGGCAAACGCCTCCCGCAATTGCTGCTCGTTAATGCACAGCGGAGGGTTGGTGTAGAACGAGTTCCAGCGCACGATTGTGTACAGCCCCTGCTCGCGGAAGAAGCGGCCCAGCGCGCCCATCTCCTCGGAAGTGCCGTTAAACGGAGCCATCGGCTGCCGCGTCTTGCGGCTGCGCACCAGTTCGATGATGCCGAACAGACCAATCGACCGCACCGCCCCCACCGACGGATGTTTGGCCTGCAGCGCGGCGCTCAGATCTTTCATGATCGCGCCCATCTTCCTCGTGTTCTCGATGAGGTGGTCTTCCTCATAGACGCGAATCGTCGCCAGGGCCGCAGCGCAGCCCATGGGATGCGAGTTGTAAGTCAGCCCGCCGTAGAACACTTTGTCCTGGAAGTGCTGCGCAATGTGATGCCGCATCCCCACCGCTCCCAGCGGCAGATAGCTCGCAGTCAGCCCCTTGGCCATGCAGATCAGGTCTGGAACAACTTTCCAGTGGTCGATGGCAAACCACTCGCCGGTGCGTCCAAAACCGGCCATCACTTCGTCGGCGATCATCAGAATGCCGTACTTGTCGCAGAGTTTGCGCACACCTTCCATGTAGCCGTCCGGCGGAATGAGAATCCCGTTGGTGCCGACCACGGTTTCGAGGATGAATGCGGCGATCGTAGCCGGGCCCTCGAGTTGAATGGTCTCTTCGATCATCGCCAACGAGCTTTCGGCGGACTCCCAGCCACGTTCAATGCCGTGATAAGGATCGAGCACATGCACCACGCCCGGAATCCCCGGTTCCGCCGCCCAGCGTCGCGGATCGCCAGTCAGCGTGATGCTACCCCCAGTCGCTCCGTGGTAAGACCGGTAGCGCGCCATGATCTTGTGCCGTCCCGTGAAGAAACGGGAAATCTTGATCGCATTCTCATTGGCCTCGGCACCGCCGTTGGTGAAGAAAAATGTGTCGATGTCCCCGGGTGTGATTTCGGCGAGCTTTGCGCCTAGGCGGGCTCGCGGTTCGGTCGCCATGAAAGGATTCGCGTAAGCAAGCGTCTGCGCCTGTTCGTGAATCGCCTGGATGACTCTCTCGTCGCTATGGCCGATGTTGACCGACATTAGCTGGCTGTTGAAGTCGATGAAGCGTTTGCCCTCGGGCGTCCAGAAGTAGATGCCCTTGGCCTTGGCCACGGGGATAGGATCAACCTTCGATTGCGCCGACCACTCAAACAGCGTGTGCTTCTTGGTGAGATCAACAATTTCCTGCCCGGTCATAGATGGATTGGCAACGGTAGTAGTCATAAGATTCCTCGTTCTTAATTCATTGAGTAATTGGGGAATTCGGTAATTGAGTAATTGAAAACCGAAACCTTCATGGGACGCGGCGATACGATTTTAAATTCCTCAATTACTAAATTCACCAATTACCAAATTCTTCTAGAACTTTCTCGAATGCTCCTTCGCCCAGCGCTCGACGACAACTTTCTTGTCGGTATAAAACTCAATCGCGTCACGCCCCTGGCCGTGGAGGTCGCCGAAAAAGCTGTTCTTCCACCCGCTAAACGGGAAGTAAGCCATCGGCGCCGCAACTCCGATGTTGATGCCGATGTTGCCCGCGGGTGCTTCGTAACGAAAGCGGCGAGCGGCCGATCCACTGGACGTGAACAGAGACGCCTGGTTTCCGTAAGCACTGCGTTCGAGGAACGCCAGGGCTTCGTCCATGTTATCGGCGTGGACAAGGCTGAGCACGGGCCCAAAAATTTCGGTATCGGCGAGATCGCTCGTCGCCGGCACGTCATCGAGAATGGTGGGGTTCACGAAATTTCCAGACTCATATCTCGAAATCTTCGCGTTGCGGCCATCGACCAAAACCTTTGCGCCCTGCTTCTCACCAAGACCGATCAGCGATTCCACCCGTTCCTTGCTCTGCTGCGTAATCACGGGTCCCATCTGCACGCCGTCTTCGAGACCGTTGCCCACCCGCAGTTTCGAGGCGGCGTCGGCGATCGAATCGCGAAAAGTCTTCTGCGCTTCGCCGATTGTCACCGCAACCGAGACGGCGAGACAGCGTTGACCGGCGCAGCCGAAAGCACTGTCGCTGATGATTTGCGTCGCCATCGGCATGTCGGCGTCGGGAAGAACGACCACGTGATTCTTCGCTCCGCCCTGGCACTGGCAGCGCTTTCCCTGCTCGCCCGACCGCGCGTAGATGTAGCGCGCCACTGGAGTCGATCCAACAAAGCTGATAGCGCGCACTTTCGGATGATCGATCAGCGCGTCGACCACGGTCTTGCCCCCGTTCACAAGGCTCACGACGCCCTTCGGCAGGCCAGTCTTTTCGAGTAACTCGTAAACGTAGCGCATGGTCAAGGGCACGCGCTCGCTAGGTTTGAGAATGAACGTATTCCCGGTGGCGATTGCGTAGGGCAGATACCAGAACGCGATCATGCCCGGAAAATTGAAGGGCACGATGGAGGCGGTCACGCCGATAGGCTGGCGGATCATCATCTCGTCAATGCCGCGGGCCACGTCTTCGAGGTTGTAGCCCTGCATCATCATCGGAATGCCGCAAGCAACTTCGACGTTCTCAATCGCCCGGCGCATTTCGGCTTTGGCTTCGGTAAAAGTCTTTCCGTTTTCCGCTGTGATGATGCGGGCGATGTCATCGATGTGCTCTTCGAGCAGCATCTTCAGCTTGAACAGCGGCTGGATGCGGTCTTCCGGCGGCGTACGGCGCCACGCGGGAAACGCTGCGGCCGCGGCTTCGATCGCGACGTTGACTTCAGCCGCATCAGCAAGGGGAACGCTGGCCAGGACTTCGCCTGTGGCCGGGTTGACCACGTCTCGCCATTCGGAGGCGGACGAGTCAGTCCACTGGCCGTCGATGTAGTTCGTCAGCTTCAGTTTGACGATGGGAGGTGCGGCTACGCTCATGATGTTGCCTCTGCTATCGCGAAGAATGTTTGCACGCGACTCATGTGAGAGCTTTCTGAAAACCAGCAACTAATGATACAGCGAATAGAGATCCGTCGACTGCGGTTGCTTTCGCCCTTTTGGCGCGAAGCCAAATCTCGCTCAGGATGAGTATGACAAATCTCTAAACCAGCTGCGCTACTGCGCCCTTCTGGGCACTCACCGTAGCGATCGCGGACTCCAGCACGCCGAGTGCTTCGTCCATTTGTTCATCGGTGATCACCAGCGGCACCAGTACGCGGATCACGTTGGAGTACGATCCTGCCGTAATCGTGATCAGTCCGTGCTCGTAGCAATATTGTGTGATCTTCTTTGTGTCTTCCGCCGCGGGTGCCTTGGTTTCCTGCGATTGCACGAGTTCGATGGCTTGCATGCCGCCGAGGCCACGCACGTCGCCGATGATAGGCCAGCGGCTCTGCCACTCGCGGGCGCGCGTCTGGAAGCGGTCGCCGAGTTCGTTGGCGCGCTCGAGCAAATCGCCGCGCTCGAACAAGTCAAGCACTGCCAACGCTGCCGCGCAGGAGAGCGGATTGCCGGCAAACGTTCCGCCCAGGCCACCTGGGCCGGGTGCGTCCATGATCTCGGCGCGGCCGGTGACGGCGGCGAGCGGCAATCCCCCGCCCAGAGATTTTGCCGTCACGATGAGATCGGGTTCGATTCCGTAACGCTCGCTCGCAAACATTGCGCCCGTGCGCCCGAAGCCGGACTGGACTTCATCCGCAATGAACAGGATGCCATGCCTGTGGCACAAATCGATGAGGACCTTGAAGTAATCTGGCGGAGGCGCAACGAATCCACCTTCTCCGAGAACTGGCTCAGCCATCACCGCGGCAACCTCTTCGTTGGCCACCACGCGCTTGAACGTGTCTTCAAGATGGCGCGCGCAGTAAAGATCGCATGACGGATACTTCAAGTTGTAAGAGCAGCGATAACAATACGCAAACGGAACACGATAAACTTCCCCCGGAAACGGCGCGAAGCCCGCCTTGTAAGGATGTGTCTTACTGGTCAGCGCCAGCGTCATCATGGTGCGCCCGTGGAACGCGTCTTCGAAGGCGATGATGCCGGGACGCTTGGTGTAAACGCGCGCGATCTTCACCGCGTTCTCAACCGCCTCAGCACCGCTGTTGACGAAGATGGTTTTCTTCGCGAACTTCCCAGGCGTGACTTCGTTCATGCGCTCCGCCAGCCGCACGTAGCTCTCGTAGGGCGTAACCTGCACACAGGTGTGCAGGAAACGATCGAGCTGTTCTTTCACCGCGCCGACAACAGCTTCCTGGCGATGCCCGACGTTGAGGCAGCCAATACCTCCGGCGAAATCAAGATAGCGATTGCCGTCGACATCTTCCAGCCATGCGTCTTCTGCCTTGGCGACATAGATGGGCGTGCCATGAGAAAGCCCGCGGGGTACGGCTTTGGCGCGGCGCTCGGAAAGTGCTTTGGATTTCGGCCCGGGAATTTGCGTGCGTAATTGAATGATAGACATCTCAGTTCTCGTCTCAAACAAAATCAATCACTGGCAACTGACAACCGGCAACTGTTTTTAGTACCAGCCAATCGGCGCTTCGTTTAGGTTGATGTAGACCTGCTTGGTCTCTAGATATTCTTCAATGCCCCAGGGCCCGAGTTCACGCCCGAAACCAGATTGCTTGTAGCCTCCCCACGGCGCTTCGACGTACGTGGGTTGCATGTGATTCACCCAGACGATTCCGGCGCGCAGTGCCTTCACGGAGCGCATCGCCTTGAAAATGTCGCGCGTCCAGACCGCTGCTGCAAGACCGTACGGAGAATCGTTAGCAATTTTGAGCGCGTCTTTTTCGTCCTCGAACGGAATTACCGCGGCTACCGGGCCGAAGATTTCTTCTCTGGCGATGCGGGCGCTGTTGGTCACGTCGTAGAAAATTGTCGGCTGCACGTAGTAGCCCTTGGCGAAGTTGGCGGGGCGTCCGCCGCCGGAAGCGAGCTTGGCTTCCTTCTTGCCGATTTCCAGATACGAGTTCACGCGGTCATATTGCTCTTTGCTGACCAGCGGGCCCATCTTAGTCTCGCGTTCGAGCGGAGGACCAAGCTTGATCTTCTTAGCCTTCTCGGTCATCGCTTCGACAAACTTCTTGTAAATCGTCCTCTGCACCAAAATGCGGCTGCCTGCCGAGCAGACTTCGCCCTGATTGATGAACACACCAAACAGAGCGCCGTCGATGGCCGCTTCGAAATCGGCATCGGCGAAAAAGATGTTGGGCGACTTGCCGCCGAGTTCGAGAGTGACGCGCTTCACGGTATCGGCAGCCTGTTTGACGATGATCTTGCCGACGGAGGCACTGCCCGTGAAGGCAATCTTATTGACGTCGGGATGCTGAACGAGCGGAGCGCCGCAGGATTCGCCGAATCCGGTGATGACATTGACCACGCCTGGAGGCAGGCCGCAATCGGCAAAATGTTTCGCAAGTTCGAGAGCTGTGAGCGGCGTCTGCTCGGCAGGTTTGAGCACGCAGGTGCAGCCGGCGGCTAAGGCGGGCGCGAGCTTCCACGCGGCCATCAGCAGCGGATAATTCCACGGGACGATTTGTCCGGCAACACCGACTGGCTCTTTGAGCGTCAGACTCATCGCGTTGTCGGGCACTGGATTCACGTAACCGACAACTTTGGTGGAAAGTCCGCCGTAGTATTCGAAGCAGGTAGCGACGTCGTTCAAATCGAACTCGGCCTCGACGATGGGCTTGCCAGTGTTGCGGCATTCGAGTTCGGCGAGGGCGGGCAGGTTCTGACGGACTTTCTCGGCGAGGCGGAACAGGACGCGGCCTCGCTCCTGCGCGGTTGTGGTCGCCCACGGACCTTCTTCGAAAGCGGTCTTGGCGGCGGCAACGGCGCGGTTCACATCATCGGCAGAGGCGTCGGGAACCTGGGCGATCACTTCCTCGGTTGAGGGATCGTAGACCGGGAATGTCTTCGCGGACTTGCTTGCGACCCACTCGCCGTTGATAAACATCTGGTACGTTTTGATTTCAGTCTGAACTCCGCCGGGCATTGCTTCCTCCTGCTTACCTCAGGGCCTACTGTTTATTGCTCAGAGCGGCACGACTAAAGTCGTGCCCTTCCCAAGTTCTCGCAACGCCTTGCGGCGCCCATAGACGAAAAAGAAAAATGCGGCCAATCCTACGAAAAATAGAGTGCCGCCGAACATCCACAACTCATAGAACCACAGAGAAGTAATTTGCTGCGCCGGAAAAAATACCAGCGCAATGCCGAGGATTGTCGTCAGGAATCCGCTGGAACCGGCGAGAAAGAGCGTCGTCCGGCCGTACTGTCCTTTCGGGACTGGCTCAGTCACCGCGAACTTCACCAGCGCTCCAAACATGTAGACGAACGGAACCAGTTGCAGGACAACGGCCAAAGAGAGGAGCTTCTGAAACGTTTCCTGCACGCCCGCTCCGGCAAAATTCAGAATCACCAGAACCCCGGAGACGATTGCCTGCACGATCAGTGCGGCGTACGGAGTCGCGTACCGGGGATGGACCTTGCCGAGCCAGGACGGCATGTAGGAATCGAGGCCAGCGACGAATGGAATACGGGAACACCCGCCGATCCACGCTGAACCAATGCCGGCGATGGCCAGGCTGAGCATCAGCGCAAACGGAATGCTGATCCAGTTCATTCCAACACGGGCCGCCATCCCAGTCACGGCCTGAACCACGCCTTGCAGTACGTTGACATTCTTTCCCACGGCGATGAGCAAAGTCAGGGTCGCGGCGACGTAAAGGGTCCCGGATAGCAGCCCTCCCCACGCGACGGCCCCAGGAAGAGTGCGAGCGGGATCCTCGATCTCATCGCCCATGACGGACGCGAGTTCGAGACCGACCAGACCGAAGCAAATGACGCCGAAAGAATTGAGGACGAAGCGTGGATTGGCGGGAATCTTGAAATCAGCCGCCGTGATCCCACTGCCAAACCGCGACCAGATGACGACGCCTAGCCCCACGAGCACGCCGGCGGCGATAAAGGTCCCAATGGCACCCACGTTATTGATCCACTTCCCCACTCCGAGGCCGCGGATGTTGAGTAGAGTGAGCACTGCGAGTAGTGCGAGGGATACACAAGCAGCGAAAATCTTGTTGTCAGGGAGGCTCTCGTGGCCGGGGCCGAGCACATACACCGACACGCCGACAAAATACAGCATCACCGTCGGCACGTAGAGCATGTTATTGGTCCAGTAGCACCAGCCGGAAAGGAATCCGTGGAAGTCGCCGAAGACTTCTTTCGCCCAAAGGTATACGCCGCCTTCGCCAGGATAGCGGTGCGCAAGTTCAATGACCGCGATGCCCTGCGGAAAAAAGAACAAGACAAGCGAGATGATCCACAGCCAGATGGTGACGCCGCCATTGGCCGCGATGCTGGGAACGACGTTCAAGTTGAAAACTGCGACGACGAACAGCAGCACCAGATCGCGTCGCCCAAGGGCGCGGATCAGGTGCGGCTGGTCGGGTTGAGTCTTGGTGGACATGATCCGAGGCTAGGAGACAAGAGTCAGGGACCGGGCAGCATCCTTAAAACGACTGCAACTGATCGCTGGCCCCTGGCCCTGATCCCTGGTTTTAATGCGCGACAGCGACTGGCGCGCTACGCTCCTGCTGCGCTTTCGCCAGCGAAGCGGCGATGTCGTCGAACGCGGCCAGATGCTTTTCGATGTCCGCCTCGGTATGCTGCACCGAAATCGTCCACTGCTCGTCCCACCAGTAAGGCTGGGCCATCACACCCCGGTTCACCATCCCGAACCAGTAGTGACGCCAGAGATCGACATCGATCGCTTCCCAATCGCGGTAGTTCACGATCTCTTTCGGATAGAGCATCAGCGCGCCGTTCGCCCCAGCCTGCGCGATGTAGGCCTGCAAGCCAACTTTCGCGATGGTCTTGCGATAACCATCCGCCAGCGTCTTGCCGAGCTTGTCGACCTTGGCATAGTTCTCGCGAGTGAGAACTTCGCGGAACGTCGCCAACCCTGCAGCCATCGAAACTGGGTTCGTGTTGTAAGTGCCGCCGTGGAAAACCTTGTGTTCCGAGATCAAGTCCATCACTGACTTACTCGTACCGAATGCGGCCAGCGGCAAGCCGCCGCCAATCGACTTGGCCAGGCAGATCATGTCAGGATGAACGCCGAAGTACTCGCTGGCGCCGCCCCAGCCTAGCTTCGCGCCGGTTTTGACTTCGTCAAAAATCAGCAGCGCGCCGTACTTGTCGCAGATCTCACGCAGACCTTTCAGAAAGCCGGGCCGCGGAATGCAGAGGCCGACGTTCATCAGAATCGGCTCGAGAATAATCGCGGCAATCTCGCCGGGATTTTCTTTGAAGCGGAGTTCGACCGTGGCCAGATCGTTGAACGTCGCGATCTTTACGTTGGCGATGGCCGACTTTGGCACGCCCAGCCCGCCGGTCACAGCGGTCGGCGCGTGAATGTCTCCATAGTCCGGAGCGTGCGGCTTCACGCTGACCAGCGCGCTGTCGTGCAGCCCGTGATATGCGCCTTCAAACTTCACAATTTTGTCGCGTCCCGTGGCGGCGCGGGCGAGCCGAATCGCATGCATCGTGACTTCGGTTCCGCTGTTGCCGAAGCGGCACATCTCCACTGGAAAACGGGTGCAGATTTCCTCCGCCAGCTCCCATTCCATGTCATGCGGCATACCGAACATCGTGCCGGTGGAGAGCCGCTTCTCGACCGCCTTCATCACGGCAGGATGGCAGTGTCCGGCCATGAGTGCGCCGAAAGTCAGGTTGTGGTCGATGTATTCGTTGCCGTCGAGATCGCGGAACTTGCTGCCGCTGGCCTCTTTCACAAAGATCGGCCAGGGATCGTAAGCGCGATAGTTGCTGGCGACACCGAGAGGGATACGTTTAAGGTTTTTCTTGTGGGCTTCGGCGGATTTGGGCGTGCGCCGCTCGAAAGTGGCGATTTCCTTCTGTAGATCGGGATACATCGAATTACTCCGGGAATGCTCAGGCCGCGCCATTTCCGGAAAACCAGCGGGCCATTAGATTGCCGGGCGGTTGGAGCCGCCCGGGGTTGGTTCATTTCCTTGCTTCTACTACTTTACTCTTTCCGCTAGAAATAGAACTTCAAAGCAAACTGCATCAGGCGCGGATCCTTAACCTGAGTCACTTGGCCAAACTGCGAACCGTCGGTACTGTCGCCGTCAGGGTTATAGAACTGCGTGTGATTAAACACATTGAAGGTTTCCGCTCGAAACTCCATGTGCATGCGCTCGTTCAGTGGAATAAGCTTGACGACGGCAAAGTCGGTTTCGCTGATTCCCGGTCCACAGCAGAGAGTGCGTGGCGAGGTGCCGACACGGCCCAGCAAGCTTGGATCATAGCAACCGTACACCGCACCGGCCGTGCAGTTCACAATTCCGTTGCCTGGAGTAGGCGGCGTGGACGCGTTCTCGGTGAAGCTATTTTGGTTGAAATAGTAGTTTCCGCTGTTCTGTACGTGAAGCCTTTGCAATGGCGCGAGTTGGTCTGGTTCGCCCGGCAGTTCGAAATCGAAGCTGTTCATCAGCTCATTGTCGGCCTCAGAGGTGATGCGAATCGGAAATCCCGTCTGATAGGTCGTGATGCCCGAGACTGCCCAGTCATCGAGGAATTTCCCGGCCGCGCCGCTGTATCTCCTTGCCGGAATCTGCCAGAAATAACTAATGACGAAACGGTGCTTTGCGTCGAAGAGCGAGAGCGAGCGATTGTCGGCGCCAGGAATTGGGTTAAGAATTCCCTCAAAGCTCGACGCCTCGTCAATGGATTTGCTGAAGGTGTAAGCGGCGGTAAATTGCAAGCCGTGTGCAAATCGTTTCTCGAGCGAAGCCTGCAACGAGTTATAAGACGAGCCGGCAATGGTGTCCTGCGCAAAAATGCTGCTATATACCGGAATCCCATTGGCCGGACAGCCCGCGCTGGTCAAGGGATTACATTGTGGCGAAGAGTACGGACGCAGGCCGACAAAATTCAGCGTCTGGCCTGCCCCCGCGAGCGTGGTGCCGTTGGGCATATGGAAGTTGAAGCCGGTGGGCACGGTGACGGTGAAAGGCGCGTCCTCGCCAAACTGGGCGCACGTGCCGGCGCCGTCGAGCGTGTTGATGTCGAGGCAGGTCTGCGGGTTCGAGTAATTCACATCATGGGTTGCCAGCAGACGATGCCCCTGTGTTCCCACGTAGCCGATCTCCAGCTTCAGGTCGCTCGCCAGCTCGCGCTGGATGGTGAGGTTGTATTGAGCCGAATACTGCGAACGCATGTGCGGCTGGAAATCTCCGAACAGGTCGATCGGTTCGAATATCGCCCAATCCTGAGCGGTTCCGCGTTTAGGGTTGAGCACTCCGTTAAATGGATTCAGATAGGTGGTCGCGCCGTCCTGGCCAAGAAATGGCTGGTTAAACTGCGTCTCATAGACGAAGGTGCTGCCGCCAAACGGGGGCTCGGCGCCGAACTGCTCCAGCACAAGCTGCTCGACCGGGTTATAGAAGAGTCCCCAACCAGCGCGAATGCTGGTCTTGCCGGAACTGCCCGGACTCCAGGCAATGCCGATCCGAGGAGCAAACGCTTTGTAATAGGTTTGAGTCATCCCGGGAGGAATACCGGCGTCGCCGGGAACGACTAATCCGACCGCGCTTTGCGACGTACAATCGGTGTTCGGACCACCGCAAGGGTAGATCGTCGAATTCTGTCCGGGGCGGAACGTCTCGACGTGCTGCGCGATATCCGCCAAGGGAGTATTCAATTCCCATCGCAGCCCGTAGTTCAGAGTCAGATTCGGCTTTATCTTCCAGCTATCCTGAGCGTACAGATAGAAGCCCGTGTTGCGGACATATTCGACTTGCGCCGAACCTTGTCCGAATTGATCGGGAACGCCCAACAGAAAATTCGGATACAGGTTGTTCGCGCCAACATCGTTCGGACCGCCGCCGTAGTAAGAGAATGTTCCGTTCACGTTGTAGTACAGAAATTGATTAAACTGCTGGCGACGAACGTCCACGCCAAACTTAAACGTGTGGTCGCCCGAGACCTTGGTCAGGTTATCCGCCCACTGGAAAGAATTCCCCGTCTGCGGAAGTTCGCCTTCTGCATCGTTGCCAAGCGAGAATCCGCCCGCAACCGAGATCGAAGGAAGACCCTCGCGGTTGGGGCCGAGAAACGGATGGATGCCGAAGACGTTACCCGGAACGTCGCCATAGAAACATGGAGGCGTGCCGGTAACGCCGGTAAGCCACGAGGGAGCGGTCGGGCAGGAATTTTGCACCAGTTCGGTATTTTCCGGATGCTGGAATGTCTGTTGGCCCTCGCGGTTGTAATTGAAGCGAAACTCATTCACCACGTTATTGCTGATCGTCCAGGTGTGCGAGATGTTCCACTGCTGGAAACGTTCCGCGACAATACTCCCAAAGCCCGGAACATTGGCGCCGGTCAGTTCGAAGTTCGCGAAGGGCTGAACGGTGCGGTCGTCGTTGAAATAATAATAAATGCTCAGGTTCTGCTTGTCGGTCAGGCGGTGGTCAACCTTAACCGTGAACTGGTCGCCGCGTACGGGCTCTGTAGGAACAGTGCTGATCAGAGAGCCATCGTTGGGCGGGGTGGGAACAAACTGCAATAGATCAACCGCAGTCGAATCCATGCAGGCGAGCGGAATCTGGCTATTCGGAAAGATGCTGGCGTAGGCCGCACCGTCCGCGATCGTTCCGCCGCCGATGGCGGTAGTGGCCGCCTGGCAGCCGGGGCGGTTTGTCAGAATCGACGAGTTGGTCAGCGTCCCGGCGAATGATCCCGCAGGGTTCACATCGGAAAAGTCCGAGACAATCTGTCCATTCACCGTATTGGTGGGAGTTGGGGTCTCCTGGGAACTGGGTACGGTCACTGCGGGAGAAACGATGCCCTGCCGGATTCGGCGACCTTCATACGAAGCGAAGAAAAATGTTCTATCCTTCACAATCGGGCCACCAAACGTGCCCCCAAACTGGTTTTGGTTGAACTGGGGCTTTTCGCAAGGAAGGCCTTCGACACCGGTCAGGCAGTAATTGTTGGCGTTCAGTACTTTGTTACGGAAGAATTCGTAAGTACTGCCATGCCACTGGTTCGTTCCTGACTTGGTGACTACATTGACGACCGAACCCGAGTTGCGCCCATATTCCGCGTCGAACGTATTAGTGAGCACGCGGAATTCCTGAATGCTGTCAGGCGAGGGTTGCACTGTCGGAAGGTTGACGAAGAGATCGTTGGCATCGCCGCCATTGACGCTGAAATTGTTGGCGCGCCCGCGACCGCCATTCACCGAAACGGCGCCCGGACTGTCGCTGCCATAAATCAGTGTATTGCTGGAGCCGACAGTGGACATGACTCCGGGCTGCAGTTGCAGAAGCTGGTAGGTATCACGCGAGTTGAGCGGCAAATTCGCGACCTGCCGGGAATCCATCACCGCGCCCAGCTGAGTACTCGTGGTATCGACCAGCGGCGCTTCCGAAGTCACGTCGATAACTTCCTGCGTGGCGCCCAATTGCATCGTCATGTTGAGCGTGATGACCTGGTTGAGATCGAGGCTCACTCCATGGCGAATACCTTTCTTGAAGCCAGTCAACTCGAAGGTGATTGTGTAGACGCCCACTGGAACTTCAGGGAAAACATAGTCCCCGCTTTCATTGGTTTCGGTATCGCGGTTTACTCCGGTCGCGTCGTTGGTAGCAACGACCTTGACGTGGCCGACGACGGCGCCGCTGGGGTCTGAGATCCGGCCCAGAATACGTCCGCCCGTGCCCTGAGCTGTCAGCAGCGTAGGAACGAAGAAACAGACGGCAAGGACCAGACATGCCTTTTTTAGCCCGGCCATTTTCACGCAGGCCACATCCAGACACGGCTTCGACGCGCGGGGTCGCGGTGAGATCATGGAGCCTCCAGACACCTTCGGGAGAGTTTGCGTTTTCTTGAAAGCGACTGCTTGTGTCCTGCCACAACCTTGCTATAATCCCGCAAGGTTAGAGAAGCCGGATGGGGCCTGTCAAGGACAAAAAAACGCGTCCTTCCCATAGAAATTTTTAATCGCGAGCCTGAATCCCATCCTGTTATGGATAACCAACTTGGTAACGGATTTAGGATAACCACCGGCATGGCTGAACGACTCTTGAAGATCGGGGATGTGGCGCGAAGGGTCGGTGTATCTCCGTCGGTCATCCGTTCGTGGGAGAGTCTCGGGCTGGCGCGTCCGCGACGCACCGAAAGCAAGTACCGGCTCTACACCGCCGAAGATGTGAAGCTGCTGAAGCGGGCTCGCTTCCTGCGCAAAGTGCGCGGGCTGAACGCCGCCGCAATTGTTCAGTTGTTGAGGCGCGAGGGCAAGGTGCGTCCAGCGGCAGACGGCAGTGCCAGCGCGATAGGCGGGCATCTGCGGCAGTTGCGGGCACGACGGAGGCTGTCGCTCGCCCAGGTAGCTCAGGCCGTCGGAGTCTCCGTAGGATTTCTCAGCGCGCTGGAGCGTTCTCAAATGAGCGGGTCGGTCGGAACGCTGCGCAAACTCGCGCGTTTCTACAAGACAAATATCCTCGATTTCTTTGACGCGAGCGGGGCCAGCAGCCGTCAAGTGCGTCCAGCGGACCGCAAAGTGCTCGAAGCAGGTGAAGGCGTGCGCATGGAACTGCTGGCGTGGGGCAATACCGTCATGGAACCGCATCTGTTCCGCATCGCGCCCGAAGCGGGCAGCGGCGACCCTTACACCCACGAGGGAGAAGAATTCATTTATGTGTTGCGCGGAGACCTCGAGATCGCCGTCGACGGCGAAGCCTACCGCCTGAAACCGGGCGACAGCTTTTATTTTGAAAGTGCGACCCCGCATCGCTGGAAGAATCCGGGCCGCAAAGAGACCTGGGTTCTGTGGGTCAACACTCCGCCCACCTTCTAGGAGGAACATGATCTCGAAAGGCGCGAACTCGCAACGCCAGAAGTGGCAAGGGTTGAAAAGATGGCTCCGCTTGCTTCCGTTGCTGGCAGTGCTCCTGTGCGCGGGTTCGTGCTCGAAGAAGACGCCCACGCTCAATCTCCTAGTCTGGGAAGGCTACGCCGACCCTTCATTCATTCAGGCCTTCGAAGAGCAGAACCATTGCAAGGTTTCCGCCTCGTACATGGGGTCGAGCGATGAACTGGTGGCCAAGCTGCGCGGCGGCAGCGCGGGAAATTACGACGTAATTTCTCCCTCGAGCGATGTAGCGACATCCATCGCAACGTCAGGGTTAGCAGCTCCGCTCGACCTGTCGAAAATTCCCAGCTACAGCCAACTTTCTCCGCAGCTGACTTCCTTGCCGCTGGTGCGCGCCAACGGCCTGGTCTACGGTGTGCCCTTCATGTGGGGCCCGGACCCAATCATTTACGACACCACCGCCTTCGTGCAGCCGCCAGATTCCTGGAACATCCTGTGGGATCCGAAATACAAAGGAAAGGTTTCGGTGTGGGACGACCTGTCGACGGTCTACATGGCCGCTCAGGTTCTCGGCTACGACAAACCCGATCCGTCACGACTTTATAACCTGACCGACGAGCAACTGGAGGCGGTAAAGAAAAAACTTCTCGAGTTGAAACCAAACGTCCGCAAGATGTGGGCAACGGGCGGTGAGCTGACGAATTTGTTTGAGAGCCACGAAATCGTCATCGCCATGGGCTGGCCGCTCAACACGGCCGACCTGAGGAAGGCTGGCTTCCCGGCCGGCGAAACCATCCCAAAAGAGGGCACCACGGGCTGGATTGATCACCTGATGATTACAGCGGGCAGCGAAAACAAAGAACTCGCGCACAAATTTCTGGAGTATATGGTCGAAGCCAAGACGCAAATGCGGGTGACGGACAAGACTCATTACGTTCCGGCAAACCCGCAGGCCGGGCAATTTATGACTCAGGAGGAAGTGAAGACGCTGCATCTGGACGACGTGGAGAGCTACCAGAAGCGTTTGAACTTCTGGCAGAACGTGCCCCGACGCGCCAAGTACACCGAGATTTGGAATGACGTAAAAGCAGCGCAGTAATGCGATGCAAGCCCCGGAGGGGCGTCCGAGAATAGCCCAGCGCTCCAGCGCTGGGTCAAGCCGAACGACTAACAACTCGTCCCGGAGGGACGACTGAGATGCAACTCCGACATCAGTTTGAAGAAACATCAAAGCCTCTATGCCTTCTCTAGACGCTCTCTCCAATGCGGACGCCACCGATAAGAGCGCGAATCCCACTCTGCTCAGCATCCGGAATGTAGCCAAGAACTTCGGCCGCAATCCCGTGCTGCGCGATGTTTCCCTGGAAATTGCCGAGGGCGAATTTCTCACTATCCTTGGAGAGAGTGGTTCAGGAAAAACCACGCTGCTCCGCATCATCGCGGGATTCGAGACCGCGAGTTCAGGCGAACTTTGGATGGGGACCGAGCGTCTCGATCACAAGCCACCCTACCGCCGCCGCGTCAACACCGTATTCCAAAACTATGCTTTGTTTCCGCATCTCACCGTCGAGGAAAACGTAGGCTACGGGTTGCGCGTGGCCAAGCGCCCCTCCGCAGAAATTGCGCAGCAAGTGGCCGAAGCGCTCGACAAAGTAAAGATGACGGCGCATGCAAAAAAGAAGCCGTCCAAGATCAGCGGCGGCCAGCAACAGCGAGTGGCGCTGGCGCGCGCGCTGGTCAACCGCCCGCGACTGCTGCTGCTGGATGAGCCGCTCTCCGCGCTGGATGCCAACCTCCGAAGGCAGATGCAAGTGGAACTGAAATCGCTGCAGCGCGAGGTCGGCATTGCATTTGTCTTCGTTACCCACGATCAGGAAGAAGCGATGGTCATGTCGGATCGCATCGCTCTGCTGCGTTCCGGCGAACTGGAGCAGGTCGCCACCCCGCGCGAGATTTACAACCGCCCGGCAACCGCTTATGTCGCGCAGTTTATCGGCCACACGAATCTGCTGAAGGGCGAAGTGGAGGGCGGCGTGGTACGGTGCACGTCGCTGGCGTGGCCGGTTTCTCTTCCCGATGGACCGGTCCTTTTCTCATTGCGGCCGGAGCATATTCGACTGGCGAGCGCGGACTCGGCACGCAGTTCGGACGACGAGACTGTTCGCGTTCGTGGCCGAGTTCTGCATCAGGCATTTCACGGGGCAACAGAATTGATCCGCGTGGAATGTGGCAACGGGCTAACCCTCGTCGTGCGGACGGCCAGCGGACGCGGAGCATCGAACGGGGCGCATCAAGAAGTTGAACTCGAGTTTTCCGCTGCCGACGCAGTACTGGTGCGCGAATCTCCCGAAAGAAACTAAAGGAATGACGAATTAATGTTTTCCCGCGCCTACAAAACGGTCGTGACTCTGCCGCCACTGCTGTGGGTCACAGTGTTTCTGCTGCTGCCTTACTTGCTGATGTTCTGCTACAGCTTCTGGTCGGTCTCGCCGCAGCAAGTCATTGTGCATTCATGGAATCTCGAGAACTATAAGGATCTGTTGCGGAAGGCGGTCTACTGGCAGACCCTGTTGCGCTCCATGTGGATCGCGGCACGCGTCATGCTGTTCTCTCTGCTGCTCGGCTATCCTCTGGCATATTTTCTTTCGTTCTATGGGGGCAAGAGGAAAGACCTTCTCTATCAGATGGTGATTATTCCGCTCTGGGTCAGTTATCTGGTGCGGGCTTATGCGTGGAAGACGATCCTCGGTTCCGATGGCGTACTCAACACGCTGCTGCAATATGTCCATCTGACCAAGCATCCACTCGATTTTCTGCTCTACAGCCCGTTCGCCGTGGTGCTTACGCTCACCCATATCTACACACCATTCACGATTCTACCGATTTACGCGGCGCTGGAGCATATTCCGCGCAATCTGGTCGAGGCCTCGCATGATCTCGGCGCGACCCCGGCACAGACGTTCTGGAAAGTCATTTTCCCGCTGTCGATTCCCGGCGTAGTTGCCGGAGCCACCTTCGCCTTCGTCCTAAGCCTGGGAGACTTCCTCGCGCCGCTGTTGCTCGGCGGCCCGAGCGGCATCATGATTTCCAATATCGTGGTCAGCCTGTTCGGCGCGGCTTACAACTGGCCGTTGGGCGCGGCTATTTCTCTGGGGATGCTCGTAATCGTGGTGAGCCTGCTCTTCTTATCGGAGCGACTGGAAAAGAAATGGAGTTTCTCGTGAGCGGGAACGCCGACCACACCCCTCACTCTGGCTGGTTGCTGCTTCACGCCGCCGCGGTGTTTGCATTCCTCTATCTGCCGATTGCGGTGCTAATTCTTTATTCCTTCAACGGACAAGGCGTCGGCGGATTCCCTCCGCATCACCTCACGTTCGACTGGTACCGCATCCTCTTTAACGACGGACCGATCTGGGATTCCGTCCTGAACAGCCTCCAGGTAGCCTTTGCGGCGATGGCCATCTCGCTGATGCTCGGCATCCCGGCAGCCCTCGCACTCGACCGCGCGCAGTTTCCCGGCAAGGCGCTGTTCCGCCGCCTGGTGCTGCTGCCTCTGATTCTTCCCGGCATCATCACCGGCCTTTCGCTCTCCATGCTGTTCCACGTGATAAGCCTGAGGCTCAGCCTGATGACGATTATCCTCGGCCATGGCACGGCCTTAATCTCGGTTGCAACCACCGAAGTGTTCGCCGGCCTGCAAAAACTCGACCGCGCACAGGAAGAAGCGTCGCTCGACCTGGGAGCGAACTACTGGCAAACCTTCTGGCGCGTAACGATGCCGAACCTGAAGCTCTCAATCATCGGCGCGGCGCTACTGATCTTCACGCTCTCGATGGATGAGATCGCGGTCAGCTTCTTCCTCATCGGCCGCGACAACACGCTCCCGCTCGAAATCTGGGGCCGCCTGCGCCGCGGCATCACCCCGGAAATCAACGCCGTCTCGACCATCATCTTTGTGTTTTCGCTGGTGACGATCGTGGTCTGGTATCGGCTGCGCATGAGGGCGGAGGGGACTGCAGACACTCGCGGTCCAAATTGAAGATCAATAACCACAAAGGACACGAAGTACCCCGAAGGAAAACACTTGCTTGGGGCTCCTTGGTGCTACTTCGTGTCCTTCGTGGTTAACGCTCTCCCATTCAGAGTCAGGCGCGTCCACTACCGTCTTTCGTGGTGATTTCGCTCTCCTCATAGTAAAGTGGTAGTACACCATATTTCTGGAAGGATCCTTTTTGAGTTCAGGCATTCGCAACATCGCTATCATCGCCCACGTCGACCACGGCAAGACCACGCTGGTGGACGCCATGCTGCAACAAAGCGGGACATTCCGCTCCAACGAGCACCACGTCGAACGGGTCATGGACTCGAACGAACTGGAGCGCGAACGCGGCATCACCATCCTCGCCAAGAACACCGCGATTTTCTATCACGACATAAAAATCAACATCGTCGACACCCCCGGCCACAGCGACTTCGGCGGCGAAGTCGAACGCGCCCTCAAAATGGTCGACGGCGTCATGCTGCTGGTGGATGCCAGCGAAGGTCCACTGCCGCAGACGCGCTACGTGCTGAGCAAGGCGCTGGAGGCCAAGCTGCCGCCGATTGTCGTCATCAACAAGATCGACCGCGCCGACGCGCGCCCGCAGGAAGTGCTGAACGAAATCTACGACCTGTTCATTGATCTCGACGCCAAAGAAGATCAGATCGACTTCCCCGTGCTCTACACCAACGCCAAGATCGGCACGGCGTCGACCGACATCAAAGGCGGAGGCGAAGACCTTCGTCCGCTGTTCGACGCAATCGTCAAGACGATCCCTCACCCCAAGGGCGACCCCGCCGGTCCGCTGCAAATCCTGGTCGCGAATCTCGACTACAGCGACTATCTAGGACGACTCGCGATTGCGCGCGTTTTCAACGGCACCATGCGTACCGGCGAGGAAGTCGGCATCGCCCGCCTCGATGGAACGCTGCACAAAACCAAAATCACCAAGCTATTTTCATTCTCCGGCCTGAAGCGCACCGACATCACCGAAACCACGCTCGGCGACATCATCGCGGTCGCGGGCGTCGAGGGCATCACTATTGGCGAGACCATCACCGACGCGGAGAACCCGTCCCCTCTGCCGCACATCGCCATCGACGAGCCCACCATCGCCATGCTGTTCACGGTGAATACCTCGCCCTTCGCGGGAAAAGACGGCCAGTACGTCACGTCGCGTAACTTGCGCGACCGCCTGCAAAAGGAATTGCTCACCAACGTTTCTCTCCGCGTCGAAGACACCGGCACCACCGATTCATTCAAGGTACTCGGTCGCGGCGAGCTCCAGCTTTCCATCCTGATCGAGATGATGCGCCGCGAAGGTTATGAGCTTATGGTGGGCAAGCCCGAGATCGTCACCAAACGCATCGACGGCAAGCTGATGGAACCGGTCGAGCATCTCACGGTCGACGTGCCCGAAGATTTCGTCGGCGTAGTCATGGAGCAACTCGGATCGCGCAAGGGCGAAGTCACCAACATGCACAACCACGGCTACGGCCGCGTGCGCATCGAGTTCCGCGTACCCAGCCGGGGATTGATTGGCCTGCGCGGCCAGTTGCTCACCGACACGCGCGGAACCATCGTCATGAACGCGCTGTTCGATGGATATACGGAATGGCAGGGCGACATCCCTCATCGGCTCACGGGCGCGCTGATCGCCGATCGCAACGGCGTGTCAACGGCCTATGCGCTCTGGGGATTGCAAGAGCGCGGCGAGCTTTTCGTCGGGCCGGGAATTGACTTATACGAAGGCATGATCATTGGCGAAAACGCCAAAGACACCGACCTCGACGTAAATGCCGTGCGCGAGAAAAAGTTGACCAACATGCGCGCGTCCACCGCGGATGAAGCCATTCGCCTCGTGCCCTTCCGGCCGTTGAATCTGGAGCAGGCCATCGAATTCATTGCCGACGACGAGTTCGTGGAAATCACACCCAAATCACTGCGCCTGCGCAAGAAAACATTGCAATCGAATCAGCGCAAGAAAAGGTCGTTCGCAACTGTCGAAGAATCGTAAAGCCGTTTCGAAAGTACGGTGCAAGCCGGACTCGCTCCCGCCCGGGGGCAAGAAGCGTGCGAAAGCTGAGTCTGCTCTGCGCATGTTCCTGGTTCCCTGCAGCTGCGGCATGACCTTCGCTGTAGCTCAGAACTACGATCATCAAGGAACGGCTTGGGGGCGTTATCTGCCCTGTCCCGGCTGCGGCAAGCGCCACGATCCCAAGAACCGCCTCCTGCAAATGGGATTCCACGCCGAAGGCTACTGGAAAGTGGACGAGTGCTAGAGCGTCCGTGCCTCTCATTTTGAGATCAGTTACAAGCCGTGTTTTAACCAGCCGTTTCCGGAAAACCTGCTATACTGCTGGCCGCATTCGATCTGTTCGCCAGCTCCGGTCTCGATTTTCAGGAACGGCCCTCCCGACCTGCCAAGTCCCGCCGAATTGCTCGCACTTTCGACAGCTCAATGCAGAGGCAGACGCGTGAAGAATATTTTCGTGGGCAACCTGAGCTTCAACACCAACGAAGACGAGCTCCGGCAGCTGTTTGAGCCTTTCGGGCAAGTCGACCGGGTAAGCATCATGACAGACCGCGACACCGGACGCTCCCGCGGTTTCGGCTTCGTGGAAATGGCCAGCAACGAAGACGGCGAGAAAGCGATCACGGCCCTGAACGGCTCTTCCGTCGGCGGACGCACCGTCAACGTGAACGAAGCCCGCCCCAAGACTGAACGCAGCGGCGGAGGCGGCGGTGGTGGTGGACGCGACCGCGGAGATCGCGGCGGCCGGGGCGGCGGTGGTGGCGGCGGCCGACGCGACCGCTACTAGCCAGGAATTCTCCTTAGCTCGTTGGCTGGTTATTCCGAGAGAGCTTTCTTTGCACAAGGCCCGGCAGGATTGGCTTTAATGTGGGGACAGCCGCCCTCGGCTGTCCGTCGAGCAACGCTCGGCATGAGTTTGACTTTCTCGGTTTTGTCGGTGCGGTTTCGAGTCTGCGCGATATCAGAAGACAGTCGATTTCCTGCCATTGAAGCGTTTTCCCCTGCCCGTGTAGACTGTATACACCCGTGCGCGCCCGTAGCTCAGCTGGATAGAGCGGTTGCCTCCGGAGCAACAGGTCGGGAGTTCGAATCTCTCCGGGCGCACCAGATCCTTCCTTACCACCACGCCAGGAAAAATCACTGAGAACTTAAGAGGTCCTCTGCGTGTGCTTCCGCCGAAAGCCATCACGGGGTGAGCTTGCACATTACCCCGCAGCCTGGATTCTGGCGCAGCCGATCTTCGTTGTCGCACTAAACGTTTAACGTACCAGTCGCAACGCTAGGACTTCGCCGTCGGGAATGGTCAAACGTGTCCGAGTGGTAACGCGGCTAACGATGTCTTCAGCGCAATCCCCATACAAGGTGTGTAACGTGCTGCGCCAGCCTGCCAGTTCGCCACGGGCGAACTCCGTCTCCATCCCCTTGGGGTCTTTCTGGTGCTCATCATGGAAACTCTTCAGCAGAAATTCGCCCTGTTCTACCAAACGATTGATAGTTTCTGCATTTTGAAGCGCGAGGCGCATGACTGCCCTCCTGGGGCGCGATCAAGCGCATTAGTTGATTAGCCGAGAAGGCGGATGTAACTCCGCCTCCTCGGTCCAAAAGGCTCAGAGTATCCTTTACGCGGTTACGAGTTCGCGCTGGTGCAAGGTCGAGGTGACGACGTCAGAGGTGTGAACCTGGGGCGTTCCCTCGATAAATCTCGCCAGCGTCTTCAACACTTGCGGGTACAGGCTGGCGTTGTAGTTGTCGGCATCTTTCTTGCTTTCCCACAGACTGATCACGGTCACGTCCGCTGCTCCGGGAGTGGCGAGAGTGATTTCGTCCTTGAAGCCATTCTGCTTACGAAGCAAAGGTAGGACGTCTTTTTCAAAAGTTCGCGTGTAATCGGACAACGTATTCGACTTCAGATGGAAAGACACATTGCGTGCAAACATATAGGCAACCTCCTAAGGGTTGTAGTGGCTAAGAGGAAAGAACTTCAGATGGGCTGACTTAGTTTCAGGAAACCTGAAAGAGGAGAAGGATGCTCGCTCGCTGCAACACGGTGCATGTCAGTGGCCCTCTGGCTCGACACGCAACTCGTTGCTTGCAAAGCAGATTCGATGCGAGGGAGTCTGGTCCGTCGTGTACCTTTGGCGGAAAGCGAGCAAGAACGGGAACCAATGGCGGAGAAGGTCGTTGAACAATTGCTCTTGAACGATTCCTCAAGAATCTCCGCCGGGACCGCTGGGCGCGCCGCATTCTTTCCACAGCTTCTCCCAATTCCAGAGCCCGGACGTCACCGCAATCGGCAACGGGAATCCGAGCTGATGCGCGAGCATACACACTTGGCCGCGATGGTGAGCTTCGTGCGTCACCATATAGCACACCATTTCCGGGCCAACCGGCCAGGGCCGAGCCCAGCCGTCCCGAAGAAATTTATCGACGACAAACTCATTGACGCGGGACTTATCGACGCGGCCCTCACCCTCGCCACCACCGAGCGCTTCCGCCAGCATCTCCTCGCAGCGAGCGGCGCTTTCAGCCAATGCCGCGCGGGCCTGTTGCGGCGTGCAGTGCGCGCGGTTGAGCTGGGTTGGAATCTTTAAGTGCGGAGCAGTAAGCCGAACCCACTTGCAGCGCATATTGTGCATGTGCGTGAAAATCGCTCCGATGCTGCGGACATTGTTCGGTGCCTTCGCTTTCCACGCGGCTGGGTCCAGATGTTCGATCAAAATCTGGTTCATGCGCTCATTGGCAGCGAACATTCGGACAGCGGACCGCCCAAGTGGAGTGCGAACTCTCGGTGGGTCAATCTTAAGTTTGGACGGTTTAGGCTGGTGATGCTCGCTTTGACGAACCTTCTCTCGGTGAACCTGTGCTTGACGCGTGGTCACGGATCCACTCCTTGACCTAATAATACTTCGCAGCTTTCAGCAAACGTTGTCGAGGACAGAGCTTATTGAGAAGCGTGCGAAGTGGGCACGCTGGCGTGCTCATAGTCGGTGGCCTTGGGACGGCCCTCCACCAGGCGCATGGTATCGACGATCGTCTGGATTACCGGTTCGTTTCCGACGGCCGTGTTGAGCATGAGGTGGTAGAGAGAGCGCGTGGGCCAGTCGGCGTTGAAATAATGTTTCACGTAAGCCATGCGTTCGCGATCGATGGAATCTACCAGCTCCGCGGCCTCTTCCTCGGTGTGCCCTTCCGCCATGGTGCGGCGGATTTTCTCGGCGCGCGGAGCGTACAGAAATACATGGAACGCCTCCGGATTCTCACGCAGGAAAAATGGCGCGCCCCGGCCCACCACGACGGCATTGCCTTCGTGTCCAATCTTGTTCATTGTCTCCTGCATCATTTCCATCATGCAGTCGGTGTCGAACACCTGATTGCCCAGAGATCCGGAATTGCGTTCGTAGCTGCCGCGCCAAAAGGATTTCGCCAGCCGATGCAAACGGCTGTCCATCCGTTCGTCACAGCGCCGGACCGTCGATTGATCAACCTTCGCCAGGCGGGCAATTTCTTCGGTGAGCTGCTGGTCCCAGAGCTTCCAGCCGAGATGATCGGCCAGTTGAGCGGCAATGGCGCCTGCGCCGCAGCCATACTCGCGTTCGATCGTAACCAGATGGAACATACTGAAGGCCCCAAACTAAATTGCCACAGACCGAATTGCCCCTCTCCGAATTAGCCAGGCAGGGCGATGCCTAGTGTACTGCCATTCCGCCGCCCGGCTTGGTTTTTTTCATCAAAAAGACCATTGGGACCATGGCCAGAATGGCGACCCCGAGAAACCAGAAGCAATCGATGTAAGACAGCATCGCCGCCTGCCGGGCAATCGCACCCTGCAGAATGGCGTAAGGCACGGCTGAAGTTCCGGGCGGGCCAGCGCCGTGAGCCTGTGCCATTAGGCCAAGCGCTTTTAATCGCGCCTGCAGCGTCGGGCTGGTTGCACTCAAATGGCTCGACAAATAGGTCAGATGGGCCTGGCTGCGCCGGTCGAGCATGGTAGTGACCAGGGAAATCCCGACACTTCCGCCCATGTTGCGCGCCAGATTCATCAGGCCGGAAGCAGCGTTGTTCTTGTCGCGCGGCAGGAACGCGTACGCCGCCGTGTTGATGGGGACGAACAGGAACGCCATGCCCACCGCCTGGAAGACGCGTGCCATCACGGCGGTGCGAAAATCGATTTCCAGGTCAAAGTTGGTCATGTGAAACAACGAAGCGGACAGCACGATCAAGCCGAACAGCAGCAACCAGCGCGGGCTGTAGCGCGATAAGAGAAATCCCACCAGAGGCAACAGCAGCATGATGGTAAATCCGCCGGGCATGAGAGCCATTCCGGCTTGCTGGGCGCTGTAGCCGAGCAAAGTCTGCATAAATAACGGCAGCAGCAAAGTGCTGCCCAGCAGCGCGAATCCCAGCATGAACATCAGCAGGTTCGAGACCGCGAAGGTGCGGTCGCGAAACAAATGCAGATCGATGATCGGATCCTTGTGTCTCCATTCCCATATGACGACGAAGATCAGCGCAGCCGCGGCAATCGTGGTGAGAATCACAATGAAGTGAGACTCGAACCAGTCGTCCCGCTGGCCTTTGTCGAGCACGATCTGCAGCGCCCCAAGTCCGAGCGCAACGAAACCGAGGCCGACGTAGTCGATTTTCGTTTCGCTGAGCTTGCGGCGCTTGAAATACGGCGGATCCTGAATCAGGCGCGAAGTCAGCAGGATGGAGAGAATCCCGACTGGAATGTTGATGAAGAAAATCCAGCGCCAGCTGAAATTATCGGTAATCCAACCGCCCAGAGTCGGACCAATCGCTGGCGCTGTGACTACAGCAATGCCGTAGACGGCGAATGCCATTCCACGCTTGGCGGGCGGAAAAGTATCGGCCAGAATGGCTTGCTCGCTGGGCTGCAACCCGCCGCCGCCGGCGCCCTGCAGGATGCGGCAAACAATCAGCGTCGCCAGGTTCGGCGCCAGTCCGCACATAAACGAACTAATGGTGAACAGGGCCACGCAGCCCATGTAGAAATTCTTGCGGCCAATAATCGATGAGAGCCAACCGCTCAGCGGAAGTACGATGGCGTTAGAAACGAGATAAGAAGTCAGCACCCAGGTGCTTTCGTCCTGACCAGCCGAGAGGCTTCCGGCAATGTGCGGCAGAGCAACGTTTGCGATGGAAGTGTCGAGCACCTCCATAAACGTTGCCAGGGTAACCGCGATCGCAATGATCCACGGATTCACTGCGGGACGCCAGACGGCGTCGGCCTGATTCAACGTTGCGGTGGCCGCGCTCATCTAGCGAATCCAGACCTTCGGCGTGACCGACATTCCGGGACGCAATTGATGGTCATTGTTCGAACCGGAATCGAGCACGATCTTGACCGGAAAGCGCTGCACAACTTTCACGTAGTTTCCGGTCGCATTTTCCGGAGGCAAAAGGCTGAACAAGGCGCCACTGCCTGCGGCAAAGCTGTCGACCTTGCCATTGTAAGTACGGCCGTTAGCGTCAACATCGACCGTGACGCGCTGGCCAACTTTCATTTCCCGCAATTGCGTCTCTTTAAAGTCGGCGGTAATCCAGATGTCGTCGAGATTGATGTCCTTCATTAATTCCTGGCCGGGAACGACGTTCTGTCCGACTTCCACGGTGCGGTTGCTGACGACGCCGTTCACCGGAGCGACAATCTTCGTATATTGCAAATTTAGCGCAGCCTGGTCGAGATCCGCTTTCTTAAGCTGGGCTGCCGCCAAGGCCTGTGCGGCCCGCGAGCGGATAATTTGCATTTGTTTCGGCGCAGTCTCGGCATAGCTCTGGCTGGCTTGCGCCTGAACCAGCTTGCCCTGAGCCTGCGTGACCTGCTGCTGAGCAGCGTCGGCGGTGGCGCGCGCGGCTTCTACTCCGGCTGCACTGGCCTTGGCGGCAGCGATGGCCTGGTCGTACTGCTGCTGGGAAATCTCCTCCTTATCGACTAACTGCTTGTAGCGGACGAGGTCGTTCTGCGCCTTCACATCATTGGCTTCCGCCTCTTGCAGTTGGGCCTTGGCGGCTTCGAATTGCTGTCTGGCAACCTGAATACCCGCGCGCGCGCTGTTCACGTCGGCTACCGTCGAGGAAACCTGGCTCGTGGTGTTGACGTCGGTGATCGGTACGTTCACTCCGGCTGCAACCGCCGCTGCCTGAGCATCTTCAAAGTCCGCTTTGGCGCGATCGTAGGCGACCTGATAGTCCGCGGGATCGATCTCCACCAGCACAGTTCCCGCCGCCACGTATTGATTGTCCTGCACGTTGAGTTTGATGACGTGGCCAGAAATGCGGGCGCTGATGGAATTGACGTGGCCGTCGACCTGCGCGTCGTCAGTCGACTCGTAGCTGGTGAAATACCGAAAGGCGAAAAAGCCCGCGACCAGAAGCACAATGACCGCAATCCCCACGCCGATACGGAACCCGGAACTCTGGGTGCGCGAGGGCCGCGTGTGGAAATCCTGCTCGGTCGACGGCAGCGCTTTCGTGCTGGCTGACGGCTTCTCGACTTCAGTCTTCTCTACGTTCGCGGGAGGACTCTGCGTGGTTTGCTCCATACGTTTCTTGATTGCCTTTGTTTATATGTTTGCGTTTATTGTTTGCGTTTACTCTTTGCCGTTCAAAAATCGCCTCACGCCCTCTTCCGCATCGCCGATGGCGTGCGCCAGTTCAACCTTTGCGAGATTGTGGGCATAAAGACTCTGAATATAACTCTCGTGAGCGCTGGCCACGGCCTCTTGCGCCTGCACCACTTCCAGATTGTCCGCCACTCCGGCGGTAAATCGATCTTGCGACTGCGTCAGCGCTTGCTCGGCCAGGTCGACGGAACTGCGTGCCACCTCGACTTGCTCAGCCGCGGCGTTCAGATCGAGCAGCGCGGTGCGGACCTCATAGTCGATTCGTCCGCGCAGATCTCCAAGTTGCGATCGCGCCTGTTTTAACTGGGCATCGGCCTCAAGCACGTCGCTGTGAGTTCGATTGCCGGCAAAGATCGGGATATTGATGCCTCCATTGACCTGCCAGGTGCCGTTCGACTGGCTGGGCGTCACGCCGATGTCACCGAGATTCGCACTGATGTCTACCGTAGGATAGTGTCCTGCCGCCGCCGACTTGCGCGCCAATTCCGCGGCCCGCACCTGGACCAAGGCCGCCTGATAATCGGCGCGCCCGGAGTAAGCGCGCTGCAGATAGGTCTCGAGCGGAAGCGGAGCCAGCGCCTGGTACGGCGCTTTCTCGGTCAGCACAAACTGCTGGCCCGGCGGCAGCCCGATGATCCGGGCCACACCCAATTTTTGCTTGGCGAGATCGTTGCGGGCAACGATGAGTTGCTGCTGGCGGGTTTGCAGTTCCACCTGCGAGCGCAGAGCGTCGATCGCCGGGCTGAGCCCGGCTTTCAATTGGTCGGCGGCCTTGCCATAGAGAGCCTGCGCGTTTGTGACCTGGGCTTCGGCAGTTTCCACGCGAGCCGCAGCGGCAATCGATTCCAGGTAGGCGTTGCCGACCGCAAGCACGACCATTTCGCGCGCATCTTTGTAGCTGAATTGCGCGGCCTTTACGCTTTCTGAAGCCGACCGTTCCTTCTCGATATCTTTGAAATTGAACACTGACTGGGTCAGCGAGACGCGCGCGTCGAAGTAGTTGAAGGCCGGAACCAAGCGTGGCAGGCTACTGGTAGTGTTGCCCGGGGCGGCCAGCAGAGGGAATAGTTTGTTAAACCCAAGCGCCGACAAGCTCTCGGTTTGCACGTTCTCCTGCACGCGGCCGCTGATGTTGGGCAGAAGTTCGCTGAGTTCCTTCCAGCGTTCGCCCCGGGACGTCTGAGCCTGATCCCCGGCCAGCAACAGTCCAAGATTGTTGCGCAAGCCACGATCAATCGCATCCTTGAAGTCAATTTGCAGGACGTCGGCAGTGGCTTGACCTTCGGGCGCACTGCCCAGAAACGGGTTCGGCGGTCCCGGAAGGGTAACATTCGGCGTCGAAGACGGCGCGTCGCCACCCTGGGCCAGCAGGCTGGGAGCGGCGAGAAGCGAAAGAACGAGAAGCGAAAGAATAAGACCAAAAAACGCCGATCGGGAAGTCTTCGTCTTTATGCCAATCGTCGCTCTGCAGGTCACCGCTCTGCAAATCATCGCTCTGCAAGTTGTCGCCCTACGAATCATCAGTCTGCGAATCATCAGTCTTTAGAATAATCAATCTTTGAATAATCAATCAGCAAGGCATTCTTGACCTAGGATCGTTCGGCCATCCGTACGGGAAACGGAGGTTTCCTTTGTAGCCTATACAATAACCCGCCCGGTTTGATTCGTTTGCGGGTCTTTCAGATGCAAACGATTCTGTTGCGCCCGGGAATTTCGTCCCTGCTCAGTGTCGATGCTTCGAAGATTATGGTCAACGAACGAATGGCGGGCTCGCCCTCACGGTGCTGCACCCGAAGGCCAGTAACCTCGGTGTTTTGCCCCAAAACGACTGCCCCGGTAAGCTAACCAAGTAAAGGAATTGACCTCTATGCGGAGCAGTATCCGGCTCGTTGCGGTTGCGCTGGTGGTATTGACGACGGGCCTGGTAAGCGCCCAGAGCGCTCCCGCTCATGCCGAACGAAAGGTCCTTTCGCGGGTCACGCCCACCTATCCCGATCTGGCCAGGAAAATGCATATCCACGGCGTGGTGCGAGTGGAAACCTTAGTGCGCCCCAACGGCAGCGTCAAGTCGACTCGCGTATTGGGCGGGAATCCGGTGCTGGTCGACGCAGCCATCGACGCCATCGGCAAGTGGAAGTTCGAACCGGCTCCAAACGACACCACCGAGGTGGTGCAACTAACCTTTGAAGGCCAGTAAAAGCCGGGCAGTAAAAGCCGGCCAGTAGAAATCGAATTCCGCTCCCCATTCGAAACCCCAGACAGCTCCGAGAGATGACTAAGGTCATCTTGATTACTGGTGACCCTCGGTTCAAGCTAGTTGAGCACGCAGACTTAAGAACGAACTGATTTTAGAACGGCCAGATTTTAGAACGGGAAGTGCATTTGCATGAGTGCGGCCACAGGAACTGACTGGACCCGAATACTGTCTGATCCGGACCTCGTCCGGCATGTCGGAAAGCTGCTGCAAGCCTACCGCGAAGCTCCTGTTGAAAAGCGCGAAGAGGCGCTAATCACGGCGATGCGTGAGATCAAGGCCGGCGCCTCCACGTCTGGAAAGTCCGCCGCACCGGCGGCGCCGACGCCACAAGCCGTTCCCACTCCGGCCTCGGCGACGCCTCCTTTTGAACCCGACTTATTTAGCCCCAATTGGGGAAGCGACCGCCGTCGCCATCCCCGGATCAAATGCTTCGTGGCAGTCGAGTTGCGCGTCGATGACACCCCGGCTCCAATCTGGGGCAATCTGTCCAACACCAGCGTGGGCGGATGCCTGGTGGAAACGGCGAACCCAGTTAAGCCAGGATCAAAAGTTGAAATCGGCCTCTGGGTGCCCAATGGAAAAATCTGGGTGAAAGGTTTTGTCCTGACCGGAAAAGTCACGCGCGGCGGCCCAGCCAGCGGAGTTCGCGTCCATTTCGAAGGCATGGCGCCAGCCGAGCGCGACAGTCTGCGCCAGTTCCTCAAGTTCGTACAGGAAACCACGCGGGGATCCCAAACCGAGAACGGCTATTTCAACCTCCTGAAATAGGGTCGACTCCCCAAAGCTTTCTGCCAGTTTTTCACCCCAGCTCAATCCATGTATGCGCGGAAATTGGTACACTTTCTGCCTAGTGAACCCTTTCTGTAATCGAAGGCTCTAATTCGATTGAAGACGGTTTCGCGCGAAACGCGCGCTGGCGAGAATCCGCCGGCTGGAGGAGCAGAGTCGCAATGGTAGCCAGTGAACAGGTTGTAGTCACCGGTCAGCAACTGGAAACGCTGTGCATCAACACGATTCGCACTCTGGCGATTGACGCCGTGCAGCAGGCAAACTCGGGCCATCCCGGCGCGCCCATGGGACTGGCGCCGGTCACCTATTGCCTGTGGCAGGATTTCCTCCGCTACGATCCCGCCGATCCAACCTGGCTGAATCGCGATCGCTTTGTGCTTTCCAATGGCCATGCATCCATGCTGCTCTACGCCATGCTTTTCCTCGCTGAAGTCCGGCGGGTCGATGAGCACGGCCGGATCTTGAATGAACTTTCCGTTCCGCTGGAAGAGATCAAACGTTTCCGTCAGTTGGGCAGCCGGACGCCGGGCCATCCTGAATCACACATCACCTCCGGAGTGGAAACCACAACCGGGCCGCTGGGCCAGGGCGTGGGCAATAGCGTGGGTATGGCCATTGCCGCCAAATGGCAGGCGGCAAACTTCAACCGTCCTGGCTTCGAAATCTTCGACTTCAATGTCTACGCCATGTGCTCGGACGGCGACTTGATGGAAGGTATTGGCGGCGAAGCCGCGTCGCTGGCTGGACATCTGCGACTCTCGAATCTCTGCTGGATGTACGACCACAATCACATCACGCTCGATGGTCCGGCGAACTGGTCGTTCACTGAAGATGTCGCCACGCGATTTATCGGCTACGGCTGGAACGTGACCCGCGTCACCGACGCCAACGATCTGGAAATGCTGGCGCGAGCGTTTGAGGTGTTCAAAAGAACCACTGACCGGCCCACCCTGATCATTGTGGACAGTCACATCGGCTACGGTTCCCCGCATAAACAGGACAGCAACGCCGCTCACGGCGAGCCTCTGGGTGAAGAAGAAGTCAAGCTGACCAAGAAATTCTATGGCTGGCCGGAAGACGCGAAGTTCCTGGTGCCCGATGGCGTGCGCGAACGTTTCCGCGAAGGAATTGGAAGGCGCGGGCGCGAGTTGCACGCGCAGTGGTCGCAGCGTTTTGCGGAATACTCGCAGAAGTTTCCCGACCTGGCGGAGCGGCTGGGCCACATGCAGCACCGCGAACTCCCCGCGGGATGGGACAAGAATCTTCCCACGTTCCCCGCCGATGCCAAGGGCATCGCAACTCGCGAAAGTTCCGGCAAGGTGCTCAATGTCGTAGCGCAGAACATTCCGTGGATGATTGGCGGATCGGCCGACCTGGCAACTTCAAACAAGACCACGCTGAAATTCGAGGGCGCGGGAGACTTTCAGGCTGGCGCCTGTGCGGGACGCAACCTGCATTTCGGCGTGCGCGAGCATGTGATGGGCGCGAGCGTGAACGGCATGGTCGTATCCGGTCTGCGCGCATTCGGCGCGACCTTCTTCAACTTCAGCGATTACATGCGCGCCAGCATCCGACTGGCAGCGCTGATGGAGATTCCGTCGATTTTCATCTACACGCACGATTCCATTGGCGTTGGCGAAGACGGGCCGACGCATCAGCCGATCGAGCAACTGGCATCATTACGGGCCATGCCGAATCTGATCGTGCTGCGTCCCGGCGATGCGAACGAGGTGGTCGAGGCGTGGAAGATCATTGCCCAATTACAGCGTTCCCCCGCGGCGCTCGTATTGACGCGACAGAATCTTCCCACTCTTGATCGCACGAAATATGCCGCGGCCTCCGGCGTGGCCAAGGGAGCCTACGTGCTCGCCGACGCTCCGGGCGGAAAGCCCGATGTGATCCTGATGGCGACCGGCAGCGAGGTGTCGCTGTGCGTGGACGCTTACGAAAAACTGAAGGCCGAAGGCGTCAAGGCGCGCGTGGTCAGCATGCCCTCGTTTGAAATCTTCGAGAAGCAGGACGCCGCCTACAAAGAGAGCGTTCTGCCGTCCGCTGTGACCGCCCGCGTTTCGGTGGAAATGGCTTCCACCTTCGGATGGGGGCGTTACACGGGCCTTAAGGGACGCAACATCGGGATGCACCGTTTTGGCGCCTCGGCGCCCTTGAAAGACCTTTTGAAGTTTTTTGATTTCACCGTGGACAAAGTCGTAGCCGAAGCCCGCGCGGCAATGTCTGGAAGCTAATCGTAAAAAGAATCGCAGGAGGATTTTATGCAGCCAACCGGAGTAGTGGAAAACTCGAAAGCCACCAAGAATCCGCTGAAGGAATTGCTCAACTACGGCCAGTCGATGTGGCTCGATTACATCCGCCGCGACCTGTTTACCACCGGAAAACTGAAGCAGATGATCACCGACGATGGCCTGCGCGGCATGACGTCGAACCCAGCAATCTTCGAGAAGGCAATCGCCGACAGTTCGCTCTACGACGATTTTCTCAAGACGCTGGCGTCGCGCACCGATCTCGACACAACCGGCCGCTACGAGCAGATCGCCATTCGCGACATTCAAGATGCCGCTGACACGCTGCGCCCGGTGTATGACGAGTCCAAATTCCGCGACGGCTACGTCAGCCTCGAAGTCTCGCCCTACCTGGCGCGCAAAACAACGGAGACGATCGACGAAGCGCGCCGCCTGTGGAAGGCGGTGCAGCGCGAAAACGTTATGATCAAAGTTCCCGGGACGGCCGAAGGACTGCCGGCGATTCGTCAGTTGATTGGCGAAGGCATCAACATCAACGTGACCCTGTTGTTCGCGCAGGACGTATATGAGAAAGTCGCTGAAGCTTATATCGAAGGACTCGAAAGCCTGGCGGCGCGCGGCGGCAATTTGAAAAAGATGGCGAGCGTGGCCAGCTTCTTTATCAGCCGCATCGATTCTCTGATCGATTCCCTGCTCAATGACAAACTGAAAGCCACCACCGACCCAATCCAGCAAGCCTTATTGAAAAGCGTCCTTGGAAAGGTGGCGATTGCCAACGGCAAGCTCACTTATCAGGCTTATCAACGAATCTTCAGCGGACCGCGCTGGCAGGCGCTAGCGGCCAAAGGTGCGCAAACCCAGCGCGTATTGTGGGCCAGCACGAGCACCAAGAATCCCGCCTATCGCGACGTGATTTACGTAGAGGAACTGATTGGCCCCGACACCGTCAACACCATGCCGCCAGCGACGATCGACGCCTTCCGCGATCACGGACGGTTACGCAACGCGCTCACTGAAGATGTTGCCGGCGCCAAAAAAGCAATGGACGACCTGGCGCGCACCGGTATTTCCATGAAGCAAGTCACCGACAAGCTGACCGACGACGGCGTCAAATTGTTTGCCGATGCCTTCGACAAGCTGCTGGCCGCGGTCGCTGCAAGAACGCAAACGAAAACCACGTAACACGAAAGCTTAGTAAATTGTAGCGCCGGTGTCCCGCCGGCTGTCGCGAAGGCGTCCCGCCTTCGCAGCGGGGACCAACCGGCAACTGGAGAGCAAGACAATGCAATTAGGAATGGTCGGCCTGGGGAAAATGGGCGCGAACATGACGCGGCGCCTGATGCGCGGCGGACATCAGCTCGTAGTTTCCGATCTCAGCCCCGATGCCGTGAAGCAACTGGCAGGCGAAGGCGCGGGCGGTTCGTCCTCGTTGGAGGATCTGATCGCCAAACTCACGCCGCCGCGCGCCATCTGGATCATGGTTCCAGCGGGTGGTCCGACCGAAGCGACCGTGCAGAAACTGGCGCAGCACCTGCAGCCCGGCGACGCCATCATCGACGGCGGCAACTCCTATTTCAAAGATGACGTCCGCCGCTCGACCGAACTCAAGCCAAAAGGCATTCATTACATCGACGTCGGAACCAGCGGCGGCGTCTGGGGAATCGATCGCGGCTATTGCATGATGATCGGCGGCCCCGACGAAGCTGTAAAACGTCTTGATCCGATTTTCAAAACGCTGGCCCCCGGCAAGGGCGACATTCCTCGAACTCCCGGCTTTGAAAAGCGCGGCGGCACCGCCGAAGAAGGTTACATCCACTGTGGTCCATCAGGTTCCGGCCATTTCGTGAAGATGGTGCACAACGGCATCGAGTACGGCATCATGCAGGCGTACGCCGAGGGTTTCGACATCTTCAAAAACGCCACCAGCAAAGATTTGCCGGAAAACATTCGCTACGATCTGAACCTGCCGGACATTGCCGAAGTGTGGCGGCGCGGCAGCGTGGTCAGTTCATGGCTGCTCGACCTGACGGCCATGGCTCTGACGGAAAATCCCACGCTTTCGGAATATGAAGGTTACGTGCAGGATTCCGGCGAAGGCCGCTGGACGATTCAGGCGGCGCTCGAAGAAGCGGTGCCGGCAGAAGTGCTGACCGCGGCGTTGTACGTACGTTTCCGATCGCGGCAGACGCATACCTTCGCTGAGAAGATGCTTTCCGCCATGCGGCAGAAGTTTGGCGGCCACATCGAATTAAGCGCCGGCAAGACAAAATAGGCCGAGGCACACGTCTATTTATTTTCAACTGTTTTAGAAATCAGAGGAACTTCATTCATGGCTGAATCCGCGGAACAATCCACTCCAGCGCCAGCGCCGCCGCGCATCGGCAAGCAGGGCGATCCCTGCGTCATGGTCATCTTCGGTGCGGCCGGCGATCTCACCGGACGTATGCTGATTCCCGCGCTCTACAACCTGGCGCGGGCCGGATTGCTTTCTCACGATTTCGCCGTCGTAGGCGTGGCGCGCACGCAGTTATCGAATGACGAGTTTCGAAAAAAGGTCCACGACGACGTCAAGGCCTACTGCGGGGAATGCGTCGAGGACGAACTTTGGGCGTGGTTCACCAGCCGCTTCTACTACTTCACCGGAGATTTCGGCGACGACAAGTTATATCCGCAACTTAAGGACTACCTCACGAAGGTCGATCAGCAGCACTCGGCACACCAGAATTTCTTTTATTACCTCGCGACCGCACCCAGTTTCTTTGGCCCCATCGTTCAAAAACTATCAGCCGCCGGATTGATGGAACAGAACAACAGCCACTGGCGGCGGGTGGTCATCGAAAAACCCTTCGGTCACGACCTGGAATCCGCCAAGACGCTGAACCAGCAACTGCTGAAGGAAGTCGACGAAAAGCAGATCTATCGCATCGACCACTATCTCGGCAAAGAAACCGTGCAGAACATCATGGCGTTCCGCTTCGCCAACGGAATCTTTGAGCCCGTCTGGAACCGCCGCTACATCGACCACGTGCAGATTTCGGTAGCGGAAACCGTTGGCGTGGAAGGTCGCGGAAGCTATTTCGACCACGCCGGCTCGCTGCGCGACATGGTACCCAACCACATCATGCAACTCATCAGCCTCACCGCCATGGAGCCGCCGATTTCCTTCGACGCCAACGCGGTGCGCGATGAGCAGGCGAAGATTCTCCACGCCATTCAACCCACAAGTGATGAGGAAGTCCTGACCCGCAGCGTGCGCGGTCAGTACGGCGACGGGACCGAAGACGGTAAGCGGGTTACCGCCTATCGCTCCGAACCCGATGTCCCGCCCGATTCGCGCACCGAAACCTTCGTCGCCATGAAATTGCTCATCGATAACTGGCGCTGGGCCGACGTCCCCTTCTACCTTCGTACGGGCAAGCGGATGCCGGTGCGTAACACTCATATCGTGATACAGTTCCGACGGGCGCCCTTCGTTCTGTTCCGCGATACGCCGGTCGAACACCTGATGCCCAATCAACTAGTGCTGCACATTCAACCGGAAGAAGGAATCTCGCTGCAATTCGCGGCCAAGGTTCCCGGTCCGGTCATGCGTCTGGGCACAGTGGATATGAACTTCGAATATCAGGAATATTTTGGCAAGCAGCCTTCGACCGGTTATGAACGGTTACTGCACGATTGTATGATCGGCGATCAAACCCTGTTTCAGCGCGCCGACATGGTTGAAGCCGGCTGGTCGGTGGTCAATCCTATGCTCGATCTGTGGAAGGCGCTCCCGCCTCGCAACTTCCCCAACTACGCTTCCGGCACCTGGGGACCGAAGGAGGCCGACGAACTGCTGGAACGCGACGGCCGCCGCTGGAGGAATTTCGAGAAATGATCCTGGCCGGCGACATTGGTGGTACCAACGCTAGGCTGGCTTATTTTCAACCCCAGAACGGGCATCTGCGCCTGGTCTCGGAGCGCACTTTCCCCAGCCGCGAACACAGCGAACTCGGCGAAATTGTCACCGAGTTTGTTGGCTCTTCCAGCAGCAAGCCTGACGCAGCGTGCTTCGGCATAGCTGGCCCCGTGGTTAACGGCCGCGTCGAGACCTCGAACCTGCCCTGGGTGATCGAGCAATCGCGGCTAGCGAAACAGATTCATCTTCCGGCCACGCTGCTCATCAACGATCTCGAAGCCAGCGCCTGGGGCATCGGCGCGCTCGAAACCACCGACCTGGTTCCGTTGAATCACGTGAGCGGTCCCGCAGTCGGCAATCAGGCGGTCATCGCGCCCGGCACCGGCTTGGGCGAAGCTGGACTTTTCTGGGATGGAAGTCGCCATCACGTCTTCGCCTGCGAAGGCGGCCACTGCGATTTCGCTCCGCAAGGCGATTTGCAGATCGAGTTACTGCGTTTCCTGCGAGCGCGCTTCGGACATGTCAGCTACGAGCGCATCCTCTCCGGCCCCGGCCTGGTGAATGTTTATGAGTTTCTGCGCGACGCGGGATGCGGCAAGGAATCGGATGAGTTTGCCGTGCTTCTGAGCAACAGCGATCCCGCCGCTGCGATTTCACGGGCCGCTCTCGATGGTACCGAGCCTCTGGCGGAGAAGGCATTGGAATTGTGGATCGCCGTCTATGGCGCCGAGACTTCCAATCTGGCGCTGAAGACCATGGCGACCGGTGGAATTTTCCTGGCCGGCGGCATCTCGCCCAAAATTCTGCCCAAGCTGACCGGTTCCGTATTCATGGATGCATTCCACAATAAAGGCCGTCTCCGTCCCCTGGTAGAAGCAGTGCCGGTGCAGGTGGTCACCAACGAAAAAGCCGGACTACTGGGCGCGGCACGCTGTGCCGCCGTCCGCAGCAAGGGCTAAGCAGACATGATTATGCCGACGATCATGCCGATGAAGATGCTGACGAAAATTATGCTGAGATTATGCTGACGAAAAACGCAACCGCGTACAGCACCAACGTAAACGCACGCAGCACCGTCGTGAACGCGTGCAGCGCCAGCGCATACAGCACCGTCGAAGAGCGGCGCCTTCAGCGCCGCGTTCCGTGCACGGAAGTGATGCGGGCTTCAGTCCCCGTGGTCGCACTCCTGTCATCGCATCCATCCCTCAGCGCCCGGCTGAAGAACTGAGCCAAGTCCCGTGAGTTCCTCCGTCGAAATCCGAACCCTCACCACCCCGCAGGAGTTATTCTCCGCGGCGGCGGAAGAAGTCGTCAGCGCCGCCACTGACGCCGTGGCGCAACGCGGCCGCTTTACCATCGCTCTCTCCGGCGGATCAACCCCAAAGGGCTTGTTCAACCTTCTCGCCACCAACGCGCTCACGGTGCTGCCCTGGGACCGCATGTTCTTTTTCTGGGGCGACGAGCGCCACGTGCCGCCCACCGATCCCGACAGCAACTACCGCATGGCGGACGAGACCATGCTGTCCAAAGTTCCGGTGCCGCCGGGAAATGTGTTCCGAATGGCAGCAGAGAATCCTGACGCAGCAGCCGTTGCGGAAGACTATGAAAAAACGCTGCGGAAGTTTTTCGCGCTCGAACCCGGACAATTCCCCCGCTTCGACCTGATCCTTCTCGGCATGGGCCCGGACGGCCATACCGCTTCGCTCTTTCCCGGCACCGCCGGACTACAGGAGAAATCGCGCCTGGTCATCGCCAACTGGGTCGAAAAGATGAAAACCAGCCGGCTCACCTTCACTCTGCCGGTTCTGAATGCGGCCCGTTGTGTAGCGTTTCTGGTCAGCGGGACCGACAAAGCCGCCGTGCTCCGAACCGTGTTGGAAGAGGATGTCCCCGCCGAGCAATATCCCGCAAAGCTGGTTCGACCGACGGATGGAAAGCTGATCTGGTTAGTCGATCGGGCCGCGGCCAGCGAACTTTCAAGCAAGAAGTAAGCTTTGGGAAAGCCTAGCCCCGCCAGTCGCCAATTTCCTTCAAACCCTTGCCGCGGGCATGTTCGAACAAGCGGACGCGATGGCGGGAGTGTTCAAACTCGTGGATGTCGGCCCAGACCTCGGCTTGCCAGCCCTTCTCGTGGGCGGACGATTCGCCGCAGGTCGCGCAGCGGGTATGCAGCGTGACCGGAATCGTCTCGACCCCCACTGGGGTGGCTCCCGGCAGTTCCACGAAGATGCAGCGCACTTCCTCGATCTCTTCGTTCGCGCCCAGGATGTGCTCATAACGCAGCAGGTATCCAAAACCGAGTTTCTTGGCCTCAGACTCGGCCTCGCCCCGGGTGTGAAAGGGACCGTACTCCGCCCGCAGTTGCTCGGTGGAGTCACACGCCATCCAGAAAATCTCTTTGTAGGCCATCGCTGCTTTCGCCCAGCCGGTTTCGCCCTGGGTCGCTAAATCTGGGTTCTGGGCTGCGAAGGCTGAGTTACTCGGGAGCCAACGTGCGCGCAGATCAGTTCACCTACGGCAATTCTGATGCCGTTGTTGGGCTTCCGGCAATCGATTGCAAAACATAGGCTTAGCAAAGCGTAGCCTCTTGCCGGCATGCCACCGCCATGAAACGTTTTGCAGAGTTTGGACGCAGCCAGCTCATAAGATGCGGTAAAGCAAGCATCGAACGGCGGAGATGCCGCCTGCATCTCCCCCCAGTTGACGCGTCCAGGGTCGATTTCATGCGACTGATGAATGCTGATTCCAGCGTATGCACTTCCCGGGCTGGCTCCCGGCTACTGATAACCGAGTGCTTGTTCGAACGGCATGCCGGGGCGCCCGGCCTCCGGCGGCCAGTTCGTCCCGCCGTGGCTGGCTACATACATGGCCAGTTCGAGCCGGCTCCAGACCCCCAGCTTATCGAAGGTGCTGCGCAAGTGATTCTTGATGACCTGTTCGCTGGTGCCGACGATCTTGCCGATTTCGCGGTTGGTCAGGCCTTGCCAGACCAGAATCGCGATCTGAATTTCTTTGGCAGTAAGGTGCTGGCTGGGCGTCATGATTGCATTTCCTCCTTGGTAAACATAGCGATGGCCAGCTTCACGCGCTTGCGCCCCTCGCGGATTCCGGCGCGCAGGAACAGCGTCCGCAGGTGTTGTTTTACGGTGCGCGGGCTGATGTTCAGCTGGCCCGCAATCTCTTTATTGCTGCAGCCCTGCACCAGCAGGTTCAAAACCTGCTGGTCGCGGGGGGTGACTTTGACATGGTCCAGATCGATCACGGTCGTATCCTCCTGCCTTGGCAATCCCATTCGCCTTCTGCTGTAGCACGGCTTTCGCCAATTCTTCGCATTCGCCGCGTGTCCAAGCTAAGTATTTAAGGGCAGGGTACTTAAGGGCGAAGACCGCCGTTTTCATGCGCCCTTCAGGAAGCCCGTGGTAGGCTAACCGTTCCATATCGGTCCCGTCGATTTGAACCAATGACTTACGTTCCCACCATACAGTCCGCGCATCTGGGCCGCCGGAGGCCAGCCGCAGCGCCCCCCTGCCAGAGCTTAGTCGCCCTAAGCTCCCCTTTTTCGTCAGTGACTTCCATCGCCGCCACGCTCCAAATTTCTGTTCCGGGTCGCCTGACTACCGGGCATCGAAGCGACCACCGCACCACCCAGAATTCGCCGTCCCTAATTGACCGGCGTGCGAACCCCTCGAATTCCATTTTGGGAACTCAGACAAGGGCGGCGGCAAGTTTTGCACAGGCCAGGCTGCCGTTGACCCTTTCATGCCCTGGCGGTAAGGGGCGATGATTGGGTTCATCTTAATAAGGCAGATCAGGATGAGGCTGATCGGGAAACTGATCCTCAGCATACCCGTCTTGCTTTGCCTGCCTGCCCTCGCCCAAGGCGGCCCACCCTATTACACCAACGATCCCGGCACGCCCGGCCCCTTCAATTGGGAGATCAATGTCGGCTACATGCCGTTTCTCTACAGCGATCAGTCGGTCTCCCACACCCCGGACCTCGACATCAATTTCGGGGTGGGCGAGCGCATCCAGCTCACCTACGAGAACGCGTGGCTGCGCGTCAATAATCCGGTTTCGCAGTCGCAACCCGGCCAGATCGGATCGGGCAAGACTGAATTCGGCCTGGGTCAATCCAATCCTGGAGTCAAATGGCGCTTCTACGACGCCGGAGAGTCTGGCCTATCCGTCTCGGTTTTCCCCCAACTGTTCCTCAACAACCCCAACGATGCCGTCCGCCGCGGCATCACCTCGCCGAGTAGTTCCTTCCTTCTGCCTGTCGAATTTTCACGGAAATTCGGCCCGGTCGATGTGGACTATGAACTCGGTTATCAGTTCGTTCACAAAGGACCGGACGGCTGGCTGATGGGCCTGGTCGTGGGCCACGAATTCACGAAAAAGTTCGAAGTGGACATGGAGCTTTATTCCCAGGGAACCTTCCATCCTTCCGAAAACCAGCCCACGATCGACTTCGGCGCGCGCTACAAACTCCACAGCCCGGTGATTCTGCTGGTCATGGCCGGACGCAGCCTGGAACCTGCGCGCAACAATCAGCCCTATTTCCTGGGATATTTCGGCCTGCAATTCCTCCTGCCACCAAAATCCTACAATCGCGAATGATCTGCGCCTGAGCCAGCCCTGCATTTCGGAATCTGATGAGACAGATCTGACGAGACGGATCTGACGAGACGGATCTGACGAGACAAAGCTAGTAGAGGCCGGCGATCCATGCCCCATCGTGTGGTTACCGAAGAGTGGTTCCCATGCCCTACCAGCACAGTGCGCTCCTAGAAGAACACTCGCCAGTCGGCACATCTGGCGGTAAACTAGGGGCAGATTAGAGGGCCTTCGCCTGCCGGGGAAGCCCAGGGGTTTTCGATACTTCGAAAGCTTCAGCCTCCGCCCGAACCACCTTGGCACTCTTGATTGCGCGGAGGCTATCGCAGGATTTTGCGCGGGAGTTTCGGTCGGAGTTGGCGAGATACTTGCACTGGAATCACCGCCTTTCGCCAGATATTCCAGCGCCATGGGACGGTTTCGCTGGTGGAAAAAGAAATCGTGTCCGAGGAAAAAGACAAACCAGTTTCAGACAAACCAGTTCTGGACGAGCAGACGCTCGCCAAGCTGCTGGAAGCGGCCTACGTTCTTCAGGAGCACAACCGCGAACTCCAGGAGATGGAACTTGGCCTCGACCTGAAACGAGACCAACTGGAAAGTGAAGAGCGATCCACCCGCGCCTCCCGTGATGCCACGCCCCAAACGGAGGCGGATCCGCCCGCTAGCGCCGATTACACCTCCACTCTGGCAGAAATCGTCGCCACCCAGCACCAGATTCAGGTTCGTCATCTGGAACTCGATCAGGCCATGTCTCTGGTCGCCGAACGCCTGACCCAGATCGCGCGCGCCAGCGGCGCTGCGATCGGCATCCTTGATTACAAGAAACTCGACGACAAGAAACTCGATGACGAGAGAGAGGCTAAGAAAGATAAGAAGAAAGACGACAAGAGAGACGGCAAGAAAGACGGCAAGAAACTCCGTTACCGCGTGACCGCCGGCCTCCTGACGCTGCCCGCCGGAACCGAAGTCCCCATGGAAAAGGCGCTCTGCCTCGCCTGCCTTCGGACCGGCCAGGTCTTGCGCTGCGCCGATGTCAATCCGGAATTCCTGCTTGATACCGAAGAGTGCCGGCGCCGCGGCATCCAGTCATTAATTGCGGTTCCAATTTTTCATGATGGCGGAGTTGCCGGCGGCTTGGAGCTGTACTACCCCACCACGCACGCCTTCACCGAACAGGATGTTCACACCTGCCAGCTCATGGCCGGACTGGTAACCGAAGCGCTGGCCCGCGACGAAGAAGTGAGTTTAAAAAAGTCGCTCGCCAGCGAGCGCGCCGTCATGCTCGAAGCTCTGGAAAAATTGAAGCCGAACCTCGCGGCTCTGGTGGACAAGCCCGGGGCTGTCGAATCGGCGGCCCGGTCCCGCGCGCCGGCAATCGCCGGATCGGCAGTCGCAGCATCGGCAGTCCCGGCATCGGCAGTCCCGGCATCGGCAGTCCCAGCATCAACTTCCGCCTCGATTTTTGTTTGCCGCAAATGCGGACACAAACTCGTCGGGGAGGAGCAGTTCTGCGGAAATTGCGGATTGCCGCGCGCCATCGTCTATGAAGCCCCCAGCATGCAGAGCCGAGAGGCATCGCTGCGGAGTCTGCAAGAGACAATGAGGCAGGAGGCGTTGAAGGCCGCGCCCGCGGAAGGCGTGCCGCACGAACCCGAGCACGAGCGGAAACGCGAGCCCAAGCGTGAACGCAAGAACGACCAGCTCGCGCTCGATATTCCCGAGCTTGGTATGCCCGAGCTTGATGTATCCGCAAAAGAAAAAGAAAAAGAAAAATCCGCTCGCCCGCCGTCGCGGACCCATTCTGATGCTATGCCATCCGAGAGGTCGCTGGCTGATACCCTGCAGGAAGAAATGCCAGAGCTTTTTGCGCCGGCAGTGCCGCTGCCTGACAGCCCGCCCGACCTCATTCGCTTAGGCGAGGCCCGCGCCAGCGCCGAGTTCGAGGACTCCATACTTGCCGATCTCGAAATAAATCTGGAAGCTGGCAGCGCGGGCGCGAAGGAAGACGTGGTCGCAGATGAGACCCTCGCGAACAAGATCGCCGCAGACAAAAATGTCGTAAACAAGCACGCCCTAAAAAAAGCCGGTCCGGGAAAGAGCGTTCCAGAAAAGAATACGGAACCGGAATCACAAGCTCTCGCAAAACCGGAACACACCGGAGCCTGGAGTTCTGCCGCGAACGCCCGCGACTTCCTGGAGCAACTCGCATCGGGCAAGCGTCCCGGAGCCTTGGCGCAGTTCTGGAATACGCGGCGCGGAGACATTTACCTGGTAATCGCAGTGATCCTGGTGGCCGTAGTCATTCGCTGGGGAATCTGGTCCAGTCATTCCGTCGGCGCCACGGGGAACGCAACTGCGGCCGCGGCCCACCGCAAGCCCGCTCCCGACGCCGATCTCTCCTGGTTCGACCGGACGCTCATCAGCCTGGGCTTGGCGGAACCGCCCGAGACTCCGGAATACAAAGGCAATCCTGAAACTCAAGTTTGGGTCGATCTCCACACCGCTCTCTACTATTGTCCCGGCGCTGATCTATATGGAAAGACTCCGAAGGGAAAATTCGCTTCCCAGCGGGATGCGCAGTTGGATCAGTTCGAGCCCGCGTATCGCAAGGCCTGCGACTGAGAATTGGCGAGTCTTAATTGCAGGATCTTATGGCGAATCAGGAGTTCCTCGCCGATCCTCCGGCAGTTCATTCGACAATCGTTTCATCTGTCGCTGTTTGATTTGACAACCCCAGACCGCCGGAGTGCAATCATATAAACAGGATTTGCCTGACCAATTCTTGATAGAACTGCTGGCCAGACTGGGGAACGCCGCTTGCCGCACCAAGACGAACATTCCGACGAAGCCACTATGCTGCCAGAACCTGATTTGAATCCTCTGCTCAATCCACTCCTCGGTCAGAATATGGGGCGCTGGGCGGAAGTCTATTTCACCAGTGCTCCGGAAAAGCGCGAGCAGGCGTTGCAGGATCTCTTGCGCGAATTGCAAGCCGAACACGACGCGCGCGAAGCTTCTCGTTCGGTCACAGAGCAAGCCTCCCAGTCAGCGGCGGAAAATGTGGCTGACGATGCGGGGATGCAGACCGCTCTGGTGCGCTGTCCCGCGTGCGGCCGAGAGAATCCTGCTACGCACCGATTTTGCGGCATGTGCGGCACGGCTGTGTGGGAGCGCAACACGGTAAACGATCCGCGTATGGCCGATCGTCACACCACGGATTTTATTGTCGCCGATCTTGACGCCGCCAAGCTTGACCTTGCCAAGTCTGACCCCGCTGATCTTGACCCTGTCAGCGTTGCGACTGAGGACCGGCTTTTCAAGTATCGCCGCGATGAGCCTGCTCGCCACGAATCTGCTGAGCACGAATCTGTTCCGCACGAACTTGCTCCGCCGGCGCCTGGCAACGTAGAGAGCGATCAATCGCGGTTCGCTACGTTTGAGAACGCACTCTTCGAATCGCCGATGCGCGCTGAATCTATACCGTCCTCTCGCGGCCGCGAAGACGCCTACCACGCCGATCAGACGATCCCGTTCCTCGACCCGGAGCCGGCTTCATCGTCCTATCGCGTTCCTCTCGTAATCACTCTGGCTGTTGTGCTGCTTGCTCTTGGCTATATCACGTGGCGCAGCATGCAAGCCGCCGAGAGTTCGCACGTCGCAGCGCCTGCCACGCAGTCTGCCATGTCGGCTCCGGTCCCGCCAGCCCCCCCCGCTCCAGCCTCCTCAACGACTGATACGGCAAAGATTGATACGCCAGATGGGGCCTCACTAGCCGGCGATCAAGCCGTTGCCCCGGCAAGCGAAGCGACGGACTCGACAAATGATTCGACAAGTAAGGCCGCGAGTCCGAAGGCACCGAATTCTCGAGCGGCGCAAACGACGTTGATCCCAAAGCAGAAGGCGCCAGTGGAAACTGTTTCGGGAAGCGGCGGCGAAGAACTCGCCACGGCGCAACGCTATCTCAACGGAGCCGCCGGTCAGGAACGCGACAGCGCTGAGGCCGCAAAGTGGCTGTGGAAGGCCATCGCCAAGCACAATGGCGAGGCCTCGCTCCTGCTCTCAGATCTCTACCTGAAGGGTGACGGAGTGGGAAAGAATTGCGATCAAGCGCGGGTATTGCTCGACGCCGCGGCAGTCAGAGGAGTGCCGGGCGCCGCAGAGCGGCTGCAACATCTTCAAGCTTTTGGTTGCTCGTGACTTGCTGAGTCAATCTTGCTGAGTCAATTCAGAAGCTCGCACTGCGGACCAGTACGAGAGCCTACTGAGTTGCCAGCATCGAGGGAATTCGGCGCGATTCATACCACAGCGCCAGTTCGACGCGATTCCAGAGTCCAAGTTTGTCGTAGATGACACGCAAGTAGTTCTTCACGACATGCTCGGTCGTCCCGATCTCTTCGGCTACTTCACGGTTTTTTAAGCCCGCGGCAACGAGTTCGATGACTCGCTGTTCACGTTCGCTGGGGACCCTTGTGCCATAACGCCCAATTGCAGACATGCTTGCCTCCGGTATAACAGGGTTGCGAGTTTCACTCGCTTGATACCGCCGGTAATTCCGAAACGGAGAAATAATCGATTGAAATGAGCTTTCACGGTCCGCCGCGCCATTTTCAGTTGGGCAGCAATCTCAGCGTTGTCACAGCCCTGCAAAAGTAGTTCGACAATCTGCTGTTCGCGCGGACCCAGTCGATGAGTCGGCTCATTCATCCGAATCTCCTTTCTGTTCGTACCTCTCGCATCGCCTCCGCGACCCGTGGATTCGCGTGGCTGAACCTTTCTAATTTTCATAGCAACCACATTGCCACCTTGAGACAATTTCTGTCAGTGACGCATGAACAACAATTTCCACAGCCACTTGCGGACCATCGCACCGCGATCCCGAAACCTGGAGGCTCGCCCCGCAGAAAGTGAGCAAGTTCGCCGGGTGAGCGATTTTCCGCTGCCTGAGCGCCCCAAAACACTCTGAGACTGCCAAAATCAAGCGCCATCGTGAAAAACTGTACCCGGGCAGCTGCTTATTCTTGTTACATTTTTGTTACATCTTAAAGTTGACCGTAACCATCCAATACGTCGACTGGCTAAAGCAGCAGCAGAACGGCCCGGCCAGCTCAGGTGAACCCCTTAGGCGAAACTCCCTTTCGTCGGGGAACCCTCGGGCACAAATTACACGATTTACTGTAACCCTTTCCCTTCGTATTAGTTTCTGCGAAAAGTTCGAAATCGGCTGTGGTCGGTCGATTCGGGGCCATCACTTCGGGAACCGATGCGCCCTTGCTCTGAATTGCTTTAAACTGGATTGCTTAAGCTGGCATGACCGTGCAGAGTGACTTACGCGATGAACATTGCCGGATGAACATTGCCGACGCTGCATTTCACCTCGAGACGCAGACCACTCTCCCTGACGATGAAGTCCATCTGTGGCGGGTCGACCTGGCCGTCGTGGCCCAGGGACAAGGAGAACAGCGATGGCAGCAGATCCTTTCCGCGGATGAACGAACGCGGGCCGCTCGTTTTCATTTTCCGAAGGACCGCCAATACTTCACAGCGACGCGAGCTTTATTGCGGATAATCCTCGGAAGCTATGTTGGTTGCGATCCACCAGAACTCGTCTTCCAATACTCGGCGAGAGAAAAACCATCTTTGAATCGGACTCCGCATCCGACTTCATCCCTGTCCGGGAGCCAGGTGGAGTTCAACGTTTCCCACTCCGGGGACGTCGCGCTGCTGGCCTTTTCGAGAGCTCGCTCACTCGGCGTCGATGTAGAACAACTTCGCGAGAATTGCGATCACGCAGCGATTGCGCGTCGGTTCTTTTCAGAACAGGAACAAACTCAACTCGCGGAGCTCCCACCGTCAGAGCGGCATCTCGGTTTCTACCGCTGTTGGACTCGAAAGGAAGCGTACATCAAAGCTCAAGGAGCCGGCCTCTCGCTCCCTCTCGACCAGTTCGATGTCTCCTTAAAGCCCGGAGAACGAAATGCCCTGCTTTCCACCCGGCCGGACGAGACCGAAGCTGCGCAATGGTCCTTACAGGAAGTACCGGCTGGCGAGGGATACGTCGCGGCTCTGTGCGTTCGCGGCCACGGATGGCGCCTCAAGCTTTAGCTTTGATCTGATCGCAGCTCACCGCTCAGCTCACCATGCGGCCGAAAAACGGACTGTGCAAGACCTTGCATACTCCGGCCGAGAAGAAGCCGAGAAGAAAAAGCCGCTCCCTCGTGCGCAACACTTTGCATATCCGCCGAGGCATACCGGCGGTGCCTCCCGGAAAAATTCGATACCTTACCCTTTATCCTTATCAATTTACAGTACAATTACCAAAACCTCTGCGGCATGGCACTTGCTTGCAGTTAAGACACTGAAACTTGTTGATGTAACCTGGGGCCAATCAGAATCGTTGGCCCGCAATAAATTGATCGTCTCTCGTTAGCCATGTCCCCCCATTAGCCGGTCCGGAAGTCTCCATTGATTCCTTACTGCGAAACGTTATTTAAGAGACGCGGAATTTACACGACTCGATTCCAAATCGACGAACCAAATCAACGAACCTGGGAGGTTCACGCAATTGTCTGCTTCGACTAGTCATTTAATTTCTCCGCACGGCGGCGAACTTGTTAATCTCATCGCTTCCTCTGAAAAAGCCGCTGAACTGAAAGCCCACTCCCGCGAGTGGCCATCCTGGGACCTTACTGCCCGTCAAGTCTGCGATCTTGAATTGCTCATGAGTGGAGGCTTCTCTCCCTTGCGCGGCTTCATGACCAAAGCCGACTACGAAGGCGTCTGCCACAACATGCGCCTGGCCAGCGGAATCCTCTGGCCCATGCCGATTACGCTCGATGTCACGGAAGAGTTCGCCAAGAAACTCACGGCCGGCAGCAGCAAAGTCGCGCTGCGCGACGCCGAAGGCGTCATGCTCGCCGTGTTGCACGTGGAAGAAGTCTGGCAGGCCGATCGTGCCGCCGAAGCCAAGGCCGTATTTGGCACGACCAGCAAGGCTCATCCCGGAGCCAACTATGCGATGAATCTGTCGAACCCGTGGTATGTGGGCGGACGCATCGAAGGGCTTCAAGGTCCATCACATTACGACTTCCGCACCCTGCGCCTCACTCCGGCGGAGTTGCGCGCTGAGTTCGTCCGTCTCGGATGGCGCCGCACCGTTGCCTTCCAGACGCGGAATCCTATGCACCGCGCCCACGTGGAACTCACCTTCCGCGCGGCCAAGCAAGTCGAAGCCAACCTGTTGATTCATCCCGTAGTCGGGATGACCAAGCCCGGCGACGTGGACTACTACACCCGCGTGCGCTGCTACCAGTTGCTGAGTTCGAAATATCCGCAAGGCACGCAGAAGCTTTCGCTTCTGCCTCTCGCCATGCGCATGGGCGGACCGCGCGAGGCCATCTGGCACGCGTTGATTCGCAAGAACTACGGCTGCACTCACCTCATCGTGGGCCGTGATCACGCCGGACCAGGCTCCGATCCCGAAACCAAGAAGCCTTTCTACGGCCCATACGAAGCCCAGGAAGTTTTCAAGAAGCACGAAGCCGACATCGGCGTCACCATGGTGCCTTTCAGCATGATGGTGTACCTCGAAGACGAAGACCGCTACGTTCCTGACGATGAAGTCAAGAAAGGCGACAAGGTTCTGAACATCTCCGGCACCGAACTGCGCGATCGGCTGAACGAAGGCCGCGACATTCCTGCGTGGTTCACCTACCCGGAAGTTGTCCAGGAACTGCGTCGCAGCTTTCCGCCACGCGCCAAGCAGGGTGTGACCATCTTCTTCAGCGGACTCTCGGGCTCGGGCAAGTCGACAATCGCCAATGTGCTGATGACGAAGTTCCTGGAAGTCGGCGGGCGTCCGGTAACTTTGCTCGACGGCGACCTGGTACGTAAAAATCTGTCGTCGGAGCTCGGATTCTCCAAAGAACATCGCGACATCAACATCCGCCGCATCGGTTACGTTGCTTCGGAAATCACCAAGAACGGCGGCATCGCGATTTGCGCTCCCATCGCGCCCTATGATGCGACCCGCAAACACGTGCGCCAGCTGATCGAGCCCTACGGTGGCTTCATTCTGGTGCACATCGCCACTACGGTCGAAGTCTGCGAGCAGCGCGACCGCAAGGGCCTCTACGCCAAAGCGCGCGCCGGTATTCTGAAGGAATTCACCGGGATCTCCGATCCCTACGAAGTTCCAACGGATGCCGACGTAACCATCAACACCGGTGAACTGTCAGCCGAAGAAGCCGCGCAGGAGATTATTCTGCACCTGGAGCGGGAAGGCTTCATCGGCGTAAATAAAGCGGGAGAGTAAGTCTAGAGAGTAAGTCTAGTAAGACAGGCGGGAACCGACTATGCCAGTGATCGCAATCAAAATTCTGGTTGGCTTTATCGTGGGCGTCCTCATCGGAATGACCGGAGTGGGGGGTGGTGTTCTCATGCTCCCCGTTCTGATCTTCGGCTTGGGTTATTCGCCTATCGTGGCAGTCGGTTCCGATGCTCTATTCCAATTCTTCACCAAAATCCCGGCCGGACTGCTCCACATGAAAAATGGAACGGTCCGCCGGAAAGTCGTCCTCGCGTTGGCGCTGGGAAGCATTCCCGGCTCGTTCGCTGGAGTCAAACTGCTGGTCTTCATCCGTCTCCTCTACGGAAACGGGGTGAATACTTTTATCAAGATGGCAGTCGGTGTACTGCTCCTCGTGATTCCGACGATGCTGCTCCTCCAGAAAAACATCGAAGAGCGAATCGCGAATCGTGAGCCGTCCATGAAGGGTTTCGCAGGGATGGCACTCATCGGCCTCACCGTGGGTTTCGTCGTGGGCATGACCTCGGTCGGTTCGGGCAGCATTATCATGATGCTGCTCCTCTTGTTCTACAGCTTCCCGCCCAAGATCAATGTCGGGACTGACGTGGTGCATGCGGTCATACTCTTCGGCGTGACGGGGTGGCTTCAGTTCAGGGCGGGTAATGTGGATTCCAGACTGGTAGTCGCGCTCTTGATCGGCTCCATTCCCGGAGGCTTGATTGGTTCGCATCTGGCCACGCGAGTCCCTATGCTCTGGCTGCGCCGCATGCTATGCGCTCTATTGTTGATTACGGGCGCTCGCATGTTGTGGCCCGCTTAACAATTACTTCCAAGGATTGCATGACTTCTGCCTATTCGGACATTCTCGCCCGCATTGAAGCTGGCATTGAAGCCTCCCGTGCGGTCTTCGCGCGTTTCACTCCGGGCGCGGTCGAAACCGAATACAAAATTAGTCACGACCCGGTAACCGAAGCCGATCGCGCCGTCGACGCCGTTCTGCGCCAGAACCTGCTGCGCGACGGCGAAGGCTGGCTCTCGGAAGAAACTGTCGACAATCCCTCCCGCCTCGGCAAAGAACGCGTCTGGATCGTCGATCCTCTCGATGGCACGCGTGAATTTGTGAAAGGCCTGCCCGAATTCTGCGTCTCGATCGGCTTCGCCGAAAACGGCAGGCCCGTGGCAGGGGGAATCTACAATCCCGCCACGCAGGAAACTTTCCTGGGAGCGATCGACACCGGCGTGCTCTACAACGGACAGCCCTCGCGCCCCAGCCAGCGCACCACGCTCGACGGAGCTCTCATCCTCGCCAGCCGCAGTGAGGTCAAGCGCGGCGACTGGAAGCCGTTTGAGAACGGCTCCTTCAAAGTTCAAGCGATGGGTTCCGTCGCCTACAAACTGGCTCTGGTCGCGGCCGGCCTCGCCGACATTACTTTCACCCTGACGCCGAAGAACGAATGGGACGTAGTGGCCGGCGCCGCCCTGGTGCTGAGTGCAGGCGGCTTTGTCAGCACCCTGGGGAAAACCGATCTGACCGCGAATCGCCGTGACCCGCTGTTGTCAGGCTTGCTCGCCAGCGGCCCCTTCCTGAAAGACCCACTGCTTGCCCTGGTCGAGCCGCAACTCAAGCTGACGACGTCGCAGTAGCCCGCTAAGCAGCCCAACCTCACGTAGCAACGGACGCATTCGTCCGTCCCGCCAGCGCGCAGACAAATCTAACCACTAAACGATGATTGAGAGGTTAGGCAGTCGCTGCCAGCACGGAGTACAGAAAGACCCGCTTCGGGTGCGGGTTTGATCCCGGACTAAGAGACAATTCTCAGTCCGCCGCGACATCCTTGGGCGCGTCCGCTTGGGCTGCGTCCGCTTCCTGGCGTTTCACGGTGCGGTTCGAGGGCAAGCCGGCGTCGCGAATCTTGTACAGCAACGCCCGGTAGCTGATGCTCAGCGCGCGCGCCGCCTGCTTGCGGTTCCAGTGGCAGTTCTGCAGAACCTTCAGAATGACTTTGCGCTCCAGCTCGCGCACCGCCTGCCGGGTCAGCTTCTTCAGCGAAATCTGCCCGTCGACGGGAATCTCCGTGTTGAAGAAATCCGTAGGCCGCGGCGTCAGGTCGGACGAGATCACGTCTTCATTGCCCAGAATCACGTAGCGCTTGATCAGGTTTTCCAGTTCGCGGATGTTGCCCGGCCAGTGGTACTTGCGCAGCTGGGTCATCAACTCGAGCGACAGCGCACGCGCCCGGCAATTGTATTTCCGGTTGTGATAATCCAGAAAATACGCCACCAGCTCAGGAATATCACTGGCCCGCTCGCGCAGCGGAGGCAGATGAATATTCACCACGTTGATGCGGTAGAACAGATCGGAACGGAATGTTCCGTTTTCGATTTCCTGCTCAAGTTTGCGGTTAGTCGCGCACACCACGCGCACTTCAACTTTTTTATCTTCCTGCGCGCCGATCCGGCAGAACTGGCCATCCTGCAGCAGCTGCAGCAGCTTGGACTGCAGCGACATATCCAGCTCGGAAATCTCGTCCAGAAACAGCGTGCCGCGATGCGCCATTTCAACGCGCCCCGGCTTCATGCCATAGGCGCCGGTGAACGCGCCTTTTTCATAGCCGAATAATTCGCTTTCGAGCAGAGTGCCCGGAATCGCGGGGCAATTCACCTTCACCCATGGCCCAGTACGCCACGGCGAGGCCGCATGAATCATGCGCGCAATAATGTCTTTGCCGGTGCCGCTCTCGCCCTGGATGAGCACTGGAACGTTGGCGCTGGCCAGCTTGTTCAAGCGGTCGCGCACCGCCTGCATCGCCTCGGTACGTCCAAAAACAATGGCGTCAGGCGGCGTCTCCCCCAAAGGCTGAGCAAGCGTATTCAGAGTGCTGGTTGTCATATTGGGCTTACCAGTTGGCTTTTACCTTAGGGGGGAAGTGCGTTAAGCTGCACCTGGAAAGCCAAAAGCATCCGGGCCCGATGCGGACCACTCAAATCTAGCTTATGTGGTTGAACGGTATCAACTTACCAAAGAGCCGGACGGGCGCACGCAGGTAATCCGGGAATGGTGTCTACGGTAACACTTTCGGTAGGGTGATGCGCAAACATTTTCACACGGCAGAAGCGATTTTCCGTCCCCGGCCATTTGAGTTGGCGCTGGAGCCGGACCGGGAGTTCCCTGCCAGCAGCAGCGGACGCGCGAACTTGAGGCCCAGCAGGTAGTAGCCCTCAGCGGGAGTGCTGCGCAGCGCCTTAGCCCGCAGGCTGCGGGAAGCCTTCGGCAACAGCGCCAGCGCCGCCACGGGAGCGCTGGGAATTTCCAGCCGGAGCTGCGCGACTGCAGGCAGGAGCCGCCGGATCGCCACCAACATTCCGCCCGCGCTCACGTTCAGCGCAGTTGCAAATTCCAGAACTTCCTGGCCGTTCGTGTCGCGGCAACGAACGAAAACCGGGATGGCAAGCGGCAACCGGGTCCACTTCCGACGCTCGGTGGTGTTCGCAGCTCCCATTCTCGCCCCGTTCATGCAGACCTCTCCAGCAGCGGTTGAACCCTGCGTAAGGAGCATCTGAGGGGCCAAATATCAGGCAAAACGCGGACAGAACCATGAGAGAACACTAAGTTGCCACCATCCGCGACCGAAGAACCTCCCGGAAAGCATAATCTTCCGGTTACTTTGTTCGCTTTTCATTCGATCACGAAAATGCTCGCAACCCTCGCCTGAAACTCGCGAAAGTGCAAGCTTTTGCTACACTTGGGTAATTCCCGTGCATTTTCCGTTGACAACAAATTGCGCCTGACATACGATTTCGTTACCGGCACTCGTCCTTGAGAGGGCGCGTGCAGTTTCCCTCCCCGTTTAACCTGTGGTTTTCCAAAAATGGCCTCTGTCCACAAGAACACGTCTGTTTCTGGCGCGGCAGGTACTTTGCAGCCTCTGCCCCTTACGGCCGTCCATCCCGACGGCGATGTGCCCAGTCCGGAAAATTTGCTGCCGGAGTACAAAGAACTGCGCGAACGTTTTCAGCGCACCACCAACGCTCTGGCGTCCGCGGCCCACGACCTCAAGACTCCGTTGTCGATCATGAACGGCTATGTCGAGTTGCTGCAGAATGAGAAACTGGGTTCGCTCAACGACCGCCAGCGCGAAGTCCTGCGCGACATGCAGGCCAGCGGCAAACGTCTGCAGCAGTTCATTCAGGATTTCCTGACGTACAGCGCGCTTGAAACCGGCGGCTTGCGCATGCAGTTCGAGCCCGGCAACATCAATGATTGCCTGTCGGAAGTGTGCCGCATGTGGTCGAATCGTTTTCAGGAAAAAAGGCTGGCGCTCTATTTTCTGGCCAACGACAAACTTCCAGTTTTTCCTTTCGACACGCCGAAGCTGGAGCGCGTCATTTCGAACCTGCTGGAAAACGCTTTTAAGTTCACACCGGAAGGCGGAACTGTGTGGCTGCATGCCGAGCCGCACATGTGGGAGCGCCGCGCCGCCGCGCTGCCTTCGTCTGCCGAGCGCCGCCGCCAGAACGTGACGCATCCCAACTCGGTGAGGGTCAGCGTTTCCGATACCGGGCCGGGCATCCCCGCCGAATTTCATCTGGAAGTGTTTGACGATTTCTTTCGCCTTCCCGGCACCGAAGCGAAAGAGGGCATGGGGTTAGGTCTCGCCATCGCGCGCCGCCTGGTGCAGGGCATGGGCGGCAAGATCTGGGTTGAGAGCGATGCCGGCGCAGGCTGCAAGTTCTCTTTCCTGATTCCGTTTAAACCGGTTCCAGCCGCCGCCAGCAAGGGGAAAACTCGATGAAGCCAACCGCCAAGATCCTGCTGGTCGACGACGAACCCGGGATGTTGCGTTACATCAAGACGCTGCTCGAAGTCGACGACTACAAAGTCGAAACCGCGACCACCGGCGAGGAAGCCTTGCAGCGCGTGGAAAAAGGCCTGCAACCCGATCTCGTATTGCTCGATGTGCTCATGCCCGGCATTGACGGCCTGGAAACGCTCGAGCAACTGCGGCAGCTGCAGCCCGGCGTGAAGGTCGTGATGTTGTCTTGCGTGAACGATACGCGCAAAGTCGTGCACGCCATGAAATTGGGAGCGCTCGACTATCTGACCAAGCCTTTTCAGAAGGCCGAACTCGACGCCGTTATCGATCTCAGCCTCGGCCTGGGAAAACAGACTTACAACGGTGAAGTCGAAGAGCTTTCCGACGATGTCTTCTTCATCGCCGCCAGCCCGCAGATGCGCAAGATCCGCTCGCAAGCTGCGCTGGTGGCCAACGTCGACATCCCGGTGCTGCTGCTGGGCGAGAGCGGCACGGGCAAAGAAGTGCTGGGACGATTGATTCACAAGCTTTCGCCGCGCGCCCATCGCACCTTCCTGAAAGTGAATTGCGCCGCCGTTCCCGCTGACCTGCTGGAGAGCGAACTGTTTGGCTATGAGCCGGGCGCTTTTACCGGCGCGACGCATGCCAAGCCGGGAAAATTCGAGCTGTGCAACAAGGGCACGATTCTGCTCGACGAAATCGGCGAGATGCCTCCGCTGTTGCAGGCGAAACTTCTTCACGTATTACAAGACCAGCAGTTTTCGCGGCTGGGCAGCCGGTCCGTGATCAAGGTTGACGTGCGCATTCTGGCCGCGACCAACATCAACATTCCAGAGGCACTGGCCAATAAGCGTTTGCGCGAAGATCTTTATTACCGCCTGAATGCCTTCACCATGCAGATTCCGCCGCTGCGCGAGCGCAAGGAAGAAATTCCCATCCTGCTGAAGCATTCGATGACGCGCATGGCGGAGCGTTACGCGCGCGCGCCGCTGCCGCTGTCGCCGGCGCTGTTGCAGGCCTGCCAGAACCATTCCTGGCCGGGCAATCTGCGCGAGCTGAATAACTTCTTGAAGCGCTACCTGATTCTGGGGGATGAGAACCTGGCGGTGAGCGAACTGATACCCAGAAATGACGGCAATGGCGGAAGTTCCGGAGATTCTTCGTCCCGCGGAACGGAGCCGGGTGGATTGAAGTCCCTGGCGCGCACCGCCAAGGATGAAGCCGAAGCGCAGGCCATTATGCAGGCTCTGGAACAGACCAACTGGAACCGCAAGCAGGCCGCGGTGATTCTGCAGATCAGCTACAAAGCTCTGCTGTACAAGATCCGCCAGTATGGGATCGCCGACGCCAAAGCACACCACAAGCTGTCGGCGGGCGCGTAGCTTTCTCGTCCGATGTCATTCTGAGCGCGGCGACAGCAGGGCGAGGAACCTTACGCCGTCCTACGCTGTAAATGCCGTGGACAGGAGCGCGAACGCTTTACCTAGTCGGGCACTCCACGCATCCGTACAACCGATGTCCGGGCTTCGTAAGGTCCCGCAGGAGCGCTTCTCGCGCTCCTGCGGGATGACATCGATCGTTTGAATCGGGATGGCTGCTACGGATTACTGAACCAGCAAAGTGATGGAAACGCTCTTGGTGTCGCTGCCGGAGGTGCCTGTGACGGTGATGGTGTACTTCCCGGCAGGTGTGCCGCTCACCGGTGCTTGCGTGTTCTTGGTGCTGCAAGCCGGAAGCAGAAGCAGCATGAAGAGAGCGCAGAGCATGCCGATCCCCAGGATGCGCCGCCGTCCCTTGCCTCCAACTCCAACACCCAGCAAGGTGAGTCCCGGAAACGCCAGCCAGACCGCGTAGAAGTGTCGAGTGAGCAAACTGGTGGTGGGAGTTGTCACCGGCCGGGCCGTCGTGGTGATGTTCAGCGTGGATGATCCGGGACCCAACAGAGACACCGGGCTGTTGGTAAAGTTGCAGGCTGCGCCCGTGGGCAAGCCGGTGCAGGCCAGCGTGATCTTCGAGGAATACACGGGCTGCGGCGTCAGCGTGACCTGGTAGGTGGCAGTTTGACCAGCCGGTACGGTGTTGTTCGCGGGACTGACTCCGAGCGTGAAGTCGCCCATCTGCGCATTGACCACGGTCTGCGCCAGTACGGTGTTTCCCGCCCCCGTCGCCTGCACCGAGCCGCCATTGAACTGAGCTTGACTCCCGGTGCTGTTCGGTTGGGGCGTCAATACAATGGTCACGGTTGCCGTCGAGCCCGACTGCAACGTTGGAAGGGTACAGCTGATATTGACGTTGGTCGAACCCCCGGCGCAGGTGCCGGAATTGACGCTGGCGGAAACAAAGGTGAGCGGCACACCTGTGTTGAGAGGATTTAGATTGTCCAGAATCGTAATGTTAGGGGCGGCGTCGGGACCGTTGTTGGTTACGGTGTAGGTGAAGGTTGCCTGATTCCCGGCGTCGACAAAGGTCTGGCTCGTGCCCAGCGTCAGAACTCCAGTCAGCGTCAAGCTGAACTTTGATCCCAATTGGGTCACAAAGGCGTCATAGCCGCCATTGTTCGTCGCTTCCAACGGCGTGTTCACTTGCAAGGTGGTCGAATTAGTATCGCCGGCAAAGTAGGCCGTCTGGTTCACATCGAGCGTAACGCCCGTCCCCTCGGTGAATACCGTCGCACCGTCGGTGCTGGCTCCGCCAAAATAGTTGGCCCACGAACCGTTGGTCTGGCCATTCAGTGCAGCGGTGTTCAGGCGGGCCATGAACGCATCCTGGGCCCCGGTAAGTGTGCTCTGAATGGGGTTGGACAGCGGAAAAATCGGGAAATCTGTCGACTGCGTCCAGCCCGTCACCAGGGCGCCGCTGGCGGAATCCACCGCGATGGCCAGTCCGGCTTCGTTGGCACTTCCTCCCAGGTAGGAGAAATAGTTGAGCGAGACGTTGTTTTGAATGGTAGTGGTCGAGGGCGCGGGGTTGCTCAGACGCGCCACAAAGGCATCGTTGGGGTATGGCGCAACCCCGGCCGGCTGTGTGCAGGCGGTGCCGACCGCGGGATTGACCGGCTGGTCCAGGCAGCTTTGATACGCCGCGGAAGTATTCAGCGTCGCGATCGCCGTGTTGATGTCGGTGGAGTTCGTGGTTCCGACGATATATATGTTAGCCGCGCCGGTATCGAGCGCAATGCCCGACCCCCCGTCGCTTCCGGTGCCGCCCACATACGTCGACCAGATCAGTTGTGCGCCCTGAGGAGCATTGGGATTGAGCTTGGCCGCGAAAGCGTCGGAGAAGGTGGGAGTGTATGCCGACGTATATGTACACGACGGAGGAGTGACGATGACGACCGGAGGCGCCTGATCCAGACACGGCTGGTAAGCATTCAGGATGGGAAAGTCGGTGCTGCTGCAGCCCGAGCATCCGGTATACAGAAAGTTCGTGGTGCCGGTGAAGTAGACGTTTCCGTTGGTATCGACGGCGATGCCACCGCCCACCGCGACCGGCGCGGTTGTGTCGAAGTTGCCTCCACCGAAATAAGTCGAGTAGGCAATGCTGCCGGTTCGGGGAGCGTTGGTGTTGACCTTGGTCACGAAGAACTGAATGGGAGCGCGTGGCGAAATCTGATAAGGCAGCGCCTGCGGAAGAGTGCTCGCCGGAAATTGGTCGGTGGTGGTCCCGGCGTCAGTGGAGGTGGTGGTTCCAGTGACATACATGTAGCCGGATGCGTCAATCGCCATTCCACTCGCGATGTCAGTGCCGTTGCCGGAGAGGTAGGACGAATACTGGAGCGTGCTGAAGTCCGCTAGCAATTCGGTGACAAATACGTGAGTGCCCGGAACCTCCGGCGTGGACTGGTAAGCATTGGTCGCGGTAGTCGGAAAGTTGCTGGAAGAAGTCGTGCCCGCGACAAATGGATCGCCCGCGCTGCCGACGCTGATGTCAACCGGGGTATCGGTTCCATTGCCTCCCAGGTACGTCACATAGGCGAGAGACGCCGGATTTGAGCCGAGCGTCGGAGTGATTTTTGCGATATAGACGTTCTGGGTCGCCCCTGTGGCGAGCGTCGCCTGAAACACCGCATTAAGCGAGGAAGCCGTCGGCAGATTGGGCGAGGTGGTCGATCCCGTGAGGTAGATGTTGAAGCTGCCGTCGACCGCAACCGAAGTGGCGAGTTCGTTTCCGCTGCCGCCGAAGTAGGTTGAGAACGTCAGGATGGGGTCGATGACCAATTCGCGCGAGTGGTCATAGGGTCCGATGGCGAATCCCGCACGGTTGGCGCCCCGCAGCACGAAGCTGCCTTCGACCGGCTGCTGGCGGCCGGCAATCTCCTGGTAGACCCGCGGAGCCTGCAGCTGCAGGCTGCTACCCGCGCTCTCGCTCTCAATGATCAGAGCGCCGTCTTTGAGTGCCAGCTTTTTCGCGCCGTTGAATTCGAGTTCGGCCTGCGCGGGATCGGAGCCGGGGGCAACTTGAAAGTCGTATTCGAGCCGACCTTGATTTCCGTAGAAAACCAGATTGATTCCGGGATAAACATTTTCGTAACGCACCCGGGCAAACTGCGGGATGCCATGCCGCCACTTCGCCGGATCGTTTCCTAGAAAGTAACTGCTCTTGCCCGGAAGCAGATCGGCGCCAGTAACATTGGCGTTGGGATTGGCTCCGGCCAGCTTCATCTGGAGAGAGTCGACGCGCGTCAATGACGCTGTGTGCCTCATGGGCGACTTTGACGTATTCGTCTTCGCGCGTGCTTCCTTCGAAGGGCTATCGGAAACCATGCTCAGAATGGCGCCCTCGGAGCCGAGAAACAGGCTGTAGCCCGATCCACGGCTTACAAACTTGGCGCGGGGGTCGGCAGGGTCGAGATTTCCCTGGCCTTGATTCGGCTCGAAAATCAGCGGCAGACCGGCGAACAGGGAGCGCGCCTGCGATTTCAATTCCGCGGCGTCTGGTCTCGGTGAACTCTGGGCGGTCGCCAACAGGCCCGGCAAAATGGCTGCCTGAGCGTCATGCGCTGGAGTCGCGATGGCTGCAGTATGGCCCGCGGCGTTCGCGGCGGTTTGGCGTGAGCGGGAACCCCACCCGAGAAATGCGCATCCTGCCGTCAACAGCACCAGCCCTGCGGCCAGAACACGAACTCGTACCACGGATGTTCCCAACCAACGGCGCTCTACGTTCACTCGTTCCTCCGATGCAGTGAAACTATTATTATTTCGATCTTAAGATTGCTTCGACCGCGCTTACTTCGATTGTTCCCGCTCGCGTCTCGCTCACATCATTCCCGCTCAGATCGCCCGCTCCCGGGTCGTATTCGTTCTGCTCGCTTTTCGTTCTGGTCACTCTCGCTCAGATCAACAACGAGAGCTTTGCTATTGGCGCACAAGTCAACCGCGCCTCGACCGGCGACTTCCCTTGCCGACCCGGCCGCAGCTTGCTGGTCACTGAAACTGGCGGAAAATTAAATAACTACTTAAACATCTGACGGATAGACAAGTCAAGCCAGCCCCGCCCGCGATCGGTCAGTTTGGCAAGGAAGATTCGTATCAGGGCATGCCTTCAGGCATGCCGTCTTCAGCAATCCAGCATAGAGCCGGCCTTAGCCGCTCGGGCAAGAGACGAGCCATCTCCGCCGGCTAAAGCCGTTGTCGAGTGGTCCGCGTTGACGGCATTGCCGAAGCGATGCCCTGATACGGATCGTTTCTCAAACTGCACCGGCCTGAGTATCCTTGTCGTCCGCCCCCGGATTCGTCTGATGCGGGCCACCGAGCGGAAAGATGCCGCGACATGGCACAAAAGTGGCGTGAAGGGAGTTGCAGGCCTCCCTTCGGATTTCGACTCTGCGGACAAGCTGAATCAACGCCGAAAAATTCCCTTTTCCGCAAGTGCTTGCACGAATCGTCCGCCTCTCTGGTGAACCGCCGGTCGATCACTCTGCAACTTGCTCATTCTTTGCGGAAAATTTTGACTCTTTCGTTCCCGCGGATGGCAGCGAGATTGCTCTCAGGGGATCGAGCCATGCGCCCTCGTGCGTCCTCCCACGGCTTCCGGGTCAGGTTCTCTTCCGGACAGAATTAACCGAATCAGTTCCAAGTGGCATTTTGCTGTTGCAAACTGCTGATGTTTCTATACATTGAGGGCTACGGGGCCGTCTCCAGTTAAAACTCAGGCCTTGGCATTTTGGGGGATTTTGGGGCATTCGCGGTTGACTGGGGTCGATGTTCTGACACCAGCGCGCTTCTGGCGAGAGCGCTCGGGCATGCAATCGAATTCACAGGAACGGCGGATGATGCGGCGCTTTGACATGCGCCTGCCCGCCATTGTGCGTATGGAAAACACCCGTCTGGAAAACGCAAGCCCAGGCGGCGCAACCGCGACCGAAGTTCAGACCGAAACCCAGAACGTGAGCGCCCGCGGTGTTTTCTTCTACCTCGACCGCGCGGTCGCGGCCGGGACCAAGCTTGAAGTCACTCTGACCTTCCCGCCCCACGTTACGCTTACCGACGCAGTTCGCGTCCGCTTCACCGCGCGCGTCATCCGCGTGGAACATCCGCTGCCTTCGGCGCGGATCGGCACCGCTGCCATGATCGAAGACTATGAGTTCCTGCGCTCCGGCGGCAGCCCCGACTTTTTCAGCGCGCTACAGTCAGAATGGAAAGCCTCGAACTAAACTGAACCCCGAAATTCGTACCGGCGGGGTTCCTACCCGACACGTTCCTTTCAGGCGGTTCAGATCAGGGCGGTTCAGATCAGAAGGGTTCGCATCAGCCAGGTTCGTATCAGGGCACGGCTTCAGCCGTGCCGTTGGTAACGAATCTCGATGGGCTTTAGCCCCTGTGGTGGCGCATCGAGTCTCTTGTGCGCGATAGCCGTAGAGAACATTTACGAATAGTCCTGCCGATCGGTCGGACTGCAGGAGATTCCGCTTGCCGGCGATTGAAGACGTAACCTAGAAGGTGCGGGCTCCGGCAAGAACGCTGGAAGCACGGGAGCGTCTAGTGGGAATTGTCATAGACAGCGGCTAAAGCCGGTTCTTTTTGTTCGGCTATCGTCGGCACGCCTGAAGGCGTGCCCTGATACGAATCTCGCTGACGCAAGCCTCTCCAGATATAAGTCTTCCTGGTACAAGTCTTTCGTAGGAGAAGCAGGATCGGATGTGACGGGCGTCACGCGGCGAAATTTTCTGGGCTGGGAATTTTCAAAACGGGAATCGGGCTACGAATCGAAGTCCCTACTTTTGTTTTCCGATGTCCTTCGACTCCCGGCGCAGCCGGCTGAATCTTCGCACCAGCGTGCCGATGTAGATGCCATGAATCAGCCACGTGGCCACGTAAGCTGCGATGAGGAATTTTACAGCGTTCATTGCGGGCTCCGACTGAGCGGAAGGCTGGCCTTGGCTGCCACTCCCGATCCCACGAGAGAATCCATGGCGTGGGCGGCTTCGATTTCGCGATGCAGCAATTCCAGCCGGTAGCGCTGCCAGCACACCAGGAATGCAAAGCAGAGGAACGCCATCCAGCTGATCAGGAGCACGTTCAGCATGCGCGGGTCCATCGATCCACCGCCGCCGATTACGGGCTGCGGATGCTGCGTGCGGAAGAACCAGATGGAAAAATAAACGAGAGGCACATCCAGCGCGCCGAAGATGGCTAGGGCCGCTGCCAGCATCTGCGTCTGGGCGCTGTTTGAAAATCGGCGCAGCATCAGATAGCTCACATAGATCAGCCACAGCACCAGCGTCGAAGTCAGCCGGATATCCCCCGGCGCCCACCAGATGCCCCACACCGGCCGCGCCCAGATCGGCCCGGTGACCAGCACGATGGTGCAGAAAACCACGCCGACTTCGGCGCTCGTCACCGCGAGCACGTCGAGATTGTCGCCAGGGAAATATTTTCCGATCACGAAATAGAACAACGGTATCGCCAGCACCGTCGTCGCCACTGCACTGGGACGCATTCCTGCCGGTATCAAGCGCTGCACCGGCGGCAGGAAGCAGGCGATGACGCCCACCACTCCGATCACAATCACAATCCATTTCACGGCAGTCTGGCTCGATGGCTTCTTGCTGGCGAGGTATTGAATCGATGCGATGAAATTGATGAAGAACAAAAGAAACGCCGTCCACGCCGAGGGCACATGGTAGTAGATGATTCGATAGACATCGCCCTGCTGCGCGTCGGTGGGGGCGACTACCAACGCCTCATACAGGGCATAGGCCAGGAAAATCGCCGTAATCACCGAGAGGATGGGGAAGAGTCGTGTCATTCCGCGTGCAGAATCATGCCAAACAATGCCAGACAAGCTGTAGTAAACACCACATCGTAGGTGAGAAGCAACACGAGGTAGAAATGCGCCGACTCTTCTCCAGTCAGAATCGACGTAGTGCCCGCCACCATGGCGATGACGGCGGGAATCGAAATCGGAAACAGCAGCAGCGGCAGCATGATCTCTCGGCTGCGGGTGCGCAGCGACATGGCTGCGAAAAACGTTCCGTTCACTACCAACGCCCAGGTTCCAAGAATCGCGACCGGCAATAGTTGCCACGCCGGGCCCAGAACTCTGACGTTATAGAAAATCACGAACAGCGGCGTCATCACCGCTTCCAGCACGCTCACGAAAATAAAATTCCCCAGCGCCTTGGCCAGAAACAGAGCATTGGCCGGAGCGGGAGAAACCCGGTAGGCGTCCAGGACCTGATTGCGCAACTCGCGCGCCCAGGTCTGATTCAGCGCGGTCACCGAGGCAAACAGAAAGCCGACCCACACCAATCCGCCGACAATGTGCCGCGACTCTTCCGCCAACGGATCGAACGAGAAGCTGAAGATCACCACCACCAGCAGGGAAAAAAACAGCATGGAATTGAGCGCGTCTTTCGAGCGCCACTCCAGGCGGATATCCTTTACCAGCGTCGCCAGCGTGACCGACCAGAGTGAATTCATTGGACGTCCTCGGCGCCCGCCGTACGAGCCAAGCTCACCGTTCGGTCGACGATCTGCCCGGCCTGCATCCAGACGAACTCGTCGGCCACGCCTTCGAGCAGAGGCGCCTGGTGAGTGATGACGAAAACAGTTTTGCCGGCATCGCGCATGCCGCGCAGCAATGCCACGATGGCCTGCGCCGAATGCGCGTCTACGTTCGAAAACGGTTCGTCCAGCAACAGCACTTTCGGATCGTGCAGAATGGCCCGTGCCAGCGACATCCGCTGCCGCATCCCCTGCGAATACTGGCCGACGGGCCGGGTTAACTCGGGATCGAGCCCGACGTTTTGAATCACTTCGCGAATCACTTCTTCAGAATTCATGTCGTCAGTGATGCCGTAAAGCCGCGCGAAGTAACGCAGGTTCTCGATCCCGCTCATCTCGTCGTAGAGCAGAGACGGATGCGCCATATATCCAATGTCGCGGCAAGCCTCCCGCGGGCTCTTGCCGAAAATCGAGATTATCCCCTGCGTCGGCTGCGTCAGCCCCGCCAGCGCGCGCAATAGCGTAGTCTTCCCCGCTCCGTTTTCGCCGAGAATGGCGTGGAAGCGTCCCGCGTCGAACTCCGCAGTCACGCCGCGCAGCGCGGCGAAGCGGCCGAACTGTTTGACGACGTTGCTGAGGCTGATGGCGGGCTTCGCGGCTTCGGTCACGTGGGCTTGGACGAGCGTGCGGAATATTAAATGCAGTGATGCATTTTGAAAAAGACACTCGTATCAGGGCGTGCCTTCAGGCATGCCGACCCAGCCCAGTTTGAAAACCGGCTTCTCCCCGAGCCTTAGTTGGCATCGCTAAGGCGATGCCCTGATACGAATCTCCTTTCAAAATGCACCACTAACTTAATGCAGGTTGAGTTTACAGGAGGCAAGTTGAGTTTACAGAGGTAAAGATCGCGACAGGGAGTGATCGCCCAGAAAAACCCAGTCGAGTTGCGCTCGACCCTTCTGCTTCGCTCAGGGCAAGCTAGCCGAGGGCGCTGTCCCCACATAAATCTGCACCGTGCTAAGAACCGCTCAGTTGGAAACGCCGCTCGCGGGCGGGGGCTGCGCCTGCGTCATGCTCTTGGGCGGTTCGGAGGATTGCATCCCGTTGGCCGGCGTGCCCGGCTTCGGAGCGTACTTCGAGGCACACTTGGCTTGTAGTTGCTTGGCATGGAATACGCCGTCATGATCGAAGCGGCCGTCGGCCAGCGCCTGGGAATCGTCTTTGAAAGTGTCGGGAGGGGCTTCGGTTCCGGTGTAGTCCACGTGGAGAGTCTGGTCTTCTTCCATCAGCACGAACTGCACGTGCGTCCCGACGCGCTTGATCGAGCCCGGCTGGACGTTTCCGGCAACTCGCAGGCGCTTCGAGTAAGCCCCGTCACCCATCTTGTGCAACTCTTTGATGGTAACGTAGTAGCTCTTGCTGTCCTGCACGCCGGTATAGGCGAGGTAGCCGAGCAGCAGGAAGATAACCGCCGTCACTCCCCCGAACGTCAGGTAAGTCTTGAATTGGCTCGACATTAAGCGCCCCAAGTGGATACTCCCACATTCAGACTCTACGCGCTGCAGCGGGGAGAATCAAGATTCCGAAGGATGGTAGAGGCTCGATTTCAGAGTTATCACTGCCCAGCTCCGTCCGCACTTCCCCATCTCCCGGTTGCGTTCTACACTAATCCCTTGCTGTCGTAATGGGGAAAGTAGTGGGGAAAGTAGCTGGGAAAGCAGCGGGGAAAATCATTCATGAGCGGTGAAGGCTTCGGGAATCTGCGTGTGCTCTCGCTCGAGAGCCGGCGGTCGCGGGAAATGGGTGTGCTGATTACGAACCATGGCGGCCTGGCCACCGTGATTGCCTCAACGCGCGAGGTTCCAGCGGGACCGAATGCGGAGGAATCCGGCTTTGCGCGAGGCCTGGTTCAAGGCCAATTCCAAGTCGTCATTTTCATGACGGGCGTGGGGACGCGCGCTCTGGCGCAAGCCATCGAACCATCCTGCCCCCGAGAACATTTAGTCGCAGCCCTCAAGAAAGTAAGTGTTGTGGCACGGGGACCCAAGCCGGTTGCGGTCCTGCGGGAGTTCGGCGTGGCGGTCACGCTGACGGTGCCCGAACCAAATACCTGGCGCGAGATTTTGCACGCTCTTGACGAGAACGTGAGCACCGTCCCCCTGAAGGGCGTCCACGTGGCAGTGCAGGAACATGGCGTGCCAAGCCGCGAACTGTATGCCGGCCTCGCCCAGAGGGGAGCGCTGGTGTTTCCTGTGCCGGTTTATAAGTGGGCTCCGCCGGAGGACGTGGAGCCGCTGCGAGCCGCAATTCATGATCTCGCTCTTGGTAAGTTCGATGTTGTGTTGTTTACCTCGTCGATCCAAGTGCATCACCTGTTCCGGTTTGCCGATGAAATTGGCCAGCATGAGAAAATCGTAAGTGCGTTGCGCCGCGCCGTGGTTGGATCGATCGGGCCGGTCACATCGGAGACCCTGCGCGAATACGGCATCACTCCGGATCTGGAGCCATCGCATCCAAAGATGGGCTTTCTGGTAAAAGAGACCTCGGAGCGCAGCGCCGCGCTTCTGCAGCGCAAGCATTGATCCCGGCAGATTGTCGACGATCTGGGTTATTCTAGAGATCCAAGCTTTGTGATCCAAGCTTTGTGATCCAACCTTTATGATCAATCTATGATTCATCCCTGGCACGACGTTACTCCCGGCGACAAGCTTCCCCACGAATTCGATTGCGTGGTCGAAATTCCATTCGGCTCGAGTGTGAAGTATGAACTCGACAAGTCGAGCGGCCTGATTCGGCTCGACCGCATTCTCTATTCGGCCGTCTACTATCCCGCGAACTACGGCTTCATCCCGCAGACCCTCGCCGAAGATGACGACCCGCTGGACGTACTGGTGCTCTGCCAGGAGACGGTGGTGCCGCTGACCATCATTCACGCCCGTACGATCGGACTCATGACGATGATCGACGCCGGCAAGCAGGATCATAAAATCATCGCGGTCGCCACGGAAGATCCTGAATTCAACTCTTATCGCGAGGCCGCCGAGATGCCGCCGCACCGCATGCTCATGCTGCGGCGGTTTTTTCAGGATTACAAACAAC